>JACDJB010000028.1_pt1 | contig 236180 bp, 226 predicted proteins | sample 7454121 | NCBI WGS metagenome assembly JACDJB01 (sample SAMN14253290, study PRJNA609438) | sludge metagenome | isolation source: sludge after 25d culture with pyrite | collected 2018-12-20
GGCCCCGGTCTGTGATTTGGCGCACCGCCTCGATCTTGAATTCTTCGGAAAATCGCTTTTGCATCTCGCTCGTACCCATAATAACTCCTGGTTACCCCATTATGAGGCATATGAGTGTCTAGTGGTTCCGGGTCGATTCAATTGCAACAACCAGCGAAGACGATGAGGCAGTTGCGAAGGCGGTTGCATGGGTGGGCAACGGGGAAATTGCCGTCGGTGGCGATGCATACATCTATCGCCATCATCTTGAACCGAAATACGCTGCGTACTTCTTTCAGTCAGAACAATTCCAAGGTCAGAAGAAGCGCCACATCACTGGCACGAAAGTTCGCCGTGTATCTGGTGAATCACTTGCCAAGATTCGCATTCCCGTCCCGCCGCTCGAAGTGCAACGCGAAATCGTGAAGGTGCTGGACACTTTTACCAAGCTTGAGGCGAAGCTTGAGGCGGAGCTTGAGGCGCGTCGGCGGCAGTACCAGTACTACCGCGATGCGCTTTTGACGTTCGAAATCCCCTCCTCTGGAGGGATACCCGAAGGGCGGGGTGGTCTTTTCGCGGAAAAAACACCACCCCGTCAGGCTCCGCCTGCCACCCCTACACAGGAGGGGAACGGGGTGCGACGGATGACATTGGGTGATATCGGTAAAGTGTCAATATGCAAGCGTGTGTTTAAAAACGAAACTACCAGCGATGGTGATGTTCCTTTCTACAAAATCGGAACGTTCGGTGGTGCCCCAGATGCCTTTATTTCACACGACCTCTACGAAGACTACAGAAGCAGATATTCCTTCCCAAAACAGGGTGACATCCTTCTTTCAGCTGCGGGGACGATTGGACGCGCGATCCCATACGACGGTGCAGATGCGTACTTCCAAGATTCGAACATCGTCTGGATCGATAATGATGAATCACTGGTGACTAATAAATTCTTGTGGCACTGGTACCAGACTGTTGAATGGACAACGGATGGCGGAACCATCCGGCGACTTTACAACGAGAATCTGCACCAAACGAAAATTGCAATCCCATCCCTCGAAGAACAGACCCGCATCGTCTCCATCCTCGACAAGTTCGACGCGCTGGTGAACGACTTCTCCTCCGGCCTGCCTGCCGAGATCAAGGCCCGCCGCCATCAAGGCCGGACGGCTGATGCTGGAAGAAATCGACCACTGCGCGAAGCGCGGCGAGAGCTTCGCCTTCGAGACCACGCTTTCCGGTTCAGGCTATCTGCGCCGCATCACGCACTGGCGCGCGCTGAACTACCGGGTCAGCCTGTTCTTTCTGAGCCTGCCCAACGCCGAAACTGCCATTGCCCGCGTAGCCGAGCGCGTGCGCCAAGGCGGACACGATATCCCGGAAGTCGTCATCCGGCGTCGCTTCGCCGCAGGCTTGAAGAACTTCCACAATCATTACCGCGCCGCCGTGGATGACTGGGCGCTTTACGACAATTCCGGCAGCACGCCCATGATGCTGGAGTGGGGAGAAAACGCATGACCCAACAGGACCTCTCCAAGGCAAGAAACCCGGATTTGCGCGCATCGCTTGCCGCCCTGCAACGCGCGGCGGAGCTGGCGCGCCAGGCCGCCGTGCAAACCAACACCGCCATCGTGGTGGTGGTGGACGGCAAACTCGTGCGCATCCCTGCCGAGCAGTTGCGCAAGGCGAAGCGCCCCGCATGACCGAAGTGCCCGCATCCAACCGCTATGAGGCGATTGCGCTTTCCAGCGAAAGCACCGTCGTCGCGGAGTTCGTCCGCACCAACGAGGTGCGCGAGGAACGCTACCAGTCCGAGGCAGAGCTTGAGCGCGATTTCATCCAGCGCTTGCAGGTGCAGGCTTACGAATATCTGCGCATCACCAACGAAGCCGATCTCATTGCCAACCTGCGCCGCCAGTTGGAGACGCTGAACAAGATCGCGTTCAGTGATAGGGAATGGGAAGCCTTCTTCAGCGAGAAAATCGCCGGAGCCAACGACGGCATCGTCGAGAAAACCGGGCGGATTCAGGTAGACCACGTTCAGATTCTGAGGCGCGACGACGGTAGCACCAAGAACATATATCTGATCGACAAGCAGAGCATCCACAACAACCGCCTACAGGTCATCAACCAGTACGAAGCCGAAGGCGTGCGCGCCAACCGCTACGACGTGACCGTGCTGGTCAACGGCTTGCCGATGGTTCACATCGAACTGAAACGCCGCGGCGTGGACATCCGCGAGGCGTTCAACCAGATCGACCGTTATCAGCGCGACAGCTTCTGGGCCGGTTCCGGGCTGTTCGAGTACGTGCAGTTGTTCGTCATCAGCAACGGCACGCTGACCAAGTACTACAGCAACACCACACGCGAGGGCCACCTTGCCGAGCAGCGCAGCAACCGGCGTGCGCGCGGCAAGACGTCCAACAGCTTCGCCTTCACCAGTTGGTGGGCCGATGCGAAGAACCAGCCGATCACCGAGCTGGCCGACTTCACCAGGACCTTCTTCGCCAAGCGCGCGCTGCTGAACATCCTCACCCGCTATTGCGTGTTCGACGTGGATCGCAAGTTGCTGGTGATGCGGCCGTATCAGATCGTCGCGGCGGAACGCATCCTGCAACGCATCGCCACGGCGACCAATCACCGGCAACTGGGCACGGTAGCGGCCGGCGGTTACATCTGGCACACCACGGGCAGCGGCAAGACGCTGACCAGCTTCAAGGCTGCGCAACTGGCGCGCGGGCTGCCGGAAATCGACAAGGTGCTGTTCGTGGTGGATCGCAAGGATCTGGACTACCAGACCATGCGCGAATACGAACGCTTCGAGAAGGGTGCCGCCAATTCCAACACCTCGATCGCAGTGCTGCAAAAGCAGCTGGAAGACCCGAACGCGCGCATCATCATTACCACCATCCAGAAGCTGAGCCGCTTCGTCGCCAGGAACAAGAAGCACCCGGTTTACGATGCGCACGTGGTGGTGATCTTCGACGAATGCCATCGCAGCCAGTTCGGCGACATGCACGCGGAAATCACCCGGTCCTTCAAGCGCTACCACCTGTTCGGCTTCACCCGCACACCAATCTTTGCCGACAACGCGGGCACAGGCGGCAATCCGAGGCTGCGCACCACGGAACAGGCGTTCGGCGACAAGCTGCACACCTACACTATCGTCGATGCCATCAACGACAAGAACGTGCTGACGTTTCGCATCGACTACATCAACACCATCAAAGCGGCGGCCACCATCCGCGACAAGAAGGTTCCGGCCATCGATACCGAACGGGCCTTGCTTGCGCCGGAACGCATCACGCAGATCGTCGGCTATATCCGCGAGCACTTCGACCAGAAAACCAAGCGCAGCGCCAGCTACCGGTACGGCGGCAAGCGACTGGCCGGCTTCAATTCGCTGTTCGCGACCGCGTCTATCGACGCCGCCAAACGCTACTACACCGAGTTCGCGCAGCAACAGAAGAATGTGCCACCGGCCCGGCGGCTCAAGATCGGCCTGATCTACAGCTTTGCCGTCAACGAGGGCAACGAAGGCGGCCTGTTGGACGAAGAAGGGTTCGAGACTGGGGGGCTGGATCAAGGTTCGCGCGATTTTCTCGATGCCGCCATCCGCGACTACAACGGTCTGTTCGCCACCAGCTTCGACACCTCGGACGGCAAGTTCGAGAACTACTACAAGGATTTGTCACAGCGTCTGAAAAACCGCGAGCTTGACCCCGTGATCGTGTTGACCTCCTCCTCGCCCTAAAAGAATGAGGATTCCTACCGTAGCAAATAGCGGCATCGAACCGCTATTTAGTACCTCGGTGGGTTCTTGGGCCGAGTGCCTGACTGCGCTACTCGTATCTCCACAAGCGTTACTTTCGGCGAGCCCCGCCGTAGACCGCTGTGTTTTTAAGCAGTGCTGAAAGCATAGCACGGCTACGCCGTCCGCGCTATCCTTCCCGGCCATGAACGGCGGGGCTTGCCGCGTACCGGGTCAACGTCGCGATGTGCTCACCGGCGTAAGCCGCATCCCCAAGAAGCAGGCCGACGGCGCCAGCCCGTCGATTCCACCCCTCCTCACTTCCCAATACAAAAACTCGAAAAAATCTCGCCCAGCAGGTCATCGCTGGTGAAGCGGCCGGTGATGCTGCCCAGGCATTCGTGGGCCAGGCGCAGTTCCTCGGCAAATAGGTCCAGCACTTGATCGTCATGGCTGGCGTGTTCGGCGGCCAGCGCGAGATGCTCGTCAGCCTGCTGCAGGGCGTCCAGGTGGCGCTGGCGTGCCAGCCAGGGGCTTTCGGCGGTGGGGCGCCAGCCCGCCAGTTCGAGTAGGGTCTGGCGCAGTGCATCCAGGCCTTTGCCGGTCTTGGCCGAAATGGCCAGCACGGTGTCCTGGTCTGACGCGGCGGTCTGTTGCGGGGCTGGCGGCGGGGCGGCTAGCAGGTCGATCTTGTTGTAGACGGTAAGCCGGGGGGTATGGGCGGGCAGGCGTTGCGTGATGCGGGCGTCGAGGACGTCGCCCGGCTGGCGGGCGTCCTGCAGGTGCAGGATGACGTCGGCTTTTTCGATTTCGGCCCAGCTGCGCGCGATGCCGATGCTTTCGACTTCGTCGCTGGTGTCACGCAGTCCTGCTGTATCTACAATGTATAGCGGCACACCATCGAGGTGAATCTGTTGCACCACCCGGTCGCGCGTGGTGCCGGCGATGGGGGTGACGATGGCGATGTCGTCGCCGGCCAGGGCGTTGAGCAGGCTGGACTTGCCCACGTTGGGCTGGCCTGCCAGGACGACGTGCAGGCCTTCGCGCAGGATCATGCCCTGGCGCGCCTGGCGGATTAGGGTTGCGACGGTGCTGCGCAGGTCGGCCAGGTGCTGCGCGGCCTGGTATTTTTCGAGGAAGTTGATTTCTTCCTCGGGGAAGTCCAGGGTCGCCTCGACGAGCATGCGCAAATGGATGATGGCGTCGCTCAGGGCGTTGATCTGCGCGGAAAAGCTGCCGCTCAGCGAGGCCATGGCGCCGCGCGCGGCGGCTTCGGAAGCGGCTTCGATCAGGTCGGCCACGGCTTCGGCCTGGGCCAGGTCGAGGCGTTCGTTCAGGAAGGCGCGCTGGGTGAATTCGCCGGGTTCGGCGTGGCGCATGCGCCAGGGTGCGCCCAGTTCCAGGCAGCGGTCCAGGATGCGCTTGAGCACGGCGGGCCCGCCGTGGCCTTGCAGTTCCAGCACGTCTTCGCCCGTGTAGGAGTGGGGGGCCGGGAAGAACAGGGCGATGCCCATGTCCATGGCCTGGCCTTGGGCGTCGTTGAACGGCAGGTAGTGCGCATGGCGCGGACGTAGTGTGCGCCCGAACCAGGCGTGTACAAAGGCCTGCAGGCGCGGCCCTGACACCCGCACGACACCGATGCCGCCCCGGCCGGGTGCCGTGGCGATGGCAACGATGGCGTGCGGGTCATGGGAGGGCTTCATGGCGTTGCCAGTATAGCCCGCCACGAGTCCCATGGCGCCGGTGCGCGCCGTCCGGCGCACCGGCGTCTTGCGGCGCGATCAGCCCAGCGCCTTGATGGCGGCGGCAACGCCGGCGCCGTAGGCCGGATCGGCCTGGGTGCAATGGTCGATGTGTTTTTGCACGACATCATCGGAGACGCCGCGGATGGCCCGGGCGGTGTTCTCGAACAAGGCCTGCTTCTGCTCATCGCTCATGAGGCGGAACAGCGCCGCGGTCTGGCTGAAGTAGTCGGTATCGACGCGGTGATCCCAGTGATCGCCATTGCCGTTGATGCGCAGCGGCGGCTCGCGAAAATCCGGCTGCTCCTGCCATTCGCCCTGTGCGTTGGGCTCATTGGCGGTGATGCCGCCGTGATTGCCGTCCACGCGCATCATGCCATCCCGGTGAAAGCTGTGGAAGGGGCACTTGGGCGCATTGACGGGGATCTGGTGGTGGTTCACGCCCAGGCGATAGCGCTGCGCGTCGCCATAAGAGAACAGGCGGGCTTGCAGCATGCGGTCGGGCGAGAAGCTGATGCCCGGGACGACGTTGGCGGGCGTGAAGGCGGCCTGTTCGATCTCGGCGAAGAAGTTGTCCGGGTTGCGGTTCAGCTCCAGCACGCCGTATTCGATCAGGGGATAGTCGCCGTGCGGCCAGACCTTGGTCAGGTCGAAGGGGTTGAGGTGGTAGGTGTCGGCGTCTTTTTCCGGCATGATCTGGACGTAGGCCGTCCAGCGCGGGAAATCGCCCTTTTCAATGGCGTCGAACAGGTCGCGCTGCGAGCTTTCACGATCCCGGCCGACCACGTCGGCCGCTTCGGCATCGCTCAGGTTCTTGATGCCTTGCTGCGTCTTGAAGGTGAACTTGACCCAGAAGCGCTCATTGTCGGCGTTGATGAAGCTGAAGGTGTGGCTGCCGAACAGGTGCATGTTGCGAAAGCCCGCCGGGATGCCGCGATCGCTCATGATGATGGTGACCTGGTGCAGCGCTTCGGGCAGGCCGGTCCAGAATTCCCAGTTGTTTTGCGCGCTGCGCATGCCGGTGCGCGGGTCGCGCTTGACGGCGTGATTCAGATCCGGGAATTTGAGCGGATCGCGAAAGAAGAAGACCGGCGTGTTGTTGCCGACCAGGTCCCAGTTGCCCTGTTGGGTGTAGAACTTGATGGCCACGCCGCGAATGTCGCGCTCGGCGTCGGCCGCACCGCGTTCGCCCGCGACGGTCGAGAAGCGCATCAGCACGGGGGTCTGCTTGCCAACTTCGGAAAACAGGTCGGCCCGCGTGTATTGCGTGATGTCGTGGGTGACCGTGAATGTGCCGAAGGCGCCGGCGCCCTTGGCGTGCATGCGGCGCTCGGGGATCACTTCGCGGTTGAAGTGCGCTTGTTTTTCGAGCAGCCAGACATCCTGCAGCAGAATCGGGCCGCGCAGGCCAGCGGTCATCGAGTTTTGATTGTCAACGACCGGTGCGCCGGCTGCGGTGGTGAGCTTTTTCATGGTACCCCCTTGTCGGAATTGAAGAATGACACTTGCGGAATATTGATAGTGTAGACAAGGGGGTGGAAAAGTAAAATTGATTGTTGCTAAGAGTTCGATAGGTATTTGCTAAATATCAATTACTTTCAAAGCCGGCAGGCGTTCATCATGCGCTGCAGGCCCTGCGCATCCATGCTGTCCGGCAGGCCGATGAAGACCATTTCATTGTCCGTGGCGGGCAGCGCCTGGACGGCCTGGAACTGTACGCGCCGGCCGGAAAAATGCACGATGGCCGGACCATGATAGTCCGTGTGTACCCAGCCCTTGGCGCGCACGACGTGGCGTGGCAGCGCGCGCAAGGCTTGCATGAGCCGGTCGGCGGACAATGTGCCCTGGCTGCGCCAGACGGTGCTCACGAATGGATGATCGCTCGTCGCGTGATGATGGTGCTGCTGCTGCGGCGCGCGCGCGGACGGCTGTTCGACGTCCATCAGCAAGGCGGATTCGGCTAGGCGCGCCTGGCGGGCTTCCAGCACGGGCGTATCGGGAAAATGCCGCTGCAGGAAGCGGTGGCGTTGCGCGAGCGCATCGGCGTCGAGCAGGTCGGCCTTGTTCAGCACCAGCAGATCGGCATTGCGGATCTGGCGCGCCAGGGTGTCGTTCAGGCGCGCGTCGCCCAGCTGCGCGTCGATATGCTCGGCATCCAGCAGGGTAACCACGCCGGCCAGGCGCAGACTGGGGTCGGCCAGCGCCACGGCGGCGATGGGGCCGGGGTCGGAGATGCCGCTGGCCTCGATCACGATCCAGTCCGGGCGGGGCTGCAGGGCCAGCACGTCGATGAGCGCGGCATCCAGGCCCGAGCCGATGGAGCAGCAGATGCAGCCATTGGTCAGGCTGATGGTCTTGCCGTCGTGCTGCGCGATCAGCTGCGCGTCGATGTTGATCGGCCCGAAATCGTTGACCAGGACGGCGATGCGCCGTCCGCTGGTGGTCGCGAGCAGATGGTTGAGCAGGGTGGTTTTGCCCGAGCCCAGGAAACCGCTCACGACCGTCAGGGGGATCCTTGGCTTGTCGCTCATGAACCCTGGGGCAGGTCGGTGGGTACGCCGCCCAGAACGGTGCCCAGCACCTGGATGTCCTTCAGGGTCTCGGCGGGCTCGGCGAGCGGGTCGCGATCGAGCACGCAGAAGTCGGCGTATTTGCCGATTTCGACAGAGCCGATGCGATCATCCATGTGCAGGGTATAGGCGGCGCCCATGGTGATGGCGTATAACGCTTCTGCGACGCTGATGCGCTCGCTTTCGCCCAGCACGCGTCCCGACGCCGTGCGGCGGTTCACGGCGCACCAGGCGGTGAACAGCGGGCCCAGCGGCGTGATGGGGGCGTCTGAGTGCACGCCCAGCGCCAGGCCGTGGTCCAGGGCGCTGCGGCAGGCATCCATGCGATGGGCCCGATCCGGGCCCATGGTCATGCCGTAATGCGCGTCGCCCCAGTAAAAGATGTGATTCGCGAACAGGTTCACGCACACGCCCAGCTTGGCCATCTTGCGGAATTGCGCCGCGTCGGCCATCTGGCAGTGCTGCAGGGTATGGCGGTGATCCGGCCTGGGGTGGGCGATCAGGGCTTGCTCGATGGCGTCCAGCGCGGCGGCGGTCGCTTCGTCGCCATTGGTGTGGATGTGCAGCTGGGCGCCGGCGCGATGGTAGCCGGCCACGATGGCGGGCAGGTCATCGGGCGACATGACCCAGATGCCGTTGGGCGCGCCGTTGTAGTAGCCCGGCCAGCGCACGCGCGCGGTGAAGCCCTGGATGGAGCCGTCCACGACCAGCTTGACCATGCCGATGTGCAGCTTGTCGTGTGCCAGGGCTTTGAGCTTGTCGACCTGGGTCAGGCACTCTTCGACCCGCGTGCCGTACAGCATGCCGGAAGCCGCCGGTACGATGCGTACGGGAAACGACGGGTCGGCGGTGATGGCGGACAGCGAGGCGATGCCGTCGTCGGTGATTTCGTTGACCAGATCGGTCGCGGTCGTGACACCCGCATTGCGCGCCACCTTGCCGAAGCGATCCAGGCTTTCGGGGGCCTGGCCCAGGGTGCGAAACGGGTTGCCCAGCATGCGCGTGACGGGGAACATGGCGGCGAATTCGAGCAGTTCGCCCGTTGGCTCGCCGTCGTCGAACTTCACGATGCCTTCGATGTCGGTGAAGCGGTCGATGCCGGCCTTGCGCAACGCGGCGGTGTTCACGTTCATGAGGTGCATGCTGGCATGCATGATGACGACGGGCTGCGCGGTGCTGACCTTGTCCAGGTCGTGCACGGACATGCGCTGCGTGCCGAAGTAGATGGGATCGAAACCCCAGCCCACCAGGGCATCGCCCTCGTTGGCCTGACCGGCGTATTCGGCCAGGCGCGCCACCACGGCGTCGATGGACTTCAGGCCGGGCCATATCTTGCCGTCCGGGCCCTTGCGATCGTAGTAACCCAGGTAGATGTAGCGCCAGACCACGCCTTCGTGCAGGTGGCAATGGCCTTCGACCAGGCCGGGCATGAGGACCTTGTCCGCATAACGCTCGTCGATGGCGACGTCGCCCCAGGCCTGCACGTCGGCTTGCGTGCCCACGGCCAGGATGCGGCCGTCCCGCACGGCGACGTGACTGGCCTCGGGCTGGGCCGGGTTCATGGTGATGATCTTGCGTGCGCGGTAAACCGTGACGGGGGATGCGCTGCTGCTCATTGCGGGGAACTCCCTTGCTGGTGTTGCGTGAAATGGTGGTCGAGCGGGGCGACCAGGCGGCCCGCCTCGACGCTGACGAAGTGGCAGGCGACCTTGTGCCCGGGGACCACCTCGCGGAACTCGGGCGCCTGCCGGTGGCAGATGTCCTGGGCGGCGGGACAGCGGCCGGCGAAGCGGCACCCCGGCGGCGGCGCGATGGGGCTGGGCGGATCGCCCTCCAGGCGAATGCGGCCGGCCGCCTTGGCGCGCCCGCCCCGGACCGTGGGTACGGCCGACATCAGGGCGACGCTGTAGGGATGCAGGGGGCGGGAGAAAAACGCTTCGCGCGAGGCCTGCTCGACGATCTGGCCCAGGTACATGACGGCGATGTCGTCGCAGATGTGCTGCACCACCGCCATGTCGTGGCTGATGAACAGGAAGGACTGGCCCTGTTCTTTCTGGATGCGGCGCAGCAGGTTGAGGATTTGCGCGCGGATGGCGATGTCCAGCGCCGACACGGGTTCGTCGCAGACGATGAGTTTGGGATCCGTGGCCAGGGCGCGGGCGATGCTCAGCCGCTGGCGCTGACCGCCGGAAAACTGGTGCGGGAACAGCACTTTCTGATCCGGGCGCAAGCCCACGCGCTCGAACAGTGCATCGACTTTCAGCATCTGTTCCTGCGGTGTGCCGATGTTCATCAACTGCAGCGGGGTGCGCACGATGTCGCCGGCGCGCTGGCGCGGGTTGAGCGACGAATAGGGATCCTGGAAGATCAGCTGCCAGTGGCGCCGCTGGCGGCGCAGCGGCTCGCCTTCGAGCCCCGTCAGGTCCTGGCCGTCGAAGAGAATGCGGCCCGCGGTCACCGGCGCCAGGCGCATCACCGACAGGGCGGTCGTGGTCTTGCCGGAGCCCGATTCGCCCACGATGGCCAGGGTACGGCCCTTGCCGAGATCGAAGGACACGCCGTCGACCGCGTGCACGACGGCCTTCTTGCCGCGGATGGGGAAGTGGACCTTGAGGTCGCGAACCGACAGGAGGGGAGAACCGGAGGGGAGACTCATGCCTTGTCCTCGTAAAGCCAGCAGGCCGTGCGTTGCGTGGTACCGGTCTGGAAAAAGGGCGGAAAGGCCTCGCGGCAGATGGGCATGACGGCGTGGCAGCGGTCGGCAAACGGGCAGCCTTCGCCGCGGTCCCAGACGGACGGCACGATGCCCGGGATCTCGGGCAGGTCCGGGCGGTCCTCTGTGGGCGCCGGATCGAGCTCGGGCAGGCAGGCGATCAGGCCCTGGGTGTAGGGGTGGGCCGGGGACGAGAGGATCTCTTGCGTCGTGCCCACTTCCACCGCGCGACCGCCGTACATCACCACGACGCGATCGGCCATTTCGGATACGGCGCCCATGTCATGCGTGATCATGATGATGGCGGTGCCGCGCTGCTTTTGTTGTTCGCGCAGCAGATCGAAGATCTGCGCCTGCACGGTCACGTCCAGCGCCGTCGTGGGCTCGTCGGCGATGAGCACGTCGGGATTGCAGGCCAGGGCGATGGCGATCATCACGCGCTGGCGCATGCCGCCCGAGAGCTGGTGCGGGTATTCGTCGATGCGCCGCTCGGGCACCGGGATCTCGACCGAGCGCAGGATGTCGATGGCCTTTTCGCGCGCCTGCGCGGCCGAAAGCCCCTGGTGCAGGCGCAGGGGCTCGCAGATCTGGTTGCCTACTGTGTAGACGGGGTTCAGCGCCGTCATGGGCTCCTGGAAGATCATGGACAGCTGGTTGCCCCGGACCTTGCGCATCTGCGCCGGGTTGAGCGCGAGCAGATTCTGGCCGTGCAGGCGTACGCTGCCTTCCCGGCAGCGGCCCAGATCGGGGATCAGGCCCATGATGGCCAGCGCCGTCATGCTTTTGCCGCAGCCCGATTCGCCCACCAGACACAGCGTTTCGCCTGGGTAGACGTCGAAGCTGACCTTCTCGAGCACGGTGGCGGTCTTGCGGCCGGCCACGAACGCTACCGTGAGATCGGCCACGGTCAGTGCGGGCGCGGCCTCGCGGGCCTTGTCTTGCGTGGTCGTCATGCGCGATCCCTCAGTTTGGGGTTGAGGGCGTCGTTCAGTCCGTCGCCGATCAGGCTGATGGCCAGCACCGTCAGGAAGATGGCGACACCGGGAAAGGTGACGGCCCACCACGACACCAGGATGTAGGGCCGGTTGTTGCCGATCATCAAGCCCCAGCTCATCATGTTGGGATCGCCCAGGCCGAGAAAGGACAGGCCGGCCTCGAACAGGATGGCGGTGCCGATAGCCAGCGTGGCCGATACGATCAGCGGCGCCAGGGCGTTGGGCAGGATGACCTTCCAGATGATGCGCGCATTGCTCGCCCCGATGGTGCGTTCGGCAAGGATGTAGTCGAGCTCTTTGAGGCGCAGGAATTCGCCGCGTGCCAGGCGTGCGGTGTTGGTCCAGCTGACCACGCCAATGGCAATGGAGATCGTCCAGAGGGTGGGCGAGAACAGGGTGACCAGCACCATGGCGAAGAGCAGCGAGGGCAGGACCTGGAAAAATTCCGTCAGGCGCATGAGCATTTCATCGACCCAGCCACCGTAGTAGCCGGACAGGGCGCCGATGACCACGCCGATGAAGACGGCCAGAAAGGCCGCCACGAAACCGACGGCGAGGGTGGCCCGCCCGCCGTAGACCAGACCGGTGAGGATGTCGCGACCCAGGTAATCGCTGCCCAGGATGGTCATTTCTGAGCCGGGGGGCGACATGGGAATGCCGGCCAGCTCGAACGGATCGGCGTCCATCAGGGCGGGGCCGAACAGGGTGATGGCGATGATGGCGACGAACAGGAACAGCCCGATCACCGCCGAGGTGTTGCGCATGAACATTTTCATGGCTTCGCGTCCCGGACTGGGCGGCCGGGTGCGCGCGGCGGTCTGCGGGCGTTCCGCCGTGGTGGATGCGTGTGTCATGACTTGATTCTCGGATCGATGATGCGATAGACCCAATCGGTCACCTGGTTCATGATGACCACCATCAGGGAGGCGAAGAACAATATGCCCAGCAGCGTGGGGTAGTCGCGCCGCAGCACGGAATCAAAGGCCAGCCGGCCCAGGCCCGGCCAGTTGAAGACCGTTTCGACCAGGATGGCGCCGGCCAGGACGTTGCCGAACTGCATGCCCAGCATGGTGATGACGGGCAGCACGGAGTTGCGCAGGGCGTGCTTGTAGAGCACCATGGTTTCGGAAAGCCCCTTGGCGCGCGCCGTGCGGATGTAGTCCGCCCCCAGGGTCTCCATCATGCTGGCGCGGGCCAGGCGGCTGTACTGCGCGATGTAGACGAAGGCCAGGGTGAAGGCGGGCAGAATCAGGTGGTGCAGGACGTCGAGCACGCCGGCCAGGCCGGTGGCCTCGGAACCGGGCGAGCGCATGTCGGAGACCGGGAATATCGGCAGCACCGAAGCGAACAGGATGATGAGCACGATGCCGGTCCAGAATACGGGGGCCGAGTAGCCGACGATGGACAGGATGGTGACGATTTGCGAGAGCAGGCCATTGGGCTTGCGCGCCGCCAGCGTACCCATGAAGGTGCCGACCAGGAAGGCGGCGAGCACCGAGATCACCACCAGCAGCAGCGTGGCGGGCAGGCGCTCGAGGATGAGCTCGGAGACCGGCGTGTTGAAGAAGTAGGAAAAACCGAAATCGCCCTGCAGGATCTTGCCGAGATACACGCCCAGCTGCACGATGAAGGGCTGATCCAGGCCGAATTGCTGGCGCAGCTCCAGCTTGAGCTCTTCAGTCATGCCGCCCATGGAGCCGGCGATGGTTTCGACGGGGTCGCCCGGGGAGATGTGGATCAGCAGAAAGTTCAGCACGATGACTGCAAGGAGCAGGCCCAGTGCGTAGCCGATGCGTTTCAGAAGGAAGGTAAGCATAGGTGATGTGAATCGTTGTGCATGAATGCCACCGGGACAGGCGGGCGCGACTGGCCCAACCTGTCCGGTGTGCGCAAGCAGGGCGCGGCGCTTACTTCAGATAAACCTCATCCATGGGCGAGAGCGGCCCCCAGATGGTCTGGGGCACATTGCCGACCTTGCCGGCCGCCAGCGTCCGATAGGGCGTTTCGGCGTTATGGATGATGGGCAGTTCGTCGGTCACGATATGCTGGAACTCAGCATACAACGCCTTGCGCTTTTCCACATCCAGTTCGACGGCTGCCTGCTCCAGCAATTCGTCGACGCGGCTGTTGCGATAGGACTGCGTATTGGTCCAGACGACCTTGCGGATATTGGAGGACAGGAAGGTCCGGTGCACGCCGATGACGGGATCACCCCAGTTCCAGACGTTGTCCGTGGTCATGTCGAACTCGTGGCTGGCGATGTATTGCGTCCAGGTGGGGAAGTCGGCCGCCGTGCGCAGGTCGGCATGAATGCCGATCTTCTTGAGCTGGGTGCGTGCGTATTCGGCCGAGGTTTTGCCGAATTGTGCGCCGGGCAGCTGATCGATGACGATGCTGAAGCGCTTGCCGTCCTTGTCGCGTTTCAGGCCGGCCTCATCGAGCAGGGCATTGGCCTTGTCGATGTTCTGTTCATAGGTGACCAGGTCTGCGGCCGCCGCGAACGGGCTGGACGAGATGATGGGACCATCGGCGCGCTTGGCGTAGCCGCCGGTCAGGGCCTTCACCATGAAGTTCTTGTCCATGCTGTAGGCGATGGCCTTGCGCACCCGTACATCGTCCAGTGGCTTCTTGGCGGTGTTGATGGCCATCCAGGTCAGTGACCCGATGCCTTCGTAACCGCGTTCGATGAATTGCAGCGACGTGTCGGCTTCGGCCAGCTTCAGAACGGTGGGCTCGGAGGCGAAAGGCACCATCTGCAGGTCGCCGCGTTGCAGGCCCATGAGCAGAGTGGTCACGTCCTGGTTGATCTGGATGACGACGCGGTCCAGGTAAGGCTTGCCCTCGAGGAAGAAATCGTCGAAGCGCTCCAGCACCACTTCCTTGCCGGGCGTGAAACTCTTGAACTTGAACGGCCCCGAACCGACCACGTCCGTCGTGTTGCGCGGATGGTTCTTGAGATCCTGCCCGTCATCGTAGATATGCTTGGGCATGATGGGCGTGAGCGCGGGCGAGAGCGCGATCAGCAGGGCCGGATGGGGGCGGGACAGGCGAAACACGACGGTATGCGCGTCGGGCGTCTCCACGGCGTCGACGGCATCCAGCATGGTCTTGAACGGGTGGTTTTCCTTGACCGCCATGATGGAGAAGGCGACATCCGCCGACGTGATCGGCTGGCCGTCGTGGAACACGGCGTCCTCGCGCAGCCGGGCGGTGAACGATTTGCCGTCGTCGCTCCAGGCCCATTCCGTGGCCAGGTAGGGCAGGGCGTTCCATTCGTCATCGTAGCGAAGCAGGCTGGCGAACAGCTGGGTGCTGGGGATGGCCGTGGCCATCCCAGATTGCACGCCGCCATTCAGGTGGCGGGGTGCCTGGAAATTGCCGATGACCAGGGTGCCGCCGCGTTGCGGCTCGTCGGCCACGGCCGGGTTGCCGGCCAGCAGCAGTGCCAGGGCCGCCGCCGAGGCACTGCGTGTCATCAGTGTTGAAATGCGCATGAACGGTCTCCAATTTTGGTAAATACAGGCCAATCATCCTGGCGCGTTGAGGATTAAAGGCGAAGCCTACCATTGAAGCCAGAACTGTCGTGGGTCCAGTTGACAGCTTTGTTTGGAGCCAGAACCGCGTGCCGCTGGGGAGCATCAGGGTAAGTCCCGATGCCCGTTTCAGGGGTGCACCTGCATCTCGGCAAGCAGGTCTTGCGCGATATGGGTCAGATTGTTGACGCCGGCACTGATGACGTACCAGCCGTTCGGATCGCCGTAATAGACCCGTCCTTCCTTGAAGGCCCGCGTCTGGCCGAGTTCCGGATGGCGGGCCAGCGTGGCTGCGGCGGTTTTCTCGCCCTGGTTGATGGCGCCGCGATCGAGCACGATGAGCCAGTCAGGGTCGGCGGCGGCCACGGCCGAGACTTCCGCCGCGCGCTTGGCGGCCGCAGCGGCGGCTTCAGGCGTATCCGGCGCCGGCCGGGGCTGGTTTGCCTCTTGCGGGCTGCGCGGGGGCATGACGGGCTGCAGGCCCGTCAGCTCATAGGCATAGCCGAAGCGGTCTCCCGGCGCATGCACGATGATGGTGTCCCGGATGACGAACAGCATGGCGGCGCTTTTCCCGTGCGCAAGCGCGTGCAGGGCCGCCAGGCGCTCGTCCATGCGGGCCAGCGCCGCGCGCGCTGCATCCGCCTTGCCCCAGGCTGCGCCGATGCTGTTCGTCGCCCATCGTACCGAGGCGAGAAAATCATGGGTGTCGTGCGGCAGGCTGACCGTGGGCGCGCGCCGTGACAGTTCCGGTACGGCGGCGTTCGAGCGGCTACCCGAGAAAATGAGGTCGGGCTCCCGCGCCTCCAGGGCGGCGTAATCCGGCTCGAACAGCGTGCCGACCACGGGGGTGGCCGCGTACTTTACGAGCGTGCCGATGTAGGTCGAGCGCGGTACGCCGGCCACCGGGATGCCCAGGGCGTCGAGGGTATCGAGCACGGCGAGGTCGTAGGTCACGACGTGTTGCGGCGTGCGGTCCAGCGACAGCGTGCCGCCCTGGTGCTGCAGTTCGAAGGCTTGGATCGGTGCGCTCAGCGCGAAAAAGGCGCCCAGCGCCACCAGTATGCGCGTGAATGTCATGTCTGCTCCACTGAAACGGAGATGAGGAAAAGGCGGGACCCGAAGCGCGCGATGCCTGCGGGTCCCGGGCCGTGTTCAGTGTAGCGTGTTTTCGAGAATAAGAATCATTCTCGAATCTTGATGACTGTGCGAAGTCAGGCGGATCGCGGCTTGCGGTCGAAAGCCAGCACGGCATCCAGGAGTACCTGGCAGCCCGCGGCCAGATCGGCCGGCTCGGCGGATTCAGCCGCGTTGTGGCTGATGCCGTCCGCGCAGGGCACGAAAACCATCCCCGTGGGGACGATGCGCGACAGGGCCACGGCATCGTGGGCCGCACCGCTGATGATGTCTCTGTGGGTGTAGCCGTTGTCTTGCGCGGCCTGGCGGATGGCCTGGATGCAGTCGGGGTGGAAGGGCGCGGCGGGCTGGTCGAGCACTTTGTCCAGCGTCAGCGCCAGGCCGTGCGCCTGGACGGCCTGGTCGATGGCCCGGCGCAGCTCGGCCTCCATGGTGGCGCGCACGGCATCGTCGGGGTGGCGCAGTTCCGCCGTGAGGTAGACGGTTTCGGGGATGACGTTGGGACTGTTGGGCGTGACGAGCAGGCGCCCGCAGGTACCGCAGGCGGGCGGGTGTGCGTGCGCGATGCGCTGCACCGCGGTGATGATCTCGGCGGCACCGGCGAGGGCGTCGTGGCGCACGGCCATGGGGGTGGTGCCCGCGTGCGAGGCGCGCCCTTTCAGGGTGATCTGGAACCAGCACTGGCCCTGTCCGCCCGAGACCACGCCGATGGTGGTGTTGTTGACTTCCAGCACCGGCCCCTGCTCGATGTGTGCTTCGAAATAGGCGGCGGGGCGGCCCGGATTCGTGCCCTGCGCGCCGGCGCCGATCTGCGCCAGCGCCTGCGCGACGCTGACGCCCTCGCCATCCTGCACGGCAAGCGCGTCCTGCAACGCCAGCTCGCCGACGTACACGAGCGAGCCCATCATCGCGGGCGCGAAACGGGCGCCTTCTTCATTCGTCCAGGCGGTGACTTCGATGGGGTGTTCCGTGACGACGGCGTGGTCTTGCAGGGTGCGCAACACTTCCAGCCCGGCCATGACGCCGTAGGCGCCATCGAACTTGCCGCCGGTCGGCTGGGTATCGAGGTGGCTGCCCATCATGAGCGCCGGGAGCGCGGGGTTGCGGCCCGGGCGGCGTGCCGTCAGGTTGCCGATGGCGTCGCTGCGCACCGTGCACCCCGCTTGCTCGCACCAGGTCTTGAACAGGGCCCGCCCCTGGCCGTCCAGCGCCGTGAGCGCCTGGCGGTTCACGCCGCCGTCAGCCGTGGCCCCCACCTGCGCCAGTTCCATCAGGCTGTCCCACAGCCGGTCTGCCTTGACTGCCACCCCGTTTTTCATGATGCGCCTCGTTCAGAGAAGTTTGCCTCATTGTACGGAGCGCCGGCGGCGCGCGCAGCAACGCATCGCGCCGCCGACGGGCGCCTCAGCGTGCGGCCGCGGCGGCCTCTTTGTCGAGGCGATGCATGATGGTGCGCTGCTGGATGATGGACACGGTGTTGTTCACGCACCAGTACAGCACCAGGCCGGCCGGGAAGAAGAACATCATGCCCCCGAAGACCAGCGGCATCACCATCATGATGCGGGCCTGCATGGGATCCGGCGGCGTGGGGTTGAGTTTGATCTGCAGGAACATGGTGGCCATCATGAAGGCCGGCAGGATGAACCAGGGATCGCGCACCGACAGGTCGGTGATCCAGCCCAGCCACGGGGCGCCGCGCATTTCCACGCTGCGCAGCAACACCCAGTACAGGGCGATGAAGACGGGGATCTGCACCAGCATGGGCAGGCAGCCGCCCAGCGGATTGATTTTTTCCGTGCGATACATTTCCATCATGGCCGCATTGAGCTTGGCCTTGTCGTCGCCGTATTGCTCGCGCAGATTCTTCAGGCGCGGGCCGACCAGTTTCATCTTCGCCATGGAGCGATAGCTGGCCGCCGACAAGGGGTAGAATACGGCCTTGATGAGCAGCGTCAGCACCACGATGGTCCAACCCCAGTTGCCCAGCAGCTGGTGAATCCAGGTCATCAGCGTGAAGACCGGTTTGGCGATGATGGTGAGCCAGCCGTAATCCACCACCAGTTCCAGCCCGGGCGCCAACGCGCTCATGGCCTTCTGGTCTTGCGGGCCCACCCACAGGCTGGCGTCCATGGTCCGGGTTTCGCCCGGGGCGACGCTGCCCACGGGCGCGATGGCGCGGATGGCGTATTCGTGATCGCGCAGGCGCAGCACTTCATTGCGGCGCGGTTCGCCCTGGGGCGGTACCCAGGCGGCGGCGAAATAGTGCTGCACCATGCCGATCCAGCCGTCGTTCACGTCGGTCGCATAGCGGGCCTTGCCCTTGTCGACATCGGAAAACGAGACCTTCTGGTATTTCTCTTCGCTGGAGTAGAGCGCCGGGCCGGTGAAGGTCCGGTAGAAGGTGGAGGCTTCGCCCGGATCGCTGTCGTCACGCGCGAGTTGCAGGTAAAGCGAGGGCGATACCGCGGTTTCACCCAGATTGGTGAGGGCGTGGCGTACCTGGATGACGTAGCTGTCATCCGTCAGGACATAGGTTTTGGTGAGTTGCAGCTGACCGCTTTCCGCCTGGAACGTCAGGGTATGCGTATGGCCGTTGGCGCTGGTTTCCTGAGACACCAGCGCAAACGGGCTCTGGTGCGTGGGGAAGCCCTGCCCAGTTGCGCCGATGGCGCCCGACTGCGCCACATAGGTGTAGTCCGCATTCCTGTCCAGCAGCAGCATGGGCTTGTCGGGCGTATTGGGCGCCGTATAACGGTGCAATTCGGCCTTGACCAGCTGGGCTCCGCGGGTGTCGAAGCCCAGCGTGAACAGGTTCGTGTTCACGCTGATGATTTCGGATGCCGGCACCGGGCTTGCATCGACGGCCGCCTGCGCCACCGACGCAGCGTCGGTTGGCACGGGTGCTGTCGGGATACTGGCGTCGGCGGCGTGGGGGTCGGCATCGCTCCCCGCAGCCTGGTCGGCGGTCTGGGCCTGTTGCGTCTGGCTGGCCCCGCCGAACAGGGACGGCTTGCCCTGATACGTCTGCCAGTTGTTCCACAGCAGCAGCAGCGAGAAGGAGAAAATCATCCAGAGTATGGTGCGTCGGATATCCATGGCGCCTGATTCAAGTTGATGCCGGGCAAAGCCGGTCAGTTTAACCCAGCCGGGTCATGATCACGGGGTGGCCGCTGGCCTGGCGGTTCGGGGACGGGGTCGTGGCCGCCGTGCGCCCAGGGCTGGCAGCGCAACAGGCGCCGGGCGGCAAGCCACAGGCCGCGCGGCACGCCGTGCTTTTCGATGGCTTCGATGGCGTAGGCTGAACAGCTGGGTGTGAACCGGCAGTTCCAGCCCATCCATGGACTCAGGAAATAACGGTAGAAGCGGATCGGGGCGATGAATACCGCCTTCATGGCACCTGAAAAGGCCGACGCGCTGCGGTTTTTCATGGCGTGCCCTTGTCAAGCAGCTGGTCGGCCTCGTGGCGTACGCGTTTCTTCAGGGCCGACAGGCTGGTGCTGCCGACCGGCGCGTGAAGCCGGAACACGTAATCACCCGGTGCCAGCGTGTGGCGGCGCTGGCGAAAGGCCTCGCGCAGCACGCGCTTGATGGCGTTGCGGGTCACGGCCAGCGGCGCGTAGCGCTTGGCGATGATGAGGCCCAGGCGTGGCCCGCTTGACGGATCTGAGGGATCGGCGGGCGGTGCGCCCCGCCGGAGCACGAACAAAGCCCCTCTGGCGATACGCCGGCCTTGCATGGCATGGGCGTACTCCGAGGGGCGGTGCAGGCGCGCCGCCGGGCTGAACGTGGCACGCATGGTTGGGGTCGGGCCGCCCGCGCACGGGCTGCGGCGGCCTTGCGCTGAAATGGTCGGGCGTTCAGACGGCCAGACGCTTGCGACCCTTGGCGCGGCGCGCGTTGATGACGGCGCGGCCACCGCGGGTCTTCATGCGGACCCGGAAACCGTGGGTGCGCTTGCGACGGGTGACAGAAGGCTGGTAAGTGCGTTTCATGGAAGGTCCAGAGGGAGTGGTCCAGGGAATGGATGGGCCGATAATTCATGGCAAGCCTATCATTTCATCAAATTTGAAGCCGAGAGTCAACCGACACCTGGGTTGCGGCTTGTGGATAACTTTTGGGTGAACAGGGTAGAATCGAGGTTTGCAAAAAGTGGTGGACATGAACGATTTCTGGCAGTCCTGCGTCCGGCACCTGGAGCAGGCACTTCCTTCGCAGCAGATCAGCGCCTGGATACGGCCATTGGTACCGCTCGATTTCGATGCGGACCGGGCCGTTCTGCGCCTGTCCGCACCCAATCGCTTCAAGCTGGATTGGGTGCGGCGCAATTATTCGGCCCAGATCGGCGATCTGGCCAGCCAATGGTATGGGCGCCCGGTGCAGGTGGAACTGGAACTGGCGGCGGGGCCGCCGGCGCGCCAGCCGGTGGCCGCAGCGCGTGCGCCGGCTGCGGCGGGAAATCCGCCGGCAGGCCCGGAAGCCGGGCCGGACACGGCCTCTGCCGGCACGCCGGCCGTGCCCGACGTGGCCGGCATCACGGCCGATCTCGCGCACGATCGTTCACGGCTGAATGCCGCCCTCACTTTCGACAATTTCGTCACCGGGCGCGCGAATCAGCTGGCGCGTGCGGCGGCCCTCCAGGTGGCCGAGAATCCGGGTGTTTCCTATAACCCCCTGTTCCTGTACGGGGGCGTGGGGCTGGGCAAGACGCACCTCATCCACGCCATCGGCAATGCCATGCTGGCCAGCACGCCGGGCGTGCGGGTGCGCTACGTGCACGCCGACCGCTACGTGTCCGACGTGGTCAAGGCCTACCAGCGCAAGGCTTTCGACGAGTTCAAGCAGTTCTACCATTCGCTGGACTTGTTGCTCATCGACGACATTCAGTTCTTCGCCGGCAAGAATCGCACCCAGGAAGAATTCTTCTATGCGTTCGAGGCCATGGTGGCGCAGCGCAAGCAGATCATCATCACGTCGGATACCTATCCCAAAGAGCTCGCCAACATCGACAGCCGCCTCATCTCGCGTTTCGATTCCGGCCTCACGGTGGCCATCGAGCCGCCCGAGCTCGAGATGCGCGTGGCCATCCTGTTGCGCAAGGCCGAGTACGAAAACATCAGCATGCCCGAAGAAGTGGCGTTCTTCATCGCCAAGCACCTGCGCAGCAACGTGCGCGAGCTGGAAGGGGCGTTACGCAAAGTGTCGGCCTATGCGCGCTTTCACGGGCGCGACGTGCTCACGGTCGAGGTCTGCAAGGAAGCGCTCAAGGATCTGCTCTCGGTGTCCAACGGGCAGATCACCGTCGAGAACATCCAGAAGACGGTGGCGGATTTCTACAAGATCAAGGTGGCGGACATGTATTCCAAGCGCCGCCCGGCCAACATCGCCCTGCCCCGGCAGATCGCCATGTACCTGGCCAAGGAACTCACGCAGAAAAGCCTGCCGGAAATCGGCGATCTGTTCGGCGGGCGCGACCATACGACGGTGCTGTACGCGGTGCGCAAGGTGTCCAGCGCACGCGCCAAGCAGGCCGAACTCAACCATGCCCTGCATGTTCTTGAACAGACTCTGAAAGGATGACCATGCAACTCCTGCAAGCGCCCCGCGACCGCGTGCTCAGACCGCTGACCATGGTGTCGGGCATCGTCGAACGACGCAATACCCTGCCCATTCTGGCCAATGTCCTCATCCGCAAGGAAGCCAGCCGTGTCGCGCTGGTGGCGTCGGACATCGAAGTGCAGATCACGACGCAAGTCGATGCGGGCGTGGGCGAAGATGCCGTGCTCACGACGGTGGCCGCGCGCAAGCTGCAAGACATCCTGCGCGCCCTGCCCGACACCAGCGAGGTTTCGCTGACGCTGGATCAGGGCCGCCTGACCGTGCTCGCGGGCAAGAGCCGCTTCGCTCTGCAGACCATGGATGCCGAGGACTTTCCGGCGGTTACCCTGCCCGACGAATGGGCGGTCTCGCTCAGCATGGCGCAAAGCACGCTGCGCAACCTGTTCAACAGCGTGCATTACGCCATGGCCAACCAAGATATCCGTTACTATCTGAATGGCCTGCTGCTGGTGTTTGCGGCCGACGGCGTGCGCGCCGTGGCCACGGACGGCCATCGCCTGGCGCACGCCGGCGTCAGCCTGGAGGGTCTGGAAGGCCTGGCCGCGCCGCTGGACGCCATCGTGCCGCGCAAGACGGTTCTTGAAATGCAGCGCCTGCTGGACGACAGCGACGATCCCGTCGCCATCGACGTGGCGGGCAACATGATCCGTTTCCGCTTCGATGAAATCGAGCTCATCTCCAAGCTGGTCGAGGGCAAGTTCCCGGACTTCACGCGCGTGATCCCGGCGCAGTACGGCAGCCATTTGCTGGTCGAGCGCGAGCGCCTGCAAGGCAGCCTGCAACGCGCGGCCATCCTGACCACGGACCGCCAGCGCGGCGTGCGGCTGCAACTGGCCGACGATGTGCTCACCATCACGGCATCCAACACCGAGCAGGAAGAGGCGCGTGAGGAGATCGAAGTGGCGTATGACGGGCGGGCCATCGACGCGGGCTTCAACGTCACCTACCTGCTGGACGTGCTCGCCAACCTGCGCGGCGAGGCGGTGCGCTGGTCGTTCCAGGCCGAACCCAACTCATCGGTCCTGATCACGTCGCCCGACGATGATCAGTTCAAGTATGTCGTCATGCCCATGCGCCTCTAGGGCAATCACCGGATTTTCTATGTCTCATTCAGAAGCAAGCATGAACGCGGCGGCGGCCGCCTACGGTTCCGATTCCATTCGCATGCTCAAGGGCCTGGAGGCCGTGCGCAAGCGCCCGGGCATGTATATCGGCGACACATCCGATGGTACCGGATTGCACCACATGGTCTTCGAGGTGCTCGACAATGCCATCGACGAAGCGCTGGCCGGGCACTGCGACGAGATCCAGGTCACGATACACGCCGACAACAGCGTCTCGGTGACCGACAACGGGCGCGGCATCCCGACCGACATCCACCAGCACGATGAATACCACCGCAGCGCGGCCGAAATCGTGATGACGGAGCTGCACGCCGGCGGCAAGTTCGACCAGAACTCCTACAAGGTGTCCGGCGGCCTGCATGGCGTGGGCGTGTCCTGCGTGAATGCCTTGTCGGAATGGCTCAGGCTCACCATCTGGCGCAAAGGGCAGACGCACGAAATCGAATTCCGGCGCGGCGAGCGCGTCGCACCGCTGGCGGTCACGGGGCCGGCCCATGGCACGGGCACGCGCGTGCGCTTCCTGGCGGATGCCGAGATCTTCGACAACATCGATTACCAGTATGACGTGTTCGCCAAGCGTTTGCGCGAACTGTCTTTCCTGAACAATGGCGTGAAGATCCGCCTGCACGACGAGCGCAGCGGCAAGGAAGAAGACTTCGCATTCCTGGGGGGCGTCAAGGGTTTCGTCGAATACATCAACCGCAACAAGACGGTGCTGCACCCCAACGTGTTCGCGGTCTCCACCGAGTCGCGCACCAGCGGCGATCCGGTCGGCGTCGACGTGGCCATGCAGTGGAATGACAGCTACGCCGAAACCGTGCTGTGCTTCACCAACAACATCCCGCAGCGCGATGGCGGCACGCACCTGACCGGCCTGCGCTCGGCCATGACGCGCGTCATCAACAAATACATTGCCGACAACGAGCTGGCCAAGCGCGCCAAGGTCGAAACCACGGGCGACGACATGCGCGAGGGCCTGGCTTGCGTGCTGTCCGTGAAAGTGCCCGAGCCCAAGTTCAGCAGCCAGACCAAGGATAGGCTCGTCTCCAGCGAGGTGCGGCCCGCAGTGGAAGAGGCGGTGAGCCGCACGCTGGAAACCTGGCTGCTGGAAAACCCCGCCGATGCGCGTGCGGTGTGCGAAAAAATCATCGAAGCCGCGCGGGCGCGGGATGCGGCGCGCAAGGCGCGCGAAATGACGCGGCGCAAGAGCGTGCTGGAAGGCGCGGGCCTGCCGGGCAAGCTGGCCGACTGCCAGGAGAAAGACCCCTCCCTGTGCGAACTGTATATCGTCGAGGGTGATTCGGCCGGTGGTTCGGCCAAGCAGGGGCGCGACCGGAAGTTCCAGGCCATCCTGCCCTTGCGCGGCAAGGTGCTCAACGTGGAAAAGGCGCGCTTCGACCGCCTCATCTCCAGCGAGCAGATCACCACTCTGATCACCGCACTGGGCACCAGCATCGGGCCGGATTTCGACATCGACAAGCTGCGCTACCACCGCATCATCATCATGACCGACGCGGACGTGGACGGCGCGCATATCCGTACCCTGCTGCTCACGCTGCTGTATCGGCAGATGCCGCAGCTGGTCGAGCGCGGCCATGTGTATATCGCCCAGCCGCCGCTCTACAAGGTCAAGGTGGGTCGCGACGAGCGCTACTTGCGCGACGAGGCCGAAGAGGCGCAGTTCACCCTGCAACTGGCCTTGCGCGACGCGGCGCTGGTGCCGCAGGCCGGCGCCGAGTCCATCAGCGGCGACGCGCTGGAAGAACTGGCGCGTCAGTACATCATGGCGGATGCCGTCATCGGGCGCCTCTCGCGCACCTACGACATGCAGGCCTTGTCCGCCATGGCCGAGGGCGTGGCCTTGCGCGTGGACGACGAGGCCGGCGCGCGCGCCAGCGCCGCCCGCCTGCAGGAAGCCCTGCGCGACCCGGCCGATCCCGCCGGCGTGACGGTACAGGCGCGCTTCGACGACGTGGCGCAGGAATGGCGTCTGGTGCTCGAGCGCATGCACCACGGCAACGTGCGCGTGAGCGTCTTCGATGCCGCCTTCCTGCGCAGCGCCGATCACGCCGTGCTGTCACGCGCGGCGCAAACCTTCCTGGGGCTGATGGGCGAGGGCGCGCGCGTACTGCGTGGGGAAGGCGAGCGGCGCAAGGAAAAGGCCGTGTCCGACTTCCGCGAGGCCCTGCAATGGCTGCGCACCGAAGCCGAGCGCAGCATTAGCAAGCAGCGCTACAAGGGTCTGGGCGAGATGAATCCCGAGCAGCTCTGGGAAACCACCATGGATCCCGCCAATCGCCGCCTGCTGCGCGTGCAGATCGAAGATGCCATCGCCGCCGACGAGGTGTTCACCACGCTTATGGGCGACGATGTCGAGCCGCGCCGCGCCTTCATCGAGAAGCACGCCCTGCAGGCGCACAACATCGACGTGTGAGGCGCGGCCGCGCTGCCGTCAGGACGCGGTCTTGAACCGGGCGGCCAGATCGTCGGCCGCCTTGACGAGCAGCCCCTGGTCGGAGCCCACGCCCACCATGGTGAAGCCCGCGTCCAGGTAGCGCTGCGCATCGGCGTTCACGGGCGCAAGAATGCCCGCCGCCTTGTTCTGGCGCCTGGCGGCCGCGTGGACGCTGAGGATGGCGCGCTGTACGTCATCCACGGCGGGTTGTACCAGGTGACCCATGGTGGTGGACAGGTCGGACGGGCCGACGAACAGTGCATCCACGCCGTCGATGGCGGCGATGGCTTCGGCAGCCTGGACCGCCGCCGGCGTTTCGATCTGCAAGACCATGCAGATGTCGTTATGCGCGTTTTCGTGGTAGTTGCGTACGCGCCCGTAGCGATTCGCGCGCGATGCGACGGAAACCCCCCGCATGCCGTGCGGCGGATAGCGCGTGGCGGCGATGGCGGCGCGGGCTTCTTCCACGCTGTTGATGTTGGGCAACAGCAGCGAGCGCGCGCCCAGGTCGAGGAACTGCTTGATGAGCACGGGATCGCACACCGGCAGGCGTACGATGGGTTCGACTGGATAGGGGGCCACGGCCTGCAACTGGGCCAGGATGCTGCGCAAATCGTTGGGAGAGTGTTCGATATCCAGCAGCAGCCAGTCGAAGCCGGCGCCGGCCACCACTTCGGCGCTGACATTGCTCGCCAGCGAGCACCAGAGGCCAATTTGCCGGCGATTTTCGGCCAGCGCGATCTTGAACGGATTGTTGGACTGCATCGATATCTCCTGAATGTCCGGCCAGCATGCATGGGGCTGGCGGGACGGGCTTCGCTGAAAGTAATTATCCTAGCAGTTTTGTGCCCGGTGCCGGGCATGCCCCTGCCGATGGCAGGGCGCTGGCGCCGGCGAGTTCGCGATAACGGAAGCAATCCATGGTGTGTTCCATGAGCACGCCGGTGGCCTGGAGCAGGGAGTGGCAGATGGTGGGCCCCACGAAGCGAAAGCCGGCTTTCTTCAGCGTGCGGCTCAGTGCCTCCGATTCCGGACTGCTGGCGGGAACGTCGTGATGGCTGGCATAGTGGTGCACGCGCGTGCGGCCCTCGGTCACGGACCAGATGAGGGCGGCCGGGTCCGTCAGGCGCAGCCAGGCTTGCGCATTGCCGCGCGTGGCCTCCAGCTTGCGCCGGTTGCGGATGATGCTGGCGTTCTGCATCAGGCGCTCGATGTCGGCATCGGACAGGCGGGCCAGACGGTGGGGATCAAAGTCTGCCAGCGCGCGGCGGAAGGCGTCGCGGCGTTGCAGGATGCTCCACCACGACAGCCCGGCCTGGAAGCCTTCCAGAATGAGTATCTCGAACAGGGCGTTCGTATCGTGCATGGGGACGCCCCATTCCGTATCATGATAGTGAATGTACAGAGGGTCGGTGCTGCACCAGTCGCAGCGCGGCATGGGAAAGGTGATGGCCATGGCTGATTGTACGAAGCCGCGTCGGGTTGCGCACCTGGACATGGATGCTTTTTTTGCCTCGGTGGAGTTGTTGCGCTACCCCGAGCTGCGCGGCCAGCCCGTGGTGATCGGCGGGCGCAGCGGTCAGCCACAGGCCGGGCCGGATGGCCGGCGCCAGTTCGCCCGCATGCAAGATTACGCCGGCCGCGGCGTGGTGACCACCGCCACCTATGAAGCGCGCGCCTTCGGGGTGTTTTCCGCTATGCCCATGATGAAGGCGGCGGCGCTGGCGCCGCAGGCCGTGCGCCTGCCGGTGGATTTTCCGCGCTATCGCGATTATTCGCGCCGCTTCAAGGCGGCGGTCAGTGCGCTCGCGCCACACATCGAGGATCGCGGCATCGATGAGATCTACATCGACTTGAGTGCGCATGAAGACGCGTCGCTGGTGCTGGCCCGGCGCATCAAGCAGGCCGTACATCAGGCGACCGGCCTGAACTGCTCCATCGGCATTGCCCCCAACAAGCTGCTGGCCAAGATCGCCTCCGAGCTGGACAAGCCCGATGGCATCACCGTGTTGCTGGCGCAGGACGTGCAGGACCGTATCTGGCCTTTGCCAGCGGCGCGCATCAATGGGATCGGCCCCAAGGCCACGGCGCGCCTGATGGCACTGGGCATCCATACGGTGGCCGACCTGGCCGCAGCGGCACCGGCCGTGCTGCAGCGCCATTTCGGCCTCACGTATGCGCAGTGGCTGCTGCGCGTAGCGCATGGCGAGGACGATCGGCCGGTGGTGACCGAATCCGAGCCCAAGTCCATCAGCCGCGAGACGACCTTCGAACGCGATCTGCACGTGCAGCGTGATCGTGCCGTGCTCTCGGGCATCTTCAACGACCTGTGCCGCTTGCTGGAAGGGGATCTGGCGCGCAAGGCCGTCGTGGGCCGCACCGTCGGCGTGAAGCTGCGCTTCGACGATTTCCGTACCGTGACACGCGACCTGACCGTGGCGGAGCCGGTGCGCCTGGCGCAGGATATCCGGCATGCGGCACGCCAGTGCCTGCGGCGCATCGTCTTCGACCGGCGCCTGCGCCTGATGGGGGTGCGCATCAGCCGCCTCGAGGCCGTGGGCGAGCACGCGGCGGGTGAGGATGAAGACCGTCAGCTGAGTCTCGATTATTGAGGTGGTCTATCGTCTAAAATGATGCTGCACGGCCTGTGGGGGCCACACCAGTTTACGGGGATCGACATGGAATTTGATCAGGCAGGCTCGCGGGCGTTGATGGACATCACAGCCCGGCCGGAGCTGGTTTTTGTCAGCGGTGCCGGTTCCTGGCTCGAAGATCACCAGGGCAAGCCGTATCTCGACTTCATCCAGGGTTGGGCCGTCAACTGCCTGGGGCATTGTCCGCCCGATGTCGTGCGCGCCATCAACGAGCAGGCGCAACGCCTCATCAACCCCTCGCCCGCGTTCTACAACCAGCCCTCCATGGCGCTGGCCCGGCGCCTGGTCGAGGCGTCCTGCTTCGATCAGGTATTCTTTGCCAACAGCGGCGCGGAGGCCAATGAAGGGGCCATCAAGCTGGCGCGCAAATGGGGCCGGCTGCACCGCAAGGGGGCCTACAAGATCATCACTTTCGAGCACGGCTTCCACGGCCGCACGCTGGCCACCATGTCGGCGTCGGGCAAACCGGGCTGGGACACGATGTTTGCCCCGCAGGTGGACGGCTTTCCCAAGGCCCGCCTGAACGATCTCGATTCCGTCGCCGCCCTCATCGATGACCAGACCGTGGCCATCATGCTCGAGCCCGTACAGGGTGAAGCCGGCGTAATTCCCGCGACGCTGGAATTCATGCAGGGGCTGCGCCGGCTGGCTGACGAGCGCGGCCTGTTGCTGATCGTGGACGAAGTGCAGACCGGCATGGGCCGCACGGGTCGCCTGTTCGCCTATCAGCACGCCGACATCGCGCCGGACATCATGACGCTGGGCAAGGGCATTGGCGCCGGCGTGCCGCTGGCCGCGCTGTGCGCACGCGACACCGCCGCCTGCTTCGAGCATGGCGATCAGGGGGGTACTTATAACGGCAATCCGCTCATGACGGCCGCGGGCGTGGCCGTGTTCGACGCGCTGACGGCACCCGGCTTCATGGACAGCGTCAACGCGCGCAGCCGCCAGCTCTCGGAAGGCCTGCTCGCGCTGGCGCGCAAATGGGGCATGGCGGGCGAGCGCGGCCAGGGCCTGCTGCGCGCCCTCATGCTGGGTGATCGCCAGGATGGGGGCGCCATCGTTGCCGCTGCGCGCGACCGCGCCCCCGAGGGTCTACTGCTCAATTCACCGCGCGCCGACCTGCTGCGATTCATGCCAGCGCTGAATGTGACGGCGGACGACATGGATCGCATGCTGGCCATGCTGGATGGCGTGATTGCGCAGGTGCGTCAGTAGTGCGCGCTCACCCTGCCTTGGCCACTTGACGCCACTGGTGCAACAAGGGTTCGGTATAGCCGTTGGGCTGTTCCAGACCCTTGAACACCAGGTCGCTGGCGGCCTTGAAGGCGGGCGAAGTGTCGAAATTGCCCGCCATGGGCTTGTAGAAGGGGTCGCCGGCATTCTGGCCATCGACGACGGCGGCCATGCGTTGCAGGGTTTCGACGACCTGCTCCTTGGTGACGATGCCGTGGCGCAGCCAGTTGGCCATGTGCTGGCTGGAGATGCGCAGCGTGGCGCGGTCTTCCATCAGCCCAACGTTATGGATGTCGGGCACCTTGGAGCAGCCCACGCCCTGGTCGATCCAGCGCACGACGTAGCCCAGGATGCCCTGCGCGTTGTTGTCCAGCTCCTGCTGTTTTTCCTCTGCTGTCCAGCCGGTGTCGGTCGCCACGGGAATGGTCAGCAGCTTGTCGAGCAGGGGCTCGCTGCGGCCTTCCATGTCGCGCTGGATGGCCTGCACATCCACCTGGTGGTAGTGCAGGGCGTGCAGAGTGGCCGCGGTGGGTGACGGAACCCAGGCGGTGTTGCCGCCGGCCTTGAGGTGGCCGATCTTCTGCTCCAGCATGTCGGCCATCAGATCGGGCATGGCCCACATGCCCTTGCCGATCTGGGCCTTGCCGCGCAGCCCGCATTCCAGCCCCACCTGGACGTTGTTGCGCTCGTAGGCGTCGATCCAGGCGGTTTTCTTCATGTCGGCCTTGCGTACCATGGGGCCGGCTTCCATGGAGGTGTGCATTTCATCACCGGTGCGGTCGAGGAAGCCCGTGTTGATGAAGGCGACGCGTTCGTGCGCGGCGGCGATGCAGGCCTTGAGGTTGGCGCTGGTGCGCCGCTCTTCGTCCATGATGCCCATCTTGAGGGTGTTGCGCTGCATGCCGAGCAGGTCTTCGGTGCGCGCGAACAGTTCGCTTGCGAAGGCGACTTCGTCGGGGCCGTGCATCTTGGGCTTGACGATGTAGACCGAGCCGGCGCGCGAGTTGCCGCGCCGCGTCAGGTCGCGCTTGGCGATCAGCGAGGTGAAGACGGCGTCGAGGATGCCTTCCGGCACTTCGCGCCCTTCTTCGTCGAGCACGCTGGGGTTGGTCATCAGATGGCCGACGTTGCGGATCAGCATGAGCGAGCGGCCCGGCAGCGTGTGTGTCACGCCGGCCGGATCGGTGTAGCCGCGGTCGGCGTTGAGCTTGCGCGTGAAGGTCTTGCCGTCTTTGGTGACTTCTTCGGTCAGCGTGCCCAGCATGAGGCCCAGCCAGTTGCGATAGGCGAGCACCTTGTCTTCGGCGTCGACGGCCGCGATGGAGTCTTCCACGTCCATGATGGTGGTGACGGCGGCTTCCAGCACGACATCCTTGACGCCGGCCTTGTCCTGCTGGCCGATGGGATGGCTTTTGTCGATCTGCACTTCGATGTGCAGCCCGTTGTGGCGGAACATCAACGCTTGCGGCGCGGCCGGATCGCCGCGATAGCCCAGGAACAGTGCGCCATCGGCCAGGCCGGTGGCGCCGCCGTTCTCCAGCGTTACCGTCAGGCTGCCGTCGCGTACGGCGTAGGCGGTCGCGTCGGCGTGCGACCCTTGTGCGAGCGGCAGGGCGGCATCGAGCACGTTGCGGGCGTAGGCGATGACCTTGGCCCCGCGTACGGGGTTATAGCCGCCGGCACGGGTGGCGCCGTCGTCTTCCGAAATGGCGTCGGTGCCATAGAGGGCGTCATACAGGCTGCCCCAGCGCGCGTTGGCCGCGTTCAGGGCGTAGCGGGCATTGGTGATGGGCACGACCAGCTGGGGCCCAGCCTGGCTGGCGAACTCCGTATCGATGTTGCTGGTCTGGATGGCCACGGTTTCCGGGGCCTCGACCAGGTAGCCGATCTCGCGCAGGAAAGCCTGGTAGCGGGCCTGATCCTGAATGGGGCCGGGGTTCTGGCGATACCATTCGTCCAGCGCGGCCTGGAGGCGGTCGCGTTCCGCCAGCAGGGCGCGGTTGCGCGGGGCGAGATCGTGGACGAGGGCGTCGAAGCCGGCCCAGAATTGCGCGGAATCAACGCCGCTGCCCGGCAGGGCTTCCTGCTCGATGAACTGATGAAGCACGTCTGCAACCTGCAGACGGTGACATGAAATGCGTGTGGTCATGCGAATCCTCTTGTGAAAAGGGGTTGCGGGTCGAGGCTCAGGCGGCACCCAGGGCGGCGATGCCGGCGCGCGCGATTTCGGCGTCTTCACTGGCCTTGACACCGGAGACGCCCACGGCGCCGATGCATTCACCGCCGACGATGATGGGTTCGCCGCCTTCGATGCCGGCCACGGGCATGTTGAGTGCCGCGTAGCGGCCGTTGTTGATCATGTCTTCCATGATCTTGCTGGGCTTGCCGGTGAGTGCGCTGGTGCGCGCCTTTTCAGGGGCAACCATGGCGCTCGTGAGCGGCGCGTCATCCAGGCGCTGCAGCCACAGGCCATGGCCGCCGGCATCGCAGATGGCGATGCTGACTTTCCAGCCTTCCTGGTTCGCCTTTGCCTCGGCCGCCGCAGCAATGCGCTTGACATCATCCAGCGTGAGTTTCTTGCAGTCTTTCATCGTTCGTTCCTTGAGAGAGAGGGAAAATCATCCGGCGTCCTGCGGCATGACGAGCACGGCGCGGAAATCGTTGACATTGGTGAACGTGGGGCCGGTGACGAGCTGGCTGTCCAGGCGTTCGAAAAAGTGATGGGCGTCGTTGTTGTCCAGGCACTCGCGCGCCGGCAGGCCGAGGGCCCGGGCGCGCGCCAGCGTGTCCGGATGAATGAAGGCGCCGGCGATTTCTTCCTGGCCGTCCACGCCGTCGGTGTCGCCGGCCACGGCGTGGATGGCGGCGCGGCCCTGCAGGGCGATGGCGAGCGCGAGCAGGAATTCGACATTGCGCCCGCCCCGCCCTTGCCCGCGTATGGTGACGGTGGTCTCACCCCCCGAGAGCAGCACGCAGGGCGCGGCGGCGGGCTGGCCATGGCGGCGTACCTGCGCCGCGATGCCGGCCATGATGGTGCCCAGCTCGCGCGCTTCGCCTTCCAGGGCATCGCCCAGGATGATGGGCGTGACCCCCGCTTTGCGCGCCACGGCGGCGGCGGCTTCCAGGGCCAGCTGGGCGCTGGCGATGACGCGCGTGTGAACGCCGACCATGCGCGCATCGCCCGGTTTGACGGTTTCACCCGCGCCGCTGTGCAAGCATTCGCGCGCGGCCGGCGGGATGGCGATGCCGTAGCGGTCCAGCACGGCCAGGGCGTCGGCGCAGGTGCTGGGGTCGGCCACCGTGGGGCCGGAGGCGATGTCGGCCGGGGCATCGCCGGGGATGTCGGAGATGAGCAGGTTGTAGACCGGCGCGGGATGGCAGGCCGCCGCCAGGCGTCCGCCCTTGATGGCGGAGAGGTGGCGGCGCACCACATTCATTTCCGAGATGGTGGCGCCGCAGCGCAGCAGCTGGCGGTTGATGTCCTGCTTGTCTGCCAGGCTCAGGCCCGGCGCGGGCAGCGGCAGCAGCGCCGAGCCGCCGCCGCTGATGAGGCTGATGACCTGGTCGTCGGGCGTGAGCCCGCGCACCAGCGCGAGCAACGCTTGGGCGGCATCCAGGCCGGCCTGGTCGGGCACGGGGTGGGCGGCTTCCAGGATGCGGATGTGCTCGCAGGCCACCCCGTAGCCGTAGCGCGTGACCACGGCGCCCGACACGGGCCCGTCCATGTGCTGTTCGACCACCCGCGCCATGGCGGCCGAGGCCTTGCCCGCCCCGATCACCAGGGTACGCCCCCGCGCGCGCCCGGGCAGATGGGGCGGCAGAACCCGTTCGGGCCGCGCGGCGTCCACGGCGGCCCTGAACAGATCGGAAAGCAGGGTCTGGGGCGTGATCATCGGGATTTCCTTGCAATGGCTTTCAGGATAGACAGAATCTGCCGGACAGGGAAGCGTGCGCGCATCGCTTGTGTCGATACTTTCAGTATATGCTGAGCAGGGCATAGCCAATCACGAGGGGTTTGCGATGGGTCGCTATACGCAGATGCGCAGTTTTGTTCTGGTGGCGGAAAAAGGCAGCTTCGCGGCAGCCGCACAGGCCGAAGGCGTGACGCCGGCCGTGATGGGGCGGCGCCTGAGCGCCCTGGAGGGCCGTCTGGGCGTGCAGCTGGTACACCGCTCGACCCGCGGGCTGGTGCTCACGGACCTGGGTGAACAATACCTGGAACAGTGCGTGCAGTTGTTGCGCGACTTCGATGCGGCCGAGAGCAGCATCAGCGCGGGGCGGCGCATGGTGAGCGGACGCCTGGTGGTATCGGCGCCCGCCGCGTTCGGACGGCGCCACGTGGCCCCGCATATCGTTACCTTCAAGCAGCGCTACCCGGACTTGCGCCTGTCCTTCAATTTCACCGACAGCGTGATCGACCTGGTGCGGGAAGGCTATGACATGGCGATCCGCGTGGGTGAGGTGCTGGATCCAAACTATGTCGCTTTGCGTCTGTATCCCAACCGCCGCGTCGTCTGCGGCACGCCGGCGTACTTCCGCCGGCACGGCATTCCGCGCGTGCCCGAAGATCTGGCGCACCATAATTGCCTGGCTTTCAACATGCAGGGCGGACAGCCCAGGGGTTGGGTGTTCCGCCGCGAGGGCCGGCCGTTTGCGGTACGCGTGGATGGCGATCTGGATTGCAACGATGGCGAGCTGCTGCATGAATGGGTGCGCCAGGGCCTGGGCCTGGGTTGGCGTTCCACCTGGGAAATGCAGACCGACCTCAAGCAAGGGCGGCTGATGACGGTGCTGGATGAGTACGCGGTGCCGGATTACGACATCCAGGCGGTGTTTCCACGCCAGCGCTATCTGCCCGCCAAGGTGCGCCACTTCATCGATTTCATCCGCCAGATCTACCAGGCGCCAGGCTATTGGGAAAGCAGGGACTGAACGTCCAGCGCCGGGATCAGAGCCGGGCGATCGAGCGCGATGACCTCGCAGTTCTCGCCCGGGCCCTCGCGGTCGAGCACGATGAAATCACTGACGGCATCCAACGCCAGCAGGGGATGATGCCAGGTGCCGGGCGCGTAGTTCACGCCCTGGTTGCCGCGGCACACGAACAGCCTGAGCGCGTGCGCAGTCGGGGCGGGTCCGGGCGGGGCGACGACGGCCAGCCAGGGGTGGCCGGACTGGGGGATGAAAGCCTGGCTGGCCAGGGGATGGCGCTCCATCAGGCTCAGCGCGAACGGCAACGGGCGCGGCTGGCCGCGAAACAGCGATACGATGAGGCGGCCGCCCGCGCCGGGTTCGAGCGCGGCGAGATCGTGGTAGCGCTCGGTGCTGCCTTGGTTGATGGTGATGTGGCGCGCCTGCGCCGAAATCGCGATCACGTCACCGAAGGGGCGAAAGGCCCGCGCGCCCAGGGCCTCGGCCCTGAGAGAATGCACTGCGGCTGCGGAACTTGTAGAGGTCATGGCGGGGCCCCGGAATGGCGGGTTCAGAGGATGACGACGAGTGCCGAAACGGTCACCAGGGACAGGACGGTGGATATCAGTATGGCACGGGAGGATAATTCCGCGCCCTGGCGGTAGAGCGCCGCCAGCATGAAGGGGCCCGTGCCGACCGGCAGGGCACTGAGCAGCACGGCGGTATCGGCCCAGAGCCGGGGCATGTCGAACACGCCGTAGACGAGCAGCGCCGTGAGTGCGGGATGCAGCAGCAGCTTGAGGGTCACGACGCGCAGCACGGGGCCGCCGGCCTCGCCCGTGCTGCGGCTTTGCGCCAGGAACAGGCCGATGGTGACCAAGGCGCAGGGGCTGGCGGCGTTGCCCAGCAGCGTGGTGAATTGCAGCACGGCGTGCGGCAGGCGGATGCCGGCAAACGCCAGCGCCAGACCGGCCAGCGGCGAAAAGACCAGCGGGTTGCGTATCAGGGCCACGCCCACGCGCCACAGGCTTTGCCCCAGGTGGGGCGAGCTCTGGCGGTCGAACTCGATCAGGATGATGGTGGTGGCGAACAGCGCGCAGGCCGTGAGCAGCGTGGCGATGATGGTGGGCGGCAAGGCGGCATCGCCGTAGAGGATGAGGATGAGCGGGATGCCCATGAAGCCGACGTTGGCGTAGGCCGCCGCCATGGCTTCGATGCTGCGCAGGGTCAGGCTGGCCGCGCCGCGCCCGCGCAGCAGACCGCCCAGCAGGAAGACCAGCACCATGGCCAGGGTGAACGCAAGAAAATAGCCCGGCTGGCGCAACTCATCGAGTTCGATTTGCGCCATGGCCTGGAACAGCAGGGCGGGCAGGGCCATCCAGACCACGAAGGTGTTCAGGCTTTCGACGGCGGCGGCGCCCAGCAGCCGGCGTTGCGCGCTCACGTAGCCCAGCAGGATCAGGGCAAACAGGGGCAGGACGGCGTTGACGATGGCGCTCAAGCGGACTCCGGCACAGAACTATCCGAACGGGGGAGCACAGGTTATAACAGCAATTGCGAGTGTATCCCTCTTTTCCATGACGCCTGCCCATGCCCGAACCGCAAGAATCCGTCAGCCGTATCCGGCTTCCGGAGCTGATACCGTTTTCCCGCTACCATGATGCCCGCGCCGCCACCGAGCGCCTGGTGGAGATCTACGCGCGCAACACCGCATTCCTGCGCGCCGCGTTCCAGCGCCACCTGGCCGGCGGGGGGCAGCCTGGCGAGCGCGTGCGCGCCTGCTATCCGGCCATCCGCATCCGCGTCGACACCTGGCAGGAAGTGGATACGCGGCTGTCCTACGGGCATGTGGTCGAGCCGGGCACCTACATGACCACCATCACCCAGCCCGCGCTGTACTTCGATTACCTGCTGGAGCAGATCGGCCTGCTCATCGCCAACCACGGCGTACCCGTCGAAATCGGCGAATCCGACATGCCCATCCCGCTGCACTTTGCCTTTGGCGATGATGTGCGCGTGGACGGTGGCGATGCCGACAACGTGGGCAATGCCTTGCGCGACCGCTTCGACGTGCCCAATCTGGCCGTGATGGATGACACCATCGTCAACGGCACCTGGGTCGCGGCGCCGGGCGAGCCTCTGCCGCTGGCACCTTTCACGGCGCCCAGGGTGGATTATTCCCTGCATCGCCTGCAGCATTACACGGCCACCGCCCCCCGGCATTTCCAGAACTTCGTGCTGTTCACCAACTATGATTTTTACGTAGACGAATTCTGCCGCTGGGCGCGCGAGATGTTGCGCACGGGCAGTGGCGGCTATAGCGCCCTGGTCGAGCCCGGCAACATCATTACGCGCGCCGGCGCGGACGCGCAGCCGCAAGGCACGCCGCTGGCCCACGCGCCGCAAATGCCGTCCTATCACCTCGTGCGCGAGCGCCACAGCGGCATCACGCTCATCAACATGGGCGTGGGGCCGTCCAATGCCAAGACGATCACCGACCACGTGGCCGTGCTGCGGCCCACGGCCTGGCTGATGCTGGGCCACTGCGCCGGCCTGCGCACCACGCAACGCCTGGGCGATTACGTGCTGGCGCATGGCTATGTGCGCGAAGACCAGGTGCTGGACGATGATTTGCCCACCTGGGTTCCCGTGCCGGCGCTGGCGGAAATCCAGGTGGCGCTGGAAGAGGCTGTGGCCGAAGTCGCCGGCCTGTCGCCCTGGGAGCGCAAGCGCATCATGCGCACGGGCACGGTGGCCTCGACGCACAACCGCAACTGGGAATTGCGCGATCATCACGAGCCGGTGCGCCGTCTGTCGCAGTCGCGCGCCATCGCGCTGGACATGGAGTCCGCCACTATTGCCGCCAACGGTTTTCGCTTTCGCGTGCCTTATGGCTGCCTGCTGTGCGTGTCGGACAAGCCCTTGCACGGCGAGCTCAAGCTGCCCGGCATGGCCAGCGACTTCTATCGCAGCCAGGTGGGACGCCACCTGCATATCGGCATCCGGGCGCTGGAACGCCTGCGCAACATGCCCGAAGCGCGCCTGCACTCGCGCAAGCTGCGCAGCTTCATCGAAACCGCATTCAAATAGCGGGCTCGGATGGCGCGTCGTCGGGCAGCGCGAGCAGGGTGCCGCGGCAGTTCTGCGCGCCGCACAGGCAGCGGTATTGTTCGCGCAGCGCGGCACTCATGGGCTCGTCGATGACCAGGCCATAATCGAAAGTGAGTTCTTCGCCTGGCACGATGTCGCGCAGCGCCACGATGAAGACGCGCAGGCCGTTGTCGTCTTCCTCGGCCTGGCAGTTGGGGTCGCAGCTGTGGTTGATCCAGCGCGCATCGTTGCCGCCGTCGCCGCCGTCGATCACCTGGCCGGTGCTGAGCGAGAAGAAAAAGGTGTGGCAGGGGTCGGCGTCATCCTCGGCCGCCTGGGCATCGGCCTGTTCCGGGCTGATGCGGCGCCCGCAATATTCCATGATCAAGTGGCCGGCGGGAATCGGGCGGGCCGCGAATACGCCCTGGCCATGCAGCGTTGAGGGTTTGACCTGGTACAGGGCCGGGGAGGAAGAGCTCATGGGGGCGCCGGGCAGCGGTTCGCGAAAGATCGCGTCTATCCTAAGGCAAATCCCGGTAGTTTTCCAGCAGTGTCTGTGGCAAACTGAACGGCGGAGTCGTTTCTCATATCCTTTTTCCAAGGGGTTATCCATGCGATCGTTCCGTTTTTTCTCATGGTTTCTCGCGCTGGGCGTCGCCGGTACGCTGGCCGCCACGCCCGCACTGTCCGAAACCACCCTGAAAATGGCCTACGCCCTCTCGACGGATTCGCATTACGGCGCCGGGGCCAAGGCGTTCGCCGAATCGCTGGCCGCCAGCACGGGGGGTGAATACGCCATCAAGCAATATCCCAACAGCGCGCTCGGCGGCGAGCGCGAGGTGATCGAAGGGCTGCAGCTGGGCACCATCGATCTGGCCATCGTCTCCACGGGGGCCACGGTCAATTTCGTGCCGGATACTGGCGTGTTCGACATCCCCTTCCTGTTTCGCGATCTGGCGCATGCGCGCAAGGTCATGGACAGCGACATCGGTGCCGGCCTGCTGGCCCAGTTCCCCAAGCGCGGCCTGATCGCGCTGGCCTGGGGCGAGCAGGGCTTTCGCCAGATGACAAACAACGTGCGCCCGGTGAACCTGCCGGCCGATGCCAAGGGGCTGAAGATCCGCAGCATGGAAAATCCCATCCACATCGCGGCATTCCGCCAGATCGGCATCCTGGCCACCCCCATGGCCTGGCCTGAGGTCGCCACGGCCCTGCAGCAGGGCACGATCGACGGTCAGGAAAACCCCATGTCGGTGATCGTCTCGGCCAAGCTGTGGCAGCTGCAGAAATACCTGTCGCTCACCTCGCACGTCTACGGGCCGGCGCTGGTGCTCATGTCGCCGTCGGTGTATGACGGCCTGTCCGATGATCTCAAGGCGGCCTTCAAGCAGGCCGGTACGGCGTCGGCCGGCGCCATGCGCGCCTTCGTCGACAAGGTCGAGCAGGAAGGCATCGAGAAAGTGAAACAGGAAGGCATGCAGGTCAATACGGTCGACCACGCGGCCTTCGTCAAGGCGGTCGAACCCGTGTATCCCCAGTATTACAAGCAGTTCAGCCAGGCGCTGGTGGATGCCATCCGCAGCATGCAATAGGCATCGGCGTGGCCTTGCTGTGCCGGCTTGATCGCGGTCTGTTTCGCACGGTCTCCATCGTCGCCCAGCTGCTCATGCTGTCGGCGGTGGCGGCCGGCTTCTTCCAGGTCGTGGCGCGCTTCGTGCTGCAATCGCCGGCCGACTGGTCCGAGGCCTGGACGCGCGCGTCGCTCATCTGGACCGTGATGCTGGGCGTGGCGCTGGCGTTTCGTCAAGGCGCCATGCTAAGCGTAGAAGTGCTGCACAGCCTGCTGCATGGTCGCGCGCAGCGCGGGCTGGAGGCCGTGGTGCTGTGCATCGTAGTCGGCTTCCTGGGCTTCCTGTTCTGGGTCGGGGCGCAAATGGTCTGGCGCGTGCGCTTCCAGACCATGCCCAGCCTGGAGATCTCCATCTCCTGGATTTATCTGGCGATCCCGGTCGGGGCGGGCCTGGCCGTGGTCGGCATCGTGGCCTGGTGGCTGCAGGCCGAGCCCGCCCCTTTGATCGACGATACCGTCATCTGAGCCATGTCGCAGCTGATGGTTCTTTCCATGCTGCTGTTCTTCGGGCTCACGGTGCCCGTGGCCGTGTCCATTGGGCTGGCGGCCATGCTGGGCGTGGTCTGGGATGGGCACATGACCTGGCTCGTCATCGCCCAGCAGATCTACGCCGCGCTGGACAAATACCCCCTGGTGGCCGTACCGTTCTTCATCCTGGCCGGGAATCTGATGGAGGCGGCCGGCATCTCCGATCGCATGGTCGAATTCGCCAAGAGCGTCGTGGGCGGCCTGCAGGGTGGCCTGGCCGTCAGCTGCGTGTTCACCTGCATGATCTTCGCCGCGGTGGCGGGCTCCAGCGTGGCCGCCACCTTTGCCGTGGGCGCCATCCTGATTCCGGCCATGGTGCGCCATGGCTATCCAGTGGCGTTTGCCGCCGCGCTGCAGGCCTCGGCGGCCGAGCTGGGCGTGATCATCCCGCCATCCATCCCCATGATCCTGTTCGCCGTGTCCACCGATACCTCGGTGGGTGAGCTGTTCATCGCCGGCGTGGGCCCCGGCATCCTGATCGCCGGCGCACTGATGCTGTATGTGTGGCTGTACGCGCGCCGTCACGGCTATGGCAAGCAGGATGGGCAGGGGCGCATGGCCTTGTGGCCGGCCTTCTGTCGCTCCTGGCTGGCCCTGATGATGCCCGTCATCATCCTGGGCGGCATCTATGGCGGCGTGTTCACGCCAACGGAGGCGTCGGCCGTGGCCGTGGTCTACGCCCTGGTGGTCGGCCTGTTCATCTATCGCACGCTGGACATCGCCCTGCTCTCGCACACCCTGCACCGCTCGGTGGTGTCCACGGCGGTGATCATGTTTGTGATCGCCAATGCCGGCGTTTTCGCCTTTCTTCTGAATCGTGCCGGTGTGCCCTTTGCCCTGGGCGAGTGGTTGGGCACGATTTTCGAGAGCAAGATCAGTTTTCTGCTGGGGGTGAACCTGGCCCTGTTTCTGATCGGCATGTTCATCGAAACCTCGGCGTCCATCGTGGTGCTTGCCCCCTTGCTGGTGCCGGTGGCGCAGCATTTCGGCGTGCATCCCTCGCACTTTGGCGTCATCATGGTGGTCAACCTGGCGCTGGGCATGGTGACGCCGCCGTTTGGCGTCAACCTGTTCGCGGCCTGCGCCGTGGCGAAGATTCCACTGGAGCGTCTGGTGCGGCCCTTGCTGCCGTTCGTGCTGGTGGTGCTGGCCTGTCTGATGCTGATCACTTACGTGCCCGGCATCAGCCTGTATTTCAGGGGTCTGGCCTACGGCCCCGTCTAACCAGTCTTCTTGGCGGTCGCTTTCTTCGCGGCGGTTTTTTTCGCCGCAGTCTTCTTCACTGCCGCCTTCTTGGCTGCAGTTTTCCCGGCGGCCTTCAGTGCGCGCGGCGCGAACTCGAAGCCGATCTTGCCATCGCTCTGGCGCACCAGGAAAGCCTTGAACTTGCGATGCGTGCGGCTGGAGACGAAATCCGTCAGCAGGTCGGTACGCCCATCGGCCAGCAGCTTGCGCATCTGCCCGGCGCTGATTTCCTGTTGCAGGATCACCTTGCCGCTGCGGAAATCGCATTGACGCTCGGGGCCCACGGATTTCTCGCAGACATAGTTCATGCCGTGCTCGTAGACCGGGGCGCCGCATTTGGGGCAGGGCCCGAGCGATTCCTGACCGGAGAAATCCACCGCTTCGGTGCTGTCGTCGTCTTTCTGGCCGAAGTCGAATTCCAGCTTGTACTCGTCGGTAATGCGCAGCACCGCAGCGAAGGGCCGTCCCTGCTTGCTGATGAAGCCCGTGAGCGGGCCCAGCTCACGCGCCTTCAGCAGGGTCTCGGCCTCGCTCGTCTCGAAGGTACGTCCGCCCGGATGCTTGCTGATGGAAAAATCGCACTGCGTACAGGCATAGCGGCGGTAGTTTTCTTTGACCACGCCACCGCACTTGGGACAGGGCGTGACCAGGGTGGCGTAGTCGCCCGGGACCGTATCGCCGTCATATTCCTTGGCGCGCTTGACGATGATCTGCGTCATGCGGGCAATGTCGCGCATGAAGCTGGCGCGGTCCAGCTCGCGCTGCTCGATCTGCTTGAGCTTGTGCTCCCACTCGCCAGTGAGCTCGGGCGAGGTCAGCTCGTTCACGCCCAGCCCCGAGAGCAGCGTCATGAGCTGGCGCGTCTTGGCCGTGGGTACCAGCTCGCGGCCTTCGCGGCGCAGATAGCCTTCGTTGAGCAGGCCTTCGATGATGGCGGCCCGCGTGGCCGGCGTGCCCAGCCCGCGCTCGGACATGGCTTCGCGCAAGGCCTCGTCGTCGACGCGTTTGCCCGCGCCTTCCATGGCGGAAAGCAGAGTGGCTTCCGTGAAGCGCGCCGGTGGGCGCGTGCTCAGGCCGCGCAGTTCGACGTCTTCCGTGTGCACGGACTCGCCCGGCGCGACGGCCACGAGGTGGGCATCGTCGCCCTGGGCTTCACGGCCGTAAATGGCGAGCCAGCCCGGGCTGACCAGCACCTTGCCTTCGCTCTTGAAGTGGTGGCCCGCCACGCGGGTGATGCGGGTGGTGACGCGGAATTCCGCCGCGGGAAAAAAGACGGCAAGAAAGCGGCGCGTCACCAGTTCGTAAATACGGGATTCGGCTTCGCTCAGCTCTTTGGGCAATTGCAGCGTGGGGATGATGGCGAAGTGGTCGGAAACCTTGCTGTCGTCGAAGATGCGGCGGTTGGGCTTGACCCACTGGTTCTCGACCACCATGGCGGCAAAGGTCTGCACCCGGCTGGCCGTGCCGCTGTCGGCCTGCGCCAGCTGCGCCATGGTCTGTTTGACGACGGCAAGCGTGTCTTCGGGCAGGTAGCGCGAATCGGTCCTGGGGTAGGTGAGGACCTTGTGGCGTTCGTACAGGGCCTGCGCCAGAGACAGCGTGGTCTTGGCGGAATAGCCAAAGCGCGAGTTGGCCTCGCGCTGCAGGGAGGTCAGGTCGAACAGCGCCGGCGACATCTGGCGCGACGGCTTGGATTCTTCCTCTACTTCGCCGGGCTGGCCTTCACAGGCGGTGACCACGGTGCGCGCCGCGGCTTCCGACCACAGGCGCGAATCGCGCAGCTCACCATCCTGCTCGTTCTTGACGAAGGCGGGGTCGAACCAGCGCCCCTCGTACAGGCCGGCGGCGGCGACGAAAGTGGCGTGCACCTCCCAGTAGTCGCGGGGCACGAAGCTGCGGATGCGGTCTTCGCGTTCGGCCACGATGGTGAGCGTGGGGGTCTGCACCCGGCCTACCGGAGTCTTGAAAAAGCCGCCGTCCTTGCTGTTGAACGCCGTCATGGCACGCGTGCCGTTGATGCCGATGAGCCAGTCGGCCTCGGCGCGCGAGCGGGCCGCGTCCGCCAGGGGTTGCATGGTCTCGTCCTCGCGCAGCTGGGCGAAGGCGTCGCGGATGGCGCTGCGCGTCATGGAGCGCAGCCACAGGCGCTGGATGGGTTTTTTCACGCCCGAATACTGGATGATGTAGCGAAAAATGAGCTCGCCTTCGCGCCCCGCGTCGCAGGCGTTGATCACGGCGCTCACATCCTTGCGCTTGAGCAGGCGCACCAGCAGCTTGAGACGTTCCGTCGAGCGCTTGTCGGTGGGATTGAGTTCGAAGCGCGGCGGGATGACCGGCAGCTGGGCAAAGCTCCATTTGCCGCGCACGGGATCATTAGGCGCCACCAGGCTGAGCAGGTGGCCGACGCTGGAGGCGAGCACATAGTCCTCGCTTTCAAAGTAATCGCCACTGCGGGTGAAGCCGCCGAGCGCGCGTGAGATATCCAGGGCCACCGAAGGCTTTTCGGCAATGATGAGCGTCTTGGTCATGGTTTTCCAGTGACAACGGGTGAAACCGCCTTGGCACGCATGATACGGTCGCCATGGCCGGTTTCGCAAGCGACGGCAAGCGGGCGGGTGCAGCCCGGGTGCCGGGCATTCACTATATCAGACCGTCGCGTCAGTGGAAGGGCCGGCCGTGGTCCGTCGTCAGTAATTCCTCGAAGACCAGGTGATCGATTTCGATCTGCTGGCTCCAGAGGATCATCAGGGCGATGATCTTCAGCTTGTCCAGGGGAATGGGCGATTCGTCCGCGGCCATGGCGCGTTCGATGAGGATTTCCCGCAGTGCCGGTGCCAGCACGCCGGAGTTTTCCAGGAAGGTGATGAAGCCGATGGCCGGGCTGCCCAGCGCCAGGTATTCTTCCGAGGTGTAAATGCGCTGACCCTGGCCGTGCGTGCTGCGCGGCAGTTCCAGGCATTGCTCGGTGGTTTCGGCCAGGCCGTGCAGCCAGCTGAGTGCCTCGTCGATGTCGTCATCCTCGAAGCCCACGGCAGCCAGCTTGTGCGCGAGAACATCCGCTTCGGGGCAGGCTTTGGGGGTGTAATAGGTTTCGTACAGATAAACCAGAATTTCAAACATGAGAATCCCCGTGACAGCGCATGAGAAAAACCGGATGTGCCGGGAACACTCCGGCACTTTACGCTGAAACGCCACACGTGGCAAATACAGGCGCGCTGGTCAGGCGGCGCGAAAATGCGCTACGCTTATGGCGGCGCGAATCTGCGTCCCGCGCGTGAGGCATGCGCAATTCAGCGACTGGATGCGAGGAATCGTGAAATGACAGAGGTGAGCTCCGTATGCCCGGCGGTCGTTGGCGGGCTGGCATCGGGTGCGCGACCCGGTGATGCGCTGGACGCGCTGGATACGCCTAGCCTGATCCTCGATCTGGATGCCTTCGAGGAAAATCTGCGTACCATGCAGGTGCTGGCCGAGCGCCACGGCGTGGCCTTGCGCCCGCATGCCAAGGCGCACCGCTGCCCCGACATCGCGCTGCGGCAAATCGCCCTGGGCGCACAGGGCGTGTGCTGCCAGAAGGTCACCGAGGCCGCCTGCTTCGCCGCCGCCGGCCTGCGCGACATCCATATCAGCAATGAAGTGGTCGGTGCGCCCAAGCTGGCGCTGCTGGCGCGGCTGGCATCCCAGGTGCAGATCAGCGTGTGCGTGGATGACATGCGCGGCCTGGAAGCCTTGTCCGCCGCCCTGCTGGCGCAGGGCGCCCATGCGCGCGTGCTGGTGGAGGTCGATATCGGCCAGAAGCGCTGCGGCGTGCAGACGCCGGAGGCGGCGCTGGCGCTGGCGCAGGCCGTGCATCGTCTGCCCAATGTCGAATTCGCAGGCATCCAGGCGTATCACGGTGGCATCCAGCACGTGCGCGGGCACGAACAGCGGCGCCTTGCCAGCGAGCGCGCGGCGCGGCGCATCACGCGTTATCTCAAGGCCTTCGCGCGCGCCGGCCTGGACTGCCCCACGGTCACGGGCGGTGGCACGGGCACGGCGCTGTTCGATGCGGCATCGGGCGTCTATACGGAAATCCAGGCCGGCTCCTACGCCTTCATGGACAACGACTATGGCCAGCTGGACTGGGGCGAGGCCATCCGCTTCCGGCACAGCCTGTTCGTGCTGACCACGGTGATGAGCACGCCCACGGCCTTGCGCGCCGTGACCGATGCGGGCCTGAAGTCACTCTCGGCCGAAAGCGGCTTGCCGCGCGTGCCCGATGCGCCCGGCGTGCGCTGCCAGGCCGTGTATGACGAGCATACCCTGCTGATCGCGGAAGACGAATCGGCGCGCCCGGCCTGGGGCAGCCGGGTGCGCCTGGTGCCCGGGCATTGCGATCCCACGTTCAACCTGCACGATGAAGTGGTGGTGCTGCGCGGGCGCACCGTCGAGGCCGTGTGGCCCATTAGTGCGCGCGGCTTGAGTCGTTAGCCTGGCGCACGACACGCGCAGGGGTCACGCGGGAATCAATACGCAAGGATTTTCGAGAGGAAGGACTTCGCGCGCTCGGAGCGATGATCGATATCGTCGAAAAAATCATTCGTGGCGCAGTCTTCCACAATGCGCCCTTCATCCATGAAGATCACGCGATCGGCCACCTTTCTGGCAAAGCCCATTTCGTGGGTGACGACCATCATGGTCATGCCTTCACGCGCCAGATCTACCATGACCTCCAGCACTTCGTGCACCATTTCAGGGTCCAGGGCCGAGGTCGGCTCATCGAACAGCATGGCAATGGGGTCCATGGCCAGGGCGCGCGCAATGGCCACCCGCTGCTGCTGCCCGCCGGAAAGCTGGCCGGGGAAGCGGTCGACGAATTCGAGCAGCCCGACGCGTTCGAGCAGCGCGCGGCCGCGGGATTGGCTCTCTTCGGCGCTGCGCCCCAGTACCTTGGTTTGTGCCAGCGCCAGGTTGCCTCCAACGGACAGGTGCGGGAACAGCTCGAAGTGCTGAAACACCATCCCGATCTTTGATCTGAGCTTTGGCAGGTTGGTGTCTGCGGCGCCGACCGAAATCCCGTCAACCAGGATTTCTCCCTTCTGAAAGGGTTCGAGACCATTTGCTGTCTTGATCAGTGTCGACTTGCCGGAGCCCGACGGCCCGCAGACGACCACGACCTCGCCACGGCCAACGGCGGTTGAGCAGTCTTTCAATACCTGCACACTGCCGTACCACTTGCTTACGTTGTTATATTGAATCATGCCTGATTCCTTGTGGTCGGATTTGTCTTCATACAACAATTGGTTTCCTGACATGAGTGTACCCGGTGATCAGTGGGTTGATACATAAGCAATAAAACATTTAGATTGTGACCATGTGGACACATCCGTTGTCGAACATATAGAAATAGGGTAGATCTCTTACAAGGGTAAACCCTGAAGTGACGCGTGCAGTCAGTGAAAGAAGGACATGCTACCATAATCGCTGGACCAGGCCTACCATGGGAATTGGGCACGGATTGGGTGATGGATAACAGATGTGGTTCAGCTCAGGTATATTCAAAGGAGATCGTTATGAAATATAAATCCATAGTCCACGCTGTTGGATTGGCATTTGGTGCTGTATTGTTATCTGGGGCGCCTGTTGGAGCGCAGGCTTATGAAGGTACGCTGGCCAAGATTCAGGAAACCGGACAAATAACGCTCGGTGTCCGGGATACGTCCGCGCCCTTTAATTACCAGGATGATAATCAGCAGCATGTCGGCTTTTCTCTCGATATGTGCATGTTGATCGTCGATCAGGTACGCAAGGTATTGAAAGATACCGATGTCGAGGTGGAAATGACGCTGACCACGGCGGCAAGCCGGATACCGCTGCTGGCCAACGGCACGACAGATCTTCAGTGCGATGGTGCTTCAAATACGGTCGAGCGACAGAAGCAAGTGTCCTTCTCGCCCACCATATTCATCACGGGCAACGCATTGCTGACGAAAAAGGCATCCAATGTCAAGACGATAGATGATCTCAAGGGCAAGCCCGTCGTCGCCATGAGCGGGACGACAAACATCAAGCAGATCGCCGAGCTCAACAAGGAAAAGAATCTCGGCATGAATATCCTGACGGCGACCGAGCATAATGAAGCCTTCCTGATGGTGGAAACCGGGCGTGCAGTCGCTTATGCGCAGGATGATATTTATGAGGCGCTTTTGATCGCCAATTCGAAGAGTCCTGATGATTATACGATTTCGGACACCATGTCCGTCGATCCTTATGGGTTGATGTTTCGCAGGAATGATCCTGAATTCAAGGCGGTCGTCGATGAGGCAATTATAGACTCATTCAAATCCGGGAAGTATAAGGAAATCTATAATAAATGGTTTGAGTCGCCGATTCCGCCAAAGAATGTCAACCTGAATTTGCCGATATCCAAGGTATTGCAGGCAGCCTTGGATAATCCTTCCGATTCTCCAGATCCGGATTATTACTTCAGTCTTGTCAAATAGTATTATTCTGGGTAAAAGGCACGCCCGGTTCGGGCGTATCTTTTGCTGCGAGAGAATATATGAATTATAATTGGGATTGGATGATCTTTTTCCAGGAGTCGGCATATGGTGCCGGTTCTGGCAATTATCTGGAAATGCTGTTGGTCGGGCTGCTCTGGACAATTGCGACTGCGGTGTGTGGCGCACTGATTGCGCTCGTACTTGGAATTCCCATCGGCATCTGCAGAACGCTTCCCAGCAAGCGCATCAAGCGTTTGACCAATGCGTATATCGAGATCATCCGGAATATTCCATTGCTGGTGCAGCTGTTTCTGTGGTTTTTCGTATTTCCCGAGCTCCTGCCGAAAGTGGCCGGAGACTGGGTGAAAAGCCTCATCCATGGGCCTTTCTACACGGCGCTCATCTGCCTGGGGTTTTATCACTCGATCCGGGTGGCATTGATCTTCTCTTCCGCGATCGACTCATTGCCCGCCGGACAAAGGGCGGCGGGCCAGGCCCTTGGTCTGACGACGCCCCAGGTGTACCGCTACGTGCTGGTGCCCGGTGCCTATCGGATCACGCTGCCGCCTCTGGGTAGCGAGAGCCTGAACATCATCAAGAATTCGGCGGTCGCCATGACGATCGGACTGCGGGAGCTGACCGGCAGCGCGCAGTCCATGAGCGAATTCACCTTTCAGATTTTCGAGGCGTTCGCCGCGGCCACGGTTCTTTACCTGTGCCTGAATCTGGTGGTGCTTTCGTTGATCCGCCTCCTTGAGCGCAGGGCGCGAATTCCGGGGTATTCCATGTCCGGCAACAATAGTTCGCCCAAGGGGTGATTGATCGTGTTCGGATCCTTTGATTTTGATGTCATCGAACGCTCCTGGGTTTACCTTTTCCGGGAAGGGATGGTGTTTACGCTCAAGCTCACCATCCTTGCCATGTGCGGCGGCATCGTGCTGGGCAGCCTGCTGGCGGTGCTGAGGGTTTCGGGAACACGGGTGCTGTCCTTTCTGGCGGGCGCCTATGTCAATTTCATCCGCTCCATCCCGCTGATCCTGGTGATATTCTGGTTTTATTTCCTGGTGCCCTACATCGGTGCCTGGCTGCTGGGTTCGAGCCGCCCGATCAAGGTGGGGGCGTTCTGGTCCGTCCTGATTACCTTCATCATGTTTGAGGCGGCGTACTACTGTGAAATAATCCGCGCCGGAATCAATTCTGTCTCTACCGGGCAAATTCACGCGAGCCAGGCTTTGGGACTCACCCACCGGCAATCCATGCTTTACGTGATTTTGCCGCAGGCGTTTCGCGCCATGATACCGGTGCTTTTGACGCAATCCATCATTCTCTTCCAGGACGTCTCCCTGGTCTACGTCTTGTCGATCACGGATTTTGTCGGGGCAGCGACCAAAGTGGCGCGGCGCGACGGACGGCTTCCGGAAATGTATTTGTTTGTCGCCGCCGTTTATTTCACCATGAGCTTCCTGCTCTCTCTTTCAGTCAAACGGTTGGAGAAGCATAGTGGTCGGGCCTGACCCCTATCGGGTGCTGCTGAAGTGCGATAGTGCGGCAATGTCTTTAATCGTCTGAAAGGTGTTTTATGCTGCATCCCGTTTTCGATGACATCAAGGCGGCCGCCGACCGTTTGCGCGGCGTGGCCAACCAGACGCCCGTGCTGCGTTCGCGCACGCTGGATACCAGGCTCGGCATGCAGGTGTTTTTCAAGTGCGAAACCTTCCAGCGCATGGGCGCATTCAAGTTCCGCGGCGCGTACAACGCCATCAGCCTGCTGAGCGATGCGCAACGCAAGGCCGGTGTCGTGGCCTATTCCTCGGGCAATCATGCGCAGGCCGTGGCGCTGGCTGCGCGCCTGCTCGGTGCGCCGTCGACGGTCATCATGCCCGACGACGCTCCGGTCGCCAAGATGAACGCGGCGCGTGAGTATGGAGCAAGGGTGGTCAACTATAACCGCCATACGGACGATCGGGACCAGATGGCGGCCGATCTGACGGCGCGTGAGGGGCTGACGTTCATTTCCCCGTTCAATGACCCCAGTGTGATTGCAGGACAGGGGACTGCGGCCATGGAGCTCATGGAAGAGGTCGGCCCGCTGGACGCATTGTTCGTGCCACTGGGGGGTGGCGGCCTGCTTTCGGGTTCCTTGCTGGCTGCCGCACAGCTTGCCCCGGCGTGTGCCGTTTATGGCGCCGAGCCGCAGGCCAGCAATGATGCCTATCTGTCGCTGCGGGCAGGTGAACGCGTGCGTTTGCCGGAAGTACCGGTTTCGATTGCCGATGGTGCAAGAAACGTTGAAGTCGGCGACCTGACCTTTTCCATCATGAAGCAGTACGCGCGAGATGTCATTCTGGTGCCGGATGCGGACTTGATCGACGCAATGAAATTCTTTGCCGAACGCATGAAGATCGTGGTCGAGCCCACGGGCTGCCTGGGCGCGGCCGCCGCATTCGCGCAAGCCAAGGATCTGCAGGGCAAGCGGGTTGGCGTGCTGCTGAGCGGAGGCAACGTGGACATCGCTGCGTATGGGCGATACCTTGCCAGCTGATGTCCTTTGGTGTCAGGCCAGATCGATCAGCGCCGCGCCTTCTTCGACCTGGTCGCCGGCCGCGAAGAACAGGGCGGTTACGGTGCCATCGGCCGGCGCGTCGATGCTGTGTTCCATCTTCATGGCTTCCATGACGACGAGGCGCTGGCCGCGGCGCACGGTGTCGCCGACGTCGACGTGAACAGACAGTATCTTGCCGGGCATGGGGGCGCATAGGCCGCCCTGGCCCGTGTTCGCGGCTTCTTCCCCGAATCGCGCGGGGTGTTCGCGGCCGATGACATGCACCGAGGCGCCGCTGAAGAGCAGGATGTCCGCGCCTTGCAGCACAACGTCGGCGCGATGATGCTGATCGCCCAGAAGGACGCTGATGCGGGGCAGCGCCCCTTGCCGCGATTCGCAGGACCACGAGAAGCGGGCGACGCGGCCGTTGCAGGCAAGCTGCCAGGCACCAGGCCGGCCGCTGAGCAAGAGTTCGCGCGCTTCGCCTTGATCCATGAGAACGAAAGGCTCGCTGATGCGGCCGCCGGCGCGCCAGGCGTCGCGCAGGCACCAGGGGTCCTGCGGCAGGGCGGGGTCTTCACCGTCGGTAGCATTGCACAGACGGCCTTGTTCGTGCAGCACTGCCGCCAATGCCAGGGCGAGCAGGGCATCGCTGGCGGGCTGCGCCGGCGCAAACAAGACGTCATGGCGGCGTTCGATGAGGCCTGTGTCCAGATCGGCATCGGCAAACGCCGTGTCATCCACGAGCCGATGCAGGAAGGCGATATTGGTCTGTACGCCCACGACCCGCGTCTGCTCCAGCGCCTGCAGCAGGCGGCGTCGCGCGTGTTCGCGATCTTCGCCGTGTACGATCAGCTTGGCGATCATGGGGTCGTAATACGGTGTGATCGTATTGCCCTGACGGATGCCATTGTCGATACGCACCTCGCCCTGCCCAAAGGTGACATGGGGCGGGAAATCCAGCACATGGAGGCGCCCCGTCGACGGCAGAAAACCTTTGTCGGGATTTTCCGCGTAGATGCGCGCCTCGATCGCGTGGCCGCGCAACGGCAATTCCTCTTGCGTCAGAGGCAGGGCTTCCCCGGCGGCCACGCGCAGCTGCCATTCCACCAGATCGAGCCCTGTGATCAGCTCGGTGACGGGATGCTCTACCTGCAGGCGCGTATTCATCTCCATGAAGTAGAACTGCCCGTCGGGCGCCACGATGAACTCTACGGTGCCCGCGCCGACATAGTTCGTGGCGCGGGCGGCGGCGATGGCGGCGGCGCCCATGGCCTGGCGCCGCGCCGGCGTCATGCCGGGCGCGGGGGCCTCTTCGAGCACTTTCTGGTAGCGGCGCTGTACCGAGCAGTCGCGCTCGAACAGGGTGACCGCATTGCCATGGGTGTCGGTGAATATCTGGACCTCGATATGCCGGGGTTTGAGCAGGTAGCGCTCCAGCAGGACGCGGTCATCGCCGAAGCTGCTTGCGGCTTCGCGCCGGCAGGATTGCAGCTCGGTGACGAAGCTTTCCGGGCCGTTGACGATGCGCATGCCCTTGCCGCCACCGCCGGCGCTGGCTTTGATGAGCAGCGGATAAGTGATGGCATCGGCCTGCCCTTGCAGGAAAACGGTGTCCTGGCAGTCGCCGTGATAGCCGGGAACCAGCGGCACGCCGGCCTGCTGCATCAGCGTTTTGGCGGCCGACTTGCTGCCCATGGCCTCGATGGCGCTCGCCGGCGGGCCGATGAAGATTCGTCCAGCCTGGGCGCAGGCACGCGCAAAGTCGGCGTTTTCGGACAAAAAGCCATAGCCGGGATGAATCGCCTGCGCGCCAGTGCGCGCCGCGGCTTCGAGAATGGCGTCGGCGCGCAGGTAGCTGTCGCGCGCCGATGCGCCACCGATGGCGACGGCCTGGTCGCAGGCGGCGACATGCGGCGCGTCGGCATCGGCCTCGGAATAAACGGCAACCGTGCGCAGCCCCATGCGGCGGGCGGTAGCGGCGATGCGGCAGGCGATTTCGCCGCGATTGGCGATGAGCAGGGTGGTGAACACGGGCGCTCCTTACATGCGGAACACGCCGAAGCGTGTCGGGGCGATGGGGGCATTCAGCGCGGCTGACAGACCCAGGGCGAGCACGCGACGCGTGTCGGCCGGTGCGATGATGCCGTCATCCCAGAGGCGCGCCGTCGAATAATACGGATGGCCTTCATGCTCGTATTGGGCGCGGATGGGGTCCTTGAACGCGGCTTGCGCCTCGGCCGGCCAATGTTGCCCTTGGGCCTCGAGGTTGTCCCGCCGCAGGGTGGCCAGCACACTGGCGGCCTGCTCGCCGCCCATGACGGAGATGCGCGCGTTGGGCCACATAAACAACAGACGCGGGCTGTAGGCGCGCCCGCACATGCCGTAGTTGCCGGCGCCGAAAGAGCCGCCGATGATGACGGTGAGCTTGGGCACGGCGGCCGTTGAAACCGCAGTAACCATTTTTGCGCCGTGACGGGCGATGCCTTCGTTTTCATAGCGGCGCCCGACCATGAAGCCGGAGATATTCTGCAGGAAAACCAGCGGAATGCCACGCTGGCAGCACAGCTCGATGAAGTGCGTGCCTTTCTGCGCCGATTCGGAAAACAGGATGCCGTTATTGGCGATGATGCCCACCGGCATGCCGTGGATGTGGGCAAAGCCGGTGACCAGTGTGGTGCCGTAGCGGGCCTTGAACTCTTCCAGCTCGGAGCCGTCCACGATGCGCGCGATCACTTCGCGCACGTCATAAGGCTGGCGCGTGTCCGTGGGGATGATGCCGTTGAGTTCTTCAGGCGCATGCAGCGGTGCGCGCGGCGCTCTGCCGGCCGGTTTTTCATGCTGGCGCGGGTTCAGCCGAGCGACGGCGTTGCGCGCCAGGTGCAGGGCATGGGCGTCATTGTTGGCGAGATGATCCGCCACGCCGGATAATCGGGTATGCACGTCGCCGCCGCCGAGATCCTCTGCCGTGACTTCTTCCCCCGTTGCCGCTTTGACGAGCGGCGGGCCGCCCAGGAAGATAGTGCCCTGGTTACGCACGATGAAGGATTCATCGCTCATGGCGGGGACGTAGGCGCCGCCCGCCGTGCAGGAACCCATCACGACGGCGATCTGTGCAATGCCTTGCGCCGACATGTTGGCCTGGTTGAAAAAGATGCGTCCGAAATGGTCGCGATCGGGAAAGACGGCATCTTGCCGGGGCAGATTGGCGCCCCCGGAATCCACCAGATAAATGCAGGGCAAGTGGTTTTCCGCCGCGATTTCCTGGGCGCGCAGATGTTTTTTCACGGTCATCGGGTAGTAAGTCCCCCCTTTGACCGTGGCATCGTTGCAGACGATCATGCACTGACGGCCCGCTACCTGGCCGATGCCGGTGATGATGCCCGCGCCTGGTGCTTCGTCATCGTACATGGCGTGGGCCGCCATGGGCGACAGTTCCAGGAAAGGACTGCCCGGATCGAGCAGGCGCTCGACCCGGTCGCGCGGCAGCAGCTTGCCGCGGCCCAGATGGCGTTCGCGCGCGCTGGCGCTACCGCCTTGCGCCGTGCGCGCCAGCTGCTTGCGCAGATCGTCCACCAGTGTCTGCATGGCTGCGGCATTGTCCAGAAACGCCGCAGAGCGAGGGTTGACGCGGGATTCAATGATGGACATGATCTCTCCGGGCTGGCCCTGGCGGTGCGCTACGCGCGGTTCAGGCCATCTCGATGGCCATCGCCACCGCTTCGCCCCCGCCGATGCACAGCGAGGCCATGCCGCGCTTGCCGCCGGTCTTGCGCAGGGCACCGATAAGGGTCACCAGCAGGCGTGCGCCCGAGGCGCCGATGGGATGGCCCAGGGCGGTGGCGCCGCCGTGCATGTTGACTTTCTCATGCGGCAGCTTGAGCTCGTCCATGGCGGCCATGGTGACGACGGCAAAAGCTTCGTTGATCTCGAAGGCGTCGACCTGATCCACCGTCCAGCCCGTTTTGGCGAACAGCTTCTGCATGGCACCTACGGGCGCGGTGGTGAACCACTCCGGCTCGTGCGCGTGCTGGGTATGCGCGACGACGCGGGCGAGGGGGGCGAGGCCCAGATCCCGGGCGGTGGATTCGCGCATCATGAGCAGGGCCGCCGCACCGTCGGATATGGACGAGGCGTTGGCGGCCGTGACCGTGCCGTCCTTCTGGAAGGCCGGGCGCAGCGTGGGGATTTTTTCCGGCATGGCGCGCTGCGGGCTTTCGTCGGTGTCGACCACGGTGTCGCCCTTGCGCCCCGTGATGGTCACCGGTGTGATTTCCCAGCTGAAGCTGCCGTCTTCGCTGGCCTGGCGCGCACGGCGCAGCGATTCCAGCGCGAAGGCGTCCTGCTGCTCGCGCGTGTAATGGTATTTGCTGGCGCATTTCTCGGCGAACACGCCCATGGCCGTGCCACGCTGATAGGCATCTTCCAGGCCGTCGAGCGCCATGTGATCGTAGACGGTGGAGTGGCCGTAGCGGTAGCCTTGGCGGCCGCGCAGCAGCAGATAGGGCGCATTGCTCATGCTTTCCTGACCACCGGCGATGGCGACCTGCGCGCTGCCCATGGCGAGCAGATCGTGGGCGAACATGGCGGCTTTCATGCCTGAGCCGCAGACCTTGTGGATGGTGGTGCAGCCGGCACTCAGCGGCAGGCCCGCGCCCAGCGCGGCCTGGCGCGCCGGTGCCTGGCCCTGGCCCGCCTGGAGGACGTTGCCCATGAGGACTTCGTCGATCTTGCCGACATCGATGCCGGCGCGCTCGACGGCGGCCTTGATGACGATACTGCCCAGTTCATGCGCGGACAGGCCCGAGAGGCTGCCCAGCATGGCGCCCATGGGCGTGCGGGCGGCGGAAACGATGACGATGGGATCAGACATGGCTTACTCCTGAGAAAAAATGGCAAAGACGGCGGCTGTCGTCGTAGGGGAAGCGATCTTCGATGTGGCCTTGCATGGCTTTGCTGCGCGTGTCCTGCCACCAGTCGGCATCGAGCAGGCAGGCGTGATGCGCCAGGAAGGCGCGGCGCACGCGCGCATCGCCCAGCAGGAAGACGCGGAACTCTTCTGGAAAGACATCATTGCGACCAACAGGGTACCAGGGTTCGCCGCTCAGCTCGGCTTCTTCGTTGGGTGCGGGCGGAATGCGGCGAAAATTCATTTCCGACATGCGCTGGATTTCGTCGTAATCGTAGAACACGACGCGGCCCAGGCGCGTGACGCCAAAGTTCTTGTATAGCATGTCGCCGGGAAAGATGTTCGCCGCCGCCAGTTCGCGAATGGCCTGGCCGTATTGGCGGATGGCGTGGTTCAGGCCGGCATCGGTGGCGCGCGACAAGTACAGGTTCAGCGGCGTCATACGGCGCTCGATGTAGACGTGGCGCAGCACCACGGCGTCGGTGAGAATTTCTATTTGTTGCCCGACTTGTTCGCGCAGCGCATCCAGCAGGCGCGCAGAAAAACGCGCCCGCGGCAGCGCCACTTGCGAGTATTCCCAGGTGTCGGCCATGCGCCCCACACGATCGTGCTGCTTCACTAGCTGATATTTGCGCCGGACCCTGACGTTGTCCACGCCGTCCTTGTCGATGTGATCGCGAATCATCTTGAACACATAGGGATAGGATGGGAGGGTGAAGACCGTCATGACCAGGCCGCGGATGCCGGGGGCCAGGTCGAAGGTGTCGGAGGAATGCGCCAGGTGGTGCAGAAAATCGCGGTAGAACAGGGTTTTGCCCTGCTTGTGCAGGCCGATGGCGGTATAGAGCTCGGCCTTGGGCTTGTGCGGCAGCAGGCTGTGCAGAAACTGCACGCAGGCCGCGGGCGACACCATGTCGACGAGGAAGTAGGCGCGCGTGAAGCTGAACAGCGTGCTCAGATCGTCGCGCGTGTGCAGCAGGGCGTCCAGGGCGATATGGCCACGGCGATCGTGCGTCAGGACGAGGGCGAAAGGGTGCAGCGTGCCGTGGTTGACGAGGCGCCCGACGATGGTGGCGCTTTTGTTGCGGAAAAACAGCGTGCCCAGCACGTGGATCTGGCAATCGGCCGCGATCCGGCCTTCCGTGCCGCGATCCAGCTGCCGGCGCAGGTGGTGCACGGCCATGCGCGCAACGCGCCGGGCCTGGGCCGGAAGGTCTGCAAAAGGGGCAGCCAGGCCGAAGTCCGCCACCAGAGCGTGTAGGCAGGTCTGCAGGCCTTGCGTCAGCGGGTAGTAGACGCGGTAGGAGGGCCGATGGTGGTCGATGTACTCTGTGGCCACCGCCGGGCGCACGAACAGGAAATCATTGTTGTAGTAGTCGCGCTGCACGATGCGGCAGGAGACCGAGTTGAAGAAGGTTTCCGCGCACTCGGGTTGGGGGTGCGCCGCGAGCAGGCCGATGTACTCGGTCTTGACCGTTTGCCAGAAAGCCAGCTGTGCCGGCGCGAGCGGCAGACCGGCCAGTTCCGGCGTCGGACAGGCATCGCTGCCCTTGAGGTCGCGGTTGAGCTGGCGCGTGCATTCGATGACGCGGCTGTCGTAATAGGCGATGCGTTCGCGCGCGAGCTGCGCGATGCCCGCCCATTGGGCGGTTTCGAACAAGGTCTTGGCGCGCTGTGCGCTGTAGCGGAACAGGGCGTAATGGCGATCGAAGCCGTTCAGGATGGCCTGCGCTACCGCGCGCGGCCGCGGCCCGGCCGGCGCGACCGGCCGGATGGCGCGGTGGTCACCCGTATCGCCCATGGCCATGCCGCGTTCAGGCCGTTTCGTTGAACAGCTCGCGTCCGATGAGCATGCGGCGGATTTCGCTCGTGCCCGCACCGATTTCGTAGAGTTTGGCGTCGCGCCAGAGCCGTCCGACCGGATAATCGTTGATGTAGCCGTTGCCGCCCAGGATCTGGATGGCTTCGCCCGCCATCCAGGTGGCTTTCTCGGCGCAGTAGAGGATGACGGCGGCGCAGTCCTTGCGCACGCGGCGCGCGTGCGCGGCGCCCAGCTGGTCCAGATTGCGGCCGACCGTGTAGCACAGCGCGCGGCTGGCCTGCAGCGTGGTGTAGAGATCGGCCATCTTGGCCTGGATGAGCTGGAATTCGCCGATGGCCTGACCGAACTGGCGCCGCTCGTGGACGTAGGGCACGACGGCATCCATGACGGCCTGCATGATGCCCAGCGGCCCGGCGGCCAGTACCGCGCGCTCGTAATCCAGCCCGCTCATGAGCACGCGCACGCCGCCGTTGAGCTCGCCCAGCACGTTTTCCGCCGGCACCTCACAGTCGCGGAACACCAGCTCGCCCGTGTGGCTGCCGCGCATTCCCAGCTTGTCCAGCTTCTGTGCGACCGAGAAGCCGGGAAAGCCCTTTTCCACGATGAAGGCGGTGATGCCGCGCTGGCGTGCCGCCGGGTCTGTCTTGGCGTAGACTACCAGGGTATCGGCATCCGGGCCGTTGGTGATCCACATTTTGCTGCCGTTCAGGACGTAGTGCCCGTTGCGCTGTTCCGCCCGCAGCGTCATGCCGACGACGTCGGAGCCGGCGCCCGATTCGCTCATGGCCAGTGCGCCGACCTGTTCCCCCGAGACCAGGCCGGGCAGGTATTTGCGCTTCTGGGCCTCGGTGCCGTTGCGATGAATCTGGTTCACGCACAGGTTGGAATGCGCGCCATAGGACAGCGCCACGGACGCGCTGGCGCGCGAAAGCTCTTCCATGGCGATCATGTGCGCCAGGTAGCCCATGTTGCTGCCGCCCCAGGCCTCTTCCACAGTGATGCCGAGCAGGCCGAGCTGGCCCAGTTCGCGCCATAATTCCATGGGGAACTGGTCGTTGCGGTCAATTTCGGCCGCGTTGGGGGCAATACGAGTCTGGGCGAAATTCTGGACGGCATCACGCAGCATATCGATGTCGGTGCCCAGGTTGAAGTCGAGGCCGGGGACGCTCATGGTGTGCTCCATTGGGTGTGGTGGCTGCTGCAAGCCCGTTAATCATGCCACAATCCAAGGTTTCAGGCACGCGTTTGCAGCGGGAGAAAGCATGAATCCGAATGAGATGAAATTGAATTACCCCTGGGGAGATCAGCTGCCTGCGCCGGGCGAGGCCATCGGAGTGGCCGACGGCCTGCGCTGGGTTCGCTTGCCCCTGCCGTTCGCGCTCGACCATATCAATGTCTGGTTGCTGCGCGACACGGTCGATGGCCGCGAGGGCTGGACCGTGGTGGACTGCGGCGTGGCGCGCGACGAGGTGCGCGCGTTGTGGGAGCGCGTGTTCTCTGAGGTGCTGGACGGCTTGCCCGTCCTGCGCGTGATCGTCACCCATATGCATCCCGATCACGTGGGGCTGGCGCACTGGCTGTGCGAACGCTGGGCGGCGCCGCTGTGCATGAGCGCGACGGATTACGCCCTGGCGCGGCTCTGGTCGGTGCCGGAGGGCGAAGGCGCGGCCGGCGGCGCCAACGGGCCGCTGGCGGCTTCATTCTTCTACAGCCATGGGCTGACAGATACGCAGGCGGGTGAGCAGATTCGCCAGCGCGCCGGCTATTATCCAGATCTTGTCCCTGCCGTGCCGCTGTCGTTCGTGCGGCTCATGCAAGGCGATGCCATCACCATCGGTGGGCGTTCGTGGCGCGTCATCATCGGCTACGGCCATGCGCCCGAGCACGTCTCGCTATTTTGCGACACGCTGGGCGTGCTGATTTCGGGCGACATGCTGTTGCCGCGCATTTCCACCAATGTGAGCGTGTTCAACCACGAGCCGCAGGCCGATCCCCTGCCGCTGTACCTGAATTCGCTCAAGGCTTACGACAGCCTGCCCGAGGACACGCTCATCCTGCCGTCCCATGGCCGGCCGTTCAAGGGCTTGCACGAGCGCATCTCGCAGCAGCACACGCACCATGCCGAGCGGCTGCAGGAAGTGCTGGATGCCTGCGCGCAGCCGTGCAGTGCGGCGGACATCGTCCCGGTACTGTTCCGGCGCGAGCTGGATCTGCACCAGCTCACGTTCGCCATGGGCGAGGCGCTGGCGCACCTGCATGCCCTGTATTTCGACGGCAAGCTGGTGCGCAGCGTGGACGCCCAAGGCATCATCCGCTTCCGGCGCCCAGCGGCGGACTCAGCGCCAGCTTGAGCGCCAGGCCCAGGAACACCACGCCGCTGAGGCGTTGCATGAGGCGGCGCAGGCCGGGCGAGCGCTGCAGGCGTTCGCCCAGCAGGCCGGCAAACCAGGCGATGAGGCCGAACACCACCAGGGTGGCGAGCATGAACAGCACGCCCAGCCACACGATCTGCAGCACCACCGAACCGCGTTGCGGCGCGGTGAACTGCGGCAGCAGGGCAAGAAAGAAGAGCGATACTTTGGGATTGGTCAGGTTCATGATGATGCCGCGCCGGTACAGGCCGGTATCTACCCGTGTCTGCGGGCGCGCGGCGTCCGGTGCGGCCCTGCGTTCCGGGCGCAGGCTTAGCCAGGCCAGATAAAGCAGGTAGGCGGCCCCGCCTAGTTTGAGCGCGGTGAAGGCGGCGGGCGAGGCGGCGAACATGGCGGCCAGCCCCGCCGCCACGGCCAGCGTATGGCCGACCAGGCCCGTACACAGGCCCAGAACCACGCGCATGCCCGCGCGACGCCCGTGCGCGGCGGACAAGGCCAGCACGAACAGGTTGTCGGGCCCGGGCGAGAGCGCCAGCAGGATGGAAACGCCAAAAAAAGCCAGGGCGACGTCCAGGGTGAGCATGCGGCGGGCTTCCTTCTTGTTAAGATGGACTTCTTGCCATTTTCACTCAAAAGCCCGCACCATGACAGACACACGCCGCCTTCATTCGCACACTTATCTGCAACATTCGGGGCTGGCGCCCTACGACGCGGCGACGGGTGCGGCGCCGGTGGCGTTGCCGGCGCAGCGTACCAGCACAGTGCGGTTCCGGGATCTGGCGGCAATGGATGCCATGGCCGAGCGCAAAGCCAAGGGCGAGCGCGCCCCGACCTACGGCCGCATGGGTATGGACACCCACGCCGCGCTGGAGGCGGTGTTCTGCCACCTCGAAGGGGGCCGCCACGCCTTTCTGGCCCCTTCCGGGCTGGCCGCCATCACGCTGGCCTTCCTGGCCCTGCTGAACGCCGGCGAGCACGTCCTGGTGGCGGACTGCGCCTACGGGCCGGTGCGCCGTCTGGACCAGGCGGTGCTGGGGCGCCTGGGTATCCAGGCCAGCTACTGCCCGGCGCGCGTGGATGCCTTGACGCAGGCGCTGCGGCCGCAGACGCGCGTGCTGTATGTCGAATCTCCCGGCTCGCTGCTGCTGGAAATGCTGGACATGCCCGCGCTGGCGGCGTTCGCCCGCGCGCATGACCTCATCCTGGTGACCGACAACACCTGGGGGTCGGGCGAGATCTATCACCCGCTGGCCCTGGGGGCGGATGTGTCCGTGGTTGCCGGAACCAAGTACGTGGGCGGCCATTCGGACCTGATGCTGGGGGCCGTCGTGTGTACGGATGATGCCCTGGGCAAGCGCTTGAACGATACCCATTACGCCCTGGGCTATGCCATCAGCGCCGACGACGCCTGGCTCGCCTTGCGCGGCGTACGCACCCTGCCGCTGCGCATGCGTCAGTGCGCCGAGAACGGGCTTGCCGTCGCGCGCTGGCTGGAAGCCCAGCCCGACGTGGGCCGCGTGTTCCATCCCGCCCTGCCGTCAGACCCCGGCCATGCCTTGTGGCAGCGCGATTGCACCGGTTCCAACGGCCTGCTGTCGTTCGAGCTCAAGCACGATGTCGCGGCGGCGCGGCGCATGGTCGATGCCTTGCAGCTGTTCAGTATCGGCGCTTCCTGGGGCGGTTTCGAGAGCCTGGTGCTGCTGGTGGATGCGGGCACGCTGGCCCAGCACAGCTACTGGGGCGATGCCCGCCATCCGGTGTTGCGCCTGCATGCCGGCATCGAGCATATCGATGACCTGATTGCCGATCTGGAACAGGCCTTGGCCCAGGCCCGCGAGGCCTGAGCCGCAGCCTGCGCTACGCGTCAGTGCCGCGACGATGCCTCAGGGCTGTCCACGGTCGCGAGCGATCTTGATCAGCGCATCGGCCACTTTCAATGATGCTTCGTAACCGTTGGCCTGGGCCGGGGACGTCACGAATTTGCCGCCGATGGCGAAACTGGGCGTGCCATCGATTTCGTAATTTTTTGCCAGCTCGTTGGCGCGACCGACGCGCGCCTGGATGCCGAAGGAACTGAAGACATCGGCGAAGTTGTCGCGATTCAGCCCTTGGCTGGCCGCCCAGTCGATGATGGCCGGGCCGGTGAAGATTTCAAGCCGTTCGTTGTGGATGGCCTTGAAGACCGCGTCGTGCAGATCAAGACGGTCGAGGTTTTCCAGCGTGTAGTAGAGCTTTTGCAAGTCTTCCATGCTGGCGTTGAACGCCACGGGCACGCGTTGCAGGACGACGTCTTCAGGCAGGCTGGTGGCCCATTTGGCGACCATGGGTTCCATGGTCTTGCAATGCGGGCAGGTATAGGCAAAGAACTCCAGCACTTCGATCTTGCCCGCGGTTTCCGATGGCTGGGTGGCCTTGAGCGTATGGTAGGGCTCGGCGGCCTGCGCAGGCGTCAGCACCGCCAGCAGCAGCGCGCCCAGCAGGGCGAAGGCGGCCAGAAAAGGGTGGAACAGGCGAAACGGGTGCGTGGTTCGGGGCATGGCAGATTCCTGACGTGGTAGGGACGGGTTCATTGCCTTACGACCGTGGATTCGATGTTCTGTTCCCCGAGCTGGCTGCGGGCGCGGTTCATGGCGTCGATGCCGGCAAAGGGTCCGACCCGGACCCGGTTGATTGTAGCGCCGTCCAGGGCGACCTGCTCGACGTGCGAAGGCAGGCCCAGAACGAGGATGCGCGCGCGCACGGCCTCGGCATCGGTGCGCGAGCGAAAGGCGCCCGCCTGCAGATAGTATTGCGCGGCTTGGGTGACGCCGGGAATCACGCTGGCTTCGGTGCCCGATCGGGCGCGCGGTGCGGGAGGGGCGGCGGGGGCCGCGTCCAGGCGGGAAATGAGGCCGGCCAGCTGGTCGTCGTCTGCGGGGTCGCGCGCGGCCTGCGGCGGTTTTTGCGCCGGCGCGGGCGGTGGCATCATGGGCACGGCGTCGGGCAGGGCGCTTTTGCTGTAAAGGCCGCGATTCGGATCCGGCGCATCGCGCACATCGGGCAGCAGCGTGCGCGCCGGCGCGCGCGTGGCCTTGTCCGCGAAGGGCATGGGCGCGCGCGTGACGAACAGGGCCACGATGACGGCGGCGATGAGGCCCAGGATGAGGCCGATCATGATCCCCAGCCCGGTGCTGCCTCCCGAGCGTGCAGACGATTTCTTTGCCTTGCGCGCCATGGGTGTTACATGCGCACGGGCGCCGACACGCCCAGCAGGGCCAGGCCGCCGGCCAGCACCTGGCGCGTGGCATGGGCCAGGCGCAGACGCGCCAGTTGCAGGTGCTCGTCGTCGACCAGCACGCGCTCGGCGTTGTACCAGGCGTGGAAATCCGCCGCGCAGTCGCGCAGCCAGAAGGCCAGGTGATGGGGGGCGAGCTCCTGCATCGCCAGGGCCAGCGTGCCCGGGAATTCGGCCAGGCGGCGCAGCAGGGTCAGCTCGCTGGGCGCGGCCAGCGGCGTGGCATCGGCGCCGGGAATGCGCTCGGCCAGGTGCGGGCACTGGTCCAGCATGGAGCAGATGCGCGCATGCGCATACTGCACGTAGTAGACCGGGTTTTCCTCGCTGCGCGAGCGCGCCAGATCCACGTCGAACACGAATTCCGAATCGGCCCGGCGCTGGATGAGGAAAAAGCGCACGGCATCCTGGCCCACCCAGTCGATCAGGTCGCGCATGGTGACGTAGCTGCCGGCGCGCTTGGAGATCTTGACCTCGGCCCCGTCGCGCACGACCTTGACCATTTTGTGCAGGATATAGGCCGGAAAAGTGGGCGGGATGCCCATGTCCAGCGCCTGCAGACCGGCGCGCACGCGGGCGACCGTGCCGTGGTGGTCGCTGCCCTGGATATTGATGGCCTGGCGAAAGCCGCGTTCCCACTTGGTGACGTGGTAGGCAACGTCGGGCACGAAATAGGTGTAGCCGCCATCGCGTTTGCGCATGACGCGGTCTTTGTCGTCACCCGTGCCCAGCGCGCTGGTGCGCAGCCACAGCGCGCCGTCCTGCTCGTAGGTGTGGCCGGACGCGATCAGGGCATCTACCGTTTTTTGCACGCGGCCGCTGGTGTACAGGCTGCTTTCCAGGAAAAAGTTGTCGAACTTCAGACCGAAAGCCTGCAGGTCGCGATCCTGCTCGCGGCGCAGGTAGGCGACGGCAAAACTGCGGATGGCCTCGAGATCGTCAATCTCGCCCGTGGCCTGCACCGGCGTGCCGTCGCTGGCCTGCACCTGGCGCTTTTCGATGAAGTCGTGCGCAATGTCCAGAATGTAGTCGCCGCGGTAACCGTCCGCCGGGAAAGCTGGATCGTCGGGCCCGATGCCGCGTGCGCGCGCCTGCACGCTGCTGGCCAGGTTATCGATCTGATTGCCGGCATCGTTATAGTAGAACTCGCGTGTGACGCGATGGCCGCAGGCGCTGAAGATGCGGCACAGCGCATCGCCCAGGGCGGCCTGGCGCGCATGGCCTACGTGCAGCGGGCCGGTGGGATTGGCCGACACGAATTCCACCATGACGTTTTCATGGCGCGCGGACTGGTGGCCGAAGTGTTCGCCCTGCGTGCGGATGACGTCCAGCACGGCCTGTTGGGCGGCCAGCGTGAGGCGGAAATTGAGGAAGCCCGGGCCGGCGACTTCGGCCGAGTCGATCACGGCGCGCGCTTCGGGCATGGCGAGCAGGCGATCAGCCAGCGCCTGCGCGAGTTCGCGCGGGTTGCGACGCGCTGTGCGCGCGAGCTGCATGGCGATGTTGCAGGCCATGTCGCCATGCGCGGCCACCTTGGGGCGTTCGAGCACGATGGCCGGGCGGGTTTCGGGAAGCAATTCCAGCACGGCGGCCTGGATAGCGGAGATGAGCTGTTGTTGTTGCCCTGCGAGCATAGACGGGTCGAATGAAGTTGGGCACGATGGCCGGTGCAATCAGTAATGATATCAGACCGGCGGCTCCGGCCAGCCCAGTTCTTCGCGCAGCCATTGTCCGTAGGCGTCCATGTCCACCTGCCCCGCGACATCGCCGCTGGCCCCCTCGCGGCCCGGCAGGCGCGTGATGAAGGTTTCGGTCTGCGCCCGGGGGCCGGCGCCCAGGCGGGGGTGGTCCTGCTGGTAGCTGTACAGGGGCGCATTGGCGGACGACAGTACGCTGCGATCCCCGTCCTGGACCTGGCGTGCCAGGCTGCTGCGCAGGTCGTGCAGGATGGGGCTGTCGACCTGCTGCTCGGCACTGGGCAATGGGCCCAGGCGGACGGCTGCCGCCTGGGCCTGCCAGCGCAGCCAGTTCAGCGCGACGTCGGCGAGATCGCCGCCATCGTCCGTGCGCCCGCCGCCGATATCGCCATGGGCGCCGACCAGCGGCGCTTCGACCACATGGCCGGCCCCGGCATCGGCCGCCGTGGTCAGCGGAAACAGCCAGCGCCGCTCGTGCAGGGCGACGGCGTGCGCCACCCACTGCCACGCGGGGTCTATGGTCAGGTCGTAGTTGCGATTCTGTACACCGCCCACGCCGAACTGGGCCACCGTGTCGAACAATCCCATGAAGCGCAGATCGACGCAGGCCGAGATGGCGCCGTGTACGGTGTCCTCGATGCGAAACAGGCCGCCATCCATGTACTGGCCGATGAGATTGCCGAAATGACGCGCCAGCGCCGCGCCGCGTGAGAATCCGATGATGTCGACGGGCGTGACAGTATCGGGCGCCGCGCGCGAGAGTTCCAGCAGCAGCCATTTCCACTGGGTATCGATGATCTGGCGCGCATCCTGGGCCGTGAGGGCGTTCCAGTCCATGTACAGGCTGTTGCCCGGCCCGGGATGGTAATGCGCGGGCCCGTCCTGATAGACCTGCGCGAGTTTCCACACGTTGGCGGCCGTATCCGCGCTCTGGCGCGTGCCGTCGAAGGCGAACAGCAGCAGGCCCAGCGGATCGATGTGGCGGCGCGGCTGCTGCGCGGCATAGCCCCAGGCCTGGGTGCCTGGTAAAGGCCCCAGCGGATCGGGCTCGAGGTACTGGCCCCAGCGCGGATCGTAGCTGCGCAGCAGATTGTCGTGCCAGCCGGTGGCGGGTTCGTGATATTGCCCGGGCAGGCGCAGTTCGAGCCGCAGGTCACCCCCGGTGATGGTGGCTTCGCCCAGTGGGGAATAGCGGGCCGACCAGCGCACCTGGGCGTGCTCGTCGGTCACCAGGCGCGGTGCGCCCAGGTGGTCGGTGTGGATGGCGAACAGCGCGCCGTGGGGCCGGGCGTCGGAATAGTCGATGAAGGCGACGGGTACCAGGCCGGCATGGATGTAGCGCCGATCCAGGCTGCGGCGGCTGTGCGCCGCCACTTCGCCGACGAGCTGGCGGTTCAGGTAAAGGTAGTCGGTGCGCCGGCCCAGCGCGTCCTCGCGCGCGATGCGATAGCCGAAGGCGTCGAAGATCTGGCGCAGCACGCGTCGGCCGTGGCGCGAGACGGTGGCGGGGCGCTGTGCCGCGTTCCAGGTGATCGTATCGGCATCGCGACGTTGGGGCAGGCCGGCCGCATCGCGCTGCCAGTCCGGGCGGTGGGTGTTGCCGTGCCGGCGCTGGGCGGCGGCGCTGCCCTCGTCCGCCCACGCATACCACTGCGTACCGTCTCCGGCGCTGCGGGCACCGGCGAGCCGGTGCTGCGCGTCATAGGCGTAATACCAGTGCTCGTCGCTTGCCGGGCCGGGGCCCTCGGCGCGATGAAAGCGTTCCGCCACGACGCGGCCCAGCGCGTCGGTCTCGATATCCTGTCCCCAGAGCAGGGCCGCGCCCCGCTGCAGGCGCAAGGCGCGGTGTGAACCTCGCAGGCGCACGCCGTTGGCCCAGCGCCAGGCCTGCAGGGCAGGGCTGGCATCGGCCGGAATTTCCCATACGGTGGTGCGGTGGCCATCGCCGCGGGTCCAGTCGATGGCGGTGAGGCGCGCGCCGTCGTAGCGATAGTCCAGGCGCCCGCCTTCGGGCAGGTGATGCGTGCGCAGCCGATTTTGCGCATCGTAGGTGAAGCGGTCGACCCAGCGGCGTTCGGGCGCATCCGGGCGGCCGGCGCGCAGGATCTCGCGCCGCCGCAGCCGGCCGCGCGCATCCCGGTGCAGTTCCTGGGTTTCTTCCGGATGGTCGATGCGCTGCAGGCTGTGGCCATGCCAGGCCAGGCGGGTGATGCGCTCCCCGCCGGGGCCGGATTCGGTGCGCTGGATGGGGCGTCGCTGCGCATCGAAGCGCAGGCGCACGCTGTCGCCGTTGGCGAGGTGACGCGCTCGTGGCAGGCCGTCGGCGTCGCGGCGGATGCGTTGCGTGCCGGTGGCCGTACTATGCCAGGCCAGCATGCGGCCCTGGGCGTCGGTGTCGATGCGCAAGCCCGGCCAGCCCGTGCCTTGCACCCGCAGGCTGCGGGTGCGTCCCTGCGGATCCCGTTCGAAGCGCAGGCGCGTGGCCGGCGTTTCCAGGGCCCGCAGGCGCCCCCGCGCATCGTGTCGTGCGCGCAGCCCCGGGACGCTGCATCCCGGGCAGGCCTGGCCGTCACTTCGCAGCAGCACGTAGCGGCCGCCGCGCTGGCCGATGTGGAAGGCGGTTTCACGCCCGTGCTCGTCGCGCACTACGGTGAGGCCATCGCGCCCGGCGTCCGGGCTGCGGCGGTAGTCGATTTGCAGGTGGGCGGGAAAGGCGATCTCTGAGGCGGGGCCGGCGTGCCAGGCGATGGCGCGTCCGCGCGAATCGTAAACCCAGGTGGCGACGGAGACGGCGCGCCCGCGCGCGTCGCGGATGGCGATGCCGGTCAGTGCGTGGGGATGGCCCGCCTGCGCAGTGGCGTCATGGGCGTAGCGGCGCGCCATGCCGTCGGGGCGGATTATTTCCTGCAAACGCGCGTGGCGGCTGTCGTCGTAGACATAGCGAAAGCGCCCCAGCGGCGTGTCGATGGCGGTTACGCGGGGCCGGCCTGCGCCGGTGTCGCGATAGTGGAAGTGTAAGGCCTGGCCACGGTCGTTGGTGACGCGGTCGAGCAGGCCGGCCCGGGTGCCGGCGGCGTGGCGCTGCAATTGCACGCGCGTGCCGTTGGGCCATTCCAGCGCCATCAGCAGGCCACGGGCGTCGAACTGCAGGCGGCTGCCGTCGGCCCACAGCCAGTGCCAGGCGTCGCCCTGCGGCGCCAGCGTGCCTTGCGGCCCAGGGTAGCGGCCCTGGTCGTCGCGCCCTGCGTCGGGAAAGCGCAGGCGCGTGCCGTCGGCCTGCACGATCTGCCAGCTGCCGGCCCGCCGGTACAGGCGGGTGTCATAAGAGAACTGCCAGCCGCGACCCAGCGCCCCCTCGCGCGGATCCATGGCATTGTAGTGGCGCAGGATTTCCAGGCCGCGCAGGCCGGGGTTGGCCGGCAGGTCGCTTTCGCGCTGGTATTTGTTGCCGCTCGCCAGATGGATGGGGTTGCCTGCGCCCAGATTGAGCGTGACGTCGGGCTGCGCAGCCAGCGTCAGGCCGGCCTGCTGGCAGGGCGGGCCCAAGGTGGCGGGTGCGCATTGTGCGGCCGCGATGGCTGGCAAGAGGGCGATGACCAGGAGGGCGCACGGGAGGAAAGGCATGGTGTCGGGCTCCGCAGGAGGGTGTCCGATGCATCATGCCTCTTGGCAGTGCGCTTCAGTTGCGGTAGTGTGGACTTGTGTCCATTGAGGGAAACCACCATGCTAGTTGCTTTTCGTTCCCGCGCGGCGGCGGAGGTCGTGATGTTCGCCGAGCATGCGCTCATGATCATGCGCGTGGTGGGCAGGCCTTATGGCAACAGCCTGCCCGAGCGCGGTGTTTTCACGCGCGAGCAGATGCCGCAGGCGATCGCCGCCATCGAAGACGCCATGGCACTGGATCGCAAGCGCCACGGCGACGGGCAGCCGGCCGGTTTCGATGACGAGGACAGCGCCGGCCACCCGATCACCGAGCCCGTCACGTTTCGCCAGCGCGCATGGCCTTTGCTGGCCATGCTGAAAGCGTCCCACGAGGGCGATACGGAAGTGACCTGGGAGCCCGCCTCGATGTGGTGACGGGCGGGGCCCCGAGCTCAGGCGACTGCGGCGGCGCCAGCGCGCTCTGGCTGCTGCGCCTTTTCGTGGCGGTTCAGCGCGCTCAGAATCGCCAGGAATGACGCGGTGACGATGTCTTTGTGGATGCCGACCCCGAAACCCGTGGCCGCATCGCCGACCCGCATTTCCACGTAAGACGCGGCGCGTGTATCCGTGCCCGTGCCGATGGCGTGCTCGTTGTAATCCATGATGCGCACGTCCACATCCAGTGCATTGACGAAGGCGGCGATGGCGCCGTCGCCCGAACCGCTGAGCTGGCGCGTCACGCCGTCGTGCTCCAGCTCGACGTCGATCTGGAAGCGCGGGCCCGAGCCGTTGCCGCGATCCCCGCTGATGCGGTGGCGCACCAGGCGCCAGGGCGCTTGCTGTTCGAGGTATTCGGTGGTGAAGATGTCGTAGACGTGTTCCGCCGTCACTTCGCTGCCCGTTTCATCCGTCACGCGCTGGATGGCGCGGCTGAATTCGATCTGCAGGCGTCGGGGCAATACCAGGCCGTGCTCTTGTTCGAGCAGGTAGGACACGCCGCCCTTGCCGGACTGGCTGTTCACGCGGATCACGGCATCGTAGCTGCGGCCCAGGTCGGCCGGGTCGATGGGCAGGTAGGGAACTTCCCAGAGTGCGTCGGGCTGCTGCACGGCAAAGCCCTTTTTGATGGCATCCTGGTGCGAGCCGGAAAAGGCCGTGAAGACCAGGTCGCCCGCGTACGGGTGGCGCGGATGGACGGGCAGCTGGTTGCAGTATTCGGCGCAGCGGCGCACTTCATCGATATCGGAAAAATCCAGGCCGGGATGCACGCCTTGCGTGTACAGGTTGAGCGCCAGCGTGACCAGATCTACGTTGCCCGTGCGCTCGCCGCTGCCGAACAGGCAGCCTTCCACCCGGTCGGCACCGGCCATGACGGCAAACTCGGCCGCGGCCACGGCGGTGCCGCGATCATTGTGGGGGTGTACGCTGAGCACGATGTGTTCGCGCTGCTCAAGGTGCGTGTGCATCCATTCGATCTGGTCGGCGTACAGGTTGGGCGTGGTGGCCTCGATGGTGGCGGGCAGGTTGAAGATGATCTTGTTGCCCGGCCCCGGCTGCCACACGCGCGTCACGGCGTTGCAGACGTCAAGCGCGAATTCGGGCTCGGTGGTGCTGAAGACTTCCGGCGAGTATTCGTAACCCCACTGCGTTTGCGGGTGCGCCGCCACGCAATCCTTGACCAGTTGCGTGCCGTCCAGGGCGATCTGCTTGATCTCTTCCCGGCTCATGTTGAACACGATCTTGCGAAAGGCCGGGGCGCAGGCGTTGTACAGGTGGACGATGGCGCGCCGGGCGCCGGCCGCCGATTCGACCGTGCGGCGGATCAGGTCTTCGCGGGACTGCGTAAGCACGATGATGGTGACGTCATCCGGGATGCGGTTTTCATCGACCAGCTTGCGCACGAAGTCGAAATCCGTCTGCGAGGCGGACGGGAAGCCGACTTCGATTTCCTTGAAGCCGATGCGCACGAGCATTTCGAAGAAGCGCAGCTTGCGCGCCACGCTCATGGGCTCGATCAGGGACTGGTTGCCGTCGCGCAGGTCGGTGCTCATCCAGATGGGCGGCTGCGTGATGGTTTTTGAAGGCCAGGTGCGCTCGGAGAAATCACGCGCGAACGGACGGAAAGGACGGTATTTGTCGGAAGGATTCTTGATCATGGTGCACCTGTCGGAGAAGCTGGAACCGCCGGGGGATGTGGAAATCAGCGGAGGAAACCCGTGAAAAACTGTGGCGGGGATCAGGTTGCCGAACTGCCACGCGGCGCTAGGCCCGGCAACCGGTCACTAGCAGCAGAAGGCCCGACAGAAGGCCGACAGACACGCCCGCGCCGGCCAATTGCTGGCGGTGCACGAAACAGAAAGAGTGGGCGTGTGTGAAATCCATAAGGTGTAGTCGATCACATTTCGGGCGATCGCGCAAGCGGTTTTTCCGCAGGGGCGTCCGGTTGCGGCGCCAGTGCCGCCGCATGTTCCCGCGCCAGTGCGATTTTTCCGGCGCGGCCACGGCTGCATTCCAGCAGGGCTTGTTGCAAAACACCAACAGTAATGGGTTCGCGCCGGTCGCGCCAGGCCCAGTCCAGCACTTCGCGCCCGGCGTCGGACAGCTCGTGCGCGAGGAACGCGACGGTGGCGCCACGCACGATCTTGTGGCGCACACGGCGCTGCATGGCTGTGATCAGGCCGTACAGCACATAGACGATGAACAGCGTGACGAGCACGGTCATGGCCCACCAGAAAGCCGGGTTGTATTCCTGCAGCAGGGCCACGGTCTGCGGGCCCAGCGCCTGCAAGCCGCTGTAGTCCAGATCGTTGCCGAACGCGCGCAGCGCGCCCATGGCGGGCCACCAGGCAAGGAGGGCGGCAAGCACGATGAGCGCGGCGACGATCTTGTGGACTGCCGTGAGGTTGAGCAGGCTGCGGCGCAGCAGGGCGGTATCACGACGGGTGACGCGCATGGCATTCTCCGGTACCGAGGTTCAGAATGACTTGGCGGGGCAGTCCGGCGTCTTTCCCCAGGCCTTGTTGGGTTCGCAATACCGGTTGCGCGCCGCCCAGGCGCAGCTGGGCCGTTCGAAGAAGCCCAGGCGGCTGCAGGCCTGGATTTCCTGGTGCAGCGCGGCTTCCCAGTTGCCTGCCGTGACGGATCCACCCGATGCGCGTGGCGCCGCCGTGGCCGGCGCTGGAGGCAGGTCGACGGGCTGCACGGCGCCGGTATCGCCCTGCAGATGGGTGAGCAGGTCGCTGATGCTGACCAGCCCTTCCAGGCCGTAATCGCCTTCGGCAATGGCACGCGCCTGTTCCATGGTGATGGTGGTGGTTGCGATGGCGATGGGCGGCAGGACGTCATCGTGGATGAGCGAACGCGCGGGCACGTTCCAATCCACATTGCCGCTGCCATCGGGAATGCCCAGGCGCCCGTCCACGAGCGGCTGCGGCGGCTGGGCCGTGAACGGCTTGCCGTCAGCGTTCAGTACCGCAACGCCGTCGAGCGTATCTTCCTCGACCGGCAGGGGGGAGGCGGGGCCGTGCGCCACCAGCCAGTTGCCCAGGTTGATGCCGCCCCAGGCGGAAAATCCGGCAATGACCAGTAGTACGAGGGTGAGAAAGCGCCAGGACACGACAGCCTTGTCAAGATTCGGTTGGCAAACAGCCCCGCGGGGCCTGTGCATCTTTCAGTATATCGTTCTAGGCAAAGACCTGTACGCCATGCTCGCGCATGGTGTGGAAGGCGATGTCGGGGTACAGCTCTTGCGTGATGCGCAACTGGGCCGGCGAGGTGGCCAGAAAGGCGACGGCATCGACCACGTCGTGCGCGATATGGGCCTCATTGGCGCGCATGAATTTCTGCATGCTGGCCGGGTTTGTGCTGCTCACCCAGCGCGCCAGGGTGTAGCGCGAGGGCATCAGGCGGGCATCGACACCATATTCCGTCTTCAGACGATGGATCACGACTTCGAACTGCAGCTGACCCACGGCGCCCAGCAGCAGCGTGCCCGCCGCCGCCTGCGGCCGGAAGACCTGGATCGCGCCTTCCTCGCCCAGTTGCGTGAGGCCGGTGCGCAGCTGCTTGCTGCGCAGGGGATCGCGAACTTCCACCGCCTGGAAGATTTCCGGTGCGAAAAAGGGCAGGCCGGTGAAGTGCAGCGTCTCGCCTTGGGTCAGCACGTCGCCCAGCTGCAGTACGCCGTGGTTGGGGATGCCGATGATGTCGCCCGCATAGGCTTCGTCCAGCAGGTCGCGGCGTTGCGACAGGAAGGAGACGACGTTGTTCGGGCGGATTTCCTTGCCGGTGCGCGAGATGTGCAGGCGCATGCCGCGCTGGAACACACCCGAGCTGACCCGCAGGAAGGCCACCCGGTCGCGGTGCGCCGGGTCCATGTTGGCCTGCACCTTGAACACCATGCCGCTGAAGGTTTTTTCATGCGGGTGGATCTCGCGTTCCAGCGCGGGGCGCGGCCCGGGCGGCGGTGCCAGTTCGACCAGGGCGTCGAGGACTTCGCGCACGCCGAAGTTGTTGATGGCGGACCCGAAGAACAGTGGCGTCTGTCGGGCGGCCAGGAAGGCCGCGTGGTCGAAGCCCGGCGCGGCCTCGCGAATCAGCGAGATCTCTTCGTGCGCCTTGGCGAAGGCGTCGCCGAAGCGCGCTGCCGTCGCCGGATTGTCCAGGCCGGGAATGATCTCGTCCGCCGCGCCGCGCCGCTCCTGACCCGCCTTGAACACGCGCATGTGGTCGTGGCGGATGTCGAACACGCCGCCGAACTGGCGTCCCATGCCCACCGGCCACGAGAACGGGATGACTTCCATGCCCAGGTGGGTCTCAAGCTCGGACAGCAGGTCGAGCGGTTCGCGCACCTCGCGGTCCAGCTTGTTGATGAAGGTGATGATGGGTGTGTTGCGCGCGCGACACACCTGAAGCAGGCGTTCGGTCTGAGGCTCGACCCCATTGGCGGCATCGATGACCATGAGCGCCGCATCGACCGCCGTGAGCACGCGATAGGTATCTTCGGAAAAATCCTGGTGCCCCGGCGTATCCAGCAGATTGATGACGCAATCCCGGTATTCCATCTGCATCACGGACGAGGCGACCGAGATGCCGCGCTGCTTTTCGATCTCCATCCAGTCCGACGCCGCGTGGCGCTGCGCCTTGCGCGCCTTGACGCTGCCGGCGATCTGGATCGCGCCGGCAAACAGCAGCAGCTTCTCCGTAAGCGTGGTCTTGCCGGCATCGGGGTGGGAGATGATGGCAAAGGTACGGCGGCGCGATACTTCTTCCTGGATACGCATGGGCTGGACGGGGGAAGGGTGGACAGGAGCGTATTTTATCGGGCTTGCCGGCGATCCTGGGCCCGCTCCCGGCCGGCCGGCGCCACCCAGCCTTCGGGCTGGGTGCGGGGAATGGGTTTGCTTACCAGCCGTTCGATGGCTTTGAGCTGGCGCATCTCCGAGGGGTCGACCAGCGAGATGGCGGCCCCGTGCGCGCCCGCCCGACCCGTGCGGCCGATGCGGTGTACGTAGTCTTCCGGTACGTTGGGCAGCTCGAAATTGATGACGCAGGGCAGCTGGTCGATGTCCAGGCCGCGCGCGGCAATATCCGTCGCCACCAGCACGGCCAGCTTGCCGTCCTTGAAGGCGCTGAGTGCGCGCGTGCGCGCCGCCTGGCTCTTGTTGCCGTGGATGGCGGCGCAGGCCAGGCCATCCTTGCCCAGGCGTTCGGCGAGCCGGTTGGCGCCGTGCTTGGTGCGCGTGAAGACCAGTACCTGGTGCCAGCCCTGCTGGTGGATGATATGGCTGAGCACCTCGCGTTTGTCGCCCTGGGCGGTCAGGATCACTTTCTGCGAGACCAGGCCGGAGGCCGTGTTGCGCCGCGCCACCGACACTTCCACCGGATCCTTGAGCACGCCGGCGGCGAGCTTGCGGATCTCGTCGGAAAACGTGGCTGAAAACAGCAGGTTTTGCCGCGTCCGGGGCAGGAGCGCCAGAATGCGGCGGATGTCATGGATGAACCCCATGTCCAGCATGCGGTCGGCTTCGTCCAGAACCAGGATTTCCACGCCGGAAAGATCCACGGTCTTCTGGCCCGCATGATCCAGCAGGCGTCCGGGGGTCGCCACCAGGATGTCCAGCGGCTTGCGCAGGCCGTTGATCTGCGGGTTGATGTTCACGCCGCCGAACACCGTCATGCTGCGCAGCGACGTGTGGCGCCCGTAGGTACGCACGGATTGCTCGACCTGGGCGCACAGTTCGCGCGTGGGCGTGAGGACCAGCACCCGGGGACGGCCCGGCTTGCGCTGCGCCAGCGGCTTGTCCAGCAGGTGCTGCAGGATAGGCAGGGTGAAGCCGGCCGTCTTGCCGGTGCCCGTCTGGGCGGCGGCCAGCAGGTCGGTGCCGGAGAGCACTTGCGGGATGGCTTGCGCCTGGATGGGGGTGGGTTGATCGTAGCCGGCGTCACGGATGGCGCGCAGCAGGGGGCTGGCCAGACCAAGGCCGGCGAACCCGTTTTCAGGGGTATTCATGTAAGGACTCCAGCGACAGCCTATCGCTCGAGTCGAGAGATACCAATCCAGGCGGACGAGAAAGCAGTCGAAAAGGGCGCAATGGCTTGCGCGATGGCGGGGTGCCGTTGCGCGCGGATTGGTGCAGCGCGCAAATTAGAGCCACGCATTGTAAAGCATGCGCAGCGCATGCACAAGCGGCCGTGGGCGATTATCATGAGGGCACGATCCGGCCACGGGTGCCGGGCCAACGGACGAAGATGCCGGGAGTGATGATGCGTCGATGCGTGTTGTGGTTGCTTGCGCCCTTGCTGGCGCTGAGCCTGTCGGGTTGCGGCTATAACGAGATCCAGCGTCTGGACGAGCAGGTGAACGCCGCCTGGGCGCAGGCGCTGAACCAGTACGAACGGCGCGCCGAGCTGGTGCCCAAGCTGGTGTCTTCGGTCGATGCCTACATGGCGCAGGAGCGCACGGTGCTGACTGAAGTCACCGAAGCGCGTGCCCGGGTGTCGTCGCTGCAGGTCGACGTCGGTACCCCGCAGGACGCCGCCGCCATGCAGCAGTTCATGCAGGCGCAGGGCGCCCTGTCGTCGGCGCTTTCGCGGCTCATCGCCGTGTCGGAAAATTATCCCCAGCTCAAGAGCGATGCGCTGTTCCAGGACCTGATGACGCAACTGGAAGGCACGGAAAACCGCATTGCCGCCGAGCGCGGGCGCTATGTCAAGGCGGTGCAGGACTACAACCTGATCATCCGCCAGTTTCCCACCCTGATCACGGCGCGCATATTCGGCTATTCCGTCAAGGAGCAGTATGGCTTTGACCGCGAAGCCAGCTTGCGGCGCGATCCTGACGTGCGCTTTAACGTGCCGGCGCGTGCCACGCCATGACGGCGATCGGCCGCGTGCTGTTCTTGCTGACGCTGGCGTGCTTGCTGGCGCTGCCGGTGCGCGCGGCGCAAACGCCGGTGCCGCCGTTCACCGGCTGGGTGACGGACACGACGGGCACGCTGGATGCGGCCAGCCGGCAGGCGCTCGAGAACCAGCTCGACGCGTTGCACCGGGAGAAAGGCGCGCAGCTCGCGGTGCTGATGGTGGCCACCCTGGGCGAGGAAAGCGTGGAAGCCTACGCGCTGCGCGCTTTTGCGCAGTGGCAGCTGGGCCGCGGCCAGGTCGATGACGGCGTGCTGCTCGTCATCGCCCGGGATGACCGGCGCCTGCGCATCGAGGTCGGCTATGGCCTGGAAGGCGCGATACCCGACATCCTTGCCGGGCGCATCATTCGCGAACAGATCACGCCGGCCTTTCGGCAAGGCCATTTTGCGCAGGGCATCCAGGCCGGCGTCGACAGCCTGGCGGCCCTGATCCGTGGCGAAGACTTGCCGCCGCCCGCAGCACAGACCACGGATGAGCGGGCACCCATGGGGGCCTTGTTCGCCGCCATGGCCTTCATGGCGCTCATCATGCCCGTGGGCGTACCGACGCTGTTCCTGGCCGTCTTCGCGGCGGTGGCCTCCGGCAGCGGGCTGGTGGGGCTGGTGGTCGGCATTCTGGCCCTGGTCCTGGGCCTGATTCGCCAGGTCGTGTTTCCGGCAGCAAACGGGCTTGCGAGCGCGTCCCGGCGCGGGAGCCAGCGTTGGGGCGGGCTGGGTGGCGGCGGCGGGTTCGGCGGCGGCATGGGCGGTGGTTTTGGTGGTGGCGGGGGCGGCAGCAGCGGGGGCGGCGGTGCCTCCGGGAGCTGGTGAGGAGCGCGACAGATGAACCGGCGATTCTGGAAACGGCTGACGGGGCTGGCCTGGCTGCAGGCCCAATACCTGCGCTGGCGGGTCTTCACGCCGCAGGCGCTGTTGCAAGTTGCGGAAAACATCCGCGCGGGCGAGGCGGGGCACGCGGCCGACGTGGTGCTGGCCGTAGAATCCACCACGCCGCGCCAGGTGCGCCATCCGCGCCAGCGCGCGCTGGAAGTGTTCGGCCGGCTGCGCGTCTGGGACACGCCGGGCAATACCGGGGTTTTGCTGTACCTGTCGCTGGATCGGGGCGGGCTGGAAATCATCGCCGATCGCGGCGTGCCGGCGCGTGACCAGGACTGGCTCGCGGTCTGCCAGCAGCTGCAGCAGCGTCTGCGTGCGGGAGACGCCTTGCCCGGCGTGCTGGAAGCGCTGGATGCCATGCACGCGATTTTGCGCGAAGCCTGCCCGCGCGCACCGGGGGCGCTCGACGCGGCTCTCGACGCAGGGGACAATGCGTTGCCCGATGCGCCGGTGCTGCTCTAAGGCGGCATTAGCGCGTTTCCAGCGCCTGCTCTAGCACGGCCGCGAGATCCAGAACGGCGCGCTCACGCGCGGCTGAGGCATCGGCGGCGTCGAGGATGCCAGACCAGTGCGGATGGGCCCTGGCTGCACCCAGAGCGTCGGGCAGGGCGCCGCTGCGAAAGTCCACAGCCAGCCCCGTGCCCGCTTCGGCCTGCGGTTCGATGGGCGCTTGCGCGGCGTGGCCGCGACGCTCCAAGGCCTGCAGCAGATCCAGCTGACGCATGATGAGCAGGCGCAACACCGGATCGTCGACGCTGAGCTCTTGGTAGCCCTGCAAGCGCCCGAGCAGCCGCTTGCCCCACTGGTCCATGCCTTGCCACAGGCCGCCGGCCGTGGCACCGATGAGCGTGGCGGCGCCCAGGCTCAGGCCGCCGGTGAAGGCGTCGACCGTGGCGCCGGCCACGGCGCCGGCGGCCATGCCCCGGCCCAGCTGGATGCCCATGGCCTTGAGCGCTTCGGGATGGAACAAGTCCATTTCCCAGCGCTCGCCCTGCAGCGGCAGCGCGGTGCTGCGCGCCGTGTCCGCATCGAACTGGTAGCGGCGCAGCAGCGCCTGGACGCAGCGTTGCTCGCGCGTGCGCACGGCCTCGCGCAGGCGGGCCATGGCGTCCTGCACGGCGGCGGCCTCGGTGGCGGTCTCCAGGCGCAGCGCGGCGACGTCGACGAGCATGTCGGCAATCAGGCGGCAGCCGTCCTGGTGGCGCAGCGCGCGCTGCGCGAGGACGTCCTGCTTGAGGGCCTGAAGACGCGGTGCGTGGCGCTCCATGAGGACGGCAAGGCGGTCGTAGAGTTGCTGCTCGCCGTCCAGCGCCGGGGCGACCGTGTCGAATTCCACCAGAACGTGCAGGCCCAGGCGGCCCAGAGCTTCGCGCCACTCGTCGGCGCGGTGGATCGGCGCGGCGGTGAAGTTCAGGACGGGCAGCACGGGACGGGCGCACCAGCCCAGCAGCTTGAGCTCGTCCCGGTGTTTGGCGAGCACTGGGTCGCGCGCATCGATGACGACCAGGCCGGCGTCGCAGGCCATCAGGGTGCGCAGCACGCGCGCTTCCTGCTCGAAGCGGCCGCGCGCTTCCGGGCTGTCGAGAAAGCGCGCAATCAGCTCGGGGCCGTCGCCGCGCGGCATACCCGCTGCCAGCTGCAGGGTGATGTAGTCCAGCAAGGCCATGCTGTCTTCCAGCCCCGGCGTGTCGGACAGTTCCACGACGGGCTGGCCATCAACGAGCAGGCGGGCGCTTTCCACGTGGCGGGTGGTGCCGGCTTCATCGCGCACCTCGCCGAAATGCGGGTTGCGCGTGAGCGTGCGCAAGAGCGAAGTCTTGCCGGTATTGGTGTGGCCCACGACGGCCAGGCGCAGGGTGCTCGGGCTCATGCGTTCATGCTCTCTGGTGTGGCGGGCAGGGCGGTGAGCCAGGCGAGGCCGTCGGGCAGGCCCGCGAAGAGTGCCTCGCGCGCCAGGCCGGCGCGTACTATGGCCTCGCGCCAGGCCTGCTGGCGCGCGTCCGGAAGCGGTGCGCCCAGCAGCCCCAGGCGCAGTTCGGGCGCCGTGCGCGCGAGCGCACCCAGCCAGGCGACCGTGCCGCGATCGGGCATTTGCCGGCCGTCGCAGACCAGCAGCAGGCGCGTGGGTACGCGCGTGTCCAGGCGTTGCAGCAGCGCCTGGCGCTGGGCCCGGCTGTCCACCACGCCCAGGTCTTGCACGCCGCCGGTCAGCCCTTCGGGTGGCCAGGGCGTGTTTGCGCCCAGTTCGAGGCCTGCGATAGCCGCGCCGGTTTCGTCGCCCGGGTCGGCTGGCGTGACCGGCGCGAGCGCCGGCTCGGGTGCGCTGGCGGGCGCATCGATGCCGCCGGGCTGGCTGTGCGCCTGCAGGCGTTCGCGCAGCTCGGCAAAGCCGGGCAGTCCGGGATCGATGCGCAGGCGGTGCAGGCCGCGCACTGCCTGTGTGAGGCTGAACGCCAGCGCGGCCAGTCGCGGCAGCACGCCATAGCAGATCAGGCAACCCAGCAGCCACTGCGACCACAGGGCGGCGCTGCCTTCGGGCAGGGTATGCAGGCCGTCGCTGATACGGATGACGTCGGCATCGGGCAGGGCAAAGCCCAGCTGCGCCGGCAGCCAGCCCAGCGATTGCGCCAGCCATGCCATGGTGTCGGGCGACAGCAGGGTGGTTTCCCAGACGAAGTCGTAGCGGCGCGTGGAAAGCAGGGCCAGCAGCGTGACCAGCGTCGTGCCCAGGGCCAGTAGCCACCAGGCGTGGCTGATGCTGCTCAGAACGCTGCGCAAGCGGCCCTGGCGGCCGAGCAGGCTGACCAGGCCTTGCAGGGCGAGCAGCCGGTCGGGGCCGCGCGCCAGGCGTCGCGACAGCCAGAGCCAGAGTTCGCCCAGGCTCGCGGCCTGCGTGTCCGCGCGCGGCAACAGCGGCGTCAGGCACCAGAGCAGCAGGCTCAGGCTGTGCAGGCCCAGCAGGGCGGACAGTGCCGTCATCAGGTTGACCGGGCGCGCGCCGCTGCCCAGCACGCCCAAGGCCGCGCCCGCGCCGGCCAGCAGCGCGGCCAGGAACAGGATCAGCAAGGCCAGCCGGGCGTGGGCGCGCCACTGCGCGATCACGGTGTCCAGGCCCTCGCGCCGTCCCAGCAAGCGCGCTCGCATCAACAGCAGGTGCTCCAGGGGTTGGGGCCGACCTTGCAACTGGCGCACTTCCTGGGCGTCTTCCAGCGGGCCCCAGCGGGTTTCACGCAGGCGCAGGCATTCGGCCAGCCAGTAGTCGCGCAAGGCGGGGCGAACCGCCGCGTCGTCGTGCCTGTTGCGCTCGCTCATTGGCTCAGCTGGTCGGCCAGACGGGCGATGAAGCGCTCGCATGCCGTGACCTGGGCGATGTCGATGAATTCATCGGGCTGATGGGCCTGATCGATGGCGCCGGGCCCGCAGATGACGACGGAAAAGCCGGCCTGCTGGTACTGGCCCGCTTCGGCGACGAAGGGCACGACGGCGGTGTCGGACTGCTCCAGCAGCGCACAGACCAGATCCAGCGCCGGGCCGGGGCGCTCTTGCAGCGGCGGCACTTCGGCCAGCAGCGCGGTGTGGATGGCGGCCGAGGGCGCGATCGCCTGCATTGCGGGCGTCAGCGTGGCGGCATGGCGCTCGAAGCGGGCGTGATAGCGGCGCCAATCGTCGCCGGGCAGCGTGCGGATGTCCCAGTCGAAGCGGCATTCGCGCGCGATGATGTTGACCGCCGTACCGCCGTCCAGGGTGCCGACGTGCAGGGTGGTCCAGGGCGGCGCGAAGCGGCAGGCCGGGTCGGCCTGGGCGCGGTTTTGTGCCATCATGTCGTCGATGAAGCGCACCAGCCGGGCCCCGGTCATCACGGCGCTCACGCCTTGTTCGACCTGGCTGGAGTGGGCTTCGTGCCCGTACACCGTGGTGCGCAGGGCCGCGATGCCCTTGTGCGCCACGACGGGCTGCATGCGCGAGGGCTCGCCCACAATCACCGCAAGCGGTGGCGCGATGGCGTCGCGCAGGTGTTCGATGAGCGCGGGCGCGCCCAGACAGCCGATTTCCTCGTCATAGCTCAGCGCCAGATGAATGGGGCGCTTCAGGCCGCGCGCAACCAGCGCCGGTACTGCGGCCAGGATCACGGCGATGAAGCTTTTCATGTCGGCCGTGCCGCGTCCGTACAGACGCCCGCCTTCTTGCCGAAGCGTGAAGGGGTCGCTGCTCCAGGGCTGGCCGTCCACCGGAACGACGTCCGTATGCCCGGAAAGGACGACGCCGCCCGCGACGTTGGGACCGATGGTGGCGAGCAGGTTGGCCTTGTCGCCCGCGGCATTGAAGATGAGCTGGCTCTGCACGCCGTGGCGCGACAGGAATTCCTGCACAAAATGAATCAGCGCCAGGTTCGAGCGGCGCGAGACCGTGTCAAAGGCGACCAGTTGTGCAATCATGTCGAGAGCGTCAGCTGTCATCCGGAGGTTCTCCTGTGCAGACCGGTAGGGTAGAGGCAATGGGGCAGGGTCGGCCGCAAGCGCGGTCCGAACGCCTGTTCATTGCATTATGGCCCGATGCGCAAACGGCCGCAGCCCTGCAGGCTTGGGCGCAGGCTGCGCACGCCGTCATGGGTGGGCGCATCATGGCGCGCGAGGATCTGCATCTTACGCTGGCTTTCCTGGGGCACGCTAGTGTCGCCCAGGCGCAGACGCTGGCGCAGGCCTGCGCCGGTTGGCCTGTGACCGTGCGTCCCCTGACACTGGCCCGCGTGGGTGTGTTCGAACGCGCGCGCGTGGCCTGGGCCGGCCCGGCGCCGCAGGCCGAGATCGGCTGGCTGCACGCGCTGGTGGATGCGCTGTGGCAAAACCTGGGCGCGCAGGGCTGGGTGCGCGGGGCCGAGGCGTTTCGCCCCCATGTTTCCCTGCTGCGCCGCATCGCCACGGCGCGGCCCTGCGTGCCGCCGGGCGCGCCGCTGGTGTGTCATCCGGTAGACTGTCGGCTGGTGGCATCGCGACCGACGTCGGCGGCATCCCGCTACACGGTTCTGGCGCGCTTGCCCATGCACGTTGACGGTGAATGATCATGGCAGACAGACAGGCAGGAAAGGCTGGAAATGAGGGTGCCCGCGGATAAATCGGGTTTGCTCGCCTGGACGCTGGAAGCGGGCACGCTGCGCCTGTCCATCAGCGGGCCCTGGGTGCTGGCGCACTACCAGGAACTGGGCGATCTCGTGCAGCGTTGCCGCGAGGCGCTGGCGGGCCGCCTGCTCGTCGAGATCGATGCCAGCGGCCTGGCGGCCCTGGATACCGCGGGTGCGGGCCGTCTGTACGAGCTGCTGGGCAACCAGCATCTGCCCCTGCTGGCGCAGGCCGGCCTGTCGGCCGAGCGCCAGGCCTTGCTCACGACGGTGGCGCAGGCCATGACGGCCGTGCAGGCGCACACCCTGCCGAAGCGGCCCTGGATGCTGGCGGAATTCCTGGGCGGCATCGGCGCGGGCCTGCTGCGTTTCTGGCAGCAGTTCCTGCGCCTGCTCGGGTTCTCCGGCCTGGTGCTCGAAGCCCTGGTGACCCATGTGCTGCGCCCGCGCACCTGGCGCGTGACGGCCATCGTGGCGCAAGTCGAGGAAACCGGCCTGGACGCCGTGCCCATCGTGGCCCTGCTCACTTTTCTGGTGGGCGCCGTGGTGACCTTCCTGGGGGCGACGATCCTGAGCGATTTCGGCGCGACCACGTACACGGTCAGCCTGGTGGGCTTTTCATTCCTGCGCGAGTTCGCGGTCCTGCTGGTGGCCATCCTCATGGCCGGGCGCACCGCGAGCGCCTTCACCGCTCAGCTCGGATCCATGAAGGTGAACGAGGAAATCGACGCCATCCGCGTTCAGGGGCTGAGCCCGATCGATCTGCTCGTGCTGCCCCGGGTGTTGGCCATGCAGGTGTCCCTGCCCATTCTGACCTTCGTGGGCATGATCTCGGGCATTGCCGGCGGCATGGTGGTGTGCGCGCTGTCGCTGGACATCACGCCGCAGATGTTTCTCGACCGTTTCGCGCGCGACATTCCGGTGCGCCATTTCTACCTCGGCATGGCCAAGGCGCCGGTGTTCGCCTTCCTGATCGCGGTGATCGGCTGCCTGCAGGGGTTTTCCGTGAGCGGCAGCGCCCAATCCGTGGGCGAGCATACGACTTCGGCGGTGGTGCATTCGATTTTTGTCGTCATCCTGCTGGATGCGCTGGCGGCGCTGTTCTACATGGAGATGGGATGGTAGCAGCGCCGCCGCTCGACGCTTCCGGGGATGAAGCGATCATCGTCGTGCGCGACCTGTGCAACCGTTTCGGCCAGCATGTCGTGCATGAGCACCTCGACCTGGTGGTGCGTCGGGGCGAGATCCTGGGTGTCGTGGGTGGCTCCGGCACCGGAAAATCCGTGCTGCTGCGCGCCATCGTGGGGCTGCAGCGCCCGTCCTCGGGCCGCATCGCGGTGCTGGGCCAGGACTTGCTGGCGCTGCCCGCGTGGGAACGCTCGCAGGTGGAGCGCCGCTTCGGCGTCCTGTTCCAGGCCGGCGCCCTGTTTTCCTCGCTCACGGTGATCGAGAACATCGCCTTGCCGCTGATCGAGCACAGCAAGCTGCCGCGCGCCCAGGCGGAACGGTTGGCCCTGATGAAGCTGACGCTGGTGGGCCTGCCGCTGGTGGCCGGCGACAAATATCCCTCCGAGCTGTCGGGCGGCATGATCAAGCGCGCCGCCCTGGCGCGCGCGCTCGCGCTCGATCCCGACATCCTGTTCCTGGACGAGCCCACGGCGGGGCTGGACCCCATCAGCGCGGCCGCGTTCGACCAGTTGTTGCTGACCTTGCGCAATGCCTTGGGCTTCACGGTGTTTTTGGTGACGCACGATCTGGATACACTGTATGCCTTGTGCGACCGCGTGGCCGTGCTGGCGCGCAAGCGCGTGCTGGTGGCGGATGCCATCGGACGCGTCCAGGAAAACCCCGATCCGTGGATTCAGGCCTATTTCAAGGGTCCGCGGGGCCGCGCGGCACGGCTTGCCGCAACCCCTGGTGCAGGAGATGGCCACTGATGGAACCCCGAGCTCACCATGTGCTGATTGGCTTGTTCACGCTGGTGTCGTGCGCGGCGGCAGTGCTGTTTTTTCTGTGGCTGGCGCGCGCCCACCAGCAGGAGCGCGTGGAGTTCTACAAGGTGGTCTTCAATGAACCCGTGCGCGGCCTGTCCAAGGGCAGCGCCGTGCTGTATAACGGCATCCGCATCGGCGAGGTCAGCGATCTGAACCTCGACGTCGCCGATTTGCGCAAGGCCTACGCCCGCATCGCCATCGACGCCGATATTCCCGTGCGTCGCGACACGCGGGCGCAACTGGTCATGACCGGCATCACCGGCGCTGCCGTGATCGAGCTCAGCGGCGGCTCTCCCATGAGCCCGCTGCTGGCCTTGCCGCTGGACGATGACGATCCGGTGATCGAAGCCACGCCCTCGCCCCTGAACCAGCTCTTGTCCGGCAACGACAGCCTGATGACCAACATCAGCGAGCTGATCGTGAGCGCCAAAACCGTGCTGTCGGCGGAAAACGTGGCGCATTTCGGGGCCATCCTGGCCAATCTGGATGCGCTCACCGCGTCGCTGAAGGCGCAGCGCGGCTTGCTCGGTGCGCTCGGGGATGACCTGCATGCCCTGAGCGAGCAGGCGGGGCGCACCATGGCGGCCGCCGGCACCCTGCTCGACGGGGCGCACGACATGCTGCGCGAGAATGGCAATGCGGCCCTGGCGCAGGCGGGCAAGGCGATGGCGGCGCTGAATCGGGCGGCCGACACGCTGGGCCAGATGATGCAGGAGAACCGCGCGGCCGTGCAGGCCGGTTCGCGTGGGCTGGGCGAGCTGGGCCCGACCCTTCAGGCGATGCGCAATACGTTGCAGTCCATCCAGGAGATCGCGCGCCGGCTGGAAGACGATCCGACGGGCTATCTGCTGGGTGGCGAGAAAATCCAGGAGTTCCGGCCATGAGGCGCGCCCGGGGATTGACAGCCCTGCTCGCGATGCTGCTGGCCAGTCTGCTGGCGGCCTGCTCCGTGCTGCCGGAATCGAAGCTACAGCAGGTCTACGGCCTGCTGCCCGCAGCCCCCGCCCCTGCTGCCAATGCGGCGCCTGCGCGCGCGGCCCCAGGCTTCACCCTCCGCGTACTGACTCCTTACAGCAACCGCATGCTGGCGGGTACGCGGATTCTGGTACGTCCCCAGGGCAGCAGCCTGAATGTCTACGAGGGGGCGCGCTGGACGGATCCCGCCCCGGTGATGCTGCGCGACCGCCTGGTGGCGGTTTTTCGCGCGGACGGGCGCCTGGGCGCGGTCAGCAATGACAGCGCGCAGCTGGCGTCGGATCTTTCGCTGGGCGGAGACCTGAACCATTTCGAGGTGGCCTACGAAGGGGAGCGGCCGGTCGTCCATATACAATGGGATGCCTTGCTGATCGAACCGCTGGACGCGCGCATCGTGGCGAGCCGGCGCTTCCGGGTCAGGCAGCCGGCGGCAACGACGCAGCTGGAGGATGTCGTGCAGGCATTCGGGCAGGCGGCCGACCGGCTGCTGCGGGATATGCGGGACTGGACCCTGCGGGAAGGGGCGGGGGTTGTCAAGGGAGAAAAGGGATGAGCAAGGCCACGACGGGGCTGGAGATATTGTTTCACGCCGGCGGTACCGAAGCGGTGGAAGAATGGCTGGGTTTTCTGCGCGACGAGGGCCTGGATTTCACGCCGGTGTTCCGGGAAACGGGGCAAGGCGCCACGGGTGCGCGCGTCGCGCTGGTGTGGCAGCCGCCGGCCGGATTCTTCGAGGGCGAGAACCGGCTGGAAGTCGTCTTCAACGTGGGCGCGGGCGTGGACGCCATCCTTGCCGAAGGCGGCCTGGCGCCGCAGGTGACGCTGGTGCGCCTGGAAGACGCCGGCATGGGTGCCAAGATGGCCGAATATGTCATCCACGCCCTGGCCGAGATCACGCGCGATATGGGGCATTTCCGCAGGGCGCAGGATGCGGCGCAGTGGTCGCCGCTGGCGCATTCCTACGTCGAGGACTGGCCGGTCGGCATCCTTGGCCTGGGTGTGATCGGATCGCAGATCGCCGCCAGCGTGGCCGCGCTGGGCTATCCCGTGCAGGGCTGGTCGCGCCGCCAGCGCCATCTCGCCGGCGTCGAGTGCCATGCGGGTGCCGACGGCCTGACGCGCTTCCTGGCGCGTACGCGCGTGCTGGTGAACGTTTTGCCGCTCACGCCGGAAACCCATCAGCTGCTGACGACGGATCTGTTTCGTCAGCTGCGCCCTGGCGCGCACATCATCAACATCGGCCGCGGCGAGCATCTGGACGAGGCCGCGCTGCTGGCCTGCCTGGAGGACGGCTCGCTGGCCGGCGCCACGCTCGATGTTTTCATGGATGAGCCCTTGTCGTCGGACCACCCGTTCTGGCGTCACCCACGCGTCGTGGTGACGCCGCACATCTCGGGCACGACCGATCCGCGTGCCGCCATGCGGCAGATCGCCGCCAAGCTGCGCGCCTGGCGCGCGGGCACGCCCATCAGCGGCATCGTGGACCGGCGCGCCGGCTATTGAATTACGGGGCGAGCCGCGCGGCGTCGCCCGCGGCGGCCGTGCCGTGCTGCGCGACGCGGGCATACATGCCCAGCATCACGCGACCACCGGGGCCCGCGGGCCGCAGCTTGCGCAAGGCGCTCAGGGTGTCGAAGTTGCGTTCTCCCGTGGCGGGGTCCTGCTCGGTAACGGGACAGCGCGGCACGGGACCGATGACCTGCAGCACCGCCGTGCCGATGGCCAGGCGGCGCCCGACCCAGCCGTCTTCCTCGAACGCGGCGGGGCCGTCCAGCTCGAACAGGATGCGAAAGCGGTTGGCCCAGTTCGCCGCCGGCGCCGCGCACTGCGTGCGCACAAAATCCAGCGTGGCCCGGGAGATCAGCGTTACAGGGTGGACATCGGTGGCGATGGTGTCGTCGTCGGCGCGTACCAGGCGCAGTGAGCGGCCGGCGTGGGCGCTGATGGCGGCATTCCAGGGGCCGTCCACGAGCCGGCCGTGTACCGCCCGCCCATAGAAATCCGTGACCGTGGCCTGCGCGCCGGCCTGCGGGGTCGCGCACAGGTGGCGTCCGTCGGGAAATGTGATGGCGAGCGCACCCGCGCCATCCATGCGCGCCGCGAGCTGCACCAGGGGGCCGGCGCGCTTGCCGTTGATCATGATGCCGTCATCGTCGATCAGGAAGAAGCGCCGGTTCAGGAATACGCCGCTGTCGTCCAGCGGGACTGAATCGGGGTGGGTGAGCGCCAGGCCCTTCACGGGCGTGATGTTGATGCGGGACAGGTGGAAGCGCATGCGGTGTTTTCTCGCGTCGGTTCAGGCGGTTTCAGCGGGGTGCGGACAGGTCTGCCTCGGTGCAGGGGTAGAGCAGCGTCACGTCGCCGTCGCTGGGCAAAAGCGCCGAGAGCCGCTGGCATTGTCCCTGCATGCACCAATCATAGTCTGCGGTGTAGCGCGAGCGCGTGAGGCGCAGCGGGGTGGCGGGCCAGGGCGCGGGCTGGTACTCGTACCAACGGCCTTTGCGCAGGGCGTCGGGCGGGGGTTCCATGCCGGCCCCCGAGCCCTCGATGCGCGCCTTGCCGGCCCGCAGGCGCGGTGCGCCGGACGGGGACAGGGGTGCGAGAACGCGATAATCTTCTTCCCAGCGGATTTTTTCGATGGAGTGCGTCCAGGCCAGCGTGAAAGCCTGGGTGGGCACGAAACGCGGCGCCAGTGCCGGCGCGGCGGCCAGCGCCAGACACACGCCCAGCGTCGCGCCCCCCATCAGGCCGAGGCCGGCTGGCGGCTGCCCATGCGTACCCGCCAGAGGTGCCAGACCAGGAAAACCAGGCAGGCGCCAAAGCCGAGCTGGTCGGATAGCGGCGAAGCCATCACCAACAGCGCGGCCACTGCGATGGCCACGGCGCGCTCCAGCGGGTTCAGGCGGCCCAGCAGGAAGCCCGTGCTGCCGGCGGCCCAGAGCGCGATGGCGATCAGGGCCTTGAACACGACGTAGACCGTGGCCAGCGTGCCCGCATCCCCTTGCAGCATGAGTGCGGGCGTGTACACGGCCATGTAGGGCACGACGAAGCCCGCTGCGGCGACCTTGAGCGCCTGCAGGCTGATCTTCAGCCCCGTCTCTCGCGCGATGGGGGCGGCCGCGAACGCAGCCAGCGCCACGGGCGGGGTCAGGTCGGCCATGATGCCGAAATAGAACACGAACATGTGCGAGACGATGAGGGGCACGCCCAGCTTGAGCAGGATGGGCGCGGCCAGCGAACTGGTGATGATGTAGTTGGGAATCGTGGGGATGCCCATGCCCAGCACCAGGCAGGTAATCATGGTCAGGAACAGCGCCAGGAACAGGTTGTCGCGCCCGATGGCGATGACTTGCCCGCCGAACTGCGCGGCCACGCCCGTCAGGTTGATGATGCCGATGATGACACCCACCAGCGCGCAGGCCACGGCCACCGGCAAGGCATTGCGCGCGCCTTCCGCCATGGCGCCGATGGCCAGGCGCAGCACATCGCCGCGCGTGCGCATCATGAGCAGCAGCGCCACCAGCAGCGCGATGATGACGAAGAAGGTGATCACGCCGAAGCGGATGAAGCCGGTGCAGGCCACGCCCAGCAGCACCCAGAACAGCGTGCGCAGGGTCAGGCTGCGCGCGCCACGCACGGCGGCGGCCCCGAAGATGAGGATGACGGTCAGCCCCAGGCCCACCGTTCCCGAGAACAGCGGCGTATAGCCCGAGAACAGCAGCACGACCAGGCCAATGAGCGGAATGAGCAGATACCAGCGGTCGCGCACGGCGGCCCAGGGGTTGGGGCACTCGTCCTTGGGCAGGCCGAAGAGGTTCTTGCGGCCCGCTTCGAGGTGTACCGTGATGAAGGCGGTGATGAAATACAGGATGGCGGGAATGATGGCGGCCTTGACGATGTCGACGTAAGGCACGTTGATGGTTTCCGCCATGATGAAGGCCACGGCGCCCATGACCGGCGGCATGATCTGGCCGCCCATGCTGGACGTGGCCTCGACGCCGCCGGCAAAGGCCGACGAATAGCCGAAGCGCTTCATGAGCGGGATGGTGAATTGGCCGGTAGTCACCACGTTGGCCACGCCCGAGCCATTGATGGTGCCCATGAGGCCCGAGCTGATGACGGAAACCTTGGCCGGCCCGCCCTTGCTGTGACCGACCGTGCCCATGGCAAAGTCGCTGAACAGCGCGATCATGCCCGCCTGCTCGAGGAAGGAGCCGAACAGGATGAACAGAAAGATGTAGGTGGACGACACATAGGTGGGCGTGCCGTAAATGCCTTCGACCCCGAAGGCCAGGGTACTGATGATCTGGTCGTAGCCGTAGCCGCGGTGCCCGAACATGCCGGGCAGGTATTCGCCGTAAAGGCCGTAGAGCAGGAACAGGCCGCAGATGATGGGCAGGGCCCAGCCCATCATGCGTCGCGTGGCTTCGAAGACCAGGGCCACGGTGATGACGCCGACCACGGCATCGAGCTGGGTCACTTCGCCGGCGCGCGCAGTCAGGTCGGATTCGAAGATCCAGTGGTAGAAGCTGAGCACGAAGGCGACCAGCCCCAGGGTCCAGCCCAGCAGGGGCCGGCGTTTGCCGAACAGGTCCGGATACAGCGTGAACACCATGAGCATGACGAAGCCCACGTGAACGGCGCGTACCACCTGGCTGGAGATGGGGCTGAAGGCGGCCGTATATACCTGGAAGCTGGAGAAGACGACGGCGACCCAGAAAATGGCGCGCGACAGCGGCGTCCTGGCGGTATCTTGATTGGGGTTCATGGCGGGTCCGGACGGGTGTGGCCATCAACGACGGCCCCGGCGCGATGCCGGGGCCGTGCAGGGCGGGCGAGAATGCCCGTCATGGTCAGGATTTCAGGCGGGCGTGGTGCCCCGCGCCCGGAGCTTTACTTGATGACGCCGACTTCCTTGTAGTAGCGCTCGGCGCCGGGATGGATGGGAACCGGCATGCCCTTGGTGGCGTTTTCAAGCTTGATGGCCTTGGCGGCGCTGTGGGCGGCCACCATGCCATCGAGGTTTTCGTAGAAGACCTTGGTCATCTGATAGACCAGGTCGTCGGACACGTTGGCGTGCGTGATGAGGAAGTTGGGCACGGCCGCCGTGACCACGTCTTCATTTTGGCCCTCGTAGGTGCCGGCCGGAATGATGGTGGGCAGGTAGGCCGCATCCCCGACTTTCTCGACGATTTCGGCCGAGATCGGCAGTACGGTGACCGGAATGGAGCTGGCCAGGTCGCGGATGGAGGCCACGCCCAGGCCGGCGGACTGCAGGGTGGCGTCGAGCTGGCGGTTTTTCATGAGTTCGACCGACTCGCCGAAGGGCAGGTATTCGACCTTGGAGAAATCATCGTAGCTCAGGCCGGCGGCCTTGAAGATGGCGCGAGCGTTCAGCTCGGTGCCGGAGCGCGCCGCGCCCACGGAGATGCGCTTGCCCTTCAGGTCGGCCAACGTCTTGACCCCGGAGTCACCCGTTGCCACAATCTGGATGACGTTGTTGTAGGTTGCGGAAACGGCGCGCAGCTTGTCCAGCTTCTTGGAAAAACCGGCTTCCTGGTTGCCGTTCCAGGCGTCGGAGACGGTGTCGGCCAGCGCCAGGGCGAGCTCGCCGCGTTCGGCCTGCAGCAGGTTCATGTTCTCGGCCGAGGCCTTGGTGACCTGCGCGGTGGAGCGGACGTTGGGGATCTTTTCAGAATAGATCTGGGCCAGGGCCACGCCCAGCGGGTAGTAGACGCCGCTTTGGCCGCCCGTCAGAATGTTGACGAATTGTGTTTTCTGGGCCTGGGCGGGGCCGGCAGCAACGAAGGCGACCGCTACGGCCGCGCTGGCAATCCATTGGCTGATGCGCATGGGTAACCTCTCCGGTTGGTTTGTAATACACGGAATATAACCTGTAATCGTTTGTTGTGACGTTCGGGAGGATGCATGATTTCCCCTAAATTCAATGGCGTCCAAGCGGCGCCCGAGGCCACGTCGCCCTGGCTAGCAGCCATTCTGCGGTGTACGCGCATGGCGCTCGCGGCTGGCGCCCTGCAACCCGCCGACGTGCGTCACGAAATCCTGGAGCACGAAGGCCTGCGCTTCATTCTGCGCATTCCACAGACCCCGGCGCCGCCGCCGGGGGGCCCGCGCGATCCCGACTTCAACCCTTTTCTGCCGCCCGACCCGCAGCTCACGGTGGGTCCGGTGGGCGACGCGCACGTCCTCATCCTGAACAAGTTTCCCGTGTGCGAGCACCACGTCGTGCTGGCGCGCACGGCGTTCTTCGAGCAGCAGTCTGCGCTGGAACGGTCGGATTTCGCGGCCATGGCGGTTTTGCTGGGCGAGGCGGGCGGCTTGGGTTTCTACAATGGCGGGTCACAGGCGGGCGCCAGCCAGCGCCACAAGCACGTGCAGTGGCTGCCCCGGGGCGAGCACAATCCCGGCCTGCGCAGCTATACCCAGGTCTTCAGTCCCGAGCTGGATGAGCACACGCTGGTGCGCCATCCGGCACTGCCGTTTGCGCATCGCTTCGTGCGCGTGCTTGCCGGGCAGGGACGGCCGGTGCTGGAGTCGGCCGCCAGCCTGCATCAGGCCAGCCAGCGTGCCCTCGCTGCGCTGGGCCTGCGCGCGAACGCGTCCGGCCTGCTGCCGGCCTTCAACCTGCTCGTGGAAGAGGGCTGGATGCTGGTCGTGCCCCGGCGCCAGGAGCATTGCCACGGTATTTCTTTCAATGCCTTGTCGTTCGGCGGCCTGTTGCAGCTCGCGCATGCCGATCAGGTCGAACGGGTGCGCGCGGCCGGCCCGCTGGCTTTGCTGGCCGCCACCGCGTTTGCAGTGTCAGGCGAAGGCGCGTAGCAGCCAGGGCAGGAAGGGGATCAGCGCGGCCGTGAGCAGGCCGTTCAGCCCCATGGCCAGGGCGGCGGCGGCGCCGGTGCGCGCGTCGATCTGCAGGGCGCGCGCGGTGCCGATGGCGTGCGCCGTCAGCCCGATGGCGAAGCCGCACACCATGGGGTGGTCGGTACCCACCCAGCGAAACAGGGGTCGCGCCATGACGACGGTCGAAATGCCTGTGATGGCGCAGGCAATGCCGGTGAGCGATGCCAGCCCGCCCACGGCTGCGCTGGCCGGCATGGCGATGGGCATGGTGGCGGACTTGGGTGCCAGCGACAGCAGCACCGGCAAGGAGCCCTTGAAGAGCCAGGCAATGGTCACGCCCGACACGACGGCGGTGACGCTGCCCGCGACCAGGGCCACGCTGAGTGGCAGCCACATGCGGCGCAGCTGGTGTAGCTGCGTGTAAAGGGGAATCGCCAGCGCAACGGTGGCCGGCCCCATCAGGAACAGCAGCAGGCGGTTGCCTTCGGCGTAGTGCGCATAGGGGATCTGCCACCAGAGCAGGATCACGATCACCAGCGCACTGCCCGAAAGCACGGGGATGAGCAAAGGCTGGGCGCCGCTGCGCTGGTAGAGCTGGCGCGTGACCATATAGGCCAGCACCGTGAGCATGAGCAGGCTGAACCGCGCGGCCGAGAGCGGCAAGATATCCAGGGCGGCGGCTATCATGAGGGTTTGCGCTCGGCGCGGGCCAGCATGAGCTTGAGGGTGGTGGCCGTGACCAGCAGGGTGATGGCCGTGCCGCCCAGGCAGGCGGCGATGAAGGGGAGCCATTCGCTGCGGATGATGTCGCCATGCGTCATCACCGCCACGATGCTGGGAATGAACAGCAGCATCAGGTGGGCCAGCAGGACATGGGTACTGCGCTTCAGGGCCAGGGGCAGACGCCCCAGCAGGATGAGGCCCAGCAGCATCAGCGCCATGCCGATCAGCGGCCCGGGCAGTGCGATGCCCAATGCCTGGACGATGATCTCGCCAGCAAGCTGGCAGAGCAGGAGGGCGGCGATGGCGAACAGCGTATGCAAGGTGTTTCCAGTGAAAAAAGGATGTTGGCCAAAGTGAAATCGAGTGTGGCAAAGTGTGCCAGATCATCGGTAGCGCGACAAGCGGCGCAGCCGGCGCGCGCGGCGGGTCAAACCCTGGGGTTGGAGCTGGAAATGGCCGTCGCGGACGCCGTGTCGGGCGCTAGCCGCCCGGTGTGCCGCTACTTCGCCGCGCTGGCCCAGATCAAGTATGGGCGCGGGCTCGCCGCGCAGGCGCGCAGCCTGGCGGGCCGTTGCGTGGGCCTGACCACGGACCAGGCCGACTGCGGGCTGGACAACGGCCTGAACCTGCTGGAAACCGCGACGCATCCGGTGCGCGGCGGCGCGGGCGGGTTGGCGCGGCTCGCCCGCCTGGCCCATGCCGAGCTCGCGGACAGCCTGGCGGCGCTGCGGGACGATGGGTTGGTGGTGCTCAATGCCTCCCAGCACCCCACCTGCGAGCGCTCGCCCGCCTGGTATTCCTGGGTGCGCGTGCAGCGCCCGATTTACGAAGAACTGGTCGACCACCGCGGCTGGCGCCATTTCGAGGGTATCGATGCCAAGGCCCAGAATGGCGTCAACATCTCCGTGCCGGTGCATCAGGCGGCGGCCGCACTGAACGTGGCCATTGCGCTGGCACCCGCCAGCATCGCACTGTTTGCCAACAGTCCGCTCGAGTCGGCCCGCGAGACCGGTCTGAAGGAAAACCGCCTCACGGTCTGGCCCCGCGTCTACCGCTGGGCACGCTTCGCAGGCGACCGCATGCTGGAGCGCACGCCGGCGCGGCCGTTTCGCGACCTGGGGGATTATTTCTCCTGGATGTTCGGCCCGCGGACCGCCAGCCGCAGCGTGCCCCTGGCCCCTGGCGATGACTACAAGAACAGCACGGCCGTGCTGCTGGCCGGCGATCCCTGCCTGCGCACCTTCCTGGAAGCCGATACCTGGCCCGGCCGGCGGCTGGACGATGGCCGCGCCGTGACGCTGCGGCCCGATGCGGGCCACTTCGTGCATGGGCAGATCGCCATTTTCCTGGATGCCCGCCTGCGCTATCGCCTGGCACGCCTGCCGGCGCTGGCGGACCTGCTGGCCGCTTGGCGCCGCGACGGCGGACTGGAAGCCCTGTTCGCGGACTGCGGCATCGAGGCTTACATCGAGGGGCGGGCGCCCGGCGCGAATTTTGCCGATCCAGCGCTGCTGGCGCGCGCCGGGGCCGGCGTGGCGCGCAGCGTGGTGCTGGCGCCCATGGCCTTGCAACTGGGTCTGTTGCGCCGGCTGGACGACGCCGTGCTGCTGGTGCGGGACTGGGGCTGGGAACGCTTGCGCACGCTGCGCACGCGCGCGATTCGCGACGCGCTCGCGGATGACGCGGTCTACCAGTTGTGCGACGCGGTGCTGGCCGTGGCCCGAAGCGGCCTGGATGTGCAGGAGCAGGCCTGGCTTGCCTATGCCGACTACGCGCTGGCCGCGCGCGAATGCGGGGCCGACCGCCTGCTCGCGACCTGGCGCGCCCTGCCGCGCGGTGCCAGCCTGGCGCAGCGCCAGGCGCAGGTGGTGGCGCGCCACCACGCCCTGGCGCCGCACGCCTTCCCTTATTCGTAGACGTCGTCGGCCGCCAGCAGGATGTCGATGGGCGGATCGAAGCCGATGATGCGCGCCGTGGCCAGGTTCAGGGCGATCTTGGCCGGGTCTACCCAGACCTGGTCGAGTTCGCGCGGCGTGGCGCCGTTCAGGATGCGGGCGATCACCTCGGCATGGAACAGACCCACGGAGGAGACGTTGGCCTGCGCCAGGCTGAGCAGGATGCCCTGGCGCACGTCGGCCGCCCCCTGCATGGAAAAGCTGGGAATGGCGGCCTTGCGCAGGATGTCGGCAATTTCAGGGATGGTGTCGCGCGTGACCCCCTGGTGGGAGGTCACGTAGACTGCGCCGGCATGGCGCTGCGCCAGCTCCCGGTAGCAGCCCAGGGCATTGTGCGCCGCTTCGTCGGCGCTGATGCTGCTGGATTGCGCGTGGCAGGGGATGACGTCGAAGCCCAGCTGCGCGCTCATGTCCTCGATGGCATCGAGGGCGGCGTAGCTGCGCCCGGCTTCGCTGGCCTCGTACACGATGCCCAGGCTGGTGAAGGGGACGATGTCGTGGAACAGGCGCAGCTGGCGCTGGTAGCGCTGCGGTTCGACGCGGGCGTGCAGCATGTCGCGCCCGCTGTCCTGCGCGCTGTCGACGATGCCCGAAGACACGGCGTCGCTGACCGACATGACCACCGTGGGCACGGGCGGGCCGATGGCGCGCATGTCCTGCCCCGCCCAGGTGCCCATGGCCAGGATCAGGTCGAGGTCGTGCCTTTGTTCGATGCGCGTGCCGACGGCCTCGCGCAGGGGCGCGCGCTGCGCGGCGTCGAAGTTGCCCGGACGCCAGACGGCATCGGCCACGAATTCCAGGTAGCCGGCGCGGTCGTGCTGCGCCAGCCAGTGCCACAGCGCTTCGGCAGGGAGGTCTTCGGGCATGCCGTCATCGAGTTCGACCCAGCCCAGCTGCTCCAGGCCGGCGACGACAGCGCGCAGGGTGAGCGGGTATTCGCTGTAGATACCGCTTTCCACGTACGCCAGGCGCCAGGGGCTGCCGTCCGCCTGTGTGCGCGGCTCGGTGGGCCAGGAGGGCATGGCAGCCAGGGCCACGCCCGAGAGCAGCCACCCGATCAGCAGCAGCGCCAGTGAGTGCCAGGCACGCATCATGATGATTCCATCCTTCTCAAGATCAGTACGGTGATGTCGTCCGATTGTTCGTGCGTGCCCACAAAATCCGCCACGGCGCCGGTGAGCGCATCCACCACCTCGTGCGCGGACGCGGTGTCCAGCGTGGCGGCGAGCGTGGCCAGCGTGCGCGCATCGCCGAACGCCGCCTGGTGCGCATTCATGGCTTCGCTGATGCCATCGGTGTAGCCGATCAGCGTGGCGCCCGGTGGCAGGGATACGCTGAAGCCGCGATAGGCGGCGTTTTCGTCCACGCCGCAGGCCGGGCCGCTACGGCCTTCAAGCAGTTGCAGGGGTTGTCCGGGCAGACGCAGACAGGGCGGCGGGTGGCCGCCGTTGGCCCAGCAAAGCGTGCCGCTGTGCAAGTCCAGCATACCGATGATGAGAGTGACGAACATCAGGTTGGGATTGTTCAACGCCAGGCGCGCATTCACCTGCGCCATGAGCGTGGCCGGATCGCGCGCTTCCTCGGCGCAGCTGCGCAGCAGGGTGCGGGTGACGGCCATGAACAGGGCGGCCGGCACGCCCTTGTCCGACACATCGCCGATGGCCAGGCACAGGCGGCCGTCGGGCAGCATGAAGTAATCGTACAGGTCGCCGCCCACTTCCTTGGCGGGGGTCATGTGCGCGTACAAGTCCAGGCGGCCACGGATGGCCTCGGGCTGTGACTCCGGCAGCAGGCCGCGCTGGATGTCGCGCGCGATGTTGAGCTCGCTTTCGTAGCGCTCGCGGCGCGAGGTTTCGTGCAGCAGCGTGGCGACCTTATCGCGCAGCTCGGCATCCATGTGGATGAAAGCCGCGGCCAGATCGCCCACCTCATCGCCGTAGCGACGCGGCAGGGCCGCGATATCCTGCGGCAGGCCGGGGTTGCGCGTCAGATCGCGCTCGGGCAGGTGGCGAGCGAAGTCGCCCAGTTGCTGCAGGGGGCGGGTGATGCGCGCAGCCAGCAGCCAGGCCACGGCCAGCGCGGCCAGCAGGCCGGCCAGGAAGATGAGCCCGAGGCGGTTGCGCAGCGTGGTTGCCGGCAGCGCCAGCTCGCGTGCCGGCACGGCGGCGACGATGGTCCACTTGAGCGGCTTGATGGTGGCGGTCTTGACCATCCAGCGCCCCGTGTCGCCGTCGCTGCCCGCGCGCGGCGCGAGCAGCAGGCGCAGATCCTGCTCCGCGTGCTGGGCTTCGGCCAGCAGCGTGGCCAGCGTGTGCCCTTTCTGTGCTTCGGCCGCACGCAGGTCGAGGAAATCCGCGTGCGCGGGCGGCAGCGGCGTGACCGCCCGCAGGGCCGCATCGACGATGAATACGAAGCCGCTGCCGGCCAGGCGGATGGAGGCCAGCGTTTCGGTGACGGCGGCTTCCATGCTGGCGCGCTGCGCCTCGAACTGGTCGACGATGTGCTGGGCGCTGTCGCTCACGGCGATGATCCAGTTCCAGGGCCCGAAGCGCGTCCAGGCCGCGTAGTACAGGTCCGGGGTTTCCTGGCCCGCCGCGTCGGTCTCGCGGTAGATGACGAAGTTGTAGTCGCCCGTGCCCAGTTCGCGATAGGCGATCTGGTCGAAACGCCGGCCCTTGATGTCACGCATTTCGGACAGCGTGTGGCCGACGATGCGCTGGCGGGTGTCGGCCAGCACCGTGAGCTGCGGATCCAGGATGACGGCTCTGCGCTGATCACCCAGATCCAATGTATCTACCCAAGAGACCGCCCGCAGGCGCGCCGTGTCTTCGTCGATGAGGCCGGCGCGCACTTGCCGGGCATGCAGGTCCAGCACCGATTCGATGATGCTGCCGTACTGGATCAGGGGCTGGCGCGCCTGCCGTGCCGTGCTTGCCTTCTGGCCCAGCAGGCTGGCCCAGCGCGCCTGGCTGTCGCGCGCGAGCAGGTTGAGCACGTTGTCCACCGCCCGCTCTTCGCTGGTGGTCAAGGTGTGCGTGACGTCGCGTTCCGTCACCAGCATGACCAGACCCGCGCCGACGACGAGCAGGACGAGGACAAAGGCAAAGATTTTGTGGCGCAGGGAGCGCAGCCGCATCAGGCACCCTCCGAAAGGCCGTTCTCTTGATGCAGGACATTGTAGATTATCATCCGTGCAGGGCGCGCAGTGCCGGGCCCGCGCCAATTACCGGAGGAAAACATGGCATCGATCCGGGCGTCGTGGTGGCTGCCTTTGCTGGCCTGCGTGCTGGTATTGGGTCTTGCCCAGGTGCTCATGGGCGCGCTGAGTCTCTCGGCGTTGGACGGCATGATTGCCGGGAATACGGCAGACCGCGTCGCGCTGGTGTTGCGCCAGGAAGGCGCGGCGGTGCAGGCGGGCCTGGACTTGGGCAAGCCCATGGCGCAGTACTCCGGCCTGGAGGCCGTGCTGCAGCGCCTGCAGGCGCGTATTCCCGAATTGCAGGGGGCCAGCGTGGTGCTGCCCGAAGGTGAGCCCGTGGCCACGCTGGGCGCAGTCTCCGACGCAACGGCCCTGCTGGGCCGTCTGCCCGCCGCGCCGCCGGCGGTGCTGACGGTGCCGACGCGCGATGCGGTTCAGGTGGCCCTGCCCCTGCGCGAGGCGGACGCTGGCCGGCCGGGCGCGCTGGTCGCGAGCGTGGCGCTGGACAGTCCGGCGCGCCAAGCCTTGCTGGGGCGCAACCTGAGCGTGCTATTGACCACCACGGCGGCGGCCGCGGTGTTGTTGATGCTGGCGCTGGGCGCGCCGCGCCTGGCGGCCGCGCTCGCCGTCCGGCCGCGCTTGCGCAAGGCTGTTCCGGTGGTTGTTCTGCTGGGGGCGCAGCTCGTGTACGGCGCCAGCACCGTCGCGAGCTTTCGCGCGCAGTGGCTGGCGGTCACGCAGGACAACGTAGAGCAGCTCGCCCAGGGCGCACAGCGCGATCTGGACAAGGTGCTGGGGTATGGCATTGCCATCGACCGGCTCGTGGGTGTGGAGAAATACTTGCAGCGCATCCTGGACGGCTTGCCCGTGATTGCCCTGCTGCAGATTCGCGACGCCGGGGATGGTGTGGTGGCGCAGGTCGGCGCGCGGGACGCCGTGACGTCGCTGCGCCTGCCGTTGCACGCGGGGGCGCAAGAGCCCGTGCAGGGCTGGCTGGCGGTCGGCCTGGATGAAGACCAGTTGCGCGCCGGCCTGCGCCAGCGCATCCTCGATGCGGCCACCGTCGCGCTGGTCGCCGTGATCGCCACGCTGGAGCTGTTGCGCGTGCTGGACCTGCTCGTGCGCGATACGGGGCCGGGCCGTGCTGCGCGCCGGGCCCCGGCGGCCGTCTCGCAAGACACGGCGGCCGGGCCCAGTCCGGACCTGGTGCGCCCGCTCATGTTCGGCTTTTTGTTGGCCTGGGCCTTGCCGCTGAGCTTTCTGCCCGTCCATGCGCGCGGCCTGATCGCGCCCGGAACGCCGGCCGACACCGTGCCTCTGCTGATGGCGCTGCCGATCACGGTCGAGATGGCAGGCGGCCTGGCCATGGCCTTGCTGGCCGGACGCATGAGCGCGCGCAGCGGCTGGCTCAGCCCGGTGCTGGCCGGGCTGCTGCTGTCGGTCCTGGGCAGCCTGTTGTGCATGGGGGCGGATTCGCTGATGGGCTTTACCCTGGCGCGTGCGCTGGTGGGGCTGGGCTACGGGCTGGCGTGGATGGGTTTGCAGGCTTTCGTGGTGCTGAACGGGTCGCCGGCGCGCCATGGGCGCAACATGGCAAACGCGATCGCCGGGCTGTTCGCTGGCCACTTGTGTGGTGCGGCCGTGGGCGCGATGCTGATGCAGCAGCTGGGCGCGCGCGCCGTGTTCGAGGCGAGCGCCATCGCATTCTGCCTGCCGGCCCTGGGGGTGTTGTGGATTGCGTACCGCTTCGGCGTGCGCTCGGATCGTCCGGTGGCCCTGCCGGCGCAGCCGCGCGCGGCCGCGCACGCGGGTATCGGCCTGCGCGGCGTATTGTTCAGCCGCGACTTCGGCGTGCTGTTGCTGGCCTCCATCGTGCCTTTTTCGGTGGCGCAGCTGGGTTTGCTGACCTATGCCCTGCCGCTCGTCATGGAGGCGGCGGGCGCGCCCACGGCGAGCGTGGGGCGGGTGCTCATGCTGTACGGCCTGTGCATGATCTACCTGGGCCCCACCATGGGGCGCCTGGCCGACGGCAGCCGGCACAAGGCGCGTTGGATCGCCGCAGCGGGCCTGACGGGCAGCGCCGGCCTGCTGGTGGTCGGTCTGGTTCAGGGCGTGCCCGCCGTGGTGGCGGGCGTGCTGTGCCTGGCCATGGCCGGCTGCCTGGCCGGCGGGGCGCAGGTGGCCTATATGCTGTCGCTCGCACGCGTGCAGGCCTACGGCACGGTGCGGGCCACCAGCCTGATGCGCGCCGCCGACAAGATCGGCCAGATGCTGGGGCCTTTGCTGGTCGCGGCGCTGTTCTCGATCGCCAGCCTGTCGTTCGGCCTGCTGATGACAGGGGCGATCTACCTGGCGTGTACGCTGGCATTCATGCTGCTGGTGCCCAGTAGGCCGGATGACCCGGGTAGATCCGCGCCACGCGCGCCGTGAGGCCGGTACATAGGCTGGCGGCGTTGGTGCCGGCCGCGCTGGCCACCGTTTCGGCGCGCAAATCTGGCGCGCCCCAGAGCAGGACCCCATCGCCGATGCTGGCCTGCGGATGCTGGCTCAGGTCGATGCTGAGGACTTCCATGGAGATGCGGCCCAGCACCCGCGAGGGGCGACCCGCCAGCAGGCAGGGGCTGCCGCTGGGGATGGGGCGCGGATAGCCGTCCGCATAACCGCAGCGCACCAGGCCCACGCGCATGGGCTGCGTCGCACGAAACAGGCCGCCATAACCCAAGGTATCGCCGGGCGCCAGCCTGCGGATGGCGACGATGGGCGCGTACAGGCTCATCGCGGGCCGCAGGTCCAGACCCGCCGGCAAGGGCCGGTCGAGCGGGTTGATGCCGTAGAGCACAATGCCGCAGCGTAGCCAGTCGGTGCGCGCGGCGTGCGCGGCCTGCACCAGCACGGCGCTGGAATTCTCGCTGCACACCGGTCCAGGCAGGCCGTCGATGAGCGCCCGGAAGGCCGCGCGCTCTTGTGCCAGCGCCTCGGGTTCTTCCGCCCGGGCGTAGTGCTGCAGGTGGCCCAGGCCGGCCAGGCCGCCGCGCTGGCGCAGCGCATCGAGCTGCGCGAACAGGGCGCGGTAGTGTGGCGGGTCGATGCCGTCGTGCCCGAGCGCGCCAGCGTAGCGCAGCCAGGCATGCAGGCAGGCGGCCTGCGGCAGCGCGGCCAGTTGCGCCGCCTGGTGTGCCGTCGTAACCAGGACGTGCAGCGGGGCCAGCGCGGGATCGACCCATTCGTGCGGCCCGCCATCGTGGCCGAGGTAGAGCACGGGGCGGTGCCAGCCCTGCGCGCGGCAGCGATGGATTTCGTCCAGGCTGGACAAGGCGAGGCCGTCGGCGTGGGCAAACGCGTCGAGCACGCCTTCCAGCCCGTGGCCGTAGGCGTCGGCCTTGGCCACGGCCCACAGGCGCGGCAGCGTCGGCGTGTGCGCCTGCGCGCGCAGCCAGGTGCGCCAGGCGGCCAGGTTGTGTGCGATCGCCTGCGGGTGGATATGCACCTGGGCGCCGCGCATCATGGCTGGGCCCCCGCAGCATCGGCAGGCAGGGCGGCGACCAGGCTGAGCTGGTTGTATTGGCCGACGCGCTCGTAGGCCAGATCGTGCAGATAGTGGCGCATCAGGCGCAGGCCATGCCCGCCGGCCACGGCCTCGTCGACCGATGCGGCCAGCGTGGGCGGCGCGGCCCGCGTCGGGTCGAAGGCGGGACCGTTGTCGCGCAGCTGCAGCGTGACCTGCTCGCCATTCTCGTGCAGTTGCAGTTCGATGCTGTCCGTGTCGCGCGGCGGATCGGCAAAGCCATGCATGAGGACGTTGGCGAGCGCCTCTTCCAGACACAGCTGGAGGGCGAACAGCGTGCGCTGCGGCCAGGCGCGCCGCTGCGCCTGCGTCTGCAACCAGGCGAGGGCCTGCGCCTGGGTGTGGTCATCGGGGCGAAGCGTGAGCGTGTCGGGCGTAGGCATGGCCGGCTTCCCGATCAATGATCGAAATGCAGCCGCAACCAGCTGGACTGATCGTCCTTGCCGCTGCTGACGCGATCCGCCAGGTTGCGCAGCAACAGGTGCGAGAGCTGGTTCAGTGCCTGATCCATGAGGGCTTGCGCCTCGTCATCGTCTCGATCCAGCAGGTCGGCGGGCAGGGTGGCCGGCGCGGCGGCGGCACCGGCCTGCAGCACCAGCGGCGCGCCGTCATGGCGCAGTTCGAGATCCAGATTGTATTCATCGAATGTCCCGCGAATTTCCAGCAGTTGTCGCCCCGGGCCGGCCGCCTGCACGGCCTCGCCCGCTTCGAGGCAGGCCGCCGCTGCGCGCGCCACGATTTCGCGCCGTGCGTTCCAGCGTGCGCCCTGGCTTTCGACGAAATCCACCAACCGCTGCCCATCGGCCGCGCCAGCGGCCGAACCCAGCGCCTGGACGGCCTGGCGCGCGCTGCCGATGCGAAACACCAGGTTGAGCGCGATGGCGACCACGCCTGCCACCACGATAGCATTGCCGGCTGCGAATTGCAGCGCGGCCGGCGCGGCCTGCGCCAGCTGCGGCATCATCATCACGCCGATGCCGGCGATGAAGGCCAGCCCGACCATGAAGATGGCGCGCGCATCCATGGCGCGCGAGGCGATGAGCTCGATACCGGACACGATGAGGTAGGCGGCGGCATACAGGCCGATGGCGCCGAGGATGGGTGCGGGAATGAGGGTGAGCGCCAGCGTGGCCTTGGGCAGGAAGGCGCAGGCGGCCAGCAGCAGGCCGGTGAGCAGGCCGATGATGCGCGCGGTACTGCGGCTGATGTGGCACAGCGCGATATTGGCCGACGACAGCCCGGTGGACAGGGCGCCGAACAGGGCGCCGCAGATGTCGCCCAGGCCGTTGGCGCGCATGCCGCCCGCCACCATGCGCATGTCGGGGCGGCGCCAGTCGGCGTCGTTCATCTTGTGCATGAGAACCACGCAGCCGAAGGTGTCGAGCTGCGCCATGAGCGACAGCAGTGCGACCGCCAGCAGCACGCCGATATCCACGTGCGCATCGAAGCCGGGCAATGCGGGTAAGGCCAGCAGGGGCATGGCGTCGATGCCGTGGGACGTGTCGAGATGCCCCAGTACCGCGGCGAGCACCAGGCCGACCAGCACGCCGGCGAGCAGGGCGTAGAGCTTGCCGCGCGTGCTGCCCCAGATGGACAGGATGACGATGGTGAGCAGGGTGGCCGCGCCGATGGACAGCGTGGCGGCATCGGGCAGGCCCTGCGCCTGGGCGCCGGTGATCTGGCGCAGGCCCGGCTCCACCAGCGTCAGGCCGGCCACGCACACGACAACGCCCGCCACCGGCGGGGTGAGCACCGTGCGCAGGCGCGGCACCAGATAGCCGGAACTCAGCGCGACCAGGCCGTGAACCAGTCCGGCGGTGGCCAGGCCCGCCACGCCGTAGCGTACGAGGATGAGGCTGCCCGTGACGACCATGATGGGATTGGGGATGCTGACGAGCAGCAGGCTGGAGCCCAGGGGGCCGCCCCAGGATTGGAGGAAGGTGGCCGTCGCCATCGCGAGAATGGTTGCTGTGACTAGGCTTTGTGTCGACAATGTATCCATACCGGCCATCTGCGCCATGACCAATACATAGGCGATCAGCGCCAGCGCGCTGATGCTGTGCTGGACCACCAGGCCGCCTAGCGCCAGCGGTGGCGGCAGCTCGTTGGCGGCGTAGGCGAGGTCGACCGGTCGACGAAAGCGCGGTGTTGCCGGCAGGCGGAGCAGAGGGGGCAATCTCATGGCGGGCAGGCGATCCGATAGCAAGTTCGTTTCAGCAAGATATCAGAAGTTCGTGGTAACGTGTCGGTTGTGATGAAATTCCGGTTCGCGCATTCCTAACAGACATCATCATGTTATTTTCCAGTCAGAAGTCGGGCGCCATCCTCGTGGCCAGCCTGGAAGGGCAGCTCAACAGCAGCAATGCCGCCGGTCTCGAGAGCCAGATGCTGGGCCTGGTCGACGGCGGCGAGCACCAGTGGGTGCTCGACTTCAGTCGCCTGGACTACATCTCCAGCGCGGGCCTGCGCGTCATCCTCATGCTGGCCAAGCGCCTGCGCGGGTGCCAGGGGCGCCTGGTTCTGTGCCACTTGCAGCCCCAGGTTCGCGAAGTGTTCGACATCAGCGGCTTCCTGTCCATCCTCACGGCCGTCGGCACGCGCGAAGAGGCCTGTGCGCAGCTGGAAGCCGGCTAGCCCTGCCGGGCCGCCCGCCTAGATCCAGGTCAGCGTGAACCAGATCACCGCCGGTATGGTGATCACCGACATGATATTGCCCAGCAGCACCACGTTGGCCACCGTGCCGGGGTCAATGCGATATTGTTCGCACAGCAGGAAGTTGAGCACGGCCGGCGGCAGGCAGGCGCACAGTGTGATCATGCGCATCGCGTCCCGGCTCAGGGGCAGCAGCCAGAGGATGAACAGCAGGCACAGCACGCCCGTGGCCAGGTAGGTCAGATTGATGCGCAAGGCCAGCCCGAAGCCCGTGGGGCGGTCGTGCGACAGACGGATCCCGAGGCTGAACAGCATCATGGGGATGGTGATGTGGCCGACCAGCGTGGTGCTCGTGAGCACGAAATCCGGGATCCAGGCGCGCCAGGGCGCGCACAGCAGGCCCAGCGCCGCGGCCCAGACGTTGGGGCTGCGCAGCCAGAGCCAGCGGTTGCTGTGGCGCGAGAGCAGGTACATGCCCAGGGAGAAGTGCAGCGCGTTGGAAATCACGAATAGCAGTACGATATCGCCCATGAGCTGCTCGCCATAGGCCAGCATCATCAAGGGGATGCCGACGTTGCCCGTGTTGCGAAACATGCCGGGCACCAGAAAACCCGGCATGGACAGCCCCGCCGGCCTGATCCAGTACAGCACCGCGCCCGGCAGCAGGATGATGAGCACGCCAGCCGCCACCAGCGACCATTCGTTGGCCAGGTTGACCGGATTGGTGACCAGCGACGAAAAAATCAGCGCCGGGCAGAATACGGTCAGGTTGGTGTGGTTGATGAAGGCCATCGCCGGTGGCTGGCGGTGGCGCCGCCCGACCAGAAAGCCCAGCGTCGCGATGGCGAACACGGGAACGACGATATTCAGCAGCGTGAGCAGCATGGTGCAACCGGAACGAAGCCGCGGCCGGGCTCAGGCCGCGGCCGAATCGAGGCGGGCGATCAGTGCCTGGGCGAGCGCTTCATCTTGTGCGGGGCTGCGTCCGCTGACGCCCACACCGCCCAGCAGGCCGCCATCGCTGCCGTGGAAGGGCACACCCCCTGGCAGGCTGGTGTAGCCCGCGTCCATGAAATCGGCCACGCTCAGCCGTTCGTCGATCAGGCGGCGCTGGAACTGCGCCGTGGACATGCCCATGCGCACCGCCGTGTAGGCCTTGGCCTGCGCGATGCGGATGCTGCGTGCCGGCGCATCGATGCTGCGCTGCAGCATAAACAATTCCCCATGGGCATCGGCAATGGCGATGCACACGGGGGGCAGGCCGTCATTCGCAGCCTGTTCCAGCGTGGCGGCAAGGGCTTGGGCGAGCGAGGCGGCGTTCAGGGGCATGTCGATTCATTTTCCGTGGTGGGGTGCGCGTCAGATCAGCGCCAGTGACAGTACCGGAATATACGTGACGAGCAACAGTATCATCAACATGATAAGCAAAAACGGGATGGCTGCGCGGGCGAACGCCACCTGCATGCCATAGTTGTGCGCTGAGGTGATGGCGTACTTCAGCGCTTCATGGTGCTTGGCGCCGACCAGGTGGGGGAAGGTGTTGCCCTGGGCATCGATCGTGCCCTGCTGAAGCGCCGTGTAGACCTCGCCCCATGCGATCGGTGCCGTATGGGCCAGGCGGAAGCGCAGCTCCGGACCGTTGCGGTCGGCAATGTAACGAGAAGTTTTGGTGTGTAGCGTGTTTCTGGTCTTTGTCTGTTGGGGTAAACCATTATCAGCAAAGAATATATAGGATAGAAGAAAGTGATTAGCTTCTCCCCTTAGCGGTTGCTAGACTTTTGTAACGGAGTCGCACCCAGCGCGCGGCTTGCACAACGGGTTCAAAGGGGGGAATCATGCATCAGCTCGTCGATAACGGCATGCCGGCTTCAAAGGCACCGATCAGCAATACCGTCAATGCGGGCGGCCATGTGTATTCCGTTCAGGTTCCGCGTGATCCCGATACGCTCGCGCCGTCCGGAGAGGGCGATATTCGTGAACAGACCCGCCGGGTGTTAAGTCAATTGCGCATGTCCATGGAAGCGGCGGGTGGCTCGCTCGCTGATGTGGCGCAGGTTGTGATTTATCTGGTGGACGCCGCAGATGCGGCGGGCATGAACGAGGTCTACGCCGAATTTTTCCAGGCCAGGCCCTATCCAAATCGGGCCACAGTCGTGGTGAAGGCATTGCTGGGCCAGGGCCACAAGATAGAAATCGTGTGCCACGGGCATGTTGCCCGAGCTTGAATCGTGCGTTTCCGAGGTGGAAAATGATATCAGTCGCGGTCATTGGCGCCGGCATTGTCGGCCTGAGCAGTGCCACGTTTTTGCGGCGCGAGGGTCACGCCGTCACGATCATTGATCCGTTGTCGGCAGGGGGCGGGGCGTCTTACGGCAACGCTGGCATGATCAGCGTGGACAGCACAATACCCATGGCCATGCCGGGGATGCTCAAGAATGTGCCCAAATGGTTGAGCGATCCCACCGGACCATTGTTTGTCGATCCCAAATACTTTCCGAAGGCCTTCCCTTGGCTCCTCAAGTGGGCCAAGGCGGGGCGCATGGCGAACGTGCGAGTGGCCTCGCGGGGTCTGAAGCAGCTGCATGAATCCGCGCTGGATCAATATCGTGAAATGCTTGGTCCGGCGGCGTTCGATGATCTGATACGGGTGACCGGGCAGATCCATATCTGGGACAGTGAACAGCCTTCCGTGTCAGAGCGTGTTGCCGCGACATTGCGGGACGAACAGGGTATAGAGGTGCAGGCATTATCGCGCGAAATGCTGCGTGAGCGGGTACCCGAGCTCAGCCCCAGCATCAAGCGGGCATTGCTGTTTCCGCGCAATGGCAATGCGGTGAATCCGCTTCGTCTGATGCGGACACTGGCGGAATTATTGCGCCAGGACGGAGCAAATCTGATCGAAGAGCGTGTCATGCGTATTTTTCCGCAGGACGGGCAATTTCGCGTGATGACGAACTTGAATGAGTACGGGTTTGATCGTGTCGTGGTGGCCGCCGGAGCATGGAGCAAAAAGCTGCTGGCACCGTTGGGTGTAATGCTGCCCATGGAAACGGAGCGGGGTTATCATGTTCAGGTCGAAGATCCGGGAATTCGGATTGACGTACCCATCTTGCATAAAGGGCGAGGCTTCAGCACTTCGCCCATGGAGATGGGCTTGCGATTTGCGGGCACGGTCGAAATAGCAGGTCTGGATGCGCCGCCAAACGAACAGCGGGGCCAGGCCCTGCTGTCGCACGCGCGTGCGCTGTACCCGAATTTGAAAACTGATAACTATAAGCTCTGGCTGGGCTTCCGGCCTTCGTTTCCGGATAGTCTGCCGGTCATCGATGAGGCGGCGCGCTTACCCGGTTTGTATATGGCCTGTGGCCATGGCCATACAGGATTGACGGGCGGTCCGATGACAGGAAGGCTGATCGCTCAGCTGGTGTCCGGCGCCGCGCCGTCCCTTGATATGGCGCCCTATCGGCTGTCACGGTTTTAATCTAACGACAAAGGAGTGACGACAATGGAACACCTGCAAACGAAACGTTCGGCGCAGCGCCGCAGCATGCTCAAGCTGGCTGGCGCCGCCATGGTGGCACCTTATCTGTGGATTCCCAAAGCCCATGCTGCGGGGCGCGTGATCGTGCGCTCGCCCGGCGGTGTGTATGACGACATGCGGCGTGAGCTGGTCTATGAGCCGTTTCGGAAGGAAACCGGCATCGAAGTGGTTCCTGTAGCCATGACCGCCGGGAAGCTCTACACCATGGTTCGTTCGGGCAACATCGAGCTGGATATTGCCGATATCACCACAGGTACCTTGAGTCAGTTTCAAGCGTTGGATGCGCTGGCGCCCATCCCATACAAGGATTTCAAATACACGGATCCCGACACCATCGATCCCAACTACAAATACGAATATATGGTGGGCAATTTCGTTTACGGCATCGTCATGGGCTTCAATACGGATGCGGTGAAGCCGGGATCGGAGCCCAAGGATTGGGCAGAATTCTGGGATTACGAGGCACGTCCAGGCGCACGCATGCTGGCGGATATTGCCGCAGGATATCCCGATCTGGAGTTTGCGCTGCTGGCAGATGGTGTCGCGCTCGAGGATCTTTATCCCTTGGACATCGATCGGGCATTCGCATCGCTCACGCGCGTACGCCCAGCCATCCGCAAGTTCTGGGATACCGGGGCTTTGTCATCGCAAATGCTGACCGACAAGGAAGCGGTCATGGGCTCGATCTGGAGCACGCGTCTGCTCGCCGCCGCGGATCAGGGTGCGCCGCTGGCCATCAACTGGAATCAGCATGGCGTGCATATTCAGGCGTTTTCCATTTTCAACAAAGCGCCCAATTTCGAGAATGCCGTGCGCTTCGTTGATTATTGCATCAGCGAACAGGTTCAATACGATTTCTGCAATCGTTATCCGGGTGGCCCTGTCACTGTGCCCGCGTATGAGAAACTCTCCAAGCGCTTGCGCGACCGAGTGCCGGGCGGTGAACTGACGGCCAAGCATGGCTTCATCCTGAACGCGGAATGGTGGCGAGACAATCGACAGAAAGTCAGCGACAAGTGGTCCAAGTGGGTGTTGGCGCGCTGATGAGCAAGGGAGATCTGCAGCTTGAGCGCTTGGTGAAGCGCTACGGCAATCAGACGGTAGTGAATGAGGTTTCGTTTCATATCCGGCATGGAGAGTTTTTCTCCATGCTGGGCCCGAGCGGTTCCGGAAAAACGACGACACTGATGATGATTGCCGGCTTCGCTTCGGTGGATGGCGGAAGCATCGCCTTTGGCGGTCGCGATATTACCCGTCTGACGCCGCAGCAACGCCAGTTGGGCATGGTGTTCCAGAACTATGCCCTGTTTCCACATTTGTCGGTCTTCGATAACGTCGCCTTTCCCTTGCGGGTGCGGCGCCTCGGGAACGACGAGATCGAAAAAAAAGTGACCTGGGCGCTGGACACAGTACGTTTGGCCGAGTTCGCCCGTCGACTTCCCAGGCAGCTCTCGGGTGGCCAGCAGCAACGGGTTGCGCTGGCGCGTGCCATCGTCTTCGAGCCGCAGCTGATCCTGATGGATGAGCCCTTGGGCGCGCTGGACAAGAATCTGCGCTATCACATGCAGGTCGAGATCAAGGAGATTCAGAAGGCGCTGGGCATGACCGTCGTCTACGTGACGCATGATCAGGAAGAGGCGATGAACATGTCGGATCGCATCGCCATCATGAATAATGGTCGCATCGAGCAGCTTGGTACGCCTCACGAGGTTTATGAGGAACCCGGCAGCGTGTTTGCTGCGGAGTTCCTTGGCGAAGCCAATTTATTGCGCGGTGCGGCCTTGGTGGAGCCGGCGTTGGCGCAAGCGTATGCCGACAGCCTTGCGCAAGTGCGCGCCGCTTGCCTGTTCGTGCGGCCGGAACGCATGCGTCTGCTCACGGATGGCATGCCTGACGAGGGCGAGGTCGGCCTGCCGGGAAGTGTGCGACGGGTTTCCTTTCTTGGCAACATCGTTCGCTATGCGATTCAGGTCGCTGGAGACGCCGCGGTGACTGTCGATGTACAGAACGATGCGGTGGCCGTATCGCATTCTGTCGGCGATGTCGTGCAGGTTGTCTGGCGCGTGGCCGATGGCCGGGTGCTTGACGATGCCTAGCGCCGACCACGCTCTGCCGGTGACGCGCAGCCTGTCTTTGCTGGATCGGCCGGGGCTCATGATCATGCCCCTGCTTGCGATGTTGCTGCTGGTGTTTCTGCTGCCCATCGCCTGGTTTCTGGTGCAGGCCATCTCCGAATCACCACTGTCATTCATGGAGCAGCTGCGCGCCGTCTTTTTGTCCCCCGATGTGCTTTATGTGATCTGGATCACTAACTCGATTTCATTGGTGGTGACCCTGGTTGTCCTGTTCATTGCGTTTCCTATCGCTTATGCGCTGACGTTTTCCCGGCGCTTGTTTTTTACATTGGTCATCATCAGCGTCATCGTGCCGTATTTCACCTCGGTGGTGGTGCGCACTTATTCGTGGATGGTGATTCTGGGGCGCAATGGCATTCTCAACCAGCTGCTGCTGGACTGGGGGTTGACCAATGCACCCCTCGAGCTGATGTACAACCGGCTTGGTGTTGTCATCGGCATGGTCTACGTTTTACTGCCCTATCTGGTGCTGACTCTGTACTCAGCCATGAAAGGCATCGATCACAATCTTTTGCGCGCCGCCTACAGCATGGGAGCATCCGGTACTTATACCTTCTGGCGCGTCTTCTTGCCGCTGACGGCGCCCGGCATCATTTCTGGCTGCCTGATCGTTTTCATCCTGGCGGTTGGATTCTTCATCACACCAGCGCTCATGGGTGGCAGTCGCGACGTGATGATTGCCATGCTTATCCAGCGCGAGATAGAGCTCAATCTGAACTGGCCCATGGCGGCCATGCTGTCCATCGTGTTGCTCACGGTCACGCTGATCCTTTATGCGATCTACTATCGCTATACCAATCTCGAGCGCATGCTGGGCAAATAGGGCAAAGAGGGGCCATCGATGAAAAGCAACCGCGCCGTACTGATCCTGACCAGCCTGCTGTGCCTGATTCTCATACTGCCCATCCTGGTTGTCGTGATCGTATCGTTCAACGATGCGAGTTTTCTGAGCTTTCCGCCCCGGCAGTTTTCATTGCGCTGGTTCAACAGTTTCTTTGGCAGCATGCTGTGGCGTGATGCCCTTTATACCAGTGTGGCCATCGGGTTTCTGGCTTGCCTCATTTCGACATCCATTGGGTTTTTGGGCGCCTATTCTTTTGTTCGCGGTCGTTATCGGGGCAAGAAACTGCTTTTGTCCATTGTTTTGCTACCGCTGATCGTCCCGCACATCATCACGGCGGTCGCGCTTTACTTCCTTTCGGCACCGTTTGGCCTGGTCGGATCCAAGGTCTGGATCAGCATCGCGCACTCGGTGATTGCAATGCCCATCGTGGTATTGATTTTGATTTCAGCTTTGCAGAACGTCGAGGAGAACCTCGAGCGCGCGGCCTTCGGCATGGGTGCCAGCCGTTTTTATACCTTTCGCAAGGTGGTCATTCCTCTCGTCTATCCAGGAGTGATTTCGGCAGCGCTATTCAGTTTTCTGACCTCTTTTGATGAGCTGATCATCGCACTGTTCCTTTCCGGTGTGTTGACCGAAACCCTGCAGGTGCGTATCTGGAACAGTCTTCTCATGGAGGCGGAACCCATCATCGCTGCCGTCAGCTCTTTTCTGATTGTATGCACCATCGTCGTGTTGGTGCTGGAGACTGCGGTACGGGCGCAGATGAACAAATTTACCCGTTAAATGGTGGAGTAGGTATCATGACCTACCATGAGACCACTCGGATTGAGACATATCGAAGTGATTCAGGCGGTCATGCTCGCTGGCACGGTCACCGGCGCGGCCGCCCGTCTGCATGTCAGCCAGCCTGCGGTGAGCAACGCACTCAAGGATGCGGAAGCGCGCCTTGGATTCGCGTTGTTCGTGCGCCGGCAGGGGCGCATCTTTCCCACGGAGCACGCGCACGCGATTTTCCGCGAAATCGAGCGTAGTTTTACCGGGCTGGATGCGATCAACAGCCTGTGCGGGTTGCTCAAGGGAGAGCCCGTCCAGCGTGTCGTCATCTCTTCCACGCCGGCCTGGTCGGCGTCCGTCCTGCCCCTGGTGTTACGTGATTTCATGCAGGTGCATCCGGAACTGCGTTTCTCCATCATCACGCGGAGCTCGGAATATGTGCAGGCCCTGGTTTCTTCCTGCAAGGCGGATATCGGCTTTGGCCTGTATGCACCGCCCATCCCCGGTGTGGATCAGATCGAACTGCTGCGGGCGCGGCTCCATTGCATTGTCGCCGAGGATCATCGGCTTGCCGCTCGAGAGACTCTGACTTTTGCAGACCTCGCAGCAGAACCCATGGTGACATTTTCCGGTGCCGAAGGCACGGATCGCATGATCAATAATGCCTTCGAGGCGGCTGGCGTAAATCTCGTTTCAGTCGTGGAGTGCCCAGCGGCGCTGACGGTTTACGCAATGGTCACCGCCGGTGTAGCGGTGGCGCTGATGCATGATATAGGCATTCATGCGTATCGGGGCCGGGGTGTGCGCAAGATCCGCTTCGAGCCACGGCTGGAAACGGCGATGTGCGCTTATTGGCGTGCAGATGAAGAGCTGGAATTCGACCATCGAGGCCTGATTGCACTGGCGGCCCGGCATGGGCAGAGCGTGTCGACTGCTGAGTGATGGGTGTCTGGCGGGAGGCTTCTACTTTCTGCGGATCGCTTCATGACGACTTCGAGTATTTCTGGCTGATTCTTCTGGGGCTGACCTGCGCCATCTTCATCGGTGCCCAGGACCGCCTGAAAAGCATCATCTCCCTGCTGCTGGGCTTGCTGATCACCACGGTCGGAATGAACAATGTGAGCGGCTACCCCCGGTTCACGTTCGGTAATCCCGATCTGCTCGGCGGACTTTCCCTCATTCCCGTCATGATCGGCATGTTTGCGCTGCCCGAGGTGCTGCGCTACGCGCTGACTAGCGCCTCGCAGCCGCGATCCGTCACCCCATCCACGAAAATCGCGTGGGGTGCGCTGATGGCGACGATCTTCAAGTATCCGCGCTCGCTGCTGCGCGGCAGCACGCTGGGCATGGCGGTGGGTGCCCTGCCTGGGGCCGGCTCTGATATTGCCGCCTACATCTCCTACGGCTTGAGCAAGAAGTTTTCGCGCACGCCAGAAAAGTTTGGCACGGGCTATCCCGAAGGCATCGTGGAGGCCAGCGCGGCGAACAACGCCTCGCTGGGTGGCGCCTGGATTCCGGCCCTCGTTTTCGGCATTCCGGGAGATTCCGTGACGGCCATCGTGATCGGCGTGCTGTACGTGAAGGGTCTGAATCCCGGCCCGACGATCTTCCTCGAGCACGCGCCGGAGCTGTACGCGATCTTCCTGATTTTCATTCTGGCCAATCTCTTGCTGATCCCGATGGGCTATTTCGCCATCAGGGTCATCGGTCTGGTCATTCGTGTGCCGACCCATATTCTGATGCCCACGATTCTGATTTTCTGTACCGTGGGTGCGTTTGCAATCAACAACAGCCTGCTGGATGTCTTCGTCATGCTGGCCGCCGGTCTGCTGGCCTACTTGATGGAAGAAAATGAATTCCCGCTGTCACCCACGATACTGGGCATCATCCTCGGGGGCATGCTGGAGAAGAACTTCATTGCCTCGCTGATCAAGGCCGACGGCAATTACATCGAGTTCGTGAATCGGCCCATGGCCGCAGCCCTGGCGGCGCTGGTGGTGGCCATCTGGGTCGTGCCCTGGCTGCTGAAGGCCGCGCGCCGGGTGGTGCGGGCTTAGCCGGGGCGTTCGCTACAGGCAAAAATACCCTGGCTGCGCCCCCGTCACGATTGCCCGATATTCCTGCAGCAGCAATTCGGCGTGACGGGTCAGGGGTCGGATGCGCGAGCGCAGGATTCGGGATCTGACACGGATGCGCGGCGCCAGAGGGCGGATGATCAGCTCCTTGGCGAGTAGCGGTTCGATGGCCGCAGGTTCAATGATACCGACCCCCACGCCTGCGCGTACCAGCGCCAATAGCGCGGCGGAAGAGGTCACCTCTACGGCGGAGTGTAAATGCACAGTCTCGCGGGCTAGCGCGGCGCTGATGAGGCAGCCGAAATTGGTTTGTGGTCCGTACGAAACGATGGGCTCGTGCTGGAGTTGCCGGGCGGTGATGGCGGACAGCCGTTCGAAGCGGTGCCCTTTGCAGGCAACGCAGACCAGATGCTGCAGGCCGATGTCTTCAGTGAGGGTATCCGGCGATGGAGACAGATCGTGCACGAGTCCGAAATCGGCTTGTCCGTTGAGCACGTGGTTGATCGTGGGCTGGTTGGCCAGGACATCCACCATCACTACCACGCCGGGCGCTTGATCCTTGAGGCGCCGGATGGCTTGCGGCAGGAATGCCGTGGCCTGTGTGGGGATCGCCGCGACGCTCACGACGCCATGATCCGATTCCAGCAGGCTTTGCACCGTGCGCTGGACTGCGCCGTAGGCGCCGTGCAGCTCTTCCACGCTTTGCAGCAGCTGGTGCGCATAGGCCGTTGGAATGACACGTTGCTGGGTGCGTTCGAACAGGGTCAGGCCGATGGTGTCTTCCAGGCTGCGCAGCAATTTGCTGGCGGCCGATTGCGTCACGCCCAACAATTGGGCCGCGCGCGATACCGAGCCGGTGAACATCACGGCGCGAAACACGCTCAGCTGGCTGAACGAAGGCTCGGGACGTGGGGCCTCGGGATCGATCATTGCCGGCGACCAAGGGTTAATACGGTAAGAGAAAAAGTCATGTGTTGCATGAAGCGCTGGGTCACATCACCATGAGGACTGGCGTTTCAACATAACATATAGGAGCAAGATCATGAGTCATCAGAATGAGGGCGGCCGGTATCTGCGCGATGCCGTAGCGCTGGCTTTAGACAACCCGCAACTCACATCGGCACGCCGGCGTCAACTGTTGGCCCTGCTGGGCGCGACCGGGCTTGCCGCAGGCCTGGCACCGTTCGGCAGCAGTCGCGCGGCGGCGTCGAAAATCGTCGTCTGCAACTGGGGCGGCGATGCGATCAAGAACCAGCCCATCGTCTGGGGCGATCCCTACGAAAAGGCCACAGGGACGCCGGTCGAGTTTGACGGGACGGGCCCGTCGTTTGGCAAGATCCGCACGATGGTGGAGTCCAAAAACGTCGTGTGGGATGTGTGCGACGCCAATCTGGCGGCGGCGCATTCGCTGGGCAAGGCGGGTTATCTGGAGCCCATCGATTACAGCATCGTGGATCGCAGCAAAGTAAGGCCCGGTTTCAGCAGCGAGTACGGGATTTCTCACTTCATCTACAGTTTCGTCCTGGCCTACAACAAAGAGAAGTTCGGCGACAATCCCCCGCGCACCTGGGCGGATTTCTGGAATACCAAGGATTTCCCCGGTCTGCGTACATTGCCGGATCGCACGCTGGGCACGCTGGAGGTGGCGCTCATGTCGGACGGTGTGCCGGCGGATGCCGCGCAGCTTTACCCGATCGACGAGAAGCGCGCGCTGGACCGGATTGCGGCCCTGAAGGACGACACAATTTACTGGAAGACCGGCGCCGAAAGTCAGCAGTTGTTGCGTACCGGTGAAGTGAGCATGGGCCTGCTGTGGCACACGCGCGCCACTGTTCTGCGGCGTGAGCCGGGCTCGGGGATCGACTTCACCTGGAACCAGGGTGTGCTGATCCCCGCCGGCTGGCTGGTGCCCAAGGGTAATCCGGCGGGCAAGAAGGTGTTCGACTTCATCGCCTTCACGCAGTCGCCCGAAAGCCAGTTGAAGCTGCTCGAGTTGATGGGTAATGGCCCCGCCAACCCCGCAGCAAATGCGCTGGTTCCTGAAAATCTGCGCAAGGACAATCCCACCGATGAGGAAAATTTCAAGCAGCAGGTGGTAGCCAATGCGACGTGGCATGGTGAGAACCAGGACAGAATCTACAAGGAGTATGTCAGGGTCATCACGGGCTGAATGCGATGAGTATGCATGCTGATCTGATACTGTTCAACGGGAAGATTGCCACGCTGGACGATGCGCAGAAAATGGTGATGGCGCTGGCGATTGCGGACGGCGATATCGTGGCGGCGGGCCGCAACACGGATTGTCTGCCGTTGCGCGGTCCTGAAACGCAGTGCATCGATCTGGCGGGCGCCTTCGTCATGCCGGGCATCAACGACAGCCATTGTCATCCCGATGCCCAGGCGGTCAAGGCCAGCCGCTGGCACGACGTCTCTGCGCTCGTCTCGATCGACGAACTGCTGGATCACCTGCGCGCGTTTGATCGGCATGCACCGCCCGGCGCCTGGTACCTGGCCTTTCGCTTCGATAATCACAGCGCGAGTGGTTACCCTGCACGCAGTCAGCTGGAGGCGGCCGCCCCTGGACGACCCGTCTACGTGCTGCGCCGGGACACCCACGTAGGCGTGGCCAGCGGGATGGCATTGGCGCAATTGGAGGGCCATGCACTTTACAGTGCAGCGCTGCGGCCGCTGATCGATGCGCCATCGGGACAGCTCCGAGGACGGGCATCCTTCGCGATGGCGGCGCTTATCGCGCGCTCGGACACGCTCGAGGATTATCTGGCCGGCTTTCCCGCGCTTCTGCGCGAGATGGCCGCCTATGGCATCACTTCGATTCATAACGCGTTGACCAGTGCCCTGGGCGTGCAGGCCTACCAAGCGCTGGATGCCGACGCGGCGCTGCCGGTACGAGTGGGCATGATGCTCAATGCGCGCGACCCGGCGCTGGTGGATGCCACGCTGGCCTCAGGCATGCGCTGGGGCGCCGGCAGTGCGCAGCTGTACCTGCTGGGCGTAGAATACGGTTCGGACGGCAGTACGAGCGGGCGTACCGCCGCGTATTACCGGCCGTATCTGCCTTTGCCCGGCGTTGCGGCGGCGCCGGCCGATCGCGGCGGTGTGAATTTTTCCGCATCCGACCTGGCGCAGGGCGTGGCGCGCATCATGGCGGCGGGGCTTCAAGTGGCGATTACCGGCAACGGCGACCGCGGCGTGGATTTTGCCCTGGACGCGATCGCGCAGGGTCTGACACGGCATCCGGGCGCGGTGCGGCCGCGTATCGAGCACTGCTGCTGTGCGCCGCCCGCCATCCAGCGCCGTATGGCGTCGCTGGGTGTGATCGATGCTTCGGCCAGCGGTTTCCTGTACAGTCTGGGCGATATGTATCTGCAAAACCGTCCGCAAGAGGACATTCAGTGGCTGTGGCCGCACCGCCACATGCTCGATCATGGCGTGCTGGTCTGCGGGCATTCCGACGCCCCGGTCTGTGAGCGCAATCCATTTTTAGGCATTGGATCCATGGTGACGCGCCGGACGCAGTCCGGGGCACTGATTGCGCCCGAACAGGCCATCACCGTCTGGGAAGCGCTGCAATGCTATACCGTGCATCCTGCGCAAGCGGAAGGCAAGGGGAGCACCAAGGGCACGCTGACCCAGGGCAAGTGCGCGGATCTGATCGTGCTGGATCGCGACCTGCTCTCGGTGCCCGCAGATGCCATTCGCGACACGCGAGTGCTGACCACGCTGGTGGGTGGGCGCGTGACGCACTGCACGCCGGAAGCGCCCTGGTTCGGGCAATGGTCTGCGCCACGAACGTCGCAGCCAGTCGGGAGCTAGGACAATGCAGCGTCACCTGCCCGTGCTTCTCGTCTTGCCAGTCATTCTTTTTGTGGGCGTGCTTTTTTTGCTCCCAGTGCTGAGGATATTGATGCTCAGCGTGACCGAACCCGCTGTCGGTTTAGGCAATTATCGGGAGCTGTTCACGGATCCCGTCTACCTGAAAATCATCGCGACGACGGTGCGCATCTGCGTGCTGACAACAGTGATCACTCTGCTCATGGCCTACGTGCTGGCTTATGCCATGGCCAATGTGCGGTCGTCGGCACGCAGCTGGATGTTGGCGTTTCTGCTGATCCCGTTCTGGCTTTCGGTGCTGGTGCGGGCGTTTGCCTGGGTGTTGTTGCTGTCCCGGCAAGGCATCGTCAATGCCACGCTGATGGCGCTGGGCGTGATCGACAGCCCGTTGACCTTGTTGCGCAACGAGACGGGGGTGCTGATCGGCATGGTTCACTTCATGGTGCCGTACGCGACCCTGCCCATGCTCAGCAACATGCTGGGCATCGATCGCGCATTGATGGCGGCATCGCGCTCGCTGGGCGCGGGCCCGATACGCACTTTCTTGCGGGTCTATCTGCCGCTATCGCTGCCGGGCGTGCTGGCGGCAGGGGTGCTGGTGTTCGTGTTCTGCCTGGGTTTCTTCATTACGCCCGCCCTGCTGGGCGGCGGCAAGACCATGATGGTGGCGCAGTACATCCAGTTCGGCATCAGTGAAACCATGAATTGGGGCATCTCGACAGCGTTTGCCACGGTGCTGCTGGTATCGGTGCTGCTGAGCCTGTCGCTGATGATGCGTTACGTGAAATTTCCGGCGCGGGTGACGGCATCATGAATGTACGCCAATCTCCCTGGTTCTACCTGACGCTGGCGGGTGCCCTTGGGGTGCTCGCCTTCCTGTTCCTGCCCATCCTGGTGGTGATTCCCGTCTCCTTCACGGACAAAAGTTATCTGGCCTTGCCGGGGGATTCCTGGTCCTGGCAGCATTATGCGCAGCTGATCCACAGCCCGATGTGGCGCAACAGTTTGATACAAAGCATAAGCGTTGCTATTGTATCTACATTTGGTGCCACCATGGTGGGCGCCTGCGCCGCCATCGGATCCTGGAAGCTGGGCGCGCGAATGGCGGGGTTCACGCGCGTGCTGGCCATGGTGCCGCTGGTCGTGCCCACGATTGTCGGCGCGCTGGCCTACTACCGCCTGTATATCGATCTCGGACTGCTGGACACGTTTGTGGGCGTGATCATTACGCATATCATTGCCGCTACTCCGTTCGTGTTCATTGCGGTGGGCGCATCGCTGGAGAAGTTCGATCAGCGCATTGAATACGCGGCGCGCTCGATGGGCGCCTCGCCCCTGCGCGTGCTGCGCGACATCACCTTGCCTGGCATCAAGCCGGGCCTCATCTCCGGTGCGCTGTTCGCGTTCATCGTTTCGTGGGATGAGCTTGTGATATTGCTGTTCATCACGACCCGCAAGGTGTATCTGTTGCCGCGCGCGATCTGGGACGGTATCAACGAAAACGTTGATCCGTCCATCGCCGCCGTGGCGACAATCATGGTCATCATCACTTTCATCGGCATCTGCATCGAACGCGCAGTTGCCCGGCATAAGACGGCATAGAGGTCTGCATGACGGAACACTCCGGCGCCGAAGCGCTGCTCGAGGTCAAGGGCTTATACAAGCAGTTTGGGTCGTCGATGGCCCTGGACGGTATCGATTTCACCCTGAACCCGGGCGAATTTCTGACCTTGCTGGGGCCCTCGGGCTGCGGTAAGACCACGACGCTGATGTCGTTGGCGGGCTTCGTCATTCCGACATCGGGACGTATTTTCCATAAGGGTCGGGACATCACGCGCGCGCAGCCCGAAACCCGTGACTTTGGCATCGTGTTCCAGGGCTATGCGCTTTTTCCGCATATGACAGTGCTGCAAAACGTGAGCTACCCGCTCAGGATCCGCAAGGTGGGCGCCGCAGAAGCCCAGCGTCGTGCATTGGCCGCGCTGGCGCAGGTACAGCTCGACGAGTTCGCCGATCGCCATCCTCGCCAACTGTCGGGCGGCCAGCAGCAGCGCGTCGCGCTTGCGCGCGCCCTGGTCTATCGTCCGGAAATTCTCTTGCTGGACGAACCGCTGTCCGCGCTGGACAAGAAGCTGCGCACCGATTTGCAATGGGAGCTGCGCACGCTGAATAAGCAGTCGGGCGCATCCTTCCTGTATGTGACCCACGATCAGGAAGAGGCGTTGTCGATGTCGGATCGCATCGCTATTTTCAATAAGGGGCAGATTGCCCAGATCGGCACCCCGTCTGAACTGTATGAGCGGCCCGCCAACCTCTTCGTTGCGGGCTTCCTGGGGCGCAGCAACGTCCTGCCCGCGATCGTGCGCAGCGTGGACGGGCAGGGCTGCATGGTGGAGTATGAGGGTGGGCGTCTGAACGTGGCTCACGTCGGCATCGACTGCGGCACGGGCGAGGCGGTCAGCCTGGTCGTGCGCCCGCACCGGCTGCATCTTGCTGCGCAAGGGCCGACCGGCCTTCGTGCCCGGGTCGAAGCCATCAGCTACGCCGGCAATCTGGTGAATTATCTGCTCCGCACGCCGCAGGGCCAGCCGCTGTACTGGGAACACGTTGCCGGCACGCAGCCAGCCTTTGCCAGTGGCGACACGTTGTGTCTGGCGCCTGAAGAACAATATGCGCAGGTGCTGGAGGCGGTGGGTTGAAACAGTCTGGCGAAATTCGGCCTCCTGGTTTTTCACCGCGTCGTCGCTCGGCCGCCCAGGACGCAGCTATCGACCGTGACATTGCCGCTGATCCGGATACCTACGAGCTTGGTGCGGAAGGGTTCAAACATCTCAAGAGGATAGGACGTCCGCTGGTGGCCAACCCAAAGGTGGCGGTGACGATACGCTGCATGCCTGGCTGAAGACTCATCGGGCTTAGGGCCTGCCGCGCGATCCGCCCGTCTCGCCACCGCGCGACCCCGCCCGCCTCGTCTACAATGGGCGCACGGTTTCGCGCTTTCCCACTCGGAGGCCCCGGTGACATCCCCCACCCTCGGTTTTGCCCCGCCTGACGACGTGCCCATCGCCTACATGCAGCGCACGCGGGATTGGTATCTGGCGCTGGGCTACGCCAACCCCTATGTCTGGGCGCATTATGCCGAGGTGCCGTTTCATGCGCTGCGCCAGCCGCTGGCACAGACGCGGCTCACGCTGGTCACCACCGCTGCGCCGTTCCAGCCGGACAAGGGGGCGCAGGGGCCGGGGGCGCCCTATAACGCGGCGGCCAAGTTTTATGACGTCTACTCCGGCGCCATGGATGATGATCCGGACTTGCGCATCGCCCACGTCAATGTCGATCGGCAGCACGCCAGCATGGCGGATGCGCGCTGCTGGTTTCCGCTTGCGGCCTTGCGCGAGCAGGCGGCGCAGGGGCGCATCGGCGCGCTGGCGCCACGCTTTCATGGGTTTCCCACCAATCGCAGCCAGCGCCATACGCTGGAGGTCGATTGTCTCGAGCTGCTGCGCCGCTGTCGCGAGGACGGGGTGCAGGCGGCCGTGCTGGTGCCCAATTGCCCAGTCTGCCATCAAAGCCTGAGCCTGGCGGCGCGCACGCTGGAAGCGCACGGGATCGCCACCGTGATCATGGGGGCGGCCCGCGATGTGGTGGAACACTGCGGTGTGCCGCGTCTGCTGTTCAGTGATTTCCCCTTGGGCAATGCGGCGGGCCGGCCGGACGATGTGGCCTCGCAGCGCGAGACGCTGGATCTGGCCTTGCGCCTGCTGGAGTGCGCGCCGGCGCCGCGCACCACGGTGCAAAATCCGCTGCGCTGGGCGCGCGATGCCGGCTGGAAGCAGGATTATTGCAATGCGCAGCGGCTGGACGCCGCGACGCTGCAGGCGCTGCGCGCTGCGTCGGACAATGACAAGGCGGTGGCCCGCCGTATTCGTGAAGCAAAAGGACTGGCATGACATGATTGACAAATTCTGTGATTCCCTCGCGCAGGCCGTGGCCGGCATTCACGATGGCGCCGTGGTGCTCATTGGTGGTTTTGGTGGTGCGGGCATGCCCACCGAGCTGATCCACGCTCTCATCGATCAGGGCGCGCGCGAGTTGACGGTGGTCAACAACAACGCCGGCAACCACGAGACGGGCCTGGCGGCCTTGCTCAAGGCGGGCCGGGTGCGCAAGATCATCTGCTCGTTTCCCAAGAGTTCGCACTCCTGGGTCTTCAGCGAGCTGTACAGCCAGGGCCGCATCGAGCTGGAATGCGTACCCCAGGGCACGATCGCGGCGCGCCTGCAGGCCGGCGGCTCGGGGCTGGGCGGCATCTACACGCCGACGGCCTACGGCACGGCGCTGGCCGAGGGCAAGGAAACGCGCGAGATCGATGGTCAGCACTACGTGTTCGAGCGGCCCATCAAGGGGGATTTCGCCCTGGTCAAGGCCGAGAAGGCGGATCGCTGGGGCAATCTGGTCTACAACAAGACGCAGCGCAATTTCGGGCCGGTGATGTGTACGGCCGCCAAAACCACCATCGTCCAGGTGCGCGAGGCGGTGGAACTGGGTGCGCTGGATCCCGAAGCGGTGGTCACGCCGGGCATTTTCGTGAAGCGGGTGGTGGTCGTGCCCCATCCCGAATTGTCGAGCTAGGAATCAAGGCTATGTTCAAACGATGGAGCAGGCAGGAAATGGCGCAGCGCCTGGCGGCGGACATCCCCGCAGGCAGCTATGTGAACATCGGCATCGGCATGCCGGAACTGGTGGCGAGCTATTTGCGACCCGAGGATGAGATCATCTTGCAAAGCGAAAACGGTATGCTCGGCATGGGCCCGCCCCCGCCCGAGGGCGAGGAAGATCCTGAACTGATCAATGCCGGCAAGAAACCCGTCACATTGTTGACGGGGGGCGTGTTCTTCGATCACGTCACCTCGTTCACCATGATGCGTGGCGGCCACCTGGATTTGTGCATCATGGGCGGCATGCAGGTGTCCGAGAAGGGCGACCTGGCCAACTGGAGCCTGGGGCGCCCGGGCGAGCCGCCGGCGGTGGGCGGCGCCATGGATCTGGCGGTGGGCGCGCGCCAGGTCTATATCCTGATGGAGCACAACACGCGCGACGGTGGCGCCAAGCTGCTGCGCGAGTGCACGCTGCCGCTCACGGGCCGGGCGGTGGTGAGCCGCATCTATACGGATCTGGCGGTGCTGGAAGTGGCGCCGCAGGGCCTGCGGGTGCTCGACAAGGTGCCGGGGCTGACGCTGGATGCCCTGCAGGAGCGCACCGAAGCCCGGCTCTGCCAGCCCTGATGCGCGCCGCCGTGTTGCCCGTGCAAACCTTGTCGCCGGCGGCCTTCGCGCCCTACGGCTGGATGCTGGGCAAGCCCCTGCCGGCGGCGGGCGAGCGGCCGGTGTTCAGCAATCCGGCCACGGATTTCTGGCGGGAGCATCTGTTCGATGTCGGCGCCGGGGGCGAGGTCGAGATTCTCTGGGTCAATTATCGCGAGGCCGACCCGCGGGTGGAGCGCCTGGAGGTGCATCGCCTGACGGAACAGGCGCTGGTGCCCCTGACGGGCACGCTGATCCATGTCGTGGCCGCCAGCGATGCCCGCGGTGCGCCGGATCTGGGCAGTCTGGCCGCGTTTCGCGTGGTGCCGGGGCAGGGCCTGTGCATGCGTCCGGGATGCTGGCATGCCACGCGTGTGCCGGCCGGCCCGGTCAGTTGCCTGATGCTGACACGCGCATCCACCACGCGCGAGCTGATCGCCCATTTGGAAGCGGCGGCACCAGCGCACGAAAGTGCGCTGATCACGGTGCCATCGGTGCGTATCTCCAATGGCGATACACACCACAGATGAATATGAACTAGATCGTGTGGCGCGTGGCTTCGTCGTAGGCGTGCGCCAGCTGCAGGACGGCCAGCTCGGCCTGGGGGCGGGCAAAAATCTGCACACCCACGCCGCGCCCGGCATAGGCGCCGCGCACGGGAATGCTGATGGCCGGTGCGCCTTCCATGGATGCGGGCACGACAGCCTCCATCCAGCGATGGTAGGTGTCCATCTTGCGTGCGCCCACGTGGTCGGGCCAGTGCAGCTCGGCCTTGAAGGGAAATACCTGGGCCACGGGCATGAGCAGGTATTCGTACTGGCCGAAGGTGTCGTCCAGCAGCGCGAACCAGCGTTCGCGAATGGCCTTGGCGGTTTCGAAGGCCTCGGGCCGCAGTTTCGTGCCGCGCACGTACTCCCACTGTGCCTCGGGTTTGATGCGGTCTAAATTGGCTTTCTCGCCCAGGACGGCGACGTTGTTGTCGTAGAACAGCGCGCTGCGCAGATCGAGCCAGGACTGCCAGAGATCGTTGTAGTCGAAGGCCGGGACGTGCGTCTCGACGCGGCAGCCCAGATCGGCCAACACGGGCAGGACGGATTCGCACGCCGCCAGGACGCCGTCGTCGAAAGGCAGGTAGCCATTCAGATCGCCCAGCCAGGCGATGCGCGTACCGCGAAAATCGCGCTTGAGCGGGTCGCGGAAGGCCTGCGCACGGGCCTCGGGCCGGAACGGCAGGTGCTCGGGAAAACCGCTCATGACGGCCAGCAGCATGGCCAGGTCGGGAATGTTCCTGGCCATGGGCCCGGCCACCGACAGCGCCGGCGTGACCATGGGGTTGGGCACGCCGTTGGGCACCAGGCCGGGGGTGGTGCGCAGCCCGTAGACGCCGTTGAAGGCGGCCGGCGTGCGCAGCGATCCCATCATGTCGCTGCCGTCGGCCACGGGCAGCATGTGGCGCGCAATGGCCACGGCGGCGCCGCCGCTGCTGCCGCCCGCCGTCAGGGCCGGATCCCAGGCGTTGCGCGTGATGCCGTAGACCGGGTTGTAGGTGTGCGCGCCCAGGCCGAATTCGGGCGTGTTGGAGCGCGCCACGAAAATGGCGCCGGCGGCCCGCATGCGGGCGAACAGTTCGGTGTCCGCGTCGGGCACGACGTCGGCGAATACCGGCGAGCCGCGCGTGCTTTTCATGCCCGCCACGGGCAACAGATCCTTGGGCGCCTGGGGCATGCCCCAGAGCAGTTGTCGGCCATCCGTGGGCGGGCCCAGGCGATCCTTTTCTTGCGCCTGCGCCATGAGCGTCTGTGCATCGACGCGCGCCACCAGGGCGTTGTGAACCGGGTTCAAGGTGTCGATCTGGGCCAGGAACGCCTGCATGACTTCGGCGCAGGACAGCGTCTTGTCGTGCAGCTGCGCCATCAGGTCGACGGCGTCCAGATGAATAATGCCGTTGCCGGCGGTGCTCTTTTGCTGTGTCATGGTGTCGTCAATGTTCGAGTTCGCGGATCAGGCGGTCAATGAAGCCTTCGCAGGCTTCGACCTGGCTGATGGCGATGAATTCGTCGGGCTTGTGGGCCTGGTCGATGGAGCCGGGGCCGCACACGACGACGGAATGGCCGCGCTCCTGGAATTGGCCGCCTTCGGTGGCAAACGGTACCACGCTGCAGTGCTTGCAGCCGGACAGCCGCATGGCGAGCTGCTGTGCCGTGTCATCGCCGGCGCTGCTCAGTGGCGGCGCATCGGCCAGCACTTCGGTGGTGATCGAGGTGCCCGGGGCGATGGCGTGCATGGCGGGCAGCAGGCTGTCGCAGTAAGCCTGGAAGCGGTCCAGGTAGGCGCGCAGGTCTTCGCCAGGCAGCACGCGGGTGTCCCAGGTGAAGCTGCATTCGCGTGAAATGATGTTCACGGCCGTGCCGCCATGTACCGTGCCGACGTGGATGGTGGAATACGGCGGCACGAAAGGGCTGGCCGGATCGGCATTGGCCTTGTTCTGCGCCATCATGTCTTCCAGGAAGTTGATGAGGCGGGCCGCCGTCATGACGGCGCTCACGCCCCGCTGCACCTGGCTGGAATGGGCTTCGTGGCCGATCACGGTGGTGCGCGCCACGGCCAGGCCTTTGTGCGCCATGATGGGTTTCATGTCGCTGGGTTCGCCGATCACCACGGCGGACGGTCGTGGCAGTTCGTCGGTCATGCGCGCGATCATGGCGGGGGCGCCCAGGCAGCCCACTTCCTCGTCGTAGCTCAGGGCAAAGTGGATGGGGCGCTTGAGCCCGGCCTGCAGCATCTGCGGCACCATGGCCAGGCCAATGGCGATGAAGGATTTCATGTCGCAGGTGCCGCGGCCGTAGAGCCGGCCGTCTTTTTCAGTGAGCACGAAAGGATCGGTGCTCCAGGGTTGGCCGTCCACGGGGACGACGTCGGTATGCCCCGAGAGCACGACGCCGCCCTCGACCATGGGGCCGACCGTGGCGAACAGATTGGCCTTTTTGCCGTCGGGGCTGGCCACGAGGTGGCTGTCGACGCCGTGGCGGCTCAGGTAATCGCGGACGTAGTCGATCAATTCCATGTTGGAATTGCGCGATACGGTGTCGAAACCGATCAGGGTCCGGATCATGTCCAGGGATTGGGCTTGCATCAGAGAGTCTCCTGTGGATTGCGCGGGTGCTGGCGCCATTGTTCGAGGGTGGGGCCACAGGGGCGCAACCGCAATTGCGCGGGCAACCGGGTCCAGGGCAGCTGCGCCGGATCCATTTCCATCGCGCCCGGGGCCACGGCCACCAGGACGTGGCTGGCGAAGGGTTCGAAGTCCGCGCGGAAATGCACGCTGCTTTTCACCACCAGGATGCGCTGCTTTTCGGGGGTGATGCCAACGAAGCGGAACAGGCCCGCATCGGCCATCTGCGTCTTGTTGGTCGTGACCACGATGCGCACGCCGCCCAGGCGCAGGCAGGCCGAAGGCCCGAGCGCCATGTGTACGCCTTTGTAAAACGGGCCCTTGGCCTGAAAGCGACCGTCGGAAAGGGTTTCAACCACGTAATCGGCGTCTAGCGGCGCATCGCTCGGCACGCCGGATTTGCCACCCAGGGCCAGACGCAGGCGCGCGCCCGCGCCGGCCTGGTGCGCCAGTGCCGCCGCCTGTGGGTCGACGATGAGGCCGATGGCGGCGTCCTGCGCGTCGGCGGCCACCAGGGCGCGCAGCATACCCGTGGTGTCCGAGTCGCTCCCGGCGCCCGGATTGTCCTGGGCGTCTGCGATCACGACTGGCCCTTGCGCCGGGTCGGACAAGGCGTGCGCCTGCCGCACGGCGCCATCGGGGTCGTACAGCGTGCCGGCGAACTTTGGCTCGGCCGCGAGTATGGCCTGCATCAGGCGATCCACCGCCCGGCGCACGGCATCGGGCTCGCCATAGCCCCACAGCACGCCGCCGCAATCGGCGATGTCCGCCGCCGGAAAGCCCATGCACCAGGACAGGCTGGTCATGCCGGGCTGCGCTTCCTCGCGCTCGAGCAGGCCGTAGAGGGATTGGGCGGGCTCCAGGAAGGTACTTTGCCAGCATAGCGGGATAAGAAACGGCTGGCGGCGCGAGCAGGCGGGCTGGCGCGCCAGGCCGTCAAAGCGCTGTTGCAGGTAATCGAAGGCGCGCACGCCGGTGCGCGCCCGGTCGATGTGGGGATAGGTTCTGAAGGCGACCAGCAGGTCGGCCAGTTCCAGCATGCGCGCGCTGACGTTGGCGTGCAGGTCCAGACTCACGACCAGGGGCAGGGCGTCGCCGATGACGGCGCGCACGCGCGCGAGCAGCTCGCCCTCGCCGTCTTCGAGATGTTCGGCCACCATGGCGCCGTGCAGATCCAGAAAGACCGCATCGGCGGGCAGGGCGGCACGGATTTGTTCGATCAGGCGTGCGGCGATGGTTTCGTAGGCTGCCTGGGTGACATGGGCCGACGGGCTGGCCGCGCACCAGGTTGTCGGTACGATCTCGTGGCCTTTTTCCTGTGCCGCGGCGATGAAGCCGGCGGCGGGGATGTTGGTGTCCTTCAGAGCGGACAGCATGGCGTCGCCCGAGACCAGCGCGGGCCAGCCGCCGCCACGCTCGAAGTCGCGCAGGTCCGCTTTGCTGGGGGCGAAGGTATTGGTCTCGTGCTGGAAGCCACCCACGATAATGCGCATGATGAAACCTCAGAGGGATGGTGATGCGGCGGGCGTCGCTGCCGGTTCGAAGGGCCTGAAATTGCGGAAATCCCAGTGCGCGCCGGGCGCGGAATGGATCAGCTCGCGCGTGTAGTCTTCGCGTGGCTTGCCGATGACTTCCTGGGGCGAGCCTTTTTCGACGATGCGGCCATGCTGCATGACGATGATGGTATCTGAAATCTGCGCGGCTACGCGCAGGTCGTGCGTGATGAACAAAATGGCCACGCCAGTACGCCGCTTGATGTCGGCCAGCAGTGCCAGCACCTGACCCTGCACCGTCACGTCCAGGGCCGAGACGGCCTCGTCGGCGATGAGGATCTCGGGCTCCATCACGATGGCGCGCGCCAGGCACAGGCGCTGGCGCTGGCCGCCGGAAAACTGGTGCGGATAGCGCTGCATCACGCTGCTGTCCAGGCCCACGATTTCGAGCACGTCGGCGACTTTCTTGCGCGCCTGCGATTCGGCCATGCCGAAGTTGGTCAGCCCCTCCATGAGCGAGGCGCCGATGCGCCGGCGCGGGTTCAGCGACCGGTAGGGATCCTGGAACACGATCTGCAGGCGCTGCTTGATGTCGTAGGGCCGATTGCGCGAGGCGTCTTCCAGCAGGCGATCGCCCAGGCGAATCTCGCCCGTCCAGCCTTCGACCAGCCCGATCACGCAGCGCGCCAGGGTGGACTTGCCCGAGCCGGATTCGCCCACGATGCCCACGACTTCGTCGCGGTGGATGTCCAGATCGATGTCCTTCAGGGCGTGAACCAGCCGGGGCTTGCCAAACAGGGGCCGGTTGCCGTAGGTCTTGGAGACTTTGCGCAGGCTGAGCACGGCCTCGCGCTTGGGCGGGCGCGCCTGTTCGGGCGGATGAATGCCCGGCACCGAGGCCACCAGCTCGCGCGTGTAGGCATCGACGGGTGCGGCGAGAATTTGCTCGCGCGTGCCTTCTTCGATGGTGTTGCCGTGGCGCATGACGAGGATGCGGTCGGCGATTTCCGCCACCACGCCGAAATCATGCGTGATGAAGATGACCGAGGTGCCATGCACGCGCTGCAGCTCTTTCATCAGGTGCAGAATCTGCTTTTGCGTGGTCACGTCCAGCGCCGTGGTGGGCTCATCCGCGATAAGCAGCTTGGGCTCCAGAATCAGCGCCATGGCGATGACGATGCGCTGGCGCTGGCCACCCGAAAGCTCGTGCGGAAAGCTGCGGTAAATGCGCGGCGGGTCGGGCAGGTCGACCTCGGTGAGCATGCGCATGACCATTTCCTTGCGCGCGGCCACGGGCAGGTTGCGATGGATGCGGATGACTTCGTCGAGCTGCTCGCCGATGCGGCGCACCGGGTTGAGCGCCGTCATGGGCTCCTGGAACACCATGGACATGGTCGTGGCGCGCAGGGCCAGGATTTCGCCCGGCTTGGCCAGCGACAGATCGCGGCCGTTGAGCAGGATCTGCCCGCCCGTGCGGCGCAGCGCATCCGGGGGCAGCAGGCCCATGATGGAGAAGGCGGTGACCGATTTGCCCGATCCCGACTCGCCCACGATGCACAGGGTTTCGGCGGCGCGCACGTCGAAGGACACAGATTTCAGGATGGGTTTGGGGTCCGAGCGGGACACGGTTTCCACGCACAGATCCCGCACGCAAAGTACGGCGTCCCGCGGGGCAGGGCTTGGCGTCGTCACGGTCAGTTCCTCGCGGCCAGCTTGGGATCCAGAGCGTCGCGCGCTGCGTCTCCCAGCATGTTGATGGTCAGGATGGTAAGTGAAAGCACGATGCCGGGATAGAGCACCAGGCCCGGCAGCAGCTGGAAGTAGCTGCGCCCATCCGCGATGATGTTGCCCCAGGATGGTACTTCGGGCGGGATGCCCGCGCCCAGGAAGCTGAGGATGGCTTCGATGAGCACGGCCGCGGCGAAGATGTAGGTGCCCTGCACGATGAGCGGTGCCACGGTATTGGGCAGCATGTGGCGCAGCAGGATGCGAAACGGCGAGGTGCCCAGGGTGATGGCGGCCTCGACATAGGGCTCGCTGCGCACGCTGAGCATGATGCTGCGCACCAGCCGCGTGACGCGCGGGATTTCCGGCACCGCGATGGCCACGACCACCGTGGTCAGGCTGGAGCCCGAGACCGAGACCATGGCGATGGCGAGCAGGACGGCGGGGATCGCCATGATGCCGTCCATGATGCGCATGATGAGGCCGTCCAGGCTGCGGAAATAGCCCGCCAGCGCGCCCAGGACGACACCGAAGGCGACGCTGATGACGAGCACGCCCGCCCCCACCAGCAGCGAGATGCGCGAGCCGTAGATGATGCGCGAGTACAGGTCGCGCCCGTAGGCGTCCGTGCCCAGGATGTGCTCCGGCGAGGGCCCCTTGAGGCGCACCGATGGATCCAGGAACATGGGATCCTGGGTCGAGAGCAGCGGGGCCAGCAGCGCCATCAGGACGACGAGCACGATCATGCTCAGGGCCAGCCGCGTGGGCCAGCTCGACAGAAAGAGGTGAAGCTTGCTTTGGCTTGCCATGGTCAGGAATCGATGCGCGGATCGACGATGCGATACAGGATGTCGATCACCAGGTTGACGAAGATGTCGACGACCGAGAACAGGACGATGAGCGCCTGGATGATGGTGAAATCCTTCGCGAGGATGGCTTCGACCACCAGCCGGCCCAGGCCGGGGATGTTGAATACCGATTCGGTCACCACCACGCCGCCGATGAGCATGGTGATGGTGATGCCGATGACGGTCAGTATGGGGACGGCGGCGTTCACGAGCGCATGGTGCAGCAGCACGCCGCGTTCGTTCAGGCCCTTGGCGCGCGCCGTGCGGATGTAGTCTTCACCCAGCGTGTCGATGATGCTGGAGCGCACGAAGCGCGTGACCAGGGCGATGTAGATCGTGCCCAGCGAGGCCACCGGCAGGATGAGGTGGCGCAGGTGTTCCCACAGCCCGTCGCTCAGGGGTCGGTAGCCCTGGACGGGCAGCCAGCCCAGCACCATGGAAAACAGGAAGATGAGCAGATAGGCCGTGATGAACACGGGCACGGAAAAGCCCAGCACCGAGGCCGCTGTGACGGCCTTGTCGACGGGCTTGCCGCGCCGCCAGGCCGACAGGATGCCCACCGGTACCGAGATCAGCACCGTATACAGAATCGTATACAGCGTGATCGCGATGGTGGGCCCCATGCGGTCCAGCACCATGTCGCTGACCGGAAGATTGGAGATCAGCGAGGTACCGAAGTCGCCTTGCAGGACGTCGATGATCCAGCGATAGAACTGCACCGGGATGGGCTGATCCAGCCCCATGTGGTGACGGATTTGTGCGATTTGCTCGACCGTCGCCCCGTCCCCGGCCACGATGGCGGCCGGGTCCCCCGGTGTGAGGCGCAGTACGCTGAAAATGACGATGGCAACCACCAGCAAAACGGGGATGGTGGCTGCCAGGCGCTTCAGTATGGTGGACAGCATTACTTGCCGACTTTCTCGATGTTCCAGAAGACCGGCACCGGCGCGTCGATGATGCCCTTGAGCGACGCGCGCGCCGCACCGACGACGGCGAATTCACCCAGCGGCACGACGCCGACGTTGTCCATCACCAGTTCCTGGACTTCCGTGGCCAGGCCCTTGAGCTCGGCATCGTCATCCGTGGTGGCGAAGTTCTGGCGCAGCGCTTCGACCTTGGCGGAGTCCGGCCAGCCGAACCAGGCGCCCGTGCCATTGGAGGCCGCGGCGTAGTTGCTGAGCGGATCGCTGATGTCGGCCAGCGACAGGTAGGTGGTGAAAATGTTCCAGCCGCCTTCCGCCACCGGCTTTTGCGAAGCGCGCCGCGTGACCAGCGTCTGCCAGTCCATCGCGTCGACCTTGACCGTGAAGCCGCCCTGGCGCAGTTCCTGGGCGATCACGGGCACGAAGGAACCCCCGGCGTTGGCGAAGTCGGTCGGGTGCATGATGAGCACGGGCGTGCCGTCGTAGCCGGCTTCCTTGAGCAAGGCCTTGGACTTTTCAGGATCGGCCTTGACCAGGTCGCCCGCGCCGGCATCGGTGCCGTACTTGGTGTCGCAACCAAACAGCGCCGCGCAGGTGCGGAAATACTTGGGGTTGCCGATGTTGGCCTGCATGATCTCCTGCTGGTCGATGGCGGCCAGCGCGGCCTGGCGCACCAGCTTGTTGTCGAACGGAGGCTGCAGGTGGTTCAGGCGCATGACCGGCTGGCCACCCTGCAGCGTGGAGACGATGAGCTGCACGTTGGGGTCGCTTTCGAGCAGCGGCAGCAGGTCATAGGGGGCTTGTTCGATGTAGTCCAGCTCGCCGCTCTTGATGGCGTTCACGCCCGTCATGGCATCCGGCATGGAGACCCAGCGTACCTTGTCGACCTTGACCACGCGCCCGCCCGCCATGCCGCTGACCGGCTCGTCGCGCGGCACGTATTCGTCATTTTTGACGAACAGCGCGTTCACGCCGGGCTTGAACTGATCCATGACGAACTTGAAGGGCCCGGAGCCGATGGCGTCGGTGATGGCTTCGGACGGCGAGGTCTTGGCCACGCGTTCCGGCATCATGAAGGCGGCCAGCGAGCTGGGCTTGGACAGCGCGCGCAAGGCGATATTGGTGGCCGTACTGAAGGTCATGGAGAAGGTCTTGTCATCGACGCGGTCGATGGACGTGGTCAGCTCCTTCATGATCTGGCCCATCTTGTCCTGCGTGGCCCAGCGCTCGATGGAGGCGATGCAGTCCGTGGACGTGACCGCGCCGCCATCATGCCACTTCAAGCCGTCGCGCAGGGTGAAGGTATAGGTCTTGCCATCGTCGGACACGGCCCATTTTTCCAGCATCTGCGGCTGGATGTTGCCATCCGCATCGACGCTGAGCAGGGTGTCGTAGATCATGTAGCCGTAGTTGCGCATGACGTAGGCCGTGGTGATCACGGGATCGAGCGAGCGCAGCGGCGCCTGCATGACGGCGGTGATCATGGTTTCCGCCTGGACGCTGGCAACCATGCCCAGCCCCAGCGGCAGGCTGACCGCCAGGCTGGCGGCCAGCGCAGTCAGTTTTTTGTGCGATGTCATCATTTGTCTCCTTGAGTGCCGAAAGGGGGATTTCCGATCGTGCCTTATTGTGAAGAGCCTGGCGCCGGCCGGTTATCCTGATTGTCCCTGATTGGGTGGAAAAAACAGTAACTGAATTTAAGGATTTCGGGCCGTGTCGACCCAGACGCTTTTGCTGCGCGTGTACTCGTGCAGGGCTTCCACGCCGCTGGAGCGGCCATAGCCGCTGTCGCCCAGGCCGCCAAACGGCGAGGATACATGGATGGTCTTGTAGCCGTTGATCCAGAAGGTGCCCGCATTGACGGCGGCGGCCACACGGTGTGCGCGGGCGACATCGCGCGTCCAGACGGCGCCGGCCAGGCCGAAGCGGGTGTCGTTGGCGATGCGCACGGCGTCGTCCTCGGTCTCGAACGGGATGACGCTGAGCACGGGGCCGAAGATTTCTTCCTGGGCGATGGTCATGGCGTTGTGTGCATCGGCCAGCACGGTCGGGCGCACGAAATAGCCGGGCCCCGACGGTTGCACGGCTGTGCATTGCCGTGCGCCCTGCGCCAGGCCCGCGGCGATCATGCCCTGCACGTGCTCGTACTGGCGCGCGTGCGCGATCGGGCCGATGCGCGTGTCTTCGTCCAGGGGCGCGCCGACGCGCAACGCGTCGGCGGCGCGGCTCACGGCGTCTACGAGCTGGTCGTGCATGCCCTTTTGCACCAGCAGGCGCGAGCCGGCCACGCAGCTTTGGCCCGCCGCGCCGAAGATGGCCGCGACGGCGCCCTGGCAGGCCAGGTCCGCATCGGCATCGTCGAACACGATGTTGGCGGACTTGCCGCCCAGCTCCAGCACGCAGGCGATGGGGCGCCGGGCCGCGGCGGCCGCGATGTGCCGGCCCGTCGCGGGCGAGCCGACGAATACGACCTTGGCCACGCGCGTGTCGGCGATGGCCGCCTGGGCGCAGGTCTGCCCCAGGCCGGCCAGCACGTTCACCACCCCAGGGGGTACGCCGACGGATTCGATGAGGTGGGCCAGCGCCAGCGAGGTGCAGGGCGTGAGCTCGGACGGCTTGAGCAGCACGGCGTTGCCCATGGCGATGGCCGGGGCGATCTGCCAGCCGGCGGTGAAGATGGGTGCGTTCCAGGGTGTGATCTGCAGTACCGTGCCCACGGGCTCGCGGCGCACGTAATTCAGGTGGCCGCTGGGCACGGGGATGACGTCGCCATGGAGCTTGTCGGCCCAGCCGCCATAGTATTCGAACATGTCCGCAACGCGGGCGATTTCCACGCGGCAGTCGCGCACGGGTTTGCCGGCGTTGATGGCTTCCAGTTGCGCCAGTGGTTCTGCCTGGGCGCGCACGGCCTGGCCCACGGCGAACACGCGCCGCCCGCGTTCGGCGTGGGGCAGGGCAGCCCAGACGGGCTGGGCGCGTGCCGCTGCCGCAGCGGCTTCCAGGGCCAGCGCGGCGCCGGCATCGGCGTAGGTATGGGCGGCGCCGCCGCTGGCCGGGTCGTACAGCGTGATGGCCTCGCCGTCGCCCGCCATGAGCCGGCCGTCGATGCGGGACGCGATGCCGTCGGCATCAGGGAAAAAGGCCTGGAATGCGGCCATGAGATCGTGGGAATGCGGGGTCGTCATGCGGGTTTCCCGTCAGCGGAGGGTTGAGGCGCGCCATCGGGCCGGAACTGGGTCACACAGTTGAAATCTTCCGCGTCGGCAATCTGCGCGGCGCTCGCGCGCCAGAGCCGGGCGCATTCCTGCGCCATGGGGAAGGCATCCGGCGTGCCCTGGCTGGCCAGCACGTCCAGCGCCAGGTTCACGTCCTTGCGCATGAGGGCCATGCTGAAGCCCGAGTCGAAGGCCTGGTTGAAGATCCAGCGCGGGTAGTTGACTTCGGTGACGGCGCTGCGGCCCGAAGAGGTGTTGATGCCTTCGAAGATGGTCTGCGGATCCAGCCCGGCAGCGCGCGCGGCCCGCTCGGCTTCGCCAGCCAGCAGCAGGTGGCTGGCGCACAGCAGATTGTTGAGCAGCTTGGCGGTGTGGCCCGCCCCGGCCGGTCCGACATGGACGCGGCGCGCGGTGAGGGCGGCCAGCACGGGCTGGGCGCGTTCCAGCGCCTCGGGCGCGCCGCCCAGCAGCATGGTCAGGCTGCCGGTGGTGGCACCGCGTGCACCACCGCTTACGGGGGCGTCGATGAAGTCGATGCCTTTGAGCGCCGCGGCCAGGACCAGACGGCGCGTGCTGTCGGGGTGGGCGGTGGACGTGTCGATGATGAGGCTGCCGCGCTGCGCGTGCGCGAGGATGCCCTGCACCACGGCTTCGATGATGTCGGAATTGGGCAGGGACAGGATGAGGATGCCGCATTTCGCGGCCAGCTCGGCCAGGGTGTCGGTGACGACCAGCCCCTGGATCTGCAGGGCGGCGCGTGCAGGTTCGGCCTTGTCGTGACCCAGCACCGTGAAGCCGGCGCGCTGCAGCGACAAGGCCATGCCGCTGCCCATGTTGCCCAGGCCGACGACGCCAATGGTGTTTTCGTTCGTTGTCATGGGATGTCTCCTGTCACACGACCGCTGGGTGATGGCCGTTGCGTTCGATGGCTTCGCCGGCCTGCAGGCAAAGGTCTTCGCGAAACCGGTCGGCCACGATCTGCACGCCCACCGGGCGCGTGCCCACCTTGCCGGTGCACAGCGCCAGGCCGGGCAGCCCCATGAGGGGCAGGGCGATCTGCGGGATTTGTGCTTCCCAGACGCGCTGGTATTCGGCCTCGCCGCGTAAATCCAGGTTGTCTTCGAATGGCAGCTCGGCCGACGGCGGCATGAGCACCACGGGGTAGTCGGCCAGGAAAGCCTGCCACTGCCGCATCAGGGCGGCCCGCTGCACGAGCGCGTCGGAAACGCTGTTCAGGCCCATGGCCTTGCCGATGGCGGCCTGGCCGCGCAGGGCCGCCAGGGCGCCGGGATCGCCCTCGCGCTCGGCGGCGGCGAGCTGTTCTTCGTAGCGATCGCCCATCCACAGCGTGACGTGGGCGTGGATGGCGTCGCGCAGGGGCGGCAGGCTGGGCACTTCATCGACTTGCCAGCCTGCCTGGCGCAGGCCTTGTGCGGCCTGTTGCAGGTGTTCGACCAGCGCGGGCGCGGTGTCCAGGCCGTCGGGCCGCAGGCACAACGCGGCCTTGCGCGCAACGGCGGGCCCTTCCAGCGGCGCGGGCACCCAGAAGGGATCGCGCGCGCTGCCGCTGGCCAGCGCCGCCAGGGACAGGCGCAGATCGGCCACGCTGCGGGCCAGCGGTCCCGTCACGGCCATCAGCTGGCCGCCGATGGTGCGCTCGCCCGAGGTGGCGTTGTAAGCCGGTACGCGACCCGTGGTGGGACGCAGGCCGTGCACGCCGCAGGCGTAGGCGGGGTAGCGGATGGAACCGGCGATATCCGTGCCCAGGGAGATCGGCCCCATGCCGCTGGCCACGGCGGCCCCGGCGCCGCCGGAGGAGCCGCCCGGTGTGATGGCGGGATCATGCGGGTTGCGCGTGGCGCCGTGCAGCTGGTTGTTGGTGAACCAGCGATAGGAAAACGCGGGCGTGTTGGTGCGGCCCAGCATGACGGCGCCCGCGGCCAGAATATTGTCGACCAGCGGGCTGTTGTGCGTGGCGACCAGATCCTTGCAGGCGTGCACACCGTGCGTGCTGGCGTAGCCGACGACGTCCGTGATCACCTTGGTGGTGATGGGCACGCCGGCCAGCGGGCCCATGGCCTCGCCCGCAGCCCGGCGCCGGTCGATCTCGTGTGCCGCCGCCAGGACCGCATCGGGGCGCACTTCCACCAGTGCGTTGAGGGCACCGTTGACCGCTTCGACCCGATCCAGTGCGTCCACGGCGATCTGGTATGCCGTCGATTTTCCCTGCCGGACGAGCGTCGCGATCTCGCTCGCGGTCAAGCGCCAGGTCTCCATGCTCTTGCCTCTGTTGTTTGTTGTGGATTGTCGGTTGTCGACAATCGGCTTGTGTATGATAATAGTCCTTATTATCGTGGGCAAGTGCAAAATCGTACAAGCGTCCACTTACACGAGTCAGGGTCATGAACGTTCAAGTGGAAGGCCGCAAGGCGCTGGATCTGGAAGGCGCCATCGGATCGGGATTTGTCAATATGGACGCGCCAGAGGCCGCCCGGCACGCCTTGCGCCATTTCGGGGTCCAGGGCCGCCTGACGCGCTTCGCTACGGAAAAGGACGACACCTTCCGCATCGATGGGGAAGACGGCCGGCGCCATGTGCTCAAGGTCGCCAACCCCAGAGAGGCGCATGCGGAGCTGGATTTCCAGACCCGTCTGCTGGAGCACATTGCCGCGGTCGACCCCGGGCTGCCCGTGCCGCGCGTGCGCAGCGCGCAGAATGGCGAGGCCATCGTCACCATCACGGATGACGCCGGGCAGGACCGCTACATGCATCTACTGGCCTATCTGGAAGGCACACCGCTGGAGCACGTGCCCACGCAGGCCGCGCAGCGCGAGGCCCTGGGTGCGGTGCTGGCGCGCCTGCGCCTGGCCACTGCGGATTTCGCGCATCCGGCCGACGGGCGCGCGATTGCCTGGGACATCCAGCATCTGCCCGAACTGGGCGGCCTGCTGGACGAAGTGGCCGACCCGGGCCGGCGCGCCGCGCTGGGCGAGGGTTTTGCGCGCTTCGGCGCGCTCGTGCCCCGCGTGCGCGCGCTGCGTCAGCAGGTCCTGCACAATGATTTCAACGCGTCCAACACCGTGGTCGATCCGGCACAGCCGGGCTTCGTCACCGGCATCATCGACTTCGGCGATGCGGTGCGCACGGCCGTGGCCATCGATGTGTCCACCGCCCTGCTGGCCCAACTGCCGCGCGACATGGCGCAACACCCCGATCAGGACATGTTCGCGCATGCGCGCGACCTGTTGCGTGGTTATCTTGCGGTGGCTGCGCTCACGGACGAAGAGCGCGCACTGCTGCCCCACCTGGTCATGGGGCGCATCGTGGCGCGCGGGCTCATCACCTTGTGGCGCGCGGCGCGCATGCCGCACAACGCGACTTACGTCCTGCGCAATACCGAGCCGGGCTGGGGCCAGCTGGACTGGTTTCTAAGGCGCTCGCCGGACGCCGTTTCCGCCGTGTTTTCCTGATTTGCCGCCCCGGCCGCCGCTGCCGGCGGCGGGGCTTTTTCCCGTGACGGGAGTTTCTCGAGGGGTATGAACATGTCAGCAGCAACACCCGCGACCATGGGCAAGATGGTCAATGCCTTCAATCCGGATCAGCTCGACGGGCTGGATGCGGCCACGCGCGCGGCCGTGCAGCGCCGCATGCGCCTGCTGGGGCCGGCCTATCGCCTGTTCTACCGCAACCCGGTCGAGGTCCATCGCGGTGAAGGCGTCCTGCTGTACGACAGCCAGGGCAATGAATATCTCGACGCCTACAATAACGTGGTGTCGGTCGGCCATGGCCATCCGCGCGTCGTGCAGGCCGTCAGCACGCAGATGGCGCAGCTGTGCACGCATACCCGCTACCTTCAGGAAGGTATCCTGAACTACGCCGAAACCCTGTTGGGCACCTTTGGCGGCAGCCTGGGCGATCACGGCCATATGATGTTCACCTGCACGGGCTCGGAGGCCAATGACTTGGCCTTGCGCATGGCGCGCCACCGTACGGGGCGGCGCGGCGTCATCATCACCAACGAAGCCTATCATGGCAATTCCTATCTCACCACGGGCATCTCGGCCTCGCTGGGTGAGCGCTCGCCGCTGGGAACCTGGGTACGCCAGGTGCCGGCGCCGGATTCCTGGCGCCACGATCCGGATACGCTGGGTCAGTGGATGGCGGAACACGTGGCGCGCCAGATCCACGATCTCGAGCGCCACGGCGATGGCCTGGCCGCCTTCATTGCGGATTCAGCCTTTTCCTCCGACGGCATCTTCACCCATCCGACCCGCGTGCTGGCGCCCGTGGCCGAAGTGGTGCGCAAGGCCGGCGGCCTGTTCATTGCCGATGAAGTCCAGTCCGGCTTCGGCCGTTTGGGGGATTCGCTCTGGGGTTACCAGCGCCACGGCATCGATCCCGACATCGTCACCATGGGCAAGCCCATGGGTAATGGCTTTCCGGTCGCCGGCGTGGCCGTGCTGCACGACATCGCCGAAGGTTTCGGGCGCGACATGCGTTACTTCAACACCTTCGGCGGCAATACCGTGGCCATCGCCGCAGCGCAGGCGACGCTGGACGTGATTCGCGACGAAGGCCTGGTGGAGAATTCCCGCGTCATCGGCGGCGTCATCCACGAGGGCCTGCAGGCGCTGGCCGCGCGCCATGGGCAGATCGGCGACGTGCGCGGCAGCGGCCTGTACATGGGCGTCGAGCTGGTCGACAACCGCCAGGACAAGACGCCGGACGCCGCGGCCGCGGCCGCCATCGTGAACGGCCTGCGCGAGCGGCGCGTGCTGATCTCGGCCACGGGTTTTCATGCCAACGTGCTCAAGATTCGCCCGCCGCTGGTGTTTCGCGAAGCCCATGCCCAGCGCCTGCTGGACGCCTTGTCCGAGACCCTGGACGCGGTGCTGGGTTAAGCCGCAATGGATCTGGCCCAGCTGCGTCCCCTGCCGCGCCGTTCCATCGAGGATCTGGCACTCGACAGCCTGCGCGACTTCGTCCTCTCGGGCGCGGTGCGCCCGGGCGCGCGGCTGGTGGAAACGGCGCTGGCCGAGCAGCTGGGCATCTCACGCGCTACGCTCAGGGCCGGGCTGCAGCGGCTGGCGGCGGAAGGGCTGATCGCCCGTACGCCCTACGTGGGCTGGCAATTGATTCCGCTCACGGCGCGCGATGCCTGGGAGATCTGGACCTTGCGTGGCGCGCTGGAGCGCCTGGCCAGCGCGCTGGTGGCGCAAAGCCGTGATGAAGCCGTTGTTGCTGCGGTGCAGCAAGTGTACGACGCCCTGTTGCAGGCCTGCCATGCCGGCGACGACATGCGCGCCATCAGCCAGCGCGATTTCGACCTGCACTGGCAAATCGTGCAGTCGTCCGGTCATGCGCGCCTGGCGCAGCAATACCAGCAGGTCGCGCAGCAGGTGCGGCTCTACATCGTCACCAGCAACCGCCACGCGTCGGACGGCCCCGATGACATCGTGGCCCAGCACGCCCCCATCATGGCGGCCATCCTGGCGCACGATGCCGCTGCGGCCGGCAAGGCCGCGTGGCATCACAACGAAGCGGAAGGGCGCCGCCTGGCCCAGTGGCTGGAAAGCGGCGGTGCCTGAGCGGGGCTGCGGATTTCAGTCGCTTTCCCGGCTCTGCTCGGCCTGCGCCAGGTGACGCCGGGCGGCGAGATAGCCTTCGCGGCGGTGGCGCGTGATGGCGGCCATGGAAAAATCGAAGGCTGCCGTGAGCGCCTCTTTGGCAGTGCCGTCGCGCACGATGCGAATCAGCGTCGTGCTGGCACCCCGGCCCATGAGGCGCACGTAGCGCGGACGCTGGCGCAGCCGCGCGGCCACATCGGGCTCCAGGGCCGTCATCACTTCCTCCACCAACGCCCTGAACTCGCTCGCCAGGGCGCGCACATTGGCATCATTGCGGATACGTTCGCCATAAATGATCTGGTCGCGCCGCGCCATGACCTCCGCGAGGTTGGTCGGCAGGGGGCGCTGGCCCGGAAACAGATCGACGAGAAAGACCTGCTTGTTGTCGGTGCCGCAGGTATCGAGCACGTGCTCCAGCGGCGAGTTGCTGATGATGCCGCCGTCCCAGTAGTGGCGGCCGTCGATGGTGGTCCAGGGAAAGATCGGCGGCAGACTGCCGCTGGCCAGGATGTGGTCGGCCGTGAGCGTGTCGATATGGCTGTCGAAGTAGGCCAGCTCGCCGCAATCCACGTCCACTGCGGAGACGATGAGGCGAATCGGGCTTTTCTTCAGCGCCGAAAAATCCACGTACTTTTCCAGCAGCGCCTTGAGCGGCGACATGTCGTACAGGCTGGTCCATTGCAGCGGAAGCCACTCGTCGTGGATGTTGGGCGCCATCCAGCGCGGGCGGAAAAAGTCCGGGATGCCCCAGGCCAGCGTGGCCTGCAGGGCCAGCGCGTGGCTGAGCGGATCGGGGGTCGGATGGGGCGCGTGCGCGCCAACGTCGTTCCAGAACGCGGCCACGGCGGCGGCGTAATGATCCGGGTTGCCGGCCATGATGGCACCGTTGATGGCGCCGATGGACACGCCGCCCACCACCTGGGGCGCGATGCCGGCTTCTTCCAGCGCCTTGAGCACGCCGCCTTCGAAAGCGCCCAGCGCGGCCCCGCCCTGCAGGATGACGATGGTGGCGCGCGCGAGATCGTCGAGCGGATCGCTGGCGTCGGACAGGCGGGCGCGCGCCGCGCCCAGCGTGCTGCGCTCGCGGATGAGCGTCTTGACGACGCGCGTTTCTTCCGGCGGGCGGCCGGTGGAGAACAGGCCGATGATGCGATCCGCGCGCAGGTAGAATTCGGCGAAGGACGCCGCCGCCAGCGAACCGCGCGCGGCGCGCGCGTCGGCCCGCTCGCTGCTGCCCAGGAAGGTGAAGCTGAAATCGAGGAAATCGCAGTAGTAGTGCAACACGCTGGTATAGGGCATGCGCTGCCCCAGCATGTTGCGCGCGGCGATCTGTCCCTGGCTGCGCGCGTTTTGCCAGTGGGCCGAGCGCAGCCGCCGGCTGCTGCGCTTGTCGTGCGTTTCGGGATAGCTCGCCACGTCGCCGGCGGCGAAGATGGCGGGGTCCGCCGTCTGCAGAAAGGCGTCTACATGCACGCCATCGCCAATGCTCAGGCCGCTGTGCTGCAGGAAATCCGTACGTGCCTGCGTGCCCACGGCCATGATCACGCTGCGGCACGCCAGCACGCGCCCGGACGCCGTCAGCACGCCGCTGACGGCGGTGTCGCCCTGGAATTCTCGCACCTGATCGGACAGCACGACCGTGATGCCGGCATCCTCGCAGCGGGCGAGGAAATGGGTCGAGAGCGTGGGGGAATCGATGCGCGGGAACACGCGTTTTTCCCGGTCGATCAAGGTGACCTCGAGCCCCATGCGGGTGAAAGAGGTCGCCAGCTCCATGGCGATGAAGCCGGTGCCGATGATGACGATCGGGCCGGGGTGGTCTTGCAGCCACTGGCGGATGGCGCGCGCATCGTCGATGCTGCGCAAGGTGAAAATGCCGTCCAGTTCGCTGCCGGGCACCGTCAGGCGGCGCGCGCCGGCGCCGGTGGCGATGAGCAGCTTGCCATAGTGGATGCGCCGGCCGTTCTGGTCCACCACGACGCGGTCTGCGCGATCCAGCGCGCTGATGCGGCATCCCAGACGGACCGTGATGCGGTCGTCTTCGTATTGCCTGGCGCTGGCCTGCAGGATTTGCGCCGTGTCCAGCTCACCCGTCATGAAGCCCTTGGTCAGGGGCGGGCGCTGGTAGGGATAGGTGGTCTCTTCGGACAGCAACAGAATGCTGCCACTGGCGCCTTCGTTGCGCAGGGTGTGGGCGGCCGAGACGGCCGCCACGCCGCCGCCCACGATCACGAAATCGGCGTGGTCGGCCTGATCCGCGGCAGCGGGCTGGCGGTCGGTTGCGGGGGTAGGTGTTTCCATGATGACGAACTCTCCTGATGTCTCAATGGTAACTCCATGGCTGGTTTATCATGGCGCATGTGCGTGCAATGAAACGACCGTGATGCCGATGAAAACTCCGATAAAAGCTTTTTGTTTCGACGTCTTCGCGCTGCACGCGCAGCTATCCGCCTGAATCATGCCGGCCGCGGGCACGCCCGGCGTCGGTCTGGTGCTGCGCCTGGGGACGGCGCAGACCCTGGCCTGGGGCTCGACGTACTATCTGCCGGCGGTGTTGGCCGCGTCCATGGCGCGCGACCTGGGCATGGCCGTATCGACGGTGTTTCTCTTCTTCAGTGCCGCCTTGCTGGTGTCGGCCGCTCTGGGGCCATACGCAGGCCGGCTGATCGACCGGTCCGGCGGCCGCGGCGTGCTGGCGGGCACCAGCCTGGTGTTCGCGCTCGGACTGGCCTTGCTGGGCCTGGCGCAGGGGCCGCGCTCGCTGCTGGCCGGCTGGATTGTCATCGGTGTGGGCATGGGCAGCGGGCTTTACGAAGCGGCGTTTTCGGCGCTGGTCGTGCGTTATGGCGATCGGGCGCGTGGCGCCATCACCGGCATCACCCTGTTGGCGGGCTTTGCGAGCACCGTCGGCTGGCCCCTCTCGGCCTTCGTGGAGGCCCATCTGGGCTGGCGTGCCGCTTGCTTCGTCTGGGCCGCGCTGCACCTGACGCTGGGACTGGGCCTGAACCTCAGCCTGCCCCGCGTCGGCGCCCGGCCGCCTGCGCCGCACAGCGGCGCCCAATCTGCGCCTGCCCGCATCCCGGCGCAACGCAATGCGCGCCTGTCGGCCGCCGCGCGCTGGACGGGCATTGCCCTGTCTTTCGTGTTCGCGGCGAGCTGGTTCATCAGCACGGCCATGGCGGCCCACCTGCTCACGCTGCTGCAGGTGGGCGGCGCCAGCCTGGCGAGCGCCGTCTTGGTGGGTACGCTGATCGGGCCGGCCCAGGTGGCGGCGCGCCTGCTGGAATTCAGTCTGCTGCGCCACATGCATCCGCTCATCTCGGCGCGCGTCGCCGCGGCGCTTCATCCCCTGGGGGCGCTGCTGCTGGGCGTTTTCGGCGCACCGACGGCAGTTGCGTTCGGCGTCCTGCACGGCGCCGGCAACGGCATCCTCACCATCGCCAAGGGGACTTTGCCGTTGGTGATCTTCGGGCCGGGCGGCTACGGCGAGCGTCAGGGCCTGCTCATGGTGCCGGCCCGCGTGGTGCAGGCCTTTGCGCCCTGGCTGTTTGGTGTCTGCCTCGATGCCTGGGGGCTGGGAGCCCTGTGGCTGTCTTCGGCGATCGGCCTGGCGGCCCTGCTGGTGCTGGGGCTGATGCCGCGTGCGGTCTCTGTGGCGTCTTATACTGAAAGCGGGCACCTTGCGGGCGGCCCGCCGCATGACGATCAGGAGGACAGACGATGAAACACGATGATGACTCAGGGGATACACGGGTGCGCATCGGCCCGTTGAACCTCTCGGCTGACCTGATCGATCTCTTCAATGTGGCGCGGCGCACGCGCTATACCGGCGGCATGGCGCCCACCGCGGCCGCTCTGGCCTGGACGGACTGGGCCTTGCACCTGGCCTATTCGCCCGGCAAGCGGCTCGCCTTGTGGCAGGACGCCCTGCGCATGCAGCAGCAGTGGTGGCAGTACGCCCTGAGCGCGATGGCGCCGGCAGCGAACGCCGGGGCCGTGGCGCCCGCGGAAGAGGATCGCCGCTTTGCCGACCCGGCCTGGCAGCGCTGGCCATTCAACGTGATCCAGCAAGGCTTCCTGCTGCAGCAGGCCTGGTGGCATGCCGCCACCACCGGAGTGCGCGGCGTCTCGCCGCACCATGAGAAGATGGTCAATTTTGCCGGGCGCCAGTGGCTGGACATGATCTCGCCCACCAATTACGTACTCACGAATCCCGAGGTGCTCAAGCTCACCGCGCAAAGCGGCGGCGCCAACCTGTGGCAGGGCGCCATGAACGCGTTCGACGATGCGCAGCGTGCCCTCGTCAACGCAGCGCCCGCGGGCGCCGAACGTTTCCTGCCTGGCCGCGACGTGGCCCTCACACCGGGCAAGGTGGTGTTTCGCAATCGGCTCATCGAGCTCATCCAGTATGCACCCGCCACGGCCAAGGTGCAGGCCGAGCCCGTGCTGATCGTGCCATCGTGGATCATGAAGTACTACATCCTCGACCTCTCGCCGCACAATTCCCTGGTCAGCTACCTGGTTGCCCAGGGCCATACGGTGTTCATCATTTCCTGGCAGAATCCGGATGCGGACGATCGCGACCTGGGCTTGGATGATTACCGCCAGCTCGGCGTCATGGCGGCCCTGGATGCTGTGGGAAAGGTCTGTCCGGACACGGGCGTGCAGGCGGTGGGCTACTGCCTGGGCGGCACGCTGCTGTCGATCGCCGCTGCCGCCATGGCCAGAGGGGGCGACACGCGCCTGCGCAGCCTGAGCCTGCTGGCCAGCGAAACCGACTTTCGCGAGTCGGGTGAAATCAAGCTGTTCGTGGACGACAGCCAGCTGGCCTGGCTCGAGGCCAGCATGTGGCGCAAGGGCTATCTGGACGGCTGGCAGATGGCCGGCTCTTTCCAGATGCTCAACTCCCAGGATCTGATCTGGTCCCGGCGCGTGCGCGAATATCTCATGGGCGAGCGCCGCCCGCTCATCGATCTCATGGCCTGGAACGCCGACACGACGCGCATGCCCTACCGCATGCACAGCGAATACCTGCGCGAACTGATCATGAACAACGACCTGGCCGAGGGACGCTACCTCGTGGACGATCACCCCGTGGTGATGGCCGACATCCGCGTGCCCCTGTTCGTCGTCGGTACCCTGCGCGATCACGTCGCGCCCTGGCGCTCGGTCTACAAGATCCACCTGCTGACCGATACCGAAGTCACGTTCGCGCTGACCAGCGGTGGGCATAATGCCGGCATCGTGAGCGAGCCGGGCCACCCGCGGCGCCATTACCGCATCGGTACGCGCGAGCCCGGCGCCCGTTATGTGGATCCGGATCGCTGGCTGGCCGCGACGCCGTCGCACGAAGGCTCCTGGTGGACGGCGTGGGATGCCTGGCTCAAACGCCAGTCCCCGGCTACCGTAGCGCCGCCCGCCATGGGCGGCAAGGGCAGCAAGGTTGCGTCGCTGGTGGATGCGCCGGGGCATTACGTGCTGCAGCGCTGAGGGGATGCGGGGCGTCAGCGCGGCAGGCGCAGGCGTCCGGAGCAGGCGATCGCCCTGTTTCGTTGGCGCATGATAAAAACTGATCCGTGCGCACACTATAAATCGTTTGTCAGCGCGGGCTCGCATCCTCTAGAGTTACCGGGAGCAGCCGAATCCCGGCATGGCGGACGGGTGCGTCCCGTCTGTGCTTACACGAAACAAACCTGAGGAGATCATCATGCGAGGCTTTTGTGGTGCTACCGTGCTGGCCGCCGCCTTCTGGCTGAGTCCAGCCACCGCCGTGACAACCGTGAACTTTGGCCATGGGTTCTCGGCCAACTCCCTGCATCACCAGGCAGCCGAGGAATTTCGCGATGCGGTCGAAAGCAAAAGCAATGGCGAGATAAAGGTCAATCTGTTCCACTCCGGCCAGCTGGGCAGCGCGCGTGAAATGTTCGAGGGCCTGCAGCTGGGCACGCAGCAGATCACCTGGGTACCCACGGCGCGCATCAGTGGCTTCGCGCCGCAGCTGCAGCTTTTCGATCTGCCGTTCCTGTTCAACGACATGCAGCAGCTCGAAACGGCGCTGGATAGCGATATTGGTGCATCGCTGCTGGATTCCCTGACGCCCCAGGGGGTCACGGGCATCGGCTTTTACATCGATGGTTTCAAGGCCATGACAGCGAACAAGGCCTTGCGTACGCCGGATGATTTCAAAGGTCTGAAATTTCGCACCATGGAAAGCGAAATCATCATGTCGACGTATAAATCCCTGGGGGCGAATCCTGTACCCATGGATTATGCCGAGGTCTACAATGGCCTGCAGATGAAGGTCATCGATGGTCAGGAAAACCCCATCGTGCTCATCTACGACATGAAGTTCTATGAAGTGCAGAAGCATTTGACGATTTCGCACCATGCGGTGCTGGCGGGCGTGCTGGTCTATGGCAAGGACTGGTTCGCCTCTCTGCCCGAGGCACAGCAGACCGTATTGCGCGAGGCGGGCCTGCACATGATCAAGCGTCAGCGCGCGCTGGCCGCCGAAACGGAATCCAAGAACCTGGAGGCCATCAAGGCGCACGGGGTCGAGGTCCTCGCACTCAGCAACGACGAGAAGGCTGCCCTGCGCGAAAAGACCCGTCCGGTGCTCGAGAAGTTCGCTCAGGAGCACGGCTCGGAATATATCGACGCCATCCGCAAGATGCAGGAAAACTGACGGCGCGATCATGAAAAGGTGGTCCTGGTATTCGGCGCGCATCGTCCGGGTTGAAGAGGCCACCATTGGCCTGATGATGCTGGCCATAACGGGTGTGATCTTCGTCAATGTCATCAGGCGCTATTTTTTCGATAGCGGCCTGAGCTGGGCCGAAGAGTTTTCCCGTTACACGGTGGTGTGGATGACTTTCGTCGGTGCCAGCGTCTGCGTGTATCGCGGCATTCACATCGTTGTCGATATCTGGGCCGATCGCCTGGGCAAGTGGCTCGACCGCGGCTGTGTGGTGCTCGCGCACCTCATCAGCATCACGTTTTGCCTGGCGATGCTGGTTCTCGGCACCCGCATCACGCTCAAGGTGATGCTGCTGTCGCAGAAGACCATCGCACTGGGCATGCCCATGTGGCTGGTATATGCCGCCATACCCGTGGGCGCGTTGCTCATGGGGCTGCGTTTCGTGGAAAAGCTGGCGGCGCTTCACGGTGCGGATGCGCCGCAGGCGCCGGCGGCCGGGGAGCGCGGCGATGACTAGCGTGCTGCTCCTGCTGCTGGCCGGCCTGATGCTGCTGCGCACTCCGCTGTTCGTGGTTTTCATGGCGTCGGCGTTGGTCTACATCCTGGTGTTCACGCCGGTGCCGCCCGAAATCGTCATCCAGCGCGCGTTTTCCGGGCTGGACAAGTTCCCGCTCATCGCCGTGCCTCTGTTCATTTTTGCGGCCAGCGTCATGACGCACGGCGGCATGTCGGCACGCATCATTTCGTTTGCAAAATCGCTGGTCAGCCCGCTGCCAGGAGGGTTGGCTATCACTGCGGTGCTGGCGTGCATGCTGTTCGGCGCCGTCTCGGGCTCCAGCCCGGCCACGGTGATCGCGATCGGCGGCATTCTGCTGCCGGGCATGGTGGACCAGGGGTATTCGAAAAAATTCGCAACGGGACTGATCACGTCCAGCGCATCGGTGGCCGCCATCATCCCGCCCAGCATCGGCATGATCATCTACGGCACGGTCGTCGGTGCTTCCGTGGGTGCGCTGTTCATCGCCGGGATCATTCCCGGCCTGGTCTTCGGCCTGGTATACATCGCCTATATCCTGCTGTACTGCGCGAGCGGCAAGGCGGTCGGCGTGCGGGGCAGCACCTCGCTGGCCGAGGTGCTGCGCGAATGTCGCCAGGCGGCGTGGGCGCTGGGCGTTCCCATCATCATCATCGGGGGTATCTATGGCGGGGTGATGACGCCCACCGAGTCGGCCGCGGTTGCGTCCGTCTATGCGGTGGCCGTGGCCATGCTGGTCTACCGGGAAATGAATCTGCGGCAGCTGTTTGCCGTGTCGGTCGATGCGGCGGTCATCACGGCCCAGATCATGATCCTGATCGCTGCGGCCTCCGCCCTGTCATGGCTGCTGACGATACAGCAGATTCCTATGGAAATGTCGCGTTGGTTGACGGCCGCCGCAACGTCCGAGGTCGGCATATTGCTCACGATCAATGTCATCCTGATCATTGCCGGCATGTTCCTGGATCCGACGTCGGTGACCGTGATCTTCGCGCCGCTCTTCCTGCCACTGGCAAGCAGCATCGGCGTTGATCCCATTCACCTGGGCATCATCATGATCGCCAACGGCGCGCTGGGGATGTTCTCCCCGCCCTTCGGCTTCAACCTGTTCGTGGCGACATCGCTCTCCGGGCTGTCGTTCATCGAGGTGGCCAAGTCCGTCCTGCCGTTCATGCTCATCTCGGTACTGGTCGTGCTGCTCGTGACCTTCATCCCGCCCCTGTCGCTCTGGCTGCCGCAGCGGATCGGCATGATGTGAGCCGCCGCGCGTCAGCGCATCACCAGGCCGCCATCCACCACCAGCATCTGCCCGGTCATGAAGCGGCTCCAGTCGCTGGCCAGGAACAGCACCGGGCCAGTCACATCCTCGGCGGTGGCGACGCGGCGCAATGGGGTCTGGGTGGCGATCTGCTCGCGCAGGGTTGCGCGCGTATCGCGACTGGCGTCGGTGGGCCAGACCAGGCCGGGGGCGACGCAGTTCACGCGGATGCCGCCGGGGCCGACTTCGGCGGCCAGGTGACGGCTGAAGCCCAGCAGGGCAGCCTTGGCGGTGGCGTAGTCGTGATAGGGCACCACCGGGTGCTCGACCAGATCGCTGATGATGTTGATGATGCTGCCCTGTGCGCGCGTGCGCATGTGGGGTAGAACGGCCTTGCAGACGATGCAGGCGCCTTTGAGGGCCTGGCTGACCTGTTCCTCATACGCCTGCCAGTCCAGGTCCTCGAAACGGCGCCGCGTGTCGGGGTTGAAAGCGTAGGCGCGCAAGGCATTGTTCACCACGACGTCGATGCGGCCGGTGTCGTCGATCACGCGCGCCACCATGTTCTGCACCGCGGCGGCGTCGCCGACGTCGGCACGCTCGGCCCAGGCGTTGCCCCCGGCGGCAAGGCAGGCTTGCACGGTCTGTTGCGCTGCCGCGTCGTTTTGCAGGTAGTTGATGATGACCAGCGCGCCATGTGCGGCGAAGGCGCGTGCGATGGCCGCGCCGATGCCGCGGCTGGCGCCGGTAACGAGTACCACCTTGTCTTTGAAGTTCATGCGGCCTCCTGTTGCGTCACTGCGCGAGCAGGGCATTGCTGACGACGTCCGGCACGCGAATGGGATTCTGAATTAGCCCCAGGCGGTGGTAGGCATCGGCAGCCTGTTGCAGCGACGCAAGATCCAGCGTGCCCAGGCCTGCTTGCTGGGTGAGCGGGGAGACGCTGGCACGGTTCCTGAGCGCGATGATGCTGCGGTTGATTTCTGGATCGCGGCCGTCGATGGCGTAGCGCATCGCCAGCCGGGCGGCGGTCTCGGGTTCGTCCATCATCCATTGCGCGCTTTTGCGCCAGGCGCGCAGGAAGCGGCGCAGGCGCTCTGGATTGGCGTGGTAGTCGGCATCGCGAACGACCAGCAGGTCGCTGGAATAATTCAGGTGGTCGGCGACGTCGATGACATGCACGTCCGGCAGGCCGCGCTGGCGGGCCAGCGCCAGGCCGGTGTCGGTGGCCGCAGTGGCATCGACCTGCCCCTGCAGCAGCGGGGCAAAATTCAGCAGGCCGGTGACGACGATGGTCACATCGCTTTCGTTCAAGCCGGCCTGCTGCAGCAGGATTTGCAGGTTTTGCCGCGTGCCGCTCGACAGGCTGTAGACGCCAATGCGCTTGCCCTTCAAGTCGGCCACGTCGCGGATGTCGCTGGCGGCGAGCGTGACGACGTTGAAGACGTTTTGCGGGTAGATGTCATAAACGGCGCGCAGTGCTTCGCCGCGGTCCAGCGCCACGAAGAAGGCGCCCGGATCGGTGAAGGCGACATCGGCCTGGCCGCTGAGCAGGTTGCGCAGGGCATCGCCGCCGCCCGAGCCCGGCAGGTAGGTGAGCTTCAGGCCTTCCTCCTTGAAGAATCCCAGCTCCGGTTCGGCCAGTAATTGCGTGATTTCCGTGATGGGCTTGCTCCAGCCCGCGAGCGTGATGTTTTCCAGCGAGGGGTCGGCGTGCGCCGCGGGGGCGGCAAAACCGATGCCAGCGACCAGGAGGCCGAGTTGGCGGCAGAAACGTCTTCGTGCGGAATTCATGATGTCGATCCATGAGAGGAAGTACTTGGCCAGGCGCGCAACAGGCGGCGCTCCAGGGCCAGCGCGGCAAAGTAGAGCAGCAGGCCTTGCAGGGTAATGAGTATCAGTACGGCAAACATCAGGGGCGTGTCCATGGCGCCCTGCGCGGCGATGATGAGCGCGCCCAGCCCGGTGCTGGCGCCGATGAATTCACCCACCACCGCGCCGACCAGGGCCAGCACCACGGTGACGCGAAAGCCCGCCAGCAGCGTGGGCAGGCCGGCGGGCAGCTTCAGCAGCCACAAGGTTTGCCAGCGTGTGGCGTGCAGCATGCGAAACAGCGCCAGCCGTTCGGGCGCGACCAGCTGCACGGCGGTGAGCGTACTTTCCAGCAGCGGAAAGAAGCAGACCAGCGCTGTCAGCACGACCATGGGCCAGGTGCCAAAGCCGAGCCAGACGATGATCAGCGGCGCCAGCGCCAGCTTGGGCAGGACCTGGCTGGTGACGATCCAAGGCATGAGTAGGCGGCGCGCAAACGTGGATTCGCCCAGCAACAGCCCGCAGGCGAAGCCGAAGGCACCACCCAGGGCGAGGCCGGCCAGCACTTCGAAAGTGGTCTGGGCCACATGCGGCCACAGGTAGCCGCTGAGGAGCCCCTGCCACAGCGTGGCGGCAATCGTCGCGGGGGCCGGCAGGATGAGCGTAGACCAAGCGAATGCGATGGCCGCCCATTGCCACAGGACGATCAGGGCCAGCAGGAACGTCGCGGACCAGAACGGTGCGCGCTGCCACGGGCGCGGGCGCCGGGGCGTCATGGCCTGTGCGCGCGCGGGCGCGCCGAAGACGCGCCACCCGGCGCCATGATGGCGCGCAGCCGGGCGCAGAGGCGGTTGAAGGCTGCGCCGTAGCGCAGGGCAGGGTCGCGCGGCGCGGGTAGGGTGATGGACTGCTCATGCACGATGCGACCCGCGTGCATGATGGCGACGCGGTTGCCGAGATAGACTGCTTCCGCGATGTCGTGCGTCACGAACAGGACGCTGGCCTGCTGTTCGCGGCACACGCGTAGCAGCAAGACCTGTAATTCCTCGCGCGTGATGGCGTCCAGCGCCGCGAAAGGCTCGTCCATCAGGATCAAGCGCGGGCGAGTGAACAGTGCGCGCGCGATGGCCACGCGGCTTTGCTGCCCGCCCGAGAGCTGGTGTGGACGTCGTTGCGCCAGGCCGTCCAGGCCCAGCGATGCCAGCAGTGCGCTGGCCCGCGTGCGCTCGCGCGACGACACGCGCTGATGCAGGCGCAGCGGCAGCAGGACATTGTCCAGCACCGTGAGCCAGTCCAGCAGATTGGGGCTCTGGAATACCAGGCTGGTGCCGGCCTGGGGCCCGTCGACCGCGGCACCGTCGATGCGGACCTGGCCCGCATCGGGCGTGAGCAGGCCGGCGGCCAGCCTGAGCAGCGTGGATTTGCCGCAGCCGCTGCGGCCCAACAGGCACACGAAGGCGCCGGCACCCACGTCCAAGCTGACGTCATCCACCACGGCGCGTGCGCCGGGGTAGGCGAAATCCACATGCTGCAAGCTCAGGAATGCCGTGGTCATGGGGTCGGCCTAATCGCGATAGCGCGTCAGGGTGTCGCCGTGCGCCAGCGCCGACGCTTCCAGGTCCACCATGCGCACCAGATCCAGAAGGCTGAAGCGGCCATCGTGATGCCAGCCGGCCTGTGGTTCTCCCGTCGCGCCCAGCGCGCAGATGCGCGTGATTCCGGCGGCGCCCAGCAGGGGGGCCAGGCTCAGGATTTCTTCCGTGCTGGCGGCGATGCCGGCGGTTTGCAGCACAGTGTGCCGGGGCGCGATCAGGGTGACCGCATCCGCAAGATGATCCACGCCGACCACCAGGACGCTGCGGTTCAGCGCGCCGGGCATGAGCACGTCGGCATCATCGGTGCAGGCGACCACCCAGTCGGCCTCGGGCGCGCCGAAGACGTCAATGGCCTTGCCCCGCAGCTGCGCCAGTTCCAGCGCCTGGCGCCAGCGCGCCAGCGCTGCCGCTTCCTCCAGGGAAAGCCTGCGGCGGGGTTCCGTTGTCTGCAATGCCCGCAGCTGCCCGGCAAGCGCCAGGGCGAATGTGCGCGGGCAGCATTGTCCCGCGCGCGCGACATAGAAGACCTGCGGCGCATAACAGGCCTGCTGGTCCCAGCGCACCATGTCGCGCGCGGCCTTGCGCGCGGTGATGGGGCACTGGTGCGCATCCAGGGCGCTGGCCGATACCAGCCCCACGCCCAGCCGCGGCCCGTGCGCCAGCAGGCGCTTGCCCGGCGGCAGGGTGGCCTGCCAGGCGGCAATGGCCGCATCGCCCCCGTAAACCTTGACGAGTTCCGCCTGTTCGCAGAACACCGTTTGCAGGGCGGCGTTGCCGCCGCGCCACCAGACGATGGCCAGGCAGCCGGCCAGCTGCGGCGCCACCCGCGCCAGACTGCGGGCGAACCATCCCGCGAACAGGGGTTCACCCGTGGAAACCTTGCCCAGGCAGCCCGCCTTGACCAGCAGGCCCGATACCAGGCTCCACATCGGCAGCGCCGGTACGTTGCCGGCCCATACGTGGGCTAACAATGCCGGCCCGTAGGCGCGGCTGAGTCCGCCCGTGACGCGAGGCCGGAAATCGTCCAGCATGCCGGGGTCGCCAAAATCCTGCGCCAGGAACTGCAGCAGTTGCGCGCGACGAAACGTGCGCAGCATGGCGCGCACGCCCTGGCGCGTCATCTCCGGGTCGAAGCCGCTGGTGATGGCCAGCTTGTATTCCATCTGCGCGCGCTCGGGATTGTCCGGGTCGAGCATCCACGCGACGGTACGGTCGATGATGTCCACGATGGTCAACACCGGCAACGGGGCCAGGGTTTGACGTGCCTGCTCCCGTACATGGGCGGCCAGCGTCTGCAGTTGCTGTGCGTCGGGCGTGGCGCTGGCCACTTCGAGGCGTTGCCCATGCGCCGAGTACACCAGCGTTTCCCAGCTCAGCGCAGCATCCGGCAGCGTCGGCATGTAGCCGGCCCTCGCGTGCAGCGTGCGCATCCCGGTGGCATGGGCGTTCGCGACCTCGCTCATGCGCCTGCCGCCGCCAGGAAGGCGTCGATCGCCAGCGAGCAACCTCTGGCGTGGGCACCTTCGGCGCGGCCCAGCAGGAGGAAGCCGCCATCCACCATGGCGCCCATATCCTGCGTGAGGATGGTGGTGACGGAATTGGTATTGGCCAGGTCGCAATGCACGAGCACGCCGGGCTGCCCGGGCGCAACGTCCTGCCCGGTGAGTGGATCGATGGCGCGTGTGCGAATCCAGTGCGGCCCGGATTTGACCGCAGGCTGCCGCGCGTTGCCATCATCGTAGAATTGCGTACTCAGTTCCGTCATGCCGTACATGTTGATGCAGGCACTGGCCGGCACGCCGAACAGGGCTTCGATGCGGGCGTAGAATGCATCCAGCGCCAGCGTACGCGATTGTCCCTTGAAGCCTCCCGTATCCAGGAACCGGCTGCCGGCCGGCAGGGCGACCGAGACGCCTTGCGCCGCCCATTGGTCCATCAGGTGCACGAAGCTGTAGCTCGCGCCCAGCAGTGCATACGGCGTGTTGGTGGCGCAGGCCTGTTCCAGCATCTGCTGCAGCGCCTGCGCCTGCAGGCCGTCTTCGTCGATGAAATACCGGCCCCCGTCGAGGGCGAAATTTTCCAGGGCCAGCGCCAGGTAGTGCGCCAGCGAGGAATTGGGCATCATCGTACGGGTTGGGAACAGCACGCCCATGGCCATCTGCGGCCGTGCCCCCATGAAGCGCTGCGCGAAGTTCAGTCGCATGGAGAGATCGTAGATGGTCAGATCGGGGTGGTAGTGACGGCCCCGACGGTCGGCGCGTGTCGTGCCGCTGGTCATGAACACGGCGGCGCAGTCCTGCACTGGCACGCAGCTTAGATCGAGATCCTTGAAAGCATCCACCGGGACGGCGGGGATGTCTTGCCAGCGGCGCACCGTGCGCGGCGTGCGACCCTGCTGGCGTGCATGGCGCTGCAGGGGCAGATTGTGGCGAAACTGGTGCTCGAACAGGCGCAGTGCCAGGGCATTGAAGGCGGCCTCGCCGGCGTCGCTGGCATTGAGGAACGCGCGCAAATCCTGCTGTAGCGCGGGATCGATCGGGGGGACGGAAGGCGAGGCGGATGTCATGCGCGGGATCCTGGTCCGGAAATCAACCGGCCACAGGCCGGTGCCAAGCTCCGCCAGAGAGGCCCGCCGCGCAGGGCAGGACGAGGGTGTTGCCGCGAATTGCCGCAGGCGCCGTGCCGGCATTCAGGGGCAATCTACTCTTCTTGCGTCGGCATGATCCGAATCAAGTTCGCGGGTTCGGCCTGGCCATCTCAGTGCTTGCCGCAAGACGGCAGCACACCCCGGAGCAGGCTTGATTATAGGACAGATTTCCCACGGCGCCCGATAAGCTTCGAGGGTAGCGGGTAACGCCGTACGCACACGCTGCGGCGCGTTAACCCAGGCACTTACCTCATGGAATCATGGCTCAGGGTTTTCCCCATATCTGCTGTTCAAATCCAATGGCCCACCCCTCGTAGTATTCCTTGCGGTTATGCGCCGTTGAATATAATTCAATTGATTATCAAAAAAAATCTACGACAATAACCAATAACGTCTTGAATAGAAGTGAGATAGAAAATGAACATGAGAGGAAAAAATCGAATTAACCGCGCATTTACAGGAATACCCACTTTTTTGCGTAGTAATCTGGCTGTCGATTTAGACGAGTTGAATGCGGAATTTGCGATCTTTGGGGTGCCGATGGACGACGGCTCGCCCTATATGCCCGGAACCCGTTTTGGGCCCAGAACGATACGCGAACACTCGATGCGCTTTTCGCCGACCGGGTTTTACGATTTAGAGCGAAAGAAGCACTATCTAAGTAATGAGGTCATAGACGGAAGAATTGTTGATGCTGGTGATGTGGACATTGCACCAACTAACATAGAAAAGACGCTCGATAATATTACGGGATTTGTTGAAACTCTTTTGAGACAGAAGGTCACACCCGTCGGCATTGGGGGTGATCACTCTGTTACATACCCAATCCTTAGGGCTTTTAAGGAAAACATTCATGTAGTGCAGTTCGATGCCCATTTAGATTATGCGCCCATCACTGAAGATCTGAAGTATACAAACGGCCATCCGTTCCGTCAGGCAGGAAGATTAAAGAATATTGAATCAATTACGCAAGTAGGCGTGAGAAGTTTGCGAACGCGTGAAAGCGATTTTCACGACGCACAAAAAGACGGAAATAAAGTGATCACCATGGGATCGCTCAGAAGTATGGGTGCGGCATCTGTCGCGAACTTACTCCCGCAGCGCTCGAAATGCTATGTCAGCATCGATATTGATGCGCTTGACATGTCGCTAATTCCAGGCTGCGTTTCAGCTGAACCCGGTGGCATGTATTATGAAGAATTGCGTGATGCGCTCATCGGTTTGGCGGAAAATCATGATATCGTTGGCTTTGATTTAGTCGAGGTTAATCCTCAGCTTGATGTAGGGACAGAAGTTACATCGTATCTCGCCGCGCATATCATGGTGGAGTTTTTGGGGCACATATGTGCAAATAGGGAATTGGTTTAGGAGGATTCCAACATGTTAAAGTACAATGGGTTGCGTAAACTGAAGTATTACGCTCTTGCTTTCGCTGCGGTTTGCTTCGTTTCAGGAACGGTCGTGCCATCTGCTGCGGCCGATACGCTAGATGAAATCAAGGCAAAAGGTACTCTAGTCGTGGGTTCCGAGGCTGCATATGAACCTTTCGATTATATGGAAGACGGTAAGGTTGTTGGCTATAACATAGATATCATTACCGAGATCGCACAGCGCAATAATCTAAAGCTGGAAAAGATCACTTTGCCTTTTACCGGTTTATTGCCCGCCTTACTCGCAAAGAAGCTGGATTTCGTTGTTGCCGCCTTGACGGTTACGCCGGAAAGGGTTGCCCGCTATGCGTTCACACGTCCAGTATCGGATACTACCCACGTAATCCTTGTACGAGAGGGTGACGATCGCATCAAAACACTGGAAGATCTGTCAGGGAAAGTTGTGGCAGGGCAATTGGCTTCATCTTTCGAAAAAGAGTTGCGAGAATTAGATGCGCGTTTGAAATCCGAAGGCAAGGCCGGCCTGGGCGAATTGAAGTTATTTGTGTCCTTGCCGGAAATGCAAGTTGCGTTGGCGAGTCGTCAGTTGGATGCGATCACGATCTCCACGCCCATGGCCGCAGTGCTCATGAAGAAACGCCCTGGGTTGTTTAAGATTGCGGCGCCTCTATCTGATGTTTTGTATCTTGCTTGGGCGGCGCGACCGGAGGACACTGCGCTACGCGACTTTATCAACGAGCAGATTGGGCTGCTCAAGGCCGACGGAACGCTGCGGCAACTCCAGGATAAGTGGTTTGGCGCAGAAGTGGCGACACCAGAGTCAGGATATATGCCGGAAGGCGCTTTGTAGTATTTTGATCGAATTATGGATTTCGACCTAAGTATCGTTCTGGTGTACTGGCCTCTCTTTATGAGAGGCCTGTTGATCACTGTTGAAGTCAGCGCGCTCGGTATTGCACTCGGTATATGCCTTGGCATCGTAATCCTCGCGATTAGAGAAGCGGGCACGAGGCCACTGGTAGTATTTGCGAAAGTATATCTGAGCTTCTTTCGTGGAACTCCGATTATCGTGCTGGCGTTTTTCATCTACTATGCGCTGCCTGCACTCATTAATCTGGATATGCCTGCCTATTGGGCGGGGGTGATGGCGCTGGGTTTGAACAGTAGTGCTTTTATATCTGAGATATTACGAGGCGGTTTAAATTCGATACCTAAAGGGCAGAATGAAGCGGCGCTTGCGTTGGGGCTAAAAGATTTTCATATATGGAAGTATATCCTTTTGCCTCAAGTGTTTCGCACTACCCTGCCGCCCTTGACCAATGAATTCACGATATTAGTGAAGGCAACGCCCGCGCTGTCGGTTATCACCCTGGTGGAACTGACCCGTACTGCTCAAATCGTCATGAACGAAACCTTCCGTCCTATGGAGGCATTCGTAGTATCCGCGAGCCTCTATTTCATACTGCTTCTATGTCTAAGTAATGCAATTCGATTCATGGAAACGAGAATCAGAAGGGCGGCTAAATGATATTTGATATTACGGTCATCACTGATAATATAGATGTCTTCGCCAGAGGGTATTTGCACACAATCCTCCTGTTGGTGATCGCTATTCCAATCAGCCTCTGTGGCGCCATCTGTGTGGTATTGATGAATATCTCCAGATGGCGTGTTGTATGGCGGACAGGCTGGTTGTTTGTAGAGATTATACGCAATATCCCTTTCTTGATTCAGGCCTTTCTGATCTTTTATGGATTACCGTTCTATGGCGTAGAATTAAGTGCGATGACGGCGGGCGTGCTATGCCTGACTTTATATGGCACCGCTTATCTATCTGAAGCAATCCGCGGCGCAATTCAGTCGGTCCCTAAGGGGCAATTCGAGGCGGCCGACGCGCTCGCACTATCTTATCTGCAGAAGATGAGATATATCATTGCGCCTCAACTGCCGCGATATCTCATACCGGCGTCCGCCAATGTTTTAATAACGATGGGCAAAGAAACCGCCTTATTGTCGATTATCACAGTGCCGGAGCTTACCTATATGTCTCAATCCATCATTGGAAAAACGTTCGCGCCCGTTGAGGTGTTTACTGTTTTGACGATTATGTATTGGTTCACGAGCGAATGTCTCGCGCAGTTGATGATAAGGCTAGAAAAGCGTTTTGAAGGCAGATACACTGTCCAACGGGTCGATCTTGAAGGTGGGTTAGGTTAATGACAGATTTTATCGTAAGCATGCGGGGCGTGAATAAATGGTACGACGGTTTTCACGCTATAAAAGATTTTGAACTTGACGTTCACCATGGTGCCCGCATCGTTATCTGTGGCCCATCCGGATCAGGTAAATCTACGATCGTCCGATGCATTAATGGGTTGGAGGAAATTCAGCAAGGCGAGATATTTTTTGATGGTAAGCTGATCAGCAATGATAGAAACAATATGCGGGCAGCACGCAAGAATATCGGAATGGTATTTCAAAATTTCAACCTGTTTCCCCACATAAGCATCTTGCGAAACTGCACGTTGGCGCCCCAATTGGTATTGGGCGAAACAACCGAGGTATCTAAAGAGTTTGCATTGAACCTATTGGCTCGCGTAGGTATCGCGGAACATGCACATAAATTTCCTAGTCAACTCTCCGGAGGCCAACAACAGCGGGCCGCGATTGCTCGCGCGCTTTGTATGCAGCCAAAGATCATGCTGTTTGATGAGCCCACCTCAGCCTTGGATCCAGAGACCGTTTCTGAAGTGCTGGAAGTGATGCTCGAGTTGGCAAATTCCGACATGACCATGATTTGCGTTACGCACGAGATGGGTTTCGCGAAAAGCTTTGCTGACCGTGTCCTATTTATGGATGCGGGTCATTTGGTAGAGGACAGCGCGCCGGAGCAGTTTTTCAGCCGACCTGCCACGCCCAGAGCAAAAAACTTTCTTGAAAAAGTGCTGAATCATTAGTTCGTATCACGCATTTATCCCACATTCAACGATGGTGATTTACGTTATCAAATCATTGGGTGTGGGTAATTTAAACATGCCGATAAGAAGCTTCAAAAATTCCTCGGTTAATGCTGATAAGGGTTTGATTGTTGGTATGAGTATCGCGAATTCGTAAATTATTTCTGGCTGAAAGTCTATAAACTTGATTGATTTCTTTTGGTCAATTATCTGAAACGCTTCGGCGTTTATCCTATCGATCAGCGCATAACACAAGCCTTGCCGCACCAAACCCAAGCCTGCCCACCATAGGCTGACCTCATATCTAGGATTGAGAACGAATCGTGAGCGCTTGAATATCAATTTCTGTTGCCGTACGACGGAATGCTCTGGTTCTAAGGTCACAGCGGGCATTCCATCGAGATCGCGCGGTGTGATGATGGATTTTTTCGCGAGCGGATGTTCATTGGAAATGGCGCACACGCAATTGACCGACAATGGGATCACTCTATAATTAGTGGAATTTGCGGTTGATACGGCCGAATACTCTACGATCGCGAGATCCAATTGCTGCAGTGAAATTTGTTTTTGAATATTTTGCGAGGTTCCGGCAAGCAATTTAATCTTGATGTCGGGTCTATCTAATATGAAGCTCTGCAAGAGCTGTGGTATCAAGATGAACGACGGCCCAGGAGGCGTGCCAATGGCCAGCTCGCCAATGTTTAATCGACGCAGTTGATGCATCGCATCCCAAAGGGTGTCTAAATGTCCCAACGCGCTGGCGACTTCGTCGAACAAGTAACACGCTTCGGTTGTCATGGCGAGTCGACCAGCAGTTCTGCGGAATAAGGTATAACCGATATCTTTTTCCAGATTCGATATTTGTTTGCTGACGGCGGGTTGCGTTAAATGCAGCATCTCGGCGGCCGCTGAGACCGTGCCGGTGAGCCCCACGGCGTAAAACGCCTCCAGTCGTCGCGTATTAATGCGATTGCGTCTCGTCTGGTTTGCGGTGTCTGTTTCTTTCATGTTGTCACTGAAATCAATACCTTGATTAACCGCCCGATTTTGGGTGCTGCGTTTACTCGCCAGTATAAGGATTCCTGCAACCATAAGATATCGCGCCGCATCGTAGCGTGCAATTTGAGTGGTCGGCGTTGGGCCGGCAAGCGCAAGGCGCGCTTTCCAGTGGCACATAATTCACGTTGTGTGAAGGAGCACTGTTTTGTAGCGTTTGGAGTTTATTGTTCTAGTGAAGGCTGGCGAGTGTGTACACCTTCCTTTTCAAAGCGATGGTGCCGGCTAGAGGAGTCGAACCCCCGACCTTCGCATTACAAGTGCGCTGCTCTACCAACTGAGCTAAGCCGGCAAGACTGTCGATTTTAGCAGGGAAATCCCGGCGCCGCCGTAGGCTGCGCTAGAGTCTGCGCCTATTTGATCACGCGCAGGCCGGGACCGCGCGGCTTGCCGCCGCCGTTGCCGTCCTTGTCCGGCGTGGTCGTGCCGCGGCTGGTGCTGCGTGTCGGGTCGGGCGCTGGCACCGGGTCGGGCACGTCGCCCGGATAGGCGGTGGATGGCGTGACGTCAAAGCCCATGCCGGTGCCCGTTTCGCGCGCGTAGATGGCGGCCACGGCCGCAATGGGAACGACAATGTCCTCGACGGCGCCACTGAAGCGAGCCTGGAACTCGATGTATTCGTTGCCCAGGATCAGGTGACTGGTGGCCAGCGTGCCGATGTTGAGGGTGATCTGCCCTTCATGGATGTGAGCAAGGGGCACGACGGTGTTGTCATCGACGCTGACCACGATGTGCGGCGTGTAACCGTTGTCGGTGCACCACTCGTGCAGAGCGCGGATGAGGTAGGGCTTGGTGGATGATTCTTGCATGATGGCGGATCAGCGACGCATGACCTTCTCGGACGGGGTCAGGGCCTCGATGTACGCTGGGCGCGAGAAGATGCGTTCGCCGTATTTCTGGATGGGTGCGGCGCTCTTGGGCAGTTCGATGCCGTAATGGTCCAGACGCCACAGCAAGGGGGCAATGGCCACGTCCAGCATGGAAAAATCTTCGCCCAGCATGTATTTGTTCTTGACCAGCATGGGCGCCAGCTGGGACAGGCGGTCGCGGATGTGGCTGCGCGCCGCATCGTGCTGGCTGGTGTCGCTGACGTTGCGGTTTTCCAGGGTGCGCACATGTTCGAACAGTTCGCGCTCGAAGTTGAACAGGAACAGGCGGGTGCGCGCACGCATGGCGGGGTCGGCCGGCATGAGCTGTGGGTGCGGGATGCGCTCGTCGATGTATTCGTTGATGATGTTGGATTCGTACAGGATCAGGTCGCGCTCGACCAGGATCGGCACCTGGCCGTAGGGATTGAGCGTGGCGATTTCATCGGGCTTGTTGTACAGGTCGATATCGCGGATCTCGAAATCCATGCCTTTTTCGATCAGCACGAAACGGCATCGTTGGGAAAAGGGGCAGGTCGTTCCAGAATAAAGCAGCATCATGTCGCAGGATCCAGAATGAAGGAGGGAAGTGGCGCGCACGCGCCACCGCAATACGGCTTATTGTAGTTGTTCCGCGTAAGCGCCACAGGCCCGCCGGACGGGGCGGGCCTGTGGCGCGGGCGTGAGCGGGTGACGGAAGGGTCTTATTTGACGTCTTTCCAGTAGACCGAATTCAGACGCCAGGCCACGCCCAGGAAGATGACCAGGAAGAACAGCACCCAGATGCCCATCTGCTTGCGCTTGAGCTGCACCGGTTCCGCCATCCATCCCAGGAAGTTGGACAGGTCGGCCGCATCATTGTCGAAGGCGGCGGCCTGCGAATTGCTCGCGGGTACGCTTTTGACGTTGCTGGCGGCACTGCCGCGGTAGTTCTGCAAGACTTCCGTCTTGACCGTGGAGAAGCCGTGGGCATCGTAGGCTTCCGTGCGCTGAACCCATTCATCCGCACCGTCGGCGTTCTTGTGCGGGCTGATGGTGGTCAGCGTCACGCTGCGCTCGCCCTGGCGATCCCACATGACGTGGGGCATGCCTACGCTGGGGAAGACCAGGTTGTTCCAGCCCGTGGGGCGGGCCGCGTCACGATAAAAGCCGCGCAGGAAACTGTAGAGGTAATCTACGCCGGAGGGCCCCATGGTGACGGAGCGGGCGCGCGCGATCACGGACAGATCGGGCGGCGCCGTGCCGAACCACTTGGCGCTGTCTTCCGGGGCCATGGCCACGGTCATCAGATCACCCACCTTGTCTGAAGTGAACAGCAGGTTGCGCTTGATCTCTTCTTCCGTGAGGCCGATTTCGGTGAGCTTGTTGTAGCGCATCGAGGTGGCGCTGTGGCAGCTCAGGCAGTAGTTCACGAAGAGCCGTGCGCCATTTTGCAGCGAAGCGATGTTGGTGAGCCGGTCCGGCGCATGGTCGAGCCGCGGGCTGTCGGACGCCAAGGCAGGCAGGACGACGGTCATCGACAGGGCCAGGGCAGCAAGCAACTTTTTGATCATGATCATTCCTGTGTGTGATGCGCCTTAGTGGTGGGGACGGAAGGTGACGCGCTCGGGCACGGGTTTGAACCGTCCCAGGCCGCTCCATACCGGCATGGCCAGGAAGAAGAGCAGATAAATCACCGTACCAATCTGGCTGAGCAGATTGAAGGTCGGGTTGGGCGGCTGCGTGCCCAGGTAGCCCAGCACCAGGAACGTGACGATGAACACGGCATACAGGAACTTGTGCCAGCCCGGACGGTAGCGAATGGACTTGACCGGCGACTGGTCGAGCCAGGGCAGGAAGAACAGGATGACCACGGCACCCCCCATGACGACCACGCCCCAGAACTTGGCGTCGATGGTCTTCATGAGTACGGCGACGACGACCAGGATGGCGGCAATGAGCAGGCGCCACAGGCCGGGGATGCGGCCTTTGGCCAGGATGCCCAGGGCGGCCACGATGGCGCCCGCGGAGAGGATCCAGGTGAAGTCGCTGGTGGTGGCGCGCAGCATGGAATAGAACGGCGTGAAGTACCACACCGGGGCGATGTGCTGCGGCGTCTTGAGCGGGTCGGCCGGGATGAAGTTGTTGTACTCCAGGAAGAAGCCGCCCATTTCAGGCGTGAAGAACAGGATGGCGGCGAAGATGATGAGGAAGCCGGCCACGCCCACGATGTCGTGCACCGAGTAGTAGGGGTGGAAGGGGATGCCGTCCAGAGGCACGCCGCGCGCATCTTTGGGGCCTTCCTTGATCTCGACGCCGTCGGGATTGTTGGAGCCGACTTCGTGCAGGGCGATCAGGTGGGCGACCACCAGGCCCAGCAGTACCAGCGGGATGGCGATGACGTGGAAGGCGAAGAAACGGTTCAGCGTGGCATCGGAAACGACGTAGTCACCGCGAATCCAGATGGCCAGATCCGGCCCGATGAAGGGAATGGCGGAGAACAGGTTGACGATGACCTGCGCGCCCCAGTAGGACATCTGGCCCCAGGGCAGCAGGTAGCCGAAGAAGGCTTCGCCCATGAGGGCCAGGAAGATCGCGACGCCGAAAATCCATACCAGCTCGCGCGGCTTGCGGTAGGAGCCGTAAAACAGCCCGCGCAGCATGTGCAGGTAGACCACCACGAAGAACATGGAGGCGCCCGTGGAGTGCATGTAGCGGATCAGCCATCCCCAGGGCACTTCGCGCATGATGTATTCGACCGAATTGAAGGCCAGTTCGGCATCCGGCTTGTAGTTCATCACGAGGAAGATGCCCGTGACGATCTGGATCACCAGCACGAGCAGGGCCAGTGATCCGAAAAAATACCAGAAGTTGAAGTTCTTCGGCGCGTAGTATTCCGACATGTGCTGTTTGAACAGCACGGAGAGGGGAAAGCGCCGGTCTATCCAGCCCAGCAGGCCGGTGGTGTCTACGGTTTTTTCGCCAGCCATGAAACGGCTCCTTTTTTAACTGACCAGAAGTTGCCCGCGTTCAGGCCTTGTCGTTTTCATCGATGCCGACCGTAACCGTACTGCCGTCGGCGGAAATTACGTAGGGAGGAACTTCGAGATTGTCAGGAGCGGGCACGTTCTTGTAGACGCGGCCGGCCAGGTCGAAGTAGGAGCCGTGACAGGGGCAGAAGTAGCCGCCTTTCCAGTCCGAGGGCACGCCGGGCACGGGCGTGGCTGCCAGTTCGGGCGTGGGCGAGCAGCCCAGGTGGGTGCAGATGCCCACGGCGACGAACAGCTCGGGCACGCGCGAACGGTATTCATTCTTGGCGAAGTCTGGCGTGAAGCCCGGACGGTCGGAATGCGGATCGGCCAGCTTGCTGTCGAGTGTTTTGAGATCTGTCAGCTGCGCTTCGGTGCGGCGCATGACCCATACGGGCTTGCCGCGCCATTCGACCGTGTGCAGCTCGCCCGGGCCGATGCCGGTAATGTCTACTTCGACCGGAGCGCCGGCGGCACGCGCCCTTTCGGACGGGGCGAAGGAACTGACGAAGGGCACGGCGGTGGCTACGCCCGCCACGCCGCCGACCGCACAGGCCGTGGCGACCCAGGTGCGCCGGGATGGATCGGGAGGAAGATCGGGATCGATCGCCGGCTGATCATCGAGCCGTGTGGTGAGCTCAGTCATTCTCTGGTTCCTTGGTTCATGCCGCAATGAGCGAATCGTTTACAGTATTTGACCGCATACTATGCCATTGGCCGTCTATTATAGCGTCTGCCCGTCCCGGGGTGAACGCAAGAGGAAAGAAAGCATGCGCAAGTCAAGTCAGTTCTTACGTGAATTTCAGGAGTTTGCCGTACGCGGCAACATGATCGACCTAGCCGTCGGTGTGATCATCGGTGCCGCATTCGGGAAAATCATCGATTCCCTGGTGTCCGACATCATCATGCCGGTGATCAGCTTCATCCTGCGCGGCGAGGTGGATTTCAGCAACCAGTTCCTGGTGCTGCGCCGCCCCGAAGGCTATGCCGGTGCGGAAACCGTCGATGCCCTGACCGAGGCCGGCGGCGTCGTTCTTTCGTGGGGCAGCTTCCTGACCGTGTTCATCAACTTCATCCTGCTCGCCTTCGTGGTGTTCTGTCTGGTCAAGGCGGTCAATTCAGCCCGCACCCGGCTGCAGCGCCAGCAGGCTGCGGAAGCCGAGGCAGCCGAACCCGCGCCCGAGCCGGCGGATGTGCTGTTGCTGCGCGAGATCCGCGACCTGCTCGGCAAGGATGGCGGCAAGGCCTCCTGAGCCGTCAGACCGGGTTGAACAGGTCGACGAAGTCGACCTGGATGCCGAACTCTTGCGCGAGCGCCTGCCCGAGGGCCTGGGCGCCGTAGCGCTCTGTGGCGTGGTGGCCCGCGGCGATGAAGGCCGTGCCCGATTCCTGCGCCTGGTGGAAATTCTGCTCGGACGCTTCGCCGGTGATGAAGGCGTCCACTCCTTGGGCGATGGCCGCGTCCATCATGGACTGCGCGCCCCCGGTACACCAGGCGAGGCGCGCGATGCGCTTGTTGCCGTCGCCCAATGCCAGTGCGGGGCGACCCAGGCGCGTGCCGATGTGCTGCGCGAGCGCATCCAGCGATTGCGGCGCGCACTCGCCCAGCCACATCAGATCTGAGGGCCCGCAGGTGAGCGGCGCACCTTCGGCGTTGCGCGAGGGGGTGAAGCCCAGGACACGCGCCAGCTGCGCGTTGTTGCCCAGCGTGGGGTGGGCATCGAGCGGCAGGTGGTAGGCGAACAGGTTCAGCTCGTGGCGCAGCACGCTGGCCAGCCGCGCCCGGCGTGCGCCGCAGACGCGCGCATCTTCGTTCTTCCAGAACCAGCCGTGGTGCACCAGCAGCGTGTCCGCGCCGCGTCGCAGCGCTTCCTCGATGAGGGCCAGCGACGCTGTCACCCCGGTGACGACGTGGCGCAGCGTGTCGCGCCCTTCGACCTGCAGGCCATTGGGCGCATAGTCGCGGAAACGTGCCGGTTCCAGCGTGTGTTCGAGCCAGCGATGGACGGTGTCCCGGGCGACGGCGTTGCGGGTATCGGCCATGGTGTGGCGCGCTCAGTCGGGCGTGGCGAGATCGTCGCCGTCGGCCCCGGTGTCTTCCTGTGTCGCTGCGGGTGACTTGACCAGGCGCGCCACGATGAGGCCGACTTCGAACAGCAGGCACAGGGGCAAGGCCAGCATGAACTGGCTCAAGACGTCCGGCGGCGTGACGACGGCCGCCAGCACGAACGCGCCCACGACGATGTAGCCGCGCAGCGACTTGAGCTTTTCGATGGTGACCATGCCGCTCTTGACCAGCAGCACCACGGCCACCGGCACCTCGAAGGTGACGCCGAAGGCGATGAACATGGTCATGACGAAGTTCAGGTAGGCCTCGATGTCGGTGGCCATGGTGATCGACTTGGGTGCGATGCCGATCATGAAGTTGAAGACGGTACGGAAGACCACGAAGTAGCAGAACGCCATGCCGAGCAGGAACAGCAGGGTGCTGGAGGCGATCAGGGGCAGCGCCAGGCGCTGCTCGTGCTGGTACAGGCCGGGCGCGACGAAGGCCCAGGCCTGGTAGAGCACGAACGGCAGGGCCAGCACCAGCGCGGCCATGAGTGTGACCTTGACAGGCACCAGGAAGGGGCTGACCACGCCGGTGGCGATCATGCTGGTGCCGGCCGGCATGGCGGCCAGCATGGGCCGCGCGAGCAGGTCATAGATGGCGCCAAAGCCCGGGTATAGGGACAGCACGGCAAAGATGGCCAGTACGGCCACGACGGCGCGCACCAGGCGGTTGCGCAATTCCATCAGGTGCGAGATGAAGGTCTCGTGGGGTGCGTCTTCCTGGCTCACGGCGTGCTTCCTGTGACGGAATCCGGTTTGGCTTCCGGAGCGTGCTCCGGTAAGGGGGTTGGCGTGGGCGCGGGGTCAGGCTCGGCCGGTGCTGCCGCCGCGCTTTCGCCCTCGATCGCGTCTTGCGCCGCCTTGACCGCGTCATCCACGGAGCGCGAGGCCTGATCGATGGCCTTGCGCGCATCCTCGAGCGGGTCACGCAGGCTGTCGCTGGCTTCCTTCATGGAGGATTTCACCGACTGGGCCGCTTCTTCCATCTGGCCCTTCAGATCCTTGATCTGATCCAGCTCCATCTCGCGCTGGATGTCGCTCTTGACGTCGCCCACGTAGCGCTGGGCGCGGCCGATCAGGTGGCCCAGCGTGCGCGCGACGCGCGGCAGGCGCTCAGGCCCGATGACCACCAGCGCGACCACGCCGATGATCATCAGCTCGGTGAAGCTCACGTCGAACATGGTGTGGCGATCAGGATTCGGTCTTTTCGCGCGCCTGGACGTCGATCGTCTCTTCCGTGGCGCGGCGCTCCTGCGTCACGGCTTCCGGTGCCTTGGCTTCTTCGTTGGCATCGCTCATGCCTTTCTTGAAGCCCTTCACGGCACTGCCCAGGTCTTCACCCATGTTGCGCAATTTCTTTGTGCCGAAGACCAGTGCGACGATGACCAGTACGATCAGCCAGTGCCAGATACTAAAACTTCCCATGGTGCAAGCCTCCTTCAGGCGGCGGGTGCCGCGCGTTTGGCCCAGGGACGTTCGCCCCCGAGGATATGTAAGTGCAGGTGATCCACTTCCTGACCACCCTCGAGCCCGGAGTTGACCACCAGCCGGAACCCGCCCTGCGGCCCGGGCCGGCAGCCATTGTCCGCCGCCAGCCGTGCCGCCAGCGTCATCATGCGCCCCAGCCAGGCGGCATCGTCCGTCGTGACCTGCTGCATGGAAACGACGTGGCGCCGGGGAATCAGCAACAGATGGACGGGTGCCGCCGGATTTATATCATGGAATGCGAGAAATTCCTCGTTCTCGAAGACTTTTTTCGATGGAATTTCGCCAGCGGCGATCTTGCAGAACAGGCAGTTGGCGCTCATTGCGGGAACATCGTGTGTGACAGTGAATCAAAAGTGACGGCTAATGTCTGACTATAACCGTTAATCGTGACCGAAGTGCCGCCGCGGGGCGCGTTTGCGGGTTTACGCCAAGGGCGGCCGGCCGGCTTTCTCGACCAGTCCCGACAGGCCTTCGCGGCGCGCCAGCTCGTCCAGCACCTGCTGCGGGTGCAATCCGTGATGGGTCAGCAGCACCATGCAGTGGAACCACAAGTCGGCCGTCTCTGCGACGATGCGCTCCGCCTGGCCGTCCTTGCTGGCCATGACGAGTTCGGTCGCTTCCTCACCCACTTTTTTCAGGATGGCGTCGGGGGCCCGGGCGAGCAGGCCGGCCACATAAGAGGTGCCCGGATCGCCGCCGCTGGATGGTTTGCGGCTTTCCAGGGTGTCGGCCAGGCGGGCGAGGAGGGTGGCGGAATCGTTCGTGCGCATGGAAAGACTCAGGGGTAGATCGTGGCGGGATCCTTGAGGACGGGATCGGTGATGCGCCAGCGTTCGTGCGCGTCTTCGTCCACCAGCTGACGGTGGAAGCAGTGCGCACGGCCGGTGTGGCAGGCGATGCCGCCATGCTGGGTGACGCGCAGCAGCACGGCATCGCCGTCGCAATCCAGGCGGATGTCGTGCACCTGCTGCACGTGGCCGGAAACTTCACCCTTGTGCCAGAGTCGCTGGCGCGAGCGCGACCAGTACACCGCCTCGCGGCGTCGTACCGTTTCCAGCAGGGCCGCTTCGTTCATCCATGCCAGCATGAGGACCTGGCCGGTGACGTGGTCCTGGGCGATGGCCGCGATCAGGCCGTTGGCGTCGAAGCGGACGTCATCCAGCCAGGCCGGTCGCGGGTTCATGCGGCCGGATTGTCCGGTTCCGGTCCAGACGTCGTGGCGATACCGCGTTCGGCCAGAAAGGCCTTGGCCTGGGCGATAGTGTAATCACCGAAGTGAAAAATGCTGGCGGCAAGCACGGCCTGTGCGCCCCCTTCGAGGACACCGTCGGCCAGATCCTGCAGCGAGCCCACGCCGCCCGAGGCGATGACCGGGATATCGACGGCATCCGCGATGGCGCGCGTCAGGGCCAGGTCGAAACCTTCGCGCGTGCCGTCGCGATCCATGCTGGTGAGCAGGATCTGGCCGGCGCCGGCGTCCTGCATGTCGCGCGCCCACGCGATGGCGTCCAGGCCAGTGCCGTGCTCGCCGCCGTGGGTCAGTACTTCCCAGCGCGGCGCGGCATCGGTGCCGCCGCTGCGCCGGGCGTCGATGGCGACGATGATGCGCGCGCTGCCCAGCGCCTGGGCTGCCGCGCGGATCAGGCCCGGCTGCGTCACGGCGGCGCTGTTGACCGACAGGCGCGCCGCGCCGGCCTGGATCAGGCGTTCCATGTCGGCCAGGCTGCGGATGCCGCCGCCGATGGTCAGGGGAATACTGATGGCCTGGGTGACTTGCGCCACCAGATCCACCATGGTGTCGCGCCCCTCGTTGGTGGCGCTGATATCAAGCATGGCCAATTCGTCGGCGCCCTGGTCCTGGTAGCGTCGGGCGATGGCGACGGGATCGCCGGCATCGCGCAGGTCCTGAAAGTGGATGCCTTTGACGACGCGGCCATTCTTGACGTCAAGGCAGGGGATGATGCGAACGGGAGAGTTCATGATGGGCTGTGTTCATCTGCCAGTTGCTGGGCCTGTTGGAAATCGAGCGTGCCCTCATAGAGGCTACGGCCCAGAATGACGCCGTCTATGCCTTCGTCGGCAACAGCGCACAGGGCGCGGATGTCGTCGAGGTTGTGCACACCACCCGAAGCAATGATGGGGATGCTGACATGGCGGGCAAGCTTGACCGTGGCGTCTATGTTGACGCCGCTGAGCATGCCGTCACGCGAAATGTCGGTGTAGATGATGGCCTCGCAGCCGTAGTCCTCGAACTTGCGCGCCAGGTCGAGCACGTCGTGGCGGCTGAGCTTGCTCCAGCCGTCGGTGGCGACCTTGCCGTCGCGCGCGTCGAGGCCGACGATGATGCTGCCCTGGAAGGCGCTGCAGGCGTCGCGCAGGAAGCCGGGGTCTTTCACGGCGGCCGTGCCGATGATGACGTAGCTGATGCCGTTGTCCAGGTAATGCTCTATGGTGTCCAGGTCGCGGATGCCACCGCCGATCTGGATGGGGACGTTGTCATCCACGGCGGCGACGATGGCCTTGATGGCGGCGTCGTTGCGCGGCTTGCCGGCCACGGCGCCGTTCAGATCGACCAGGTGCAGGCGGCGCGCGCCCTGGGCGAGCCATTGCCGCGCCATGGCGCCCGGATCGTCGGAAAAAACGGTGGAATCATTCAGGTCGCCCTGGCGCAGGCGCACGCAGTGTCCGTCCTGGAGGTCAATGGCGGGAATCAGGAGCATGATGACGAGACAGAAAAGAGGGTGGTCGGGTTGGAAAATTCTATAGTACGCCCTTGGTGGACGGGATCACGCCCGCCATGCGCGGATCGGCTTCGATCGCCATGCGCAGCGCCCGGCCGAAGGCCTTGAACACGGTTTCGCACTGGTGATGGGCGTTCTCGCCCTTCAGGTTGTCGATGTGCAGCGTGGCCCGGGCGTGGTTCACGAAGCCCTGGAAGAATTCGCGCGCCAGGTCGACGTCGAAGCTGCCGATGCGCGCCCGCGTGAACGGGACGTCGTAGTACAGGCCGGGGCGGCCGGAGAAGTCGATCACCACGCGCGACAGGGATTCGTCCAGGGGCACGTAGGCGTGGCCGTAGCGGCGCAGGCCGGCCTTGTCTCCCAGCGCAGCGGCGAAGGCCTGGCCCACGGCGATGCCGATATCTTCGACGCTGTGGTGGTCGTCGATGTGGGTGTCGCCCTCGCACTGCACGTCCAGGTCGATCAGGCCGTGGCGGGCGATCTGGTCCAGCATGTGGTCCAGGAACGGCACGCCGCTGTTCAGCGTCTGTCGGCCGCTGCCGTCGAGATCGAGGCGCACGCGGATGCGGGTTTCGTTGGTGTTGCGGGTGATGTCTGCGGTTCGCGTCATGGTGGCGTGAAAGTCAGGAAGAGGTCAGGCGCGCGGCCGCGCTGGCCGCATGGGCGTGCAGGCCTTCGCCGTGCGCCAGGCGGGCTGCGATGGGGGCCAGGGTTTGCACGCCCTGCGCGGAAATGGCGATGATGCTGCTGCGCTTCTGAAAATCATACACGCCCAGCGGCGATGAGAAGCGCGCCGTGCGCGCGGTGGGCAGCACGTGGTTGGGGCCGGCGCAATAGTCGCCCAGCGCTTCCGAGCTGTGGCTGCCCAGGAAGATGGCGCCCGCGTGGCGGATGTGCTCAAGCCAGCGCTGCGGGTCGCGCGTGGAGATTTCCAGGTGTTCGGGCGCGATGTGGTTGGCCACGGCGCAGGCCTGTTCGAGATTCTGCACGCGGATCAGGGCGCCGCGCCCGGACAGGCTGGCGCGGATCGTGTCGGCGCGCGCCATGGTGGGCAGCAGACGGGTGATTTCGGCTTCGACCTCGTCCAGCCAGTCTGCATCCGGGCTGAGCAGGATGGCCTGGGCCAGTTCGTCGTGCTCGGCCTGAGAGAACAGATCCAGCGCGATCCAGTGCGCTGGCGTGCTGCCGTCGCCGATGATGAGGATTTCACTGGGGCCGGCGATCATGTCGATGCCCACGGTGCCGTAGACGCGCCGCTTGGCTTCCGCCACCCAGGCGTTGCCCGGGCCGACGATTTTATCCACGGGCGCGATGCTGGCCGTGCCGTAGGCGAGCGCGGCCACGGCCTGGGCGCCGCCGATGGACCACAGACGGTCGACGCCGGCGATGGCTGCGGCGGCCAGTACCAGCGGATTGCTTTCACCGCCCGGCATGGGCGTGACCATGACGAGCTCGCGCACGCCGGCGACCTTGGCGGGAATGGCGTTCATGAGCACGGACGAGGGGTACGCTGCCTTGCCGCCCGGCACGTATAGCCCGACGCGATCCAGCGGTGTAATGCGCTGCCCCAGCTGGGTGCCGTCGGCCTCGGTGTAGGTCCAGGATTCGCTGACCTGGTGTTCGTGATAGCGGCGGATGCGCGTCGCAGCAGCTTGCAGGGCCGCGCGCAGGTCGGGCGCCAGCCCTTCCAGGGCCGCGGCGCAGGCGTGCCGGGAAATTTCCAGCGCGGCCATGTCGGTGACCTCGCGGCGATCCAGGCGACGCGTGTAATCGAGCACGGCGCCATCGCCCTCTTCGCGCACGCGCCGCAGGATGTCGGCGACGGTCGCCTCGATGGCGGCATCTTCTGCCGCTTCGTAGGCCAGCAGACGGCGCAGATGCGCGTCGAAATCCGCATCGCGGGAATCAAGCCGGGTAATCAAAGACATGGTGTGCAGTGTCGGCAAAGCCGTCGTGAGGATGCAGGCCGTTGTAGACCAGTGTATACCGGATTTTCATGCGGGCTGTGGCTGCGCCGCCCGGCCGAAGGCATCGAGCAGGGGCGCCAGCGCGCGCGCCCGGGTTTTGAGTGCCGCCTGGTTGACGATGAGGCGTGCGGAAATCTCCGCGATCGTCTCCACCGGGACCAGATGATTGGCCTTGAGCGTGTTGCCGGTCGAGACCAGGTCGACAATCACGTCCGCCAGGCCGACCAGGGGTGCCAGCTCCATGGAGCCATAGAGCTTGATCAGGTCGATGTGTACGCCCTTGCGTCCGAAGTGCTCGCGGCTGGCGTGCAGGTATTTCGTCGCCACGCTGAGCCGCGAGCCCTGGCGCACGGCCTCGTGATAATCGAAGCCTTCCCGGGTGGCGACGCACAGGCGGCAGCGCGCGATGTTCAGGTCGATGGGCTGGTACAGGCCGCCCGGATGGTCGCGGATGTGTTCGGCGAGAACGTCCAGGCCGGCGATGCCCAGATCCGCCGCGCCGTACTGGACGTAGGTGGGCACGTCGGAGGCGCGCACGATGATGAGGCGCAGGTCCGGATCGCTCGTGGGCAGGATGAGCTTGCGCGAGCGCTCGGGGTTTTCGCTGACGTGTATACCGGCTGCGGCCAGCAGGGGCAGGGTTTCGTCGAAGATGCGCCCCTTGGACAAGGCCAGGGTGAGGGGCTTGGCGCCCGTATTGGCCGGGTTCATGCGCCGCGCTCCCGCAGGCGCTGGATGTCCGCGCCGGCTGCTTGCAGTTTCACTTCCATGTGTTCGTACCCTCTGTCCAGATGGTAGATGCGTTCCACCGTGGTCTGCCCGCTGGCGGCCAGGCCGGCGATGACCAGGCTGGCGGAGGCGCGCAGGTCGGTCGCCATGACCGTGGCCCCGGACAGCGCCGGCACGCCGGTCACGACGGCGGTGGCGCCGTCGATGTCGATGCGCGCACCCATGCGCGCCAGCTCCAGCACGTGCATGAAGCGATTTTCGAAGATGTTCTCGACGATCACGGCCGTACCTTGGGCCACCGCGTTCAGTGCCATCAGCTGGGCCTGCATATCGGTGGGAAAGCCGGGGTATTCCTGGGTGCGGAAACTCGTGGCCTGCGGGCGGCCCTGCATGCGCGCGCGGATCCAGTCCGGGCCGCATTCCAGCGCCAGGCCGGTGTGTGCGAGTTTTTCCAGGATGGCGCCCATGGTGGCGGGCGCGCAGTGGCGCAGCATCAGCTCGCCGCCCACCGCGCCCACCGCGCACAGGAAGGTGCCGGCCTCGATGCGGTCGGGCACGATGCGGTGTCGTGCGCCGTGCAGGCGCTCGACGCCGTCGATGACGATGCGCGCCGTGCCCTGGCCGTGGATGCGCGCGCCCATGGCATTGAGCATGTTGGCCAGGTCGACCACCTCGGGCTCGCAGGCGGCGTTTTCGATGATGCTGCGGCCTTCGGCCAGGGTGGCCGCCATCATCAGGTTCTCGGTGCCGGTGACGGTGACCATGTCGGTGCGCAGCGTGCAGCCCTTGAGCCGCGCCGCGCGCGCGACGACGTAGCCGTGCTCGATGCGGATGTCGGCACCCAGCGCTTCCAGGCCCTTGATGTGCTGGTCTACCGGGCGCTGCCCGATGGCGCAGCCGCCCGGCAGGCTGACGCGCGCTTCGCCCAGGCGTGCCAGCAGCGGGCCCAGCACCAGGATGGAGGCGCGCATGGTCTTGACCAGCTCGTAGGAGGCCTCGACGCAGTCGACATTGGCCGCGTTCAGGCTGATGTGGCCCGGGCTTTGCGCGTCGGCGCGGACGCCCAGCTCGCGCAGCAGCCGCAGCGTGGTCTGGATGTCGCGCAGGTCGGGGACGTTCTCCAGCGTGACCGTGTCCGTCGTCAGCAGGCTGGCGCAGAGGATGGGCAGGGCGGCGTTCTTGGCTCCGGAAATGGTGATGTCACCGTCCAGGCGCCGTCCGCCGCAGATGAGCAGCTTATCCATTCTGGCCGGCCTGATATTCGTCAGGCGTCAGCGTCTGCATGGACAGGGCATGGATTTCGGCGCGCATGCGATCGCCCAGCGCGGCGTAGACTTGCTGGTGGCGCGCCACGCGGCGCTTGCCTTCGAATTCACGGCTGACGATGATGGCTTCGAAATGATGGCCGTCGCCACGCACGTCGACATGTTCGCAGGGCAGATGCTCGAGGATGTACTGGCGGACCTGGTCGGGGGTGGGCAGCATGAATTCAGCTCCGTAGTTTGTAGCCACGGGCCAGGAGGCGCAAGGCGCAGGCGCTCAACACGATGAAGGTCAGGCTGACGGCCGCGAGACTGCTCCAGGGCGATACGTCGGAAGCCGAGAAAAACCCGTAGCGAAAGCCATCGATCGTGTAGAAGACGGGGTTCCAGCGCGATACGTCCTGCCAGAACGGTGGCAGACTGTGGATGGAGTAGAACACGCCCGACAGGAAGGTGGCGGGCATGATGAGGAAGTTCTGGAAGGCGGCCAGCTGGTCGAATTTTTCCGACCACAGGCCGGCGATCAGGCCCAGCACGGCCATGATGCCACAGGACAGCGTGGCGAAGCTCAGCACCCAGGCCAGGTTGTCGATGGGCACGGGCGTGAACAGCCAGGCCACCAGCCACACGCCGGTGCCCACGCACAGGCCGCGCACGACGCCGGCCAGGATGTAGGCGCCGAAAATCTCGCGATGCGACAGGGGCGGCAGCAGGATGAAGACGAGGTTGCCGGTGATGCGGCTCTGGATCAGCGAGGACGAGGGGTTGGCGAAGGCGTTCTGCAGCATGCTCATCATCATCAGGCCGGGGATGAGGAAGCGCGTGTAGGGCACGTTATCGTAGATGTGGACGCGGTCTTCCAGCACGTGGGAGAAGATGAGCAGGTAGAGCAGGGCGGTGACGATGGGCGCGGCCACGGTCTGGAAGCCCACTTTCCAGAAGCGCGTCAGTTCCTTGAGCAACAGGGTGGGAAAGCCGGACCGGTGCTGCGTCGTGGCGGTGGTGAGCGGGCTGCTCTTCATGCCAGGGCTTCCAGGTGGGCGTCATCGTTGTGCATGATGCGCACGAAGGTGTCTTCCAGGTCGCTGCCGCCAAAGCGCGCCAGCAAGGCCTGGGTGGTGTCCAGCGCCGCGAGCTGGCCTTGCTTGAGCATGGCGATGCGCCCGCACAGGGCTTCGGCTTCTTCCAGGTAGTGCGTGGTGAGCAGGATGGTGTGGCCCTGATGGTTCAGGCGCGAGATGAAGTCCCACAGGGTACGGCGCAGATCCACGTCCACGCCGGCGGTGGGCTCGTCGAGAATGATGACGGGCGGGCGATGCACCAGGGCCTGCGCCACCAGCACGCGCCGCTTCATGCCGCCCGACAGCGCGCGCATGTTCACTTCCGCCTTGTCGAGCAGACCCAGGTTGCCGAGGATTTCGTCGATCCAGTCGTCATTGTTGCGCAGGCCGAAATAGCCGGACTGGATGCGCAGGGTCTCGCGCACGGTGAAGAAGGGATCGTAGACCAGTTCCTGGGGCACGATGCCCAGGGCGCGGCGCGATTCGCGGAAATCGGTGACGACGTCGTGGCCGCACACCCGGGCGCGCCCGCTGCTGGCGTGCGTCAGGCCGGCAATGATGGAAATGAGTGTGGTCTTGCCCGCGCCATTGGGGCCCAGGAGGCCGAAGAACTCGCCGTGCGCCACTTCCAGGCTGACATCCTTGAGCGCCTGGAAACCCGGCTTGCGCGCGACCCCCGACAGCATCTGCGACAGGCTGCGCCTGTGCGGGGCATAGGTTTTTGACAGGTGTTCCAGGATGAGGGCTGACATGACGAGAGGCAAAAGGCAATCCGGCATCCGTGGCCGGATACCGTCATTATAGTCGCAGGCGAGCGGGCGTCAGTGATTGCGCTGATTCAGCGTGTCGATCAGGCCGTCGATGCCGCTTTGCGCGATCTGCTGCGCAAACTGGTTGCGGTAGTTCTGGATGAGCCAGATGCCTTCCACGTTGAGATCGTAGATCTTCCAGCCTTCGGCGGTGTTTTCCAGGCGGTAGTCGATGGCGACGGCCGGGGCATCGCTTTGCTGCAGCAGGGAGCGCACGACGACGTCATCGGCGCTGGCATCGCCGCGAAACGGCAGAATGTCCAGGCGCGAGCGGCTGTCGACGCGCTTGAAGGCGCTGCTGTAGGTGCGCACCAGCGTACCCTTGAAAGCATCCACGAGGCGCGTGCGCTGGTCGGCCGTGGCCTGGCGCCAGTAGCGCCCGGCCGCCAGCCGGGTGGTCTTTTCGAGATTCACGTAAGGCAGCACGTGTTCGTCGACGATGGCGTTGATGGCGGCCAGATCGCCGGAGCGGATCGTATCCTGCTCTTTCTTGACGATGTCCAGCGCGTTGCTGCCCACCGCCTGCACGAATGTTGCAGGCGCAGCGTGCGCATCGATGCCGGCGGCAGCGGCCGGCAGGGCGGGCAGTGACAGCGTGGCGGCCAGCAGGCTGGCGGCGCCGCAAAGATGACGAAAACGTTCAAGTATCGAAGATAGCATCATGGCGTCATCTTACTTCAGTTCCGGTCGCCAGGCACCGCGGTGTCCTGGGCCGGCGGGGCCGTATCATCGCCGTCCGAATAGTCGGGCAGGTCGTCATCGCCGTAATCCGGCAGCGCGTTCTCGTCGCCGCGCCGGCGCCGGACATCGGCCTGGCGGCGTTGCAGGTAGGCATCGCGCACGAAGCTGTAGGGATCCAGGGCCACGTCTTCCACCAGCGCGTCGGCATCCAGCAGGCCGGCGCGCAGATCCAGCGCGTACAGGCCGACGATGGGGTTGCGCACGCGCACCCTGTCGATCGCGAACAGGGGGCTGGTGGGCGAGAAGCCGCCCGCGAAAGCACCCACGGTGGCCGTGCCGTCGCGCAGGGTGCTGGGCCCCAGGATGGGCAAGACCACGTAGGGGCCGGATTCCAGGCCCCAGACGCCCAGCGTGATGCCGAAATCATTGCGGATGCGCGGCGCGCCATTCATGGAAGCGACGTCGATGCAGCCGCCCAGCCCCATGGTGGAGTTGAACAGCACGCGGCCCAGCGTGTTGAAGAAATCGTGCGGGCGCGCCTGCAGAAAGCTGTTGCCCGCGGACCAGACATCGCCCAGGTTGTTGAACATGTTGCGGATGCAGGTGCGCGCCGGCTTGGGTGTCAGCGTGGTGTAGGCCAGCGTGACGGGCTTGATCAAGGCCCGGTCGACCGTGTCGTTGAAGCGATAGACGGCGCGGTTCGCGTCTTCCCAGGGGTCGGGGTCGGCCGGGGCTGCGCCCGGCGTGGCACAGCCGGCAGCCAGCAGGCCCAGGCTGGCCATGGTGATGCCCAGGCGCAGTCGTGCCGTTGCGGCACCGTCGGGGGGCGGCTGTTGTTGTGCACGCATGTCGCTGGACTCTTGCATCATGTTCCCGGGCTCGTCAAGGTTGTTTGGTCGTATTGTCGGACTGGCTTGCAGAACTATAGAGGAATTTGCTGATCAATTCCTCCAGTACGACGGCGCTTTGGGTATAGGTGATCTCGGCGCCGTCTGCCAGCATTTTATCGTCGCCGCCCGGGGTCACGCCAATGTATTGGTCGCCCAGCAGGCCGGAGGTGAGGATGGAGACCGACGAATCGTCGGGAAACGCGTAGTTGCGCTCGATGTCCAGCGTCACCACGGCCTGGAAGCGCTCGTTGTCGAAACGGATGCCCGACACGCGGCCCACGACAACGCCGCTGGACTTGACCGGGGCGCGCAGCTTGAGCCCGCCCAGGTTGTCGAAGTAGGCATGGACTTGATAGGTGGGCGCCAGCGAGAAGCTGCTCAGGTTGCCGGCGCGCAGTGCCAGGAATACCAGGGCCACGGCGCCCAGCAGCACGAACAGGCCAACCCGGAAATCGATTTTTTCTCGTGACATGTGCGAGGGACTCCTTGCGTGTAAGGCTGCCGGCCTTCAGTTGCCGAACATCAGGGCAGTGAGAATGAAATCCAGCCCCAGCACGGCGAGCGAGCCGAGGACGACGGTGCGGGTGGTGGCGCGCGACACGCCTTCTGGCGTGGGCCGCGCCGTCCAGCCGGCATGCAGGGCGATGAGCGTGACGGCGATGCCGAACACGACGCTCTTGATGACGCCGTTGGCCACATCGTCGAAGATGTCCACCCCGTCCTGCATCTGGGCCCAGAAGATGCCGGGATCGACGCCGATCATGAGCACGCCGACGATCCAGCCGCCGATGACGCCCACCATGGAGAACACCGCGGCCAGCACGGGCATGGCGATGACGCCGCCCCAGAAGCGCGGCACGAGTACGCGGCGCAAGGGGTCGACCGCCATCACTTCCATGGCGGCGATCTGCTCACCCGCGCGCATGAGGCCGATTTCCGCCGTGAGCGAGGTGCCCGCCCGTCCGGCGAACAGCAGCGCCGTGACCACGGGCCCCAGCTCGCGCGTGAGCGACAGCGCCACCAGCAGGCCCAGCGCCTGTTCCGAGCCATAGCGGCTCAGCGTGTAATAACCTTGCAGGCCCAGCACGAAGCCCACGAAAAGGCCGGACACGGCGATGATGAGCAGCGAATGGTTGCCGAGGAAGTGGATTTGCTGCCCGACCAGGCCGGGGCGCCGGAACACGATGCCCGAGCGCGCGAACAGGGTGCCCAGCAGGCGCGCGAAGGCGCCCAGGCCGGTGATGTTGCCGCGCACCGCGGCACCCAGCGCGGTGAGGAGTGTGCGCGCCTGCATCAGGACGCCCCCTTGCGCTGGTCCAGCCAGGCGCGAAAGGCGGGTGAATCCGGGTAGCGGAAGGCGATGGGGCCGTCCGGCTCACCGTCGAGGAACTGGCGCACGAAAGCGTCTTCGGAGGCCGCGAGCGTGGTGGGCGTGCCGCTGGCGATCATGCGGCCCTGGCCCACCAGGTAGACGTGGTCGGCGATGGCGAAGGATTCCTGCACGTCGTGCGTGATGAGCACGGCCGCGCAGTGCAGGCGCGTGGTCAGGTCGCGGATGAGTCTTGCGGTGACGCCCAGGGAAATGGGGTCCAGGCCCGCGAAGGGTTCGTCATACAGCACCAGCTCGGGTTCCAGCACGATGGCGCGCGCCAGCGCCACGCGGCGCGCCATGCCGCCGGAGATCTCGGACACGCCCAGGTGGGCCGCGGTGCGCAGGCCCACCGCATCCAGCGTGTCCAGCACGCGTTCGATGACCTGGCTTTCCGGGATTTGCGTGTGTTCGCGCAAGGGGAAGGCCACGTTTTCAAAGACGTTCAGGTCGGTGAACAGGGCACCCTGCTGGAACAGCACGCCCATGCGCTGGCGTGCGGCGCGCAGGGCGGCCTCGTCCATTTGCGCGATATCGTCGCCGAAGACCCGCACGCAGCCCTGGCGCGCCAGGATCTGGCCGGTCGCGGCGCGCAGCAGCGTAGTCTTGCCCGACCCCGAGCCCCCCATGAGCGCCACGACCTGGCCGGCACGGATGGTGGCCGTGACCCCTTCGAGCACTGTGTGGTCGCCATATCCCAGTACGACATCGTCGAAGGTCAGTACGGGTTGGGGCGAAACGGAAGGCTGCGGGTCGATCATGGCTGCGCGAGGGAAAGGACGGACGGGCGTCCCGTGCATTGTATCGCAGGCCCCTGCAGGGGGCGCCCGCAGCTGCGGCGTGCCCGCTCAGGCCGGCAGGTCGGCCAGGGCGTCCTGCAGCTGGCCTGCCAGCGCATGCGCCAGGCTGCGGCGCACGAACAGCGCCCACGTCGTATCCGCATCCTGGCGCGCGAGGCAGTGCAGCAGGATGGGGATCTGGAAGTACAGGCTTTGCGCGCATTGGTCCGGGCCGAAGCGGCGCGCGTGCAGATCCAGGGGGCAGCCCTTGTTCAGCCAGGCGTCGGCCTGCACGCCCGACAGGCGCAGGACGACATAGGCGCCGGACTGATCCGTGAGCGCGTGCGCGCAGGCCTGCAGCGCGTCGGCCAGACGCGCCAGGGCCTCGGTGGCGCTGGCCGGCTGTGCCGTGGTGCGCAGCAGCCATTCGTCGGGGGCGAGCCACAGCGCCGTCCAGGCGTGCGAGTGTGCAACGGTGTTGGGTTGCACGGGCAAGGCCAGGCCGCAGACCGTGCGCACCGCGTCCATGAAGGCCGTATCCTGTGGCGCGCCGCGCAGATTGATGAGGCCAGGGAACGGTTCTTCCAGGCAATGGGCGCGCCCGCGCGTGCCGCAGGAAAACCCGGACTGCCCTTGGGCGCGCAGGCCGGCCAGGGCCGATTCATGCGTGTTCCACATGCTGGCGCTCTCCTTCGGGATCGATGAATACCGTGGCCGTCACGCGGGCGCTCATGAACCGGTCCTCGCCGATGACGACGGTGACGTCCTCGCCCATGCGGGCGCGCCCATCGACCAGCAGGGCCAGCGCGATGCTGCGCCCCAGGCCAGGGCTGTGGTAGCTGGACGTGACATGGCCCCGCATGGCCGCGATGGGCGCCCGGCTGGGCGCATCGAGAATCTGCGCGCCTTCGGGAAGCACGCACTGCGGTTCGCTGGCGAGCAGGCCCACCAGATGTTTGCGCCCCTTGCCCGCGGTGTGGCTGCGCAGCAGCGAGCGCTTGCCGATGCAATCCTTGCCGCGCGCCACCATGCGTCCCAGCCCGACGTCGTCCGGCGTTTGCGAGCCATCCGTATCCTGGCCGATGATGATGTAGCCTTTTTCCGCGCGCAGCACGTGCATGGCCTCGGTGCCGTAGGGCGTGATGGCATGGGGTGCGCCGGCTTGGATCAGATGTTCCCAGAGGGCACGGCCCTGATGCGCGGGCGCATACACTTCGTAGGACAGCTCGCCGGAAAAGCTCACGCGCAGCACGCGCACGGGAATGCCGGCCATGTGGCCTTCGCGATACTGCATGAAGGGGAAGGCGACGGGGTCGACGTCGATGTCGTCGCAGGCCGCCCGCAGGACGGCGCGCGCACGCGGTCCGGCCACGCTGGCGACGGCGTACTGCTCGGTCAGCGAAGTGAGCCAGACGTTCAGCGCCGGCCACTCGGTCTGGCGCCAGCGCTCCAGCCAGGCCATGACGCGCGCCGCGCCGCCAGTAGTGGTCGTGAGGATGAAGTGGTCCGGGGCCAGGCGTAGCGTCACGCCGTCATCCAGGATCATGCCGTTTTCATCCAGCATGAGGCCGTAGCGGCAGTGTCCTGGCGCCAGGCGATCCCAGGCATTCACCGTCATGCGGTTGAGGAACTCCTGCGCGTCCGGGCCGCGGATATCGATCTTGCCCAGCGTGCTGTAATCCAGCAGGCCCACGCCTTCGCGCACGGCGCGGCATTCGCGCTGCACGGCGGCGTGCAAGTCTTCGCCCGCTTGCGGATAGTAATGTACGCGCTTCCATTGCCCCACGTCTTCGAACACGGCGCCGGCGGCCACATGCCAGTCATGGCAGGCGGTCCGGCGCACGGGCTCGAAGTGCTCGCCCAGCTCGCGTCCGGCGAAGGCGCCGAAGCTGACCGGCGTGTAGTTGGGCCGGAAAGTGGTGGTGCCCACTTCGGGAATGGGCAGGCCCAGCGCATCCGCCAGCACGGCCATGCCGCCGATGTTGCCCAGCTTGCCCTGGTCGGTCCCGAAGCCCAGGGCCGTGTAGCGCTTCACGTGCTGGATGTTGCGATAGCCTTCGCTCACGGCCAGCAGGATGTCCGATACGGTGACGTCGTTTTGCAGATCGATGAATTGCGCTGCGCCGCGCGTCGCATCGCGCCCGCGCAGGGCTTGCCAGAACGGCAGCAGGGGCGAGGCCGGCGCTTCAGTGGCCCGCCAGGGCAGTGGGGGTGGTGCCGGCGCGCGCTCGTGCGCTGGCGCGCCCGCGGCCCAGCCTTCGGCCAGTGCGGCCGGAAGCGAGAAGCTGCCGTTGGCCGCGCCCACGCTGGCCTGGCGCTGTACCGCCGTGTCCGGCACGAAGCAGGCGCGCGCCTCGCACCAGCGCGCCTGGCCCTGGGACTGCGCGAACAGGTGGATGACCGGATTCCAGCCACCCGAGACGGCCAGCAGGTCGCAGTCGAGCGCTTCGGGCAGCGCGCCGCGCCCGCTGCGCCAGGGACGCAGCCGCACGCGCCTGACCCTGTGCCGCCCTTGCGCCTGCGCGACGATGGCCTGGTGGAAGATGCGGATGCCGGCCGCCTGCGCCTGTCGGGGCAGCTCGCCTTCGCTGAGCACGCGTGGATCGATGACGCTCACCTGCGCGCCCGCCGCGTGCAGGTCCAGTGCGCATTGATAGGCGCTGTCGTTATTGGTGAAGACGACGGCCTGCCGGCCTGGCAGCACGGCGAAGCGATGGATGTAGGCGCTCACGGCCGAGGCCAGCAGAATGCCGGGCAGATCATTGTTGCCGAACACCAGCGGGCGTTCATGCGCGCCGGTGGCCAGGATTACGCGCCCCGCACGGATGCGCCAGAGCTGCTCGCGCACGCCATGGCGCTCGGCGGGCGCGAGGTGGTCGGTGCGCCGCTCGCAGGCGGTGACGAAGTTGGCGTCGTGATAACCGAAGGCCGTCGTGCGCAGGAGGACGCGCACATCGGGCAGCGCATGCAGTTCCGCCATGCACGCCTGCACCCAGTCGTGCGCCGGCGCCGCGTCGATGAGCGCGTTCCCGTCCAGCAGGCTGCCCCCGGGCTCCGGCCGTTCGTCCAACAGCAGCACGCGCCGCCCCTGGCGCCCCGCTGCCACCGCCGCCGCCAGCCCGGCCGGGCCGGCGCCGATGACCAGCACGTCGCAGTGCGCAAAGGTTTTGTCGTAGCGATCCGGGTCGGCGGCGTCGGGCGCCACGCCCAGCCCGGCGGCGGCGCGCAAGTGCTTCTCGTAGTGTTTTTCCCACCAGGCGCGTGGCCACATGAACGTCTTGTAGTAAAACCCCGCAGCCAGGAAGCGGCCCAGCGCCTGGAACAGGGCGCGCGGGTCGCGGGCCAGGCTGCGCCCGACGTTCACGCTGCGGGCCTGCAGGCCGTCGTAGAGTTCCACTTCTGTGGCGCGGGCATTGGGAATGGTGTGTGCGCCGCTTTCCAGTTGCACCAGCGCATTGGGTTCTTCCACGCCGGCGCTGACGATGCCGCGCGGCCGATGGACCTTGAAGCTGCGCGCCACAAAATGCACGCCGTTGGCCAGCAGGGCCGATGCCAGGGTGTCGCCGGCCAGGCCGGTGTAGTCCCGGCCGTTGAAGCGAAAGCGCAGCGGGCGCTGGCGATCGATGCGCCCGCCGTCGGGCAGACGATGGGATTGGCTCATGCCGGCTCCTCGTCGACCCGATCGTCGGTAAATTGATGGCTGCGGGTATCGCGCTCCAGAACGAACCAGCGCCGGCAACCCTGCGTGTGCACCCACAGCTCTCGAAAAGGCCCCAGCGTGTTGCCGCGCATGAAGAGGTAATCGGCCCATTGCCGGTCGTCCAGCCCGTCGTCCTCCCGGGCTGCATCCGGCGGCCGTACGATGTCGGCTTCGCCACCATAGTTGAATTCGATCTCGGCGCGTGCGCCGCAGTGGGGGCAGGGAATCAGCAGCATGGCAGGCTCCTCAGTGCGCCACGGCGGCGGCGCCGTGCTCGTCGATCAGGCGCCCGCTTTCGAAGCGTTCGAGCGAAAACGGCGCGTTCAGCGGGTGCGGCGCATCGTGCGCCAGCGTGTGCGCAAACACCCAGCCCGAACCCGGTGTGGCCTTGAAGCCCCCCGTGCCCCAGCCGCAGTTGAAATACAGCCCCCTGACGGGCGTTTTCGAGATGATGGGGCAGGCATCGGGCGAGACATCCACGATGCCGCCCCACTGGCGGTTCATGCGCACCCGGCTGAGCATGGGGAACAGCTCGACGATGGCGCGCAGCGTGTGCTCGATGGTCTGGAAGCTGCCGCGCTGGCCGTAGCCCAGGTATTGATCGATGCCGGCGCCGATGACCAGGTCACCCTTGTCCGACTGGCTGATGTAGGCGTGGATGGCGTTGGACATGATGACGGTGTCGATGACGGGCTTGATCGGCTCCGAGACCAGCGCCTGCAGGGGATGGCTTTCTATGGGCAGGCGCAGGCCGGCCATGGCGGCCAGCACGCTGGAGTGGCCCGCGACCACGACGCCGAGTTTTTCCGTGCGCAGGACGCCTTTGCCGGTCTCGACGCCTTCGATCGCGCCGTCGCGCACGCGGATGCCGGTGACCGGGCAGTTCTCGATGATGTCCACGCCCAGTTGGTCCGCCGCCCGGGCAAAGCCCCAGGCCACCGCGTCATGCCGGGCCACGCCGCCCCGCGGCTGCCAGGACGCCCCCAGCACGGGATAGCGCGTGTTCAGGTTGATGCCTGGTGCGCGCCGCGCCACTTCCTGCGGCGAAAGCCACACGCCGTCCACACCGTTGTAGCGGTTGGCATTGATGCGCCGCTGCGTGTCGCGCACCTCTTGCAGGGTGTGGGCCAGATTCATGACGCCGCGCTGGCTGAACATGACGTTGAAGTTAAGCTCCTGGGACAGGCCTTCCCAGAGTTGCATGGACTTTTCGTAGAGCTGGGCCGATTCGTCCCAGAGATAATTGGAGCGCACGATGGTGGTGTTGCGCGCCGTGTTGCCGCCGCCCAGCCAGCCTTTCTCCAGCACGGCGATGTTGCGCATGCCGTGCAGGCGCGCCAGATAGTAGGCCGTGGCCAGCCCGTGGCCGCCCGCGCCGACGATGATGGCATCGTAGTGGCGTCGGGGCTCCGGGTTGCGCCAGGCGCGCGGCCATTGCTCGTTGTGGTGCAGGCCGTGACGAATCAGCTTGAAGAGGGAGTATCGGCGTCTCACCCGGGCCTCCTGTCGGTCGTGTTCTCTGCGATTGTCCCCTAAAATTGGAAAACTTTGTACTATCCTGTCTTGGTTCAGGTGCTGGCAGCGGTGCTTGGTTCGAGCTGGACGCATTCGGAGGTGAACTGCAGGCACTCGCGAGATGCATATCCATTGATGCGTTTACGTATTGCGAAATTCGATAAAAGATATATACGGATGAAGAACTGGCTCTGTTGATTGGTTGTGAAAAGCGTATTATGCAAGCGCCAAAAAGGGAAATGCGTATAGACGGGAAGATGCAGCGGAACGAAATGGAGCTTGAGTCAGTGGATGGTGGGCATTCATTCCGTGTGTTCATGCGCCAGAGTTTGCAATTCCTGGAAAACTTTTCTATCGGAATAGATTATATTCCCAAAGATATGCCGGGCAGTTTTTGTCTCATGCGATGTAATGGCGCGCATGGTGGTTATAAGGTTCATCCGCATCATCGAGGTTGCCACATTCATCGTAGCAAGGCTGAAGATATCAATATGGGACTGCGGATTGAGCGGGATATTGAAGTTGCAACAGAGTATGCTGCGTTTCGCGATGCATTGCATTATTTTTTGCATAAGGTGAATGTGCGACCAATGGATCGGTATGAGTATTTTCCAGATATAGATCAGGTCGATATGTTTGGCGATAAAATATAGTCATGAAAGCATTGGATTTGCTTCGGCAACAGTTCGGAAGGGCTGTGTATTTGGAAGAAAAACGTCCTGATATACAGCAGATTTTTGCGCCACTCTATCATGAAGATGGAGACATGATGGATATTTTTCTCGATTTGCCCAAGAATGTGGATCTGGGAAAATATAGGCTCATCAAGATTTCCGATCACGGCATGACGTTGATGCGACTTTCCTACGGTTTTGATTTGGATGCGCCAAATAAGGAAAGAATTTTACATTGCATTTTGCTTGAAAATGGGGTAAATGAAAGTGATGGCGAAATGTGGGTAGAAACAACGCAGGATTCTTTATTTCCAGCACTCATGCAATTTGCGCAAACGATCGGCAAGGTATGTAATATGCGTCTCCTGCGACGTGAGACGTTGCACAGCTTGTTTGAGGAAATGCTCGGGGAATTTATCCAGGAGTCGCTTGCACGTTATCGTCCAACGCCTTCCGTGTTCCCGATTCCTGCGCGAGATGATCTGGAGGTGGATTGGCAATTCACGCCGAACGGTGTACCTTTGTTTTTGTTTGGTGTCAAGGATAATGCTAGGGCACGGCTTGCCACTATCAGCTGCCTGGAGTTTCAACGCAGCAAATTACCTTTTCGCAGTATGGTCGTGCATGAGGATTTTGACAAGATCGGCCGCAAGGATAAAGCACGCCTGACATCGGCGAGCGATAAGCAATTCACATCGCTGGATGATTTCAGACAAAATGCAGATCAATACCTGCAGCGCGAAACCGGGCATTGATGCGCTACCTTGATAAAAAGGAATTCATTCAATGACGCAAGGCAGTTTTGACGTGGTGATTGCCGGTGGCGCGGCGGCAGGCAGTGCGCTGGCGTACTTCCTCACGGCCGATCCTGGCTTCGGCGGGCGCGTAGCCGTGGTCGAGCCCGACCCCACCTACCGCTACAGCGCCACGGCGCTGTCCGCCGCGTCCATCCGCCACCAGTTTTCCACCGCCGAGAACATCCGCATGTCGCAGTTCGGTACGGAATTTCTGCGCGGATTCGCCGATGCCATGCAGGTGGGCGACTGGCGTCCGGATGCCCAGTTTCATGAAGGCGGCTATCTGTTCCTGGCCACGCCGGCGGGCCTGCCAGTCTTGCGTGAAAACCACGAGCTGCAGCGCAGCCTGGGGGCCGAGATCGCCCTGCTGGACCCGTCAGGCCTGGCGCAGCGCTATCCCTGGATGAATGTGGCCGATCTGGCCGGCGGCACACTGGGGCTGCGCGGCGAGGGCTGGCTGGACGCCTACGGCATGCTGCAGGGCCTGCGCCGCAAGGCCATCGCCCAGGGCGCGACCTACATTCCCGCCGCCGTGACGGGCTTGCGCCAGGCCGACGATGGCCGCATCACTGCGGCGCTGCTCGATGACGGTCAGGTGCTGTCCTGCGGCGTCCTGGTCAATGCCGCCGGCACGGGCGCGCCGGCGCTCGCGCGCATGGCGGGCATTGCATTGCCCATCGCATCGCGCAAGCGCAGCGTGTTCTACGTGCAGTGCCCCACGTTGCTGCCGGATTGCCCCATGGTGATCGATCCCAGCGGCGCTTATTTTCGCCCCGAAGGCCAGGGCTTCATCATCGGCATCGCGCCGCCGCCGGACGACGATCCCGACAGCACGGATTTCGACGTGCAGCACGGGCTGTTCGAGGAGACGCTCTGGCCCTTGCTGGCAGAACGCGTACCCGCGTTCGAGGCCTTGCGCTGCACGCGCAGCTGGGCCGGGCACTACGACATGAATCTGGTGGACCAGAACGTGATCCTGGGCTTGCATCCCGCAGTCGGCAACCTGTATTTTGCCAACGGCTTCAGCGGCCATGGCATGCAGCAGGCACCCGCCGTGGGCCGCGCGCTGGCCGAGCTGATCGTGACCGGGCGGTTTCAGACCCTGGATCTGTCGCGCCTGGGCTGGCAGCGTATCCTGGAGGGCCGGCCCATCATTGAAAAAAACGTGGTTTGAGGAGTCGTCCATGTCATCCCTCCGTGTCTGCAGCGCCGAAGAGACGGCGCAGTACCTGCCGTATCCCGATCTGGTCGACGCCATCGCGCAGGCCGCCCGTGACCTTGAAGCCGGCGTGGTAACGGCGCCGGTGCGCCAGATGCTGCCGTTCGGGCAAGCGGGCGTCCTTTTGTCCATGCCGTGTACGGCCCCCGACGTGGGCGTACACAAGCTGGTCAACGTCATGCCGGCTAACCGTGCGCGCGGTCTGGCCACCATCCACGGCCTGGTCGCGGTCTACGACGGCGAAACCGGGGCCTTGCGCGCGTTGCTGGACGGGCCCACGGTGACGGCGCGGCGCACGGCGGCGGTGTCCATGCTGGGCTTGCGCCTGCTGTGCCCGCAGGGGCCGACGCGGGCCTGCGTGTTCGGCACGGGTACCCAGGCCGGCGCACACGTCCAGGCATTGGCCGCCCTGTATCCCGGGCTCGCTATCGACGTCATCGGGCGCACGGTCGAGAAGGCGCAGGCCTTCGTGCAGGCCTGGCAGGAGACGGTGGATGCCCGGCTGCACGCGGTCGACGTCGTGGCGGCGGCCGTGGATGTGGTCATCACCGCGACCACCAGCGCGACGCCGGTGTATGACGAAGCGGCGCAGGCGCATCGCGTGGTGATCGGGGTCGGCGCCTACCGTCCTGATCTGGCCGAGATCGGGGCGCGTACGCTGGCGGGCAGCCGGTTGTATGTGGATGAGTGCGATGGGGCGCGCCACGAGGCGGGCGATTACATCCAGGCGGACATCGATTGGGATCGGGTCACCGGCCTGGCGCACATGCTGCGGGGCCCGCTGGGCAGCGGTGCGGCCGTGTTCAAGTCGGTGGGTTGTGCCGCCTGGGATCTGGCCGCGGCGCGCTGCGCCGTCGGCAAGCTGCAGGGCTGAACGCCGCGTCCCGGCCGCTGGGACCGGGACGCGTGCAGCCGTGAGCCGTAGGCCCGGGCCTCAGTTGGCCGTTTCGTACGGCACCATCTTGCCGTTCTTCACGATGATGGCGTGATAGGACTCGGACACCTGCATGCCGTCGTCATCGAACTCTTTGTCGCCGCTGGCCCCCACGTAGTCTTTGGAGACCGGGCCCAGGGCGTCGCGGATCGCATCCGAGGCGGAGGAGCCCGCCTTCTTGATGGCCAGCGCGGTCAGCATGGCGGAGTCATAGGCGTAGCTGCCGAAGACGCTGGTGGGGTCTTCGCCGAATTCCGCCTTGTAGTCCCGGGCATAGGCCTGGAAGGATTCGCCCGTGACGCCTGGCTCCAGCCCCTTGATGCCTTCACCCACTTCCGGGTTGTCGGCGATGTCGGTCACCCACAACGAGGGGTAGTCGGCGTACCAGTTCTTGGCCACGTCGATGCCTTGCTGGTAGGCTTCCTGAAGGATGAGCCGGGCATCCGCGCCATAGGCGGTCAGCAATACGGCACCCGGATCCTGCGATACGGTGCGGCGCAGGTCGGCCTTGTAGTCGGACTTGCCCTGCTCGTAGCGCACCTTGGTGATGCATTCTGCACCGCGAATGGTCTCGAGCTGCTTGCAGGCCTGGATTTCCATGCCGACGCCGAAGGGGTTGTTGGCCACCAGGTTGGAATAAGTCTTGGCGCCCGAGTCCTTGAAGGCGAAATCGCCCAGCGCGCGGCCCATCAGGTCATCCAGCCCCATGGTGCTGAACAGGTAGGGGCCGATGTCGCGCAATTCAGGCGAGGTGGAAGACGAGCAGATCTGCACCACGCCGGATTTTTGCGCGTACTGGCCGGTGGGTACGCAGACGCCGCTGGACAGTACGCCCAGCACGATGGGCACTTTGTCTACGTTGACCAGCTTGCGCATGGCATCCAGCGCGGCCGCCGGACGCGATTCCGTGTCCTCGATGATGAGTGTGATCTTGCCGCCCAGCTCATCCGGCCCGACTTTCACGGTGGCGCCGTCCTTCTGCGCGATCTCGGTGCCGGCGTTGATCTTCTTGACGGCCAGCTGGATGCCGCGCGAGATGTCCTCGCCGTTCATGGCGCTGAAGCCGGTCAGGGGGACCAGCACGCCGACCTTGATGTCGGCCGCCGCGGCCGGCGCCGCCATGCCGGCCAGGCACAAGGCTGCGCCCAGCCCGCTTACTAGGGTGAATAAGGGTTTTTTCATCTCCGTGACCTCCTTTTGAGTACACAGTGGGTTTAGGCCATGAACTAGGTCTTGCTTGTGCCCAGATAGGCCTGGCGAATCTTTTCATCGGACAGGATGGAATCGGCGTGCCCTTCGAAGGCGTTCTTGCCGTCCGCCATGACGACGCCGAAATCGGATGCGGCCAGGGACAGTTCGGCGTTTTGCTCGACGATGAGCACCGTGGGCCCCTGGCGATTGATCTCGCGGATTTTCTCGAAGACTTCGGCGGCGATGCGCGGCGACAGGGCTGCCGTGGGCTCGTCCAGCAGCAGCATGCGCGGCGCCGTCATCAGCGCGCGGGCCAGCGCCAGCATCTGGCGTTCGCCTCCGCTCATGGTGTGTACGCCCTGACGGCGCCGGTCGCTCAGGCGGGGAAAGCGGTCGTATTGTTCGGCGATGCGCTGCTGCAGGCACTCGCGGTCCAGGGTGTACCCGCCCATCTTCAGGTTTTCTTCCACCGAAAGCGAGGGGAAGACATTGTCCAATTGGGGCACGAAGGCGATGCCGCGCGTGACGCGCACGTGGGCCGGCAGGGCGGTGACGTCTTCATCCTCAAAGTGCACGCTGCCGGAGCGGGGGATCAGAAAGCCCATCAGGGTTTTGAGCAGGGTGGATTTGCCCGCGCCGTTGGGGCCGATGATGGTTGTGATCTTGCCCGTGGCTACGCGCAGGCTCACGTCGTGCAGGATCTCGGTATCCCCGTAGCCCGCGTAGAGGTTTCTGGCCTGTAGTATGCCCATGCGTCTGTCTCGCTCCCCTGGTGCCGTGCCTATTGCGGCACCGGTGTTGCGGAATCGGTCAGCTGGCCGCCGGCCGCGATGTAGGCGCGCAGCACGTCTTCGCGCGCCAGCACGGTCTCGACCGGCCCTTCGGCCAGCACCTTGCCCATGTCGAGCACGCACAGCGTGTCGCACAGGGCGCGGATGACGCCCATGTTGTGTTCGATCACGAGGAAGGTCTGGCCTTGCCTGCGCAGCGTGAGGATGACCTCGACGATGTCATCGATGAGGCGCGGGTTCACACCGGCCACCGGCTCGTCGAGGAGGATCAGCTTGGGTTGCGCCATCAGCACCTGGGCCAGTGCCAGCAGTTTTTTCTGACCCCCGGACAGGCTGCCCGCGTATTCATCGGCGTGACCGCTCAGCTTGACCATGGCGAGCAGGTCCCAGGCGCGCGCCAGCAAGGCGCGTTCCTGCTGTTTCACGGCGGCGGGGTGCAGCACGGCCTGCAGTACACGCTCGCCGCGCTGGTGCTGCGCGCCCATGAGCATGTTTTCCATGACCGTCATGCGCTGCGGGTTGCGCGTGATCTGGAATGTGCGGCACAGGCCCCGCTGCGCGATGCGATGGGGTTCCAGGCCCTGGATGGGGGCGCTGTTGAAGAACACGCGCCCCGCAGTCGGCCTGAGGAAGCCGGAAATGATGTTCACCAGCGTGGTCTTGCCCGAGCCGTTGGGGCCGATGAGACCGGTGATTTCGCCCTCGGCCGCCTGCAGGGAGACATCTTGCAGGGCGACCAGGCCGCCGAAGTGCCGCGTGATGCGGTCGACGTTAAGCAGCATGGCGTTCTCCTGCCGATGCCGGCGCATCCGGAGCAGGCCGGGTCGCGGCGTAGCGGCGCCGGCGTTCGGGAATCAAGCCCTGGGGCAGGTACAGGATCACGAGCAGGATCAGCATACCGATCAGCACCATGCGCAGGGCCGCCATGGTGGAGGCCAGCTCGGACGAGAAGTGAATGAAGCGCGTGGAGTTGTAGATGACCTGGACGACCAGTGTGCCCACCAGCGCGCCGACCGGATTGCCCGGGCCGCCCATGATCACCATGGCCCAGATGAGAAAGGTTTCTATGGGCATGAAGAATTGCGGATCGATGAAGCCGACGAAGTGGGCGTACAGGCTGCCGCCCGCCGCCGCCACGGCGCCGCCGATGGCCAGCGCCACGATGCGCGCGTGGCGCACATCCTTGCCCAGCGCGCGGGCGACCTCGTCGCTTTCCCGGATGCCTTTGAGCAGGCGGCCGTAGGGGCTGCGCCCCACCCAGCGCAGTGCGGCATAGGCGGCCACCACGCAGACGGCCACCACGCCAAGATAGAACCAGCCATAGCCTGCCGTCGTGAAATACGCCTGGAACGGCGCCGGGATGTTGGTGATGCCGTAGGCCGCGCCAACGTAGTCGCTGCCCAGGTTGGTGTTCAGAAAGACGATGCGGATGAGCTCGGCCGCCGCCAGCGTGGCAATGGCCCAGTAATCCTGGCGCAAGTCACCGATGGGCAGGGCCATGAGCGCGCCCAGCAGGCCGCCGCTGAGGATGGCCACGATGAAGCCCACGCCCATGGGCAGGCCCAGGATGACGCTGGTGATGCTGGAGAAATAGGCGCCCACCATGAAGAAGGCGACCTGGCCGAAATTCACCAGGCCGGTCTGGCCGAACTGGAAGCTCAGGCTCAGGCTGACGAGGCCGTAGATACCCACGACGGTGAGGAGGTAGACGATGAAATCCAGCATCAGGCACGCCTCCCGAGCAGGCCGCGCGGCCGCAGCAGCAGGATGAGGATCAGGATGGTGAAGGGAATGCCCATCTTGAAGCCCACCGGGATATAGACGTGGGAGGCTTCGCTCAGGCCCGCCAGGCGGGCCAGGGGTGCCCAGTTGATGACCAGCCCGATGTTTTCGGCGAAGCCCACGATGCAGGCGCCCAGCACCGCGCCGTAGACGTTGCCGATGCCGCCCAGAATGGCTGCGGCGAACACGGCTACCATGATCTCAAACCCCATGTTGGCCTGCAGCTGGGCCACCAGTCCCAGCATGATGCCGCCCAGCGCGCCCAGGGCCGCACCGATGAACCAGACGATGCGGATGATGCGCTCGGTATAGATGCCGCTGGCTTCTGAGAGGGGCTGATTGTCTGCCGTGGCGCGCATGGCCACGCCCAGCGTGGTGCGCGTGAGCAGCAGGTGGAAGGCCAGCATGATGAGCGCGGCCGACACGATGACCGCCGCGCCGGACGGCGACAGGCGGCCGTCGAAAATGATCCAGGGACGCGTGAGCGGCAGGGGGTAGGAGCGCGGGCTGGCACCCCAGATGGCCTGGCTGCCGTACTGCATCACCATGCCCAGACCGAAGGAGGCGATCATAAGGATGGCGGCCGCGCGGTTGCGCAGCCGGGAGAAAATGAGGCGGTCGCAGAGGATGCCCAGAAAGCCGGTAAGCACGCAGGCGATGACGGCGCCCGCCAGCACTGCCCAGCCGGCGGGAACGGGCAGTGCCAGGCTGATGGACAGCGCCAGGAATGCGCCGATGGTGCCGAACTGGACATGGGCGAAGCTGGCAAAACGGAGGATGTCGTAGACCATGGTCAGGCCGACCCCGATCAAGGCCAGCTCGGACGCCCTGATCAGGCTATCTATGATGACTTGAACCACGCATGCCCTCCCCGATGTTGGGCTCAAGCTTACGCTTTTTTTCCAACGCTTACACTACGCGTAAGCCCTGATATCCCTTTCTTGCGGCCCGTGTTCTCAGGCCTGGCGGCGCAGGTTGCCGGCGTGCAGCACACCGGTGGCCAGCAGCGTGCCCAGAAGGACGGTGCCCGCGCCCAGGATGACGGCCGGGGTCACGGCCTCGTCCAGTATCACAGCGCCCCAGAATACGCCAAATGGCGGCACCAGGAAAGTGACGGTGATGGTTCGCGACGGGCCGACGTTGTCGATGAGGCGGTAAAAGATGACGTAGGCGAGGCCCGTGCAGCCCAGGCCGATGAGCACGGCGGACAGCCAGGAGACGCCCGAGGCCGGGGCGGCGGGCCAGGCCGCGAAGGTGAAGGGCAGCAGCAACAGTGCCGAGGCGGCGATGCTGCCTGCTGCGCAGGCGATGGGGTCCAGGCCCTTGAAGTGGCGTGTCATGAAGCTGGCGGCGATGCCATAGCACAAGGGGGCGGCAATGGACGCCGCGATGGCGCCCAGCTGGCCCGGCACTGGCATGCTGAGGCTGTCCCAGACCAGGATCACGATGCCGCCGAAGCCGATGGCCAGCCCCGCCATGCGCAGCCGCGTGAGGCGCTCGCCCAGCCAGAAGCGCGCGACGATGGCGCCGAACAGCGGCGCCAGCGCATTCACAATGGCCATGAAGCCGGCAGTCAGCCCCTGCGCGGCGTAGCCGTAGAACAGGAAGGGCAGCAGGACGCTGATGATGCCGCCCAGCGTGATGACGCGCCAGTGGCGCAGAATGGTGGGAATGCGCTGGCGCAGCGCGGCAACCGCGAGCAGGAAGATGGCACCGATGCCGATGCGCAGCTCGATCAGGGCGACCGGGCCGAAGTCGTCGATGGCCAGGCGCAGAAACAGGAAGGAGCTGCCCCAGATGGCCGCCAGCAGAAACAGGTCACGCAAGTCCTGGAGGCGCATAATCTCAGGTATTGGACGATTCGCGAAAGCACGCGACCCAGTATGCCGTGGACGCGTCGTGGGCGGTATCGATCTCGCGCTGGCCGCCGAGGCTTTCCAGGATGTTGCGCGCGAGCCGCTTGCCGTATTCGACGCCCCACTGATCGAAGCCGTTGATGCCCCAGATCAGGGCCTGCACGAAAATCTTGTGCTCGTACAGCGCCAGCAATGCGCCCAGCGTATACGGAGACAGGCGCGAGAGCACGATCAGGCTGGACGGGCGCTGGCCGGGATGGGTGCGGTGATGGGCGAGCCAGCGCGCACGCTCGGGGGCATGGCCCTCGGCCAGGCTTTCCGCCAGCGCGGCGGCATAGGGTTTGCCGCAGAGCAGGGCTTCGCGCTGGGCCAGGCAGTTCGCCAGCAGGCTTTGATGGTGGCGCGGCCAGCCGTGATCGGCGTGACGGCACACGATGAAATCGACCGGTGCGCCATCCGAACCCTGGTGCAGCCATTGGAAAAAAGTGTGCTGGGCATCCGTGCCCGGCATGCCCCATACGGCGGGCCCCGTGGGCACGCCCACCGGCGCGCCATTCAGGGCCACGGATTTACCCAGCGATTCCATTTCCAGCTGCTGCAGGTAGGGGATCAGGTCGTGGAGGCGGTAATCGTACGGCGCGATGTTGAGCGACCCATAGCCCAGCACGCTGCGGTTCACGATGCCCGCCAGCGCCATCTGCACGGGTGCATTCTCCACTGGTGGGCTGTTGGCGAAGTGGGTGTCCATGGCCGCCGCACCGCCTTGCATGCCGGCCACTACGCCGGTGCCCACAGCCAGGGCGACGGTCAAACTGATGGCGGACCAGAGGGAAAAGCGGCCGCCGACCCAGTCCCAGAGCGGGAAGATGTGGTCATTGCGAATGCCCCACTCGCGCGCGCGTTCGGCCTGCGCCGTGATCGCCACGATCTGGCCCCAGGGGTCGCGGTGCCCGGCGGCGCGCAGCCATTCCAGCGCGCGCTGGCCGTTTTCCAGGGTTTCGGCGGTGGTGAAGGATTTGGACGCCATCACGATGAGGGTGTCCTGCGGATCGAGCCCCGCCAGCCCGCCTTCGATGGCATGGCCATCGATATTGGAGACGAAGTGGACTTGCCGCCACATGCCGGTGTAGCCGAAGGCGTGCACCGCCAGGCGCACGCCCCAATCGCTGCCGCCGATGCCGATGTGGACGATATTGCGCCAGCGCCGCGCGGTATCGGCCTGGCGCACGAAGTCGTCCATGCGCTGGCGTGCCGCGGCAATGTCCCCGGTGGCCGCTGGGGCCCGCAAGGCGGTGTGCCAGGCGGCCCGGTGCTCGGTCGTGTTGACGATGGCGCCGTCCAGCAGGGCGCGGCGCGCCGGCGTGAAGCGGCGCGCTTCCAGCAGGCGGGTGCCGGCGTGCGTCAGCGCGGGGGCGCTGCGTTGGGCGCTCAGATCCAGCGTGAGGCCGGCGGCCTTGATCAGGCGCAGCTCGTCCGTGGCGATGCGGGCGCTGCGCGCGGCATCGACGAAATCAGCCCACTCGGGGACTTCCGGCAGCGTGCGCAAGTCGAACAATGGCTCCACACGTGATCCTTGTCAGCGTGACGGCGATGGCAACACGGGCCGATTGTAAACCGCGTTGCACACGCGGGCGCACGGAATGAGGCGGCCGGAGTGGCGCAGGCCTTGCGGCGTGCCGGATGGTGGTGGGTCTAGCGGCGGTTGCCGCGGCGCGCGGGGCTCGCAGGGCGACCGGCGATGTGGCGGAAAGTGATGCGCGCCTTGCTCAGGTCGTAGGGCGACATTTCCAGCGACACCTTGTCGCCGGCCAGAATGCGGATGTGGTGCTTGCGCATTTTGCCACCCGTGTAGGCGACGACGGGATGACCGTTGTCCAGGGTGACGCGAAAACGGGAATCGGGCAGCACTTCGGTGACGAGGCCGCCCATTTCAATGAGTTCTTCCTTGGCCATGAATAGGGGGTACTCCTTTGTTGACCTATCAATTGATGGGGCACACAAACCAGTGTGCATCAAACATTGTAACATGGCTTTCGATGCATTACGAGCCGCTGGCGGCCGGACCCGTGTCGTGTGGCAGGCGAAAGCGTGCGGGATCAGGGCCTTGCCGGCCGTCGGGCGTGTCGATCGTGGCGATGTCTGCCATGTCTGCGGCATCGAGCTCGAAATCCAGCACCTGCAGGTTTTCCGCCTGGCGCCCGGCCGTCACGGATTTGGGGATGACCAGATTGTTCAGCTGCACGTGCCAGCGCAGCATGATCTGGGCTACGCTGCGCCGGTGCTTGGCCGCCAGCGCCAGCAGTAGGGGGTGCTGCCAGAGCGCGCCGCGCCCCAGCGGGCTCCAGGCTTCCGTGAGGATGCCGTTTTCGGCGTGAAACTCGCGCAGCGCGGCCTGCTGGAACAGCGGGTGCAGCTCGACCTGGTTCAGGACTGGCAGGACGCCGGTCTCGTCCAGCAGGCGTTCCAGGTGGTCCTGGTTGAAGTTGCATACCCCGATCGAGCGGGCCAGGCCTTCGTCGCGCAGGCGGATCAGGGCCTCCCAGGCGGCGACGTAGCGATCGTTCTTGGGCACGGGCCAGTGGATGAGGTAGAGGTCGACATAGTCCAGGTCCAGGCGTGCAAGGCTGGCCTCGAACGCGGCGCGCGTGGCTTCGTGGCCGTGGTCGGTGTTCCATACCTTGGTGGCCACGAACAGGTCTTCGCGTGCAACGCCGCTGCGCGCCAGGCCGCGGCTCACGCCGGCCTCGTTGCCGTACATCGCCGCGGTATCGATGCGGCGATATCCCAGGCCGATGGCGCTGGCTACGACGTCGGCGGCCAGGGCGTCCTCGATCTGCCAGGTTCCCAGGCCCATGCGCGGGACGTGCCGGCCGTCGTGAAATACGCAATCGTTGGTGATGGGCATGGCAGGCCTCCTGTACGCTGGCTGGGGTCCATTACAATGGTGTATTCATTATAGAGGGCAGCAAATCCCATGAGTGTGCACAGCCAGCAGCAAAGGCTGGGTATTCCCCAGTTGATGGCCTTCAAGGCCACCGGCCGCAAGATCGTTTCCCTGACCGCCTACAGCGCGCCCATCGCGCGATTGCTGGATGAGGCGCTGGACATGATTCTCGTGGGTGATTCGACGGCCATGGTGGCTTATGGCATGCCCGACACGCTCGGCTTCACGCTCGCGCAGATGACGGCCCACGCGGCGGCCGTGGTGCGTAGCACGTCGCGGGTCTGCGTGGTTGCCGACATGCCGTTCGGCAGCTACCAGGCCTCGCTCGAACAGGCGTTCACGAACGCCGCGCAGCTGATGGCCGGCAGCGGTGCCAGCGGCGTCAAGCTGGAAGGCGGCGCCGCGCTCGCCCCCACGACGCGGTATCTGGTGGATCGCGGCATCCCCGTGCTCGCCCATGTAGGGCTGATGCCGCAGTACGTCAATGCCATGGGGGGCTTTCGCGCCCAGGGCATGGACGCGGCCGCCGCGGCCCGCATCCTCGAGGATGCGCTGGCGCACGAACAGGCGGGCGCCTGGGGCGTCGTCGTCGAGGGGGTAGCCGAATCGCTGGGCCGCGAACTCACGCAGGCCCTGCGCATTCCCACCATCGGCATCGGGGCGTCGCCGGATTGCGATGGCCAGATTCTGGTCACGGAAGACATTCTCGGCCTGAGCGGGGCGCGCATCCCGCGCTTCGCGCAGACCTTCGGCAATGCGGCCCAGGTCATCGCCGAGGCGGTGCAGGCCTATGCGGACGCCGTGCACGAGGGGCGTTTCCCGACACTGGATCATTGCTTCGGCGTGCGCAAACAGGACTGAGGCATGCCCGGCACCCCAGCGCTCATCGCCCTGTGGTCCGGGTTTGGATCGCTTCCGGTGATGACGGGTCTGGCGCTTGCGCTCGCCCTGGCACTGGCCCTGGCGTTGATCGCGCTGTTCTGGCGTGCGGGGCGGGCGCGCCGCCGTGACGCGGCCCTGCAGGCTGAAAACCACGCGCTGCAGGCGCGCCTGCAGGACATTGGCCAGCAGCTTGGTCATGCCCGCGCCCAGGCCGAGCAGTTGCGCGAGCGGTTGGTCGATGCCAGCCATCGTGATGCCGACCTGGCGCGCACGCTGGATCATGCCGGCAAGGTGCTGCGCGCCGAATTCGCCGCGCTGGCCGCGCGCGAGTTGGAAGCCAGGGGACGCACACTGGAAGCCGGCAACCAGTTCGCCCTGGACGCCCTGCTGCGCCCTTTTCGCGAGCAGCTGGCGCAATTCCAGCAACGCGTCGAGCACGTGCATCAAGAGGCGGTGCGCGGCAACGCCGCACTGGCCACGCAAATCCACCAGATCGGCGAGCAGGGGCGCCGGCTCGGGGACCAGGCGGAAAGCCTGACGAGCGCCCTGCGCGGCGACAACAAGCTGATGGGCAACTGGGGCGAGATGCAGCTCGAGCGCTGCCTGCAGCAGGCCGGCCTGGTGCGCGGCACGCATTACCGCGCTCAGCCGCTGTATCACGATGCCGGCGGGCAGCGCCGCCATCCGGACTTCGTCCTCGACCTGCCCGACGGGCGGCATCTGGTGATCGACAGCAAGGTGTCGCTGCTGGATTACGAGCGCGCCCTGGCTGCCGCCGGTGCGGCGCAGCAGCACCAGGCGCTCGATGCGCATGTGCGCTCCGTGCGCCAGCACGTGGACGACTTGTCCGCGAAGGACTATGGTGCACTGGCGGGCATGAACGGGCCCGGCTTCGTGTTCATGTATCTGCCGGTGGAGGCGGCCTATGTGGCGGCCTTGCGTCACGCGCCCGATCTGGTGGAGTACGCCTGGCAGCGTCAGGTCGCGCTGGTTTCGCACGCCAGCGTGCTGCCGGTGCTGCGCTCGGTGGTCCACGTCTGGGCAATGGTGCACAGCCATCGACAGGCTCACGCGCTGGCCGACGAAGCCGGCGCGCTGTATGAGCAGGTGGTCCGTGTGGCCGGGCGGCTCAAGCGTCTCGGTGCAGGGCTGGCGACGGTCAGCCGCCAGTACAACGATGTCGTGACGGCCGTGGCCGGCCAGCAGGGCCTGGGGGCCCGGGTTGCGCGTTTCACCGAGGTCTCGACCCGGGCGAAACGCGAACTTCCCGTGCCCGATGCGCTGAATGTCGCGCTGGACGATGACCGTCTTGCGGCCCTGGCGCCGGATGAGGACGCACCCGGCCCGGGTGTATGATGATTTTGTTGAATTTTGATCTTGTCTGAAGGAGATTTTACCGTGCTTGAACTGAAGAATCCGGCGCTCTTGCGCCAGCAATGCTATATCGATGGGCAATGGGTCGATGCCGATGACGGGCAAACCATCGACGTCACCAATCCCGCCACCGGCGAGCGCATCGGCACCGTGCCGCGCATGGGGGCAGCGGAAACGCGGCGCGCCATTGCCGCAGCCGATGCCGCCTGGGCCACCTGGCGCAACAAGAGCGCCAAGCAGCGCGCCGGCATCCTGCGCCGCTGGTACGAGCTGATGATGGAAAATGCGGATGACCTCGCCCTCATCATGACGTCCGAGCAGGGCAAGCCCCTGCCCGAGGCGCGCGGCGAGATTGCCTACGGCGCCGCCTACTTCGAATGGTATGGCGAGGAAGGCAAGCGGCTCTACGGCGACACCATCCCCGCGCCATCCAGCGACTTGCGCATCGTTGTCACGCGCGAACCGGTAGGCGTGTGCGCCGCCATCACGCCCTGGAACTTCCCGTCCGCCATGATCACGCGCAAGGCCGGCGCGGCCCTGGGCGCCGGCTGCCCCATGGTGGTCAAGCCCGCCTCGCAGACGCCGTTTTCGGCGCTGGCGCTGGCCGTGCTGGCCGAAGAGGCCGGTGTGCCGGCCGGCGTGTTCTCGGTGCTGACGGGGTCCGCTGGTGCCATCGGTGGCGAAATGACGTCCAACCCCACCGTGCGCAAGGTCAGCTTCACTGGCTCGACGGAAATCGGCCGCCTGCTGATCGCCCAGAGCGCAGCCACGATCAAGAAGGTGTCTATGGAGCTGGGCGGCAACGCGCCCTTCATCGTTTTCGATGACGCTGATCTGGACGCCGCCGTCGCCGGCGCCATGGCGAGCAAGTACCGCAACGCCGGCCAGACCTGCGTCTGCGCCAACCGCATTTACGTACATGATGCCGTGTACGACGAATTCGCGCGTCGTCTGGTGCAGGCCGTGGGTGGCCTGAAGGTGGGCAGCGGCGTGGAAGACGGCGTGAACCAGGGGCCGCTGATCGACGATGCGGCCGTGGCCAAGGTGCGCGAGCACATCGAGGACGCCGTCAGCCATGGCGGACGCATCCTGGTGGGCGGCAAGCCGCACGAACTGGGCGGCACATTTTTTCAGCCCACCATCATCGCCGATGTCACGCCAGACATGAAGGTCGCGCGCGAAGAAACCTTCGGCCCGCTGGCGCCCCTGTTCCGCTTCCACACCGACGAGGAGGTGATCGGCCTGGCGAACGATACCGAGTTCGGGCTGGCGGCCTATTTCTACAGCCGCGACATCGGCCGCATCTGGCGCGTGGCCGAAGGGCTTGAGTACGGCATGGTGGGCATCAACACCGGCATCCTGTCCAACGAAGCCGCCCCGTTCGGCGGCGTGAAGCAGTCCGGTCTGGGTCGCGAAGGCTCGCGCTATGGGCTGGATGACTACACCGTCATGAAATATCTCTGCATGGGCGGCATCTGAGGTGCTGTGACTGGTTGCGCACAAGCAAGGGTTAGTCATGATGCAACTGGTCACAGATTTTGGCACAATAGGCAACGCGCTTAAATCAGAAAAATGCCGGCGCCATGCCGGCATGCACAGGGGATACCCAAGGAGAACATGATGCAAAAATGGTTCACTCAACGCGTTACCGGCAAGAAGCTCGCCCTTGCCACCGGGGCGGCCGCCGTCGCGGCCCTGCTGGCCTCGCCGCTGCCGGCCGCCGCGCAGCAGCAATTCATCAGCATCGGCACGGGCGGGGTCACGGGCGTTTATTACGCCGCCGGCGGCGCCATCTGCCGGCTGGTCAACAAAGACCGGGCCGATCACGGCCTGCGCTGCTCGGTGGAATCCACGGGCGGTTCGGTATTCAACGTGAATACCATCAAGGCGGGCGAGCTCGATCTGGGTGTGGTCCAGTCCGACGTGGGCTATAACGCCTATAACGGCGATGGCCAGTTCAAAGAGGCCGGGCCGTTCAAGAAGCTGCGTTCGGTATTCTCCTTGCATCCCGAGCCCTTCACCGTGGTCGCACGCAAGGAAGCCAACATCAAGTCGTTCGACGATTTCAAGGGCAAGCGCTTCAACGTCGGCAACCCCGGGTCCGGTACGCGCGCATCCATGGAACAGCTCATGAACGCGCGGGGTGACGACATGAAGACCTTCTTCAAGCTGGCGTCCGAACTGCGTCCCGACGAGCACGGCGCGGCCCTGTGCGACGGCAAGATCGACGGCTTCTTCTATGGCGTGGGCCACCCCTCGGCCAACATCCAGGATCCCACCACCACCTGCGGCGCCCAGCTGGTTCCGCTCACGGGCGCGGCGGTCGATGGTCTGGTCGACACATATCCCTACTACGCCAAGGTGGCGATTCCCGGCGGCCTGTACGCCAACAACGATGCCGACACGCCCACCTATGGCGTGCTGGCCACGTTCGTCTCCTCCGAGGATGTGCCTGAAAACGTCGTCTATCAGGTCGTGAAGGCCGTGTTCGACAATTTCGAAGACTTCAAGAAGCTGCATCCGGCGTTCGCCCATCTCGATCCCAAGGCCATGGTCAGCGACGGCCTGTCTGCGCCCCTGCACCCGGGTGCCGAAAAATACTACAAAGAAAAAGGCATGATGTAAGCCTGGTTCCGTGGCCCGCAAGGGCCACGCTGGCCTGAGGGGTTCGCCCCCCGGGCTGTTGTCTGTACTGCCGCCACGGTCCCGCCGTGGCGGACCAGGTGCCGGTGTGCCGTGTCATCGGGCGTGGCGGCTGGCGCTGCCCTGCAACAAGGGGAATACCACATGAACGAAAGCCCGGTACAACACGACGCGCACACGCCGGACGCCGCCGAACTGGAACAGTTCGTTGCCGATGCCGACAAGGGCGGACGCACGGTGGGCGGCATCACGGGCCGCGTGCTCTTCTTCACGGCCGTGCTCTGGTCCCTGTTCCAGCTCTGGTATGCCTCGCCGCTGCCTTTTACCTTCAACTTCGGCATCTTCAACGATACCGAAGCGCGCGCGCTGCATCTGGGCACGGCCATGTTCCTGGCCTACCTGGCCTACCCCGCGCGCAAGGCCTCGCCGCGCGACACCATGCCCTTGCACGACTGGGTGCTGGCAGTGGTCGCGGCGTTCTGCGGCTCCTACCTGTTCCTGTTCTATAACGCGCTGGCCGAACGGCCCGGCATTCCCACCACCATGGATGTGGTCGTGGCCGTCGTGGGCCTGTTGCTGCTGCTCGAGGCCACGCGCCGGTCTCTGGGCGCGCCCATGGCCATCCTGGGCGCGGTGTTCGTGCTCTACAGTTTCCTGGGCCCCTGGCTGCCGGATGCCCTGTCCCACCGGGGCGCATCCATCGAGCGCCTCATGAGCCACATGTGGCTCACGACCGAGGGCGTGTACGGCGTGGCGTTGGGGGTGTCTGTCTCCTATATCTTCATCTTCGTGCTGTTTGGCTCGCTGCTCGATCGCGGCGGCGCGGGCAACTACATGATGCAGGTCTCCTTCGCGCTGTTGGGTCACCTGCGCGGCGGCCCGGCCAAGGTGGCGGTGGCGTCCTCCGCGCTGAACGGCATGGTGTCGGGTTCTTCGGTGGCCAACGTGGTCACCACCGGGATTTTCACCATACCGCTCATGAAGCGCGCGGGTTACGGCGCGGTGCGCGCGGGCGCGGTCGAGACCGCGGCGTCGGTGAACGGGCAGATCATGCCGCCCGTCATGGGGGCGGCGGCCTTCCTGATGATCGAATACGTGGGCATCCCGTATACCGATATCATCCGCCACGCCATTCTGCCGGCGTCCATCTCTTACGTCGCCCTGTTCTACATGGTGCACCTGGAAGCCCTCAAGCTGGGCCTGGAACCCATGGCCTCCGCGCACGGGCGCAAGACGCCGCTGCAGCGCATCGCCGGCCTGGGCATGGGCATCGCCGGCACCATCCTGGTCATGGGTGCCGTCTACTGGGTCGGCACGGGCGTGCAGGCCGTGGCGGGCGAGAATGCCATCTGGATTCTGTCGGTCATCCTGCTGCTGTTGTATGTCTGGCTGCTTTGGGGCGCGTCGCGCCACCCCGATCTCGCGGCCGAAGTGACAGTCACGGATGACCGGCCCGAGCCCTGGTCCACGGTGCGCGCGGGCCTGTACTTCCTCATCCCCATCGGCATTCTCGTGTGGTGCCTCACCATCGAGCAGCTCTCGCCCGGCCTGTCGGCGTTCTGGGGGGTCATGTCCATGCTGTTCCAGATGGCCACGCAGCGCCCGCTCATGGCGCTGTTTCGCAGGCAGTCCGTCGCCCCTGCCATCCGGCGCGGGCTGTGCGAATTGGTGGGCGGCCTGGAAGACGGCGCGCGCAACATGGTGGGCATTGCCATCGCTTGCGGTACGGCAGGTCTCATCGTGGGGGCGGTCACGCTGACCGGGCTGGGCCTGCGCATGACCGCTTTCGTCGAGATCGTGTCCATGGGCAGCGTGCTCATCATGCTGTTCTTCACGGCCGCCGTGTGCCTGGTGCTGGGCCTGGGCATGCCCACCACGGCCAACTACATCCTCATGGCCACCCTGATGGCGCCCGTGGTGGTCGAGCTGGGCGCCCAGAGCGGGCTCATCATCCCGCTCATCGGCGTGCACATGTTCGTGTTCTATTTCGGCATCATGGCGGACATTACCCCACCCGTGGGGCTCGCCACGTTTGCTGCGGCCGCCATTTCCGGGGCCGATCCCTTGCGCACCGGCGTGCAGGGGGTCAAGTACGCGATGCGCATGGTGGTCCTGCCCTTCATGTTCGTCTTCAATCCTTTGCTGCTGCTCATGGACATCGGCAGTTGGGTCGAGCTGGTGCTGGTGGTGGTTGGCGCCACCCTGGCCTCGCTGACGTTTTCGGCGGCCACGCTGGGCTGGATGCGTTTCAAGTGCAGCTTTATCGAAGTGCTCGTGCTGTTCGCCATCACTTTCGTGCTGTTCCGTCCCGACTGGCCCATCAACTTCATAACGCCGAAATACGTCGAGCGGCCTGCGGCCGAGCTCATGTCGGTCGCGGCCGGCATGCCGCACAATGGCCGCCTGGTGGCCATCATCAAGGGCACCAACGTCGAAGGGGATGATCTGGTCAAGACGGTGGGCGTGGCCTTGCCCGCGCTGCCCGAGGGCAGCAGCGCCAAAGGGGATGCCGCGGCCACCCAACGCATGGCCGCGGCCGGCTTAATGGTAATGGCGTTCGGCGATACGGCGCAGATCTCCAACGTACGCTTCGGCAGCGCCGCGCGGCGCGCGGGCTGGGAGCAGGGCTGGGATATCGACGCCATCATGGTGCCCAACCCCGATCGTCCGTCCGAGTTCTGGTCGTATATCCCGGCCATTGCACTGCTGATTCTGATCTGGATGATCCAGGGCGTGCGCATGCGGCGTGAGCCCGCGCCCCAGCCTCTGGCAGCCATTTAGCGCACGCGCTGCGCCGCTTCAACCGGGCGGGGAGCGGCGCGCGCGCAGCCAGTCGTCCAGCTGGTAGCGCCAGTACGTGAACTGGACGGCCAGGCGGCCCAGCGGGCCGCCGTTCCACGCCAGACCGAACGGCGCGAAGCGCCGGTAGCGGTCAGATTCACCCGTAATGGCTTCGGCCACGCAGCGCGCGCCGATGGCGGTGGTGTTGACGCCGTGGCCGCCAAAGGCCGTGCAATGCCACAGGCCCGGGCGCAGCTGACCGATCTGCGGCATCATGTGGCGCGCATACCCCATGAGGCCGGACCAAGTCAGCGCAACAGGCGCGTCTTTCAACTGGGGGTAGCACAGCGCCAGCTGGCGTTGCAGGATGGCGGTGATGTTGCGCGGATCGCTCACGCGCGTGGTGATGTGCCCACCCCACTGCAGGCGATCGCCCTGCGTAATGCGGTAGTAGTTGCCCGCGCGTCGGGTATCGCCCAGCGCGGCCGGCGTGCGGATGGCCTGGTGCAGGCGCTCGCCCAGCGGCTCGGTGAGCATGACATAGGTGGCGATGGGCAGGCTGGCGCGCTGCAATGCCGGCACCAGCGGGCCCGTATAGCCGCCGGTGCAGACCACCACGGTTTGCGCCGTGACGCGCGCCGTGTCTGTGTCGAGCAAGAACTGCCCGTGGCGCGCCGCCAGCGTGCGCACCGGGCTGTGCTCGTGCAGGCTGACGCCCAGCCGCGCGCATTCGCGCGCCAGCGCATGGCAATAATTGAGCGGGTGGAAGTGAAAGCCGTCTTCGGCGTAGACGCCCTGGTGGTAGCGCGGGCTGTCGACCAGGGCACGCACGGCCGCGTGGTCCAGGTAGTGCAGCGGCCGGCCGTAGCGCTCGCGCTGCTGTGCGCAGCTGCGACGAAAGGCATCGGCATTGTCGTAGACCGAGAACTTGACGTGACCCGGCACCAGCTGCGCGGCCTCGCCCGCCAGGCGCAGCGCGGCCTCGCGGACAATCTCTACACCCTCCATGGACAGACGGAACAAGGCGTCGAAGTGATCTTGCCCGAGCCGGTGCAGCAGGACATCGTCGCGCGCCGACCACGACGGGCTGACCGCGCCACCATTGCGCCCCGATGCCCCCCAGCCCAGGCGCTGCGCTTCCAGCAGACAGACGCTGCGCCCGCGCTGCGCCAGTTCCAGAGCGCAGCTCAGGCCCGCCAGGCCGCCGCCGATGATGGCGATGTCGGTGGCCTGGGCACCCTGTAGCGTCGGCCAGCGCCGCGCACCCTGCAGGCTGCGCCGGTGTACGCTGTCGATGTAATCCGTATCCATCATTCCATGGGCAGGCTTTTGATGCCGCCCAGCCGGGTTTCGAGCCAGCGCGCGAAGCGCAACACCGGGTAGCAGTAGATGAAGTAGATGAGGGCGATCAGGCTATAAATATACAGCAGGTGATGCGGGAAGGTGATGATGAGCTGCTCGCCCTGGCGCGTGAGCTCGGCGATACCCACGACGGAGACGATGGCCGTGCTCTTGATGAGGATGACGTAGACGCCGCTCATGGGCTGCACGATCAGGCGCATGGCCTGGGGCAGGATGACGAGCCGCATGGTCTGGTAGCGGTTCAGGGCGATGGCGGCCGCCGCTTCCCACTGTTCGCGGCCGATGGAGCGGATCGCGCCCGTGACGATTTCCGCCACGTAGCTGGAGGTGTAGACCGCCAGCGTGACGAAGGCGGCGGTTTCTGAATCCCAGCTCAGCCAGGCCACCCCTGTGCCGGGAAGCACGAAATAAAACAGGTAGAGCTGCACCAGGAAGGGCGTGCCGCGCAGGAAATGGATGTACAGGCCCAGCAGCGCGTTGATGAGCGGCAGGCGATAGACGCGCAGCAGGCCGACGGCAAAGCCGAGTAGCGAGCCGGCGATGATGGCGAAAAATGAAATGCGCAGCGTTTCCAGGAAACCGCGCACCAGGAACGGCGTGACGACGCGCGTGACCTCTATGTAGGGCGTGATGAGCTCCAGCATGTCAGGGCGCGCTCCAGGCCGGGCCGGACAGGCGTTGCGTGACCGCGCGGGACAGGATCAGCATCAGCGCATAGATGAGCAGGTAGCCGGCGGCCACGGTAACAAAGCTTTCGGTGGGCATGATGCGTTCGCTGTTCATGACCATGCCGGCCGAGAGCAGCTCGAACACGGTGATGAGCGAGAGCAGAGAGGTGTCCTTGATGAGGATGGCGGTCTGCCCCAGCAGGGGCGGCACGGTGTTCACGAAGCCCTGCGGCAGGATGACGTAGCGCAGGCGTTGCAAGGCATTCATGCCCACGGCCTTGGCGCCTTCGATCTGGCCGCGGGGCACGGACTCGAAGCCCACGCGCAGGATCTCGCCCATGTAGGGCGCGGTGTGCAGCACCAGCGCAAAAATCCCCAGCCACATTTCGTCCCAGCGCAGCGTGAAAGGAAGCACGATGGGCAGGGCGTAGTAGACGATGTAGATCTGTACCAGCAAGGGGGTGGCGCGGATGAACTGGATATAGGCCGCCACCGGGCGCCAGACGAGCGGCCGTACCGACATGCGCGCCAGGGCCAGGCCTGTGCCCGCCAGCAGGGAAAGGACCAGTGCGATGGCCGAGATGGTGAGCGTGGCCAGCAGGCCGCGCCCGAACTCGTCCAGGTAAAGCGCCACGACGCGCCAGTTGTAATAATCGAGCAGCCAGGTCACCACAGGATCTGCTCCAGGAATTCGCGCGTGCGGGCTTGCCGCGGCTGCGTGAAAAGGGTGTCTGGCGTGCCTTCCTCGACGATGCGCCCGGCATCCATAAAAAGGACGCGATCCGCCACTTCGCGCGCAAAGCCCATTTCGTGGGTCACCACGGCCATGGTCATGCCGCCCAGCGCCAGCGATTTCATCAGGTCGAGCACGTCGCCCACGGTTTCCGGATCCAGCGCCGAGGTGGCTTCGTCGAACAGCATCAACACCGGATCCATGGCCAGCGCGCGCGCGATGGCCACGCGCTGCTGCTGGCCCCCCGACAGCTCGGCCGGAAACCGCGTGGCCAGACCGGACAGGTGGACGCGTTCCAGCAGCGCGTGCGCGTGCGCCACGGCCTCGCGGCGGTTGCGCCCGAGCACGACGCTCTGGGGCAGCGCGATATTGTCCAGCACCGTGCGGTGCCGGAACAGGTTGAAGTGCTGGAAGACCATGCCGACCCGAGCCCTGAGCGCGTTAAGATCCGTGCCGGGCGCGGTGAGCTCCGTGCCGTCGATCGTGATGCGCCCTGCATCGACGGTCTCGAGCGCGTTCAGGGTGCGCAGCAGCGTGCTCTTGCCCGAGCCGGACGGTCCGATGATGACGAGCACTTCGCCGCGCGTCATGCGCAGCGATACCTCATCCAGCGCCTGGTGCCGCCGCGCAGTGCCGGCAATGGGAAACGACTTGCTGATTTGTTCGACGAGGGCCAGGACGGCCATCAGTTGTCTTTTTTCCAGTCGGTGGAGTACCAGTAATTGATCATGGCGGGCAGGCTGCGGTCGCCTTCGCGCATGACGACCCAGTTGTCGAGCCAGAACTTGAGGTTGATGGCGTTGGACTGTACGGCGAAGGCGAGCGGTTCGTTGACCATGGTGCCGTCGAGAATCTTGAGATTGCCGAAGTCGACCAGGAATTGTTCCGCCGTGCTGCGCGCCATGATGCCGGCATCCACGCGGCCCGAAGAGATGGCCTGACCCACGGGAGCGCTGCCGCCGGAGTATTCCTTGATGGTGGCTTTGGGCAGCAACTTGTGCCCTGTTTCAGCGTAGGTGCTGGCGCCCAGCGCGCCGATCTGCAGCTTGTCTGCATTCAGATCCTGCCACTTGGCGTAGGGCGCATCGGCCTTGGCGACGGCCACCGTTTCGGCAAAGAAGACCGGGCGCGAGAACAGAACCTGGATGGCGCGTTCCGGCGTGGGCGTCATGTCGGCCGCGATCAGGTCGACCTTGCCCGACGTGAGCGCGGGGATCAGGCCTTTCCAGTCATAGTCCTGCAACACCAGCTTCACGCCCATGTCGGCCGCCATGCGCTTGACGATTTCCACTGCCAGGCCGGTGCGTTCGCCCTGCTTGTTGATGAAGCTCATGAGGGGCCCGGAGGTTTGCACGGCCACGCGCAGTTCGCCCCGCTTGACGATGTCCGTCAGCTCATTGGCGTGTGCCTGCACGCCCACCGATGCCGCCAGGGCGACGGTGGCAAAGGCCACCAGTTTCTGGATCAGTTTCATCTCTCCTCCATCGTGAATGCATGATTTTGATTGGAATGGGCCGGCGATGCGCTGCCCGGCTCAGCACGATGCTAGCCTTGTTTCACGAACGAAGAAAGCGGGGATGACCCTTAGGTTCCCCGCGTCGGTTATGCTCAGGGGTACAGGCCGCGCATCTGGTGTGCCTCCAGAATGCGCGTGCAGGCCGTGATGAAACAGGCCGTGCGCAGGCTGACCTTGTGCTCGGTGGCGCTGGTCGAAATGGCCGCATACGCGTCGTGCATGATGACGTCCAGGCGCGTGTTGATTTCTTCTTCGCTCCAGTAGAAGGAAGAGGCGTTCTGTACCCACTCGAAGTAGCTGACGGTGACGCCGCCGGCGTTGGCCAGCACGTCTGGCACCACGATGACGCCCTTGGCATCGAGAATGTCGTCGGCTTCGGGCGTGGTGGGGCCGTTGGCGCCCTCGATGATCAGGCGCGCCTTGATCATGTCGGCATTGCGGCGGGTGATCTGGCCTTCGAGGGCCGCGGGGATGAGCACGTCGGTGTCGAGCGCCCAGAACTCGTCGGGCGTGGGCGTGTCGACGCCCGGAAAGCCCGCCACGCCGCCGGTGCGACCCACGTGTGCGCGCAGCGCGGGGATGTCCAGCCCCGAGGCCTGATGCACGACGCCGGTATGGTCATGCACGGCGATCACCTTGGCGCCGGCCTCGTGGAACAGGCTGGCCGCCGTGCCGCCCACATTGCCCAGACCCTGTACGGTGACCCGTGCGCCGGGAATGCTCATGCCGGCATCGCGCATGGCGCTGGAAGCCACCACGAATACGCCGCGGCCCGTGGCGCCGACGCGGCCCAGACAGCCACCGGCGCTGATGGGCTTGCCGGTGACCACGCCCAGCACCGTGGCTCCCACGTTCATGGAATAGGTGTCCATCATCCAGGCCATGATCTGCCCGTTGGTGTTGACGTCGGGCGCGGGGATGTCCTGTTGCGGGCCGATGATGAGGCCGATCTCGCTCGTGTAGCGCCGCGTGATGCGCTCCAGCTCGCGCTGCGAATAACGGCGCGGATCCAGACGGATGCCCCCCTTGGCGCCGCCGAACGGCACGTTCACGGCCGCGGTCTTGATCGACATCCAGGCCGACAGCGCCATCACCTCGGACAGGGTGACATCCTGGTGATAGCGCACGCCGCCCTTGCCGGGGCCACGCGCCATACTGTGTTGCACCCGATAGCCCTCGAAATGGGCCATGGTGCCGTCATCCAGCTCCACCGGAACATCGACTATCATGACGCGACGGGGGCGCTTGAGTGTATCCAGCCAGCGCGACAGGCCGCCCAGGTAGGGGGCAACGCGATCGACCTGTTCCAGATAATTGCCCCAGGGGCCAAGCTCGTGCGGGTTCAGGTATGAGGGTAGCGCGAGCGCGGGTTGTTCTGGCATGTTTCGGACCTATTCTAGAAAATGACGAAAATTCGGGTCCCGCTTGTGCAGGTAGACGGATCTGGGCCGGGCGCTGGCGCCGGGCTGAATAAGGGTTTATTTTAGTATTGAATGCCGGGGGAGGCATCATGACAACATACTATGAGGGCCGCGAGACTGTCGAGCCGCAAGAGCGCGAGACGCAATTGCTGCGCCGTTTGCCCGCTACGCTGGCGCATGCCTGCAAAGTCGCGCCCGCCATTGCCGAACAGCTCGAGGGGGTGGATCCGGCCGATATCGTGTCGCGCGAGCGCCTGGCGACGATTCCCGTGCTACGCAAAAGTGCGCTGCTCAGCTTGCAGCTGGCCCGTCACGACGAACGCGGCGGCGATCAGAATGACGAACGCGACCGGGTGTTCGGCGGCTTCTCGGCCATCGGCTGGGGCCAGGCGTTGCGCGTGTTTGCGTCCCCCGGGCCGATCTACGAGCCCGAGAGTGCGCGGCCGGATTACTGGGGCTTCGCGCGTGCGCTGTACGCGGCCGGTTGCCGGCGCGGCGATCTGATCCACAACTGCTTTTCCTATCACTTCACGCCGGCCGGCTCCATGCTGGAAACGGCAGGGCACGCGCTCGGTTGCACGGTGTTTCCGGGCGGCACGGGCAATACCGAGCTGCAAGTGCAGGCGATGGCCGATTTGCGCCCGGCGGTCTATACCGGCACGCCCAGTTTTCTGCGCATCATCCTCGAAAAAGCCGTGGAAATGGAGCGCCCCATCGGCCTGCGCTGCGCGCTGGTGTCGGGCGAAGCCTTTCCGCCGTCGCTGCAGGCCTGGCTGGCCGAGCGGGGTGTGGCGGCCTATCAGGCCTACGGCAGCGCCGATCTGGGCATGGTCGCGTATGAAACCGAAGCGCGCGACGGCCTGGTCCTGAACGAGGATCTCATCCTCGAGATCGTGCGCCCCGGCACCGGCGACCCGGTCCCTGATGGCGAGGTGGGCGAGGTAGTGGTGACCACCTTCAATCCGGATTACCCGCTGGTGCGCTTTGGCACGGGTGATTTATCCGCCATCCTGCCTGGGCGCTCTCCCTGCGGGCGCAGCAACGTGCGCATCCGTGGGTGGATGGGGCGGGCAGACCAGACCACCAAGGTCAGGGGCATGTTCGTGCAGCCGGGACAGGTGGCCCGTGTCATGGCGCGCCATCCATCCATCGTCGCGGCACGTCTGGAGATCAGCGGCGAGATGGGCGCGGATCACATGGTGCTCAAGGTTGCACTGGAGGGGGCCAGCGTGTCGCCGGACGCCATCGCGGCAAGCGTGCGCGAGATCACCAAGCTGCGCGCCGACGTCGTCCTCGTGGATCGCCACGACTTGCCCAATGACGGCAAGGTGATCGACGATCAGCGCCGTTACGAATAGATTTTTGTTCAGTCATCCGTTCAGGAGGTTTCATGCGTACTTTCGGTTTTGCCCTGGCCGGCCTGGCTCTCGTGCTTGTCGGCACGCAGGCGCAGGCGGATACCTTGTCCGTCGTCAAGGAAAGGGGGCAGGTGCATTGCGGCGTTACGACGGGTTTTGCCGGGTTCTCGGCACCGGATTCAAAGGGGGAGTGGCAGGGCCTGGACGTCGACATGTGCCGGGCAGTGGCCGCGGCGGTGTTCGGCGATGCGTCGCGCTTCAAGGCGGTGCCGCTGAACGCTCAGCAGCGCTTCACCGCGCTGCAGTCGGGCGAGGTGGATGTGCTGACGCGCAATACCTCGGTGACCCTGCAGCGCGACGCCGCGCTGGGCGTCATGAGCGCGGGCATCAATTTCTACGACGGTCAGGGCTTTCTGATCCGGCGCGCCCTGGGCGTCACGCACGCACAGGAGCTCGATGGCGCGACGGTATGCATGCAGACCGGCACCTCGAATGAAAACAACATGGCCGACTGGGCCCGCGCCCACGGCATCAGCACGACGCCGGTGGTGTTCGATCAGTTCAACGAGGTGGTGAACGCCTTTGCCTCGGGTCGCTGCGATGTGTTCACCACGGATGCCTCGGGCCTGGCGTCGATACGCGTGTCCCGCATGGAAAATCCCGACGAATACATGGTGTTGCCCGAAATCATTTCCAAGGAGCCGTTGGGGCCGTTCGTGCGCCAGGGCGACGATGCCTGGCTGAACGTGGTCAAGTGGTCGCTGCAGGCCATGATCAATGCCGAGGAGCTGGGTGTCACTTCGGAGAATGTCGAGGCGCAGCGCGAGAGCAGCAATCCCGATGTCCGCCGCCTGCTCGGCACCACGCCGGGCAACGGCGCCTGGCTGGGGCTGGATGATGCCTGGGCCTATGAGATCATCCGTCAGGTCGGCAACTACGGCGAGAGCTTCGAGCGCACCGTGGGCAAGGGCAGCCCGCTGCAGATCGAGCGCGGCCTGAACGCTTTGTGGACCGAGGGCGGCCTGATGTACGGCCTGCCCATGCACTAAGACGGCGACTGCCGGCGCGCGGCCAGGGCGTTGCCCGCCCGGCTGTCTGGGCGGCGTCCCAGCTCGCCGGCGATCCACTGGCCGATGTCGACCACGGCATCCAGGTCGACATCGGTCTGCACGTCCATGCCGTGCAGCATGTAGAGCACGTCTTCGGTGGCGACGTTGCCGGTGGCGCCTTTGGCGTAGGGACAGCCGCCCAGCCCGGCGACCGAGCTGTGGAAGATGGCGATGCCGGCCTGCATGGCGGCCAGGATGTTGGCCAGCGCCTGGCCGTAGGTGTCGTGGAAGTGCCCGGAAAATAGCGCGGGATCGGCCAGTTCCGTGACGGTTTTCATGACGCGCTCGACGCGTGCGGGCGTGCCCGTGCCGATGGTGTCGGCGATGTCGATCTCATCGCAGCCCAGGGCCAGCATGCGGCGCACCAGGTCGGCCACGGCCGCCACGGGCGTAGGCCCAGCGTAGGGGCAGTCCAGCGCGCAGCTGATGCTGGCGCGCAGGCGGATGCCGGCATCTTTGGCGGCTTGCGCCACGGGCTCGAAACGGGCCACGGATTCAGCGATCGAGCAGTTGATGTTTTTCTGCGAGAAGGCTTCGCTGGCGGCGCCGAAAATCACCACCTCATCCACCCCGGCGGCGCGCGCGGCCTCGAACCCCTTGAGGTTGGGCGTGAGGGCGGAATAAATCGTGCCCGGCCGGCGCTGTATGCCCGCCATGACCTGGGCGCCATCCGCCATTTGCGGAACCCACTTGGGCGATACGAAAGAGACGGCTTCGACGTTTGCGAAGCCGGCGGCGCTCAGGCGATCTACCAGCGTAATCTTGGTGGCCGCCGGAATGGGTGTTTTTTCATTCTGCAGGCCATCGCGCGGGGCGACTTCGACGATCTTGATTCTGGAAGGCAGTTTCATGGCGGTGTCCTGATGGCGTCGGGCAAGGCGCCCGCTGCCATCATAGCGCTCATCGGCGCTGGTAGGTACCGTCTGGCAATTGCCATACCCTGCCCTGCAGCGCGAGCCCGCCCAGCGCCGCCGCGACGGCCTGTGCCGGCAGACCGCTGAGCGCGATGAGGGCGTTCGCATGCAGGGTATCGCTGGCCAGCGCGTCCAGCACTTGGCGTTGCTGCGCATCCGGCGCCGGCCCCTGCGGCGCGGATTCCGGGGGCATCGTGCAGCGCGCGGACACCGCCGGCGTTGGCCAGAGGCGTTGCAGCTCGTCGCGCAGGTCGTCGATGGTTTCCACCAGGCGCGCGCCGTCGCGGATCAGGGCGTGGCACCCGCGCGACAACGGTGAGTGGATGGAGCCGGGTACGGCGAATACCTCGCGCCCCAGCTCGCCGGCCAGGCGGGCGGTGATCAGCGCGCCGCTGTGGCGCCCCGCCTCCACGACCAGCACGCCATGCGCCAGCGCAGCCACCAGGTGGTTGCGCTGGGGGAAATGGTGGCGCCGCGCCGGTGTGCCCAAGGGCAAGGCGCTCAACAGGACGCCGCGGGCAGCGATGCGCGCCTGCAGGGTTTCGTGACCCCGAGGATAGACGATGTCGATCCCTGTGCCCAGGACGGCGGCAGTGCCTGCGCCCCGGTCGCCCGCGGCGAGCGCGCCTTGGTGGGCGGCGGCATCGATGCCCAACGCCAGGCCGCTGACGATGGTCCAGCCCTGGTGTGCCAGCGCCTGCCCGAACGCGCGCGCGATGGCCAGGCCCGCCGGCGTGGCGCCGCGCGCACCCACGATGGCCAGGCAGGCGCCGTGCAGGCGGGCGGGCTGGCCGCTGGCATACAGGACCAGCGGCGCATCGGGCAGATCGCGCAGGGTGGGCGGATAGGTATCGTGCGCAAGCGTGAGCAGGTGGTGGTTCGGCGCCTGCAGCCAGCGCAGACTGGCCTCGATGCGGGCAGTGTGCGGGGCCGGCAGCGGCAGATGGAGCTGGCGCGCCAGAGCGCGTGGAATGACGCTGGACAAGGCAGTGGGCGATGCCGCATAGATGGCGGCGGGCGAGCCGAAGCAGGCCAGCAGCGCGCGGCCGCGCACCGGACCCAGGCCGGGTTCGAGGGACAGGCGCAACCAGGCGCGCTTTTCCTGCAGGTCGGTGGAGTCGGGCATGGCCCAGTGTGGCACGCGTGCCGGGCTGCCGCCAGCGCCCGCGGGACATAAACATCCGCGCCAATTGATTTATCATAGAGGGGTTGAGTGCCCAGATCGGATTGTTTGCAATGGCTTTGCTCCCCATACTCTGTTACCCGGATCCCCGCCTCTACAAGACGGCGGCGCCGGTGGTCACGGTGGATGAGCGCATTCGTCAGCTCGTCCACGACATGGCGGAAACCATGTATGCCGCGCCCGGCATCGGCCTGGCCGCCACGCAGGTCGACGTGCACGAGCGCGTCATCGTCATCGATATTTCGGAAGGGGGCAATGATTTGCGCGTGCTCATCAATCCCGAGATCGTCTGGAAAAGCGACGAGCTGCAGCGCTACGAAGAAGGCTGTCTGTCGGTGCCCGGCATTTATGACGAAGTGGAACGGGCGGCGCGCGTGCGCGTGCGCGCCCTGAACGAACACGGCGCGAGCGTCGAATTCGAGGCCGACGGCCTGCTCGCGGTGTGCGTGCAGCACGAAATCGATCATCTGGATGGCAAGGTGTTCGTCGAATACCTCTCGCGGCTCAAGCAGGAGCGCATCCGCACGCGCCTCAAGAAGCGCGAGCGCGAGCGCGAAAAAGAAGCCCTGCGCGCCTGAGGCGGCGCACCCGCCCACGCATGGTCATGCGCATCGCCTTCGCTGGAACGCCCGAGTTTGCCCGCGTCGCGCTGGACGCCATCCTGGCGGCGGGTCACGACGTTGTCCTGGTGCTGACACAGCCGGACCGCCCGGCGGGCCGCGGCATGCAGCTGCAGCCGGGGCCGGTGCGCCAGTGCGCGCGCGACGCCGGTCTGCCCGTGTGCCAGCCGCGCAGTCTGCGCCTGGATGGGCGCTATCCGGACGACGCCCGGGCGGCGCAGCACGCCTTGCAGGCGGCGCAGCCGGATGTCATGGTGGTGGCGGCATACGGCCTTTTGCTGCCGGCGTGGGCGCTCGCGCTGCCGGCGCACGGTTGCCTGAACATCCACGCCAGCCTCTTGCCGCGCTGGCGCGGTGCGGCACCCATCCAGCGCGCCATCGAGGCCGGCGATGCCCGCACCGGCATCACCATCATGCAAATGGACGAAGGCCTGGATACTGGCGACATGATCCAGGTGGCTGAATGCCCCATCCGTTCCGATCACACGGCGGCGACATTGCACGATGCCCTGGCTGTCCTGGGCGCGCAAGCCATCGTGGCGGTGCTGGACCAGCTTGCACGGGGTGTGGTCTTGCCCCGTCAGGCACAACCCGCGCAAGGCGTGACCACGGCGCACAAGTTGCAAAAATCCGAAGCCGCGCTTGACTTTGCGCGCCCTGCGGCTGAGCTGGAGCGTCGCGTGCGCGCGTTTCAGCCCTTTCCCGTGGCCAGCCTGACGCTGCCGGGCCTGGACGCCCCTGTACGCGTCTGGCGTGCGGCGGCGCTTGCCGGCCCGGCCGGTGCGCCGCCCGGTACGGTGGTGCAGGCGGGCCCGGACGGGCTGGACATCGCCACGGGCGATGGGGTGTTGCGCATCCTGGAATTGCAGCGCGCGGGGGGGCGGCGCCAGCCGGTGGCGGACTTCCTGCGTGGCTGGCAACGGCCGGTGCAGCAGACCCATGGCGCGCCCCGTGACCGGCGCCACTGAGCCGGATGGTGCGGTAGCGCTGGCGCAGGTGCTGCGCGCGAGCGCTGCATGCGTCCAGGCCGTACTGGCGGGGCAGTCGCTCACCGAATGTCTGGCGGCGCAGCCGTCGCGCCTGCGTCCGGCGACCCAGGCGATCAGTTTTCATGTCATGCGCCGCCTCGGTTTCGCGCGTGCCGCGCGCGCACAGTTGCTGCATCGCGCGCCAGCCGCCGCGCTGGACGCCTTGCTGCTGGTCGGCCTGAGCCTGCTCGAGACGGCGCTGGCGCATGAGGCCGACGGCACGCCCGCGCGGCGCGGCTTGCCCGTATACGCCCCGCACACGCTGGTGAATCAGTGCGTCCAGGCCAGCAAGCCGAAATTGGCGCGCTTCGCCGGCCTCGTCAATGCCACCCTGCGCAATTACATCCGCCAGCGTGATGCCCTGCGACAGCGCCTCGCGCACGATATGCAGGCGGTGTGGAACTACCCCCTGTGGTGGATAGAGCAGGTGCAGGCGGCCTATCCGGTCTGCTGGCAGGCATTGCTGGCCGCGGGCAATCAGCCGGCGCCCATGATGCTGCGCGTGAACCGGCGCCGGGCCGATGTGCCCGCCGTGATGCAGGCGTTTGCCGCGGCCGGGTTGGAGAGCCAGCACCTGGGCGATGAAGCGATCGCATTGCTGGAACCGCGCGCCGTGCAGGCGCTGCCTGGATTCGCCGAAGGCCTGTGGTCGGTACAGGACAGCGCCGCTCAGCGCGCGGCGCACCTGCTCCCCGTGACGGACGGCGCGCGGGTCCTGGATGCCTGCGCGGCCCCCGGCGGCAAGACGGCGCACCTGCTCGAAAGGGCGGCACTGGATTTGCTGGCGCTGGATGCCGACCGCAAACGGCTGGATCGCGTGGCGGAAAACCTGCGGCGACTGGGTCTGGACGGGCCGGGGGTACGCCTGTGCTGCGCCGATGCCCGTGCGCGCACGCAATGGTGGGACGGCCGGCCCTTTGATGCCGTGCTGGCGGACGTCCCCTGCACGGCGTCGGGCGTGGTGCGCCGCCATCCCGACATCCGCTGGCTGCGCCGACCCGAGGACATTGCGCGCACGGTGGCGCTGCAGGCGGAGATCCTGGACAGCCTCTGGCCGGTGTTGCGCCCGGGCGGCCACTTGTTGCTGGTCACCTGCTCCATTTTTCCACAGGAGGGTGAAGAGCAGGCGGTCGCTTTCCTGCAGCGCCACGCCGATGCGCGCCGTTTGCCCGCGCCCGGGCAAATGTTACCCTTGCAGGAACCGGGCGCTGCGCCGGTCGGCGACGGTTTCTTCTACGCATTATTTGTCAAGGCTGAACTGGGCAATCGTGATACGTATTGATCGGGCCCGTCGGGCGATCTCCGCCGCATGGCTGCTGCCGTTGCTGCTGCTGGCGCTGGCGTTGCTGCCTGCCCCGCAGGGTTTCGCCCGCACGGGTGCCTCGAGCGACCAGGTGCTCGCGGTCGATCCCGCCATCCGCGACGGCTTGCTCTACCTGGATCTGGATGTGGCGCTGGACGTGGCGGGCGATTTGCGCGACATCGCACAGAAAGGCGTGCCGCTGTATTTTCGTGCGGATGCCGAAATCGTGCGCCGGCGCTGGTGGTGGTTCGACAAGCCCGTGCTGCAGGCGCAGATCGGCTGGCGCATCGTCTATAACGCCCTGACGCGACAATGGCGCATCAGCAGCGGCGATCTCTGGATGAATGAAGCGTCCTTCGACGACGCCATGGCGCATGTGCGTCACATTCGCGCCTGGGTGCTGGACGACATCGCCCGTTTCGAACCCGACGTCGATTATCGCGGCCGCGCCCGGGTGCGCCTGGATACGTCGATGCTGGCCCGTCCCTTTCAGATCGATGCTATCAACAGCAGCGCCTGGTCTCTGGCAACGCCATGGAAAGATTTTTCTTTTTCGATCTCCGCCGACGGCTCCCTGCGCTGAAGCGCTGGGGCGCGCGCCTGGGCCTGGTGCTCGTCGCCAGCCTGGCGCTGGCCTTGCTGGGCCTGCTGGTCTGGTCGACCGGCAATGCCTCCCGCTACGCGCGCCAGTACGACACGCTGCTGCTGCTCAATGCCGTGCTGGCCATGGCCTTTCTGGTCTGGGTGCTGGCGCTCATCTGGCGCCTTGCACGCCAGGTACGGCGGCGCCAGTTTGGGGCGCGCCTGACGGCACGCTTCGCCCTGTTTTTTACCCTGATCGGCATCCTGCCGGGCGCGCTCATCTACGTGTTGTCGGTGCAGTTCATGTCGCGCTCGATCGAATCCTGGTTCAACGTGCGCGTGGACAGCGCGCTGGAGGCCGGGCTGAACCTGGGTCGCAGCGCGCTGGACTCGCAGCTCAATACGCTGGATGGCAAGGCGGCCGAGTTCGCCGTGCAGCTGAGCCGGGCGAGCGATGTGGAAATGCCGCTGCTGCTCACGCAATTGCGCGAAGCGCGCAAGGTGGCTGAAGCCATGGTGTTTACGGGCAACGGGCGCATGCTGGCTTTTTCTTCCGCCGAGTTCGCGCACTTGCTGCCGGACGCGCCGCCGCAGGCGGTCATGAATCAGCTGCGTGTCTCGCACGGCTATGCGGCGGCTGAAGCCGATGAAACCGGGCCACAGCCCGAAGGCATGCCGGCGCCTGGCCTGCGCCTGCGCGTGGTGCACGCCATTCCCATGTCCGAGCGGCTCACGCCCACGCTGGGGGCGATGGCGCCCGATACGCGCTGGGTGCAGCTTATCGAGCCCGTGCCCGATGCCGTGGCGCGCAACGCCAACCAGGTGCAGCAGGGTTTCCGCGATTACCAGGAACTCGCGCTGTCGCGCCTGGGTCTGCGCAAGCTCTACGGCATCACGCTCACGCTGGCGCTGATCCTGGCCGTATTCGCCGCCATCGTGGCGGCCTTGTCGATCTCGCGCCGCCTGGTGCGCCCGCTGCTGCGGCTTGCCGCGGGCACCCAGGCCGTGGGCGTGGGCGATTACCGCCCGCTGCCCGAGTCTCCGGACGATGATGAAATCCGCCAGCTGACGCGGTCGTTCAACGCCATGACGCGCCAGCTCGACGAGGCCCGCCGCATGGTGGAAAGCAACCGTCTGCAGCTGGAACGCTCGAACGTCTACCTGGAATCCGTGCTCAGCCACTTGTCTTCGGGCGTGCTGGTGTTCGACGAGAATTTCCGTCTGAATCTGTTCAATCAGGGGGCGCAGGCCATTTTGCAGCTCGATCTGCGCCAGGCCACCGGCCGACCGCTGGAGGTGGTGGACGGCGCGCTCGAGTTCACGCGGCGCATCCGCGATGCGTTTGCCGAGCATCAGGCGGTGGGCTCCGAGCGGCCTTACTGGCAGCAACAGTTCGAGCTGGACATCGCCACGGCGCAAGGGGAGGCCAGCCGCCCTCACGGCGTGACACTGCTGGCGCGCGGCACGCACCTGCAGGTCGACGAGCGCGGCACGGGCTATCTGGTGGTGTTCGACGACATCAGCGAAGTCATTTCGGCCAATCGCGCCGTCGCCTGGGGCGAAGTGGCGCGCCGCCTCGCGCACGAGATCAAGAATCCCCTGACCCCCATCCAGCTGTCCGCCGAGCGCCTCGCCATGAAGCTGGCGGACCGGCTGGATGCGCAGGACGCCGCGCTGCTGCTGCGCGCCACGAACACCATCGTGAACCAGGTGGCCTCGCTGAAACGCATGGTGGACGATTTCCGCGAATATGCGCGCACGCCGCCCGCGCAGATGCAGGCGGTCGACATGAACGGCCTGGTGGCCGATGTCCTGTCGCTGTACGGCTGGGATCCCGTGGAAGGCATGGTCGGGCAGGAGCACCAGGTGCGCCTGGAGGTGTCGCTGGATCCGGAGATTCCCCGCGTGTATGGTGATCCGACCCAGTTGCGCCAGGTGATCCACAACCTGGTCGTGAACGCCTGTGATGCCGCCGGCCAGGATGCGGCCGCGCAGGCCTGCGTCACGGTGACCACCCGCCTGGCCGCAGGCGCCGGCAACAGCGATGGCGCGGACGGCGAGCCGGTGCGTGCGCTTGCCGTGCGTTTGACCGTATCCGATAATGGACCGGGATTCTCGCCGCAGGTGCTGACACGGGTCTTCGAACCCTATGTCACGACCAAACCGGCCGGCACCGGTCTGGGGCTTGCTATAGTAAAGAAGATCATCGAGGAGCATGAAGGCCGGATCGATGTGGCGAATCGGCGTGATGGCGGCGCCAGAGTGTCCATTCTGTTGACGCGGCTTGCTGATCCGGATGACGTCGCGCAAGGGCAGGATGGACGCGCAACGACGCAGAACGCAACATGAGTGAGGCAATATGGCCAGAATCCTGGTTGTAGATGACGAAATAGGCATACGCGAGCTTTTGTCGGAAATTCTCTACGACGAAGGGCATACCGTCGAGCAGGCGGAAAACGCCGCGCAGGCGCGCGCCTCCCGCCTGCGCGCCCGTCCGGATCTGGTCCTGCTCGACATCTGGATGCCGGATACCGACGGCGTCAGCCTGCTGCAGGAATGGAGCATGCAAGGTCTGCTCGACATGCCCGTCATCATGATGAGCGGCCACGCCACGGTGGACACGGCGGTCGAGGCCACGCGCATCGGTGCGGTGGATTTTTTGGAGAAGCCTATTACCCTGCAGCGCCTGCTCAAGACGGTGGCGGCGGGGCTGGCGCGCCCGGTGGTATCGCCCGCCATGCTCGCGGCGGCGCGCGAATCGGCGGGCGCGCGCAGCAACACCGCGTCCGTACCGGCGGTCACGGCGGTCCCGACAGCCACGCCGCCCGCCACGCCCAAGGTGGCCAGCATGGTTCCCGAGCCCGATCCGTCCATGGCCGGAAGCATTTCTCTGGATCAGCCCCTGCGGGATGCGCGCGATGCGTTCGAGCGCGTGTATTTCGAATACCATCTGGCGCGCGAAAATCACAGCATGACGCGGGTCTCCGAACGCACCGGGCTGGAGCGCACCCATTTGTACCGCAAGCTCAAGCAACTGGGCATCGACGCCGGGCGGCGCAGCCGCAATCGTTAGCCTCGCCCGCCCCGGGCTTGCGAATCAGCGCGGGCGCACGCCGGCATCGCGGCGTTCTTCCAGGCTGCCGCGCTGGCGCACGCGGCCGCGCCAGGCATGGCCGTAGGCCACTTCCACGCTCAGGTGCAGGGTGCCGTCCTGGTGGCGTGCCGCTTCCAGGCTGTGGATCAGACGCTCGCGCCAGGCACGGCCGCTCAGGCCGGCACGGCGGTCGATGGCGGGGTTGCCGCCCAGAATGCGCAGGTCTTCAAGCAGGCGCTGGCCGTTGCGGTAGGTAAGCGTGATGACTTCCTGATCCATCACCGGGTCGACGAAGCCTTCCTGCATGAGCAGGTCACCGAAATCATGCATGTCGACGAAGGTGGGCGTGGCGGTGACCAAATCGGCGCGCTGCAGCGCCTGGCGCAGCTCGATGAACGAACCCGGCCCCAGGGCTGAAAACATGGCCAGCGCTTCGGAGCGCAGCACGCGGCGCCATTCGCGGATGACGTCGTGCGGTTCCGGATGCCAGTGCAAGGCCATGTTGGACCAGACCAGATCCATGCTTTCGTCGGGCAGGCCGCTGCGGGCCATGTCGGCCTGGATGAAGGTGACGGGCTGCGTGGGCCGATTGCGCAGGCGCTGCCAGAAACCGGGTTGGGCCTGGTAGCGCTGGCGCGCCGTCTCGAGCAGGGGGGCGCAGGCATCCAGGCCGTGGTAGTCCAGGTCTGGATAACGCGCGCGTAAGGGCTCCAGGGCGTGCGCCGCGCCGCAGCCCGCATCCAGGACCTGTTGGGGCGCAATGCGGATATAACTCAGGCGCTGCAGCATGCGCTGTGCGACTTCGCCATACAGGAATTGTGCGGCATCGAGCGGGTTGCGTCGCGCAAACTGCTGCGTGACATGCCTGGCGTTCAGGCGTAAAGAGGGTGTGTGTGACATCCGGATCCCTGCGGGTCTGGCGCGCCGCCGCGAGCTGTGTTTTGATGACAGCCTGGCAAAACTGCGGGAAAGCCCTCATTATGGCGTATCTCACCCGGCTGTGCGAGCGCTGGCTGCCGGCCTGCTGCCCGTTGTGCGCACAGGCAGGCCGGGCCGGCGGCCTGTGTCCACGCTGCGCCGCCTGTCTCGCACACAGTCACGCGGCCGTGCCCTGGCGTTGCGTCCGTTGCGGCCTGGCGGCCATGCCGCCGGGCGCCTGCCCGCAATGCGCCGAATGCCCGCCCCAGTTCGAACGCGCCTTCGTGGGCTTTGATTACCAGCCACCGTTCGATCTGCTCATTCATCGCCTCAAAGTACAGAAGCAATTGCACGTGGTGCCGCTCATGGGTCGTCTGCTGGCGGCGCGGATTCAGGCGCAGTGGCACGGCCGGCCGCAGGATGTGCTCTTGCTGCCGGTGCCGGCGCACCATTCGGCGCTGTTGCGACGCGGCTTCAATCCGGCCGCCGAGCTGGCGCGCGACCTCGCCGCGCGTTTGCGGTTGCGCTGTCGCACCGATGCCTTGCGCCGCGCGCGTGAGGGGCCGCGTCAGGCCAGCCTGGGACGCCAGGCGCGCCACGCCGCCGCTGCAGGCTTGTATCGGGTCTGCGCGGACGTCACCGGACGCGATGTGGCGGTAGTGGATGACGTCATGACCACGGCCAGCACCATGAACGCCGTCGCAGCTCAGCTGCGCGCCGCGGGTGCGCGCAGCGTACATGCGTTGGTCGTGGCTCGCACGCCACAGCGGGCCGCTGCGGATTAAAATACAGTGCCATGTTTCACATCATTCTGGTTGCGCCGGAAATTCCCCCGAACACCGGCAACGTCATCCGCCTGGCCGCCAACACCGGGGCGGGACTGCATCTGGTGCGCCCGCTGGGCTTTGCGCTGGATGATGCGCGCCTGCGCCGCGCCGGCCTGGACTACCACGAGTTCGCCCGCGTGCAGGTGCACGCGACGCTGCAGCAGGCCATGGTCGCGACCGGCAGCTCGCGTGCGCGCTGCTTTGCCCTGACGACGCAGGGCGAAGCGGGCCTGGCCAGCCAGGCCTTTCGTGCGGGAGACGTGTTCGTGTTCGGTCGCGAGACGGCCGGCCTGGCACCGCATCAGCTGGCGCTGTTCCCGCCGTCGCAACGGGTGCGGCTGCCGATGCGCCCGCAGCAGCGCAGCCTGAACCTGTCCAACGCGGTGGCGGTCACGGTGTTCGAAGCCTGGCGCCAGTGCGGCTATGCCGGTGCCGTGTGAGCCCGCGCGGCGCTAAGGCGCTTCCGGGCCCGCGTGGCGCGACAGCAGTTGGGCCACGGCCTCGCGCGGCGCAAGGCCGGCAAACAGGACCTGAGACACCGCTTCGGTGATGGGTAGCTCCAGGCCATGCCGTTGGCCCAAAGCCAGCACGGCGCGCACGCAGCGCACGCCTTCGGTGGTCATGCCCGTGGCGAGCACGTCGTCGAGCGTCTTGCCGCGGCCGATGGCCAGGCCCGCCTGCCGGTTGCGCGACAGGTCACCGGTGGCTGTCAGCACCAGGTCGCCCAGGCCGGTGAGGCCGTAGAACGTGGCTGACTGCCCGCCCAGTTGCAGACCCAGGCGCTGGATTTCGGCCAGGCCGCGCGTGATGAGCGCGGCGCGCGCATTCTCGCCCAGGCCCAGGCCGTCGGAGATGCCGCAGGCGATGGCCATGACATTTTTGAGCGCGCCGCCGATTTCCACGCCGATGATGTCGGTGCTGGTATAGATGCGCGCGCCATCGCCGTGCAGGGCCTGGATGCTGCGCGCGCTCGTGGCCGAGTCCCGGGTCGCGATAGTGAGCGCCACCGGCAGGCCGCGCGCCACTTCGCGTGCGAAGGAAGGGCCGGACAAGACCCCCAGCCCCAGGCCACGTGCCTGCAGGGGGCCGAGCTGCGCTTCCACCAGCGCATGCGGCAGCCGGCTGCCGTCCTGATCCAGCCCCTTGCAGGTCCAGATCACGCTGATGCGGGCGCAGCGCTGCGGATCCAGGCCGTGCGCCAGCTGCCGGCAGATGTCGTCCAGGCCCGCGACCGGCACGCCCAGGATGATGAGGCCGGCGGCCGCACTCTGCACGAAATCGAGCGCATCGCGCAGGTCGGCGCTGAAGCGCAGGCTTTCCGGCAGGGCGATGTCCGGCAGGTGGCGCGCATTGCTGCCCTGCGCGCGCAGGGCCTGCACATGCGCCGCATCGCGTCCCCAGAGCAGGGTGTCGCAATGCCGGGCGGCCAGCGCCGCCAGTGCCGTGCCCCAGGCGCCCGCACCCAGGACCAGGGTGCGCAGGGCGGCGGTGGCCTGCACCATGCCGCCGTACCGCCTAGCGGCTGACGCCGGGCGGCAGGACGATGCCGGATTCGGCGGCCTTGGTGCCGCCCGCCTGCTGCTTGGCCGCTTCGGCCATGCGCTGTTCGTACAAAGCCTGGAAGTTGACTTCCGTCAGGTGCAGCGGCGGCAGCGAGGTGCGCGTGATGGCGTCGGCCACGTTGGCGCGCAGGTAGGGGTAGAGCATGGTCGGGCACACGATGCCCAGGAGCGGATCGAGCTGCTCGGCCGGGATGTTGGCGGCCTCGAAGATGCCGGCCTGCGTGGCCTCGACCAGGTAGAGCACCTTGTCGCCCACGCGCGTGGTGACCGTCACGGTGACCGTGGATTCATAGATGGTTTCAGCCAGGCGCTGCCCACCCACGTTGATGGAGATCTCTACCGTGGGGGTGTCTTGCTCGAGGAGGATTTGCGGCGCGTTGGGCATTTCCAGCGACAAATCCTTGACATAGGTGCGTTGCAGGCCGAAGCTGGGGTCCTGGCTTTGCTTGTCCTGGCTGTTGGCTTGATCTTGGGCCATGGGGGTTCCTGTGATTGAAGGTTGAGGTCTCGGATCAGTCTTGCAGCAGGGCGACGAGTTCGCCGGCCCGGTCGAGCCGGGCAAGATCGTCGTAGCCGCCCACATGACGCTCGCCGATATAGATCTGTGGTACGGTGCGGCGCCCCGTGCGCGCCATCATGGCGTCGCGCTGCTGCGGATCCAGGTCGATGCGGATCTTGTCGATCTGTGCAACACCGCGCTGCTTGAGCAGCATCTCGGCCCGGATGCAATAGGGGCACACGGCAGTGGTATACATGGTAACAGCAGGCATTGCGAACGATTCCCTGACGATGGAAGTGGAACGAAAGATGCGGGGCAGGGCGGCTGCGGCGGCCTTATTTGCGCGGCGTGACGGGCAGGCCGGCCTGGGACCAGCCGCGCAGGCCGCCCTGCAGGCTGACGGCGCGCGTCACGCCCAGCTTGCGCAGCTTGCCGGCCGCCGCGACGGACTGATGGCCCGTATCGCAGACCAGGATCACCGGCTTGTCTTTGGGCAGCGTGCCGGCCTGGGCTTCCAGGTCGGCGCGCGCGATATGGCGCGCCTGCGGGATGCTGCCGGCCTGGAACTGCTCGCGCGAGCGGATGTCGACCAGGATGGCGTGTTCGTGATTCATGAGGCGCACGGCATCGGTGGCGCCGACCGCGCTTGCGCCACCGCCCTTGCGGGCCGAGTTCACGAACAGCATGGCCCCCGCCGTCAGGGCAATGACGAGCAGAAACAGGTTATTGTAGTCAGAAAAAAAATCCACGATGGCGTCCGTTTCAAGCAGGAGGTGAGGCCCGAATCATACTAGGGATTCACACTGGCGATGTTGTGAACCGGCGCGTTGGCCCCCGGTATCGGCGCCGATATCGGTGCTGGCCTGCGCCATGCATGCCCTGATTATAAAATGAGCGCGAGATCTCAACTCCTGGATGAATGCAATCATGTACAAACTTGTTTTGATGCGTCATGGTGAGAGCCAGTGGAACCTGGAAAACCGTTTCACGGGCTGGACCGACGTCGACCTGACCGAAGCCGGACGCGAGCAGGCCTGGCAGGCCGGCCTGCTGCTCAAGGAAAAGGGCTATGCCTTCGACCTGGCGTTTTCCTCCGTGCTCAAGCGTGCCATCCGCACGCTGTGGATTACGCTGGATGCCATGGACGCCATGTATACGCCGACGGGCTACAACTGGCGCTTGAACGAGCGGCATTACGGCGCGCTGCAGGGCCTGAACAAGGCGGAGACGGCGGCCCGCTTCGGTGACGAGCAGGTGCTGATCTGGCGTCGTGCCTATGCCATCGCGCCCGATCCCGTCGCGCTGGATGATCCGCGCCATCCCCGCTTCGACGCGCGCTATGCCCGCCTCAAGCCCGAAGAACTGCCCGCCACCGAATGCCTCAAGGACACCGTGGCGCGCGTGCTGCCGTTCTGGAAGGATTCCATCGCTCCGGCCGTGCGCGCCGGGCGCCGGGTGCTCGTGGCCGCCCATGGCAACAGCTTGCGCGCCCTGATCAAGATCATGAGCCAGGTGTCGGACGAGGACATCGTCAAGGTCAACATCCCCACAGGCCAGCCGCTGGTGTTCGAACTGGCGCAGGATCTGTCGGTGCTGCGCCAGTATTACCTGGGCGATACGCAAGCCATTGAAGCGGCCATGGCCGCGGTGGCGGCCCAGGGCAAGGCCGTACGCCAGGGATGATGCTGCGCGCGCCGGCGCTGGTGCTGGCGGCTGTCGCGCTCTGCGTGCCGGCCGCGCAGGCGGCGGATGCCCCGTCGTTGTCCCGCCAGGCCGTGCAGGCGCGCGCGCAGCAGCAGGAATTGCGCCAGCGCATCGAACAGCTGCGCCAGTCCATGGAGCGGCAGGAAGCGTGGCTGGGCGATGCGGCGCAAGCCTTGCGCGAGTCCGAGCGCGCCATCTCCGACCTGGGCCGCGCGCTCGACAGTCTGCAGGCCCGCGCGCAGGCGGCGCGCGATGCGCTGACGGCGCTGGACGCGCAGATGCGGGATCATCAAGCGCAGCTGGCGCGCCGCCGCGCCGCGCTGGCGCGACAGCTGCACGCGCAGTACGGCAGCGGGCTCTCGCCCTGGACGGCCTTGCTCTCGGGGCAGGATCCGCATGGCATCGGCCGGGATTTTGGCTACCTGGCCTATATCACCTCGGCGCAGACGCAGGCCGTGGCGGGCGTGCGCGATAGCCTGCGTGCGCTGGAAACGGTGCAGGAACGCACGCGTGCGACACAGGATGAACTGGACGCACTGATGGCGCAGACGGCGCAGCGCCAGAAAGATCTGCAGGCACAGAAACGCGAACGCGAGGCGGTGCATGCGCGCATTGCTGCGCGCCTGGCGGACGAGCGCAGGCAGGCCGACCGGCTCGATGCCGACGCGCGCCGCTTGGGCACGCTCATCGAGGCATTGCAGAAAGAGATCGCCCGGGAAGCCGAGCGCGCCGAGCGCGCGCGCCTCGCCGAGGCCAAGCGGCAGGCACAGGAGAAGGCGCAGGAGAAGGCGCAGGAGAAGGCGCAGGAGAAGGCGCAGGAGAAGGCGCAGGAGAAGGCGCAGGAGAAGGCGCAGGCCCGGGCCAAGGCGGCGGCGCAGCAGCGTGCGGCGTCGCCGGCGGGGGCCATGGCGGGCCTGACGAAAGGCATGGCGGCACCGGTGGCTGGTGAGGTCCAGGGGCGCTTTGGCGCCGAGCGCCCCGAAGGCGGCGTGTGGCGAGGTATCGTCATTCGCACGACGGCCGGCAGCCCGGTGCGTGCCATCGCCTCGGGCAAAGTGGTGTTTGCCAGCTGGATGAGCGGCTTTGGAAACATCATGATTGTGGATCATGGCAAGAATTATCTGAGCGTCTATGCGTACAATCAGAGTTTGCTCAAGGAGGTGGGCGATGCGGTCGCCGCGGGCGACGCGATCGCCACGGTGGGCGCATCGGGCGGACAGGTCGAGCCGGGCCTGTATTTCGAAATCCGCCATGAGGGCAAACCCGTCAATCCGCAACTTTGGCTGGTCTGGTGATTTTGTTACAATTAAGCTCGTCTTGCGCACACGGATTTGACAGCATCCATCAATGAACGACAGCAGGTATGATGCATGAGCACTCGCAGGTTTGGCCGTATCGGACTGGTACTCGCAGGGGCCCTGGGCGGCATTTTCATCAGCCTCGCCATCACGGCAACCGCGCAGCGGGGCGAAACCTTGCCCTTGCGCGACTTGCAGCAGTTCGCCAGTGTCTTTGCCGCGATCAAGAACAGCTATGTCGAGCCGGTCACGGATGAGCAACTGATCCAGGATGCCATCCGCGGCCTGTTCAGTGACCTGGATCCGCATTCCACCTATCTCGACGCCGATGCCTTCAAAGAGATGGAGGACATCACGCAGGGCGGTTTTGGCGGCCTGGGCATCGAGATCGGCAGTGAAGACGGCATGCCCAAGGTCATCGCGCCCATAGAGGACACGCCGGCGGCGCGCGCCGGCATCCTGTCCGGAGACCTGATCACGCACATCGACGGCAAGCCCACCAAGGGGATGACGCTGACGCAGGCGGTCAAGCGCATGCGGGGCGAACCCAAGACTTCCATCGTGCTCACCATACGGCGCGAAGGGCGCGACAAGCCGCTGGTCGTGACCATCGTGCGCGACCGCATCAAGGTGCGCAGCGTGCGCAGCAAGATGCTGGATGGCGGCGTCGCCTATCTGCGCATCGCGCAATTCCAGGAGCGTACCGAGGCCGATCTCGCGCGTCAGCTCGGTGAGCTGGCGGGCAACAAGCCCAAGGGCCTGGTGCTGGATCTGCGCAACGATCCCGGCGGCCTGCTGGAGAGCGCGATCGGCGTGTCGTCCATGTTCATGGAGGGCGGGGGCCTGGTGGTGTCGACCAAGGGACGCATCCCGTCGTCGAATCGCGAATACTATGCCCGACGCAGCAGCGCGGCGCAGCAATACCTGCAGCGCACGCTGCCGGGCGTGGGTGCGGGCACGGTCGGGCGCTGGGCGGAAACCGTGCCCATGGTGGTGCTCATCAACGTGGGTTCCGCCTCGGCGTCGGAGATCGTGGCCGGCGCCCTGCAGGACTATGGCCGCGCCACCTTACTGGGCAATCGCAGCTTCGGCAAGGGCTCGGTGCAAAGCGTGCTTCCGCTTCAGGATGAAACCGGCATCAAGCTCACCACCGCGCGCTATTACACGCCCAAGGGGCGGTCCATCCAGGTCACCGGGGTCGAGCCCGATATCGTCGTGGACGACACCGCGCAGGGCAACCTGTTCCGCCTGCCGCGCGAAGTCGATCTGCAGCGCCATCTCATGAATGGCGATGAGCCTGAAAGCCCAGCCCCCGAGGCCGAGGTCGAAGAGGTCGTCAAGGACGTGCCCATGTTCGAGTTCGGCGGTGCCGATGATTTCCAGTTGGCCCAGGCCATCAATCATCTGGAAGGGCGTCCGGTGCGCAAGAATGATCCGCTCGAGACCGCCAGCGCGGAAACGCCAGCCGATGAGGCCGAGGGCGTGGCAGAAAAAAAAACTCCGGTGATCCCGCCGGGGACGCGGATTGACCGCTATCGCATCACGCCCGATGGCCTGCTGCGACTGCGCGACGAGTAAGGCCGGGATGAACGACGACCAGCTGTTGCGCTACGCGCGCCACATCCTGCTCGACGAGTTCGGCATCGAAGGGCAGGAGCGTCTGCTCGCCAGCCGGGTGCTGGTGATCGGCGCCGGCGGCCTGGGCTCGCCGGCGGCGCTGTACCTGGCTGCCGCTGGCGTGGGTCACCTGGTGCTGGCCGACGATGACGTGGTCGAGCTGTCCAACCTGCAGCGCCAGGTTTTGCACGCGAGCGCCAGCGTGGGTCTGCCCAAGGCGCAATCGGGCCGGGAGGCGCTCGCACGGTTGAATCCGGACGTCGTCGTGCTGCCGCTCGTGCAGCGCCTGGAAGGGGCGGCATTGGATGACGCCGTTGTACAGGCCGACGTGGTGCTGGATTGCAGCGACAATTTTGCCACCCGTCACGCCATCAACCGGGCCTGCGTGCGTTACCGCAAGCCGCTGGTGCTGGGCGCTGCCATCCGTTTCGCCGGGCAGGTGAGCGTGTTCGACTTGCGCCGCGACGATGCGCCCTGTTACCACTGTTTGTTTCCCGAGGCCGACGACGTGCAGGAGTTGCGCTGCGCCACCACGGGCGTGCTCGGGCCGCTGGTCGGTATCGTCGGCAGCGTCCAGGCCGCCGAAGCCATCAAGTTACTGGCCGGCATGGGCGAGCCGCTGGTGGGCCGCCTGCTGTGCCTGGATGCCCTGCGCATGCAGTGGAATACCGTGCGCTATCAGCGCGATCCGCAATGCCCGGTGTGCGCGCCGCGCGGGCAGGGCGGCGACGCTCAGTAGGTGATCATGGTGCCCACGCCCTGATCGGTGAGGATTTCAAGCAGCAGGCAATGCGGCACACGGCCGTCGACCACGTGTACCGAGTTCACGCCGTGGCGCGCGGCGTCCAGCGCGGACGAGATCTTGGGCAGCATGCCGCCCGAGATGGTGCCATCGGCGAACAAGGCGTCGATGCTGCGCGCCGAGAGGCTGGTGAGCAGGTCGCCATTCTGGTCGAGCACGCCCGGCGTGTTGGTCATCATGACCAGTTTCTCGGCACCCAGCACTTCGGCCATCTTGCCCGCGACCACGTCGGCGTTGATGTTGTAGGCCGTGCCGTCCTCGCCGTAGCCGATGGAAGAGATGACGGGAATGAACTGATCGTCCTGCAAGGCCTTGACGACGGCGGGTTCCACGCGGGCGATATCGCCCACGAAGCCGATGTCCAGCCATTGGCCTGGATGCTCGGCGTCCGGCATGAGCTTCTTCTCGGCCTGGATCAGGCAGCCGTCCTTGCCGGTCAGGCCGACCGCCTTGCCGCCCGCCTGGTTGATCATGGAGACGATGTCCTGCTGCACCTGGCCGCCCAGCACCCATTCCACCACTTCCATGGTTTCCGCGTCGGTGACGCGCATGCCCTGCACGAACACGCCTTCTTTGCCGATGCGCTTGAGCGCCTGGTTGATCTGCGGCCCGCCGCCATGGACGATGACGGGGTTCAGGCCCACCAGCTTGAGCAGCACCACGTCGTGCGCGAAACTGTGCTGCAGGGCTTCTTCCGTCATGGCGTTGCCGCCGTACTTGATGACGACCGTCTTGCCGTGAAATCGCCGGATGTAGGGCAGGGCTTCGGACAGGACCTGGGCCTTGGTGGCCGGAGACAAGGCCGACCGCTCGGCGGCGGGCGCAGGGGAGTTCGCTGGCATGGATGGGTTCCGCATCAGGAGTGGCAAGGATCTGGCGGATTATAGCCAGACCCCCGGCGGGCTAGGGTTTTCCTTGATCCGCACTTCTTGTTCTGTCTCGGTCGTTAATGCTAAGATTTTATGTGACTACATGGTCACATTTGAATCCAGGGGGGCTTTGTGACGGTAGGAATGGCAGCGAGCGGGCCGGGAGCTGTCGCGTGCATCATGCGCGGTCTGTCGGCCATTGAAACGCTGGCAAGCGGGGCAATCGGCGGGTTTGCGGTCCTGGCCGCCATGGACGCACGCGGGGCCATCCACTATGCGCAAACGCAGGATGGGGGCAGCCGGGCGCTGGTGCTCGATGCCGCCTGGCGCGACGCGCAGCACGCGGCGCTGATTTCCAGCGGGCCGCATCGCCCAGAGCCTCTGGTGCAGTTCCTGCCCGCCGCGCAAGGGGTGGGCATGGTGACCGGCCATCGGCTGCCCAATCGGCCGGGGCCGGGCGGGCCGCTGAACCGTGTCGCGCTGGAAAAGATGCGCCAGGGCGTGGGCGTGGCCGCAGCGGTGCGCAGCGTGCTCGATGCCGCGCCGGAATGCGACGCGGGCCTGATGGCGCTGAATGCGCAGGGCGAAATCGCGTTTGCCAACAGCCGGCGCGTGTGCCGCCGCCGGGATTTGTTCGCGCTGCACTGCCAGGGCGGCGCTTCCCGTTTCGTCCTCATGATGAATTCCATCTACTTCCCGTCTTATCTGCAGCAGGATCTGGCGGCCATCCTCGGCGCCATCGCGCTGGGTGAGGCGGCGGAGCCGCCGCAGCGCACGGCGCGCCAGTGGCAGCTGCCTGCGGGCTGCCCGCTGCATCAGGGGGCGGCGGATGAAGTGCGCGTCGACGCCGCGACGGGGCAGGTCGTCGCCGTCACGAGTGCCGACCCCAACATCGCGGCGGCCAGCGGGCGCTGGGTGGTCATCGCCCATGCCACGCCCGTGCGCTCCCTGGCCGGCGCGCCTTGCGGCATCGCCCTGCACGACGTGCTCGCCCGGGTGGACGGGCAGAAAATCCATCCCCTGCCGGGGCCGGCAGGCTCCGCGCGCGAGGCGGCGTCCATCGCGCTGTTCGCGGGAGTTTTGCCATGACCCTGACGCGCCGTGAACGGACCGAACAGCGCATCCTGCAGGCGCTGGAAGACCAGATCACCGAGGAAGGCATGCGCAGCGTGGGCATCAATGCCATCGCCAAGCGCGCGGGCGTCAGCAAGGAGCTGATCTACCGCTACTTCGACGGGCTCGGAGGCCTGATGCTGGAGTGGATGGAAACGCAGGACTTCTGGACCGGCAAATCCTCGCTGCTGATGAACCGCAAGATTCCCACGCCCGCGGTCGAACCGGGGGCGGCGCCATCGGGTGCCGCGCCGCGCGGCTTCGGCACGCAGGACATCGTCCTGACGATGCTGCGCGCGCAGGCCGATGCGCTGTTCGACAACCAGGCCTTGCGTGAAATCCGCCGCTGGGAGCTGATCGAGCGCAACGAGGTCAGCGCCCGGCTCAGCGAGCGGCGCGAGAAGCTGGCGCGCGGGTTCATCGACCGGCTCAGCACGGCCAATGCAACGTCCGACGCGGACATTCCCGCGATGGTGAGCGTGCTGCTGGCCGGCGTGCTCTACCTGGTGCTGCGCGCCAAGACGGAAAGTCATTTTCTGGGCGTTCCCATCAACGCCGAAGAAGGGTGGGCGCGGATTTACCAGGCGCTCGAACAGTTGGTGAAGAGTTTGCCGGACGGCTCGGTGGAGCTGCCGAGAGAGGAGTTATGAGGACAGCCGCAGACGTATTGGTGCAGTGCCTGAAGGCGCACGACATCCACCGGGTGTTCTGCGTCCCGGGCGAGAGTTATCTGGCGGTGATCGACAGCCTGCACGACGCGCCCGGGCGTGGTGTTCGTGAGCCGAGGGCCGGGCTGCATGAACGCGGCCATTGCCATCCATTCGGCGCAGCAGGATGCCGCGCCGCTGGTGGTCTTCGTGGGCCAGGCCGAGCGCGAGAATCTACGGCGCGAGGCCTTCCAGGCCATCAACTACGAAATCATGTTCACCGAGGTCGCCAAGTGGGTCGTGGAAGTGAACCACCCGCAACGCCTGGAAGACGTGGTCGGCACCGCGTTTTACCTTGCCCAGAGCGGCACGCCGGGGCCGGTGGTGGTGTCTTTGCCGGAAGACATGCTGCAGGCGCCCTGCGCCGGCGCAGCGTGCTTTCCGCGCAGCGTGAGCCAGACCGGTATTGCGCCCGCGCAGGCGCGCGCGCTGCTGGACACCATCGGCGCGGCGCGCGGATGTGTTCGACAATGACCACCCCCTGTTTGCCGGCCACCTGACCTACGGCCTGCCGCTTGGGCGATGTGACCAGCCAGGGCTTTCATTTCCCGGCCGCGCCCAAGCCCGCGCAGCCGCTCATCCACGTCTGGCCGGATCCCGACGTGGTGAGCCGCTACCGGCAGACGGACCACGCCATTGCCGCGCACCCGGTGGCCGTGCTGGAGAGCCTGCTGGCGCTGCGCGACGGCTATCGCGGCAATGCCGAGCCGTCCTGGATCGGCATGCTGCATAACACGGTCGAGGCGCTGCGCCACTGGGACGAAAAGCCCGATGAAGCGGACGGCATCGTCTTTGGCAACGTGGCCGCCATCGCGGACGCGCTGGTGCCGCAGGACGCGGTGATCTGCATGGACGCCGAATTCCGCGTGAAGCCGCAAATGGCCGACTGGGAAGTGCGCGATGACGGCAAGACCTACCGCTTCACCCTGCGCGACGGCCTGGCCTGGTACGACGGCACGCCCGTGACCGCGCAGAACTGCGTGGCCTCCGTGAAACGCTGGCTGGACTTCGACAGCAGCGGCAGCGGCATCAAAGGGCTGATGGACGGCATCGACGTGGTGGATGACGCCCGGCGTCAAGGTAGTGTATGAAAAGAACACCGCCTACGTGCCGCGCAGCGAACCCAGCGAATGGACCGCCGGCGGCAAGCAGGTCAACGTCGACTGCGTGGAATAGGTCACCATGCCCGACGCCATGACGGGCGTGAATGCCTGCAGCAAGGCGAGATCGACTTCATCGAGCACTACCCCTTCGACCTGCTCGCCATGGTGCAGAACGATCCCGACATCACCCTGGAGCTGGTGGACCCCCTGGGCAACTGGAACTACTTCCGGATGAACCACAAGTACCCGCCGTTCGACAACAAGAAAATCCGCCAGGCCGCCATGTACGCCGTGGGCCAGGAAGACGTCCTGAAGGCCTTGATCGGCAACAAGGACTACTACTCGACCTGCGCCTCGCCCTACAGCTGCGGCACGCCCAACGCCACGGATGACGGCAAGGACATGGTCGTGCCCGCCAACATCGAGAAAGCGAAGCAGCTGCTCGCGCAAGCCGGCTTCAACGTCGATATGCAGGCCATGGACTGGCAATCCCTCGTGACGCGGCGCTCCAGCACCTCGTCCTGGACGAGGGTGTGATCATGCCGCCGGGGCAGTTCCGCTCGCCGGCGGCATTTTCATCCAGGATCAGCAACGTGCCGCACGCGCCGATCACGGCTTTCTGGGGGGTGAGGAAGGATTGAGTGTTTGGGGGGTGGTCACGTACCTGCGCTGGGCTATGATCGTGCCAGTGCCCGTATTTCCGTTTCACTGTCATTTGCCGGATCTTGCCCATGTCACTGCTTTTGCCCACCACCCTCGTTGGTTCTTATGCCCAGCCGGACTGGCTGATCGATCGCGCCAGGCTTGGCGAGCGTTTCCCGCCGCGCGTGCGCGCGGCAGAGCTGTGGCGAGTAGACCCGCAGTGGCTGGAGCAGGCGCAGGATGACGCCACGCTGCTGGCGCTGCGCGATCAGGAACGCGCGGGGCTGGATATCGTCTCGGACGGTGAAATGCGCCGCGAGAGCTATTCGAACCGTTTCGCCACTGCGCTGACGGGAGTCGATATCGACAACCCCGGCACTGCGCTGGACCGCAGCGGTCACCCCAACCCGGTGCCGCGCATCGTCGGGCGCATCACGCGCAAGCATCCGGTACAGGTGCGCGACGTGCAGTTCCTGCGGGGCAATACGGACCGTAAGATCAAAATCACTGTGCCCGGGCCGTTCACCATGACGCAGCAGGCGCAAAACGATTTCTACCGTTCGGAAGTGGACATGGCGATGGACTATGCCGCCGCCGTCAATGAAGAGATTCGCGATCTGTTCGCCGCTGGTGCCGACGTGGTGCAGGTAGACGAGCCCTATATGCAGGCGCGCCCGGAAAAAGCGCGCGAGTATGGCCTGCAAGTGCTGAACCGCGCGCTGGAAGGCGTGCAGGGCACGACGGTCGTGCACATCTGCTTTGGCTACGCCGCCATCATCCACGCGCGTCCCGAAGGCTATTCCTTTCTGGCCGAGCTGGACGCCTGCCTGGCGGACCAGATTTCGGTGGAGACGGCGCAATCCGGCCTGGACTGCGCCATTCTGGAAAAGCTGCCGTCCAAGACCATCATGCTGGGCGTGCTGGATTTGTCCACGTATGAGGTCGAAACACCCGAACAGGTTGCGCAGCGCATCCGGCGCGCCCTGCCACATGTGCCGGCGCAGCGTCTCGTCATCGCGCCTGACTGCGGCCTGAAATACCTGCCGCGCGAGGTCGCTTTCGCCAAGATGAAGGCGATGGTCGACGGCGCGCGTATCGTGCGCGAAACCCTGGCCTAGGCAGCCACATCATGCGAGCTGCATTTATCCGCGAGAAGGGCGGTATAGACAAGATCATGGTAGGGACGCTGCCGGTGCCGCAGCCGGGGCCGACGGACGTCCTGGTGCGCATGGAAGCCAGCGTCGTGAACCCGGTTGATCTTTTCGTGTGCTCGGGGCGCTATTGCACGCATACGCCATTCCCTTTCGTGATCGGTCGCGATCTGGTGGGCAGCGTGGTTCGCGCGGGGCCGGGCGTGAGCGGCTTTCAGGAGGGCGAGCGGGTCTGGTGCAACAGCCTGGGCCACCATGGCCGGCAGGGGGCGTTTGCCGAGTTTGCCGTGGTGCCAGCCGAGCGCCTGTATCCGCTCCCGGCGGGGGTTGAGCTGAAGGCGGCCGTGTCGGTCTTGCACACTGCGGCAACGGCCCACATCGGCCTGGTGCGCGAGGCCCGCCTGCAGGCGGGCGAGACGATTTTTGTCGAAGGGGTCGCCGGCGGGGTCGGCAGCGCGATTGCCCAGATGGCTCGCGCCATGGGCGCCCGCGTCATCGGCACGGCCAGCCCGGCGGACAGCGCCTGGGCGCGCGATTGTGGCGTGGATGTGGTGTTCGATTACCACCTGCCCGACGTGGCGCAGCGCGTGCGCGACGTGGCGCCCGACGGCGTCGATGTGTGGTGGGATACCAGCGGCCGCAATCACTTCGCGCACAATCTGCCGCTGCTGCGCGACGGCGGGCGGGCGGTGGTGATGGCCGGCCTGGGCGATGCGGAGCCGGTGCTGCCGGTGGGCGCGCTGTACACGCGGGATATCAAGCTGCATGGCTTTGCCATCAGCAACGCGTCCGTGGATGACCTGGCGCGCGCGGCGCGCGTCATGAATCGCCTGATGGCCGAAGGGCGGCTCAAGGCCCGGGTGGGGGCCTGCTTTCACCTGGCCGATGTGGCCAAGGCGCACGAGGCGCTCGCGGCGCGTAGTGTTGCGGGCAAGATTGTAGTGGTGCCGTGAGTAATCTATCTGGCGCGACAACGACAGGAAGAGGTAAACCAACAATGTCCATGAAATCATTGAAGGGGCGCGCTTTACGCAACCCAGAATTGACATCCTCCCCTCCCTAAAGGAGGAAGGGGATTCCTACCGTGTTCAGCCCGGATGGACTGACTCACCTCGGCGGGTTCCTGCTGCTGGCGACATTGCCGCATCGCTCACTTCACAGGCGAACCGGGCGTGTCCCGCCC
>JACDJB010000029.1_pt1 | contig 229905 bp, 218 predicted proteins | sample 7454121 | NCBI WGS metagenome assembly JACDJB01 (sample SAMN14253290, study PRJNA609438) | sludge metagenome | isolation source: sludge after 25d culture with pyrite | collected 2018-12-20
GGTCAGCAGCATGACCCTGCTGTCCCGCATCCTGGGATTCGCGCGCGACGCGATCATCGCCCGTGCGTTCGGCGCCGGCATGTTCACCGACGCCTTTTTCGTCGCGTTCAAGATCCCCAACCTGCTGCGCCGCCTGTTCGCCGAGGGTGCGTTCTCGCAAGCTTTCGTGCCCATTCTCGCGGAATACAGGAACCGCCAGGGGCACGACGCCACGCAGCGGCTGGTGAGCCAGGTCGGCAGCGCCTTGACGCTGGTGCTGGTCGGCGTGGCGCTCCTCGGTGTGATCGGCGCGCCGTGGGTGGCGTGGATCAGTGCGCCGGGCTTTCGCGCCGATCCGCAGAAATTCGATCTGACGGTGACGCTGCTGCGCATCACCTTCCCCTACATCGTGTTCATCTCGCTGGTGGCGCTGGCGGCGGGCATCCTCAATACCTGGAGCCGCTTCTCGGTGCCGGCCTTCGCGCCGGTGCTGCTCAACGTCGCAATGATCGTCGCCGCGCTGTGGCTGGCGCCGTATTTCGACCCGCCGGTGCTGGCGCTGGGCTGGGGCGTGGCGCTGGGCGGCGTGCTGCAACTGGCGTGGATGCTGCCGCACCTCGCGAAGATCCGCATGCTGCCGCGCCCCACCCGGCGTTTCGACGACCCCGGCGTGCGCCGCATCCTCAAGCTGATGGCCCCGGCGACGCTGGGCGTGTCGGTGGCGCAGATCAGCCTTCTCATCAACACGATCTTCGCCTCTTTCCTCGCCACCGGCAGCGTGTCCTGGATGTATTACGCCGACCGCCTGATGGAGTTTCCCACCGGCATGCTCGGCGTCGCGCTCGGTACGATTCTGCTGCCCAGTCTCGCCAGACATTACGCCGACGATTCACCCGCCGAATATTCGCGCCTGCTCGACTGGGGCCTGCGGCTCACCCTGCTGCTCGCCCTGCCCGCCGCGGCCGCGCTGGCGGTGCTGGGGGTGCCGCTCATCACCACGCTGTTCCATTACGGCGCGTTCAGCGACCACGACGTCACCATGACCCAGCGCGCGCTCATCGCCTACAGCCTCGGTCTGGTCGGCCTGATCCTGGTGAAGGTGCTGGCGCCGGGTTTCTATGCGCGGCAGAACATCCGCACGCCGGTGAAAGTCGCCATCTTCACGCTTCTCGCCACGCAGTTGATGAACCTCGCCTTCATCTTCCCGCTCGGCCATGCCGGCCTTGCGCTGGCGATCGGCCTGGGCGCCTGTCTCAACGCCGGCCTGCTGCTGCATCTGCTGAAAAAACACCGCATCTACGTTCCGCAGCCGGGCTGGTACGGCTATGTCCTGCGCGTCGCGGCGGCGGTGACGCTGATGGCGGTGGCGCTTCACTTCAGCATGGGTTCGGCGCAATGGTGGCTGGACGCGCACGCGCTGCAACGCGCCGGGCGGCTGGCGCTGCTGGTGGGCGGCGGGGTGGCCGTATATTTCGCGACGCTCGCACTGATGGGTTTTCGCCCGCGCCAGTTCGCCCGGCGCGCCGCCGAATGAGCGGCGAGATCGGCTAGAATTAGGCCTTTTCGCGCCGCCCGTCCGCTTCACCCCATGCGCATCACCCACGGCTTTCGTCCGCTCGGCACGCCTCATGCAGTCACCATCGGCAATTTCGACGGCCTGCACCTGGGGCACCAGGCCATGCTCGCCCGCCTGCAGGCGGTCGCGCAGGCACGCGGCCTGCCGACCTGCGTGCTGAGCTTCGAGCCGCACCCGCGCGAATTTTTTGCACCGGCGCAGGCGCCGGCACGCCTGTCGAGTCTGCGCGAAAAAACCGAATGCCTGCAACGGCAAGGCATCGACCGCCTGCACGTATTGCGCTTCGACCGCGCACTATCCGCGCTGCCCCCGCAGGCCTTCATCGAGCAGGTCCTCGGCACGACGCTGCAGGCGAAGTACGTCCTCGTCGGCGACGATTTCCGCTACGGCGCCAGGCGTGCGGGCGATTTTGCGCTGCTGCGCCAGATGGGCGCGGCGCAGGGCTTCGACGCCGAGTCGCTGCCGACGGTGGAAGTCGCCGGCGAGCGTGCCTCGTCGACGGCAGTGCGGCAGGCGCTCGCCACCGGCGAACTGGAACACGCGGCGCGCCTGCTCGGCCGCCCCTACAGCATCTCCGGGCGCGTCGTGCATGGCGACAAGCTCGGCCGCGGCATCGGCTTTCCCACCGCCAACATCCAATTGAAGCACAACCGTCCGCCGCTGATGGGCATTTTCGCCGTCGAGCTCTACGGCCTGAACGGCGCACCGCTGCCGGGCGTGGCGAGCCTGGGGCGGCGCCCCACGGTGAAGGGCGCCGACGCCGCGCCCGTGCTCGAAGTGCACCTGTTCGATTTCAACGCCGACCTGTACGGCCGCCGCGTGCGCGTGGACTTCCTGCACAAGCTGCGCGACGAGGAGAAATACCCCGATCTCGACGCGCTCGTCGCGCAGATCCGCCGCGACGTCGACAACGCCCGACAATTCCTGATGCAACGTCATGCCTGACCACGCCAAGCCCGATTACAAGCGCACGCTCAACCTGCCCGACACCCCGTTCCCGATGCGCGGCGACCTCGCCAAACGCGAGCCCGGCTGGGTCAAAAGCTGGCAGGAGACGAAGCGCTACGAGGCAATCCGCAAGACAGCGGCCGGTCGGCCGAAATTCATCCTGCACGACGGCCCCCCCTACGCCAACGGCGACATCCACATCGGCCATGCGGTCAACAAGATCCTCAAGGACATCATCGTCAAGGCGAAGACCCTGTCCGGCTTCGACGCGCCCTACGTGCCGGGCTGGGATTGCCACGGCCTGCCGATCGAATTGCAGGTGGAAAAGACCCACGGCAAGGAGATTCCACCGGCAAGATTCCGCGAACTGTGCCGCGTCTACGCCGCCGAGCAGATCGAGCGCCAGAAGGCCGACTTCATCCGCCTGGGGGTGCTGGGCGACTGGGCGAATCCGTATCGCACCATGGACTTTTCGTTCGAGGCCGAAGAGTTGCGCGTGCTCGGACAAATCCAGCAAGCGGGCTATCTCTACCAGGGCGCGAAACCCGTGCATTGGTGCGTCGACTGCGGGTCGGCGCTGGCCGAAGCCGAGGTCGAATACGAGGACAAGACCTCACCGGCGATCGACGTCGGATTCGCTGTCGCCGACCCCGCCGACCTCGCGAAACGCTTCGACCTCGCCGCGATCGACGGCCCGGTTCAAGTAGTCATCTGGACCACCACGCCATGGACACTGCCGGCCAACCAGGCGGTATCGCTGCATCCCGATTTCCAGTACGCGCTGGTGCGCACCACGAAGGGCCTGCTGATCCTCGCCGACAGCCTGCGTGAGGCGGCCCTGGCACGCTATGGCTTGAATGACGGCGCCGAGGTGCTCGCCCGCACCACCGGTCAGGCGCTCGAAGGTGTGCTGCTGTGGCATCCCTTCCAGGAGCGCCAGGTGCCGGTCATCGTCGGCGACCATGTCACCGCGGACGCCGGCACCGGCGCCGTGCACACCGCGCCGGGCCACGGCCTCGACGACTACGTCGTCGGCAGCCGCTATGGTTTGAAAGTCGACAACCCGGTCGGCGACGACGGCCGCTTCTACGCCAGCGTGCCGCTGGTCGGCGGCATGAGCATCTGGCAGGCCAATCCGCTGATCGTCGAGACGCTGCAAGCGAATGGCAGCCTGCTGGCGCACGAGAAGCTCTCGCACAGCTACCCGCACTGCTGGCGCCACAAGACGCCGATCATCTTCCGCGCGACGCGGCAGTGGTTCATCGGGATGGATGTCGGAGGACAGAAGACAGAAGACGGAGGACAGAGGGTGGAGGACAGAGGGCGGAGGACAGAGGACGGAGGACGTAAGACCCTGCGCGACACCGCGATGGCGGCGGTCGACGCGACGCAGTTCTTCCCGCACTGGGGGCGCGCGCGCCTGGAGGCGATGATCCGCAACCGCCCTGACTGGTGCGTCTCGCGCCAGCGCAACTGGGGCGTGCCGATGCCCTTCTTCACCCACAAGGAGACCGGCGCGCTGCATCCGAAAACGCCCGAGCTGCTGGAGGCCGTGGCGCAGCGCGTCGAACGGCAGGGCATCGAGGCCTGGTTCGCGCTCGATCCAGCCGAGCTGCTGGGCGAGGACGCCGCGCACTACGACAAGACCGGCCACACCCTCGACGTGTGGTTCGATTCCGGCGTCACCCACGCCTGCGTGCTGAAACGCCGCCCGGAACTTGCCCATCCGGCCGATCTTTATCTGGAAGGCTCCGACCAGCATCGCGGCTGGTTCCAGTCGTCCTTGCTCACCGGCTGTGCCACCGACGGCCGCGCGCCTTACGACGCGCTCCTCACCCACGGCTTCGTGGTCGATGGCAAAGGCCACAAGATGAGCAAGTCGAAGGGCAATGTCATTGCCCCGCAGAAGGTGATGGACCAGTACGGTGCCGACATCCTGCGCCTGTGGGTGGCGACCACCGACTATTCGGGCGAGCTGTCGATCTCCGACGAGATCCTCAAGCGCGTCGTCGAGAGCTACCGCCGCATCCGCAACACGCTGAAGTTCCTGTTGGCGAACATTTCCGATTTCGATCCCGGGCGGCATGCCCTGCCCGTCGAGGACTGGCTTGAAATCGACCGTTACGCGCTGGCGCTGACGCGGCAGTTGCAGCGTGAGGTGCAGGCGCATTACGACGCCTACGAGTTCCACTTCATCGCGCAGAAGCTGGTGACCTTCTGCTCGGAAGACCTCGGTGGCTTCTATCTCGACATCCTCAAGGACCGCCTCTACACCAGCGGCGCCGACAGCCGCGCACGGCGCGCCGCGCAGAACGCGCTCCATCACCTGACGCACGCGCTGGTGCGCTGGATGGCGCCGATCCTGTCGTTCACCGGCGAGGAGGTATGGGAACAGTTGAGCCCTCTCCCGCAAGCGGGAGAGGGGGCAAATGCTGGACCCGAACCGACTCATGACTCCGTGTTCCTGCACACCTGGTACGCGCTGCCCGCACTGCCCGACGCCGAGAGCCTTCTCGATCGCTGGACCCGCATCCGCACCGTGCGCGCGATGGTCTCGAAGGAGCTCGAACGCGTACGCGTCGCCGGCGGCATCGGTTCCTCGCTGCAGGGCGAAGTCACGCTGCACGCCTGCCCCGACACCCACGCCCTGCTCGCGCCGCTCGGCGACGACCTGCGCTTCGTGCTGATTACCTCGCAGGCGCGGCTCGTCGCCGCCGACGCCGATCGCGTCGAGGTCACGCCGAGCGCGGCACGGAAATGCGTCCGCTGCTGGCACTATCGCGCCGACGTCGACGCGCACGCGGAGCATCCCGGCCTGTGCGGCCGCTGTGTCGCCAATCTCTACGGCGCCGGCGAGGCGCGCAGCCATGCTTAGCCTCTTCGCCCCCGCGACGCGCAAGTGGCTATGGCTCGCGCTTGCGGTGATCGTCGCCGACCATGTCACCAAATGGTGGATCAGCGCCACGCTCGATTATCGCGAAGCGGTGCCGGTGCTCCCCTTCTTCTCGCTGGTGCTGGTGCACAACACCGGCGCGGCATTCAGCTTTCTCGCCAACGCCGGCGGCTGGCAGCGCTGGTTCTTCACCGGCGTGGGTGCGGTCGCCACGGTGATTCTGCTGCATCTGCTGAGGAAGCACGCCCACGACACCCGCCTGGCGCTGGCCTTCGCGCTGGTGCTCGGTGGTGCGCTCGGCAACGTCATCGACCGCGTGCGCTTCGGCTACGTCGTCGACTTCCTCCACTTCCATTACCGGGCTTTTTCCTGGCCGGCCTTCAACGTGGCCGACGCGGCAATCAGCGTCGGCGCGGCGCTCCTGGTGTGGGACGCACTGCGCCGCCGGCCGTCCACCGACAAGCCTGCCGCGCCGAAACACGCGCCATGAGCACGCGCACCGTCGCCCCCGGCGACACCCTCCAGTTGCGCTACGCGCTGCGCCCGCGCAGCGGCGACGACATCGTCTCCAATTTCGACGACCCCGCGCCGCAGACCGTCACGCTCGGCGACGGCACGCTGGCGCCCGCACTGGAACAATGGCTGCTCGACCTGCCGGTGGGCGAGCGCCACGTCTTCCTGCTCGACCCCTGGCAGGCCTTCGGCGAAGCCCAGCCCGAGCTGATCCAGACCCTGTCCAAGAGCGACCTGCCGGCCGATGCGCCACTCGAAGTCGATCGACTGGTCGAATTCGTCATGCCCAACGGGGAGACGCTCGCCGGCCATATTCTCGAAATCGGCGACGACAGCGTGAAGGTCGACTTCAACCATCCGCTCGCCGATCTTGCCATCGAGTTCGAAGTCGAAATCGAAGGTATCCTGTCGCAACACCCTTCAAATTGAGTTCGATACCAACCAGCGCTACATTTTCGTAACTACATATCCGGTGCTACGATCGTTCTCATGGGATGATGCGAAGAATGCCAAAAACCAGCTCGAACACGGCGTCAGTTTTGAGACCGCCACACTGGTATTCGACGACCCATTCCACGTCTCCCGGCCGGAGCGCATCGAAAATGGCGAGCAACGCTGACAAACCTTAGGGCTGGCTGGCGGATTGGTCCTGCTGCGGGTTGCGCATACATGGCACGAAGCAGAGCATGGCGCGGAACGCATCCGCATCGTATCGGCGCGACGCGCGACCAAACTGGAAAGGACAATTCATGAGCAAGATACCTGAATCCGTCCGCAAGGAACTCGCGGCGCTCGCCGCCCAGCCGGAAAACGAAATCGATTTGTCCGATCTCCCAGCCACCACCGAGCAAGATTGGCGCGGCGCGGTACGTGGAAAATTCTATCGCCCAATCAAACAGCAATTAACCGTGCGCATCGACGCTGACGTCGTGGCATGGCTGAAGAGTCGAGGCAAGGGCTACCAAAGCCGCCTGAACGAGATTCTGCGGGCGGCCATGCTCGACAAGGAACGTCATCAATGACCTCACCATCCTCCGAATTCGAGGTCGAAATCAAGCGCATTCTGTAGCAACATCCGTCCGCGACCGCCCATGGCGCGGCCAAGCCTGAAGCGCCGGATTCAGGCGGCAATCCATGCTAGAGTAATACTTGTAAATACCTTCGGAATGCATCATGAATGCGCCAGCCACTCGTCCCGTATCGATCAAGATCGACGAAGACATTCGAAATCGCATCAAGCGTCTCGCCGACGCGCGTCAACGCAGTTCGCACTGGATGATGCTCGAAGCCATCCGCCAGTACGTCGAACGCGAAGAAAAACGCGAGGCATTCCTGCAGGACGGTATCCGGGCCTGGAACGAATTCCAGGCTACCGGGCTGCACGTAACCGGAGACGAAGCGATTGCGTGGCTTGCCCAGCTTGAGGCAGGCGAAGATGTCGATCCGCCCGAATGCCACGTCTGATCTGGACACCCTCCGCCCTGCTTGACGTCCAGCGCAGCTACCGGTTTCTCGCCACCCGAAATGCGGACGCGGCGCGTCAGGCCGTCAAGGCGATTCGCGCCGGCGTAAAGATCATCGCACGGCACCCGGAAATCGGGCGGCCCGCCAAAGACCTCGATGCGGAGTATCGGGAGTGGCCGATCGGCTTTGGCGACAGCGGCTACGTGGTGCTGTACCGCCATGCGGCCGAACTTGTCACCGTGCTGGCCGTGCGGCACCAGAAAGAAATCGGCTTTTGAATCCACACCCATGCCCATGACCCCCACCATCCTCCTCGCCAACCCGCGCGGCTTCTGCGCCGGCGTCGACCGCGCCATCGGCATCGTCGAGCGTGCCCTGGAAAAATTCGGCGCGCCGATCTACGTGCGTCACGAGGTCGTGCACAACACCTACGTCGTCAACGACCTGAAGGCCAAGGGCGCGATCTTCGTCGAGGAACTCTCCGAGGTGCCCGCGGGCGCCACCGTCATCTTCAGCGCGCACGGCGTGTCGCAGGCGGTGCGCGCCGAGGCCGCGGCGCGCGGCCTCACCGTGTTCGACGCCACCTGCCCGCTGGTCACCAAGGTGCACGTCGAAGTGAGCAAGATGCACGAAAAAGGCTACGAGATCGTCATGATCGGCCACAGGGGCCACCCGGAAGTCGAGGGAACGCTTGGCCAGGCGGCGGGCGGCATGTATCTGGTGGAAACACCCGAGGACGTCGCCCAGCTGCAGGTCGCCACCCCCGACAGGCTCGCCTACGTCACCCAGACCACCCTGTCGGTCGACGATGCCGCGCGCGTCGTCGCGGCCCTGCGGCAGCGCTTCCCCGCCATCGTCGGGCCGAAGAAGGACGACATCTGCTACGCCACGCAGAATCGCCAGGACGCGGTCAAGGCGCTGTCGGCGCAGTGCGACGTAGTGATCGTGGTCGGTTCGCCAACCAGCTCCAACTCGAACCGGCTGCGCGAGGTCGCGCGAAATCTGGGCGTGCCCGCCTACATGGTCGACAATGCCGAGGAGATCGATCCGCAGTGGGTGTCGGAAAAACGGAAGGTGGGGGTGACGGCCGGCGCTTCGGCACCCGAGGTCCTGGTGCGTGCCGTCATCGATCGCCTGCAACGGTTCGGTGTCGGTTCGGTCGTCAACCTCGAGGGCGTGCAGGAGAAGGTCGGCTTTCCGCTGCCAAAGGATCTGGCGTAACGCGGCGCGGCCCGAGGCCGGTCCGGCAGCATCAGGTGCATGCAGCGGCCGTATCCTTGTCGATGCGCGGCCGGCCGGTGATGCTGATAACGACCCGGCGCGCCGCGCCCTGGCTGCCGACCGGCGGACACAGGGTGATGGTGCCCGCCTGAAAGGCGCCCGACGTCAGGCTGGTCAAGCCGAGCGGCGTATACGAGACATAGTTCGCCAGCGGTCCGTTGCCCTTCATGGCGAAGCCTACCGGCAACGCCGGCCCGCGCAGCAGCAGTCTTTCGGTCTCATCCCGGCTCCCGTCGTTGTTGCCGTCCACGAAGACGATCCACCCCTGCTGCCAGTTGCCGGCGTCGGCGCACGCTTCACCCGTCGATGATTTACAGAGCGCAACACGGCTATTGCGTTTGATCGCCTCCCCGCGTGCGAAGTACAGCGCGGTCAGGAAGGTGTTCGCCTGGACCGCCAGCTGGTGGTTGACGTGCACGATTCGATAGGCCGGAATGGCGATGGCCATCAGAATCGCCAGCACCGACATGGACACCAGAAGCTCGATCAAGGTAAATCCCCGATCCAGGACACGCGTTCGATCGTTCACGACCCCACCCCTTCTTCAGCGGACACCGCGTGTCGGCATGCGGGCTCTTTCGCTGAAAGAGGATGCATACCCGATCCGCACGCCTGCTCGAAAGCAGGGTCGATCGTTCACACGCCACGGGTCTCCGCACACGAGCAGGACGGAACTCGCTCGAAACGCGTTCTTTGTTCTTGTTTTCGATTCGCTCCACGGCCCCTCGCCACGGACGCGGGCTGGCGGAGCCTCGCTCTGCGAGTTTCAGGCGGGGAAGCAGCGAACCCCCCATCACGCCGGGAACTCCAGGTACTCGATTGCAACAGGCTCCTGGCGTGCCGGAACGACGATCCGTTCATGCCTCGTGGATTTGGCCGCCCGCCACTCTCCGCGCGCGCATGCCGACGCCGGCGGCAAGGCCGGCGAGGGAGTCATGGTAACAAAAACACATGGAAAATAGACCGCCGCTTCACGGCCGCAGCGCGCCACGCACGGCAACAAGACCGGTTCGCGCCGTGCGGCCGGCACAGGAACCGGTCCGGAGCGGCGGCTTCCCGCCCGGCGCGCAAGCTCGGAAAATCACCAGCATCCCGTCCCATTGGACGTCGTGGCGCCGGTCTGATTCACCGTCATCGTGCCACAGGCATCGGCCGTTTGCCCACCCTGCGGGGCGGCCTGCAGGGTATAACCGCTGGCCGATTGCGCAGAAAGCGTGATGTTGTATTTGGCGGTACCTGTCTTGGGGGATTGGGCAGCCGGTACCGCCGCTCCCTCATACGTGTTGTTGGTGGTGAAATAGCGCTCCATGAACTGCGCCGTCTCCATCAGGATCGCCTGGGCATCGGCGCGATTCGCCCGCAGCACGTACTGCCGATAGGCCGGAAGCGCGATCGAAGCGAGAATGCCGATGATCGCCACGGCCACCATCAGTTCGACCAGGGTAAAGCCGCGGCCGCCCCTCAGCGTACCAGGCGTATGGGTCATGGTTTTCATTGGCGCAGCTCCCTCCAGTTCACACGGCCCGTCGCCCCGAGCGAGGAGATGTTGCCGCCGTCTGGACCTCCGTTCACGCCGCCGACTTCGCCGCCCACTTGCACCTGTCCCCCAGTGGTGACCCCGGTGCTCGTTCCGTCATTGTCGGAACTGCCGCTACCATCCGGATCGCCGGGAGCCTCGCCGTCTTGACCCTCCTCCCCGCTGCCCGTGCCGCCTCCTCCGACGATCACGAACGAGCCTTCCTTCGGATCCGTGGATCCCGGCGCGGGTGTTGCGCTCGGTGCATGCGAGGTCGTTTCCTTGGGCGGCGCCATGGTCCAGTACGCACTTCCCATGCACTGGCCGCGACTGAAGGTGGTCGGGTTCTCTTCCTTGGTCTGGTAGGTGCCGTCCGACTTCAGGGTCGGGTTGTGCCAGAAAATCGTGTACTCGGCGAGCAGATAGTCTTGCGAAGTCTTGTCGTCCTTCAGCCGATAACCCAGATCCGGACGCCCTGCAACGTTCAGCTGCACGTACGTGTCCTTCGTCGTATCCTTGATGACCTGGATGGTCAGCGCGCCGTTGCGCCACTCGTTGAGCGGCTTCGACATAATGTTGCTGGGAACCACGCAGTTGTAGGAGGTCGGGTGCAGGCCGGCGCGTACCACGCCCGTGCCCCAGTCCTTGACCTCGAATGCATTGACCGGCATGCCCACCACCAGGCTCTTGATGGGCAGCACGGGAGCCTTTGCGGTCGTGGCGCGTACGTAGGTGGGCAGCGAGGCGATCAAGCCCGTGGTCGAGCTCGCATAGGCGGACGACGTCCCGTACGAGGTGACCGGATGCTGTTCGCCGCCGATGTTCAGCCACGCCGCCGGCGAATAGGCCTGGTTCGCCACCAGAATCTTGAACTTCGTGCTGGTGGACGACACCGGGTACACCAGGTTGTAACGCGGCTGGCTGGCATTCAGCATGTCGACGCCGGTGACATCGAAAATGTCGTCGTACTGGTGGGTGTGCGTGAACTGCGGCGCGGTACCCGCTTTATTGGTGATGTTCGTTTTCTTCGATGTCGACGAATTCGTCAACGTCACCCCGGACGTCGTTGCGCCGACGTAGGTCGTGCTGGTCGTTCCCTGAGTGCAACCGTTGGCGCCACTGTTGCAGGTCAAGCCGTTGAGCTTGGTCGACGAGCCGGCCTTCTTGCAGAACTTGTCACTGTAGCAATAGATGTCGAAGTCGAAGTGTCCACCTGCGACGCCCTTGTCGTCCGCAGGCTCCTCGGGCACAGGTGGATCGCCGTTCTTGTCGTAGGTCGCAACGGCAACCTGGACGCCGGTCGCGGTAAGCGGGATCAACTGCGAGCGGACCCCGCCACCGAAATAGCGCCCCACCGGCTTGCCCGCGGCCACTTCATCCACACTGGTGAATTTCTTGTCGTTGTTGAGATCGAACACGACGAGACCATTGTCCCCACCCGTCAGGGCGTTGAGCTGCATCCACCAGTTTTCTCCCGGTGGCGTGGCGCTGGGTGAACTCGTCGGATTGGTCGAAAGAAAGACGAACTGCCCGGCACTGGACACGTAGGCGCCGTCGCCCACCACGCGTTCACCGCCAACCGGCAGCGCGGTTTTCCACCCCTTATGATTGCCTGCTCCGGCGCTCCAGTTCGGCACGGCGGCGGTGGCGGTACGTACCTTGACGGTCTGGCTGCCGTTGGCTGGATCGGTCCAGGTCGACGCGCTGAGCGTTTGTTCCAGAATGGCATTGTTGCCGCCATAGGCGGCGGGGCGATCCCAGATGCCATATGCGTAGTGCGTCGCCATATCGGTTTCGTCTGCCGCAGTGAACAGGCGCCCCGTCACGAAGGTAACCATGTAGCCGCCATTGGGATGCGGTCTGACGCCGGGCGCCATGGTGATCGCCTGGGCCGGATCGGTCGTGTGAAGCGGGCTTGCCGTGCCGTCGACGAGATCGAATTTCCACAGATTGCCATCGATGTCACCGGCATAGGCGATGCTGGCATAACCGTCGTTGTCGTAGACCACGGTGGGTGACGACAATCCGTTCGGACTGCCCGCCGACCCGGAATTGGTATCGATCTCATGGAGCAGCGCGCCGGTGTTCGCATTGATCACATAGAGCGTGGCATGGCCGTTGCCCGTGTTGTTGTAGCCATTGCCGGCGATGAGCACAGGCTTCGCTCCCGGCAGGCTGGCCAGGACCGGCTTGCCATAGGTATCCCCCAGGTTGGCGAACCCACTCGTGGCGTTGCTGACCTCCCACAGGATCTTGCTGGCCGCATCGGTTTCCGTACCCGCCGCCGCATTGCTGACGTCGAGCGCGAACAAGCCCTTGCCGCCCGCCCCGAGGGCGCCGGCAAGGATGGTCTTGCTGCCAAACGACTTGAGTGCCAGTCCTCCATCCACGAAATACTTGTGCGTGTAGGGCTCGGCCTTGAGGAATCCGAGCCTGGGGATCACCATCGACGGGATGTAGGCAAAGCGCTCGCTGCCATTCGCCGCGTCGATGGCATGGAGCATGCCGTCGTTGGCGCCGACGAACACGGTTGCCCCGCCGCACAGCGACGCGGGGCAATACACCGGGCCGGAATGCATGATGTCGCCCAGAACCGAGGCCCGGGCCCGATACGCCTTGCCCTCCGGTGCCTCGTTGCTACGGTCGCCGCGAATGAAGTTGAGGACCGGGGAGTCCATCGGGCCGGCGGTGTCCGGGTCCAGGGCGGCACGATCGGCCGCCGTCAGGTTTGCCCAACGAAACGGTACCTTGGCGCCCGCACCGCTCACGGTCACGATCATGCGCTCCGTGTTCCAGTCCTGCTGCTCGATCCGGCCCGCGGCACCGCCATCCCAGAGATCCGTTTCCGTATCGATGATGCCGTTCGTCGAGATGGAGTAGGCATGCAGGTTGCCACTCCACTCGAGCACGTTGTAGTCGATCGAGTACAGCACGACCCCCCCCACGGCCACCAGCGGGCTGGTTATCGCCGGTTGGCCCACGTGGCCCACGGGCTGCGCGTCGGGTGCGAACGGCAACGCGGCCTGGGCCGGGCCGTACACGCCAAGCAGCAAGGCCAAACTGGCCAACAGTCCTTTGGATGCATTCATAACGCGCTCCCTCCCGTCATTTTTTCGTTTACGCAGTCAATAACAAATCGATTGAAACTTGAATACGCTCTGCACGTACACTATCGAAGCGTCCGCCCCCATCCCACGCGCGGTGATCCTGGCCGCTCCCTTGCATTCCGGCTGGGTCGGCCACGCCAGCATCTCGACGAGATAGCGCGGTTGCAGGTCATCCGCCCAGCCGTTGACCTTGGATGCGGCCGATATCAGAGGCGCATTGCTCCAGTCGAAGGTCTTCCACCGGGTGTTGTCGGCCGGAATGCTGCACAGGCCCGCTGTGCAGGTGGACGTGAATTTCTCTTTCTGGAAGACCCCGCCATCGAGCTGATAGATTGCGTAGCTCGTATCGCCGGCGACGAGGTTGCCGTTGAACAGCACGCCTTCGGCATCGCGGATCGCCGCTTCGGCGGCCTGCAATGCCATCATCCGATTGCGCGCATTGGCGGCCATGCGCTCTTCCAGGGTGGCGCTGCGCAAGGCGGCGATGACGATGATGGTCAGCACCACCATGAAGATCAGGCCGGTAACGAGCGCCACGCCGGACTGTCTGGTTTCGCTCCGCAGGGAAGGATTCGGCATGTCGCTCACCCGGCCTGGTTTCTGACGGTGAAGGTGGAGGTGTAGGTCTGGCGCAGGAAGCCGTCGCCGCCGGTTGCGGCGTTGGCGGTGGGTCCGCGCACGGTCAGCGTGACCCTGACCGCGGCCACTTTTCTGAAATCATCCGGGGTGCCCGGGTTCGAGACATAGCCTGTTATGTTGCCGTTTTTATCCGCGTCGATACCGTATGCGATCTGCATGTCTTCGATGTTGTCGGCCACGGCCTGGCCGTTGCAGGTCAGCTGCAGCGCAGCGTTGACCGCGAACGCGTAGGTCACCAGATCGCCCCCGGCGACGCTGGTGCCCGAGCAATTCACCTCGCCGCCTTCCTGCGCGTAATAACGGACCGTGATGGTGTCCATCGTGCCGTCCGTCCCGGACAGCGCGAGCGCGCCATCGGGAAACGCATCCTGCATCGTGCCATCGATGCTCGTCCCCATCTGCGCCACGTCGTCCACCCGATCGTTGCGATATCCGGCCTGGCGTATCGCCGACCCCAGGATTTCCATCGCGTGGCGCCCGCTTTCCTGAATGCGCGAAATATCGTTGTGGGTGCGGTTGGCCCGGGTGCTGCCCAGAAAGAAATATCCCAGCGCGGCCAGCACGATGAGGCCGATGGCCATGCCGACCATCAGTTCGACCAGCCCCATGCCGCGCTGCGGCACGGCGGGCGAGGAATGGAAGACGGGTTTCATAGCCGCGTCTCCACGACGAATTCGCCGCTGCCGTCCACCACCGCGGCATCGGCGAGGCGCGACGAGTCGTCCCACGTGACGCTCACCGTCACCCTGTCGCCGGTGAACGCCACCGAGCCGGTACCGTCCGGCAAGGTCTCGACCACGGCGTCGCACCAGTCTTCAAGATCCGCCGCCACCACCGGGTCGCTTGCCGCCGGCGCGTTCGCACAGCTGGGGTGCGCGTAGTCCGCCGCTTGCCCCCTGTTCGCGCGCATGCGGTCGATGATGTCGTTGGCCAGCCAGCTCGCCTGGGAACGCGCCTGCGCGCCCTGGTTGAGCTTGAGGCTGTTGGCGATGATGCCCGCAATCCCGAGCAGTCCCAGGCTGACGATCACCAGGGCGATGAGGGCTTCGAGCATGGTGAAGCCGCTTTGCTTGTGCGTGCTGTTCATGGTCAACCGCAGGTTCCAGGTTTGATGACGGATGCGCGGCCGGACACCTCGACTTCGATGTCGCGCCCCGGCGCGACGCTGGTGTCCGGATTGCACAGGCTGAAGGTGGTCGCGCCGGCCTGGCCGTTGGCCTGGAAGACGATCGAGTCCACTCCCGTCAGGCTGCTGCCGCCCTGCAACGCGGGGAAATCCCTCAGCACGTTGGCTTCGGCATCGCTGATCTGCCAGCCATTCTTCCATGCGCCGCTCTTCGCGCTCATGGTGACGGACGCGTTGCGCTTGATCGCCTCCGAGCGCGCGAGCTGAAGCGCGACGAGGAAGTCGTTGGCCTGCCCCGTCATGCGTGAATTCAGCACAAAGGCCCGATAACTCGGCATCGCGATCGTCGCCAGGATGGCGAGCACGGCGACCGTGACCATCATTTCAATCAGCGTGAATCCAGTTGTCCTGTTTTTCATCTTCCACCCGTCCTGATTGCACCTTATCCGGCCCACGGGGCCCGTACCAGCCTCCACGGACCAAAGGCCGCTTTATTGGAACGAGCGGCGATTTCGCGCGGTTTTCCCACATGCCGGACCCATCATTATCGGCGCCGGCCCGTCCGGCTTGAGTACCGTGCCCGCGCGCGGGGCGCCGGGCTTGAGCGCGACCGGCTCGGCGGGCGATAATCACAGCGCCCCCGCTCGACTGCGCCGCCATGCTTCACGCCCCCATCCATTCGCCCCCCGGAAGCCGACTGCCCGCGGTCTGCCGCGACCCGCGGCGGCCCGTGGCGCGCAGTGCCCGTCGCGGTGCGATGGGGGGCCTTCAGCTTGGCTGAACCGGCTGCGCCCCCCCTCCTCAGCGTCTGGATCGTCGACGACGGCAAACCCGGCCATCTGAACCAGTCGCTGGGACTCGCCGAAGCGTTGGCGCGCGCCATTCCGACCGTCACCCATGTCCTGCCGGCGCAACCGGCCCTGCGCGCCGCGTCCGCCTGGCTGCTGCGGCGCCCACTCGCACATGATTTGCCGGTACCGGACCTCATCCTCGGCGCGGGACATGCCACCCACCTGACGCTGCTCGCCGCGCGCCGCGCGCACGGCGGCCGCGCCGTGGTGCTGATGAAGCCGAGCCTGCCGCGGCGCTGCTTCGATCTGTGCATCGTGCCGCGCCACGACGGCATCGAGGCGGACGCACGCACACTGGTGAGCGAAGGCGCGCTCAACCGCATCCGTTCCGCCGCCGATGCCGACGCGGCACAGGGCCTGATCCTGGTCGGCGGGCCCTCGGCACACTTCGACTGGGACGACGCGAGCGTGTGCCGGCAGATCGCCCTCCTGGTCGAGCGCGCGCCGGACATGCGCTGGACCCTCACGACCTCGCGCCGCACGCCGGCTGATTTTGCGACGCGGCTGCCGGCGTCGCCGGCACTCGAGGTCGTGCCTCACGCGACCACTTCGGCGGACTGGCTGCCGGCGCAGTTCGCCCGCTGCGGTACCGTATGGGTGACGCCGGACAGCGCGTCGATGGTATACGAGGCCCTCACCGCCGGCGCGGCGGTCGGCGTGTTCGATCTTCCCGCCAGGCCGCGCAGCCGCGTCGCCGGCGCCGTCGAACGCCTCACCCATGCCGGCCGACTGACGCGCCTGGCGGACTGGCGCGCCACCGGCACGCGGCGCCACGGTGCGCCCCCGCTCGCGGAAGCGGAACGCTGCGCCCACTGGATTCTCGAATGGCTCAGGCAAAACCGACACGCGCACTGACCGTGCTGCAACTGCTCCCCGCGCTCGAATCGGGCGGCGTCGAGCGCGGCACGCTGGAAGTCGCACAGGCGCTGGTCGAGCACGGCCACCGCGCGCTGGTGATCTCGGCCGGCGGACGGCTGGTCGCGCCGCTCACTGCGCTCGGCGCCGAGCACTTCGCGTGGCCGATCGGCAGGAAGTCGCTGACGACCCTGCGCCTGGTCCGCCGCCTGCGACGATTCCTGATCGAGCAGCACGTCGACATCATCCATGCCCGCTCGCGCGTTCCCGCGTGGATCGCCCATCTCGCCTGGCGGCGCATGGATCCCGGAACACGCCCGCGCTTCGTCACCACGGTGCACGGCCTGTACGGCGTCAACCGCTACAGCCGCATCATGACCCGTGGCGAGACCGTGATCGCGGTGTCGGAAACGGTTCGCGACTACATCCTGCAGAACTATCCCGGCACGCCGCCGGAACGCATCCGCGTCATCCATCGCGGCGTCGATGGCAACGCCTATCCGTACGGCTGGAAGCCCGACGCGGCGTGGCAGCGGGCGTTCTTCGCACAGTTTCCCGAGGCCGCCGGCAAAATGCTCGTCACCCTCCCCGGCCGCATTACCCGGCTGAAGGGCCACGAGGACTTCATCGGGCTGATCGCGAGGCTCAAGCGGCGCGGCCTGCCGGTACACGGCCTCATCGCCGGCGGCGCGTCCGCCTCGAAGAGGCGCTACCTGCAGAAGCTGCGCTATCGGGTCCGCGGCATGGGCCTGGAAACCGACGTCAGCTTCACCGGCCAGCGCGACGACCTGAAGAACATCCTCGCCATTTCGAACCTGGTGCTCTCGCTCTCCACCCAGCCCGAGTCCTTCGGCCGCACCACGCTGGAAGCGCTGCGCCTGGGCGTGCCCACGGCGGGACGTGATCATGGCGGCGTGGGAGAAATCCTGCGGGCCGTTTATCCGGCGGGTCTGCTGGCATCGGAGGGGCTCGATGCCGCGAGCCAATCGGCGGCGCGCTTGCTGCAGCAGCCGCAACCCGTGCCTGCGGGGAATTTCTTTCCGCTGCGCGAGATGTTGCTGCGGACCCTGGACTGCTATGCGGAACTCGCCGGCGCCCGGGACGAGTATCATCGCGACGACGCCGACACTCGAATATCGTGACGAGCATCCCGCTTCCCACTCGATGAGCCAGCCGGTTCCGCATTCCCAAGGTAACGGAAACGCACGATCCCGGACTGAAAATTCCCCCATGCCGGTCCAACGTTTACAAACTGCCGTGGCGCACCTGACGGGTGCAAGCAACGCATCGCGGGCGGCGTTTTGTTGCGTTTTTCTCCTCGCACTGAGCCTGCCGCCGAAATGGGCGACCCTGCATGTCGCGGGGGCCGTGCTCGTTGCCATGACGGCATTCGCGCGGCGCGAAGACTGGCGAAGCCCGGCGGCAGGGACATTCCTGCTGTGCACCATGCTCTGGCTCGTTCCCGTACTGCTGGCCGCCGTCCTTCAGCACCTCCTCGGCATGGCCACCGCACCGGCATGGCACAAGCTGCCGCTCCTGGTACTGCGCACGCTGGGGATCGGCCTGGGCATCATCGTGCTGCTGCAGCGCAACCGGCTCACGCTCGCCTCCATCGCCTTCGCCGTGGCGTGCGCGTTGGCAATCCACGCCATCGCGGGTTTGAGCGAGTTTCTCGTCAGCCCGGATGCGAGCCTGACCAACTGGCGGGCACTCCGCATCAGCGGAATGGTGTTCAACCCCAATCCGTTCGGCCTATTCATGGCGATCGCCGTCATCCTCGCCGCCGGCCTGCTGCGCGGCGACCCGCGCCGCCTGGCGGCCTGGATGCTGCTGGCCGCCGGCCTGCTCGGCGTCTGGGCGTCGGGATCCCGGAACGCGCTGCTCGCGACCGCCTGCGGGCTCGCGGCGGCGTTTCCGCCCGTCGACCGCCGGCGGCTGATCGCATATGCCGTCTCATTTGCGGCGGCGCTGCTGGCGTATCTGAATCTGGTGCCTGCGGATGGCAACATCGCCGAGAGCAACACCATGCGCCTGCAGATCATCGCGTTCACCCTGGACCAGATTCGGCAGTCTCCCTGGCTCGGCTGGGGCATCGGCGCCTACCAGCAGTTGCCCGGCCACGTCCTCAACGCGCCGCACAACATGTGGCTCGACCTGGCGGTCAGCAGCGGCCTCCTCGCCCCGGGCGGCGCGCTCGCCTCGACCGCGCTGCTGGCGCATCGCCTGTATCGCCGGAGCAGCGCCGCGTCGCTGCTCGCACTTGGCGCGCTGACCGCGTCCGTCGTGGCCGGCAGCCTGGAATACTCGATCCTGGATTCCACGCATTTTCGCGGTTTATGGATCCTGGTGACCGCGCTCGCCTGCTGCACCCTGAACCCGGCCACGCCCTCCACCAACGCGGCCCGGGCGGCGGCAAGCCGAAAAAACCAACGCGGGCCGCGCGAAGGCGGCGCGAAAAAAACCTGACCGCGGCGCGATCCTCCATCAGACCCGCGCGGCGGGGATCGCGCCGTCGGAAGCGGAGGACTTTTTCGACCCGGGTTGGCACAATACGCCCTCACGCCACGGGATCACGCCATGCAGCCTGTCAACATCCTCTGCCTCAAGTGGGGCGAGCGCTACGGCCCTGAATACGTCAACATCCTTCATCGCGCCGTCCGCCGCAACCTGACGCGGCCATGCCGGTTCTTCTGCTGCACGGACGATCCCCGCGGGCTGGACGCGGACGTGGAGGTCGTTCCGTTTCCGGCCAACCCCGGGGTGAAGCGCGGATGGCCGGACATCCTGGTGAAGCTGGTGCTTCTGCAGGACGGTTTCGGCGGTCTCGCGGGACCGACGCTGTTTCTCGACCTGGACGTGGCAATCACCGCACCGATCGACTGTTTCTTCGACTACCGGCCGGGCGAATTCTGCATCATCCACAACTGGGTGCACTGGCGCAAGGCGATGCTGGGGCGGCGCCCGGCGGTCGGCAATTCGTCGGTGTTCCGCTTCGAGGCCGGCCACTCCAACCATGCCTACGAGACCTTCCTGCGCGAACTGCATCGCGCGGAGGACCGCGCCATCTTCAACACCGAGCAGGCATTTCTGACGTATGCCATGGGCAACCCGCAGTGGTGGCCCGACGCGTGGGTGAGGAGCTACAAGTGGAATTGCCGCCCCGCCTTTCCGCTGAACCTCTTCCGCGCACCCCGGCTCCCGGCCGGCTGCCGGATTCTGGTGTTCCACGGCCGTCCCGACCCGGACGAGGCGATCCACGGCTATCGCGGGCGCAGGCTGCACCATCGCACACTGCCGGCGCCGTGGATCGCCGATCACTGGAAGCCGTGATGCCGCAGCCGGCTCCATTCTGGGACGGGATCGACGGCGTGCTGGTGGTCAACCTCGACAGCCGCCCCGACCGCTGGCAACACGTGCAAGCCCACACCGCGGGCGTCATTCCCGCCGCCAAGCTGCACCGGCTGCCTGCCACGCCGGGCGCCGCGCTGCCGGGTTTCGGTACGACGCCGTGGTTTCGCGGACGCAGGCGCGACAGAACCTGGGCCGGGCGGGCGGGCTGCACGCTTTCGCACCGCGCCGCGATCAGCCATGCGCGCCGGCACGGCTGGCGCACGGTGCTGATCCTGGAAGACGACATCGAGCTCGGGCCCGCGCTGGCCGCAGTGCTGGCGGGCCTGCCCGAGGCCCTGCGGGCTGGCCATTGGGATGTCTGCTATCTGGGCTTCACCGACCCGGTCCCGCCCTACCGGCAGATCGCCGAGCTGCCCGCCGGGCACAGGCTGTGCGCCGTATCGGGGTGCAGCACCACGCACGCCTATCTGCTTCGCGACAGCACCTACGATCTGTTGTTGAAAAAATTGCCCGCCGTACGCGACGTCTGGCCGTGGATCAGCCGCCATCGCGCCATCGACCGCTGGTATTACCGCAATCTGTCACGGTATTTCGACGTGTGCGCGGTATCGCCCGCACTGATCGATCAGCAGGGCGGCTTCTCCGACATCACCCAGCGCGAGCATGAAAAGGTGCACACCACGCGGGTCCCCGCCGCGCGATGCGGGGGTCCGCTGGGCTTCCGGCTCCGCAGCGGACTGCGCTGGCTGCAATATCGCCTGGCCGAACCGCGCGACTGGCTGCGCGGGCGCATCAAGCGAATGCGGGGATTCTGAATCTGCATGCGCGAGCCACCGACCGCGCCGCCACGGCTGCGCATAAAATTCCTCGGCAAGTTCAAGCCCGGCCGCGATGGCGAAGGCTGGCTGAAGTGCTTCCCCGGCCGCCGGCCGCGCTGGGGAAACTGCGATTTCATCTTCGACCGCGACTGCCGCGACTACGACTGGCTCGTCGTCTACGACGACCTGCCGTCCGTGGCCGGCGAGCGCCATCCGCTGTGGCGGGAGGAACTGGCGTGTCCGTCCGAAAACACGCTGCTGATCACCGTCGAGCCGTCATCGATCAAAACCTACGGCAGAAGCTACCTGCGGCAATTCAACTGGCTGCTGACGACCCAGGAGCGCTGGGCGACGGGTGGGCACCGCGGACGCATCGTCCAGCAGCCGGCACTGATCTGGTTCTATGCGGACAGTTCGCCGCGCGGGGACTACGACACGCTGCGCACCCGCATCCCGCTGGACAAGACCGCCGATCTGTCGACGGTCTGCTCCAGCAAGCGGCAGGGACACACCCTGCACCGCATGCGCTACGACTTCACCCAGGCGCTCAAGGCCAGGCTGCCGGGCCTGGACATCTTCGGGCGCGGCGTCCGGCCCGTGTCCGACAAGGCCGACGCACTCGATCCCTATCGCTACCACCTGGCGATCGAGAACCATTCCGGACCGCACCACTGGACCGAAAAACTTGCCGATCCCTTCCTCGGCGCGTGCATGCCGATCTATTACGGCTGCCCCAACGCCGAGGATTACTTTCCGCCGGAGAGCTTCATCCGCGTCGACGTCAACGATGTCGACGCGGCCGCCGAAACCATCCGGCGCGCCATCCGCGACGACGCGTGGAAGACGAACCTGCCGGCGATCCTCGAAAGCCGCCGCCGCGTGCTGGAGGAGTATGGGCCGATCGCCACCGTCGTGCGGCTCGTCAACGAAAGACACGTGGCCGGCGGCACCCGCGCCGCCCCGCCCGCCCACATCCGGAGCCGCCGCCATCTGCACCGCCAGTTGCTGCCGGGTGTGCGCTACGGACTTGAAAAACTCTACGTGCGCGCGCGCAACCGCCTGGCGGGAAACTGAGTGCCGCGCGCACTCAGGCCAGCGCGTTGCGTAACCTGAACAGGCGGCCTCGGCCGCAGCTGCGGAAAGCCTTGTGCGAGCGCAAGGTCAGCGTTGTCTGCCGCAACCCCGGTCGGTACAGCCGCTCGGTCCAGTGCGCTGCCCAGGCAAACGGATTGTAGAGGTGCAGAATACGGCTGCGCGCCGCGGCGACAGCGGTTTCGTGCCGCGTATCGAACGGCTGCTCCAGCAGTCGCGAGATCCGTTCGGCCGCCGCGTCGGCGTCCAGATCGTTGATCGACAGCAAGGCTTCCGCAGGTATGTAATCGCTCACATTTGGACAGCCCAGATAAACCGGATAAGCCCAGCCAAGATAGGCATCCGCGAGTTTCTCGGTCCAATAGTTCGGCAATACGCTGTTTTCGAGCACCAGGTGGAAGCGGTACGGCAGGATCGCATCCAGCTTGTCGTCGATCGGCTCGAAGCCGCGCCCGAAATGCACCAGGCGGTCACCGAGGCGCCGCTTCAGGCCATCCAGCAGCGCGAGCCGCTGGCGCTGGCCCGCGGTCTTGCTGGCGTTCGAGCACACGACGGAAATCCGGTTCAGCTTGTCCGGACACGCCAGCGCATCCAGATAATCATGGCCGTAGCGGTATCCGTTGCGGCTGCGATCCAGCCCGACATGCCAGTTCAGCCCCAGGGCGCTGACGTGCAGATGCGGATGACGCGACGCCGCGTGGCTATCGACCAGGTGGCCGAACTGGCGATAGAACGGCCCAGGATACAGCTTCTTCGCGAGCGGTTCGCCAGCGATGAACAGCGTATTCTCCGGCGCACACGCGAAACGGTCGCGCGGCCGCGCGTTGCCCAGCACGACCGCAAAATCCGCCGGCCCCTCCCCGACCGGGTTGAGGTCGAAGCGGCAACGGCCCCAGCGCAAACTGCCGCCGGGCGTGAGCAGTTCCATGCCGTCCGGCGCGCAGTCCATGTTCACGCGCACCAGAATCTCGCGCGCGCGCTCGATCGTGTCCACGCCTTTACCCGCTGGCGGCGGCACGCCATCGCCGAGCCGTGCCCCGGAGAGGCCCGGCTGCCCCCGACCCGGGCACGTCACCCCAGGGCCTGGCCATATCGCGCCGCGTGATGCGCGGGCAACTCGGGCATGTGGACCTCATATTCCGGCACCCACGCCTTCAACTGCTGCTTGACGGTGAACTCGTCATGGGGCCCCGTGCCATGCATCCATGCCATGCACTGGCCATACCACGCCACGTCCCCGGCGCGCGCCAAGGCCACCCTCAGCTTGGGATGCGGCGTCGGCTGCGTGGTTTCCTCGTCGGCGAGCAGTTCCTCGTAAAGCTTCTCGCCGGGCCGCAGGCCGGTATATTCGATGCGGATGCGATGCTCGTCCATGCCGGACAACTGGATCATCAAGCTTGCCAACTCCGCGATCTTCACCGGTTCACCCATGTCGAGCACGAAGATCTCGCCGCCCTTGCCCATGAGGCCGGCCTGCAGCACGAGTTGCGCGGCTTCGGACAGGGACATGAAATAGCGCGTGATGTCCGGATGGGTGACCGTTACCGGGCCGCCCGCCTCGATCTGTTTCTGAAACTTCGGAATGACGCTGCCGGACGAACCCAGCACGTTGCCGAAGCGCACGGAAATGAAGCGGGTGCCGTGGGGACGCTGCATCGCCTGGCAGATCATTTCCGCAAGCCGTTTGCTGGCGCCCATGACGTTGGTCGGATTCACCGCCTTGTCGGTGGAGATCATCACGAACTTGTCCGCCCCGTTGGCCTGGGCGGCCGCAGCGACGATCTGGGTGCCCAGCACGTTGTTGCGGACCGCCTCCCATGCGTTGCTCGTTTCCATCAGCGGCACGTGCTTGTAGGCGGCGGCATGGAACACCACGGCGGGGCGCTCGCCCGCCATGACGTCGCCGACCCGCTCCGCGTCCTTGACGTCGCCGATCACCGGCTCCATCCGCAGATCGGGGAAACGTTGCGCCAGTTCCTGCTCGAGGGCATACAGCGCCAGTTCGGACAGCTCGAAGAGCACCAGCCTCTTCGGCTCGAAGCGTGCGATCTGGCGGCACAGCTCGGAACCGATCGACCCGCCGGCGCCGGTCACCATCACGACCTGTCCCGTCAGCAGGCGATGCAGGCCGCTGTTGTCGAGCCGGACCGGATCGCGGCCCAGCAGATCGTCAAGCTGGATGCGCCGCAGGCTCGACACCGAAACCCTGCCCGCCACCAGATCTTCCAGCGAAGGAACGGTGAGCACGTTCAGGCCCGCGCCCGTGCAGATGTCGGTGACCATCTTCCGGACGCCATGATCGGCCGACGGCAGCGCCAGCACCACGTCATCGACGTTCATGCGCTGCGCGAAGCTGGCGACGTCCTCCAGCGTTCCCAGCACGGGGATGCCCTGCACGAGGCGCCCCTGCTTTTCGCGGCTGTCGTCCAGCAATCCCACCACGTGGAACCCCGCCGGGTTGCGCGCCAGCTCACGCAGCAGGAAATCCGCCGCGGACCCGGCGCCCGCGACCAGGACGGGCCGGCTGTGCGGATACACCATGCTGGCGAGCCGGTGCTCCTTCCACGCCCGGTACGCCAGCCGGCTGCCGCCCATCATCAGCAACAGCAATATGGGATCGAGTATCAGTACCGAATGGGGGACACCGCCACCGTAGTGAAGCATGGCAAGCACGGCCGGCACCGACACCGCGGCGACGCCCACCGCCTTCATGATGCGCTTGAGGTCGGGCAGGCTGGCGAATCGCCATATCCCCCGGTAGAGGCCGAAATGCCAGAAAATCAGCGCCTGCACCGGCACCACCCAGATCAGCATGGACAGGGCGCCGGCCATCAGGTCCGCCGGGACGTCCAGATTGGAATGCAGCCAGAACGCACCCACCCAGGCCAGGATGGCCATGAGGAGGTCGTAGAGAATGATGGCGACGGTACGGGAGCTGATCATCTTCGGAAATGCCGCCACCGGTCGTCGATGCCAAGAAAAATCGCGAGATGGAGCAAACCCGCGATCACAACCGACCAATTCGAATACTCCGGACGGAGATGCTGCGCAAACGCCAGCGCGGCCATGGCGAGCATGAGTCCATACGCCGCCTGCGCGAGTTGCCGATGGGTGGCGCCCATGAGCACGACGCGCTGGTAGTAATGCGATCGATGCGCCTGGGCGATATTTTCCCGCTTGAGCACACGTCTGACAAGCGTTACGCTGGCATCCGCCACGAACGGCAGGAAAACCAGCAGCGGGAACGGCCACGACCAGATCCCGCGGCGCACGCCCAGCACGCCGATCGCCGCAGCGAGAAACCCCAGGGGGATCGAGCCGGCATCGCCCATGAAAAGCCGCGCGGGTGGAAAATTGAAGCACAGAAAAGCCAGCGACGCACCCGCGAGCGCGCCACAAAAGGACGCCACTGCCTGCGCATCCGCCATCCAGGCAGCGAATGCGAGCGTGCCAAAGCCGATTGTCGCCATACCGCCTGCCAAGCCATCCGCACCATCCATGAAATTATAAAGATTCGTCGCCCAGACGACCACCAGCACCGCAAGCACGAGCGGGCCGCCGGCAAGCCCCAGAACGGCCAGGCAAAGCGCGGCGACGCTGCCGTGCGCGACGAGGCGGAGGCGCACGGCAAGCCCCTGCACGTCATCGACGAGCGACACCACGGCCAGCGCGAGCGCCCCTCCGGCGATTGCCATGAGCGTCGCGTCACCCGGCCAGAGCCCGGTCAGCGCCATGGCCGCCATGATTCCCAGGCCGCCCACGCGCGGCGTCGGCAGCGCATGCAGGGAACGCTCGTTCGGGCGATCCATGGGCAGGTGCGCGCGCCATCTCAGCAGCGACGCCAGCGCCGCCCAGCACACGCAGAACGCGAGGACGGGCGCGGCGCCGCTCATGCGTGCGCCGCCACGGTCGCGGCAAGCCCCTCCGCCATCGAATGGGGCGGCAGCCAGTCCAGTTGCGAACGGATGGCGCTCGCGTCCACGTAAAGCGAATCCGTCAGGCGGCTCAATCGGGCCGCGCCGCCGAACGGCCGGCTCGTCGCCCGCAGCAGCCACGGCGGTACCGGAAACAGGCGCGCCGGACGTCCCATCGCCCGGGCCAGGGCACGGATCAGCTCCGGCGTCGAAACCGCCTTGCCATCGTCGAGCAGGAACGTCCGTCCGGCGGCGCCGGGATGTTCCAGGCACACGCGCAGCGCATCGGTGAAATTGCCGAGATAGAGCAGGCTGCGCTGGTTGCGGATCGCGCCCAGCGGCAACGGCCAGCCGCGTTCGATGGCGCGCATCAGTTGCAGGAAGTTCGCCCGGACGCCCGGCCCGTAGACCAGCGGCGGGCGCAGAACGGCGATCTCCAGACCCGTTTCGCGGGCAATGCGGCGCAGGCCCAGTTCGGCTTCCCACTTGGAGACCGCGTAGGCGTCCACAGGCGCCGGCACGTCCGTCTCGCGGCAGGGCCCGACTCGCGCTTCGCCGTTGACCTTGATCGTGCTCACGAAGACGAAGCGCTTCACCCCCGCGTGCGCCGCCTGCCTGGCAAGATTGAGCGTCGCCTCGGTATTGACCCGCCGATACGCGGACACGTCGCCGCCACCGTTCACCGGCGCGGCGTGTACGCGTGCCGCCAGATGCACCACGCCGTCGCAACCCGACAGGATCGGACCCCAGTCCGTGGCCGGTCCGATGTCCCCGAGCGCCACTGCATCGGGCACGCTCGCGCGGCTGCGCACCGCCGGCACGACTCGATGGCCCGCGCGCGCCAGCGCCTCGCACAGGGCGCGGCCGACGAATCCCGCCGCGCCTGTGACCAGCACCCGCAGGCCGCCCGCCGTATTCACGAAAGGCGCACGGTCTTCGGCGGGCGCAGGGCGCATTTGCGCAAATAACGCATCATGCTGCGCGCATGCCAGCGCATGTGCCGCAGATCGCGCCGGCTCGCACGGCGCGCATCATGCAGCACCTGCGCCTTGGGGCAGGCGAGCACCGGCTGTCCGGCCCATCCGAGGCGCCAACACAGCTCGACATCCTCGTAGTACAGAAAAAACTCCTCATCGAACCCTCCGACCGAGGCGAAGCTCTCGGAGCGAAAAAACATGCACATCCCGGCCACCCAGTCCGCGGCGAAGGTCTCATCGCCCAGCTGAAAGAGGTAGCGGCCATCGTCCATCCCCGCAAGTTTCCTGGCCAGGGACAGTGGCGTCGGGAAATGACGGATACTGTCCTCGAGCCGGCCATCCATCGACAGTACCGCCGGCGCGATCACCGCCCCCGCGCGCGCCGAGATTTCCTCCACCAGGACGGGAAACGGGTCCTGCGCGATCCGGATGTCCGGATTCATGACGCAAAACCATTCCCCTGCCGCCTTCCGGAACGCGGCGTTATGGTTCGCGCCGAATCCCCGGGGCCGCGGGTTCCGAATGACGGTCAAGGGCATTTCGAAATCGGCGGCGCCGAACGGCAGATCCTCGGCAACGTTCAGCGTCAGGAACACTTCCGCCGGCGCGGCTTGCAGCACCCGCGACAGATCCCGCAGTATCTGCCGGACCAGGTGCCCCTGGCGGTGGCTGACGATGGAAACGGAAATCATGACTGGCGACGGGGCATCCACTCCTTGCCTGGGAGCGGCGTTACGGCCTGCAGTTCACGATCACGCAAAAAATCTCGCCGTCACGGATGCCGGCGTGCAGCGTCGCCGACCGCGGACGCGAATGCGTCGATCACCGGCTGGATCAGCGTGCGCTTGAGTTTCAGCGACGCCTGGTTCACCACCAGCCGCGAGCTGACGTCGCTGATGTGCTCGACCGCGACCAGGCCATTGGCCCTCAGCGTGCCGCCGGTGGAAACGAGGTCGACGATGGCGTCGGACAGCCCGACCAGCGGGGCGAGTTCCATCGAACCATAAAGCTTGATGAGGTCAATGTGGACGCCCTTGCCGGCGAAATGGCTTCTCGCCGCGTTGAGATACTTGGTCGCGACGCGGATGCGCGCGCCCTGCGTCACCCGCGCTTCGTAGTCGTAGCCTTCACGCACCGCGACCATCATGCGGCAGCGGGCGATCTTGAGGTCGAGGGGCTGGTAAAGACCGTTGCCGTCGTGCTCGTTCAGCACGTCCCTGCCGGCGATGCCCAGATCGGCGGCGCCATGCTGCACGTAGGTGGGCACGTCGCTCGCACGCACGATGATGAGGCGCACGTCGCCGCGGTTAGTGCCGATGATGAGCTTGCGCGAGGACTCCGGGTTCTCGGACGGCGTGATGCCGGCCGCCGCGAGCAGCGGCAGGGTTTCCTCGAAGATGCGGCCCTTGGAGAGGGCGAGCGTGATGCCTGCGTCGTTCATGGCCATCTTCTCAGTGTACCCGCCTGATGCGCGCACCCAGCCGCGTGAGCTTTTCCTCGATGCGCTCGTAGCCGCGGTCGAGGTGATAGATGCGCTCGATGGTGGTCTCGCCGGCGGCGACCAGGCCGGCCAGCACCAGGCAGGCGGAGGCGCGCAGGTCGGTGGCCATGACGGTGGCGCCGTCGAGGCGCGGCACACCGCGTACCAGGGCCGTGTAGCCGGAGACTTCGATGTTGGCACCGAGGCGGCGCAGTTCCTGCACGTGCATGAAACGGTTCTCGAAAATGGTCTCGGTGACGCCGGCCGCGCCCTCGGCGACGCAGTTCATCGCCATGAACTGCGCCTGCATGTCGGTAGGAAACGCGGGATGCGGCGCGGTGCGCACGTCGACGGCCTTCAGCTTGCCGTCGGATTCGATCTCGATCCAGTCCGGGCCCGTCTCGATCCGGGCACCCGCCTCGCGCAGCTTGGCGATGACGGCTTCGAGGGCATCCGGCTGGGTATGGGTGGCGCGGACGCGCCCGCCGGCCATGGCGGCGGCGACGAGAAAGGTACCGGTTTCGATGCGGTCGGGCATGACCGAACAGCTGGCGCCGTGCAGCGTCTCGACGCCGTGCACGGTGATGACGTCGCTGCCGGCGCCCTCGATCTGGGCGCCCATGGCGGCGAGGCAGCGCGCGAGATCGACCACTTCGGGCTCGCGCGCGGCGTTTTCCAGCACCGTGGTGCCCTCGGCGAGGGTGGCGGCCATCATGAGATTTTCCGTGCCGGTGACGGTGACCATGTCCATGACGATGCGCGCACCCGCAAGGCGCCTGCAGCGTGCGTGGATATAGCCGTGCTCGATCCGGATGTCGGCGCCCATGGCCTGCAGGCCCTTGATGTGCAGGTCGACCGGACGCGAGCCGATGGCGCAGCCGCCGGGCAGGGATACGCGTGCATCGCCGAAGCGCGCAAGCGTCGGCCCCAGCACCAGGATGGCGGCACGCATGGTTTTCACCATTTCATAGGGCGCTTCCTTGTGCGGAATGGACGCGCCGGACAGGGCGATCTGGCTGCCCTCGTCCAGCGTCACCCGCACGCCCATGTGCCCGAGCAGCGCAAGCATGGTGCTGATGTCCCTGAGGTGCGGCACGTTGTCGAGCCTGAGCACGTCGGCGGTGAGCAGGCTGCTGGTGAGGATGGGCAACGCGGCATTCTTCGCGCCGGAAATGCGGACTTCGCCAAAAAGCGGATGGCCTCCCTGGATGACGAGCGAATCCATGCAGCCTAGAAACCGCGGTTGGACGCGCCTGACGCGTGCGGGCCGGCGAGAGCGAAAAATCCAGCGTTCATACGATGTCGGAAAGGGTATCGAGCGGTCAACTGCGGTTTAGGTTGAGCGGCTGGCCCAGTCCTCGGGGGTATACGTCTTCATCGACAGCGCATGGATCTGCGCATGCATGCGCGTGCCGAGCGCGTCGTAGACGAGCCGGTGCTGCTGCACCATGTTCTTGCCGATGAAGGCCGGGCTGACGATCACGGCCTGGAAATGCTGGCCGTCGCCGTCCAGTTCGATGTGATCGCAGGGCAGTTTCTCGGTGATCCAGCCCTTGATGTCGTCGGGAGTAACCATGTGCGTCGTGCCTCGCTTCGTTGCCGGCACCCATCAGTGCCGGAGTTTGTAGCCGCTTCGCAGCAGCATGAGGGAAAACGCGGATATTGCCACAAAGCAGCCCGCGGCGACCAGCAGGCCGCGCCAGGGATCGATGTCGGCGTGGCCGATGAAGGCATAGCGAAAACCGTCGATCAGGTAGAACACCGGATTGACGTAGGACACCGCCTGCCAGAAGGGCGGCAGCGAGTGGATCGAATAAAACACTCCCGACAGGAAGGTGAGCGGAAGGATGAGAAAGTTCTGGAATGCCGCGAGCTGGTCGTATTTCTCCGCCCAGATGCCGGCGATGATGCCGACCGCGCCCAGGATGGCGCAGGCGAGGAACGCGTAGGCCAACAGCCAGCCCGGGTGCGGCACCTGCCAAGGCGCGAACCACGCGGCCACCCCCCACACGCCGGCGCCCACCACCAGCCCGCGGACGATCGCGGCCCCGAGATAGGCGAGGAAAAACTCCAGATACGACAGCGGCGGCAGCAGGACGAACACGATGTTGCCCTGCATCTTCGACTGGATCAGGCTGGACGAGCTGTTGGCGAAGGCGTTCTGCAGCATGCCCATCATCACCAGCCCCGGCACGAGGAAGCTGGAATAGGCGACGCCCGGAAAGGGCTGGACGTGATCTTCCAGCACGTGCGCGAAGATCAGGATGTAGAGCAGCGCGGTGACCACGGGGGCGACCACGGTCTGCACCGCGACTTTCCAGAAGCGCAGCAATTCCTTGTGGAACAGTGTGGCAAACCCGCTCATGCGCTCTTCATGATGTCGGTGAAGACATCTTCCAGGTCGGGCCCCCGCAGCTGCAGTTCCTCTACCTGCAGTCCGGCGCCGCGCAGGTCGGCGAGCAGCGTTTCGAGTTCGAGGTAGTCGCCGAAATTGATCCGCCAGGTCCCCTCGGCATCGCGCTGCAGGCGCTCCCGCCAGGCGGCGGGGATCACGTCGCCGTCGAGGCGCAGCTGCGCGCAATGTTCGCGGGTGCGCCGCAGCAGGTTGCGGGTCGTGTCGCAGGCGACGACACGGCCGCTTTTCAGCATGGCGATGCGGCCACACAGGGCTTCGGCTTCCTCCAGGTAGTGTGTGGTCAGCAGAACGGTATGTCCCTCGCGATTGAGGCGCCTGATGAACGCCCACAGCGAACGGCGCAAATCGACGTCGACGCCGGCGGTCGGCTCGTCGAGCACGATCACCGGCGGCTTGTGCACCAGCGCCTGCGCCACCAGCAGGCGCCGCTTCATGCCCCCGGAAAGATTCTGCGTGCTCTTTTCCGCATGCGGCGTCAGCGCCAGATGGTGCATGATCTCGTCGATCCAGGCATCGTTGCGGCGCAGCCCGAAGTAGCCGGACTGGATGCGCAGCGTTTCGCGCACGTTGAAGAAAGGATCGTGAACCAGCTCTTGCGGGACCACGCCCAGCGCGCGCCGCGCCGCGCGGTAATCGCGCACCACGTCGTGGCCCATCACCGCGGCGCTTCCCGCGTCGGCGCGGGTGAGCCCGGCAAGGATGGAGATCAGCGTGGTCTTGCCGGCCCCATTGGGCCCCAGGAGGCCGAAGAACTCGCCGGGCTGGAGGTCGAGCGAGACGCCGTCCAGTGCCTGGGTGGTGCGAAAGCGCTTGCGCAGTCCCTCGACGCGGATCGCGGGCGGCGCGCTCATGCGGGAAGGAGGTCGGCCACTCCGTAGAGGTCGGCCAGCGTGGCGAAGCTCGCGGGCAGGCCGCTGCAGGACAGCTTGCCGTGGTTCTGCCGCATGGCGCCGAACACCAGCGCGAGCGCCGCGGAATCGACCCGCTCGACGGCACTGAAGTCCAGCACGTCGACACCGCTGGCGAGATGCGGCTGCAACGCGCGCAGCAAGCCGCCGACCGTATCGACGGTCACCACGCCCTCGACGCGGCAGCGCCCGCCTTCGCAGCGAATCACGAGCCGGAAGCCGCGGCGGGTTTGGCGGCGGCGCGGGCGGACTGGGCGGCGAGGGTCTTGATGAGGCCATCGATGCCCTGCTGGCGAATGGTGCTTGCAAACGACGCGCGATAGTTGGTCACCAGGCTGACGCTGTCGATCGTCACGTCGTAGACCTTCCAGCCAAAATCGGTCTTGTACATGCTGTAGTCGATGGGAATGGGCTGCCCGCCGGGCTGGCGAATCTCCGAGCGCACGATGACGTCGGCGGCGTCGGGCTTCATGGTCAGCGGCTTGAACTCGACGGTCTGGTTGGAAAACGCCGTCAGCGAGGTCGAGTACGTGCGCACCAGCAGGTTGCGGAACTCGGCGACGAGCGCCTGCTTCTGCTGCGGCGTCGCGCGCGGCCAGTGCTTGCCGACGACCAGCTGGGTCATGCGGTTGAAGTCGAAATGCGGCAGCACCTTGGCTTCGACGAGCTGCAGCACCTTGGCGGAGTTGCCGTCCTGGATGTCCTTGTCCTGCTTGAGGATGGCCAGCACGTCCTGCGTCGTGGTGCGCGCCAGGACGTCGGGACGGGTGCTGACGTCGGCATGTGCCGCGGCGACGCCGAGGAGCAGCAGCAGCGACAGAAGGAAGGAGCGCAATATGGTCATGAAGGATCCCGTATCTGGAGTGTCGGTAGATGGACGCCCATGCATCAGCGGAGTTCGCCCGATAGCCGCGCCAACTGGGCGACGTTCATGTTGTAGTCGTTGATCGTGCGCAGGTACTCGGTCTGCGCCAGCACGTAGCTCTTCATCGCATCGGCGACTTTGTCCGCGCCTTCGAGGCCCGCGGCAAAATCGGCCAGCGTCGCCACCATCCAGCGCCGTGCCGCGGCGGCGCCTTCCGCCAGTTCCCGCTGGGCCTCGAAGTTGGCCCGGGCATTGGCATAGGCTTCGCCGACCTCGTAGGGAATGCCGGCAAGCGCGAACGCCTTCTTGTGGTTGAGCGCCTCGAGTTCGGCCTGCGCCTGCTCGATCCGCGCACTGGCGGCGCCGAATACGCTGTCCCATTTCACGCCCACCACCGGCGTCAGGCCCACGCTGTTGAAGGGGTCGTACAGATAGAGGTTGTCGAGCCGCTCGCGCCGCGAGGCATAGTTGGCCAGGCCCACCACGCCCGCGTACACGTCGGGCATGCGGTCGGCCTTCTTCGCCTCCAGGAGCGCGCGGCGGGCGCGCAAGCCGGCTTCGAGCTGCTGCATTTCGGCGCGTTCCTGCAGCGCGCGCGACTGGAATTCGGCAAGCTCGACCTGCGGGAAGGGCAAGGGTTCGATGCGCGCGTCGGCCACCGCGAGCGGGGCATCGAGTCCCGCGCCGGTCAGCACCTTGAGGCCGTCGAGGCTGATCTTCTCGACCGCCCGCGCCTGGTAGACGTACTTGGCGAGCAGGCCGCGCGCCGTCTGCAGGGCGTACAGGTCGGACTGGCGGGATTCGCCGGTTTCTTCCCGCAGGTTGCGTTCGACCGAGGCGATGGCGCCATTCAGCCGTTCCTGCATGTCCTCCATGAACAGGCGAATGTCGCGCGCCGTGAGATAGCCGAAATAGGCGCGCTTGGTGTCGTAGACGATATCGCTGCGGGTCTGCTTGAGCTCGCCGCGCTTGAGATCGACGTTGCCCTGCGCCGCCTCGCCGTAGCGCTCGACCTTGCCAAAGGTGTAAAGCGGCTTGATCAGGGCGAAATCGAGGTGGGTCCAGTCCGACACCCCGTGCAGCCTGTCGCCGTCGCTGCGCGGCGTGGTTCCCGAAAACGCGCCGCCCTGATAGAAGCCGCCCTCGGCCTCGGGGGCGAGGCCGATGAAGGCGTTGACACTGACGCGCCAGCCGGCGTTGCCCTTGACTTCGTTCACCAATCCGCGCGCCGCCTCGACGACCTGTTCGCGTTCCTTGATGCGCGGATCGGCGGCGAGACTCATTTCGACCGCCTGCTGCAGGGTGACGGTTTCCGCGCGCGCCGGCCATGCGGCAGCCACGAGGCCCGCCGCCAGCAGAATCCGGGGAAGGGTTCTAGCGATCATTGGGGTACTCCTTCCTGAGCCTTGCCGTAAATGAACTGTCCGATCAGATTTTCCAGCACCACGGCCGACTGGGTGAGAAAGATACGGTCCTGGTCCTTCAAGGTCTGCTCGTCGCCGCCTGCCTCCAGGCCGATGTATTGCTCGCCGAGCAGGCCGGAGGTCATGATCGCGGCGGACGTGTCCGTGGGAAAGGCATAGCGCTTGTCGATGCGCAAGGTTACCGCCGCCTCGTAGGTTTCGTTGTCGAAGCCGATTTCGGCGACCCTGCCCACGACCACGCCGGCGCTCTTCACTGGCGCGCGCGGCTTCAGGCCGCCGATGTTGTCGAAGCGGGCGACGACGGCATAGCTGTCCGCGATTTTCACGGTATTCATGCTGCCGACCTTGAGCGCGAGAAACAGCAGCGATGCGATGCCGGCAATGACGAAAAGACCCACCCACAGGTCGAGCACGGTACGGTTCATTGTCAGTTGATTCCCCGGAACATGAATGCGGTCAGAACGAAGTCGAGCACCAGCACGGCGAGACTGGAGGTGACGACGGTGCGCGTGGTGGCGCCGGACACCCCCTCGGCGGTCGGCGGCGCGTCGTAGCCCTCGAACAGGGCGATCGTGGTGATGGTGACGCCGAACACCACGCTCTTGATGACACCGTTCACGATATCCTGCTCGAAATCCACGGCACTCTGCATCTGCGACCAGAAGGCGCCCTCGTCGACGCCGATCAGCTGCACGCCGACGAGATAACCGCCGAAGATCCCCATCGCCGAGAACAGCGCCGCCAGCAGCGGCATGGAGAAGACCCCGGCCCAGAAGCGCGGCGCCACCACGCGCGCAACCGGGTCGACCGCCATCATTTCCATTGCCGAAAGCTGCTCGGTCGCCTTCATCAGGCCGATTTCCGCGGTGATCGCCGATCCCGCACGGCTGGCGAACAGCAGGGCCGCCACCACCGGACCGAGTTCGCGGACCAGCGACAGCGCGACGAGAATGCCGAGCGCCTCTTCCGAGCCATAGGTCTGCAGCGTCTCGTAGCCCTGCAGGCCGAGCACCATGCCGACGAACAGGCCCGAGACGAGGATGATGACGAGCGACTGCACGCCGCTGAAATACATCTCGCGGACGGTCAGCCCGAAGCGGCGGAACGCGGTACCGGAATGCAGCAGCATCACCGCGAAGAAACGCGCGGCGAAGCCGATGCGCCAGACGCCCTCGATGGTCCGCCGCCCCAGCCCCGCGATCGATTGCCTAAGCATGCCCCGCTCCCAGCCCCAGATCCTCGGCGTACGGCGGCGCGGGGTAATGGAAGGGCACCGGCCCGTCCGCCTCGCCATGCACGAACTGGTGCACGTAGCCGAGGTCCGAGGCGCGGATCGCGTCCGCCGTACCTTCGGCGACGATCGTCCCTTCCGAGACGAAATACACGTAATCCACGATCTTCAGCGATTCCTGCACGTCATGCGTCACCAGCAGCGAGGTCAGGCCGAGCGTGTCGGTGAGCCGGCGGATCAGGTTGCCGGTCACGCCCAGCGAAATCGGGTCGAGCCCGGCAAAGGGCTCGTCGTACATCACCAGCATGGGGTCGAGCGCGATCGCGCGCGCCAGCGCCACGCGCCGCGCCATGCCGCCGGACAGCTCGGCGGGCATGAGATCCGCCGCACCGCGCAAGCCCACCGCGTGCAGCTTCATCAGCACGAGGTCGCGGATGGCCTCCTCCGGCAGGTCGCTATGCTCGCGCAGCTGGAAGGCCACGTTGTCGAATACCGACACGTCGGTGAACAGCGCACCGAACTGGAACAGCATGCCCATCTTGCGGCGCAGGCGGTAGAGCCCGGCACGGTCGAGCGTTCCGACCGCTTCGCCGGCGACCCGCACGCTGCCCTGTTCCGCCTGGATCTGTCCACCGATCAGGCGCAGCAGGGTGGTCTTGCCGCAGCCGCTGCTGCCCATGATGGCAACGACCTGGCCGCGCCGGGCGGTCAGGCTGACCCCCTTGAGAACCGGGCGGGCGCCGTAGCCGAAGACCACGTCGCGGATTTCAACGAGAACATCGTGCCGCAAGCCGCTAACCTGCCATCCATGAACATGAAACGGCGATTGTACCGGACACGGCCGGCCTGCCGCGAGCGGCGGACCCGCAGCAGGGCTCAATATCCCATGACCCGCGCGAGGTCTGCGACCTGTTGCAGCCTGGCGAGATCGCCGCTGCGGCTGAACACGTGGAGCGGCTCGCCCGTCGCGGCGTGGCGGGCGATGCGTTGCGCCAGCGCGCGCAGATCGAAATCCTCGTCCAGCCACCAGACGTGTGCCACGGCCCACGCCGGTGTCGCCAGCACCACGCGGGGTGATGCCGGCGGCTCGCCCCCCGCCCCCGGCTCGAGGACGAATACGAAGTCCTCGCGGGTGTCGTCCAGCCAGCGCGCCCAGTCTTCCCCGGAAGCCGCCCGCCAGCGCGCCTGCGGCAAAAAGACGGTCTGGAATTGCGTGTTGTAATACGACAACAGCCAGTCTTCCGGCAGGCCATCCGGATAGAAACCCTGCCGCCACGCGGGCAGATCCCAGCCCACGGCGCCGGCGCTGACCAGGGGTCTCGACATCATCGATGCCCCTCCCGCCGCACCCGTTCCGCTCCGCGGCACGCGACGCGGGCATCGCAATCCGCCGCCCCGGGCCCCGCTGGCGAGGCATGTTCCGCCGCGGTTTTCCGGGGACTGTTGCGGGCAGTGCACAGTCCCCCGGAATTTTCGTACCAGATTAGTATATTAGGCATTGACAATATGCTTATACAAACAAATAATCCAATTCAATCATATTATTAGTTGGTTGCCGTACCTTTTTGTTCCGTCCTGCTCAGGAGTCGATCATGAAAGCGAAGTCCCTCGTAGTTGCCCTTGGCCTGGCCATGGCCTCCGTCGCGTTTGCCAGCGACACCCCCCCCACCGACGTGCCGCAAACCAGCCAGCAGTGGCTGGAGCGCATGACGGACTTCACCCGCAACGCGTCCGCGTACCGCGATCCGAAGATGTTCGTGCCCTGGGCCAACGCCGTGACCGAACCCGGTTTCTACACCCAGATGGGCGTCAACATGATGGAGCCGGGCAACTGGTACCGTATGATGGGCTCGATGATGGATCCGCGCTCGCTGTCCAACTACATGCAGTTCGCCGACCCCAACATGTACATGAAGTGGATGGCGGCCTCGATGGATCCCAATTTCTACACCGCGCTGATGACCCAGCTGTTCGATCCGGGCAAGATGATGCGCTGGATGATGATGCCCATGGATCCGCAGATGTGGAACATGATGATGCAGTCCATGAACCCCGCCATGTACATGAAATGGATGATGGCGCCGATGGACCCGCGCCTCTGGCAGCTGATGATGGCGCCGATGAATCCCGCCCTGTACACCGGCTGGATGAACACGACGATGAATCCCGCCACCTACGGCTCGTGGGGCACCTGGATGAACCCGGCGACCTATGGTGCGCCCATGGCCGGTGCCGCGCCGGCCGGCACGTTCAATTTCTTCGACCCGGCCAGCTGGATGGGCATGGCCGCCCCCGTCGCGGGCCAGCCGGCGATGGCCGGCGCGCCGGCGGCGACCGGGACGCTCAACTTCTTCGATCCCAATGCGTGGCTGAACATGTGGAATCCGGCGAACTTCCAAGCGATGCCGCCCCAGGCTCCGGTCCCGGCAGCACCCGCCGCCAAGTAACACCGGCACGCGTTGCCACGGAAAAGGGACGGCTCGCCGTCCCTTTTTCTTCGTCCCTGCCCGACGCCTCTCAGTCGCGCCGCCACGTGGTGCCACGCGGGCCGTCCTCCAGAACCACGCCGGCGGCGGCCAGTTCGTCGCGGATGCGGTCGGACTCGGCGAAATTCCTTGCCTGGCGCGCGGCCTGGCGCGCGGTGATCAGGCTTTCGATCGCCGCCGCGTCCAGGCCGCCGGGCGGAGCGTCCCCCTTGAGAAAAACTTCGGCCTCGCGCTGCAGCAGTCCGAGCGCGCCACCCAGCGCGCGCAGCAGGCGCGCGGCCGCCGCGTCGCCGCGGTTGGCTTCGCCGGCGAGGTCAAAGAGCACGGACAGCGCCTCGGGGGTGTTGAAGTCGTCGTCCATCGCGGCCCGAAAACGCGCCGCCGCCGGGACCGCCCAGTCGATCGGCCCGGTTTCGAGCGGCGTGTCCTTCAGCGCCGTATACAGGCGGGTCAGCGCGCTGCGCGCATCGTCGAGGTGGGCGTCCGAATAGTTCAGCGGACTGCGGTAGTGCGCGCGCAGGATGAAAAAGCGCACGACTTCGGCATCGTATTTGCGCAGGATTTCGCGGATGGTGAAGAAATTGCCGAGCGATTTCGACATCTTCTCGTTGTCGACGCGCACGAAGCCGTTGTGCATCCAATAGTTGACGAACTTGCAGGCATGCACGCCCTCGGACTGGGCGATTTCGTTCTCGTGGTGCGGGAATTGCAGGTCCTGGCCGCCGCCGTGGATGTCGAAGTGGCGGCCGAGCAGTTCCGCGCTCATCGCCGAGCATTCGATGTGCCAGCCCGGACGCCCCGGCCCCCATGGCGACTCCCATGCCGGTTCGCCCGGTTTGGCGGCCTTCCACAGCACGAAGTCCATGGGGTCACGCTTGTTGGGATCGACCTCGACGCGCTCGCCGGCGCGCAGTTCGTCGAGGCTTTTCCCGGACAGCCGGCCATAGGCGGGAAAGCCGCGCACGCTGTAGTAAACGTCGCCGTTGGGCGCGGCATAGGCGAGCCCTTTGTCCTGCAGCTGCGCGATCATCGCCAGCATCTGCGCCACATATTGCGTGGCGCGCGGCTCGTGGTCGGGCGGCAGCACGCCGAGCGCGCGTTCGTCCTCGTGCATCGCGGCGATGAACCGTTCGGTCAGCGCGGCGGGCGTCTCGCCGTTTTCCTGCGCGCGCCTGATGATCTTGTCGTCGATGTCCGTTATGTTCCTGACGTACTCGACCTCGTAGCCGCTCGCCCGCAGCCAGCGCACCACCATGTCGAACACCACGAACACCCGTGCGTGCCCCAGGTGGCAGAGATCGTAGACGGTCATGCCGCAGACGTACATGCGGACGCGGCCGGGTACGAGCGGAACGAAGGCTTCCTTGGTGCGGGTGAGGGAGTTGGTGATGTGCAGCATGGAACGCAGGGGTCGGGAACTGAAGGCGCGATCCGGGAATCCGAATGCTGCCCTTGCAAGTACCGGCAACTGCAAAGTCGCGCCCGGGCACGCCGTTGCAAGTATCGATAATTGCGGGGCAGTACACTAGAATGCCAGTTTTCTCCGCGATGAACCGAGCATATCACATGGCCCTGCCCCGTTTTCTCGCCGTTGCCGCCGTCTGCGCCCTGCTTGCCGCCACGCCCGTGCTGGCCAGCGACATCCAGAAAATCAACCAGCAGTTCCGCAATGGCGATCTTGCCGGCGCACTGGACAACGCGAACCGCTACCTGGCGAAGAATCCGAAGGACGCCCAGGGCCGCTTTCTCAAGGGCCTGATCCTCGCCGACCAGGGCAAGACCAACGATGCGATCACGCTGTTCACCGCGCTGACCGAGGACTATCCGGAGTTGCCCGAGCCGTACAACAATCTCGCCGTGCTGTACGCGTCGCAGGGCAAGTACGAAGCGGCGAAGGACTCGCTGGAAAAGGCGATCCGCACCCATCCCAGCTACGCCACCGCCCACGAGAACCTCGGCGACATCTACGCCAAGATGGCGTCGCTGGCCTACGACAAGGCGCTGGCGCTCGACAGCCGCAACACGGCGGCACAGACCAAGCTGGCGTTGATCAAGGAGATGATAGGCGGCCAGCCGCGCAAGGCTGCGCCAGCTTCCACCGCGGCGGCCGCCGCCGCCAGCGCCGCACCCGCGCCGCAGCCTGGCGCGGCGCCCGGCGAAACGCATTCCGCACCGGCCGCGGCGGACGACGTCGAAGCGGCGATCGCGCAATGGGCGGAGGCCTGGTCGCGTCGCGACGTCGACGCCTACCTGGCAGCCTACGCCGGCGACTACAGCGCCGACGGTTTGTCGCGTGCGGCCTGGGAAGCACAGCGCCGCACGCGCATCACGACCCCGCGGCACATCGAGGTCAAGCTGGACGATCTCAGGATCGAGCGCGAGGGGGACAGCGCCAGCGCCACATTCCGCCAGGCCTACCGCTCCGACCGCCTCAACTCGACCGTCACCAAGACGCTGAAGCTGGCTCTGCAGAACGGCCAGTGGCGCATCGTCGGCGAAACGTCCCGCTGAGTACCGTCATGCGCCGCCTGTCGTCCATGCTGCTGCTCGCCGTGCTGCCCGCAAGTGCATGGGCGGACGCCGGCCACATGCTCACCGAGAGTCTGCTCGCGGTGGCACAGAGCCGCGTCCCCGAGGCCCTCTCGACCGTCGACCAGCTCACCCGCCAGCATCCCAATTTCCGCCTCGCGCACCTGATCCGCGGCGATTTGCTGCTGGCGCGCGCACGGCCGCTCGATACGCTCGGCAACGTCAGCGCGCGCAACAGCGAACTCGAGCAGTTGCGCGACGAGGCACGCCAGCGCGTGCGCGCGGCAACCGAGCCCCTGCCGCAGGACAAGGTGCCGGCGTACCTGCTGAACCTCGACGACGCCTACCACCATGCACTGGTGGTCGACGCCAGTCGTTCACGTCTGTACGTCTACGCGAACCGCGCCGGCCTGCCGGTGCGCGTGGCCGACTTCTACGTCACCATCGGCAAGGCGGGTACCGGCAAGAAGCGCGAGGGCGACAACCGCACGCCCATCGGCATCTACAGCGTAGCCGGCTTCAAGCCACCGCGGGAGCTCACCGATTTCTACGGCAGCGGCGCCTTCACGCTCAGCTATCCGAACGAGTGGGACACCCGCCATGGGCGCAACGGCCATGGCATCTGGATCCACGGCAGCCCCAGCAGCACCTACAGCCGCGCACCGCGGGCGAGCGAGGGTTGCGTGGTGCTCGCCAACGACGACCTGACGCGCCTCGGACAATACATCGAGCCCGGCAAGACGCCGGTGATCATCGCCGAGACGGTAGAATGGGTGGCGCACGACGCGCTTGCGGAACGCCGCAACGATCTCGCTGCCGCGCTGGAAAGCTGGCGGCAGGACTGGGAAAGCCGCGACACCGCACGCCTGATCGCCCACTACCACCCGCAGTTTCGCAGCGGCGGGCAGGATCTGGCCGCATTCCGGAGCGCGAAGCAAAAGGTCAACGCGCGCAAGACCTGGATCAAGGTGGGACTCGACCGGGTCAGCCTGATGCTCTATCCCGAACGCCCCGACCTGGCCCTGGTCAGCTTCGCGCAGGACTACCGCAGCAACAATCTCAGCGACCACACCGTGAAGCGCCAGTTCTGGCGCCGCGACAACGGACGCTGGACTATCATTCACGAAACTTCACGCTAAGGACACGCATGGTCAAGCTGCATACCACTCTCGGCACCCTCACCCTCGAACTCGACGCCGAAAGGGCGCCCAAGACGGTCGAGAACTTTCTTCGGTACGTGCGCGACGGCTTCTATGACGGCACGATCTTCCATCGCGTAATCGACGGTTTCATGATTCAGGGCGGAGGCTTCGAACCGGGCATGACGCAGAAACCGACGCGCGCGCCGATCGAGAACGAGGCGTCCAACGGCCTGAAGAACGAAACCTACACGATCGCCATGGCGCGCACGCCGGACCCGAATTCAGCCACCGCCCAGTTCTTCATCAACGTCAAGGACAACGGCTTTCTCGACTTCGCGTCGCCCACCCCGCAGGGCTACGGCTACGCCGTATTCGGCAGGGTGATCGATGGCACCGAGGTCATCGACGCCATCCGCACGGTGAAAACCGGCAACCACGCCGGACACCAGGACGTGCCGCTGGAAGACATTGTCATCACCAGCGCGGAAATCGCCTGAACCGCCAGGTGAAGACGGCACGCACCTACTTCGTCGCCGACCTGCACCTCACCGACGAACGCCCGGCCGCGACCGGGCGTTTTTTTCGCTTTCTCGCCGAGGACGTCGCGGGTGCCGACGCGCTCTACATCCTCGGCGACCTGTTCGAAGCGTGGACGGGAGACGACCACGACGAAGCCGTAGCGGGGGAAACGGCGCACCGCCTGCAGGCGCTGGCGAGTTCCGGCACACCGGTGTATTTCCAGCACGGCAACCGCGATTTCATGCTGGCGGAACGCTATGCGGCACGCGCTGGCATGACGCTCGTCGCCGATCCGCTGCGCATCGATCTGTATGGCGTGCCGACGCTGCTGATGCACGGCGACACGCTGTGCACCGACGATCTCGCCTACCAGGCGTTCCGCCGACGCTCGCGCCACCCGGTCACCATTGCCCTGCTCAGGCGTCTGCCCAAGGGATTGCGCCGCCAACTGGCCCACGGGGCGCGCGCCGGCAGCACGTCGGCCAAGGCGCGGAAACCCGCCGCCGTCATGGACGTCAACGCCGGTGCGGTCGTCCGCGTCATGCGCGCGCAACAGGCGCAGCGGCTGATCCACGGCCACACGCACCGCCCGGCGCGCCACGTGCACCAGGTCGACGGCACGCCATGCGAACGGTGGGTGCTGCCGGACTGGTACGGACGCTGGGGCTACGTGGTGTGCGATGCCGCAGGCTGCACGCTCGAGGTGGCGACGTCATGAGGGTGCATCGATCATCCTGAAGCCGTGGGGCAGTTGAAACAGCAACGGCCGCAGCGGTTCCCGCGCTTCCTCCTGCAGCACGCGGCTGCGGCCGCTGAATTCGCGCTCCTCCAGCGGCAGGCCGAGCGCGGAAACCGAACCGGCCTCCCACACCAGGTTCGCCAGATCGCAGTCGTGCCGGATTTCGGGCGGCGTATCGCGCCAGGCACGATACTGCGTGCCGGCGAGCACGGCCTTGAGTTCGCCCAGCGCACGGGCCGCATCGGGTGCAGCATGCGGTGCCACGCTGCCCTCGCTGCACACGGTGTCGCCGAACCGGAGACGGTAGCGCACGATGCCCGCCGGGTCCGTGCGCCGCTCGAGGCGCGCCGGCCAGGTTTCGGGCTTTTGCGGCACGCCGTCCGCAGCGAACGCCATCGTCACGCGCGCCTCGCGCATGACGTTGAACACGCGCCGGGCGTGGCGGTCGAGCAGGACGAAATCGCCATCGTCCTCGCCACCGTCCATACGCAGGAACGCCGGCGTCACCAGGATGCGGGTGGGATAAGGCGCATCGCCCGCATCCTGGTCGAGGTAGCGCAGCACCGCCATGTCGGCAGCGTGCACGCTGCCGGCCAGCAGCAGCCATGCGATGCATGCGGCATGCCTCACGTCAGCCCGCGCGCGAGATCGGCCTGGATGTCGGCGACGGATTCGAGGCCGACGGCAATGCGGATCAAGCCGTCGCCGATGCCGGCCGCGGCACGCTGTTCCGCCGTCATGCGGCTGTGCGTGGTACTCGCCGGATGCGTGATGGTGGTCTTGGTGTCGCCCAGGTTGGCGGTGATCGACAGCAGCCGCGTGGCGTCGATCAGTTTCCACGCCGCGGCCTGCCCCCCCTCGATCTCGAAGGCGACGATGCCGCCGCCGGTTTTCTGCTGCGCCATCGCCAGGGCATGCTGCGGATGCGACGGCAGGCCGGGGTAGAACACGCGCGCGACCCGCGGCTGCGTTTCCAGCCATTGCGCGAGGGCGAGCGCGTTGCGCGAATGCGCCTCCATGCGCAGCGACAGGGTTTCCATCCCCTTGAGGATGACCCAGGCGTTGAAGGGGGACAGCGCCGCCCCGGCGGTGCGCAGGAAGGCGTAGACGCCCTCCATGAGCGCCTGGCTGCCCAGCACGGCGCCGCCGAGCACACGCCCCTGGCCGTCGAGATACTTGGTCAGGGAGTGGATCACGATATCGGCGCCGAGTTCGAGCGGCCGCTGCAGCGCGGGCGAGCAGAAGCAATTGTCCACGGCGAGCCAGGCACCGGCTTCGTGGGCGATGGCGGCGAGTGCGCGGACGTCGCCCACTTCGGTGAGCGGATTCGACGGCGACTCGACGAAAAACAGCTTCGTGTTCGGCCTGACCGCCGCACGCCATTCCGCAGGATCGGTCGGCGACACGTAGCTCGTCTCGATGCCGAAGCGGCCGAGGATGTTGGAAAAGAGCTGCACGGTGGAGCCGAAGATCGAGCGCGAGGCAACGATGTGCTCGCCCGCCTTCATGAGCCCCATCGCGGTGGCGAGGATCGCCGCCATGCCGGACGCGAAGGCGACGCAGCGCTCCGCGCCCTCGAGGGCGGCGAGCCGTGCCTCCATCATCTGCACCGTGGGATTGGTGAAGCGCGCGTAGATCGGTCCGGGCGCCTCGCCCTGGAAGCGGGCGGCAGCCTCGGCGGCACTGCCGAAGACGAAGCTGGAGGTCAGGAACATCGCCTCCGAATGCTCGTTGAACTGGCTGCGCACGCCGCCGGCGCGGACCGCGAGCGTGTCGATGGCGTACGCCTGATCCGTGTCCATGTCAGTGGGCCACCGCGAGGTTGAGGTCGAGTTGCTGGGTCGACAGCGCCGATGGCGGCGGCGCCTCGCCGTTGCGCACCGCCTCGACGTAGGCGAGATATTCCGGCGTGACGTCACCGGTGACGTAGCGGCCGTCGAAACAGGAGGTGTCGAAATCGGGAATTGCCGGGTTGCCTGCACGCACCGCCGCGATCATGGCATCGAGGTCCTGATAGATCAGCGCGTCGCAGCCGATTTCGCGTGCGATCTCGGCATCGTCGCGGCCATTGGCGATCAGTTCGTTGCGCGTCGGCATGTCGATGCCGTAGACGTTGGAATAGCGCACCGGCGGCGACGCCGAGGCGAAATAGACCTGGCGCGCCCCGGCGTCACGCGCCATCTGCACGATTTCGCGGCTGGTGGTGCCGCGCACGATGGAATCGTCGACGAGGAGCACGTTGCTGCCCTTGAATTCCTCGCCGATGGCGTTGAGTTTCTGCCGTACGGATTTCTTGCGCAGGGCCTGTCCCGGCATGATGAAGGTGCGGCCGATATAGCGGTTCTTGATGAACCCCTCGCGATACGGCACGTCCAGGCGGTTCGCCAGCTGCAGCGCGGACGGGCGGCTGGTGTCGGGAATCGGGATCACGACGTCGATCTGCAGGTGGGCGAACTCGCGCCTGATCTTCTCGGCCAGCGATATGCCCATCGCCAGGCGCGTGTTGTAGACCGACACGCCGTCCATGACGGAATCCGGACGCGCGAGGTAGACGTATTCGAAAATGCACGGATTGAGGGCCGTGTGCTCGCTGCATACGCGGTTGTGCATGCGGCGTCCGTAGTCGACGAATATCGCCTCGCCCGGCGCAACGTCGCGCAGCAGGCGAAAGCCGAGGGTGTCGATCGCCACGCTTTCCGAGGCGATGATGTATTCGTGCGGCGTGACCTGGTCGTTCACGCCGATGACCAGCGGACGAATACCGTGTGGATCGCGGAACGCCAGCAGGCCGTAGCCGGCGATGAACGCCACCACGGCGTAGGCGCCGCGGCAGCGCGCGTGGACCCCCGCAACCGCACCGAAAATCGCATCCAGGCCGAGCTGGCGCCCCGTCACGCGCATCTGAAGCTCGTGCGCGAGCACGTTGAGCAGCACTTCCGAATCCGAATTGGTGTTGACGTGGCGCAGGTCGGTGCCGAACAGCGATTCCTTCAGCTCATGCGTGTTGGTGAGATTGCCGTTGTGGCCGAGTACGATGCCGTACGGGGAATTCACGTAGAAGGGCTGCGATTCCGCCGAGGACGATGCGCTGCCGGCCGTCGGATAGCGCACGTGCGCCACGCCCATGTCGCCGCGCAGATTGCGCATGTCGCGCGTGCGAAACACGTCGCGCGCCAGTCCCTGCCCCTTGTGCATGTGGAAACGGCTGCCCTCCGCGGTGACGATGCCGGCGGCATCCTGGCCGCGATGCTGAAGCACCATCAACCCGTCGTAGAGCAGCTGATTCACAGACGTGTTGGCAACGATTCCGATTACTCCGCACATGAGGACAACCCATCCATTCGACGTAAAACCCGCACCGCGGGACCCTGCTCCCTTCGCACGCGCCCGGAATCAGCCGCGGCCTGCATGATTGCCGCCCTGGCCGGTCGCCTTGCGGCGCGCCGGGAAACGGGGCGCGCGGAGGTCCAGACATCCCGCCGTTTCGTTTTCCCGGGCGCCGGCTCGCCTCGAGGCTCATTCAAAGTGGACATGCCGCGCCACGTTCTGCGGCAGCAGGGGCAGTGCCACGCGCGCCATGGCCTGCAGGCTGCCGGAGAGCATCGCCTGCTTCCACAAGTCGGTGCGCGGCAGGGCGGTAAGGCCGGCGGCGACACTGAAACCAGTCAGGATGACCAGGCCCTTGGCCGCGCCGATCAAGCCCCCCAAGGCCTTGTCGGCCGCACCGAGTCCCATGGCGCGCACCACCGCCGCCGCCGCATGGCCGAGCAGCAGCACGCCGATGAGCACGACGAGGAACACCACCGCGAACCCGGCGAAATAGCGCGTGGCCGGATTTTGCATCACCGCCGGCAACAGCGGCTCCGCAAGCAGCGCCCCCCACTTGCCCAGCAGAAAGGCCAGTATCCAGGCCGCCAGCGAGAACAGCGTGTCCACCATGCCGCGCATCAGCCCGCGCACACTGGCAAGGACCAGCACCAGCAGGACGATGAGATCGAGCACGTTCATGGTGCCAGCACCGCGTCCTGGATGCCGGCGGCATGCAGCGTGCGCACGGCTGTCTGTGCCGCCTCGCGCGTCGGGAACGGTCCCACGCGAACCCGCGTCAGCGTACCCAGCCGCCTGGTGTAGGCGGGCAGACCGAGGGCACGCACGCGTGCTTCCAGTTCGCGGGCCTTGTCTTCATCCTGCAGGGCCGCAACCTGGACAGTGTACTCCTCGGTTGCCGGAGACCGTACCGGCGCGGCGGGAGGCGCCGCCGGCTTGGCCGCTGGCGGCGGCGCCACGGACTGGCGCGTCGGCCTGGGCTCTGGTTTGGGCTCTGGTTTGGGCTCTGGTTTGGGCTCCGGCTTCGCGGGCGCGGCCGCGGGGGGCGGCGGTTTCGGCTCGGCAACAACCACGGGTGGCGCGACCGGTGCGACTGGCGGCAATGCTGCGGGCGTGTCCTCGGGGCGTACGGGCTCTGCCGGGCGGATCGGTGCACCGGCGGGAGGCGACGCCGCCATGCGCACGGCGAGCGGACTGTCGGGCCTGGGTTCGTCCTTCAACAGCAGGGGAAGCACGATCACGGCCAGCAGGGTGAGCGCGACCGCGCCGATCAGACGGCGCCGGGCGCGGCGCTTGAGATCGTTTTCACTGCGTGGGGGCGGCATGATCGAGCACGGCTGCAACGGTGTAGAACGAACCGAAGACGACGATTCTATCATCTTCCCGCGCCTCCCCCCGCGCCGCGGCGAGGGCTCGCCGCGGCGCGGGCTCGACGTTCACCGCCGCGGCCGGCGCATGGCTTCGCACCGTCTGCGCCAGCACCGCGGCGGACAGCGCGCGCGACGAATCGGGCGTGCAGACCCACCAGCGGTCGACCGCCTCCGCAAGTGCTGCGACGACGCCGTCCGCGTCCTTGTCGGCAAGCATGCCGAGTACCGCGAAGAGGCGGCCGCGCACCGGCTGCTCGCGCAGGGTGCGTGCCAGCGCACGCGCGGCCTCGGGGTTATGCGCGACGTCGACGATCGTTTCCGGTGCCGACGCGATGCGCTGGAAGCGGCCGGGCGCGGTCGCCGTGCGGAGTCCCGCGTCGATCGCCGCGGCCGCGACCGGCAGGCGGCCGCGCAGCGCCGCCGCCGCCGCGAGTGCGGCGGCGGCGTTGCGCAGCTGGAAACCGCCGGCGAGCGCAGGTTTCGGCAGCTGCCGCCAGACCAGTCCGTCACCGTGCCAGGTCCAGCCGGCACCTGCCGTGTCATAGGAAAATTCCCGCCCCAGCATGCGCAGATCCGCGCCCATGTCGTGTGCGCGCGCGACCAGGCTCGCCGGCGGCGCGGGATCGGCGCAGATCGCCGGGCGCCCCGCACGATAGATGCCGGCCTTCTCGAGGCCGATGGCCTCGCGCGTAGGGCCCAGGTAGTCCTGATGATCGAGGTCGACGCCGGTCACCAGCGCAACGTCGGCATCGAACAGGTTGACCGCGTCGAGCCGCCCGCCAAGCCCCACTTCCAAGATGGCGACGTCGACCGCCGCGGCGACGAACTGCGCCATCGCGCCAAGGGTGCCGAACTCGAAATAGGTCAGCGTGGTGTCGCCGCGCGCCGCATCGACCTGCGCGAAAGCCGTGACGAGCTCGGCATCGCTCGCCTCGCGTCCGTCGACGCGCACGCGTTCGTTGTAGCGCAGCAGATGAGGGGACGTATAGAGTCCGGTGCGATATCCGGCGGCGCGAAAGATTGCGTCGAGGATTGCGCAGGTCGAGCCCTTGCCGTTGGTGCCTCCCACGATGACGATGGGAAAGCGGGGGACGAGCGCCATCGCTTGCCAGACGCGGCGAGCGCGCTCAAGGCCGAGCTCGATGGCGCTCGGATGCAGTTGCTCCAGCCGCGCGAGCCAGGCCTGGAGTGAAGTCGAATGCGACACGATCGGCGCTCCGCGCAGTTCCACCAGGGCCCGCGCCCGACGGCGGCTGGCGGCGTTACGCCGCCAGCGCCGGCCGCCCCATGAGCATCGCCAGCGTGGCGGCGAGCTCGTTGCGCATCTCGCGCCGGTCGACGATACGGTCGATTGCGCCTTTGTCCATCAGGAATTCGGCGCGCTGGAAGCCTTCCGGCAGCGTTTCGCGCACGGTCTGTTCGATCACGCGCGGGCCGGCAAAACCGATCAGAGCATTGGGCTCGGCGACGACGAGGTCGCCGAGCATGGCAAAACTCGCGGACACCCCGCCCATGGTGGGGTCGGTCAGTACCGAGATGAAGGGCAGGCGGTGGCGCGACAGCTGGGTGAGCGCGGCCGAGGTCTTCGCCATCTGCATCAGCGAGAACAAACCCTCCTGCATGCGTGCGCCGCCGCTGGCAGCGAAGCACACGAAAGCCGAGTTCGACTCGATCGCCGCCTCCACGCCCTGCACGAAGCGCTCGCCCACCACCGAGCCCATCGAGCCGCCCATGAACTTGAACTCGAACGCCGCCGCGACGACCGGCACGGCCTTCACGCTGCCGCCGATCACCACCAGCGCGTCGGTTTCCGTGGTGGTAGCCTGCGCCTCCTTGAGGCGATCCGGATATTTCTTGCCGTCCTTGAATTTCAGCACGTCCAGCGGCCTCACCTGCGCACCGATTTCGTGCCGCCCGTCGGCATCGAGGAACATCGCCAGACGTGCGCGTGCGCCGATGCGGTGGTGGTGGCCGCACTTCGGGCACACCTCCAGATTGGTCTCGAGATCGGCACGATACAGCACCTCGTTGCACGCCGGGCACTTCGACCACAAGCCTTCCGGCATCGATTTGCGCGCATCCGCCCGGCGCTTGATCTTCGGCGGCAGGATCTTCTGGAACCAGCTCATAGGAATGTCCCTGACCTTATTGTCCTCTGCGGCGAGGGATGCCGATGCGGCGCCCGCCCGGGGTTCGTTTCACTTGCTTGCGGCGTCCACGCCGCGGCGCAGTTCCGCGACGAGGTATTTCACGCGGTCGACACAGCCGCCTTCCGGCGCGACCTCGATCTCGCCGACAATGCGACTGCCCACCACCACGGCGTCGGCGACGCGCGCCACCGCGCAGGCGGATTCCGCATCGCGGATGCCGAAGCCGACGCCCACGGGCAGGTCGCAGTGCTTGCGCACCAGGGCAACCTTGCGCCCCACCTCGTCGATGTCGAGGTTGGCCGAGCCGGTGACGCCCTTCAGCGATACGTAGTAGATGAAACCGCCGGCAACCGCCGCCACCTGTTCGATGCGCGACTCGGGCGTGGTCGGCGACAGGAGGAAAATCGGGTCGATGTCGTGCGCCTTGAAAGCTTCGGCGATACCGGCCGCCTCTTCGGGCGGAATGTCCACCGTCAGCACGCCGTCCACCCCCGCCGCCTGGGCCGCCTGGGCGAAGTTTTCATAGCCCATGCGCTCCACCGGATTGGCGTAGCCCATCAGCACCACCGGCGTGCTCGCATTCGTCCTGCGGAATTCGGCGACCATGCCCAGCACGTCCTTCAAGCCCACCTTGTTCGCCAGCGCCCGCTCCGACGCACGCTGGATCACCGGCCCATCCGCCATCGGATCGGAAAACGGCACCCCCAGTTCGATGATGTCCACACCGGCCTCCACCAGTGCGTGCATCAGCGGCACGGTGAGGCCCTTGCCGGGGACGCCGGCGGTGATGAAGGGAATCAGGGCTTTCCTGTTTTGCGCTTTCAGCGCGGCGAAAGTGGGGCCGATGCGGCTCATGGTCGAATCAGATTCCTAGTTTTCTTTGAAAGGGGAGAACGTTGCCGCGGCCTTTTGCCATCCATGGCTTGCGCAAACGAAAAGCGCACTGCATCGCGCTGGGATCGCGCCACGCGGACGGGACATCGTGCCGCCGGACCGCGGAGACATGTTTCCACACGCGCATCTCGTGGCGTTCGCATCCATCCACAGTGTAATCTTCCGTCACAGCTCGATCCCCGACACCTTCGCCACGGTATTGATGTCCTTGTCGCCTCGGCCCGAGAGGTTGACGAGGATGATCTGGTCCTTCTTCATGGTCGGCGCGAGTTGCTTGGCGTAGGCGACGGCGTGGCTCGATTCGAGCGCGGGGATGATGCCTTCCAGCCGGCACAGGTCGTTGAAGGCGGCGAGCGCCTCGTCGTCGTTGACGGGGACGTATTCGGCGCGGCCGACGTCCTTGAGGTAGCTGTGCTCGGGGCCGACGCCGGGGTAGTCGAGGCCGGCGGAGATGGAATGCGTCCCGCTGATCTGGCCGTTCTCGTCCTGCATCAGATAGCTGCGGAACCCATGCAGCACGCCCGGACTGCCGGCGTTGAGCGGCGCGGCGTGCTTGCCCGACGCGATGCCGAAGCCGCCGGCTTCGACGCCGATGAGGCGCACGCCGTCGTATTCGAGGTAGGGATGGAAGATGCCGATGGCGTTGGAGCCGCCGCCGACGCAGGCGACGACGGCGTCGGGCTGGCGACCGGTCAGCTCCGGCATCTGGACGATGGCTTCACGGCCGATCACGCACTGGAAGTCGCGCACCAGCATGGGATACGGATGCGGACCGGCGGCGGTGCCGAGGATGTAGAAGGTGGACCCGACGTTGGTGACCCAGTCGCGCATCGCTTCGTTGAGGGCGTCCTTCAGCGTCTTCGAGCCGGACGACACCGGCACCACGGTGGCGCCGAGGAGCTTCATGCGGAACACGTTGGGCGCCTGGCGCGCGACGTCCTCGGCACCCATGTAGACCACGCATTCCATGCCGTAGCGCGCGGCGACCGTGGCGGTGGCGACGCCGTGCTGGCCGGCGCCGGTCTCGGCGATGACGCGCTGCTTGCCCATGCGGCGGGCGAGCAGCGCCTGGCCGATGGTGTTGTTGATCTTGTGCGCGCCGGTATGGTTGAGATCCTCGCGCTTGAGGTAGATCTGCGCGCCGCCGTACGCCTCGCTCAGCCGCCTGGCGTGGTACACCGGACTCGGCCGGCCGACGTAATGCCTGAGTTCGTATTCGAACTCGGCCATGAAGGCGGGATCCTTGCGCGCCTCGTCATATTCGGCGCGCAATTCCTCCAGCGCCGCCATCAGGGTTTCGGCGACGAAGATGCCGCCGTAAGGACCGAAATGGCCGCGGGAATCGGGAAGATCCGTCAGTTTCATCATCCTGGGAACCGCCGTTGGACACGCGCGATGACGCGCTTGGGGGCGTGGATGCGGCGAGGCGGCAGACCGGCGCCTGCGGCGAAGCGCACCACGGGCAGGCGCATGGCGGCCACGCGCATCGGCGAACGTGCGGCGGATGCACTGTGGCGGGAAATGAAGCCGAAGGCTAGTAAGTCAGTATTCACAGGTTGTCTCTCAAGGCCATGAGCGGCCGACTGCGGTCTAGGATGCCAGCTTTGCCCGCGCAACGAATTGCGCCATCTTGTGCGCGTCCTTGATGCCCTTCGCGGCCTCCACGCCGGACGACACGTCGACCGCCCACGGGCGGACGGTGCGCACCGCATCGCCGACGTTGCCGGGATCGAGTCCACCCGAAAGCACGATCGGCAGCGACAGATCCGGCGGGATCAGGCTCCAGTCGAACCGTTCGCCGGTCCCGCCGGGCACGCCGGGCACGAAGGCATCGAGCAGCAGACCGCGGGCGTCCGCGAAGTCGGCCGCGTATTTTAGCAAATCCGCGTCGTGGTTGACGCGCACCGCCTTGATCCAGGGGCGCCCATAGCGTGCGCAGTCGACCGCGGTCTCGTTGCCGTGGAACTGCAGCAGGTCGAGCGGCACATCGCGCAGGACCGATTCGATGAACGCCGGTGCGGCGTCGACGAAGAGGCCAACCGACTGCACGAAGGGCGGCAGCGCGCCCACGAGCGCGGCCGCCTGCGCCGCGCCAAGGTGGCGCGGACTCCTGTCGTAGAAGACGAACCCGAGCGCGTCGGCGCCGGCTGCGCAGGCGGCCTGCAGGTCCGGCAGGCGGGTGATGCCGCAGATTTTTACGCGAACAGCCATCGATCGGAATGCTCCGGCAAGGCAAAGTGCGCAGGATACCGGACATGGCTGAGATAAAGTCCGGCAGGATCGAAGGTCGGCGCCGCGAGGGTGCGGTCGCGGCTTGCCAGGAGTTCGTCCAGCCACACCGGGGGGCGGATCCCGGCGCCGACCTGGACCAGCGCACCCACGATGTTGCGCACCATGTGATGCAGAAAGCCGTCGGCCTCGAAGTCGCACAGGAGATAGTCGCCACGCCGCTCGACGCGGGCGCGGCGCAGGTCCTTGACCGGCGACTTGGCCTGGCATGCCGCGGCGCGGAATGCGGAAAAATCGTGGCGGCCGACGAGATGCGAGGCCGCGCGGTGCATCGCATCGGCGTCGAGCGGACGGTGATGCCAGCCGACGCGGCCGGCATCGAGGCCGGGACGTACCGGATGGTTGAGCAGCACGTAGCGGTAGCCGCGCTGGATGGCGGCAAAGCGCGCATGAAAGGAGTCGTCGGTTTCGCGCGCCCACAGCACCGCGACGCCTTCGGGCAAATGGCTGTTGACCCCGCGCACCCAGGCGGTGAGCGGGCGTTCCGCACCGACGTCGAAGTGCGCGATCTGCAGGGCGGCGTGTACGCCCGCATCGGTGCGGCCGGCGGCGGCGACCGCGGTTTTTTCGCCCGCGATGGCCGACACGGCGGTCTCCAGCACATCCTGCACGCCGCACCCCCGCGGCTGCGACTGCCAGCCGCAAAAGCCCTGTCCACGGTATTCCAGGCCGATGACGATTCTCATGACAGAATGAAAGCGAGCACGAGCAAGCCCGCGAGTATGACGGCGCTGTCGCGGCTTTGCCAGTGCTCGACCTCGAGCCGGTAGCTGGCGGGGGTCTCCGGATCGGCGTCGGGGGCACGCAACGCATCGAGCCAGCGTGCGGGTTTCGGCGCGTGTTCCGCATAGTCCAGCGTCAGGCCGAGGCGCACGACGAAGGCACGGCGGTCGAAACCGAGGGCCGCCAGCGGACGTGCGAGCCCGTACAGCCCGTAGATCAGGCGTGGCCGCGTGGTATACGCCAGCAGCAACGCCAGGCCGGCAAGCAGCAACACCAGCCGCGCCGCGCGCAGCCCGCCCGCGCGAAGCCCTTCGACGCCGGGACTCAGCCAGCCGAGGGCGGGCAATGCCGCCGCGTCGGGCAGGGAATAGCCATAGGCGAGGACCAGCACCACGAGCAGCCAGCGGGTACGCCGCAGCAGCTTGAGCAGTTGTGCGCGCGCCGGCGCAGACACGAAGGCCGTCGCCGAGGCGACGGCCAGGACTGCCAGCAGGGGCGGGGCAGCACGTTCCACCGCCACCGCCCAGCCGCACCACAACAGGATGCGGGCGAGCGGGTGCAAGCGCTCAGCCCAGCGCGCTCAGCATGTCCTTGGCATCGGACTTCTGCACGTCGCTCCCTTCGGCCAGCACTTCGGTGAGAATTTCACGAGCGCCCTCCTTGTCGCCCATTTCGACGTAGGCGCGCGCAAGATCGAGCTTGGTGCCGACTTCGTCGAGCTCGAGTTCGCTGCCCGTCGTTTCGCCCAGGTCGAGATCGAGGCCGCTGAAATCGAATTTGCTGTCGGGGCCGTCGTCTTCCTCCAGGCCCAGGTCGAGCTTCAGTTCGTCATCGTGCAAGCCCGGCAGGTCGAGCTCCGGCAATTCGAAGGCGAGCCCCTGGGTATCGGCGTCGGCATGGCCCTCGTCGGGACTTGCCGAGGTTTCCGCAGGGCTGCCGAAATCGGCGGTGCCGCCGACCGATTCGAATTCCAGCAAACCGGAATCGACCTCCTGGGCGAACGCCGGCTCCGGCTCGGGCTGCGCTTCGAAAGCGGGCAGCGACACGGCTTCCGCGAGTGCTTCGGAAGACGGTTCGAGCGCCGGCGCGGCGGCGGTTTCCACGTCCGCGCCGAAGGCCAGCGCACCGCCCGAAATCGCCGGCGTCGCGGCGACGGTCGCCACGGGCGGTTCGATGTCGGCGGATGCCTCGCCGCCATACAGCGGATTGGTGGGATCGATGCTGCGCCCCATTTCGCAGGCCTTGTCCCACAAGGGATTCGGCTTGCTGCCCAGCGCGGCGTAAAGCTCGCCGGCGACCGGCTCGAAAGCCTGCGCATTGCGCCGCGCGGCATAGATTTCCAGCAGCTTGACGCGAATCTCGTGGCGGTCCGGATTCTTGCTGATGGCTTCCTTGAGGATTTCCTCGGCCTGGACGTCGCGGCCATAGGCCATGTACACCTCGGCTTCGGCGATGGGATCGACGTCGTGCGTATCGATGGTGCCAAGGCCTGCCTGGCTGAAGTCGGTGAGGAACGAGGTGTCGCCGGTGTTCACGCTGCCGCCGGACGCGGCGCCGAGGACGGTGTTCGTCTGCACCTCGCCGCTGCTCATGATGCTGTCTTCCAGGACCGCGCCGGCGCTGCGGCGCCGGCCGCCTGCCAGCATCCACCACAGGACGCCGCCCAGCACCAGCGCCGCCGCGCCGCCACCCCAGTAGAGCGGGTTTTCCAGCAGCGGCGCATACCAGGGGCCATCGCTTTCCGGGGCGGCGGGCGGCGCCGCGACCACGGGGGCGGGGGCGGGCTTGGGCTCGGGCGTCGCCGCGGGCTCCGCTTCCGCCTCGCCGGCGGCCCGCGGTTCGGCCTGTGCGTCCTGGTCCTTCAGATCGACCAGCTTCTGCATGTCCTCGATCTGTTTTTCGAGGCTGGCGACACGCTGGGTGGACTCGTCCAGGGCCTTCTGCCGCGCGATGGCGTCTTCTTCCTGCGCGCGCTGCCTGTCCTCGGCTGCCCGCGCCTCGTCCGCCGCGGCGCCGGCGGCCGGCGACAGCGTCAGCACATCCTGCTGCCCCTCGGACGCCGGCTTGGCCTTGTCCTCGACCTTGGGCGTAATCCTGCCGGCCGCGGCCTGCGCGGGTTCGGCTTGCGCCGCGGGTGCTTCCTGTACCGCCGCCGCGAGCTTCTGCCGGTAGGCGCGCCAATCCTCGGCCTGCAGCCGAACCTCCCGCGCCGCTTCCTGCCGGGTGATGCCGGCAAACACGTCGGCGTCGGGGATGTTGAGCGTCTTGCCGGCCTTCAGCCGGTTCATGTTGCCGACGAAGGCCTGGGTATTTTCCCGGTACAGGCCGACCAGGGCCTGCTCCAGGCTCACGCCATCGGGTCGAAGCCGATCGGCGATCCGGGCGAGGGTGTCGCCGCGCTTGACGAGGATCCGGCTCGGCGCGGCAGCCGCCGCCTCCGCGTCCGTCGGCTTGGCCGGCGATGCGGCGGGCGCCTCGGCGGCCGTCGGCATCGCCGCCGGTGCTGAGGCCGGTGCGGGTGCGGGTGCCGGTACCGGTGCCGGTGTGCGGGCGGGTGCCACCGTCACCGGGGCGATCGTCTGCGGCGCCGCCATGCCGGGTGGATCCAGCAGCATGGTGTATTCGCGCACCAGGCGGCCGGAGTTCCAGTTCAGTTCGATAACGAAATCGAGGAAGGGGTCGTTGACCGGGCGGCTCGTGCTGAGCACGAGCACGGCCCTGCCGTCGGGCTTGCGCTCGACGGCGAATTGCAGGGAAGAGAGGATGGGGGCGAACTCGACGCGCGCCTCGCGGAAGGCCTGGTCCGAAGCAAGGCTGACGGTGAGGCTGTCGAACTCGGCCTTGTCCGCGGCAAACACCTCGATTTCCGCCACCAGCGGCTGGCCGAGCGCCGAGGAAACGGACAATTTGCCCAGGCCCGCAGCGTGCGCCATCCACGGCAGGGCGACCAGCCCCGCAGCCACCAGATGAGTGGTGAAGCGCTTCAATTTCATCCCGTTCTCCCTATACGCCCCGTCTGCCGGAGCCGTTGAATCGTCGACGCTACTATTGACGGCTCGACATGTGCAATCTTTAGAACAACAAGCGCACCCCATCGGAAATCGGCACCCTCCTGTCCCGTTCAGCCCTCCAGCAGAATGCGCAGCATGCGGCGCAGCGGCTCGGCCGCACCCCACAGGAGCTGGTCGCCCACCGTGAACGCAGTCAGATAGCAGGGGCCCATGTTGAGTTTGCGCATGCGCCCGATCGGCACGCTCAGCGTACCCGTCACCGCTGCCGGGGTGAGTTCGCGCATGCTGAGGTCGCGGTCATTCGGCACCACCTTGACCCATTGGTTGTGCGCGGCGATGAGCTCGTGGATCTCCGGCAGCGGCACGTCGCGCGTCAGCTTGATGGTGAGCGCCTGCGAATGGCAGCGCATCGCGCCGACGCGTACGCACAGTCCGTCGATGGGAATCGGATCGCCGCTTCTGCCCATGATCTTGTTGGCCTCGACCTGCGCTTTCCACTCCTCCTTCGACTGGCCGGATTCCAGCGCAACGTCGATCCATGGAATGAGGTTGCCGGCGAGCGGCACGGGCCACGCGTCGGCCGGGTAGCGATCGGAACGGATGAATTCGGCCACTTTCCGGTCGATTTCGAGAATCGCCGAGGCCGGGTCGTCGAGCAACGCCTGCACTTCGCCATGCACCGCACCCATTTGCTGGATCAGCTCCCGCATGTTGCGCGCACCGGCGCCGGAGGCCGCCTGGTAGGTCATCGGCGACACCCACTCGACGAGTCCGGCGTCGAACAGCCCGCCCATCGCCATCAGCATCAGGGAGACCGTGCAGTTGCCGCCCACGTAGGTCTTGACTCCGCCGGCAACGCCATCCTGGATCATCTTCCTGTTGAGCGGATCGAGGATGATGATGGACTCGTCCTTCATGCGCAGCGCCGAGGCGGCGTCGATCCAGTAGCCGTTCCAGCCGGCGGCGCGCAGCCGGGGGTAGACCTCCTGCGTATAGCCGCCACCCTGGCAGCTGATGATGACCTCGCAGGCCCGGAGCTCGTCGACGCTGTTGGCATCCTTCAGCGGCGGCACCTCGCGGCCGATATCGGGGCCCCTGCCGCCGACGTTCGAGGTGGTGAAGAACAGCGGGTCGATGTGGTCGAAATCACGCTCTTCCTTCATGCGCCCCATCAGCACCGAACCCACCATGCCGCGCCAGCCGATCAAGCCTGTCTTCATCATGTTCATCTCCAAAAACTCCTTATCCGCGAAGGTTCGCGTCCTTCGCGGAAAAAATCAAAGCGCCTTCACCACCGCGTCGCCCATCCCGCTGCACGACATCTTCCGCGTGCCTGCGGTCCAGATGTCGCCGGTGCGGCAGCCTTCGGCGATCACCGCCTTCACCGCGTTCTCGATGCGGTCGGCAGTCGCGGGGTCGGCGAAGGTATAACGGTACATCATCGCCACCGAGAGGATGGTGGCGAGCGGGTTGGCCATGTCCTTTCCCGCGATGTCGGGCGCGGAGCCGTGGATCGGCTCGTACATGCCCTTGTTGCGTTCGTCGAGCGATGCCGACGGCAACATGCCGATCGATCCCGACAGCATCGAGGCGGCGTCGGAAAGAATGTCGCCAAAGATATTGCCGGTGACCAGGGTGTCGAACTGCTTGGGCGCACGGATGATCTGCATCGCGGCGTTGTCGACGTACATGTGGGAGAGCTCGACTTCGGGATAGTCTTGCGCGACTTCGATCACGACGTCCTTCCACAGTTCCGAGCATTCGAGCACGTTGGACTTCTCCACCGAGCACAGGCGCCTGCCGCGCTTCATCGCGATGCCGAACGCGACGTGGGCCACGCGGCGCACTTCAGACTCCGAATACAGCATGGTGTTGAAGCCGACGCGCTCGCCGTTGCGCATCTCGATGCCGCGCGGCTGGCCGAAGTACACGTCGCCGGTCAGTTCGCGCACGATCATGATGTCGAGCCCCGACACCACCTCGGGCTTCAGCGAGGACGCCGCGGCGAGCTCCGGGTACAGCAGCGCCGGCCGCAGGTTGGCGAAGAGATTCAGTTCCTTGCGGATGCGCAGCAGGCCCCGCTCGGGGCGCAGCGGCCGGTCGAGCGTGTCGTACTGCGGGCCGCCGACGGCGCCGAGCAACACCGCGTCGGCTTCGCGCGCGAGATTCAGCGTGGCGTCCGGCAACGGGTCGCCCGCCGCGTCGAAACCGGCGCCGCCGATCGGCGCGGTCTCCATTTCGATCTTCGCGCCGTCGGCGCGCAGCGCCTCCAGCACCTTGACTCCCTGGGCGACGATTTCCGGACCGATGCCGTCACCCGGCAGGACTGCAATTTTCATGTCTTCAAAACCCCTTATCCACGAAGGACGCGAAGGTCACGAAGAAAAATCCTTCACTTCGCGTTTCTTCGCGCCCTTCGCGGATGAAAAATGAATCACCCAAACAACCACGGCGCTTCGACACGGCGCCGTTCTTCATACGCCTTGATCCGGTCCGCCTGCAGCAAGGTCAGGCCGATGTCGTCGAGCCCGTTCAGCAGGCGATGTTTGCGCCCGCCGTCGACCTCGAACGTCAGGATCTCGCCGCCCGGGGTGGTAACGGTCTGTTGCGCCAGATCGATGCTGAGGCGGTAACCCTCGTTCGCCTCGCACGCCCGGAACAGGCGGTCGACCGTCGCGGCGTCGAGCACGATGGGCAGGATGCCGTTCTTGAAACAGTTGTTGTAGAAGATGTCGGCAAAACCTGGCGCGATGATCGCACGGATGCCGTAGTCCTCCAGCGCCCACGGTGCGTGTTCGCGGCTCGACCCGCAGCCGAAGTTGTCGCGCGCAAGCAGCACCGAGGCCCCCGCGTAGCGCGGAAAATTCAGCACGAAGTCCGGGTTGGGCCGGCGCGTGGCGGGGTCCATGCCCGGCTCGCCGTGGTCGAGGTAGCGCCAAGCGTCGAACAGGTTGGGACCGAAGCCCGCGCGCTTGATCGACTTGAGGAACTGCTTGGGAATGATGGCGTCGGTGTCGACGTTGGCGCGGTCGAGCGGCACCACCAGTCCGTCGTGAACGGTGAATGCCTGCATCACTTGCTGCCCGCGCGTTCGATCGCGCTTCCGGCCTTCTGGATGTCCTGGCCCATGCCCTGGACGGTATTGCAACCGGACAGGGTCAGCATGGCGGCGGCCAGAACGGCGATCATCGGTTTCATGCGGGCGTTCTCCTCAAAAATCACGGATGTCAACGAAGTGGCCGGCACACGCGGCGGCGGCGGCCATCGCCGGGCTGACGAGATGGGTGCGGCCACCCTGTCCCTGCCGGCCTTCGAAATTGCGATTGGACGTGGAGGCGCAGCGCTCGCCCGGCTCCAGCCGGTCGGCGTTCATCGCCAGGCACATCGAGCAGCCCGGCGCGCGCCATTCGAAGCCCGCATCCACGAAGATCCTGTCGAGGCCCTCGGACTCGGCCTGCTGCTTCACCAACCCGGAACCCGGCACGACCATGGCCAGCCTGACGTTGGCAGCGACCTTGCGCCCCTTCGCCACCGCGGCCGCCTCGCGCAGGTCCTCGATGCGTGAATTGGTGCACGAGCCGATGAACACCTTGTCCACCGCAATTCCGCTGATCGGCGTACCCGCCGCGAGCCCCATGTACTCGAGTGCGCGCGCCCAATCGCTGGCCTTGACCTCGTTCGGTGCATCGGCCGGATCGGGCACGCGGCCGGTCACCGTCGTCACCATTTCGGGCGAGGTGCCCCAGGTGACCTGCGGTTCGATCCCCGCGGCGTCGAGTTCGACCATGCGATCGAAGCGCGCATCCGCATCCGAGTGCAGCGTGTTCCACCAGGCGACCGCCTTGTCCCAGGCGTCGCCCGTGGGCGCGTAGGGGCGGCCCCTGACGTAATCGATGGTGGTTTGGTCGACGGCGACCATGCCAGCGCGCGCGCCGGCCTCGATCGCCATGTTGCACAGCGTCATGCGCCCTTCCATCGACAGCGCGCGGATCGCCGAGCCGCCGAACTCGATGGCGTGGCCGGTACCGCCCGCCGTGCCGATTTCGCTGATGACGGCGAGCGCGATGTCCTTGGCGGTAACGCCGCGGCCCAGGGTGCCTTCGACCTTCACCAGCATGGTTTTCGACGGTTTCTGCCACAGGCATTGCGTGGCCAGCACGTGCTCCACCTCGGACGTGCCGATGCCGAAGGCCAGCGCACCGAAGGCGCCGTGCGTCGAAGTGTGCGAATCGCCACACACGACGGTCATGCCGGGCAGGGTCAATCCCTGCTCGGGGCCGATGACGTGGACGATGCCCTGGCGAATGTCGTCCATCCTGAATTCGGCGATACCGAACTCGGCGCAGTGGGCGTCGAGCGTTTCGACCTGCAGGCGCGATACCGGATCGGCGATGCCCTGGCTGCGATCCGTGGTCGGCACGTTGTGGTCGGGCACGGCGATGGCGGCATCGCTGCGCCGCGGGCGGCGACCGGCGAGCCTCAGCCCCTCGAACGCCTGCGGACTGGTGACTTCATGCACCAGGTGGCGGTCGATGTAGAGCAGCGTGGTGCCGTCGGGTTCGACGTGGACGACGTGGGCGTCCCACAGTTTCTGGAACAGGGTTTGGCCGGGCATCGAGTGTAAACGGGTGTAAAAACCCAATTATTTCATAGCTTGGCCTCGACTGGCACGACTTTCGCTGTGGCGGGCCCGTGCCGCCCGCCGATCCCGTAGACGGCCCACGCCAGCGCCGCGCTCGCCGCGGCCAGCGTAAAGGTCCACGCCGGCCCCGGCGCATCCCAGATGAAACCGCTCAGCAGGCCGCCCAGGGTGCCGCCGACCCCGTAGGACAGGCTGTTGAACAGCGCCTGGCCGCGCGCCTGGTGGCGCCCGCGAAAATAGCGGTGGACGAGTGCCACCGCGGCCGCGTGATAGGTGCCGAAGGTGAAGGCGTGCAGCGTCTGCGCGCCCCAGACGATCCATGCCGACTCCACGCCCCAGGCGATGAGCAGAAAGCGCACCACCGCCAGCACGAAACTGGCCAGCAGCAGCCGGCGTGGGCTCACGAGCGCGAAGATGCGCGGAATGACGAGAAAAACGCCGATTTCGCAGACCACCCCGAGCGCCCACAGCCAGCCGATGGTGGACTTGCCATAGCCGTGGTCGGCCAGATAGATCGAATAGAACGTGTAGTAGGGCCCGTGCGTCACCGCCATCAGCAGGCAGGCAACCAGCAGGGCCGCCACCTCCGGGCGCCGCATGACATCCCAGATCGAGCCATGCTCGACCGCGGGGGCCGGAACGTCCGCGTCCGGCACGAGGCGCGCGCACGCAAGAATCCCCAGCATGACCGCCAGCACCACCCAGGGCAGCCAGTCGATCGGCGCGTGATCGAAGGCATGCCCCAACCCGACCACCATGACGATGAAGCCGACCGAACCCCACAGGCGGATCCGCCCGTAGGCGTCGGAGCGCGCGCCCAGGTGCGACAGGGTCATCGCCTCGATCAGCGGCAACGAGGCGCTCCAGAAAAAACTGAGCGCGGCCATCACCATGAACAGCCACCAGAATCCGCTGCCGAGGAACACACCGGAGAACGCCACCACGCTGCCGAATGCCGCCCATTGCACGATCGCGGTGCGCCGGCCGCTGTGGTCGGCAAGATACCCCCAGATGTTGGGCGCGAAGATGCGCATCACCTGCAGCAGGGACATCAGCACGCCGATCTGCAATGCGCTGAAGGCCAGCGACTGCAGGTACAGCCCCCAGAACGGCGACATCGCGCCGACGAAGGCGAAGTAGAAGAAATAAAAACCGGACAGGCGCCAGTAGGGAACCGCATTCATGCGGCGTGATTATCCACGACCGCGAGGCCAAGCACGCCCGTGCCGCAGCGGCGGGGCATCCGCGCCCGTCCGTCCCGCCGTCAATCCGCGCGGGACGGCGCGTCACGCGAAGGGATGCGGGCAATCCACGTCAGCAGTACCAGGCCCCCGACTCCCATCGCCAGCCGGGCCGGCCAACCGGGTACGAAAAACGCAATGGAGATCGCGAAGCTCAGTACGATGAGCGCGAGCGCCGTGCGCTTGGCGCGGTAGGGAATGCTGCGGTATTCGCGCCATTCGCGGATCAGTGCGCCGAAGCGCGGATGGTTCGACAGCCAGTTGAAGGCACGGCGCGACGCGCGCGCATAGCAGGCGGTCGCCAGCAGCAGGAAGGGAGTGGTCGGCAGCACCGGCAGGAACGCCCCGAGTACGCCAAGCAGCAGGAACAGCGTACCCAGGGCGGCGAACAGCAGGCGCACCGGCATTGCATGGCGCGGCCGTCCACACCCGTCCGCGCCGTCGGTTTCGGTCAAGCGGTTTCCCGCCATCGCCCCCGCCGGGTGCGACCGCTCATTTCAGTACGAACGTCAGCTTCATGCGCACGACGTAGTCGGTGACCGCTCCCTTCGCGACGTGCACGTTCTGATCCATCACCCAGGCCCCGGTGATGTTGTCGAGCGATTCGGCCGCTTTCGCCACGCCCACCTTGATGGCGTCTTCGAAGCTCTTTTTCGAGGCAGCGGTGATTTCGATGGTCTTGGCAACGCTCATGGTTCCTCCTGGATGGACACGCGCAGCGCGTGCCTGCAGCCTACCAGCTTGGAGAAAAAAGCAAAGCGCGCTCAGAGCAGGCGCGCGGTGACGAACACACCGATCATGGCGAACGCGAGCGCGACCTTCAGCAACGCGCCGAACACCAGCCCTGCCAGCGCCCCGACCCCCGCACGCGTGGCCGCCCCGAGGGATGCGCGCCGGCTGAACTCGGCGATGACCGCGCCGGCGAAGGGTCCGAGCACGATGCCGGGCAGACCGAAGAACAGGCCGACCACGGCGCCGAGCGCCGCGCCGACGACGGCCCGCGACGAGGCGCCGAAATGCTTCGCACCGAGCGCGCTGGCGAGGAAATCGACGCCATAGCTGAGCAGCGCGAGCAGGCCCAGCACGCCAAGCGTCGGCCAACCCACGAAGGCAAAATCCTCCGCCCAGGCCAGCAGCACGAGGCCGGCGAACACCAGCGGAATGCCGGGCAGCATCGGCAGGACCAGTCCGGCGAAGCCGACGGCGATCAGTATCGCGGCAAGCAGCCAGAGCAGGATCTGGGTTTCCATGTGGCGCGAAGAATGGACGGGACCGCGATTCCCGGAATTATAGTCGGCGCGCCGCCCTGCTGGCGATTGCTACAATCGACGGACACCCCAGGGCGCCGCCATGACATTCCGCAAGCCGTCGTTTTTCGTTCTCATCGCCGCCATCGGCGCATTGGCGATCTTCAGTTCGACGCTGTCGAAGACGCCGGTACTGCCGCTGTTCGCCGCCTCGCTCGGCGCCACGCCCACGGAAATCGGCTGGATCGTCGTCGCCTCGACGATTCCCGGCGTGCTCATCAGCTTTCCCGCCGGCGCGCTCGCCGATCAGCTCGGCACGCAGCGCGTGCTGCTCGCATCGCTGGTCGTGTTCGCCAGCGCGCCCTTCCTCTATCTGGGTGTCGAGACCGCCTGGCAACTGATGGCGGTGCGCTTCTACCACGGCTTCGCCACCGCCATCTTCGGCACGGTGGCGAATGCGGCGATCGCCAGGCGTTACACGCAGGATCGCGCCGCGCGCCTGTCCGCGTATTCCTCGGCAACCATCGTCGGCCGTTCGCTGGCGCCGTTCCTCGGCGGCTTGCTGATTTCGCTGGCAAGCTATGGTGCCGTCTACGTCGCCTGCGCGATCAGCGGCGTGCTGGCACTCGGTGCCGGCCTGCTGCTGCGCGACAGCCAGCCGGTCCGCGCGACGGTCACGGCACGACTGCGCTTCTGGGCCAGCCTGAAGGAAGTCCTGCGCGACCGCGGCATTCTTCTGGTCAGCACCGTCGAGGCCGCGCAATATCTGGTGTTCGGGGCGATCGAGGCATTTCTTGCACTGTACGCCGCCGCGCTCGGCGTGCCGGCGTGGCAGATCGGCATCATCCTCGGCGTGCAGCTGGTCAGCATCGTGTTCGCCAAACCGCTGATGGGCCGGCTGTCGGACCGCGCCGGCCGCCGCCGCGTGATCCTGCCGGGGCTCGCGCTCGGCGCGGGCAGCGTGCTGCTGCTGCCGTGGGTCTCGGGCTTCTTCGGCCTGGCGGCGCTGAGCCTGGTGTTCGGCCTGGGTTTCGCCATGGTCACCTCGTCCACGTCCGCACTGGTCGCCGATCTCACCCGCAATGGCCGTTTCGGCGCCTCGATGGGCGTGCTGCGCACGGTGATGGACGTCGGCCAGTCGATCGGGCCGGTGCTCACCGGCTGGATGGTGGCGGTGGCCGGCTATGCCGACGCCTTCAATCTCCTGGCGGCGATTCTCGTCGCCGCGGCGGTGCTGCTCGGCACCCTGTTCCGCATGCCGTAGCACACGCCGTCAATGCGCCGTCTTGCGCGGGCTGCGCACGCGACCGCCCGCCGCGCGGCAGGCACGACGAAAGGCCTGCAGCGTGGCCTGCGCGCGGCCGAACACGCTGGTCGCCGCATAGCGTCCATCGCCATCGGCTGCGCCCGCCGCCACCCCGCACAGGCGTTCGATGCCCTCGGCCACGGTCGCGGCGGCGTATACGTGGAAACGTCCGGCGGCGACCGCCGCGACGAGCTCCGGCGCAAGTACGAGATGGCGGCGGTTGCGCGCGGGAATCAGCACGCCCTGGCGACCATCGAGCCCGACGTGCGCGCACACGCGGAACCAGCCCTCGATCTTTTCGTTGATGCCCCCCACCGGCAGCACCTCGCCATGCTGATTGACCGCGCCGGTCACGGCGATACCCTGCGCGAGCGGCAGCCCGGACAGCGTGGAGAGCAGCGCGTACAGCTCGGCGCAGGATGCCGAGTCGCCCTCGACGCCGTGGTATTGCTGCTCGAACGCGATCGAGGCACTGAGCGAGAGCGGTGCGTCCGCCGCGAACAGGCCGTTGAGATAGTGCTCCAGGATCAGCACTCCCTTGTCGTGCAGCGGTCCGGACAGTTCGACCTCGCGCTCGATGCTGAGTATGCCGGCGTCACCCGCGAACGCGCGCGCGGACAGGCGCACCGGCACGCCGAAACGATAGTCGCCGGTGTCGATCACGCTCAGCCCGTTCAAGCGCCCCGTCGCTGCGCCCGCCACGTCGATCAGCACGTCGCCCTCGACGATGGCGTCGCGCAGGCGCTGCTCGGGATGATCGTGGCGTGCCGTGCGCGCCGCCAGCGCAGCCTCGACGTCGATCGCCTCGGTGCGCGCGGCGCCACGCGCGCGCGCCTGCGTGGCGCTCTCGATCACCAGCGCCTCGGCACGCGCGAACAGGGCGCTCTGCCGCGTGCGATCGCCCGCCTCCCGGTGCGACGCCTCCAGCAGGCGCGCCACCGCCACCGCGCTGAAATGCGGCAGGCCGTATTGACGGCAGGCGTGCGCGACGAAGATTGCCGACGCATGGCGCGTCTCCGCCGTGGCGGGAAAGCTGTCGGCGAAATCGACCTTGGCACGAAAATGGCGCGCGATTTCAGGCGCCGCCTCCTGCAGTTCGTAATACTGCGCGCGCGAACCGATCAGCACCAGCTTGACATCGACGTCGATCGCCTCGGGAACCAGCGACACCGTGGCGATCGGCGAGAACGACACGCCAGGCTCCTCGATCTGCAGGCGGCCGCTGCGCAGAAAGCGCCGCAGCTTTTCCCACACCAGCGAATCGGCAAGCACGTCGGCGAGATGCAGCATGAGAAAACCGCCGTGCGCGCGCAACAGGCTGCCGGCGCGGATGCGCGAAAAATCGGTGACCAGCACGTCGTTCTCGGTCTGGTATTCGATGCTGCCGAACAGCGCGCGGAACAGCGGATTCTCCTCGACGATCACCGGCGCGCCCGCCAGGCTGCCGTTGTCGACGACGACATTGACGCGGTAACGGGCCAGCACCGCATGCAGCGCACCCAGCCGCTCGGCGTCGTCGGCATCGCCGTGAAAGAGCTCCAGGCCGTCGAGCAGATCGGTTTGCAGCGCGTCGAGCCAGGCATTCAGCTTGGCGGCATCCTTGATCTGCTTCCTCAGTGCGTCGCGCACCGCCTCCAGCGCGCGTTCCACCAGCGGCGTCGCCATCTGCCGGCGCAGCGTCGCCAGCGCCTCGTTCATCGCGCGCTCCAGCGGCTGGGTCTGCTCGATGTAGCGGCCGATCTCGGTGCGCAATTCCTGCTCATCGCGCTCCACCCGGGTCCGGCGCGCCTTCGGCAGCGCCAGCACCTCGTCCTCGGTCAGCGCCAGTCCCTTCTTCCCGGTCAGCGTGAACACCATGCGCCCGCCTTCGCGGTGCAGCAAGAAACTGCGCGCCTCGGCGAACGCCGAAAGCCCGGCGTACAGCCCGGCCACCTCGTCCTTCCACGTCTGCTCGATGCGCGCCGCTTCCGCCTTGTAATCCGGACCCTCGAGACGCTGTGGAATGTCCACCTGCAGGGTTTTCACCGCATGTCCCAGCGATTGCCGCAGCAGACGGCCCTCACCCGCCGGCAGGCGCAGCGCCAGGGGCCGCTCCGGCGCGTCGAAATTGTGCAGGTAGCACAGGTCCGGCGGCACCCGGCGCTGCGCCGCCACCTCCCGCATCGCCTGCCGCAGCAGCGAGCTGCGGCCGCTGCCCGTCTCGCCGAGTATGAACAGGTTGTAGTCCGGTGCCGCCATCGCCAGGCCGAAGCGCGCCGCCACCTCGGCACGCGCCTGGCCGATCCATGGCAACGGTTCGTCGAGCAGGGCCCGCGTGTCGTCGAAATCGAGGCTGGCGGGGTCGATGGCGGGACGCAGTTCGGCGGGCGACAGGGCGATGGCGGACATGGCGGGAGACGATGCGGGAACAGTCCCGATTATGCCGAATCGCCGCCCCGGCGGCAGGCCGCTCCATGCGGCGGGACGGAACGGCCGCTCGCCGAAGCCAGGGCGGCCCGTTCCTCCCGGAAAACGGAACCCGCGGCGCGTCTGCCGATCGGGTAGACTGGCATCCGCACCACCGTTCCGCGGAGCCGCCCATGTTCGCACGCCTGTCAATCGTCCTGCTCGTCCTCTCGCCGGTCCTGGCCGCGGCGGCCGAACGCCCGTCCGCCACGGCCGGCGAAATTCCGGCGGCGGCACCGGCGACCGTCTGCGCACCCGCCGAACGCCTCGCCCAGCTCACCCAGACCGAATGCTGCAAGGCCCGCAAAGGCATCTGCGGCTGCCGCGCCGGCAAGATCGTCTGCTGCGACGGCACCTCCAGCAAGGAACCGGGATGCACGTGCCACGGCGCAGACGGCTTCGCCGAATGACTTCCCTCGCGCCCGACCTGCCGCTCACTTGCCCGCGGCAATCCAGACCCCGTCCCAGCCTGCGGCGGGTGGCGTGCGCCGAAACGCGTCCACGCGCCGCAGCATGACCTCGGCGGGGCGGTCGCCCGGCAGCCGTGCGAGACAGCTCCTGAACGCGGTTTCAGCAGCGTCCCAGTCCTGCGCGCGATAGCGCGCCAGCCCCAGCTCGTAGGCCTGCAGCGCGGCCACCGTGGCTTCGTCGAGCGCCCCGGCGAGGGCGACGAGTTCGTACACCCTGGCGGGCTCGAGCTTCCCCGCCACGCGCAGGCTGTCGATTTCGCGCCACGCGAGCGCGTCCCCGGCGAGTGCCCGGGTCGTTCCGCTCGCCAGGATGCGCGTGCCGTAGAACTTGTTGGCCTGTTCCAACCTCGAAGCCAGATTCACCGTATCGCCGATGACGGTGTAGCCGCGCGAGGTCCGGGAGCCGATGTTGCCGACGGTCATCTCGCCGCTGGCCAGCCCCATGCGCACGTTGACTTCGGGCAGCCCGTGCCTCGTGCCGAGCAACTCCGGCAGCGCGGCGCGGAATTTCGCCATCTTGCGCATCTGTCCCAGCGCCGCAAGGCACGCCAGCCGCGCATGCTCGGCGGGATCGGTGAACGGTGGTCCCCAGAACGCCATGACGGAGTCGCCGATGAATTTGTCGATGATGCCGTCATGGCCGCGGACGACCTCGCCCATCATCGTGAAATAGCGGTTGAGGAAGCGCACCGTGACATCGGGGGCAAGTCCCTCGCACATGCGCGTGAACCCTTCGAGATCGGAGAAAAACACCGTCATCACCCGGCGCTCGCCGCGCTCCGCCATCATGCGGTTCCCCAGCAGCGTCTCGACGATGCGCGGATCGAGGTACTGGCCGAAGGTCTCGCGGATGCGCTCCTTCTCGCGCAGTCCGACGACCATGTGATTGAAGGACCCGGCGAGCGTCGCGAGCTCGTCGTGGGTACGGACCTGGATCTGCACGGCGAGGTCGCCCGCTTCGACCGCACGGGTGCCACCCAGGAGGCGCTTGACCGGATCGACCAGCGAACGGGTGACGAAGGCGGCGAAGACGAGGCCAAGCGCGGTGGCGATGCCGGTGACGATCCAGTTGAGCCTGGCGGCGCGCGCCTCCTCCCGTTTCGCCGCGGCAGCGGTATCGCGGGTCAGCGTGTTGAGCAGGTCGAGCGTCTTGCCGATCTCGACGTCGATGCGGTCCTTCTCGCGCAGCAGGGCTTCGCGGACCCGTCCTTGCGAGCGTGGACTCCCCTCCGCGGCCTCGATCTGGAATTGCCGAAAGGTCGCATGGAAATGCTGGCGCGCGGTCTGGATCAGCGGCAGCTGGCGGCCCAGCACCGCCAGCGTCGTGCGGTCAAGGCGCAGATCCTTCTGCATCCCGGCTTCATCCAGCATGCGCAGCGAGGAATCGATGATCTGATCGGCGTTGACGCCGCGCATGTCGAAACCGTTCGACTCGCGCACGAGAAGTTCGGGATCGGGGTGTGCCGCCTCCATGCCCGCCAGCACGCGCTCCATGTGCACCATCTGCTGGCGGATGAGGATTTCCACGCTCGCCACCTGCTGCTCCAGCGGCAGATACCAGTCGGACAGCGCGCGCACCTGATTGTTGAGGTTGCGGAAATTCAGCACCGACAGCCAGGTGACGGCGATCATCAGCGCCAGCAGCGCCAGGGTGATGCTGAAGATTTTCAGGCCGATGGGCAGCCGCATGGGGGGGTTCTCTTCGCGTCGATTCCGCCACCGTAGCGCATCGCCGCCGCGCGTCAACAGGGTCCGGCACCGACACTTGAATCCCGGCCTTTCTGGCCTAGAGTTAGAGTCCGTAGGGAGCGCGCCGCAAGCGTCCTCCAGGCGTTTCTGGCGGCTTCTTTATCCTGTAAGGAGTACGACCATGCTGCACACTGCCACCGACATCAACCAACTCCTCCGCGAAGACGACGCCGATCCGGATTTCCCCCACGCGCCGCTGGGCTGGACCCGGGCGGACGCCATGGGCGCCGCGCGCGAGGAGGGCCTCACCCTGACCGACGTGCACTGGGAAGCGATCCGGGCGATGCAGAGCTATTACGCCTGTCATGCCGACGACACGACGCTCACCCTGCGCGAACTGCACGACGCACTGGAGGAGCATTTCCACCACCGGGGCGGCCTGAAATATCTTTACACGCTGTTTCCGGGGGGTCCGATCGCCCAGCTCAGCCGCCTCGGCGGCCTCGTCGCGCCGGCAAACGCGATAGACAGGAGTTTCGGCAGCGTCGCCTGACCGGGCGCCGCCCGGCCGACGCGGCGGCTCCGCCGGCGAAGCGGGCGGCCGGACGGGCAGGGGACGGCTTCCGCGTCGTCCGTGAACGGACGGCGGGCACGCGCTGCGCCGCCCTCGCCCTGCCTGCCGGTATTCTCCACGGGATACTTGATCGGGCCTCCGTTCCCCCGCATACTCCCTCCACGACGCGGGCGCGCGCCCGCGAAGAGTTCGCCCCGACGAAATCCATCCGGCTGCCCATTCCCCTTGGTCCCACGCGCTCCTTCCGCATCGATCGCCCTTGACGCACTGCGGCTCGACGACGCACGCGCCCTGTTGAACCACGCCGCGCAGGACGGCGCACCGGCAGCGGGCGAATCGGCGGCCGCGTACCTGCAGCGCGTCATCGACGGCCTGTGCGAGCTGTCGGCGCGCGACCCGCTCACCGGTCTCGCGAACCGGCGCCATTTTCACGCCCTCCTGGACCGCGCCATCGAGAGCGTGGCGCGTGCCGGCGATTCGGTTTTGCTGTTGCTGCTCGACATCGACCATTTCAAGGCCATCAACGACAGCCACGGCCACCAGGCCGGCGACCAGGTCCTGCGCGCCGTCGCCGCGTGCCTGAGCCACTGCGTGCGCCCGATGGACACGGTCGCGCGCCACGGCGGCGAGGAATTCGCCATCCTGCTGCCGAACTGCCGGCCACCCTACGGGGAAAAGGTGGCCGAACGCATCCGTCACGCCATCGAGACCCTGGCCATTCCCGCCTCGCCGGTCGCCGACCTGCGCATCACCATCAGCATCGGCGGCGCGTTCGCACCCGAATGGATACGCTCCACCGCCGAACTGTGGCTCGAACGCGCCGATCAGCGGCTCTATCAGGCCAAGCGCGACGGCCGCAACCGCTGCGTCATCGACGTGCCGCGCCAGCTTTCGGTGAGTGCGGAGGAGAAGAGCCTGCTGTTCGAATCCATCGCCGATCAGGACGAGGCCGTTCCGGCTCCCACGCAACAAGAGAACGCATGACCGCCGCCGTCCAGACCTCCGCCGCCACGCCGGCGCTCAAACCGCTCGACAACGTCATCGCCGTCACCAGCGGCAAGGGCGGCGTCGGCAAGACCTTCGTCGCCGCCAACCTCGCCGCGGCGCTGGCGCAGCGCGGCCACCGCGTGCTCGTGCTCGACGCCGACCTCGGCCTGGCCAATCTCGACGTCGTCCTCAACCTCCATCCCAAGCTGACCCTGCACGATGTATTCACCGGCAAATGCGCGCTCGACGAAGCCATTCTGCAGGCCCCCGGCGGCTTTTCGGTGCTGCTGGCCGGCTCCGGCATGGTCGAGTACTCGCGCCTGACGGCCGAAGTGCGCACCGAGTTCATGCGCGCCATCCACACCGTCGTGCCGCGCTACGACGTCGTCCTGCTCGACACCGGCGCGGGAATCTCGGACGTGGTTCTGTTCGCCGTCTCGCTCGCGGCCGAAGTATTGATGGTGGCGACGCCGGAACCCACCTCGCTGACCGATGCCTATGCCACGGTGAAGGTGCTCGCCGGCCAGCAGCAGCGCCGCATCGTGCGCCTGGTCGTCAATCAGGCGAGCCGTCCCGGCATGGGACGGGTTCTCGCCGCGCAGTTGCAGCAGGTACTCGATCGCTTCGTGGTCGGCGAGGCGGGACACGCGATCCGTCTGCTGCCGCTGGGCGAGATTCCCGCGGATCCGGAAGTGCGCCAGGCGGTGATGCGGCGCCGGCTCCTGCTTGCGAACAAACCCGGCTGCCCGGCGGCGCAGGCGATCACCCGCCTTGCGGCCGAGGTGGAAAAGATCGCTACGGCGAAACCCGGCTGAGCACCACGGCTCAGTGCCGCATGCCGGAGCAGGGCATGCCCTGGACCAGGCGTTCCAGCGCGTCCGGTGTCATGCGCAACAACTCGCCGATGGCGCGATAGTCGTCGTGCAGGGCGTCATCGTCCCAGCCCCGTGCCGAATGGCGCGCCAGGTTGACCGCGAGCATCACGTTGCGCACCCTGCTGGAGCGCGCCAGCGCGGGATCGGTGAGATTCTGCAGCAATTCGGGCAGCCCCCAGTCGAGCGTCAGCCGGCGCTGGAATTCCAGGCCGCTGAACCCCAGCACCCGGCGTTGCGCGTCCACGCCGCGCAGCGCGGGATCGGCACGCTGACGAACGCCGATCTCCAGCATCGCCTCCGGGTCGAAGCACCACATCAGCATTTCCGCCACGTGCGTAAGCAGTGCGGAAACATAGACTTCCTCGGCATGCAGATCGTGCAGCCGCAATGCCCAGTCGCAGGCGTAGGACGCCGCGCGCTGCGCGCGGCGCACGGTCTGCAGCAGGCACACCAGTGCCTCCGGGTGGGCGTGCAGCATATCCTCGGCCAGCGGCATCGCCGGCACGTCGCGCAGGAAGGTGTCCAGGCCCATCATCAGCAGAACCTGCTTGACATCGACCAGTTCGTATTTCTGCCGGCTGAGCTTGTGGCGCTGCAGGTGACGCAGGAGCTTGAGCGTCATCAACGGGTCGCCGGTCACCACATCGGCGACGGCACGGGCGGTGAAATGCGTCTCGTCGGCGTGCAGCCGCGCCAGTTCGCGGGCGGTGTGGCGAAGCACGGGTATGTCGACCGTCCCCAGATAGGCCAGCCATTCATCCAGTGTTCGTTGCCGCGTCATGCCGATCTCCAGCAGGGTCGTGGGACCCGTGGCCCGGCGGCGACGTACCGCAGGCGGCGCGCAGGGCCCCTGTAGGATTATCGGCCGCGAATCCGCCAACTTGACCCCGGCTCGGCGGCCCCCGGATCGAAGCCGGGTATAATACCGGTCCTTTTTCGCAATTCTGAGGGCACCGTCATGCAAAGAACGATGCTCAAGTCCAAGCTGCACCGGGCCACCGTCACCCATGCGGAGCTGCATTACGAAGGCTCCTGCGCAATCGACGAGGCCCTGCTGGACGCGGCCGGCATCCACGAATACGAGCAGATCCAGATCTACAACGTCACCAATGGCGCGCGTTTCACGACCTACGCCATCCGCGCGGCGCGCGATTCGGGGATCATTTCGGTGAACGGTGCGGCGGCGCACAAGGCCAACCCCGGCGACCTCGTCATCATCGCCACCTATGCCACCTACAATGAACTGGAACTGGCGCGCTACGCGCCGGAACTGGTATACGTGGACGCGGACAACCGCGTTCTCGACACCCGCCAGGCGATCCCTGTACAGGCCGCCTGAGTATGCTTCAGTGCAGGGGAAAGGCCGCAATACCCGCGGCCTTTCCCCTGCATGCGGGCGGCAGCCTTATTTCTTCACCCCGATCACCTCGATCTCCACCCGGCGGTTAGGCGCGAGACAATCCTTCAATGCGTCCTTGGCGAGCCGCATGTCGCAATCGACGATCGGCCGGGCGTCCCCCATGCCCACCGTGGAGAACGTCCTGGCTTTCACTTCCCTGGCCCTGAGATAGGCCGCCACCGTCTTGGCGCGCGCGAGCGACAATCGCTTGTTGTAGGAGGCTTTGCCCATCTTGTCGGCATGGCCGGTCACCTTGATGCTGTCGATGGCGCCAAGCGCCTTGATTTTCGTAACCAGGTCATCCAGCTTGGCGCGCCCTTCGGCACTGAGATCCCTGGTGGACGCCTGCCCCGTCCCGAACAGCGCATCGCCGCCAAGACTCAGCGTCGACGGCGCGTCGGCCTGGATCGCACGGCTGGCGGGAGCGGGAACCGCCGCCGGCGCCGCGGCGGGTGCTGCGGCACCTGCCGGCTGCACGGCTTGCGGGACCGGCAGGTAAGGATTGGGGCCGCTGCCGAAGGTGGGAAAGAACGACGACGTCGCGCCCATCGCGCCGGCGCCGCCCGACGGATTGATGCCGAACATGTTGAGCATGCTGAACCAGGTGCTCGGATCCCACACGTTGATCGGACTGGCCACCGGCGCATGACCCTGGACCTGGACCACCGGCTGCGCCGGATACATGAACGTGCCCCAGGTCGAATCCGGCCCGCCGACCAGTTGTGGATTCAGGGCCCCGCCCAGCATGCTGCCGTAGAGCTGCGGGTTCATCGGCGCGAACATCAGCGACATCGCGCGCGGATCGGTCGGCGTCATCATCCACCTGACGTAGAGATTGGGATCCATCATCTGCATCCCCATCTGCCACAGCCCGGGATTCATCGGCAGCATCATCCAGCGCATCATCTTGCCCGGATCGGCCATGTTGAGGGCCATCTGCGCATACCACATGGGATTCATCATCGCCGTTCCCCAGCGCAGATAGATGCCGGGGTCGAGGAACTGCATGTAATTGGCCGTCGTGCCGGGCTGCATCATCGTGGTCATCGCGCGCAGCAGATTGCCCGGCTCCATCAGATGCACCCCCATGGCCGTCGCCATCGCGGGATCGGTCATGGCGTTGGTCCACGCCGCGAACACGGCCGGATCCTTGAATGCCGACGCATTCTGCGTGAAATCCATCATGCGGTTCATCCACTGTTCGGCCGTTTGCGGCGTATCCGCAGGCGAAGGGATCGGGGAGGGAACCGTCTGGGCTCCGGCCGGCGCCGACAGGCCAGCCAGCACGGCCGCCAGCCCGATCAGAAGGGGTTTGATCTGCATGAAACGCTCCAGTAGAGGATGAAGAATGGAAACCCCAGGAACCGGAAAGCGAGTTTCGGGGAACGAATTAATATATTAGGTTTTAATGATATACGGAAAAACCCATGATCTACAGCGCCGGCGCTGGTATCTTCGTGCCGTCGCCGTCCTTCCGCGACGGATGGCCCGCATTTTTCAAGGCGCGTCGAAACGAGCCTCACCGCCCATCCGCCTGCGCTTCACGGCGGACGTCGCGCCGCTTGCCGCCCGGTCCCGCGGGCGAGGCAAGCGACCGCCTGTCGCGCGAAAGCCGCCCTGGGCGACGCGCGGCGTACCGCCTCGCGCCCTCCGGCAAGCATAGCCGAATGCAGGCGCGCATTCCCGCGCCTGGCATCGCGTCCCGCCGGAATCCGGGTGCCGCTCCGGTATACTCGAAGCCGGTTCCGCCACCGGATGCGACGGTCGGAGCCGCCCCGGAACCCGGCCCGCGGGCGAACGCAGTCCCCGCCCGGGCCAGCAGGATGGATCGCAACGATGACTGACGGCAGGATTTCCGATGACCGCCACCGCCGCCAGGGCTGGTACCTGGCGCTGGCCATCGGCATCGCGCTGCTTTACCTGCTGTTCGCGCCGCCGCTCCATGGACCGTCCCGCCACGATATCGCCTACAGCGACTTCACCGCGCACGTCCGCCATGATCGCGTCGCCGAGGTCACGTTCCGCGGCGCCTACGCCGAGGGCCAGCTGAGGGCACCCTGGCCGCTGGGCCCGGACGGGCAGGCCGGCACACAATTCCGCGTGCGCATGCCGCCGTTCGGCGGCGAATCCCTGGTGGCGCTGCTGGAGGATCACGCCGTCCGGGTGCAGGCCGCCGCCGACCCGCACGAGACCGGCCTGTACATGCTGCTGTCCACGATCCTGCCCTGGATCGTCCTGTTCGGCATCTTCTGGTGGCTTGTGCGGCGCTCTTCGCGCATGCTGGGCAATGGACGGCTGGGGCCCGGCAGCGAGCTGCGCCGTTTCCTGGAACGCTCCACCGAACAGGCCGCCGTGCCGCCGGTGGGCTTTGCCGACGTCGCCGGCCAGGACCATGCCAAGCGCGAAGTCACCGAACTGGTGGACTATCTGAAGAACCCGGAACGCTTCCGGCAACTCGGCGCCGAGGTGCCGCGCGGCGTGCTGCTCATGGGGCCGCCCGGCACCGGCAAGACTTTGCTGGCCCGGGCCCTGGCCGGCGAGGCGGGCGTGCCCTTCTTCTCCATCTCCGGCTCCGAATTCATCGAAGTGTTCGTGGGCGTCGGCGCCTCCCGCGTGCGCAACCTGTTCGCCGCCGCCAAGAAGCAGGCCCCGGCGATCATTTTCATCGACGAGCTCGACAGCATCGGCCGCACCCGCGGTACCGGCCTGGGCGGCGGCCATGACGAACGCGAGCAGACGCTCAACCAGATTCTGGCGGAAATGGATGGCTTCGAAGGCCGCGAGACGGTGCTGATCGTCGCCGCGACCAACCGCCCGGACGTCCTCGATCCGGCGCTGCTGCGGCCGGGACGCTTCGACCGGCATGTGACCCTGGACCTGCCCGACCGCAACGACCGCATTGCCATCCTCGGGGTGCACACGCGCAAGGTGCCGCTCGACGGCAGCGTCGACCTGGCCCGCATCGCCAACGGCACTTCCGGATTCTCCGGCGCCGACCTGAAGAATCTGGTCAACGAGGCGGCCATCCGTGCCGCCCGCGAACACCGCGACCGGGTACTGGACGCCGACTTCGAGGATGCCCGCGACCGGCTGCTGCTCGGCACGGTGCGCACCCTGGCGATTCGGCCCGAAGAACGCCACCGGCTGGCGGTGCACGAGGCCGGCCACACCCTGGTCGCGCATCACGTGCCGCACGGCGATCCGCTGTTCAAGGTGACCATCATTCCGCGCGGCCGCTCCCTTGGCGGCACCCACCAGCTCCCCGAGGAGGAACGCCACACGATGGACGAAAACTACCTGCGCGACCGGCTCGCCGTCATCCTCGGCGGCCGCAACGCGGAAATGGAACTGCTGGGTTCGCTGAGTTCCGGCGCCGATGACGACATCCGCCAGGCGACGCGCCTGGCGCGCTCCATGGTCGCGCGCTGGGGCATGTCCGAAGAAATCGGTCCCGTCGACCTGCGCGAGGACGAGCAGCATCCCTTCCTCGGCCGCGAGGTCGCCCTGCCCCGGCGCAGCAGCGAATATTCCGCCCAGGCAGTCGATCGAGCCGTGCAGCAGCTGCTCGGCGAGGCCGAACGGCGGGCCCGGCAGATCCTGCAGACCCACCGCGCGGCGCTCGGCTGCCTGGTCGCCGCACTGGAGGAACGCGAGACCCTGCATCGCACGGACATCGAGGCGCTGCTGGGCCCGCGGTCCGGCGGGCGGGCGCCGACCGACGCGGAGATGGCCGGCGACGACCCGCCACGCCTTGCCGCCCACCCGCATTGAGCCAGGAAAACCCTGCGTGGGCCGACCGCATTCCAGCATACGGGAAGCCGGGCGCCGGCGACCGCCCCATGCCTAGATCCGGCGTGCCGTCTGCCGCATCGCTTCGGCGGCCAGCGCCATGGCGAACCTGACGGGCCCTGGCAGCGGCGCGCCCCCATGGTCGACGGCGGTCCGCGCGTGGCGGGCCTCGTCGGTTTTCATCTGCTCGACGATGGCGCGACTCCGGGCATCGGCACGGGGCAGTTGCTGGAGATGCCCAGCGAGGTGCGCTTCGACCTGGCGCTCGGTTTCCGCGAGAAAGCCGAGATTCCATTTGTCGCCAAGCAGGCCGGCGACCACGCCCATGCCGAAGGCGCCGCCGAACCACAGGGGATTGAGGAGGCTCTTGCGGCCGCCGAGTTCGCCGATGCGCTGCTCGCACCAGGCGAGATGGTCGGTTTCCTCGCGCGCCGCCTGTTCGAGCTCGGTGCGCACGGCCGCGTCTTTCGCGCTGAGCGCCTGCCCGGCGTAGAGGGCCTGGGCACAGACTTCCCCGACGTGGTTCACGCGCATGAGCGCGGCAGCGCGGGCCTTGTCCGCATCGGAAAGTTCGCCTTCGGGAACGCTGCCGGGATAGGGGCGGCTGGCATGCGGCGTGGCGAAAACGGTGCGCAGGCCCAGATCGAACGTGGTGATGAGTCGGTCGAGTCGGTTCATGGATGTCGCTCCTGAATCAGTGCGGATTTTCCGGGCGGGCGGATCATCTCCCGTCTCGGCCCCTGCCCCGCTTGCGAAGGAGGGGTGAAAGGCTTCATTTCACGAAATAGTTGAAATTCGAATACGCGGCCTCGTTGACCTTGAACCACTGGAACGCGGTGTCGCGAAACCGTTTCCAGCCCGGGTAGATGGCCGCGAACTCGGGATTGCTCCGCGCCTCCCGGTCATAGAGCGCGAAGGCGGCGCGCCGCGCGGCGAGCATGATGTCCTTGGGATAGGCATGCAGTTCCACGCCCTGGCCGACCAGGCGCAGGAGCGCGGGCGAGTTTTTCGTGTCGTATTCCGCCAGCATGAGCTGGTTCGCCTCCGCGGCGGCGACCTCGAAAGCCTGGCGGTAGGCGTCGGGCAGCCCGCGCCACGCTGTCTGATTGACGTAGAAGGAAAGCTGCGGACCGCCTTCCCACCAGCCGGGATAGTAGTAATGCCGGGCGATCTTGTGAAAGCCGAGCTTCTCGTCGTCGTAGGGACCGACCCACTCGGCGGCGTCGATCGCACCGCGTTCCAGCGCGGGATAGATGTCGCCGCCGGGCAGCGTCTGCGGCACGGCACCCAGCTTCGCCATGATCTGGCCGCCGATACCCGGAATGCGCATCTTCAGGCCCTTGAGATCGGCGAGCGACCGGATCGGCTTTCTGAACCAGCCGCCCATCTGCGCGCCGGTGTTGCCGCCGGGAAACTGCACCACGTTATATTTCGCATAAAGCGCCCGCAGCGCCTCGATGCCGCCGCCGGCATACATCCAGGCGTTCTGCTGGCGCGCCGTCAGGCCGAACGGCACGGCGGTGTCGAAGGCCAATGCAAGGTTCTTGCCTACGTAGTAGTAGCCGGCCGAATGGCCGCATTCGACGGTGCCGTTGCCCACCGCATCGAGCACCTGCAGGCCCGGCACCAGTTCGCCGCCGGCGAACACCCGGATCTGGAACTTGCCGCCGGTCAACGCCGCGAGACGCCGCGACAGGCCTTCCGCCACACCATAAATCGTGTCGAGGCTCTTGGGGAAGCTCGAGGCCAGGCGCCAGCGGATGGCCGGCAGGCCGCCCGCCTGCGCGGCGGACACGGGCAGCATCGCGGCGACGCCGGCACCGGTGAGAAAATCGCGTCTGTGCATGGGGAATCCCGAATTTTGGTGATTATACGGTTCCCGCAAGGGCGGCAGGGGCCGCATGCTAAAATCGGGGCTTTTTCAGCCCTTGCGCAACCCGCCATGTTCAACCGCCAAGACACCCTCGCCAAGACCGACCCCGACCTGTGGGCGGCGATCCAGCAAGAAGACCAGCGCCAGCAGGATCACATCGAGCTGATCGCCTCGGAAAACTACGCCAGCCCGGCGGTGATGCAGGCACAGGGGTCGCAGCTCACCAACAAGTACGCCGAAGGCTATCCCGGCAAGCGCTACTACGGCGGCTGCGAATACGTCGACGTCGTCGAACGGCTGGCGATCGACCGCGTCAAGGCGCTGTTCGGTGCCGAAGCGGCCAACGTCCAGGCCAACTCCGGCTCGCAGGCGAACCAGGCGGTGTTCATGGCGTTCCTCCGGCCCGGCGACACCATCATGGGCATGAGTCTCGCCGAGGGCGGCCACCTCACCCACGGCATGGCGCTCAACATGAGCGGCAAATGGTTCAACGTCATCGCCTACGGTCTCGACGGCAACGAAGAGATCGATTACGAACAGATGGAGCGGCTCGCACGCGAGCACCGGCCGAAGCTCATCATCGCCGGAGCATCCGCCTATGCGCTCAGGATCGACTTCGAGCGCTTCGCCCGCGTGGCGAAGGAAATCGGCGCGGTCTTCATGGTCGACATGGCGCATTATGCGGGCCTCATCGCCGCCGGCGCGTATCCGAATCCCGTGCCACACGCCGACGTCGTCACCTCGACCACGCACAAGACGCTGCGCGGCCCGCGCGGCGGCATCATCCTGATGAAGGCGGAACACGAGAAGGCGATCAACTCGGCGATCTTCCCCGGCCTGCAGGGCGGTCCGCTGATGCACGTCATCGCCGGCAAGGCCACCGCGTTCAGGGAGGCCGCGAGCAAGGAATTCAAGCACTACCAGGAACAGGTGCTCGCCAACGCGCGGGTGATGTGCAAGGTGCTCGTCGAGCGCGGCCTGCGGATCGTTTCCGGCCGTACCGAAAGCCATGTGTTCCTGGTCGACCTGCGCAGCAAAAACCTCACCGGCAAGGACGCCGAGGCGCTGCTCGGTCGCGCCCACATCACGGTCAACAAGAACTCGATTCCCAACGATCCGCAGAAACCCTTCGTCACCAGCGGCATCCGCATCGGCACGCCGGCGATGACCACGCGCGGCTTCAAGGAGCTCGAGGCCGAACAGCTCGCCAACCTGATTGCCGACGTGCTCGATACGCCGAATGACGAGGCGGTGGTCGGGCGCGTGAAAGACGCCGTGGCGAAACTGACGGCGAAGTTCCCGGTTTATGGCTGAGCGGGGATGCGGGGGTGGAGGATGAGCGGCTCTTCGCCGCGCAATTGAAGAAAGCGCGAAGCGCCATCCCCCGACCCCAGCCCCTGGCCCCTGCAACATGAAGTGTCCGTTCTGCGGCTCCCTCGACACCCAGGTCATCGACTCCCGCGTCAACGAGGCGGGCGACGCGATCCGCCGGCGGCGGCGCTGCACGGCCTGCGACAAGCGCTTCACCACCTGGGAGACGGCGGAACTGCGTCTGCCGCAGATCGTCAAGACCAACGGCACGCGCGAGGATTTTTCCGGTGCCAAGCTGCGCGAGGGCTTTCGCCGCGCGCTGCACAAGCGGCCGGTGCCGACGGAACTCGTCGATGCGGCGGTCGAGCGCATTCGCCAGCGCATGCTGACGCGTGGCGCGCGCGAAATTCCCGCGCGCGAGGTCGGCGAGATGGTGATGAACGAACTGAAGCAGCTGGACAAGGTCGCCTACATCCGCTTCGCGTCGGTGTACAAGAGTTTCGAAGATCCCGATGATTTTCGCGACATGCTGCAGGATCTCGAACACGCCCCGCCGCATGGCGTCGACGACCTGTTCGAATAACCGCCTTGAGCACCGCACGGTTTTCCGCCACTGACCACGCCCACATGGCGCGGGCGCTGCAACTCGCCGCGCGCGGCCTCTGCACCACCACGCCCAATCCGCGCGTCGGCTGCGTCATCGTCAAGGATGGGGCCGTCATCGGCGAAGGCTGGCATCAGCGCACCGGCGAGCCGCACGCCGAGGCGCACGCCCTCGCCGCTGCGGGCGCCGCCGCACGCGGCGCCACCGCCTACGTCTCGCTCGAACCCTGCTCGCATCACGGGCGCACGCCGCCCTGTAGCGAAGCGCTGATCCGCGCCGGCGTGGCGCGTGTGGTCGCGGCCATGCGCGATCCCAATCCAGTGGTCGCCGGCGCCGGCATCGGCATGCTCACCCTCGCCGGCATCCAGGCCGAAGTCGGCCTCCTGGAAGCCGACGCGCGCGCGCTCAACCCGGGGTTCGTCTCGCGCATGAGCCGCGGGCGTCCGTGGGTGCGCCTGAAAACGGCCGCGACGCTGGACGGCAGGACCGCACTCGCCAACGGACAGTCGCAATGGATCACCGGCGCCGCGGCGCGTGCCGACGTGCAGCGCCTGCGCGCGCGCGCCTGCGCGATCCTTACCGGCAGCGGCACGGTACTCGCCGACGATCCACGCATGAACGTGCGCGACTTCGACATCGGCCGCCAGCCCTTGCGCGTCGTCGTCGATTCCACGCTGCGCACGCCCGCCGGCGCGGCGCTCCTGCCTGCGCTCGTCGCCTGCCACCACGCCGACGCGGCGAGACGCGCGGCGCTGGACGGCGCGGGTGCGGAGATCGTCGAACTCCCCGGCGCGGACGGCCGGGTCGATCTCGCCGCACTGCTGGCGACGCTCGCACAGCGCGACATCAACGAAGTGCACGTCGAGGCCGGCGCAGCGTTGAACGGCGCGCTGCTTGCCGCCGGGCTGGTCGACGAATGGATCGCCTACGTCGCGCCGATGACGCTCGGCGACGGCGCACGCGGCCTGTTCGCGCATCCGCCGCTCACCGCACTCGCCGACGCGGCGCGCTTCCGGCTCGCCGACGTGCGCCAGATCGGCGGCGACCTGCGCCTGACGCTGCGGCCGGCGTAGGCACCATTCAAGGACTGCCTTTCAACGGCGTCTGCGCGGCCGGCACCGGCGAACGAACTCATGCGCCGTGGGCTGAGGCGGACGCCGCGCTGGCCGCTGCTCCAGAGTGTCGGCGGCGTATGATCGTCGTGGCTGGAACGGCACCCCAGCGACCCGACGCGCCCCGCGCAAGCGCATCCCGGAGGACTGCCCCCGGCCCGACGGGGCGAGGGTTCCGCCGCCCGAACATCGCGGCGAGGGCGCCGGTGCGTGGCTGTTGCCAATTCATTGGCAGCAACCACGGCCTGCCCCGTGCGGGTGCTCCACAGGAGGTGTGTGTTGTAGGAGGCCCGCCCTCGGGCCGATTGCCGTGATGTCTCCACCATCCGAAAATCGCGGCGAGGGCGCCGCTCCACAAGACGCCATGACGCTTCGCCCAGGCGGGGAGAATTTTCCAGCGCTCAGCCGCGTACGCTGAACTCGTCGAACAGGCCGGCGAAATCCTGGCTGGTTTCGTGCAGGGAACGCGTGCGCGTGCCGGTGGCGCACAGCGCGGCGTCCCGGCAGCCCTGTGGGCGGAAGGCCTGCACGACGTAGCGCTTGACGCCGCGCGCGGCGAGGTCGCGGGCGAGCGTGGCCAGCGCGTCGTCGGCGAGCAGGGCGGGATGCACGGTGGTGCGCACCTCGTAATCGACGCCGGATGCGAGCACCTGCTCCAGTCCTTCGCGCGCGTGCGCGCCGCTGCCGTCGACGCCGGTCACCGTGCCGTAGGCGTCGAACGGCGCCTTGACGTCGAGTCCGACCCAGTCGACCCACGGCAGCACGGCCCCGAGCCGGCGCGGATACATGCCGCCGGTATGCAGGCCGATCTTGAAGCCGAGCGCGCGCACTTCACGCATCGCCTCCGGCAAGCTCGCCTGCAGGGTCGGCTCGCCGCCGGAAAACACCACCGCGTCGAGCAGGCCATGGCGGCGGCGCAGCAAGGCGATGACGTCGTCCCAGGCGATTTCGCTCTCGGCCTGTGCCGGGATGAGGTCGGGGTTGTGGCAATAGCCGCAGCGCCACGGGCAGCCCTGGCAGAACACCACGGCGGCAAGCTGGCCGGGCCAGTCGGTGGAGGAAAGCGGCGTCAGGCCGCCGACACGCAACATGCAATCAACCCATATCCGCACCACAGAGACGCGGGAAAACCCGAGAAACAGAGATTCGCCACGCCGGTGCCCACTCAGTCATCGGGTGAACCGCGAAAAGCATGCACGCACCTGGCCTTGCGCTCCGTGGTTCAACCGCTTTTTCCAGGATCAATCCTCGGACAAGGAGGCCCCGCGCGGAGCGGGGCCTCGAACACCGCCCCGCGGAGGGCGGCGGGATTGACGGCGTCAGGCGGCGCAGCGGCCTTCAACGAAGAACTGGCGCTCGCGATGCTCGCTCTGCTTGCCCTTGTTGAAGCTGCTGGTCGGGCGGTGGTAGCCCATGACGCGGGTCCACACCTCGCAGCGGGTGCGCTCCCCGTCCTCGAGGACAGTGGCGGCGTCGAGGATCTGGGCGGGAATGGTCATGTCGTTCATGCGGGTCTCCTTGGGGTCAGGCTGCGGCAACAGCACGTTTGCGGGACAGGGCTTCCTCGTCGCACTTCGGGCAGAATTCGTGCTCGCCGGCGAGGTAGCCATGTTTGGGGCAGATCGAGAAGGTCGGGGTAATGGTGATGTAAGGCAGGCGGAAACGCTCCAGCGAACGGCGCACCAGGTTGCGGCAGGCCTCGGTCGAGGAGATGTTCTCCGACATGTAGAGGTGCAGCACGGTGCCGCCGGTATATTTGCGCTGCAGGTCGTCCTGCCGCTCCAGCGCCTCGAAGGCGTCGTCGGTGAAGCCCACCGGCAGCTGCGTCGAGTTGGTGTAGTACGGCGCATCCGGCGTGCCCGCCTGCAGGATGCCGGGATAGCGCCTGGCGTCTTCCTTGGCGAAGCGGTAGGTGGTGCCTTCGGCCGGAGTCGCCTCCAGGTTGTAGAGATGGCCGGTTTCCTCCTGGAACTCGGCGATGCGGCCGCGGATGTGGTCGAGGAGACGCAGCGCGAAGTCGTGTCCCCATACCGTGGTGATGTCGTGCTCGTCGCCGCTGAAGTTGCGGATCATCTCGTTGACGCCGTTCACGCCGATGGTCGAAAAATGGTTGCGCAGGGTGCCGAGGTAGCGCTTGGTGTACGGGAACAGCCCGCTGTCCATCAGGCGCTGGATTTCCTTGCGCTTGATCTCCAGCCCGTTGCGCGCCATGTCGAGCAGCGCGTCCAGGCGGCGCAGCAGGCCCGCCTCGTCGCCCTTGTACTCGTGGCCGAGACGTGCGCAGTTGACGGTCACCACGCCGACCGAGCCGGTCTGCTCGGCCGAGCCGAACAGGCCGTTGCCGCGCTTCAACAGCTCGCGCAGGTCGAGCTGCAGGCGGCAGCACATCGAGCGGATGTGGTTGGGCTTCATCTCCGAATTGATGAAGTTCTGGAAATACGGCAGGCCGTAGCGCGCCGTCATGGCGAACAGGCGCTCCGCATTTTCCGATTCCCACGGGAAGTCCGGCGTCATGTTGTAGGTCGGGATGGGGAAGGTGAACACGCGTCCCTTGGCATCGCCCGTGGTCATCACCTCGATGTAGGCACGGTTGATCATGTCCATCTCGGCCTGCAGCTCGCCGTATGTGAAAGGCATCTCCATGCCGCCGACCACCGGCACCTGCTCGCGCAGGTCTTCCGGACACACCCAGTCGAAGGTGAGGTTGGTGAACGGCGTCTGCGTGCCCCAGCGCGACGGCACGTTGAGGTTGTAGATCAGTTCCTGGATGTACTGCTTGACCTGGACGTAGGACAGGTTGTCCTTGCGGATGAAGGGCGCCATGTAGGTGTCGAAGGAGCTGAACGCCTGCGCGCCGGCCCACTCGTTCTGCAGGGTGCCGAGGAAGTTGACGATCTGGCCGACCGCCGACGACATGTGCTTGGGCGGACCGGCCTCGACCTTGCCCGGCACGCCATTGAGGCCCTCGTGCAGCAGGGTGCGCAGCGACCAGCCGGCGCAGTAGCCCGCCAGCATGTCGAGATCGTGGATGTGGATCGAGCCGTCGCGGTGCGCTTCGCCCAGCTCGGGCGGATAGACGTGGTTGAGCCAGTAGTTCGCCACCACCTTGCCGGAGACGTTGAGAATCAGGCCGCCCAGGCTGTAGCCCTGGTTGGCGTTGGCGTTGACGCGCCAGTCCTGGCGCGACAGGTATTCGTTGATCGAGGCCTCGACGTCGACCACGGTCTTGCGGTCCTCGCGCAGCTTCTTGTGGCTTTCGCGGTAGACGATGTAGGCGCGCGCGGTTTCGAGGTGATTGGCGGCGATCAGGGTCTGCTCGACGATGTCCTGGATGCTTTCGATACCGGGTGGCGTGCCGTGGTATTTGTGGATCAGCACCTTGGCGGCCTGCGCGGTCAGCAAGTCGGCCTCGGCCTCGCCGAATTCCCCCGTGGCCTGGCCGGCGCGTAGAATGGCGGAACGGATCTTGTTGGCATCGAACGGTGCCCGGCGGCCGTCGCGCTTGAGGACTTCACGGGGCAGAACGGCTATTGCGGCGTTCATATGGGTCTTCCTCCTGATCAACAACATTTTGTGTCTGACGACATCGAAGACTACGACATCTTGTGGCAAAGTCAAGACGAATTTAAGATCAGGATACCCCGATAAACTGAATTGATTTATTTTTCCGAGGCTTAGGAGAACCGCTATGGACAGCATCAGAGACTTCATGGGTGACGGGCATCGCGCGTGCGACGAACTGTTCGCCGCGGCCGAAGAAGCCGTGGCGAAAAGCGACTGGGAACGCGCCCGCGACCTGTTCGGGCGCTTCCAGAGTGCCACCCTGCACCACTTCGGGATGGAGGAGGACGTGCTGTTTCCGGCGTTCGAGACCCGTACCGGCATGAGCATGGGGCCGACCCAGGTGATGCGCGGCGAACACGCGCAGATGCGCGACCTCATGCAGCAGATGGCCGACGCCGCGCGCAGCGGCGACGCCGGCGCCTATCTTGGCCATGCCGAAACCCTCAACATGCTGATGCAGCAGCACAACATGAAGGAGGAAAACGTGCTCTATCCGATGACCGACCAGGCGCTTGCCGGCGAGCGGGACGGCGTGCTCCAGGCGATGCGGGCGCTGCCGGACTGAGAGCGCGGCGCCGGAATGCACCCAGGACCACCGCCTGCCCGGCAGGCGGGCCGCCACACCTCCGGCCCGCGTGGACGCGCACCTGATGCCCGAACCGCTTGACGAAATCCTGATCGACGGACGGGACCTGGCCCCGCCGGAACCCATGGTGCGCGTGCTGGCGGCGCTGGACGCGGCGCGGCCCGGCCAGAGCGTGCGCCTGCTGCTGCCGCGCGAGCCCTTTCCGCTGTACCCCCTGCTCGCCGGACGCGGCTGGCGCCACGACACGGTCGCACAAGCGGACGGCAGCTACGTGATCCGCATCCACCGTGCCGGCTCCGGCGCGGGGAACTGAGGGGCGGCGTGCGCATGCAGGCGGGACTCGCGTTCGAGCAGGCGCCGCCGCTTTCGCTGCCGCTGCGCTTCTTCCTCACCGCACCGCTGTTCCTCCTCGCCGCCGGCGTGCTGCTGGCCGTGGCGCCCGATACGCTGGGCTCGCGCTGGGCACCGCGTACCTTCGCGCTCACCCACCTGCTCACCCTTGGATTCCTGGGCATGACCATGCTCGGCGCGCTCACGCAGATGCTGCCGGTGATCGCCGGCGTGCCCATTGCCGCTCCGCGCCGGGTGGCCCGCCTCACGCACCTGCCCTTCACGCTGGGCAGTGCGCTGCTGGTCTCCGGTTTTCTCGGTGCCGGCACCGCCGCATTCGGCGTCGCCATCGCCCTGCTGGTCGCGAGCCTCGCGGTGTTCGGCGCCGCCGCCGCGACGAGTCTGGCGCGCGCGGCGCGCGGCGACACGGTCAACGGCATGCGCCTGGCGCTCGCCGGCCTCGCGCTGACGGCCGTGCTCGGCGTGGCGCTGGCGCTGCCGCGTACCGGCTGCCTGCCCCTGCCCCCCGGCTGGGCACGCGTCGACGCCCACGCCGCGTTCGGCCTGCTCGGCTGGGTGCTGTTGCTGGTCATCGGCATCGCCTACCAGGTGGTGCCGATGTTCCAGATCACCCCGCCGTATCCGCCGCGACTCGCACGCTGGCTCGCCTTCGTCCTCGCCGCGCTGCTGGGCGCATACGCGCTCGCGCCGCTGCTGCCCGCGCCCGTGCTGCACGCGGCACGGGCGGGCATCGCGGCCGTCGTGCTCGTGTTCGCCCTCGCCACCCTGCGCCTGCAGGCGCGGCGCCGGCGCAAGCTCCCGGACGTCACCCTCGATTTCTGGCGCCTGGGCATGGCGAGCCTCATCGCCTGCGTCGTGGTCTGGCTCGCCGCACGCCTCCTGCCCGCCTGGGCCGCCAGCCACGCCTACCCGCTGCTGCTCGGCGTGCTGTTTCTCGCCGGCTTCGCGGTCAGCGTGGTCTGCGGCATGCTTTACAAGATCGTGCCCTTCCTCGCCTGGTTCCACCTGCAGGCACAGCTGCAGGCGCGCGCCGGCACCATTCCGACGATGAAGGACATGATAGCCCCGCGCCGCCAGCGCCTGCAGCTGCGCCTGCACCAGGCCGCCTGCGTCCTTCTCGTGCCGGCGCCTTTGTGGCCGCCGCTCGCGGTGGCCGGCGGGCTGGCGCTGGTGCTCTCGGCCACGAGCCTGTGGCTCAATCTCTACGCCGCGCTGCGGTGTTTTCACGCGCACGGCGGCCGCGCGGGATGAGATCGCGGGCCGGACGGGGGATCTCGAGCGTGGCCTCGATCCCGCCGGCCGGCCGATTCCTCAGCGTGACCGTCCAGCCGTTGATCCCGGCGAGCTGCCGCACGATGGCGAGCCCGAGCCCGGTACCACCGGTCGCTTGCGCGCGCGAAGCTTCCACGCGATAGAAGGGGCGAAAGACTTTTTCAAGCTGTGCCTCGGGAATGCCGGGGCCGGCATCGCGCACGTGCACGCGCACCTGCCGTGCGCCGCAGTCCAGCGCGAGTTCCACCGGCGGCTTGCCATAGCGCAGCGCATTCTGGATGAGATTGGCGAGGACCTGGCGCAGCGCCAGCGGTGCGGCCTCGATTTCGCAAGCGGCCCCGCGCACCCACGACACACCGGCCTCCGCGGCGAGATCGGCGAGCAGCGCGGCCAGGTCGAAGCGGCTGCGCGCTTCCGCCCGCGAGGCGCGGGCCAGATCGAGATACGCCGCGACAAGGCGGTTCATGTCGTCGAGATCGGCCAGCGCACGGTCGATGCGCGCGGGTGCGGGATCGTCGCGCAGCATTTCCAGGTTGAGCCGCAGGCGCGTCATCGGGGTGCGCAGATCGTGCGAAATCCCCCCCAGAAGCGTGGTGCGATTGTCGAGCAGCTCACGCACCTCCATCGCCATGGTGTTGAAACGCCGCGCCAGCCCGGCGAGTTCGGCGGGACCGCTCTCGGGCAGGGGCTCCGGCAGTTCGCCCGCGCCGACCTGGCGTGCCGCCTGTGCCGCGCGCGCCAGGGGTACGGTGATGCGGCGCACCAGAAACAGCGCCGTCAGCAGGCTCAGCAAGGTGCCGACACCGATGACGGCGACTGCGGCGAGCGGCGGCCGCACGGCGTAGCGCTGCGGGAAGAAGCCGACCCGCAGCTCGTGGCCGCCCACCGGCAGCGTCAGCCAGGCGGCGGCAGTGCCGGGCACGCCGTGCAGCTCGATCGTCTCGCCCGCGCGCCGGCTGAGCGCCTCCTCGATCTGCCGGCGGAAAGCGAAGGGCGGCGCGGATGCGGCTGCACCGACATCGACCGTGGTGAGGCGCAGCCCATGGCGTTGGGCCAGTTCGCGCTCGAAGGGCGCACGCGTTTCCGGCGGCAATTCCGCCCAGGTCTGCGCGGAGAGCACGATGAGGCCGGCAAGGTCGTCGGCGGAGCGTTCCGCGACCGGCAGTATCACCGTCTGCATCACCACCCAGGTCGCCAGTACCTGGAACACGACGAAGGCGAACGCCAGCGTCAGCGCGGTGCGCGCGTAGAGCGAACCGGCGACGCCCCGCATCGGCAGTCAGCCCTTGCCCTGCGGCAGAAAGATGTAGCCCTGGCCGCGCCGGGTGCGGATGTAGGCAGGCCGCGCCGGATCCATCTCGATCTTCTTGCGCAACCGGTTGACGCGCACGTCGATGCTGCGGTCGAAGGGGTCGCGCTCGAAACCGCGCAAGCGGTCCATCAGCCAGTCCCGCGACAGCGCGCGATTGGCGTGGGTGGCGAAGATTTCCAGCAGTTCGTATTCACCGCCGGTAAGTGGAATCTCCGTGCCGTCGCGCGACAGCGCGCGCGCATCGAGATCGACGGTGTAGGGGCCGAAGCGCACGCGCCGCGCGGATTCCGCGGCAGCGGATGCGGGCGCCGCGGCGCGCCGCAGCACGGCGCGAATGCGGGCGAGCAGTTCGCGGGGATTGAATGGCTTGGGCAGGTAGTCGTCGGCACCGACTTCCAGCCCGATGATCCGGTCGATGTCCTCGCCCTTCGCCGACAGCATGATGATGGGTGGGAAGCCCGGCTGCGCACGCAGGCGGCGGGCGACCGACAGGCCGTCCTCCCCCGGCATCATCCAGTCGAGGACGAGGAGATCGGGAATCTTCGCCGCCAGCAGCTGCCCGAGTGCCACGGCATCCGCCGCCGTGTCCACGGCGTAGCCATGGCTGACGAGATATTCGGCGACGAGTTCACGGATGCCGGCGTCGTCGTCGATGACGTAAACGAGCTCCTTTTCCATGTGCGGACTATAACCCCGGAACCGGCGATCGATCGCCCACTCGTCTCGGCAACGCCGCACGGATGCCGACGAAACGCGCGCCGACGATGTCGGCCCGCCAGGCGAGTGCGTGCGCATCCGTACCGTTTCCGGGGCGACCCGGCCGCCCCGTCCGCGGGATCGCTCCCATCCGGTTACACACTGTTACAAAATCACCCCTGCGCGAAACCCTGCGCTTACTTTCCCCACCCACAATGCAAAGCGTGGAAGCGAAGCACGCGACCACGGAAACGGAGACGACGATGAATGCACGCACCCCCCTGATGTTCGGAATGGCCGCCCTGGGACTGACTCTGATGGTTCCGGCTCATGCCGCCTCCGATGTTCAGCGCGACGGTGCATTCGTCGTCGCCCGGAAGGATGGCGAGCGCGACGCCCACCGCGCCACCCGCGAGCCGCGCCGTGACGGGCGCCGGACCCGCGAGCGCGACGATGGAACCGAGGCCGGTCCGGACAACGAGCGCGGTTACGGCTATGGCTACGAGCGACGCCAGAAGAAGCGGCAGGACGAGCGAGACCGCCCGCGCGATCGACGCTGAGCCGGGCCGCCACACACACTGGAAAAGGAGCGCAACATGAACGCACTGACTGTCGGCAGCACCACCCTGATCGCCACCCTGCTCGCCACCAGCGGCGCGGCCCACGCCGGCCACGGCCGGACTGCGGCGGACGGCTTCGTCACCCGCGCCCAGGTCGTGGCAAGCGTGCCGGTCTACGAAACGATCAACGAGCCACGCCGCGAGTGCTGGACGGAAAGCGTCGGCTACGAGACGCGCAGCCAGCCGGGCGGCAGCAGCTCCGGCAGCGCGGTACTCGGCGCGATTGCCGGTGGCCTGCTCGGCGCCACGGTCGGCAAGGGCGACGGCAGGGTCGCCGCCGCCGCGGTCGGTGCCGCCACCGGCGCCGTGGTCGGCGATCGCTGGAACGCCGGCGGCGCGCGCCACGAATCGTATCCGCGGCAGGTGGAGCGTTGCCGCGTCTACGACGACTACCGCCGGATGATCACCGGCTACGACGTCCGCTACCGCTTCGAGGGACGCGAGTACACCACCCGCCTGCCCTACGACCCGGGCCCCTGGCTCAATCTGAACGTGCACGTTTCCGTGGCCGAGGATCAGCGCCCCCTGCGCTGACATCCTTGCCGCGGCACCCGGGACGACCGCGTCCCACCTCGCAACCCTGAAAGGAGCTCTGCCATGATCCGCAAACTACTCATCGCCGCCACCCTCGCCAGCGCCGGCCTTTCGAGCGCCGCACTCGCCCACGGCCCTCATGGCCACGGTCGCGTCGGCGACGTCCAGCCGCGCATGTCGATTTCCGTCGGCAACGGCTATCACGACGGTTTCCGCGTCCTGCTCGAAAGCGGCGGCCAGCGTTACCGGACCCATACGCTGCACCGCCCGGGGCCGGTGATCGTGCTGCCGCCGCGGCACTATTGGGTCCATCCTCGTGTCGCACGCAATGACCATGGATGGAAGGGCGGACACGGTTGGGACAAGCGCCACGATCGGCATCACGACCGCCGTTCCGACAGCCGCCACCATTCCCGCCGTTCCTGACGCCGCCTGGCCCGCACCGGATCTCCCTCGATGCGGGCCGCTGTCGCGTGGATCGATCGCGTCACGCCGGGCGGTGGGGCATTGCCGCCACCGCCCGGCTGCGCGCCTGGAACACCGCCTCGCGGATGCGCGAAGCGGCGACGCTGCGCGCCACGGCGCCGGCATCGACCGCCCGCGCGGCACGCAGGGCCTGGCGCAGATGCTCCGCTTCGGGAAAGGGGCGCGTCTCATAGCCCGGACGGCCGTGGAAGTCGCACTCGCAGGCGCGCAGAAAATCCTCGAAGCGTCCGGGTCGACGGAAGGCGTCGACCCGCTCGAGAAGCTCGACGAGCGTGCCGGGGCGCAATTCGCGCGCACGATGCACCAGACCGTGTTCGCGCGCGACGGCCATACCGAGTTCACGGCATTCGTTCGGCACGCGCAGCCGATCGCAGATCCCCCGCACCAGTTCCGCCCCTTGCGCCTCGTGGCCGACGTGGCGCGGCCATTGCGCGCGCGGCGTGGCGCCCTTGCCGAGATCGTGCACGAGCACCGCGAAGCGCACCGGCAGCGGATAGCCCTGCTGCGCCGCCCAGTCGATGGCGCGCATGACATGCGCACCGGTATCGATTTCCGGATGATGCTCGGGCGGCTGCGGCACGCCGAACAGGCGCTCGAGCTCCGGCAGCAGCCGCACCAGCGCTCCGCATGCGCGCAGCATCTCGAACATGCGTGAAGGCATCGCTTCCATCAGGCCGCGCGCCAGTTCCTGCCACACACGCTCGGCCACCAGCGCATCGACCTCGCCGTCGTCGACCATGCGCCGCATCAGTGCGAGCGTTTCCGGCGCCGGCACGAAGTCGGCCAAGCGCGCGGCGAAACGCGCCACGCGAAGAATGCGTACCGGATCCTCGGCGAAGGCCTCGCTGACGTGGCGGAACACGCGTGCCTCCAGATCGCGTCGGCCGCCGAAGGGGTCGATCAGCACACCCTGTTCATCCTCGGCCATCGCGTTGATGGTGAGATCACGTCGACGCAGGTCATCCTCCAGCGTGACCTCGGGCGAGGCATACACGGTAAACCCCCGGTAGCCGCGCCCCGACTTGCGCTCGGTGCGCGCAAGCGCATACTCCTCGTGGGTGTCGGGATGGAGAAACACCGGAAAATCCCTGCCCACCGGCCGAAAGCCGAGGGCCACCATGTCGTCGGGCGTGGCGCCGACGACGACGTGGTCACGATCGGCGACCGGCCGTCCCAGCAGGCGGTCGCGCACCGCGCCCCCGACGACGTAGACTTTCATGGACGCCGCGCCGCTTCAGCGATGTGCGTGTTCGCGGAATTGTTCGTAGCGCGCCCGCGGCGTTTCTGCGCCGAGGTATTCGGGAGCGATCGCTTCCAGCGCCGCGGGCGGAAAATCGAACACCGCGGGCCAGCCGCCGGTGCAGGTGTTGTCGACGGTCATGGCGAAGAAATTGTCGCGCGTCATCAGCGCCTTGCCGGGCTTGAATTCCAGCAGCCATGCCTGCAGGTAGGACAGCCCGTCACCGAGCGGCACGACAAGGCGGCGCCGGCCGGTCAGCATCCCGACGTAGCGCACCAGTTCGAGCAGGGTGTAGGCGTGCGGGCCACACAGGTCGTAGGCCTCGCCGCGCGTCGCGGGATTCTCCAGGCTGTCGGCGAAGGCGCGCGCGACGTCCTCGACGTGCACCGGTGCGAAGCGCGCGTGCGCACCGGCGAGCGGCACGATCGGGGACAGCCTGAGCAGGCCGGCGAACATCGACAGGAAGGAGTCGCCGCGCCCGAAGATCACGGAGGGCCGGAACACGGTGACGTCGAGGCCGTACCCGTGGACGAATTTCGGGCCGTCGAGATACCACCTCTCGTGCTCGACGTGGCGCCGTCCGGCCTCGCGCACCAGCGCCTCGCCGATGCCCTTGGAACGCTGATAGGCGGAGCGCGAATTGGGATTGGCGCCCAGTGCGCTCATGTGCAGCAGGCGGCGCACGCCGGCTTCGCCCATGGCGTGCACCACCTTGCGCGGCAGTTCGACGTGGACGCGCTGGAAGTCGCCGCGCCGCTCGGAGGGCCGGTCGACGCGGCCACGCTTGCCTTCATGCAGGATGCCGACGAGATTGATGACCGCATCGAGCCCGCGGAACTGGCGCAGCAAGGTCTGCGGATCGTGCACGTCGGCCTCGATCACCTCCACGGTGGGCAGCAGGATCAGTTCCTTCGCGGTCTCGCGGCGCCGGCTCAGTACCCGCACATGATGGCCGCGCGCCGCCAGCAGGCTGACGAGGTGGGTGCCGACGAAGCCCGAACCACCCAGGATGCCGATGTGTTGAGTGCGCATGGTCTGTAATTCAAGTCATGAGGGTTTCGATTGTAGTGCACCGGTCAGCCCGCGACGTCGCCGTCAGCCGCGGGTTCCGCCGCGCCACCGCGCACCGGGATGCTGCCGAGCCGCTCCTTGAGAAGCACCGAGGGCTGGTCGAAGCGTTGGGCGTAATACATCGCATTGCTGAGCACCTTCTTCACATAGTCACGCGTCTCGGCGAACGGGATGGATTCGACGTACACCGCCCCCTCCATCGGCCTGTCGTCGCGCCAGCGCTGCGCCCGGCCGGGGCCGGCGTTGTATGCGGCGGTGGCGAGGACCGGCGAACCGTCGAGGCTGTCGAGCACGTGACGCAGATAGTAGGTGCCGAAACGGATGTTTTTCGCCGGATCCTCCATTTCGCGCGGATGAAAGCGCGTGATCCCGAGGCGGCGTGCGATCCAGCGCGCGGTATCCGGCATGATCTGCATCAATCCGGCGGCACCGGCATGCGACCGCGCGACGTTGATGAAGCGGCTTTCCTGGCGCATCAGGCCGAACACCCAGGCCTCGTCGATCTGCTGGGTGCGCGCCGCTTCCCGCGCCAGTTCGCGATACGGCGCGATGAAGCGCAGCTCGAAGTCATGCTGGTCGCGGGTCCGTTCCGCCGCGAAGATGGCGCGGTCGTACCAGCCCCCGCGGTGTGCGATTTCCGCCGCGGCGAGCAGATCGGCGTCGCTGAAATCGCGGATGCTCCAGTTCCATTCCTGCGCCGCCTCGCTGCGCAATCCCAGTGCGTACAAGGCCATCGCGCGCGCGATGCCGGGATGGCGCGCGACAGCCTCGATGTCGGCCTCGCTGGTCTTGATATCGACGGCGGGCGCCTGCAGCACCGGGCCCAGCTCTTCCTGCGCAAGCTGCCCGTAATAATGGAATTCGCGTGCCAGCACGACGAATTCCTGGTTGGCGGCGAGCGTCTGCCCCAGCGCCTTCAGCGCGCGCGCGTGCCAATAGCGCCACCCCGGCTGCATGCGTACCTCGCCCATGCTCTCGATGGCACGCCGCACCGCATCCCAGTCGCCGGCACGCAGTGCGCTGCGCACCCACCATTCGCGCTGCGCATCGTCGAGCGCAACGGGACCGGCACGCTCGAACAGCGCGAGCGCGTCCGTCTCGTGCCGGCGCGCCGCCCACGTCGCCAGGATTCCCCAAGCATGAAGCTGCTCTGCCCGGGTAAATCGTTCGAGCCGCTTTTCCAGCGCCAGGCGCGCACGCGCGCTATCCTGTTTCGCCAGCAGGCCCAGTGCGTACAACGCGATTTCGCGCCCGCCGCGACTCTCGAGCGCCTTCCCGGCGGCCAGCCAGCGCGCAGGGTCGCGTGTCGCCTGGTCGAGTTGCGCAGGTGCGGGACGCTGCGCCGCGGGCAGCAGGTTCGCAACCCTTTTCGCCACCCCCGGATTGCCCGCCGCGAGCGCAAGCCGGTAGCGCCGCCACAGGTCCTCGGTCTGCAGCAAGCCCGCCGCGATCAATTGTTCGAACAGCGGCGTACAGGCCGCCGGCTGGTCACGCCCGCTGAACCACAGCGCGATGGCGCTGCGCAGTTCGCCGCGGTCGCCCGCCGCCCACTCGGCCCGCCGCGCGTAGCACTGATGCGCCACGTCGGGCCGTTCCAGGCGCGCGTACTCGGCGCGATAGGCCTCCCACAGCTGGCGCCGGCCCAGCTCTTTCAGCCATTCGGCACGCAGGCGCTCGGCCGCCAGGCTGCCCGGATGGGTAGCGAGGAAATCCGCCACCCGCGCGTCGCTCTCCGCCGGCAATGCCAGCAGCAGGCGCCAGGACTCGACGTAGGGCGCGAGCACATGGCCACTCGGCACTCCGGCCGCCGCGCGCGTCAGCGCCACCGGCTTGCGCGCGGCGAATGCCGCCTGTGCCTGTTTTACCGCCGCATCGCCCGGGGCCGCAGCGGCTGGCATTGCCTCCAACGATCCGATCAGCAGACAGGCGACGATCCAGCTCCTCATGGTGCCGAGGGTATCACGCGACGCGCTCGCCACTCAGGCGAGGAAGAGCTTGTAGGCCGGATTGCGCGATTCGTCCCAGTAACGGTAGCCCAGCCCGTCGAGAAATTTCTGGAACGCGGATTTTTCCTTTTCCGGCACCTGGATGCCGACCAGCACGCGACCGTAGTCCGCGCCATGGTTGCGGTAGTGGAACAGGCTGATGTTCCAGCCGCGGCTCATGCTCTGCAGGAACTGCAGCAGCGCACCCGGTCGTTCGGGGAATTCGAAGCGGTACAGCACCTCGTTGACCGCCTCGGGAGCGCGCCCGCCGACGAGATGGCGAATGTGCAGCTTGGCCATCTCGTTGTCGGTGAGGTCGATCGCGTCGAGGCCATGGCGCTGCAGCAACTCGACCACCCGCGCGCTCTCGCCCGCGCCGGGCACCGACAGTCCGACGAACACGCGCGCCTCGTGCGGGTCCGAATAGCGGTAGTTGAATTCGGTAATGTTGCGCGTACCGAGCAGGCTGCAGAAATTCTTGAAACTGCCCGGCGTCTCGGGAATGGTGACGGCGAGCACCGCCTCGCGCTTTTCGCCCAGTTCCGCGCGCTCGGCGATGTGGCGCAGGCGGTCGAAATTCATGTTGGCACCGGAGGCCACCGCGATCAACGTCCTGCCACGCAGGCGGTCCCCCGCCACCGCCGCCTTCAGGCCCGCCACCGACAGTGCGCCGGCCGGTTCGAGAATCGAGCGCGTGTCCTCGAACACGTCCTTGATCGCCGCGCAGATGGCATCGTTGTTGACGCGGATCACTTCGTCGACGTAAAGCGTCGCCAGGCGAAAGGTTTCCTTGCCGACTTTCTTCACCGCGACGCCATCGGCGAAGATGCCGACCCGTGGCAGGGTCACACGCTCGCCCCGGCAGAGCGAGCGTGCCATGGCGTCGGCGTCTTCCGGTTCGACGCCGACCACCTTGATGTCGGGGCGCAGGCGCTTGATGTAGGCGGCCATGCCGGCGATCAGGCCGCCGCCGCCAACCGGAACGTAGACCGAGTGGATCGGTGCGGGATGCTGGCGCAGAAGTTCCATCGCCACGGTACCCTGGCCGGCGATCACGTCGGGATCGTCGTAGGGATGGACGAAGGTCGCCCTCACCTCCTTCGCCAGTTCGATGGCATGGGCACAGGCCTCGTCGTAGTTGTCGCCGTGCAGGATCACCCGTGCGCCACGCGCGGCGACGGCGTCGACCTTGATCCTGGGGGTGGTCGCCGGCATGACGATCGTCGCGTCGACACCGAGCTGCTGCGCGGCCAGCGCGACACCCTGCGCATGGTTGCCGGCCGACGCCGCAACGACGCCGCGCGACAGCTGGGCCGGCTTAAGTTTTGCCATGCGGTTGTAGGCACCGCGGCATTTGAAGGAAAACACCGGCTGCAGATCCTCGCGCTTGAGCAGGATCCGGTTGTCGAGCCGGTTCGAGAGATTCTGCGCGAAGTCGAGCGGCGACTCCACCGCAACGTCGTAAACGCGCGAAGTCAGGATGCGTTCGAGATAGTCGTCGGGTCGACTCATGATGGAGTTTGAAAAAAGAGGGTGATAGAGCTATCTTAGCCGGCTGCATCCGAAATCGACGACAGAAATCATGACCCAGGACGAAATGAAGCAAGCCGTGGCGCGTGCCGCGGTGGATTATGCCAAGGGCGGCGTGATCGGCATAGGGACCGGCTCCACCGCCAATTATTTCATCGATGCGCTGGCCGCGGTGAAGGGCCGCATCGACGGCACGGTGGCCAGTTCGGATGCCACCGCCGCGCGCCTGAAGAAACACGGAATTCCGGTATTCGACCTCAACAGCGCCGGGGAACTGGACGTCTACGTCGACGGCGCCGACGAGATCACCGAGCACTTCGCCATGATCAAGGGCGGCGGTGGCGCGCTGACGCGCGAGAAGATCGTCGCCGCCTGCAGCAGGCAGTTCGTCTGCATTGCCGACGAAAGCAAGCTGGTCGGCGTGCTGGGGACCTTTCCCCTGCCCGTGGAAGTGATCCCGATGGCGCGCAGCCACGTCGCGCGCGAACTGGTGAAGCTGGGCGGGCAGCCGCGTTTGCGTGAGGGTTTCACCACCGACAACGGCAATGTCATTCTCGACGTGCACGGCCTGTCCATCGTCGACCCGGTGTCCCTGGAAACCGCGATCAACCAGATCGCCGGCGTGGTCACCAACGGGCTGTTCGCGCGCCGCGGCGCCGACGTGCTGCTGCTCGGCACCGCGACCGGGGTCAGGACGTACGAGAACGTGCCCTGAGCCGAAAGGCCGTCTCCGCGAAGAGACAGGGATCTATTGCCGGGATTCGTCGTCGGGCTCGTGCTCCCGCACCGGCACACGGTATTTCTCGTCCGCCCACTGCCCCAGGTCGATGAGCTTGCAGCGCTCGCTGCAAAACGGTCTCCAGCGGCTCTCCGCGGTCCACGGCACGGCGGCCTCGCAAATCGGGCACCTGACGGTGGGTGGCGGGACGATGGGTCTCACAGCGTGCAGAACGTCAACTGGAAATCGATGGCCTGATCGGTGCAGATGCGCGCATGGCTCGGGATCGTCTGCACGAAGCGAATGTTGAGCGCATACTTGTTGGCCGATATTTCCGGCACGCAGGGCAGGTCCTCGGCGAGCGCCACTCGGATCAGCAGCGGCTTCCTCGACTCGAGCATGCGCTGATAGCTGCCGTTCGCCGCATACTGCGTTTCCGGCGGGCCACTGTCACGCAGCAAGCCAAGAACGATGTCCGCCGCGGCACGGATCGGGCCGAGCGGCTGCAGCCAGGCCGCCAGCTGCTGCGCGCGTTCAGCGGGCGAACGGTGCATCCAGTAATGATAGGCCGGCAGATCGAACTCGCAGGTACCGCCCGGGATGGCGGCACGCTGCTTGATCGCCATCAGCCATTCGTCTTCGCGCAGATGCTGGCCGATCTTGCCGGTCAGCCGGTGGATGCCCTGGTGGGCCGCGTCGATCGCCGCGAGCACCTGCTCCAGCGTACTGGCATCGACGTGCGGGTTGCCGCGCAGCATCGTCAGCACGTTTTTCTGGCGGTCGAGTTCCTGCAGGAGATCGGACTTGAGATCGGCGCGCGCGGCGACCTCGGCGACCTCGAACAGGGTCAGCAGCGCCGCATGATGGGCGGGCGGCGCGCCAAGACTGACGTGGACGTCGAAGCGGTCGAACAGGTCTTCCAGCCGCAGCAAGGTGCGGATGCGTTCACTCAGGGGGTATTCGTAGTGGATCACGCTGCGCGGGCTGCCAAGAATCGTCTGATTGTCGCCGATCCGGACTGAAAATCAAGGTTTTGCGGCGGAAAGTTCGAGATATCTGCCGTGCAAGGCCGCGACTCGTGGCCGCAGCGCGTCGCGCGTGCCGGTGTTCTCCACGATGTCGTCCGCGGCCGCCCGGCGCGCGTCCCGTTTGGCCTGGGCGGCGAGGATGGCCGCTGCCTCCTCGCGGGTGAGCGCATTTCGCGCCATCACGCGCGCCAGTTGCATCGCCTCGGGACAGTCGACCACCAGCACGCGATCGAGCAGGTCGCGGTAGCCGCCCGTCTCGACCAGGAGCGGAATCACCACCAGCGCATAGGGCGCGTGCAGCGCCGCGAGCGCGTCCTCGACCGCGCGCCGGATGCGCGGATGCAGGATCGCTTCGAGGCGCCGGCGCGCAACGGCGTCGGCAAACACCCTGCGACGCAGCGCCGCACGATCGAGTGCGCGGTCCGGTCCGAGGACCGTGTCGCCGAACGTGGCCGTGATCTCCGCGAGGGCCGGCTGGCCGGGTGCGACGAGTGCGCGCGCGATGACGTCGGTGTCGATCACCGCCGCACCCGCTTCGGAAAACAGTTCGGCGACGGTCGACTTGCCCGCACCGATGCCGCCGGTGAGTCCGACCACGAACATCAGAACTGCGCGAGGTAGGCGCGGGTCAGCTCGGCACCGAAGAAGAGTGCGACCACGCCGCCGCCCGCGAGGTAGGGACCGAAGGGAATCGGCACGCGGCGATCGTGCCTGACGAGCAGGATCATTGCCACGCCCACGACCGCGCCGACCACCGAAGACAGCAGGATGACGACCGGCAGCAGCTGCCAGCCGAGCCAGGCGCCGAGCGCGGCGAGCAGCTTGAAATCGCCGAAGCCCATGCCTTCCTTGCCGGTGACGAGCTTGAACAGCCAGTAGACCGACCACAGCACCAGATAGCCGGCCATGGCGCCGACGACGGCATCGGGCAGGCTGGCGAAACGCCCGTCCAGATTGAACAGCAGTCCCAGCCACACGAGCGGGAGGGTGAGCGAATCGGGCAACAGGGTGGTATCGAGATCGATGAAGGCAAGCGCCACCAGGGTCCACACCAGGAGCAGCGCGCCGATCGTCTCGACGCTCGCGCCCCATTTCCACGCCACCGCCGCGGACAGGCCTGCGGTGAGCAGCTCCACCAGCGGATAGCGCACGCCGATCGCGGCGCCGCAGCCGGCGCAGCGCCCCCGCAGCCACAGCCACGACAGCAGCGGGACGTTTTCCAGTGCAGTGATGGCATGGCCGCACTGCGGACACGCCGAACGCGGAGCCCACAGGTCGTAGCGCGGCGCGTCCGGTACGCTGCCGCCATACAGTTCGGCGCACTGCGCCTGCCATTGCGCCTCCATCATTTTGGGCAGGCGATGAATGACGACGTTCAGGAAGCTGCCGACCAGCAGGCCGAAGGCAAACACGAGCCCCGCGAACACGGCGGGCTCGACGTGCGGGAGCGGGCTCAAATGACCGAACCCATCTTGAAGATCGGCAGGTACATGGCGACCACCATGCCGCCGATGAGGGTGCCCAACACCACCATGATGAGCGGCTCCATCAGGCTGGACAGCGCATCCACCGCGTCGTCCACTTCCGCCTCGTAGAAGTCGGCGACCTTGCCGAGCATGGAATCGAGCGACCCGGATTCCTCGCCGATCGCCGCCATCTGCAGCACCATGTTGGGAAAGAGGCCGGCGTTCTGCATCGCCGTGGTGAGCGCGGTCCCCGTCGACACCTCCCCGCGTATGCGCGCAGTGGCTTCGACGAACACCTGGTTGCCCGATGCGCCGCCGACGGAGTCGAGCGCCTCGACCAGCGGCACGCCGGCCGCGAACATGGTCGACAGGGTGCGCGTCCAGCGCGCGATGGTGGCCTTCTCGATCACCGGGCCGAAGATCGGCAGCTTGAGGATCAGCCGGTCCATCACCATCTGCATTTTCCTCGATCGCTTCCACGCCTGCAGGAAACCGTAGATCCCGCCGCCGATGACGCCGAAGATCGCCCACCACCATTCGACGAAGAAATCCGAGACCGCCATCACCAGCAGCGTCGGCGCGGGAAGGTCGGCGCCGAAGCCGGTGAACAGGTCCTTGAACGCCGGAATGACGAAAATCATGATGATCGCGGTGATGACGAACGCCACCACGATGATCGAGACCGGATAGAACAGCGCGGATTTGATCTTGCCCTTGATGGCGACGATCTTTTCCTTGTAGATCGCCAGGCGTTCGAGCACGCCTTCAAGGATGCCGGCCGCCTCGCCGGCACCCACCAAGTTGCAGAACAGGGTGTCGAAATGCAGGGGATGGCGCCCGAATGCCTGGGTGAGGCTGCTGCCCTTTTCGATGTCGGCCTTGATTTCCAGCAGCAGGCGCTGCATCGAGGGATTGGAATGGCCGCGCGCGACGATCTCGAAGGACTGCAGCAGCGGCACGCCCGCTTTCATCATGGTGGCGAGCTGGCGCGTGAACAGGGTGACGTCCTTGTCGGTGATGCGCCTGCTGCCGCCGAAAAGGCTGCTCTGCTTCTTCACCTTGGTGACGGTGATGCCCTGGCGGCGCAGCTGGGTGTTGACCACCGCCTCGCCGCCGGCACTCATCTGCCCCTTCACCTTCTTGCCGCGCTTGTCCAGGCCTTCCCACAGGAAGGTCGCCTCCTTGATCCCCTTTGCCGCTGTAGCCATGCGCTTTCCCTTACATGTTGGTGACGGCTTCGACCTCTTCCAGCGAGGTGAGCCCGGCTTTCACTTTCAACAGACCGGCCTGGCGCAGGTCGAGCACGCCCTCGCGCCGCGCCTGGTCGGCGATGTCCGCCTCGTTGCCGCCCTTCAGGATGATGCGGGTCATTTCATCGGTGATCGGCATGACCTGATAGATGCCGACCCGGCCCTTGTAGCCCGTGCCGTTGCAGATGTCGCAGCCGACCGCCTTGTAGGGCTTCCAGGTCCCGTCGAGCTGGTCGGCCGTGAACCCCGCGTCGCGCAGCGCCTGTTCGGGGATGTCGGCCGGCTGCTTGCAGGAACAGAGCCGGCGGCCCAGGCGCTGCGCGGTGATGAGAATGACCGAAGAGGCGACGTTGAACGGCGCGACGCCCATGTTGAGGAGGCGCGTCAGCGTGCCCGGCGCATCGTTGGTGTGCAGCGTCGACATCACCATGTGGCCGGTCTGCGCGGCCTTGATGGCGATGTCGGCGGTTTCCAGGTCGCGGATCTCGCCGACCATGATGACGTCGGGGTCCTGGCGCAGGAAGGATTTCAGCGCGGCGGAGAAGGTCAGCCCCGCCTTGTCGTTGACGTTGACCTGGTTGATCCCGGGGAGCTGGATTTCCGCCGGATCCTCCGCCGTCGAGATGTTGACGTCCGGCTTGTTGAGAAGGTTCAGGCAGGTGTACAGCGACACCGTCTTGCCGGAACCGGTCGGTCCCGTCACCAGCACCATGCCATAGGGGCGCTGCACCGCATTGAGCAGCAATTCCTTCTGCCACGGCTCGTAGCCCAGTGCCTCGATGCCCAGCTGCGCGCTGGTGGGGTCGAGGATGCGCATGACGATTTTTTCGCCGTACAGCGTGGGCAAGGTGCTGACGCGGAAATCGATGGCCCGGTTGCGCGACAGCACCAGCTTCATGCGCCCGTCCTGCGGCACGCGCTTTTCGGAAATGTCGAGGCGAGACAGCACCTTGATGCGCGAGGCGATCTTGTCCTTGATCGCCATCGGCGGCTGCGCCACTTCGGCCAGCACGCCGTCGCGCCGATAGCGGATGCGATAGAACTTCTCGTAGGGTTCGAAATGGATGTCGGACGCGCCCTGGTTGATGGCATCCATCATGATTTTCTGCAGGTACCGCACCACCGGCGCGTCGTCGATCTCGATGCCGCCGGTATCCGGTTGCGCCGCCGCGGACTCCTCGTCGGCAAAATCCAGATTGAGGTCTTCGGCATTGAGCACGGCGAGGGTGTTGTCGGCGGCCTCGCTCAGTTTCTCGATCAGCTTGCCGAGCTTGTCGTCCTCGACGACGATCGGCTCCACCGTCTGGCCGGTCTGGAACTTGACTTCGTCGAGCGCCTGCAGGTGCGTGGGGTCGGAAGTGCCCACATACAGCTTGCTGCCGCGCTGGAACAGCGCGATGACGCGGCGCTTCTGCACCAGCTTGGGATCGAGCAGGTTCTGGGGCAGCGTTTCCGCGTCCATCGCCGCGAGATCCAGGTAGGGGAAGCCGAACGAACCGGCCGCGAATTCCGCGATCTGGTCGGCCTTGAAGCGCCGGCTCCGGAGCAGTTCGGCCACGAAGGAGTCGCCCGCCTGGGCAGCGCGCTTCCATACGCCTTCCGCGTCATCCTCGGAAAGCCAGCCGCGATTGACCATGGCACGCGCCAGGCCCGTCAAATTGCTGTTCGTCACTGCAGCCATGCTCGATCCAGTCCTGTATTGCCTCGCATTCATCCTCCCCGGCGCCATGCGCCAGTCGATGATCAGAGCCCTTAACGGCGAAATTTCGCCTAAGTTGAGGCCCTCTCCGACACGTCCGTGGCGGGCGCTGGAACGTAGATGCGGGCAATTTTCACCGCCCGGCCCTTGGTCTGCACGATTTCGACCGGGACGTCGCCCAGCTTGATGCTCACCCCCGCTTCGGGAATGTCCTCGAAGTGCTTCAGCAACAGGCCATTGAGCGTTTTCGGGCCGTCGACGGGGAAGCGGAGCCCCAGCTTGCGGTTCAGCTGGCGCACCGCCACCGTGCCCTCGACCAGCCAGCTGCCGTCCGCATCCTGCCGCAGGTAGCCGACGTCGGCAGGGGCCTGGGTGGTGAATTCGCCGACCATTTCCTCCAGCAGGTCCTCCAGCGTCACCAGGCCTTCGAGCTCGCCGTATTCGTCGACCACCAGTGCCAGCCGCCGCCGACTCTCCTGGAAGTTGTGCAGCTGGGTGAACAGAGCCGTACCGGCCGGAACGAAATAGGGTTCCTCGAGGTTTTCCCTGAGCGTGTCCGGATCCAGCCTTTCGCCGGCGAGCGCGTGCAGCACGCGCCGGATGTGCAGCACCCCGAGCAGATGGTCCACCGAGCCCTCGACCACCACCAGCCGCGTGTGATGGCTGGTGGCGATCTGCTGGTGCACCCGCTCGGGCGGGTCCTCGACGTCGATCATCTCGATCTGGCTGCGCGGCGTCATGACGTCGTCGACGGTGAGATTCTGCAGGTCCATCAGGTTCATCAGGATGCGATGGTGTTCACGCGGCAGGCGGCCCGATGATTCCAGCACGATGGTGCGCAGTTCCTCGAGCCCGAGGCTGACGCCGTGCCCGGGATCCGGCGGCTTGACGCGCAGCAGCCCGAGGATGCCCTGCACGAACAGATTGACGAACCAGACCGCCGGATAGGCCAGCCTCAGCAGCGGCCCCAATACGAGCGACGCCGGGTAGGCGATGCGTTCGGGGAACGAGGCGCCGACGACCTTGGGCGTCACTTCGCTGAACACCAGGATGAGGAAGGTGAGCAACACGGTCGCCACCAGGAGCACCAGCTCGCCGTCACCGAACAGGCGGATCGCCAGCACGGCCGACAGGGTCGCCGCCGCGGAGTTGACCAGGTTGTTGCCGAGCAGGATCACCCCCAGCAGCTTGTCGGTGCGGTCGAGCAGCGCTTTCGCGCGCACCGCGCCGCGCACGCCGGATTGCGCGGCATGGCGCAGCCGGTAGCGGTTGATCGCCATCATCGCCGTCTCGGACGCGGAAAAAAACGCCGACGTCAGCAACAACACGGCAAGCGTCCCGAACAGCGTACCCGTGGAAATCTCGTCCACTCAGCTCCGCCTCAACGCCGCAGCACGAATTCCAGCACGAACTGGGTACCCAGATAGGCGAGCAGCAACAGGACGAAGCCGATCATGGTCCAGACCATGGCGGTACGTCCCCGCCAGCCGCGATAATGCCGTCCCAGCAACAGCCCGGCGAAGACCAGCCATGAAAGGATGCCGAACACCGTCTTGTGGGAGAACTGCATCGGCACGCCGAAAATCATCTCGGAAAAGAAGATGCCGCTGAACAGCGCGAGGCTGAGCAGGATGAAACCGAGTCCGATCGTCTTGAACAGCATGGCCTCCAGCGTCAGCAGCGGCGGCGCCCCGTCGTGCAGCAGGCTGCCCCGGTGCAGGCGCTTTTCCAGCATCGTCATCAGCACCGCGTGCAACGCGGCCATTGCCAGCAGGGCATAGGCGAGAAAGGACACCACCAGGTGGGCGCGCAGAGCGAGCGCCTCCGAGTTCGGAATCGCGTGCGCGGCGGAGAAGAGCGCCATGCCGAGCACGGCGGCGGCGGCGAACCCGCTCACCCACGTCTGCGCCCGCGCCAGCGGCACGCGGCGGCTGGCGAGCCAATAGGCCACGGCGGTCAGCCACACCACCGTGGACAGCGAACTGCCGAATCCCAGGCGTATGTCGCCCTGCCCCAGCACCGCATGCGCATTCAGCACGCCGTGCCCCAGCAACGCCAGCGGCAGCAGCCGGCGGTCGTCTCGTGCGTGGTGCAATCGCCAGGCGATCCAGCCATACAGCGCGCTCACGCACAGGGTCAGCAGCATCAGCGGGGACATTGGTTAAAATAACCGGTCTGTTCGGACAGCCCATTATCCACGCCGCCCGCGGCGGCAACAAGGAAACCATGCTAGAGAATCTCAGCGGGCGCCTCGCCGGCGTCGTCAAATCCCTGCGTGGGCAGGCGCGCATTACCGAAGCCAACGTGCAGGATACCCTGCGCCAGGTGCGCATGGCGCTGCTGGAAGCGGACGTCGCGCTGCCGGTGGTGAAGGATTTCATCGACGCCGTGAAGGTGCGCGCGCTGGGCCAGGAGGTGCTCGCCAGCCTGTCGCCGGGCCAGGCGCTGATCGGCATCGTGCACGAGGAGCTCACCCGCCTGATGGGCGGATCGAACGCCGAGCTCGACCTCGCCGCGGCGCCACCGGCGGTGATTCTCATGGCCGGGCTGCAGGGTTCGGGCAAGACCACCACCAGCGGCAAGCTGGCGCGGCTGCTGAAACAGCGCAGGAAGAAAGTGCTGCTCGCCTCCGCCGACGTCTACCGCCCCGCCGCCATCGACCAGTTGCGCCAGCTCGGCCGCCAGCTCGAGGTCGATTTCTTCGAGGCGGGCGACACGCGCGATCCGGTGGCGATCGCACGCGCCGCACAGGATCACGCGCGCCGTCAGTTCTACGACGTGCTGATCGTCGACACCGCCGGCCGGCTGGCGATCGACGAGGCGATGATGAACGAGATCCAGGCGCTGCACGCCACGGTGAAGCCGGTCGAAACGCTGTTCGTGGTCGACGCCATGCAGGGCCAGGACGCCGTCAACGTCGCCCGCGCGTTCAACGAAGCGCTGCCGCTCACCGGCGTGGTGCTCACCAAGCTCGACGGCGACGCCCGCGGCGGCGCCGCGCTGTCGGTACGACAGATCACCGGCAAGCCGCTGAAGTTCGTCGGCGTCGGCGAGAAGCCCGACGGCCTCGAACCCTTCCACCCCGAACGCATGGCCCAGCGCATTCTCGGCATGGGCGACGTGCTCTCGCTCATCGAGCAGGCGCAGGCGTCGGTCGATCTCGCCGAAGCGAAAAAGCTTGCCGACAAGGTGCGGAAAGGCAAGGATTTCGATCTCGAGGATTTCAAGGCGCAGATCCAGCAGATGAGGAAAATGGGCGGGCTTGCCGCCCTGCTCGACAAGCTGCCCGGCGCCGGGGACATGGCGATTCCGGCCGGCGCCGACGAGAAGGCGATGAACCGCGTGGAAGGCATCATCAACAGCATGACCCCGCTGGAGCGGCGCAAGCCCGAGATCATCAAGGCCAGCCGCAAGCGCCGCATCGCCGGGGGCGCCGGCGTGTCGGTGCAGGAGGTCAACAAGCTGCTGAGCCAGTTCGAGCAGGCGCAGAAAATGATGAAGCGCATGGGCAAGGGCGGACTGTCCAAAATGATGCGCGGCATGAAGGGGATGCTGCCGGGCATGCACTGAGCGCGCCGCGCACGTACTCGTACTGTTCAAGCGAAGGAATTCGGGTATAATTCGCGGTTTTCTCCGTTTCCCGGTAGGTGTTGCCATGGTCGTCATTCGTCTTTCCCGCGGTGGTTCCAAGAAGCGTCCGTTCTACAACGTGGTGGTGGCGGATTCCCGCTGCCGTCGCGACGGCCGCTTCATCGAGCGCGTCGGCTTCTACAACCCGGTCGCCGCGGAAGGCACCGAGGGCATGCGCCTGAACCAGGACCGCATCAGCTACTGGACCGGCAACGGCGCACAGGTCTCGGAAACGGTTGCGCGCCTGCTGAAGCAGAACAAATCGGCCGCCGCCTGATTTGAGCGACCGCGCCGACCGGATCGTGATGGGGCGGATCGCCGCTCCGTTCGGCGTCAAGGGCTGGGTCAGGGTCCAGCCCTATGGCGAGGATCCGGCCGCGCTGGGGGACGTCGGCGCGTGGCAGATCGGCTGCGGCGCCGAGCGCAGGCGGTACCGCATCGAGGCCGTGCAGGATCACGGCAATGCGTTGATCGCGAAACTGGACGGCATCGACGACCGCGATGCGGCGTCTGCGCTGCGCGGGCGGGAAATATCGGTGGCCCGAAGCGAACTGCCGGCCACCGCGGAAAACGAGTTTTACTGGAACGACCTCATCGGGCTCGCCGCCGTCAATCGCGAAGGGTGCGAACTCGGCAGGGTGACGGGACTGCTGGAAACCGGCGCGCACGACGTGCTGGTGGTCAGGGGCCGGCGCGAGCATCTGATTCCGTTCGTCGCCGCCTTCATCGGCAGGGTCGATCTCGACGGCGGCACGATCGAGGTCGACTGGGGCGAAGACTACTGATGCGTTTCGATGCGGTCACGCTGTTTCCCGAGATGTTCGATGCCGTACTGGATTACGGCATCACGCGGCGGGCGCTTGATCGCGGGCTGTACCGGTTTCGCGCGTGGAACCCGCGCGATTTCACCGACGATCCGCACCGGACGGTGGACGATCGGCCCTACGGCGGCGGCCCCGGGATGCTGATGCTGGCCGAACCGCTGGATCAGGCGCTCGATGCGGTGCAGCGCGATCTCGCCACGCAGGGCCTGACGCCGTGGGTGTTGCATTTTTCGCCGCGCGGCCGCCCGTTGACGCAGCAGCGGGTGATGGAACTGAAGGCCGCCACGCGCGACCGGAAGCGCGCACTGGTGCTCCTGTGCGGGCGCTACGAGGGGATCGACGAGCGCCTGCTCGCCCGTCGCGTCGACGAGGACATCTCGCTCGGCGACTTCGTCCTGTCGGGCGGCGAACTGCCGGCGCTGGCGCTGATGGACGCGATCATCCGCCAGTTGCCGGGCGCGCTGAACGACGCCGAATCGGCGCTGCAGGATTCGTTCAGCGACGGCCTGCTCGACTGCCCGCACTATACCCGGCCGGAGGTGTGGCGCGGCATGGCGGTACCGGCGGTGCTGACGGGCGGCAATCACGCCGCGATCGCGACGTGGCGGCGCGAGGAAAGTCTCCGGCTTACGGCCGCCTTGCGGCCCGACCTGCTGGAAGCGGCGCAGAAAGGAATTTGACCGGCTCGCCCCGGCAAGCAGGAAACAGAGCGGTTCCGAGCCCTGACCGGCGAGGGACCAATGTGAAACGGCGCAACGTCCCTCCACGGGGAGGCACCTCTTGCGCCTCTTGATGCAAGGAAACATCATGAACATCATCGAGCAACTCGAGCAGGAAGAAATCGCCCGCCTGGGCAAGGCCATTCCCGATTTCGCTCCCGGCGACACCGTCGTGGTCCAGGTGAAAGTGAAGGAAGGCACCCGCGAACGCCTGCAGGCCTACGAAGGGGTGGTCATCGCCAAGCGCAACCGCGGCCTCAATTCCGGCTTCACGGTGCGCAAGATCTCCGCCGGCGAAGGCGTCGAGCGCACCTTCCAGACCTATTCGCCGCTGGTCGCCAGCATCGAAGTCAAGCGCCGCGGCGACGTCCGCCGCGCCAAGCTGTACTATCTGCGCGCACGTTCCGGAAAGTCCGCGCGCATCAAGGAAAAGCTGCCGGCACGCAAGAGCGCCAGCAAGCCCGCGGCCGAATGAGCCAGAACCATGCCGTGAAACGCCCGCAAGCCTGCGGGCGTTTTTTTGGTCCGAACGTGTTTGACGCCGGCGCCGACCTCGTCAATCATTGGCGGGCGCAGCCCGCGTGAGGCAGCATCCACGAAATCCAGGAGGACAACCCATGCAGCACACGAAGATCCTGCTCGACGAATCCGAGATCCCCACACATTGGTACAACGTCGTTGCCGACATGCCCAATCCGCCGGCGCCCCCGCTCGGTCCGGATGGCAAGCCGATCGGTCCGGAGGCGCTGACGCCGATCTTCCCGATGAGCCTGATCGAGCAGGAAGTCTCGTCCGAACGCTGGATTGCGATCCCGGAAAAAGTGCGCGAAATCTACCAGCTCTGGCGCCCCTCCCCGCTGTACCGCGCCCACCGTCTGGAAGCGGCACTGGGCACTCCGGCGAAGATCTACTACAAGTACGAGGGCGTATCGCCGGCCGGTTCGCACAAGGTCAACACTTCGGTCGCACAGGCTTATTACAACGCCGAGGCCGGCATCAGGCGCATCGCCACCGAGACCGGCGCCGGCCAATGGGGCTGCTCGATGGCGCTGGCCGGGCAGATGTTCGGACTCGAGGTGCGCGTGTACATGGTCAAGGTCAGCCATGGCCAGAAGCCCTACCGCCGCTCGATGATGCAGACCTGGGGTGCCGAGGTGTTCGCCAGTCCCTCCATGGAGACCAACGCCGGGCGCGCGGCGCTGGAGGCCGACCCCGCCAATCCCGGCTCGCTCGGCCTGGCGATCTCCGAGGCCGTGGAGGATGCCGCGAGCCACGCCGACACCAACTATACGCTCGGCTCGGTGCTCAACCACGTGCTGCTGCACCAGACCGTCATCGGCCTGGAAGCGAAGAAGCAATTCGCGAAGATCGGCGCCTATCCCGACGTGGTATTCGCCCCCTGCGGCGGCGGCTCGAACTTCGGCGGCGCGGCCTTCCCCTTCTTCGCCGACAAGGCCTCCGGCAGGGACGTGCGCCTGGTGGCGGTCGAGCCCGCCTCGTGTCCGACCCTGACGCGCGGCCATTACGCCTATGACTTCGGGGACACCGCCAAGCTCACGCCGATGCTGTTGATGTACACCCTCGGCCACGATTTCATGCCGCCCAGCATCCACGCCGGCGGCCTGCGCTACCACGGGGACTCCGCGCTGGTGTCGCAGCTCTACCACGAGAAGCTGATCGAGGCGGTGGCGGTCCCGCAACTGGCCACCTTCAAGGCGGGCGTCACGTTCGCACGCACCGAGGGCATCGTCCCCGCGCCGGAATCGAACCACGCCATCGCCGCGTGCATCGACGAAGCGCTGCGCTGCAAGGAAACCGGCGAGGCGAAGACGCTGTTCTTCAACCTTTCCGGCCACGGCCATTTCGACATGGCCGCCTATGACAGCTACTTCAGCGGCGAGCTGGAAGACTTCGTCTACCCGGAGGAAGCCATCCGCGCGGCCCTGGAACGGCTGCCCAAGGTCGGCTGAGCGGTTACCCTGGAAACCGGCCATGGCGAATTTCGACGCTGTTCTCGCCGCGCCGCCGTGCCGTCTCGGCGCCCGCTTCACCGGCGCCGCCCTGACGGAGCTCGACTTCCTGCCGGCGGACACCCCCGTATCCCGCCGGCTCGACAGCCGCGCCCGCGCACTCGCGCACGAGCTCGACGCCTACTGGCGGAATCCCGCACACGTCTTCGATCTCCCGTACCTGCCCCACGGCACGCCGTTCCAGTTGCGCGTGTGGCAGGCACTGCTGCGGATTCCGCCCGGCCACCCGACCACCTACGGCGCGCTCGCCAGGGCGCTCGGCACCGCGCCGCGCGCGGTGGGCCAGGCCTGCGGCGCCAATCCGCTGCCGGTCATCATTCCCTGTCACCGCGTGCTCGCGGCAAACGGCGCCCTCGGTGGTTTCATGCATGCGTCGAGCGGGGCGCCCCTCGAGATCAAGACCTGGCTGCTGGCGCACGAGCGGGCGACCGCCTGATCGCCTTTCCAGGGCGCTGCCGCAGGCGGGACCGGGAGCAAGCGCGATGCCGACACCGATGGACGACGACGCCCTGATCGACCGCTTCTGCGACCATCTGTGGCTGGAAGACGGGCTGGCCGAGCTCACGCTCGCCGCCTACCGCCGCGATCTGCGCGGGTTCGCCGGCTGGCTTGGCCGGACGCGCAGCCGCACGCTCGCCACGGCGGCGGCCGGCGATGTCGAGGCGTGGCTCGCGCACCGCTTCGCGCAACGCGCGCAGCCGCGCAGTGCCGCCCGCTATACCGCGACCCTGAAGCGCTTCTATCGCTATCTGCTGCGCGAGCGCCTCATCGCCGCCAACCCCACGCTCAACCTGGACAGCCCGAAACTGCCGCGCACGCTGCCGAAGACGCTGACCGAAAGCGACGTCGAACGCCTGCTCTCCGCCTGCGCGGGCAAGGAACCGGCCGACACGCGCGACCGCGCCATGCTCGAGACGCTCTACGCCACCGGCCTCCGGGTCTCGGAACTGGTGGGGCTGAGGCTGGCGATGCTCAATCTCGACGACGGCGTGCTGCGCGTCACCGGCAAGGGCAGCAAGGATCGGCTGGTGCCGCTGGGCGAGGAAGCGGTGGCCTGGCTGCGGCGCTATCTCGCCGGCGCGCGCGCGGCACTCCTGGGCGGGCAACTGTCGGACGCGGTGTTCGTCACCGCGCGGGGGGGCGGCATGACGCGCCAGGCGTTCTGGTACCTCGTCAAACGCCGCGCGCGCAGCGCCGGCCTCGAGCGTCCACTGTCACCGCACACCCTGCGTCATGCCTTCGCCACCCATCTCCTGAACCACGGCGCCGACCTGCGCGTGGTGCAGCTGCTGCTCGGCCACAGCGATATTTCCACCACGCAGATCTACACCCACGTCGCGCGCGAACGCTTGAAGCACCTGCACGCGCAGCATCATCCGCGCGGCTGACCCGCGAGCACCCGGCATTCCGCGCCGGGAGCGCCTGAATCCAGAAAGCGCTCGACGGCGAGGGCGCACTGGCGGCCTTCCTGGATGGCCCACACCACCAGCGACTGGCCGCGCCGCATGTCGCCCGCGACGAATACCCGGGCGCGGCTGCTGGCGTAGGCGGCGTTGCCCGCCGTGTCGGCCGCGGCGTTGCCGCGCGCGTCCCGCGCGACGTCGAAGCCGTCGAGCAGCGCGGCGGCCGGCTGGGTGAATCCCATGGCGAGGAACACCAGGTCGGCGCGGAGTTCGAATTCGGAGCCCGCGATCTCGCGCATCGTGCCGTCCTGCCAGTCCAGGCGCACGCAGCGGATGGCCCTGAGCCGGCCGTCCCCATGGCCGACGAAGGCCTTGCTGGCGATGGCCCAGTCGCGCTGGCAGCCTTCTTCATGGGAGGAGGAGGTGCGCAGGCGCAGCGGCCAGTACGGCCAGGTCAGCGCCTTGTTTTCCTGGAGCGGCGGTTGCGGCAGCAGTTCGATCTGGGTGACGCTGGCCGCGCCCTGGCGATTGGCGGTGCCGACGCAGTCGGAGCCGGTGTCGCCGCCGCCGATGACGACGACGTGGCGGTCGCGGGCATCGATGGGATTGGCGGGGCCGTCCATGGCGCCGGCATGCACGGCCTTGTTCTGGGGGATGAGGTATTCCAGCGCGAAATGGACGCCTGCCAGGTCGCGGCCGGGGATGGGCAGGTCGCGCGGGGTTTCGGCGCCGCCGGCGAGGATGACGGCATCGTGGGCGGCAAGCAGGTCGGCGGCGGCGATGACCGTGGTGGCGTCGTTGTGGATGCCGGCGGGCAGGGCGCGGCCGATCAGGGTGCCGAGGCGGAACTGCACGCCTTCGGCTTCGAGCTGGGCCAGGCGCGCGTCGATCAGGCGCTTGTCGAGCTTGAAATCGGGAATGCCGTAGCGCAGCAGCCCGCCGGCGGCGGCGTTCTTTTCGAACACCGTCACCGCGTGGCCGGCGCGCACCAGCTGCTGCGCGGCGGCCAGGCCGGCGGGCCCCGAGCCGACGATGGCGACGCGCCCGCCGCGCTTGCGGCGCGCCGGTTGCGGCGTGACCCAGCCCTGCGCCATGGCCTTGTCGATGATGGCGCGCTCGATGGACTTGATGCCCACCGGCGCGGCATCAATGCCCAGGGTGCAGGCGGCCTCACAGGGTGCCGGACAGACCCGGCTGGTGAACTCGGGGAAGTTGTTGGTCGCGTGCAGGGCATCCAGCGCGGCGCGCCACTGCTCCCGGTAGACCAGCTCGTTCCAGTCGGGAATGAGGTTGTTGAGCGGACAGGCGTGATTGCAGAACGGCACGCCGCAGTCCATGCAGCGCGCCGCCTGGATGCGAGCCGCCGCGTCGTCCAGGTGGCCGACGAACTCCTGGTAGTGCAGGCGCCGCGTCTGCACGGGCTCCTCGGGCGCGTGCTGACGCTCGAATTCGAGAAATCCACGGATCTTGCCCATCATGCGGCCTCCTGCGCGGACCGCGCGGCGGACCGCGCCAGCGCCTCGCGATATTCATGCGGCAGGACCTTGACGAAGCGGGCGCGGTAGCGCGGCCAGTCGGCCAGGATGTTGCGCGCCGCCTCGCTGCCGGTGCGTTCCAGGTGGCGCTGCAGCAGGGTTTGCAGCAGCGCTTCGTCGCTCTCGCCGCGGTGGTGCGTGGCCGCGTCCTGTCGCTCGGCGGGCAGCACCGCCTCCAGCGCCACCGTGGCGCGGTTGCAGCGCTGCGCAAAGTCGCCCTCCAGGTCGAGCACGTAGGCGACGCCGCCGCTCATGCCGGCGGCGAAGTTGCGCCCCACCCGGCCGAGCACCACCACGGTGCCGCCGGTCATGTATTCGCAGCCATGGTCGCCGGTGCCCTCGACCACGGCGGTGGCACCCGAATTGCGCACGGCGAAGCGTTCGCCGGCGACGCCGCGGCAATACAGCGCCCCCGCGGTCGCGCCGTACAGCGCGGTGTTGCCGAGGATGATGTTGTCCTGCGCCTGGCCGCGAAAGGCGGCGGACGGCCGCACCACCACCTGGCCCCCGCTGAGGCCCTTGCCCACGTAGTCGTTGGCCTCGCCGGTGAGTTCGAGGGTGATGCCGTGGGCGAGGAAGGCGCCGAGGCTCTGGCCGGCGGTGCCGCTCAGCCTGAGCGTCAGCGTGTCGTCGGCCAGGCCGGCGTGGCCGTGGCGCTTGACCACCGCATGGGAGAGCAGGGTGCCGACGGTGCGGTTGCGGTTCTGCACCGGCGCGTTCAGGACGAGCCGCGCGCCCGTGTCGAGGGCCGCGCGCGCCGCCTCCATGAGGCGGGCATCGAGGGCGTGCTCCAGGCCATGGGCCTGGCATTCGCCATGGCGGCGCGCCACCTGGGCGTCCATCGCCGGACGGTGGAAGATGCGCGAGAAGTCGAGGCCGCGCGCCTTCCAGTGGTCGATGCCTTCGCCCATGTCGAGCAGGTCGCTGCGTCCGATGAGCTCGTCGAAACGGCGCACGCCCAGGTCGGCCATGAGCCGGCGCGCCTCCTCGGCGACGAAGAAGAAGTAATCGACCACGTGGTCGGGCTGGCCGGAGAAGCGGCGGCGCAGGACCGGGTCCTGGGTGGCGATGCCCACCGGGCAGGTGTTGAGGTGGCACTTGCGCATCATGATGCAGCCTTCCACCACCAGCGGCGCGGTGGCGAAGCCGAACTCGTCGGCGCCGAGCAGCGCGCCGACGACGACGTCGCGGCCGGTCTTGATCTGGCCGTCGACCTGCACGCGCACGCGGCCGCGCAGGCGGTTCAGCACCAGGATCTGCTGGGTTTCCGCCAGCCCCAGCTCCCAGGGCATGCCGGTGTGCTTGATCGAGGTCAACGGCGCCGCACCGGTGCCGCCGTCGTGGCCGGCGATCACCAGGTGGTCGGCCTTGGCCTTGGCCACGCCGGCGGCCACCGTGCCGACGCCGACCTCGGAGACCAGCTTGACCGAGATCGCGGCGGCCGGGTTGGCGTTCTTCAGGTCATGGATGAGCTGGGCCAGGTCCTCGATGGAATAGATGTCGTGATGCGGCGGCGGCGAGATGAGGCCGACACCGGGCACCGCGTGGCGCAGTTCGGCGATGTAGTCGCTGACCTTGTGTCCGGGCAGCTGGCCGCCCTCGCCCGGCTTGGCGCCCTGGGCCATCTTGATCTGGATCTGCTCGGCGTGGGCGAGATAGTCGGCGGTCACGCCGAAGCGGCCGGACGCCACCTGCTTGATCGCGCTGCACAGGGAATCGCCTTGCCGCAGTGGCGTGTCGCGCTCGATGCGCCGGGCGCCGAGCACGTCGGCGACGCTCTGGCCGGCCGCCACCGGCGCGAAGCGGCGCGGGTCCTCGCCGCCCTCGCCGGTGTTCGACCTGCCGCCGATGCGGTTCATGGCGATGGCCAGCGTGGTGTGCGCCTCGGTGGAGATCGACCCGAGGGACATGGCGCCGGTGGCGAAGCGCTTGACGATCTCGCTGGCCGGCTCCACCTCCTCCAGCGCCACCGCGGCGCCGGCCGGCCGCAGCGTGAACAGGCCGCGCAGGGTCATGTGGCGCCGGCTCTGGTCGTTGATGATGGCGGCGTACTGCGCATAGGTCTCGAAGCTGCCCGAGCGCGTGGCGTGCTGCAGCCTGGCGATGGCGTCCGGTGTCCACATGTGTTCCTCGCCCTGGGCGCGGTAGGCGTATTCGCCGCCGCAGCCCAGCTCCGCCGCCGCGCCGCCGAAGGCCGCCGCGTGCACCCGCAGGGCCTCCAGGGCCACTTCCTTGAAGCCGATGCCCTCGATGCGGCTGGCGGTGCCGGTGAAGTAGCGGGCGATGAAATCGGAGGCCAGGCCCATGGCCTCGAAGATCTGCGCGCCGCAATAGGACTGGTAGGTCGAGATGCCCATCTTCGACATGACCTTCAGCAACCCCTTGTCGATGGCCTTGACGTAGCGCGCCTGGGCGGTGTCCACGTCGGGCGCGCCGGGCAGCTGCGCGGCCAGTTCGGCGATGCTGGCGAAGGCCAGCCAGGGGTGGATGGCCTCGGCGCCGTAGCCCGCCAGCACGGCGCAGTGATGCACCTCGCGCGCGTCGCCCGTCTCCACCACGAGGCTGCAGCGCGTGCGCAGGCCGGCGCGCACCAGGTGCTGATGCACGGCCGAGCAGGCCAGCAGCGAGGGGATCGGCGCGCGCCCGGCGTCGATCTCGCGGTCGGACAGGACGAGCACCGCATCGCCGGCGCCGACGGCATGTTCGGCGCGCAGGCAGAGCTGGTAGAGCGCCTCGTTCATGCCGGCCGGGCCCTGCGCCGCCGGGCAGGTGATGTCGATGATGCGGGCCCGGAAGCGGCCGGCGCTCAGCGTCTCGATCTGCCGCAGGCGCGCCATGTCGAGCGGCGCCAGGATGGGCTGGCGCGCCACCAGCCGCGGTGCCGCCTGCTCGGTGTCCAGGTCGAGCAGATTGGGGTTGGGGCCGACCAGCGTGATCAGCGACATGACGATCTCTTCGCGGATGGGATCGATGGGCGGGTTGGTCACCTGGGCGAAGAGTTGCCGGAAGTAGTGGAACAGCGGCTTGGCGCGCGCGGAGAGCACCGGCAGCGGGCTGTCGTTGCCCATCGAGCCGACCGCCTCCTCGCCGTGTTGCGCCATCGGCCCGAGGATGAACTTGAGGTCTTCCTGGCTGTAGCCGAAAGCCTGCTGCAGGCGCGGCAGCGGCACGCGCAGGGCTTCGTGGCAGCTCACGCGGGGCAGCTCTTCCAGCCAGCGGCGCGACGTTTCCAGCCAGCGGCGATAGGGTTTGGCGGTGGCGAGCCGGTGCTTGCTCTCGTCGTCGCCGACGAGGCGGCCGCGTTCGAGATCGACCAGCAGCATGCGTCCGGGCTGCAGGCGCCACTTGCGCACGATGCGGGCATCGTCGATCGGCAGGACGCCGGCCTCCGAGGCCATGACGATGAGGTCGTCGTCGGTGAGCAGGTAGCGCGCCGGGCGCAGGCCGTTGCGGTCCAGGGTGGCGCCGATCTGGCGGCCGTCGGTGAAGGCCACCGCCGCCGGTCCGTCCCAGGGCTCCATCAGGGCCATGTGGTATTCGTAGAAGGCGCGCCGGTCGGCATCCATCTGCGCGTTGCCGGCCCAGGCCTCGGGGATCAGCATCATCATGGCGTGGGCCAGGCTGTAGCCGCCCATCACCAGGAGTTCGAGGGCGTTGTCGAAGCTGGCCGAGTCCGACTGGCCGTCATGGATCAGCGGCCAGATCTTCTGCAGGTCCTCGCCCAGCAGGCGGGAGGAAATGCCGTGCTCGCGCGCGTGCATCCAGTTGACGTTGCCGCGCAGGGTGTTGATCTCGCCGTTGTGGGCGATCAGGCGGAAGGGGTGGGCCAGGTCCCAGGAGGGGAAGGTGTTGGTCGAAAAGCGCTGATGCACCAGGACCAGCGCCGACACCAGCCGCGCATCGCGCAGGTCGTGGAAGTATTCGCCCACCTGGTCGGCCAGCAGCATGCCCTTGTAGACCAGGGTGCGGCAGGACAGGGAGGCCACGTAGAACGTCCGGCCTTCGGCCAGGCCGAGCCCCCGGACGTGGTGTTCGGTCTGCTTGCGGATGACGTAGAGCTTGCGTTCCAAGGCATCGGCGTCGGCGATGCCGGCACCGGCGCCGACGAAGACCTGGCGCATGACCGGCTCGCTGTCCCGGGCCGCCTGCGCCAGGCCGCGGTTGTCCACCGGCACGTCGCGCCAGCCCAGCAGCCTCTGCCCCTCGTAGCGGATGCTGCGGGCGATGGCCGCTTCGCAGGCGCGCCGGCTTTCCGCGTCGCGCGGCAGGAAGAGCATGCCGACGCCGTACTCGCCCGCCGGCGGCAGGGTGACGCCCTGACGTGCCATCGCCTCGCGCATGAAGGCGTCGGGAATCTGGATCAGGATACCGGCGCCATCGCCCAGCAGCGGGTCGTAACCCGTGGCGCCGCGGTGTTCGAGGTTTTTCAGGATCTGCAGGCCCTGCGTCACGATGGCGTGGCTGGGCCGGTTCTTGAGGTGCGCGATGAAGCCCACCCCGCAGGCGTCGTGTTCGTGGGCCGGGTCGTACAGACCCTGTGGGCGTGGCGGCTGCATGTCAGTCTTCCTTCGGGGAACAGGCGGTTTCCAGGCCGAGCTCCTGGATCTTGCGGGTGAGGGTGTTGCGGCCGATGCCCAGCAGCTGCGCGGCTTCGCTGCGGCGGCCGCCGGTGGCGGCGAGGGCGCGCACGATCAGGGTCGCCTCGAAGTCGCGCGCGCAGTCGCTCCAGACCCGGCCGGGGGTCTGCGCGAAGCGGGCATCGAGCGCGCGCGCCAGCAGTGCCCGCCAGTCGTCGCCGCCGTCGCTGCGCGCGGCGGGCTGCAGGTCGGGCGGCAGGTCGCCGACCTCGATCTGCACGCCCGGGGCCATGATGGTCAGCCACTGGCAGAGGTTTTCCAGCTGGCGCACGTTGCCGGGCCACGCCGCGGCCTGCAGCCGCGCCAGGCAGTCGTGCGCCAGGCGCTTGGGCGCGCAGCCCAGCTGGCGGGCACTGCTGGCGAGAAAATGGCGCGCCAGGACCGGAATGTCCTCGTGCCGCTCGCGCAGGGGCGGCAGGCGCAGGCGGATCACGTTGAGGCGATGGAACAAATCCTCGCGGAACAGGCCGTCGCCCACGCGCTGCTCCAGATTCTGGTGCGTCGCGGCGATGATGCGCACATCGGCGCGCAGGGCCTGGTCGCCGCCGACGCGATAATAATGGCCGTCGGACAGCACCCGCAGCAGGCGCGTCTGCAGGTCGCTCGGCATGTCGCCGATCTCGTCGAGGAACAGGGTGCCGCCGGCGGCCTCCTCGAAGCGGCCGCGGCGCATGGTCTGCGCGCCGGTGAAGGCATGCCGTTCATGGCCGAACAGCTCGGATTCCAGCAGGTCGCGCGGAATGGCCGCCATGTTGAGGGCGATGAAGGGGCCGCTGCGGCGCGGACCGTGGCGATGCAGGGCGCGCGCCACCAGTTCCTTGCCGGTGCCGGATTCGCCCTGGATCAGCACCGTGGCATTGGATTGCGAGAGGCGGCCGATGGCGCGAAAGACCTCCTGCATGGCCGCGGCCTGCCCCAGGATGCCGGTCTCCAGCGATGCGGCCTCGGCCGCGGGCGCGCCCGGGCTGCCACGCTGCAGGCCGCGCCGCACCAGGCTGACCGCCAGATCGACGTCGAAGGGCTTGGGCAGGTACTCGAAGGCGCCGCCCTGGAACGCCGCCACCGCCGAGTCGAGATCGGAATAGGCGGTCATGATGATGATGGGCAGATCCGCATGGCGTGCCTTGACGGCCTGCAACAGTTCGAGGCCGCTGCCGCCGGGCATGCGGATGTCGGACAGCAGCACCCCGGGCCGCTCGCCGGACGCCAGCGCCGCCATCACTTCCTCGCCACTGGCGAAACAGTGGCAGGGCAGGCGTTCGCGCGTGAGGGCCTTTTCCAGCACCCAGCGGATGGAGCGGTCGTCGTCGACGACCCAGACCATGCTCATGGCGCCTCCGCCACGGCCAGGGGCGGCAACGGCAGACGCACGGTGAAGCAGGTCCGGCCCGGTACCGATTCGACCTCGATGCTGCCCTGATGCTGCTGGATGAAATCGTGCGCCAGCGCCAGCCCCAGGCCGCTGCCGCCCGCCCGGGCCGAGACCAGGGGATAGAAGACGCGGTCACGGATCTCTTCCGGCACGCCGGGACCGTCGTCGATGATGCGCACCTCCAGCACCAGCGCATGGCGCTTCTTGACCAGCGTGGCCTGGCGCTGGATGCGCGTGCGCAGCTGGATCCGGCCGTCGCCCTGCACGGCCTGCGCGGCATTGCGCACGATGTTCAGGAAGGCCTGCACGAGCTGCTCGCGGTTGCCGCTGAGCGCGGGCAGCGAGACGTCGTAGTCGCGCTCGACGCGCACCGCCGGAAACTCGGCGCACAGCAGCTTTCTGCACAGTTCCAGCACCTCGTGGATGTTGAGCGGCGTCGGCTGCACCGTGCGGTAGGAGGACAGCAGGCGTTGCATCAGGGCCTGCAGGCGATCGGTTTCGTCGATGATGACCTGGGTGAACTGCCTGAGCTCGGGATCCGCCAGTTCGCGTGCGAGCAACTGCGCCGAACCGCGGATGCCCCCCAGCGGATTCTTGATCTCATGGGCCAGATTGCGCAGCAGCTCGCGATGGATGACCTGCTGCATGGCCTCGTGCTCCTCGCGTGCGGTCTGCAACTGCTGGTCGATGGGATGAAACTCCAGCAGCAGGCCGGCCATGGGGACATCCACCGGGCTGATCGAGCAATCCAGGTGCAGGGGCTCGTGGTCCGGCCGCGCCACGACGACATCGTGGCGGGCGTGGCTCCAGTGCTGCTGCAGGGTGTCCTCCAGGCGAGCGACGAAGGAAGGTGGCGCCTGGCACAGGTGCCGGATGGACCTGCCCAGGCAGGCGCGCCGGCTGGTGGCGAACAGGTTTTCCGCCACCGGGTTGCAATAGCGGATGCACAGGGCGGCGTCGAGCAACACCACGGCCGCGGCCAGCAGGTCGAGGCCTGCGAGGGCGGCGGGGGTCCCGGGAGCCGTCAAGTCGTGCATGGCATTCACGATCCGGTGCGTCGATGTCTCACAGTGAATAATAGAGCTCGAATTCGACGGGATGGGTGGTCATGCGATGGCGCGTGACCTCCTCCATCCTGAGGGCGATGTAGGCGTCGATGAAGTCATGACTGAAGACCTCTCCGCGGGTCAGGAATTCCCGATCCTGGTCCAGGTGTTCGAGGGCCTGTTCGAGGCTCGTGCACACCGTGGGGATGCTGGCGTCTTCTTCGGGCGGCAGGTCGTACAGGTTCTTGTCGGCCGGGTCGCCGGGGTGGATCCTGTTCTGGATGCCGTCCAGCCCCGCCAGCATCAGCGCCGCGAAGCACAGGTAGGGATTGGCCAGCGGGTCGGGGAAACGGGTCTCGATGCGGCGCGCCCGGTCGGACTGCACGTGCGGGATGCGGATGGAGGCGGAACGGTTGCGCGCCGAATAGGCCAGCTTGACCGGCGCCTCGAAGTGGGGCACCAGGCGCTTGTAGGAGTTGGTGCCCGGGTTGGTGAGGGCGTTCAGGGCGCGGGCGTGGCGGATGATGCCGCCGATGTAGTACAGCGCGGTCTCGGACAGGCCGGCGTAGCCGTTGCCGGCGAACAGGTTGCGCCCGTCCTTCCAGATGGACTGGTGCACGTGCATGCCGGAGCCGTTGTCGCCGACGATGGGCTTGGGCATGAAAGTGGCGGTCTTGCCGTACTGGTGGGCCACGTTGTGGATCACGTACTTCTGCAGCTGGGTCCAGTCGGCACGCTGCACCAGGGTGGAGAAGCGGGTGCCGATCTCGCACTGGCCGGCGGTGGCCACCTCGTGGTGATGCACCTCCACGGGCACGCCCAGTCCCTCCAGGGCCACGCACATGGCGGAGCGGATGTCCTGCAGGGAGTCCACCGGCGGCACCGGGAAGTAGCCGCCCTTGACCCGGGGGCGGTGGCCGCCGTTGCCCGCCTGGCCCTGCTCCGCGGAGGACCAGGCCGCCTCGTCCGACTCGATGCGCACGTGGCAGCCGGACATGTCGGCGCCCCAGGTGACGGAATCGAAGATGAAGAACTCGGGCTCCGGGCCGAAGTAGGCGGCGTCGCCGATGCCTGTGCTCCTCAGATAGGCCTCGGCCCGGCGGGCGATGGAGCGGGGATCCCGGTCATAGCCCTTGCCGGTGTCGGGCTCCACCACGTCGCAGGTCAGGATCAGGGTGGCCTCGTCGAAGAAGGGGTCGATGCTGGCGGTGCCCGGGTCCGGCATCAGCAGCATGTCGGAGGCCTGGATGCCCTTCCAGCCGGTGATGGAGGAACCGTCGAAGGCCTGGCCTTCGCTCAGCCTGTCGCCGTCGATCAGGCCGGCGGGCACACTGACGTGGTGCGTTTGGCCGCGGATATCGGTGAAGCGGAAATCCACGAAGCGGATTTCATTTTTCTGGATCAACTGCAGGACATCTTGGCGAGACATGAATAGCTCCTGAACATGGCGACGAACCGCGCTCGGCGGTGCCCGGATCTGCAACGGTGCGCAGCGCACCTGGCATTTTTGTTCAGCAGCAAGCGTGCCAGATTCGAATGGCAGGACAATCAGTTGAATAAAAAGAAGATTTTGTTTTCTTCCGGATATCCGTGCACCATTCCGATGCAGGACGGGGCCGCATCATGCACCAATGGAGTGCATGACCGTCCGCGCCAGGCACCGGGATGGACAGGCCGCGCGGGCGTTCCGGCCGGCGGCGGATCCGGATGCGCGGATACCCGGCCTGCGCGTGCTTCTCGGCGGGAAACCTTCACCTGCGCGGGCTGCGCCGCGCCAGGTAGAACCATTCCTGTCCCGGCTGCGCCGCCGGGTTGGGGAACACGACGTAGCCGTCGGCATCGGCGCGCATCGGCGTGCCGTCGTGGCGGATGCCGATGACCTCGTTCGCCGCGACGGCATCGAAGCTCGCCCAGGGGCGCACGAACGTGTCGCCGGCGTGCGCCCGATCGACGACCCGATACAGGCGCAGCGCTTCCATCTGCGCGACCGGGGCCGGCACCGGCTCCGTGCTCAGGCGCAGATGCGCCAGCGCACGGCGAATGGCGCGATAGGCCACCTCCGGCGCCGCCGGATCGTCGTGCCGGCCGCATTCGAGCGTGAGCGCGATGCCGCCGGTACTGCGCATGAATTCGGTGGTGCCGATGCCATAGCGCGCATCCGCCGCGCTCGGCGACGTGCCCGCGGCAGCACGCCGCGCCACCCCCGCGGCATAGGTGTCGAGCCAGCCGTCGACGCAGCGGTGCACGCCGAGGCTCATCGCCAGGGCGGTTTCCTCCGCCGCGCGGGCGAACGGCTCCAGCGCGCCGGCATTGTCCTCGGGGCCCAGCATGACGAAGGGCTCGCCGGCGGTATGGAAGGAATGCAGATCGAGCAGCGCGTCGTGCGCGGCCAGCAGCGGACACAGCCAGTTGGCGACGTGATCCTCGAACTCGACCGGCGCATCCGTCGGCGCGAGATTGCGGTTGAGATTGCGCTCGCCGTTGCGCTGCCGCCGCGCGTAGGCCAGCGGATTCGCCACCGGGACGAAGCTCACCCGTCCGGCGCGGATGCCGAGCCGCCCGGCTTCGATCTCGCCGATCACGCGGCGGATGGCCCGCGTGCCGCAGGTCTCGTCGCCATGCACCGCCCCCAGCACGACGAGGCGCGTTCCGGGCGCAAGCCCGCTGAACGACACCGACTGGAAAGGCAGCGGGGCGGACTCATTCATGACGACCACGCCTTGAAGCACAACGACAGACTCGACACCAGCAACAGCATGCCGATCAGCCGCGTCATCTGCGCGGGTGCCAGCCCGACGTGAACGCGCCCGCCGATATACAGCGCCCCCAGCACCAGTGGCAGCGCCGCCGCATAGGCCGCCCACACGCGTCCGGACAGCAGCAGGCCCGCCGCGGTGAAGCTGGCGATGCGGGCCAGACCCTCGGTGAAGAACAACGCGGACAGCGTCGCGCGCAGCGCACTCTTGTCGTGGACGCGGTGGGTGAGGTAGATGACGTAAGGCGGACCGCCGGTGCCGAACAGCGCCCCGACCGTACCGCCGGTGAGCGAGGCGGGAATCGCCCACAGCCTCGACGCCGGCCTGTCGCCATGCACGTTGAAGACGCTGCGCAGCGCAAACACCAGCACGAACAGCGCCAGCGCGAAAAGCATGGGGGTCTGCGGCAGGTTGACCAGCAGGCCGGTGCCCAGCAAGACGCCGAGCGTGCCCAGCGGGATCAGGATGCCGATCTCGCCCCATTTCACGCGGCCGAAATTGAAGCCGCCGATCAGCACCGAAGCGGTGAAGTCGAGCAGCAGCACCCAGGGCACGACGAATTGCAAGGGCATGAAAAGCGCCAGCAGCGGCACCGAAATCAGCCCCGAGCCAAATCCGGTGATGCCGCGAATGACGTACGCGCCGAACAGGATCGCGGCGGCGGCGGCGATCTCGCCCGCAGTCACGGGCGCGCGCCGCGCTCGATGGTGATGCCCAGCTCGCGCACGCCGGGCACGATGGCAAACTTGGTGACCGAGACGCGCACCCAGGGCGCGCCGAACTCGTCGCGCACGATCGCCGCGACACGCTCGGCGACCGTCTCAACCAGCGCCAGCGGAGTCGGCGCGGCGCGCAGCGCCCCGCTGATGCGCCCCGCCACCTCGCCGTAGTCGATGGTGTCGGCGACGTCATCCGTACTGCCCGCGCGGCTGTGCGGCAGGCCGATCTCCAGGTCGAGGCGGACCGGCTGCGGCACTTTGCGTTCCCACTCGTATACGCCGATAATCAGTTCGAGGCGAAAATCCCGCAAATACAAAATATCCATCGAAGCATCCGCGGCGGCGCCCGCCCGGAGTCCCGGCCAAAACCCGCCATTCTACTGACTTATGAGCACCCTGTTGCTGATCGTTGCCGCCTACCTTCTTGGCTCGCTGTCGTTCGCCGTCATCGTCAGCCGCGCCATGGGCCTGCCGGATCCGCGCAGCTTCGGCTCGGGCAACCCCGGCGCCACCAACGTGCTGCGCACCGGACGCAAGACGGCGGCGGCACTGACGCTGCTCGGCGATGCGCTGAAGGGCTGGGCCGCCGTCGTCCTGGCACGCCTGCTCGCGCCCGCCGCCGGCCTCGGCGAGGACGTCGTGCTGTCGTGCGCACTCGCGGCATTCCTCGGCCACCTCTATCCGGTATTCTTCCGTTTCCAGGGTGGCAAGGGCGTGGCCACCGCGCTCGGGGTGCTGGTCGGCATCGATCCCTGGCTGGGCGCGGCGTGCCTCGCCACCTGGCTTGCGGTCGCGCGGGCGTTTCGCATCTCCTCGCTCGCGGCGCTGGCGTCCGCCGTCGTCGCCCCGCTCTGCGCGGGCCTGCTGACGGGCTGGGGGCATACCACATGGACGGTGCTGGCGATCGCGCTGCTGCTGGTCTATCGTCACAGGAGCAACCTCGTCAAGCTGGTTGCCGGCCGGGAAGCGCGGATCGGCGCGCGCAAGTAGGATCGTCCCACACGCATGGCGCTATTCGACAAGACCATCACCCACGCCAAGGAAAGCCTCGCCGAGGTGTCGCGCGAGGCGATCGACCATGCCGGCCAGCGCCTGTCCGACGTGGTCAAGGACGGCGTCGCGCAGGCGGGCACGGAACTGAAGGACGTGATCTGGCAGGCGAGCCAGGAAATCGACGCCAAGCTCGACAAGATTTCCGATGAACTGCACGAGCAGCGCCAGTTCACCAAGGAAGACGTGCGCGAACTGGTCGATTACGCGGGCGAACGGCTCGGCGCGCTGATGGACGAGCGCATCGTCCGCGCCAAGAGCGAGATTTCCGTGCTGGTGCAGGAAAAGGTCGAGTACTTCAAGGGCGAGATCGACGGTTTCTTCATCGAGCGCCAGCGCGACCTGGCGCGCGAGCGGCGACGGCTGTTCTTCAACGTCGCCGTCGCCATACTCGCCTCACTGTCGCTCGGCTTCGTGTCCTGGCTGTACCACCAGTACCTCGGTGGCGGGCTCGACGTGTTCTCGGCGTTCCGCATCATCTTCGCCTCGCTCGCCGGCGGCTATGCCGCCTACCTCGCCGTGAAACTGCTGCGCCACTGGCTGGCGATGTCCGAGCACAGGAAGGACACCCTGTTCCTGGTCAGCCGCTACTGGGGGGTGCTGCGCCCGGAAAGCGTCTTCGGCACCGTGGTGCTCGTATGCCTGATGGCGGCACTGGTCGGCTTCCTGCTGTTTCCCGAGCAGATCGCCCAACTCACCGGCAGCGAGAAATGGCTGCGAATGCTGCACGAGGCGTTTCCGATGCTGCCGCACTAGCGCCGTCCACGCCTCACCCGTCAACCGCCGCCAGCGTCGCCAGATCCCAGCGCGGGCGCACCGGGAATCCCATGTCGTCCGCCTCGCTGCCCGCCGCCAGCCGCTGTGCACCGGCGAAGGCGATCATCGCGCCGTTGTCGGTGCAGAACTCCAGGCGTGGATAGAACACCTCGATGCCGCGCCGCGCGGCTTCCCCCGTAAGCCGCTCGCGCAGGTGCGCGTTGGCCCCCACTCCGCCCGCCACCACCAGCCGGCGTACTTCGGCATGCGCGCACGCGGCGAGGCTCTTGGTCACCAGCACCTCGACCGCCGCCGCCTGGAACGCCGCGGCGATGTCCGCCGCAGCCTCCGGACCGGCCTTTTTCACCAGCGTCAGCACCGCCGTCTTCAGTCCCGAAAAACTGAAATCGAAGTCGCCCGAATTGAGCATCGGCCGCGGCAGGCTGAAGCGGGCGGGATCACCGGTCGCCGCCAGCCTCGCCAGCGCCGGCCCGCCGGGATAGCCCAGCCCCAGCAATTGCGCGGTCTTGTCGAACGCCTCCCCCGCCGCGTCGTCGAGCGTCTCGCCGAGCAGCGCGTAGCGCCCCACGCCCGCGACCCGCATCAGCTGCGTGTGCCCCCCCGACACCAGCAGGGCGACGAAAGGGAATGCAGGCGGCGTGTCGGAAATCAGCGGCGACAGCAGGTGCCCCTCGAGATGGTGCACGCCGACCGCGGGAATGCCCAGCGCATAGGCCAGCGCCCGCGCCATGCCGGCCCCCACCAGCAGCGCACCGGCGAGCCCCGGGCCCTGCGTGTAGGCGATGCCGTCCAGGTCCGCAAGCGTGCGACCACCGTCGGCCAGCACCTTGCGCGTCAGGGGCAGCACACGGCGGATGTGGTCGCGCGAGGCGAGCTCGGGGACCACGCCGCCATATTCGCTGTGCATCGCCACCTGCGAATGCAGCGCGTGCGCGACGAGGCCGTGCGCGGTATCGTAGAGCGCGACACCGGTTTCATCGCAGGAGGATTCGACGCCGAGGACCAGCATGAGCGTGCCCCGCACGGGGGGCTGGAAAAAAAAAAGCGGGCTTGCTATTATTCTAGTTTTTCCCGTTCTCAGGAAGCTTCTTTCATGCCTCACGTCAAAGTCAAGGAAAACGAGCCGTTCGACGTCGCCCTGCGCCGTTTCAAGCGCTCCATCGAGAAAGTCGGGCTGTTGACCGAACTGCGCGCCCGCGAGTTCTACGAAAAGCCCACTGCCGAGCGCAAGCGCAAGCTCGCCGCCGCGGTCAAGCGCCAGAGCAAGCGCCTGCGCAGCCAGCAACTGCCGCCCAAGATGTACTGATTCCGCTCTTGCGGAATCCCTCGTCGTGTCGCTCAAGCTCCGCATCACCGAGGACATGAAGGCCGCCATGCGCGGCCGCACCGGTCCCGACGAGGCGCAACGCGCCCGGGAGTCCGTGCGCCTCGGCACCATCCGCCTGCTGCTCGCGGCGATCAAGCAGAAGGAAGTCGACGAGCGCGTCGAACTCGACGACGCGGCGGTAGGCGCCGTCGTCGAGAAGCTCATCAAGCAGCGCAAGGATTCGATCACCCAGTTCCGCACCGCCGGCCGCGACGACCTGGTCGCCGCCGAACAGGCCGAACTGGCCGTCCTGCAGGTCTATCTGCCCGAACAGCTCGCCCCCGCCGAAGTCGAAGCCGCCGTGGCCGCCGCGATCGCGGAAACCGGCGCCACGAGCGCGAAGGACATGGGCAGGGTGATGGGCCTCCTGAAACCCCGCCTCGCCGGCCGCGCCGACATGGGCCAGGTATCCACCCTCATCAAGAACCGCCTCGCAGGCTGATTCGCGGGTGGTCGTCCGCGTGTCTATGATGCGGTCATGATCCCGCGCGATTTCATCGACACCCTGCTCGCCCGCGTCGACATCGTCGACGTCATCGACCGCCGCGTACCGCTGAAGAAGGCCGGACAGAACTACCAGGCCTGCTGCCCCTTCCACAACGAAAAAACCCCCTCCTTCACGGTCAGCCCGACCAAGCAGTTCTACCATTGCTTCGGTTGCGGCGCGCACGGCACCGCGCTCGGTTTCCTGATGGAATACGAGCACATGGGCTTCCCCGATGCCGTCGCCGCCCTGGCGCAGGACGTCGGCCTGGCGGTACCCGAATCGGCACCCGGAGCGGAACGGCCAAGACCGCCTCCCGCGCTGTGGGACGCCCTCGGCCGCGCCGCGCAGTTCTACAGGCAGCAGTTGAAGCAGTCGCCGCGCGCGATCGAGTACCTGAAGCAGCGCGGCCTTACCGGCACCATCGCCGCACGCTACGGCATCGGCTACGCGCCCGACGGTTCGCCGCTGAAACAGCTGTTCGAGGACTACACGGCCGATGCGCTGGCGGCCAGCGGCCTGGTCATCGACGGCGAGCGCGGCCGCTACGACCGCTTCCGCGATCGCATCATGTTCCCCATCCGCAACGCCAAGGGGCAGACCGTCGGCTTCGGCGGACGCGTGCTCGGCGACGGCGAGCCGAAGTATCTCAATTCGCCCGAAACACCCCTGTTTCACAAGGGTTCAGAAGTCTACGGCCTGTTCGAGGCGCGCGCCGCGATCAAGGCGGCCGGATGCGTCGTCGTCGTCGAAGGCTACATGGACGTGGTGGCGCTCGCCCAGCGCGGCGTGGAATTCACCGTCGCCACCCTGGGCACCGCCACGACCCCCATGCACGCGCGCACCCTGCTGCGTCACAGCGACCGCCTGGTCTACGCCTTCGACGGCGACGCCGCCGGCCGCAAGGCGGCCTGGCGCGCACTGGAAAACACCCTCGAAGCGCTGCAGGACGGCAAGGAAGCGAGCTTCCTTTTTCTGCCGCAAGGCGAGGATCCCGACAGCTACATCCGCCGCCACGGCCGCGACGCCTTCCTGCGCCTGCTCGACACCGACACCCTGCCGCTGTCGGCCTTTCTCGTGCGCGAACTGGCCCGCGAGCGCCGCCTCGACACCGAGGAAGGGCGCGCCGCGCTGCTCCAGGCGGCACGTCCCCTGCTGGCGAAAATCGCCGCGCCGCTGCTCGCCGGACTCATCCAGCGCAGTCTCGCCGAACTCGCTCGCGTCACACCGGACGAACTCCACCAACTGGGCGTGCAAGTGCATTTACCCAGATCCCGGCGCCCCGCCCCGCCCCCGGCACGCCGGCCGGCGCCGTCACGGCTGCGCGGCATGGCACGCATCCTGCTCATGAATCCGCAGCGCGCATGCGAGATCGACCGGCGCTGGCTCGACGCCCGGGACCCCTTGAGCGGACCGATGGGCGAATTGACGGAATGGCTGCAAGGCATCGGTCCGCTCGGCCTGCCGGCGCTCGCCGAGGCGGCGCGCGGCAGCACGCTGGAGACGCTGGTCGACGAATTGACGACCGACCTGCTCGACAAGGATGACAGCTGGGACTGGACCGCGGAGTTCGATGGCGCCGTCAGGCAATTGCGCGACGACTGGCGGCGCCGGCGGCTGCAGGAGCTGGCGGCACGTCCGCTCGCCAGCCTGGGACCCGACGAGCGGCAGGAACTGACTGAACTGGCCCGACTCTAGACTGTCAGAAAATACGAGACAAAGCCGCCCGATACGGTATAATTTCTCGTTTTTTTACGTTTTTTCCGTCGCCTTCCCGGGCGGCGTTCCAAACGGAGACCAAGCCTGTGGCAGTACGTGGACGAAAACCCGGCGGCAACGCCAAGAAATCCGAGGTGCTGATTCCGACCAAAGAGCTGACGCCGGTGGAAGCCGAAGCGCGCCGCACTCAGCTCAAGAATCTGATCATCCTGGGCAAGGAACGGGGATTCCTGACCTACGCGGAGATCAACGATCACCTGCCCGACGAGGTGCTGGACGCCGACCAGATCGAAGGCGTCATCAGCATGATCAACGACATGGGCATCCAGGTCTACGACGAGGCGCCCGACGCCGAGACCTTGCTGATGCAGGAAGCGGCACCTGCCGTCGCCGACGAGGACGTCGTCGCGGAAGCCGAGCAGGCGCTCACTACCGTCGATTCCGAATTCGGCCGCACCACCGACCCGGTGCGCATGTACATGCGCGAAATGGGCTCGGTCGACCTGCTCACCCGCGAGGGCGAGATCGAGATCGCCAAGCGCATCGAGGAAGGCCTGCGCCACATGGTGCAGGCAATCTCGTCATGTCCGCTGACGATTCAGCAGATCCTCGACATGGCGGCCCAGGTCGAGAAGGACGAATTGCGCATCGACGAGCTGGTCGACGGCTTCGTCGAGGTGGAAGCCGAGGCGGCAAGCGCCGAGGAGGACGAGAAAGCCGAAGCCGCCAGCGAGGACGACGAGGAAGAGGATTCCTCCGCCGTTGCCGCCGCCAACCTGGCGCAATTGAAGATCGACGCGCTTGCCCAGTTCGACCACATCCGCAAGGCCTACAAGAAAGCGCAGGCCGCGCTGCCCAAGCACGGTTTCGGCAGCCCACAGCATGCCAAGGCACAGAACGAAGTCACCGAGCTGCTGATGGCGTTTCGCTTCTCGGTGCGCCAGGTCGACAACCTGTGCGAACAGATCCGCAGCGCGGTCGAGGAAGTCCGCTCGCATGAACGCAGGATCATGGACTTCTGCGTGACCCGTGCCGGCATGCCGCGCACCCACTTCATCCGCAGTTTTCCCGGCAACGAAACCAATGCCGCCTGGCTGGACAAGGAGCTTGCCGCCAAGAAGGCCTACTGCTCCACGCTCGCCAGGGTGCAATACGAGGTCAAGGCGCACCAGGAAGCGCTCGCTGCGATGGAGCAGCGCATCGGCCTGCCGATCAAGAGCCTCAAGGACATCAACAAGCGGATGTCCACCGGCGAGGCCAAGGCGCGCCGCGCCAAGCGCGAGATGATCGAGGCCAACCTGCGCCTGGTGATCTCCATCGCGAAGAAATACACCAACCGCGGCCTGCAGTTTCTCGACCTCATCCAGGAAGGCAACATCGGTCTGATGAAGGCCGTGGACAAATTCGAATACCGCCGCGGCTACAAGTTCTCGACCTATGCGACGTGGTGGATCCGCCAGGCCATCACCCGCTCCATCGCCGACCAGGCGCGCACCATCCGCATTCCGGTGCACATGATCGAAACCATCAACAAGATGAATCGCATCAGCCGCCAGATCCTGCAGGAAACCGGACAGGAACCCGACCCGGCGACGCTGGCGGTCAAGATGGACATGCCCGAGGACAAGATCCGCAAGATCATGAAAATCGCCAAGGAGCCGATCTCCATGGAAACGCCGATCGGCGACGACGAGGATTCCCACCTGGGCGACTTCATCGAGGATGCGACCACCCTCTCCCCGGACGATTCGGCCATCTACGCCAACCTGCGCGACGCCACCCGCGAGGTGCTCGACAGCCTGACCTCACGCGAAGCCAAGGTGCTGCGCATGCGCTTCGGCATCGAAATGAACACCGACCACACGCTCGAGGAGGTCGGCAAGCAGTTCGACGTCACGCGCGAGCGCATCCGCCAGATCGAAGCCAAGGCCCTGCGCAAGCTGCGCCACCCCACGCGCTCCGAAAAGCTGAAGAGCTTCGTCGGCGGCAGCGAATAAGTCACGGCAAGCGCCCGGATGCATCGCTTTCGGGCCTGTAGCTCAGCTGGTTAGAGCAGGGGACTCATAATCGATTGATCGAGACTTGGTGGCACTGATAGAATATAGCTTCAAAACCACCTCTCATGAGGCGGGAGAAAAGAAAAAGGGCCTATAGCTCAGTTGGTTAGAGCACCCGACTCATAATCGGATGGTCGCTGGTTCAAGTCCAGCTGGGCCCACCAAACACCACAAGATTGCTGTAAAGGTACAATTTCGGTACAGTGCTGAATCAAAAGGACTGTACCGAGACACCCTATGGCAACCCTGGTCAAGACCCCTTCCGGCACTTGGAAGGCCGTCATCCGCAAGAGCGGCTTCCCAACAGCAACCAAGACCTTCCGCACCAAACGGGACGCGGAAGACTGGGCGCGTCGCACCGAGGACGAGATGGTGCGTGGCGTCTATATCCAGCGCGCACCCGCCGAACGCATGACTGTTGCCGACGCGCTCAAGCGCTACTTGGCCGAAGTCTCCCCGACCAAGCGGCCTACCTCTGCCATGAGCGATAACCGGCATTCCAAACCGCTGATTCAGCAACTCGGCAAATACTCCCTCGCCGCCCTGACTCCAGAAATGATCGCCACCTATCGCGACGACCGCTTGGCCGGCCTGGACAGGAAAGACGCCAAAGGAAAGCCAGCCCCACAGCCACGCTCACCGAACACTGTGCGCCTCGACCTGGCATTGCTTGGCCATATGTTCAATACCGCCATGAAGGAATGGGGCCTTGGGCTGACCTACAACCCGGTACAGAGCATCCGACGCCCCACGCTGCCGCCAGGACGTGAACGACGTTTGAGCATCGAGGAAGAAGAGCGGCTGATGGCCGCCGTGGACGCCCACAGCAACCCCATGCTGGGCTGGATCGTGCGCATCGCTCTGGAGACCGGTATGCGCTCGTCGGAGATCACCACCCTGAGGCGCAGCCAGGTCGATGCTAAGCGACGCATCGTGCGGCTGCTGGAAACCAAGAACACGCTTCCCCGCACTGTGCCACTAACCAGTACCGCAGCGGATACCTTCCTTCAGGCACTGGGCAATCCGATTCGCCCCATCGATACCGATCTGATCTTTTTCGGTGAACCTGGCAAGGATGGCCAGCGTCGGCCCTACAATTTCAACAAGGTCTGGCTGAACATCAAGGAGAGCGTGGGACTGAAAGACCTGCGCTTTCACGACCTGCGCCACGAAGCGGTGAGCCGTCTTGTCGAGGGCGGTCTGAGCGACCAGCAGGTGGCCGCCGTCAGCGGACACAAATCCATGCAGATGCTGCGGCGCTACACCCACCTGCGGGCCGAGGATTTGGTGGACGAACTGGATGCCATTTCAACCCGCCGGAGCAGCAAACGGCGGAGCCCTCATAAAGGCGCTTGAAAGCCCGGCAGCATTTCAATACGACGTGCCGATACAGGCATGTGGTACTGTATGTTCTAGTAGCGTACAACATACAACATCGACCAATGAGGATCAGTTCAGATGTATAAATCCAGACTTGATCTGACAAACACTGTCAGGCAGGAAACGACCCAAAGCGGTCTTCTGCACTCTTGGGATACCTGCCCCAAAGCGGACACCCAATTTGTTACAATTGCGGCGAACCTGTCGAGGTCGCCAATGCAGCGTTTGCGGCTGTCCCGGGCTGACTGGTTTGGGTAAACTCCGGGGTTTCACCGACTCTTTTTTTCAAGGCAAAATCTAGCGCAAAGACGACACTGTCGAATCAACTGCGATGCAACGCTACGAGACTATCAAGGGAACGTAGTCGAATAGGAAGCACTGAATGCGCTACACGGCGATTGACTTATTTTCGGGCTGCGGCGGCCTCACACAGGGGCTCAAGGATGCAGGATATCGGGTACTAGCAGCTGTAGAGATTGATAGGAAGGCGTGTGAAACGTATCGTGCCAACCATCAGAACGTCGAGCTCCTATCTGAGGACATTCGGCAAGTAAGCGCAGCGAAATTGTTGCGGAGTTCAGGGCTAAAAAAGGGCCAACTTGATCTGTTGGCTGGTTGCCCGCCATGTCAGGGGTTCTCCACTCTTCGGGCTCGAAATGGACAGGCTGCGGCAGCCGATCCTCGGAATGATCTTGTCGATGAGTTCGCTCGACTAGCACTTGCCCTGCGCCCCAAGATGATCATGATGGAGAACGTGCCAGCGCTGGCGAGATATGAAAAATTCCTCGACTTCGTAGAACGTTTGTCTGCAGCTGGGTACGAGGTCATTAGCAAAGTGCTCGACGTGAGCGACTTTGGAGTTCCTCAGAGACGAAAGCGCCTGATTCTCTCCGCCAGCAGAGTGGGGCAACCGCGTCTGGCAACAGAGTCAGCTACCCGTACAACCGTTAGAGAAGCGATCGGCGACTTGCTGCCTGCAGGCAAGAGCGGTGACCCGCTACACGACTTCCCTACCAATCGCCGTTCGGCGCGGGTTCAGGCCATGATCGAGGCGATCCCAAAGAACGGTGGAAGCCGGCACAGCCTGCCGGACCCTCTGAAACTGCGGTGTCACGGGAGGACATCTGGCTTCAATGACGTATATGGACGCATGCAGTGGGAGGATGTATCCCCCACCATCACCAGCGGGTGCAGCAACCCATCTAAAGGCCGCTTTATTCACCCGGACGCAGACCGGCCGATCACATTACGGGAGGCGGCCCTTCTGCAAAGCTTCCCCTCGAACTACCGTTTCGTGGTGTCTCACGGTAAGGAAGCGATTGCGCTGATGATAGGAAATGCACTGCCGCCTAGGTTCATCGCGGCGCACGGCCGTGCCATGGCTCAAGGGCTCTCAAAGTGACGCCCATCCAAACCCTTGTGGACTCTATCCGTAAGGAGTTCAAGAAAGGAGAGTTCGACAAGTTCATTCATGACGTGACGTTTCCGAAATTCAAGAGCTTTGCTCCCGGTGCGAAGATCGAATTTAGATTTCCAATCACCGTTTTGGTCGGTCCCAATGGTGGCGGGAAGAGTTCTCTGCTCCACGCGGCCTGGGGAATGCCACTTAAGCATAGCACTTCCCGCTTCTGGTTTTCGACCCCGGTGGATCCGATTGACAACAAACCGGGAAACCAAAACCGCTATTGGTACTCTCACTACATTAAGAGCATCCGGCAGACGGTTGAGTCTCGGAAGATATCTGGCAACAAGCGCCACGGTTATTGGGAACCATCCAGACCTGCGCAAAGGGAAGGCATGCAAGGAATGCCTACGAAGACTACTGCCTTCGAGCCGTTCATGAGTCCTACGGGAGATCGCTGGTCACCTGTCGAGCGTACATCTCATTACTTCAATGCGAAGGAGCAGTCCAGTGCCTTTGATCGATTCTTCACATCGGTACCGTTTGGCTCATTGGAGGACCGCCAAGACTACTTCATCAAGTATTCGAGGAAGTTAAAGGAAGTCATCGACAACGACTTGAAATCGAGTCCGTATTACAACGTTGAACGCGTTGCAGACAACATGCTTCTCACTGCTTCTCAGTTAGCGGCCGTCAACAAGATTCTGCAGAAGAGTTACAAATCCGCGCGCTATATCCGCCACAAGTTCTACGACAAGCTTGTCTACTCGCCCAGCGTTTTGTTTGAGACCGATGCAAGAAACTACTCTGAATGCTTTGCGGGCAGTGGTGAGCTAGCGGTCGTTAACTACGTGCTGGCGCTCGAAAATCTGAACCGGTACGATCTCTTGCTGCTCGACGAACCTGAGACATCACTTCATCCAGGAGCGCAACACAGGCTTATCGAGCACCTACTTGAGATCGTGAAGGGGAAATTTATCCAAGTTATCATCTCGACCCACTCTCCCACCTTCGTTGAGTTGTTGCCTCCAGAGGCACTTGTCGTGCTTGAAGAGACGACGGAAGGCGTGGCTCCGCGAGCAGGGCCAACTAAGGCGTCAGCCTTCGAGCGCCTAGGCGCGATCGATAAGAACAAGATCACTATCCTCACGGAAGACAAGCTTTTGGAAGCGCTGACCAGTCGAGCCATTCGAGCCAACTGGGGGAAGTCGATGCGAGATAGGGTCAGCGTAGTAGCAGCGGATGTCGGTGCTTCTGAGATGCTATCGAACCAAGCGCGGGCGCACTTGCAGGCAAATTCGGATGTGATCATGGTTCTGGATGGAGATCAAAAGCCGATCCAAACGATTTTTAACCAAGATCCTTCTGAGATGACCGAAAAGGAAAAGAAAGCTGCTATTAAAAGGCTCAAAGAACTTAATGTGGGGATGGTTGGCTCGGATGCAGTCTCCGATGCAAGGGTAGTTCAGCACTTCGAGCAATGGATGCGATGGTGCCGAGGTCACGTTATCCTCATAGATAAAGTCTGCGCTGAACATGTGTTTCTAGAGCTTGTTGAACCAAATCATTCGCTATTGAGCGTGCCTTCGGCAACAAACTCTCAGTTCAAGGACGCAGTTAAGTCACACTTGCGCAATGGTGGCGGGAAGAGCAACGCTGAGGCTCAATACTCTGTATTTGAATATTTGCTGAACAATGTTCCCAAGGACTGTCCTGTCTCAATCTTTTTGAAGGATTTTTCTGATCGCCTCAGGAATAGGGTGGAGCAGATGATAGAAGCTATGCAAGCTTGATGCCCTTGACATTTGCGTTTGACTTCGAGCATCGAGTGACCGGTATCGGCGCAACCAGTCGGCATGTCGCCAAATTTGAAGGCAGCACCCTGCCTCAAGCCGAATTTTCGATTCGGCACACTGCCCTAAAGTGGACTTTGGCGAATGCCAGCAAATGGCCGAAAGCGGCTGTTATTAGCTCTATTCAGACCAAAATTTTAGCGGCTAAAATCCCCGTCGCTCCTCTTGGCGTCCCAACGACTGGGATTGAGGCAGGAATCAATGCCAAGAATCACCCTGGCTGCGATCCGTAATCACCTCCCTGCCAAAACCTTCCCCACATCCACCAAGCAGACCACTGCGCATCTGCAACTTGCGCGCATGCGCCAACTGACACTGCCGTGCGAACTCTTCATCATCGATCATCCATGCTGCCCAATAGATGGGCTCTGCATTCAACGCCGACGCTGCGCCAAATTGCGAAGCGATCCACTTACGCATAGGTTCGATCAGGCCGTACTGCTCCAGCAAACCTCGTGATCCCGGCAAAGCCATCGTACCTTCCAGAAGCACACGCATAGCCATCGGATTGCTGTCGCCGAGCACACCCCAAGCTCGAAACACTCGCAACGCAGCAGCAAAAACCTTCAGATCAGTAGTAACGCCATCCTCGCGCACCGCCGAATCACGAAAAGCGATGATGCGGGCGAGAATCGCATCCTCAAAAAACCACTCATTCACCACTGCCGACGGCCACTCTCCAGCCGGCATCAATTTATCGGCCATACGGAAGTCGTCAGGCAAAAGGCGTCCCCACAAGGCATCCCACAAAGCAACCCGGAGCGGCCCCGTTTGATAGACCTCACGGGCTGCGCGAAATACCGCATCGTCGGTATTAAGCACATCCTCGCCGGGAGAAATCTGCCCACGGCGATAACGATAAATCGTTGCCTGATCAATATCGCCCTGTGCAAACCGCTCCGCCATATCTGCAGGGCATTTATTACCTGCCAGGAAGTGATACCAGGCGATGGTCTTCATTGTTTCACTTTCATGGCGAGGCGGACGGCCACGGGAACGAGCCGGATTCTTGTTTTTTTGCGTGTAATTCGCCATTTCCTCGCCTGTATTCATAATCTTTCCTTTCATCTAATGGTGGCTACCGAAGTCCTGCGAACAATGGTGATGCAGGGCGTATTAACTAGGAGCCAACCGATGACTACCGAAGAACAACTACTTGATCGCTATGGACCACTGCTCTCTTTGATCGAGCTTTCCGAATTGCTTAAACGTAGCCCAGATGGTCTGCGTATTGCCTTGCGAAGTCAAACCGATTTTGCATTGAAATGGAATTCGGCAAAACGCAAAGTTGGTCGCCGCGTTTATTTTCGCGCAAGCGATGTCGCCGAACTGATCGACGAATCCTGAGCCCTGCACCGTGGATGATACCGTCATTATCCGCCGCCGGGTGCGCTCCAATTTCACGACGTTGCCCAACGAGCTGATCCGCGACCCTCGAATTTCCTGGAAGGCTCTGGGCATCCTGGTGTTCGTCCTTTCTCTTCCCGACAACTTCCGACTTCGTCTATCCCATCTTTCCAAACAAAAGACTTCCGGTCGCGACGCCACGCGCACCGGCATCAAGGAGCTGCAAGTGGCTGGGTATCTACGCATATATCGGGAACGCGGGGAACGGGGCAAGTTTAGCCATACAACCTGGCTGGTTAGCGACCAGCCTGAATTCTTTTCATTACTTGCTGGTTCACCACGTTCGGATTTTCCAACTACGGTAAATCCGACTTCGGATAAGCCGTATTCGGAAAACCCGACGCTAATAAGTACTAAGAGCAAGAAGAACTGAGATTAACAAAGACCGAGATCAATAAACCGGCTGACGCCGAGATGTGAACGCCAAGGAGGAAATATGGAACGCGTTGAAAAAACCAAGATAGAACGACAATTTATCATCGAAGTAGACAACGACACAGCATCCGCTCTTCATGAGCTGGCAGACCGCTGCACACTCGCGCATAAGCACAATGGCGGATACAGCAGTCATGGAGTATTGAACGCGCAATCGCTGTTGGAGATGCTGACTGACGATGCCGCCATGGTGATCACCCGCCCTGGAAGCTGGGAAGGGTCGAACATGGCCTTGGTACTCAGCTCACACGGCTATGAGGTCTGAGACGATGAAATCCCTCTCGGAACGCATTGCTGAGCGCGTCCGAGGTAGAGCGGCCTGCGCTCCACATTCCAATCGTGCAGTTATCCTGGCGTTGCGCACAGATATTCAACAAGCATTTGACGATGGCTGGTCGGTCCTCGCCGTCTATCAAACCCTGCATGACGAAGGACGGGTGACGTTCAGCTACCAGGCGTTCCGTCGGCATGTAAATCGGCTGTTGCTGGGCAAACCAGAAGCCAAGAAACAACGCCCTGCAACGTCAAAAAAGTCCGTTACGGTATCGCCCGAAAAGCCAATGCAAAGTTTCATCTTCAACCCCACCCCGAACAAAGAGGATTTGTTCTGATGGACGCACCGAATCGTCTATCTGAGCACCATTGTCGCGCTATTGCTGCACTTCCTGGCGTTCAACCATCGTTCAATGCGTCCAACTGCCGTGCAATCACTGTTTACCTGCTCTTTTTGCCAAAAATGCACACTGCGGTGCACACCTTTTTGCGCCAGAAACGACGGGCAATGCAGGGCAGGATGTGTGAAGTAGGCCCACCCGCAAACGGGTTGTCCTTCTTCACTGGCCCTTATTCGCACCTGACGGTGCTCAACGGGGATCCTGCTCTGCGAGGCTGTTTTCAGGCGGAGGCTCAAGGATAAATGGATAACGAAAAGGCTGTCACACGCAAGAACAGCCCGCCCATCAAGGTGTACTGCCTGCCCGAGGAGCGGGCCGAAATTGAGGCGAACGCCAAGATGGCAGGGATCAGCGTTGCACGTTACCTGCGCAACGTGGGCCAGGGCTACCAAGTTAAGGGCGTCATGGATTACGAGTACGTACGCGAGCTGGTGCGCGTGAATGGCGACCTTGGCCGGCTGGGCGGCCTGCTCAAGCTATGGCTGACAGACGACCCGCGCACGGCCCGCTTCGGTGACGCCACGATCCTTGCCCTGCTGGGTCGGATTGAAGCCACCCAAGACGAAATGAGCCGATTGATGAAGTTTGTGGTGCAACCGAGGGCTGATCGCTGATCCGTGAAAATTTTAGCCGCTAAAAAATCGGAGGCCGCCAGATGATCGCCAAGCACGTACCCATGCGTTCGCTGGGCAAGTCCGACTTCGCCGGCCTGGTGAATTACGTCACCGACGCGCAGAGCAAGGATCACCGGCTGGGCCAGGTGCAAATCACGAACTGCGATGCCGTGTCGGTGCAGGACGCCATCACGGAGGTTCTGGCGACCCAGCACACGAACACGCGGGCCAAGGGCGACAAGACCTATCACCTGATCGTCAGTTTCCGCGCCGGCGAGCAGCCCAGCGCAGACACCCTGCGGGAGATAGAGGAACGCATTTGTGCCGGTCTTGGCTACAGCGAACACCAGCGTATCAGCGCCGTGCACAACGACACCGACAACCTGCATATCCACATCGCCATCAACAAGATTCACCCTGCCCGACACACCATGCACGAACCGTATTACCCACACTTGGCGCTGGCCGATCTTTGCACGAGGCTGGAGCGGGAATATGGCCTGGAGCCTGACAACCACCAGTTTCACCAGCGTGGGGCTGCATCGAGGGCGGCAGACATGGAGTGTCATGCCGGCGTGGAAAGTCTGGTGGGCTGGATCAAGCGCGAATGCCTGGAAGATATCAAGGCGGCACAGTCCTGGACGGAGCTGCACCAGGTCATGTGTGACAACGGACTGGAAATGACGCCAAGGGGGAACGGTCTGGTGATCCGTGCCGATGACGGCACGATGATCAAGCCCAGCACCCTTGCGCGAGATTTGTCCAAGCCCGCCTTGGAAAAGCGCCTGGGAGCGTTTGAAGCATCACCCAAGCAGCAGGAACAGCGACAAGCCCAGCGCAGCTATCAGAAAAACCCGATGCGGCTGCGCGTCAATACGAACGAGCTTTATGCCAGATACAAGAACGAGCAGAAGAATCTGACCGCCGTCAGAGCCGAGGCGCTGGCGGCCGCGAAGTGGCGTAAGGGTCGCGCCGTGGTCGTTGCCAAACAGAAGGCAGCAACCAAGCGGGCGGCTATCAGGCTGGTCGGTGGCGGGTATGTGGTCAAAAAGCTGTTGTATTCGCAAATCAGTGCGACGTTGCAGGCCGAGCTGGACGGAATACACAAGGAATACACCAAAGAGCGCGAACGGCTGTATCAGAGCCACCAGCGCCGCCAGTGGGCCGATTGGCTCAAGCAGAAGGCAACCCAGGGTGATAGCGAAGCCTTGGCCGCTTTGCGGGCCAGAGAGACTGGTCAAGGATTGAAGGGCAACACGGTTGCCGCTCATGGTGAGGCGAAGCCCGGTCATGCGCCAGTGATCGACAACATCACCAAGAAGGGCACCATCATTTACCGCGCTGGGCAAAGCACCGTGCGCGATGATGGCAATAAGCTGCAAGTTTCGATCGGGGCAGATCGGGCCGGTGTGCAGGAAGCCTTGCGCCTGGCGATCGAACGGTACGGCGACCGTATCGCGGTCAACGGCACAACAGAGTTCAAGGCGCAGGCGATCCGCGCCGCCGTCGATGGCAAGCTGTCCATCACCTTTGCTGATACGGCTCTTGAAAGCAGGCGTCAGGCGCTGCTGCAAGACAATTTCAGCGCACCGAAAAAGCCAAGAGTGGCTGGTGTTGGGAAGGTGCCGCCGCCGGTGGCCAGGACGGGACGCTTACGGGTCTTGTCTCAAATCGAAGCGTTGCAGATTGCTGGTGTGGCGGGTACCCCGTCGAAGCCAGCACCGTGGCACTCGCAGACGATCCGAGACCAAGAGGGCCGAAGAGCCAAATTGCAAGCGGAATTGAATGCCAAGAAGGAAAGGGCACAACAGCGCAAAGGAGGCGGGCGGTAGTAACCAGCACTCGGCATTCGCCAAGGCTGCGGAGCTGTATCTATAGACGATGCACTAATCACCGTAGCCGAAGCCAGCAGCGGAACAGGTAAGAATAAGAAGATTATTGTTCTTACTGTCGCCTTTCCATCTTGGCAAAACTGCGGGGGGGGGGGCGGCCAAATAACCACCGCCGCAGCCACTGTGGTTAATTACTTCACCACTTCCATCAGCTTGCCGAAGCTGTCCACCACATCGTACTTGACGTTCTCCGGGGCGAAGCGGTGGTTCATCTCGTCGAAGAACTTACGGGCGCACTTGATCTTGGTTTTTTCGATCTCGCGCAGATTCATCGACGACATCGAGCCTTTGGTTTCCGCCACGAAATAGATGTGCTTGACCGTCCCTTCCTTGAAGCTGATCGCCCAGTCCGGGTTGTAGTCGCCCACGGGCGTGGGAATCAGGAAGCCGCGCGGCAGTTTGGCGTAGACCACTACTTCGCTGCTGGTGTCCAGCTCTTTCACGAAGTTGCGCTCGATGTTGGAGTCGGTCAGCACGTAGTCGTAGATATGTCGTTGCAGCTTGTCCCCGGCCTTGCTGAAGTCCTGTTTGGTCTGCCCGGCGGTGAAGATGTCGAGGTCGAACTTGTCCTCGACCGGGTCGTAGGCCAGATGCTCGATGATGACCGTCGCCTTCTGTTCGTTGATGAGTCGTGTGGCCTCGGCGATGAAGCTCTCCGGATTGGTCTTGAACTGCGCAAAGACCGCGACGTTGATGCCCTTGAGGATTTCCGCCACCGTCCGGCGTGTCAGTTGCGTACCTTCGGCCAGCTTGCCGATCAGGTCGTACTTGACCGCAGAATGGATCGAGTTGCGGTTGGTTTCGGTTTCCGTGGCCTTCAACTCGAAGGCGCTGCCGCCCTTGATGCCGTCGTAGGTGACGGCGGAAGCCTGCTCGCCGTGCTGGATGGTGTATTGCAGTGGAATCACGCGCAGGGCCGCATCCAGTTCCTTCACCGCTTTCTGCACCAGTTCGTCCGCGTCGAAGTCGACGCTGTAGGCCGCCTTGCGGTTGATGCGCTTCCATAGCGCCTTGAACTCCTGCTTGTCGAAGTTGGCGTTGAGCGGGTTTTTCTTCGGGCGACGGTCGTCGCCGATGTCAGGCAACTGGCTGGCACTGAACACGCTGTCGATGAGCCGGAACACCTGCTCGGCGTGCGGCGCAAGTTCCGGCGGCAAATCGGCCAGTGTTTCCGCCTTCCTGGCCTCGTGATACGCCGCTGCAATCCGATCCTCGTCGTCCGTGTAGTCGTTTTTGACCAGATAGCGATAGATTTGCTTCGCCAGTTGCGGCGTGATCGACACGTCACCAGTCGCCGTTTTCAGTATCTTGCCGATAAAGTATTCCTCGTTTGCCATCTTTGGCCGGGCTGACAGGGAATCGCTGATGTCCTTTTGCAGCGCAGCTACGAAATCCTTGTAGCTCTCGCTGGCCACCACCGTCAGCACGTTCACATCGTGCACGATAGCCGGGTGATCCATGCGGTCACCATGTTGATTGACCGACAGCCGCAGGCCGCGTCCAACTTCTTGCCGCCGTGAAATGGTGCTGTCGCTGTGCTTGAGCGCGCAGATGACAAACACGTTCGGGTTGTCCCAGCCTTCGCGCAGGGCCGAGTGCGAAAAGATGAAGCGCACCGGCTCAGCCAGCGACAGCAGGCGTTCCTTGTCCTTCAGGATCAGATCATAGGCATCCACATCGTCGGATAGTCCTTTGTTCTCACCAGTCTTTGTGATGCTCGGATCGACGTCGCGCTTGGTTTTCTTGTCGATGGAGAAGTAGCCGCTGTGGGTCTTATCCGCTGCGATGCCTTTCAGGTATTTGACGTAGGCTGTTTCGTCCAGATCGAGAATCTCGTTCAGGTACTGCGTGTACTCCTCTTCAAAGATGCGAGCGTATTCGCCTTTTTCGTCCGCCTGCGCGTAATCGCGGTACTTGGCCACCTCGTCGATGAAGAACAGTGTCAATACCTTCACGCCTTGCTGGAACAGCGCCTGCTCCTTGTCGAAATGCGCCTTGATGGCCTCACGAATCTGGATGCGGCGTAGCGCCGCCTCGGTCACGTCGCCGGTGGCGTCGCCCACCGTCAGCTCCACGCCATTGGTAAAGCTCAGGGTGTCAGTGTTGGCGTTGATGTCCGAGACGACAAAGCCATCGCGGTATTGATCCAGCTCGTTGGATAGGTCAAACAGGTTGTCGCCTTTGCCTAATTTGCGAACGACGCGCTTGATGTTGCCACCCTTCAGCTTCTGCTCGAACTCGACGCGTGCTTCCGGCGGCTTCTGGCTGGAAATCTCGATGGATTGCAGATACAGATAGCCAGCCGTACCCGCCAGTCCCTTCACCGCGATGCCGCGCACGGCGATCTTCTTTACCAGCTTCTGGTTGTAGGCGTCCAGCGCATCCAGCCGGTGAATCTTGTTGTGAGTGGTTTTGTGGGTGGCCGAGTAGCGCAGCACCGCCAGCGGCTTGAAGTTGACCAGCGAATCCAGTGTCTTGCCGCCTTCCATTTTCTGCGGCTCGTCCAGAATCAGGATCGGTCGGTTGGCACTGATGACATCAATGGGCCTGCGCGATTGGAAATCGTCCAGCTCCTCGTAAATGCGCCGGTTGTCCTTGCCGGTGGCATTGAACGCCTGCACGTTGATCACCATCACGTTGATGCCCGCGTCCGACGAGAAGCTCTCCAGATGGTGCAGTTGCTTGGAGTTGTAGATGAAGAAGCGCGCCTTCTTCTGGTACGTCTCTAGAAAATGCTCGGCGGTGATGTCGAGCGACTTGGCCGCGCCCTCGCGGATGGCGATGCTGGGCACCACGACAATGAACTTGCTCCAGCCATACAGCTTGTTCAGCTCAAAAATGGTCTTGATGTAGCAGTAGGTCTTGCCCGTGCCGGTTTCCATCTCGATGTCGAGATTGACCTTGGCCACCTTGGTCTTGACCAGCGCACCCGACAGCGGCAGGTTCTGCGCCCGCTGCACGGCGTGGATGTTGTCCAGCAAGGCCAACTCCGACAGGCTGATGTCCGCATTGCGGAAAGCCGCCTCCTGCTCTGTTGCTGCCTCTGGCGCGGCCTCCAGCGCCAATGCCCCTTGTGGGTTGGCCGGTGCCGCCTTGCGTGTGCCAGGGTCAAGGCGATAGCGAATGCCGCCGTGCTGCGGCACCTGCCCCTTGAAGCAATCCACCACCGCCTGTACGGCGGCGGTCTGGTAGGCCTGTGTCTTGAACTTCAGTTTCATTCTTCCCCGGCCTCCCGCAAGGTTTGTTCAATTTCACGCTGTAGTTCTTCGCGGTCTGGCAGGTAGAGCTGGTACTTCTGCACGAAAAGCTGGCTGTTCATCTGGTAGGTGGCGTACTCCACCAACAGCTCGTCTTTATGGCGGCTCAAGATAATGCCGATAGGTGGGTTGTCATCCGGCTGGTTTTCTTCCTTGGCAAAATAGCCCAGGTAAAGATTCATCTGCCCGATGTCGTGATGCTGCACATTGCCCAGCTTCAAATCAATCAGCACGAAGCAGCGCAAGATACGGTGATAGAAAACCAAATCCACCCGGTAATGGGTGCCGCCCAAGGTGATGCGGTACTGCCGACCGACAAAAGTGAAGCCTTTACCCAATTCCAGCAAAAATTGCTGCAAGTGCTGACTAAGTGCCGTTTCCAGCTGCGTTTCGGACACCAACCCAGTCTCAGAAATCTTCAGAAACTCAAACACATAAGGCTCACGCAGCACGTCTTCCGGCTGTGCAACGACCTGACCTTGCCGTGCCAGTTGCAGAATGCCCGCTTTATCCTTGCTGGCCGCCAGGCGAAGAAACAAGGCAGAAGCCTTTTGCCGCTTCAGCTCTGACACCGACCAGCGTTCAGCAATGGCTTGTTGCTCGTAGAACCCCCGCTCCAGCGGGTCATCCAGCATCAGAAGTTCCACATAGTGTGACCAGCTCAATAAGTCAGACGGCGTCTGACCTATTGGATAACGCAGGTACAACAGGCGCATGTAGATGAGGTTGCTGCGGCTGAATCCCTTGCCGTGGCGCAGGCGCAAATCGGCGGAAAGCCGTTGGATCAGCCCTGCGCCGTACTCGGCCCGGTCTTTGCCACCCTGCTCGAACTCCACAATGTGTTGCCCCACCTGCCAGTAGGTATTCACCAAATGGGTATTAACCGCTTGCAGCGCCGTAGCACGGCCTGCCGTGTAGGTGCGGGAGATGTGTTCCAGCAAGTCCTGATAGTTGCTGCCGTGCGTGAGCTTTGTCATGGGCGGCCTCAAATACTCTTCACTTCGGTGCCCGGCGAGAGCAGCTTGAAGATCTGTTCCACGTTGATCTTGACGGCGCTGTCCTTGAACCCGGCGTCGCGGAATACCACGCGCAGCGGCTGGTGTTTGGCCAGCTCTTTGACGAAGGCTTCGTCGATGCCGCCATGCGCGTCGAAGCAGGCGGCCAGCGCGTTGCCGTCCACGAAGAACACTTCAAGAGCTTTGTTATCCGCAGATTTCGCTGATTCACGCAGATTTTGTTCTTCATCTGCGTCTATCTGCGTAATCTGCGGATGAATGATCTTTTTCTCGATAGGCAGTGCCAGATCAACGCCCCAGTCCAGCATCACCTGAAACAGCAGGTCTTCCACCGTGCGGTCGGGCTTGATGTTGTCCACGAACAGATCGAGGTTGGCTTTGTTCAGCGCATCGGGGGAGTAATACACGTCGGCCATGTTGGACGTGTCGATTTTGAGGACGCGGAAGCCAAGATCGAGTTGCCGCGACGTATCGCTCTCACTCAGTTCTTTGGCTACATTGCGTATCCGTCTCTGCCCCATTTCAAAGATCGAGGCCATGCCAGGCTCAGGCTTTGGAAGCGGTTCGGCAATCTGCACACCAATGAAGCGTCGGTTGCCGCCATCCTCGGCGTTCTGCTTCAGTACGGCATGGGCCGTGGTGGCGCTGCCGCTGAAAAAATCCAGCACGATGTCACCGTCGTTCGGTTGCCCGGCGAGTTGTAGTACACGCTGCAACAGCTCCACGGGTTTAACGGAGTTCAAGACGTTTTCCGTATGCTGGAATTGCACATACTTGAGCAACGTTTTCTTTGCATCTTGCGTATGACCGACCTCTTCGTAGCGCCAGAGAGTCTGCGGTACACGTCCTTGTTTCACTTCTGCAAGGAAACGCTTGAGTCTTGGCATATTGTCGCCATTTGCCCCCCACCAGATTCGATTGTCAGCGTTAAGCTTGTCAAAGCTCTCCTTACTGAAACGCCAGTAGCTTCCCTTCGGAGGAGCATCAATGACTCGACCTGATGGACAGGTCAGCGGATAAAGCCCAGCGTCGTAGCGGTTACGAGCGGCCAAATCTCCAGAGGTCCATGGGCCGCGTGGATCGTTGTCAGGGTTCTTGTAACGGGCAAGCATTTCTTCCGTTTGAGGCAGCATCTGAGGTGTCCACGAATCGCCCTGCTTCGCATACACCAAGAGATAGTCGTGATCCTCGGAGAACCAGCGGGCACTATTTTTCGGAGCGAACACTTTCTGCCAGATGATCTGCGCGACAAAGTTCTCCTCGCCGAACACTTCGCTACATGCCTTGCGCAGATTATCGACTTCGTTGTCATCAATTGAGATGAAGATGACCCCGTCGTCTTTGAGCAAATTCCTTGCAAGCCGTAGGCGCGCATAGATCATGCTCAACCAGTCTGAATGGAAGCGACCATTTGCCTCGGTGTTGGCGATCAAGCGGCCACCCTGCTCATCGACCTGATTTGATTCGATCAGATAGCTTTCAGCATCCTCGCTGAAGTCATCGTCGTAGATGAAGTCTCGGCCCGTGTTGTACGGCGGGTCGATATAAATCAGCTTCACCTTCTCCAGGTACGTCTCCTGCAACAGCTTCAACGCATCTAGGTTGTCGCCCTCGATGAACAGGTTCTTCGTCGTATCGAAGTCCACGCTCTCGCCGCGCACCGGGCGCAGAGTCTTGGCAATCGGCGTATTGGCCATCAGCAGCGCCTCGCGCTTGCCCGGCCAATTAAGGTGATAACGCTCCTGCGGCCCTTCGACGAGGGTGCCGGACAGCTCCTGCCTGAGCTGGTCGAAATCCACCGCCAGCTTCACACTGCCGTCTTCACCTTGGGCTTCCGTCACGCAGCCGGGAAACATCTCGCGAATACGGGCGATGTTGTCCTCGATCAGGTTGGGCGAGTGCATTTTCAGTTTTTCCACGAATAACAACCTTTTGAAATTTTTGCTTTATGTGCGGACCAATAGCCTTTAGGTACGAACACGCAACGGTGGAACCCTGGCATCCAGCCGTGCCTTAATCTGGGTATAGAGTTGAGCCAAAAGGTTTTCCTTGTCACGTAGGCTGACCAAAAGTGAATAGCTTTCTTCGCTGTCGCACAGGTTTTCACCCCACGGAAAGTCATTGCGCGTGACCACCACAAACAGCTTTTTGGTCCGTAGCGCAGAATCTTTCTGGAACTGTTTGAATCGCCAAAAGTCGGCCTGAACCGTACCCTTGCTACGATTCACCTGCCCAATGGTTGCGCCTGCCAGTTCCTTGATACTCTGGTAGTCTTCCTTTTTGGTCGCCTTGTTGAACATGGTCGTAACGTGTTCAAGGTCGCGAGCAGCGACAAGCCTGAAGTCAATGCGTGTGGCACGATACTTGATGCGCGTTGAACGAACTGGCGGCGTATAAGCCAGCGCGACGGCAATTTCGCGCAGGCGCTTCTTGCCTCCACTGGTGAATTCCGGCGGGACGGGTATTTCGTAAAAGTGGTGCCGCTTGTTCTCGATCTTGCCATCCGTAATCATCGTGACAGTGTTTTCCAACGAGCGATGCAGCGCAGTTTCATCCACCTGCCCATAGCCACACGCACGCTTAAGCGCCTTATGCTGCTCCATCAGTTGTTGGCTGGCCTCTGGCAGCACAGCGTTAAGGCAGAGTTGGGCACGCACGAAATTGGCAGTGGCATCCGGGTATTCATGAAGCACGGAGGCGGCCAGATGCGCTACTTGAGGCGCGGCCATGCTGGTGCCTACATCGACCACAAAAGGATGCCCGCTTGCGAATTTATGACTGGTCGATACCACACCCATTCCTGCATCCACCAGCCCGAAATTGTTGTATTTGTTCAAGGCCCAGTTTCCGCCATGAGCCATCAGCTCCGGCTTTATCGCACCATCTATAGAGCAACCGCTGCGCGTGAATGGGGATGGTTGGCCTGGGCGCGCAATCGGAAGCTCTGTTAAATCTCCTGGATTGTACTGACTGTTGAAGGTTTGGTTGTGACGCGCCAAGCTACCAACCGTCAGCGCATTCAATGCCGGTGCTGGCTCTATAAGTCTCCAGTCGTCACGCAGAAGATAGGTCGGATACTGATCACGCCACTCCAAGCCATCGGGAGAATCTTCAGTGATTTGGTGATTACCAGATGACACCACAAACAGCACGTCAAGTTCCCGCGAGAGGATATCCAGCGTCACCGACAAGCCTTTCAAGTGTCCACCCAAGTAGGGCTTGTTGGCATCTCCGAAAGACAGGTTGAATATTTTACAACCACGCTCTCTTACAAAGTAGCGAACGGCTTTTTCTATCTGGTTCTCCACAAAGCCCGTGGTGTTCACATTGTCTTTATTGAGAATCCGGCCGCCGTACAAGCGCAAGGTGGGCACAAAAGCGCCAGCACGCAGGTGTTTTTCAAAGTCGCCATAGAGTGCCAAGCCAGCAACGTGCGTACCATGCCCATTTTCATCGTGCGGGCCTTCGTTGGGCAGGAAGCTCTTGGCCTCGCCGACAGCGGCTTTCAGCAGAGGATGGCCATCGGCAATGCCACTATCGAGCACCACCACACCTGGTGCTTGCGTTGAAGGAGCTTGGATATCAGGAATCTTCTGAATATCCTGAAAGACGACCGATCGCTCCAGCGCAAAGCTGGGTGGCAAGTCAATGGATCGCACATCCCGATGATGAAGCAGAGCGTCAGCCTGTGTGGCTGTGCAGCGCACACGATAAAGCATTAACTCTGGCTTCTTGATCTGATCCAGCTTCTCGATACCTTGCTCTGTCAGCCTGCCTTCAAACGCTTGCCAGGCTTGTTGTCGTGCCTGTTGATTATCTTCCAGCGGCCACAGCTCAACATCCAGCATGAACTCATCCCGATCAGGGAAGCCTTGCTGCTTCAATGCCCAGCCTTTTCGATTTCCAGCACTCCAGCCATCCACGCTTTGCAGGGCATAGATCACTTCTTTATTGGTAACGTGCTCACCAGCAGCCATACTGGCAAGGCGGGCTTCAAATTGCGCCAACGCAGCATCGGTGGCGAAGCCGATGACAATCGTTTCGTCTTCCTGGCTAACAAATTCGATTTCGGTGGAGATTTTTCTCAGGTCATCCGGGTTAAATCCTTTTTGCACCGTGAAGCGGAAAAGCTTGCGCTCATCAAAACCACCTACATCCTCGCTCGCCTCTTCTTTCGCATTGACCAGTTTGGTCAGCAGCCCACGTCCATGAGCAGGAATGTCATCTGGGATAAATGGCTTCGGCGGGGTTCCAGAACGCTTTTCATTGACTGGCGCTTCCCGTTGTATATTCAGGTGCGGAAAGTTTTCCTCCATGACGACTTAGTTCCCCTGTATGCGTGCCCTGCGGGCATCTTCACGACGAATGGCGGATTGCAGATGCCGTTCACTGAGAAATTCTTTTCCAGTCAGCACCATGTCTTTGGCTGCCCGACGCAGAACACGCTCCACATCGGCATGACTCATTCCTTTGAACATGCTCGTAATTCGGGCATCCTCAATCTCGAATTCACGGCGCAACCCGCGTAGCTTGATGCTCAACAGCCTCCGCAACTGCTCCAGGTTGGGCGATTCAAAAACCAATACCTCATCAAACCGGCGCCAAATAGCAGCGTCGAGAATACGTTCATGGTTGGTGGCAGCCACCAAGATGCTTTTACCTTCATAGGCATCTAGCATTTGCAAGAATGCATTCACCACACGCTTCAACTCGCCATGTTCGGCAGTATCGGCACGTTCCTTGGCCAGTGCGTCGAACTCATCAAACAGCACAACCATCGGAGTGGTGGCTATAAAGTCGAATACCTGCCTCAGATTGGCTGCCGTTTCCCCGAGAAGAGAGGACACCACGCTATCAATACGGACAATTGCCAACGGCAAACCCAGCTCGCTGGCCAGCACCTCTGCCGTTAATGTTTTCCCGCATCCAGGGGGGCCGCAAAATAACAAGCGATCTGCGGGATACAAACCATAGCTTTGCAGCGCCTCTGCTCGATGATGTTCTTGTAGCAGCTCATTCAGCAAAGATGCATTTTCATCCGACAACACAACGTCTTCCATGCGTCGGACGGCCTCCTTGATCTGTAAGAGAGGCAGGTTACGCTCTTTGTCTTTAGGTATGCGATCAGTCAGCGGCGAGTTGACTGCCCCACCAGAATTACGGCGGCCATAGAGAATCTTCTCCAGATCGTTCGCCAGCAAATAGTGATTCTTGGCGCGCTCCTCCTGAATCAACTGTTCCGAAACACGCTTGAAGGCATCCTGATTACCTTCAGTTCCGGTTTTGATAAGTTGTCTGAGCAATTTGGCTGTGGCCATGACTTTTCTCCTTTCCCTGAGCCATGCTCTCTTGTCACAAGCATGGCTCTCAATTCTTGGTTACTTTAACCCGTTCAGTTCAGTTCTTAGCTTCCGCAGTTCGGCATTGATCTCCACCTTGCGATTGAATTGTTTTTCCTTGGCCAGCCGTGCCTGAGCCTTGTCCAGCTCTCGCTGCTTGGCTTGTGCTTGCTCGACACGCGCGACCAGTTCGACCAGCGTTTCCTGTGGTCTCGCTGGCAAAGGGAGCAGGCGGTGCAGCAGTTGTTCGTACAGTCCGCCCAGATGCAGGGCTACGGGCATGGCGGTGCGTTCGCTGTCCGTGGGCTGCCAGCCAGATGCGAAATAGTCCGAGAGCACCCAGCGGCTGGCATCAGCTTCGTTCGGGCGTTTGTAGGCGGCAGTCACCTGCGTTCGGCCATCGAAGGTCAGCTCAAACACGATAGGGAACGGGATGGCCCCGTCGATGCAGCGCAGCACATCGGCGTGCAGTTCCGGCGTTTTGAGCTGGATGCTGAAAACCTGAATCTCCGGTACGCCAGGGCGTGCGGGCAGATGCAGCGTCTCGGGGGCCAGCTTGTACTGCCAGATGATCTGCTCCACCTGTTTGACGAACAGGTCTTTCAGTCGGGTGTTGGCACCGCTGTGTTCGTAGATTTTGTTCTTGGGCAGCACTTTCCCGAAAGCGCAGCTTTCGGGAAAAGTGAAGAGTGAATGGTGAAAAGTGAAAGGGTCAGGCTTCATGCGTTTTGCCCTTTCTGGTGTTTTTGACGATGGCGGTGAGAATGGCGACAAGTTGGTTGGATTCATCCAGCAATGGAACCAGCTTGCTTTCCGGCACGAGGTCGGTGGCGATCAGCAGGCGCAGCCAGTAGTGAGTTTCGCGGGCTTCCTTGCAAGCGATATACATCTTGGCGATGAAATCGGCTTTGCTCTGGCTGCCGTGCGCTTCCTCAACATTCGCACCAATCGAAGTCCCAGAGCGCAGCAGTTGATTCGATAGCGTCCGCGAAATACCGGGCACAGCATCCAGCGACTGGCACAAACGCACCACCCGCACCGAAAACTCAAATGTCCGTGCCTTTATTTCCATCTCACTCTTCACTTTTCACCATTCACTATTACCAAAAAGCTGATGAGCTCAAAGTCGTCCAACCCGGAGATGGTGCCGGTGAGCGCTGTGGTCTTGCCGCCGGTGAACAGGCTGTCCAGATCCTTTTCTTCCTTGACCTCGATCATCGAGCGGATGGCCTTGCCCAGCAGGTCGGAGTAGGGCTGCATCTTGCGGCCATCGGCGGTTTCCTGATTGAAGCGCTGGCACACATCCACGATGGGTTTGTCCTGGCCCTTGCAGCAGGTGCGCGCCAGATCGAGCAGGCGCTTGACCTCGGTGTGATCGTGGATGACTTCGCCCTCGCGGTTGATGTAGACGAGGTAGTAGGGGTGCAGGCGGTTGTGTTGCGGTTGATTGACCGGGGGGTTGATACCGGAGTTGCGGTTGCGCAGCGTGAAGATCACCCCAGGGCGCAAGCCCATTTCGGGCAGGGCGGGCACGACGGCGTGCATGCCGTTGGGCACGTTGCTCAGTTCTCCGTGGGCTTTGACGTAGCCCAGCAAGTCCATGCGGAAATCATTCAGGCCCAGATCGGTGATGGAAACACCAGTTTTCAGGTCTTCCAACTCAATGACTTCTTCCTGCAGGCGACGCAGTTGCTCCTTACGGTAGGACACGTCGTTGGCCTGCGCTGACAGCACGTTGTCGTCGCCGGTGGCGGTGACATCGGCGATCATCATCCGGCTCTCGACGCGCTCTTTGAGGTTGATGTACTCGTCGAGCGAGATGTCGGGCCAGTAGTTGACCAACTGGATGCTGCTGTTGGGTGAGCCGATGCGATCCACGCGCCCGAAGCGCTGGATGATGCGCACCGGGTTCCAGTGGATGTCGTAGTTGATCAGGTAGTCGCAGTCCTGCAGGTTCTGGCCTTCGGAGATGCAGTCGGTGCCGATCAGCAGATCGACCTCGTGTGGCTCGCCCGGCAGCACCACCGCTTTCTCTTTGGAGTGGGGCGAGAACAGGGTGAGCAGTTCCTGAAAATCGTAGCTGCGCTTGTGGGTGCCGCTTTTGATGGTTGATTGCGGCGCCCCCTTGCCGGTGACCTTGGCGCTGTGAATGGAGAGCTTGGACAGCAGCTCCGGTGCGAGGTTGGCGTACAGGTAATCGGCGGTGTCGGCGAAGGCGGTGAAGATCAGCACCTTCCTGTTGCCGGGGTTGATGGGGTTTTCGATCTTGCCGAGCAATTGCGCCTTGAGGTGCTGTAGCTTGGCGTCGTCCTGCGGCGTGATCTTGCTCATCGAGGCCAGCAGCGCGTCGATGACCTGCAAGTCCATCTTGAGTTCGTGCTCCCAGGACGGCAAATCCATGTCGGCGAGACTGATCTTGATCTTGCCGCCAATCTCGCCACCATCGTCACTGGGCACGAGCAGGTCGTCGTCCTCGGCATCCAACCCCTCCAGCACCTCGGTGAGGTCTCCCACCGTGACCGTACCACCGGATTGATTGAATGCGGCAATCTTGGCGAGCGTGACTTCGTTGTTGGCCCGAAGCGATTGCAGCGTGAGCCGAAACGACTGTACCGAGCTTTCAAGACGCTTGAGCAGGTTGACCGTCATCAGGGCCTGCAGACTCTTTTCTCGGTCAGCCTGGCGCAGTGTCCCTTTGCTGCCGACCTTGGTGTCGTAGATGTCTTCGTATTTCTTCAGACGGCTGGGCAAGATGTAGCTGATGGGCGCATATACGGCCAGCTTGAGCAGGGAGAGCTGCTCAAAGATTTCGTTGAAACCGAGTACGTCCGACCGTGTGGTCAATGGGCAATGAAAGGACAGCGGCTTGCGGCGCTCGGGGAATTGGCCGATGTCCTTGGTGTCGTAGAAGGTCTGGATATGCTTGCGCGAGCGGGCGATGGTCACGCTGTCGAGCAACTCGAAGAAGTCGAAGTCCAGCGCATCAAGGATTGCGCGCGCGGTGCGCTCTTCCGGAGGGAGCCTCGACCACGCGTTGAAGGTAGCTTGTGCGTTTCGAAAAATCTCTTCGACGCTTTTGTCTGTGCGCAGCTTTTTTGAGAGGTTTTCGGAGTCGCCTTCGTAGGCCAGGGCGAGCTGGTTGCGTAGGTCCGTGAAGCGATTGTTGACCGGGGTGGCCGACAGCATCAGCACCTTGGTCTTGACACCTTCCTGGATTACCTTGCGCATCAGCTTCTGGTAGCGCGTTTCCTTGTCTTTGTAGGCGTCGTTGTTGCGGAAGTTGTGCGACTCGTCGATGACGACGAGGTCGTAGTTACCCCAGTTGATGCGGTTCAGCGGTGTACCGAAAGACTCGCCGCTGGTGCGGGAGAGATCAGTATGGCAAAGGACGTCGTAGTTGAACCGGTCGCGAGCGAAGATGTTGGTCTTGAGGTTGCGGTTGTAGTTCAGCCAATTGTCCGCCAGCTTCTTGGGGCACAGCACCAACACTGACCGGTTGCGCAACTCGTAATATTTGACGACGGCCAGTGCGGTGAAGGTTTTGCCGAGGCCAACGCTGTCAGCGAGGATGCAGCCGCTGTAGGTTTCGAGCTTATTGATGATGCCGGTGGCCGCATCCTTCTGGTAGTTGAAGAGCTTGTTCCAGATCAGAGTGTCCTGGTAGCCGGTGCGGTCATTGGGCAGGACGTCTTCGTCGATGTCGTCGAGGAACTCGTTGAAGATGTTGTAGAGCATCAGGAAATAGATACTCTCGGGCGAGTTCTCCTGATAGACCGAGGCGATGTGCTCGCAAATCTGTGCCGTCACGTCCTCCAGTTTTTCCGGGTCGTTCCAGATCTGATCGAACAGGCTGAGGTACGTCGCGGCAAAGGGTGCCTCGTCCATCTTGTTGACGATGTTGGAGACGGCGTTGCCTTGCTGGTAGCCGAGATCAACGGCGGTGAAGCCGTGCAGGGGCATGTAGGCCGTGTCAGTGCCGCTGGCCTGCACGCAGGCGAACTGTTGCATCGGCGCCTTGGTGTGATTGCTCCGAAACTTGGCCTTGCGCTGAATCCAGTCGGCGCACTCCCTGGCCACCGCCCGCTGGGTGAGCTTGTTGCGAAGCTGGATTTCAAACTCGCTGCCGTAGAGGCTGCGCTCGCGGTCGAGCTTGGGGATGTGGAACTCCCGGCGCTCCTTGCGAATCTTGTCGGTGACCTCGTTGGCTACAAAGGTGGGCGAGGTGAAGATGAAGTTCAGCTCGTCGATCTTCTCCAGCTCGGCTTTCAGCGCCTCGAAGGCGTACATCGAAAAGCACGACGCGGCAATCTTGAGCCGTGCCCCTGGCCGGAGAGTCTGCTTGAGGTCGTCGCCCAGCAGGCGACTGATGTTGTCGATCAGCTCCATCAGTCGCTTGCCCCCGAATTCTTGTTGGTCAGACTGGCGGCAATCCACTCGTCCAGATCGCTTCGTCGAAAGCGCCACGTGCCGCCCAGCTTGAAGCCAGGAATCTTCTTGGCTGCCGCGAGCCGGTAGATCGTCCGCTCTGTAACCTTCAGATATTCGGCAACTTCCTTGATTGTCAGAATTCCGCTTTCGCTATTGCTAGGCATAAGTTGGCCAACCAGTGGTAAAGGACAGCAGGATAGTGCAATATTTTCATATTGGCGACCAGAAGCGAACACCCAGGAGGAACAGGTATGACGAAACCGCATCAGGACGAGCCGTTTTTCATCACCGAAGAAGTCGCGGCCGAAATGACCGTCAGCGGCTACGAGTTCGAGCCGCCACCTATTGCCTGCACGGTGCGTCTGCGTGACGTGCTGGAGAGCATGACTAATGCCGAGCTGGCATTGCAGCCGGGTGAGATCGCTGACAAAGAGCGTGAGCGCCGGCTGGGCAAAGGGTTTGGGGCAAAGGGATGAACGTGGCATGGCCCTCGTGTCACGACGGCAGTGGTGCCGTGGTCGTACCACCCTTGCCGCTGTCTGGAGGATTGCCGGGTGTACCGAAAGTAGACTGCATCGGTACAGTAGCGGTACAGTCACCCGTTCTGCCCGCCTTCGCAGAATTACTCTAAACTACTGTTGCGTAACTACTTTGAGCTTATATAGGTTACGGTGGGCTACCCTTGAGTTTGCTGGGCTTACAGCGTTGCTGGCAAACTCATAATCCCTTGGTCCACGGTTCAAGTCCGTGCAGGCCCACCACCAAACGCACAGGGCTGGCTTCGGCCCGTCCTGTGTCCCCGCTATCACGCCACCGCCTGCACGGCGGCGCGTACGCACGCCGCACGTGCGCCTGGCGCTCTGATTCGCCTCCGGGTATGCGCGGCGAAAGCCCCGCCGTAGCCGCCAAAAACTGTTCCAGACTCTCGATGCTGTCGAGTCGTTCTTCCTGCATGTCAATCACCATGTCCCGATGATCGACGGCCCGGACCTGCACCTACCGCTTCAGACTCATCTCATGTTGGAAACACGAGACCTCGTTCAGACTCATCTCATATTGGAAAAGACTAGCACTTGCCTCTCGATCAGATTTGTAGTAACGTACCTACCATTGCTGATGCTGGAGGTGCTCTATGACCATCACGACCCTATCCAGTCGAGAGTTGAACCAGGACGTAACGCGAGCGAAGAAGGCCACCAAGAGCGGCCCGGTGTTCATCACGGATCGCGGCAAGCCCGCCCACGTGCTGCTCAGCTTCGAGGACTATCAGCGGTTGACGAAGCAGCGGCGCAACATTGCCGACGCGCTGGCGATGCCGGGTGTTGCGGACATCGAGTTCGAACCGCCGCGCGTGACCATTGGAGCCCGGCCGGCTGACCTCTCATGATGTATGTGCTCGATACCAACGTGCTGTCCGAGCTGCGCAAGGTACGGCTTGGCAAGGCCGATGGGAATGTGACGGCATGGACGGAAAGCGTCGACGCCGCCGACCTCTTCGTATCGGCCATCACCATCATGGAGCTGGAGCTTGGCGTTTTGTCGATTGAACGCAAAAACGCAACTCAAGGAGCCATGCTGCGCGCGTGGCTGGATCAGCACGTCTTACCCGAGTTCTCCGGTCGTACGTTGCCTATCGATACCGCTGTGGCGCAGCGTTGCGCTCGGTTGCATGTGCCGGACAAGCGCGGCGAGCGTGACGCGCTCATCGCGGCTACGGCGCTGGTGCACGGCATGACGGTGGTCACGCGCAACGTGGCCGATTTCGAACCGACGGGCGTGGCCATCGTCAATCCGTGGGAGCCGTCGTCATGACCCCCCGCAGGTTCAAGATTGTTCCGGAGGGCGGTACTCCAGCGGTACAGAGCTTAGCTTTGCCGACCTTCGCCAAGCTGCGCTGAACGGCTGTCGCAGCTTGCTTTTTCGTTCTGCAGCTTACGCTCCCCTATGCTTGATTTTCCTAGGTATAGCGTGTTGGCGACGAACTCATAATCCCTTGGTCCACGGTTCAAGTCCGTGCAGGCCCTCATCCGCCAGCCGCCGGTGGGGGACACCGCGCTTGCGCTGCGCACGGCTGCAGTTTTCCGGATGTCTGCCGATATCCAACGATGGGGTGGGACGCTTCCACCGAACTGCTAGAATCGCGAACACCGCAGTCCACGCCAACCGGCGGCTGCAGCGGCACGGCCGTGGCATGCCGCACACTGCACTCTTCGCCCACAAGAACAGGGAGAACTCGATGGAAGGTGAAGTCAGAAAGTCCGGCGAACGCCGTCTGCAGATCCTGCAGACGCTGGCCGCCATGCTGGAGGAACCGCGACCGGAAAAGATCACCACCGCCGCGCTCGCCGCGCGCATCGGCGTATCGGAGGCCGCGCTCTATCGGCATTTCTCCAGCAAGGCCCAGATGTACGAGGGACTCATCGAATTCATCGAACAGACGCTCTTCGGCCTCATCGCACGCATCACGACCGAAACCTCGGCGGCGACGGCACAGGTGGAAGCGATCGTGGCGATGCTGCTGAATTTCGCGGCGAAGAATCCCGGCATGACGCGCGTGCTGATCGGCGACGCGCTGGTTCACGAGAACGAGCGGCTGCAGAAGCGCATCAACCAGCTGCACGATCGCATCGAGGCGCAGCTCAGGCAATGCCTGCGCCTCGGCGGCGAGCACTTGGCCGAACACAGCGCTGCGCTCGCCAATCTGCTGCAGTGCGTGGTGGTCGGACGCTGGCACCAGTTCGCCAAGAGCGGCTTCGCGCGCGCACCAGGCAGCGACCTGGACCTGCTGCTGGCACGCCTGCTCGACGCTCACCCCGCCTGAGCGGCGGCGGGGCCGCACACCGGGCACGCCGGGTCGCGCGGCACCTTCATCACGCGCACGTCGGCGCGCAGCGCATCCCAGAGGAGCAAGCGCCCGGTGAGGGGCTCGCCGACACCCGCGGCGAACTTCAACGCCTCCGTCGCCTGCATCGCGCCGACGACGCCGACCAGCGGCGCGAATACGCCGGCCTCGGCACAGCGCATTTCCGGCTCGTCGCCCGCGTCCGGAAACAGGCAGTGATAGCACGGACTGTCGGCGCGGCCCGGCCGGTATACCGCAACCTGCCCCGAGAAACCGATGGCGGCGCCCGAGACCAGCGGTCTTCCCATGGCGACGCAGGCGCGGTTGACGGCATGCCGGGTGGCGAAACTGTCCGAGGCGTCGACCACCAGATCGGCCATCGCCACCGCGTCCAGCAGGGCGTCATCGACGAGCATGCACGGAATCGCCGAGACGACGATTTCCGGATTGATCGCGCGCACGCTGGCCGCCAGCGACTCGGCCTTGTTGACGCCGATGGCAGCGGTGGCATGGCCGATCTGCCGCTGCAGGTTGGTGAGATCCACCGCGTCTCCGTCGGCAAGCGTCATCCGGCCGATCCCCGCCGCACCGAGATACAGCGCGACCGGACAGCCCAGGCCGCCGGCGCCGACGACGAGCACCGAGGTGCCGGCGATGCGCGCCTGGCCGTCGATGCCGATTTCCGGCAAGAGGATGTGGCGGCTGTAGCGCAGCAGTTGCGCGTCGTTCAGTTCCATGCCGCGGCCGCTACTTGTAGCGGCGCCATTCTTCGGGCGTATCGTCGCGGTCGCCGTGCAGGTGGGATTCGTAGACGCGCATGAACGCGCGCTGGGACTTGATGTCGGGTTCGTTGGCGGCGAGGTTGCGCCGCTGCACGCTCTCGCAGAAATAGGCCATGGCGCGCCGGAGCTTGGACAGCAGGCTGTTGTCGAGATGGAAACCCTGGTGCGCCAGCGCGCTTTCCAGGCCTTCGAGGGTGTATTCACAGACGCTGTAGCGCACCACCACACAGCGCCCGTCCTCCCGGCGCGTGACGCTCAGGCCTTCCAGCCCCTGCAGCAGCACGTGGGCGCGTGCGGCCTGTCCCGCCGGCAGTTCCTGGAAGACGATCTCCCGGATTTTCTCGAGGTCGCAAGGGCGCATGACACATCCCATCCGCACAGTATGGGCTTCAGTATACCGCCGCCAGCGGGTGGGGGAAGCCCCCCGTCGCGTCAGCGTCCCTGCAGGATCTGCAGGCCCTTGAGCAGGTTGAGCGCCTGGTTGACCTGAAAGTCGTTCTTCGACACGATCTCGCCCGGCTCCAGCGGCACCGGTTTTTTCTCCTTCTCCGTGCCTGGCTTGCTCGCCGGCGGCGCCTTGATGGCGTCGGCCGGCTTCGCCGATGCCGGCTCCGGTTCGTCGCCGCCGGCCGGGTTCACGAGATGCTTGTCGAGATCCGCCTCGCGAACGCCGAAGCTTTCCTCCGACTCCGGCATCGCCGGATCCTCGACGGTGATGTCCGGCTCGATGCCCTTGGCCTGGATCGAGCGGCCGCTCGGCGTGAAGTAGCGCGCGGTGGTGAGCTTGATCGCCGTACTGTTGCCGAGCGGCAGGATGGTCTGCACCGAGCCCTTGCCGAAGGTGCGGGTGCCCATGATGACCGCGCGCTTGTGGTCCTGCAGCGCGCCGGCGACGATTTCGGAAGCCGACGCGGAACCGCCGTTGACCAGCACCACCATCGGCACCTGCTTGACGCCTTCCGGCAGGTCCTTCAGATAGTCCATCTGCATGGGGCGCAGGTAATGCTCGCGGCTCGCGGTGAGCCGCATGCGCGCATCCTCGGTGCGCCCCTCGGTGTAGACGACGAGGCTGTCGGGCTTGACGAAGGCCGCGGTGACGGCGACGGCGCCGTTGAGGAGTCCGCCCGGATCGTTGCGCAGGTCGAGGATGAGCCCTTTCAGCGGCGCCTTGTTGTCCTTGTAGAGCTTTTGCAGCGCCTCGACGAGCAGTTCGCCGGTGTGTTCTTGGAACTGGGTGACGCGCACGTAGCCGTAGCCGGAATCCAGCATGGTCGACTTGACGCTGCGGATCTTGATGACGGCGCGGGTGATGGTGAGCACGACCGGCTTGTCCGCGCCCTTGCGCGCGATGGTGAGCTTGATCGACGAACCCGGCTTGCCGCGCATGCGCTTCACCGCGTCGTTGAGGGTCATGCCCTTGATCGGCGTGTCGTCGAGCTTGACGATGAGATCGCCGGCCTTGACGCCGGCCTTGAACGCCGGCGTGTCCTCGATCGGTGCGACCACCTTGACGAAACCGTCTTCCATGCCGACCTCGATGCCCAGGCCGCCGAATTCGCCCTGGGTGCCGACCTGCAGGTCCTTGAAGGCTTCGACGTCCAGATAGGCGGAATGCGGATCCAGGCCCGTCAGCATGCCGTTGATGGCCTCGTTGATGAGCTTCTTGTCCTCGACCGGCTCGACGTAGTCGCTCTTGATGCGCGCGAACACTTCGGTAAAGGCGCGCAGTTCCTCGACCGGCAGCGGCGTCTCGGCCGGCTTGTTGGCGATGGCCGAGAGATTGACGGTCAGCGCGGCGCCCGCGACGAGGCCTGCCAGGCCGACGAGAATGAGTTTTGTCTTCTGCGTCATTGCTTATTTCACCCACACGAGGGGATTCAGGGGGCGGCTCTGGTGCCGCATTTCGAAATACAGGCCGGTGTCGGGCTGGCCCCCGCTGTTGCCGACGGCGGCAATCGCATCGCCGGGCTGGACCTGCTCGCCCACCTGCTTATACAGGCTTTCATTGTTGCTGTACAGGCTCATGTAGCCCTCGCCGTGATCGACGATGATGAGGTTGCCAAAGCCGCGCAGCCATTCGGAAAACACCACCCGCCCCGCCGCGATCGCCTTGACGGCGGTGCCTTGTGCAGCGCGGATGAACACGCCCTTCCAGCTCACGCCGCCATCCTCTCTCGGAGCACCGAACCGGTTCATGAGTTCCCCCGGTACCGGCAGCCGCAGGCTGCCTTTCAACTGCGAGAACGGCCGGTCGGCGCGGAACGGCACCGGCGTTTCGGTGTTCACGGCAAGCGGCTGGCGCGCGGCGGGCCTGGTCCGCTCCGTCGCCCTGGCCTGCGCCTGCTGCGCGGCGCGGGTGCGTGCCGCTTCGCGCGCGGCCTGCTGCGCCATCAGCCGGTTGAGGCGCTCGACCAGTTGGGTGAGCGTGCGCTCGTCGCGCTGCAAGCCGGTGATTTCGCGGCGCTGCTGACGGATCTGCGCGGAGAGCTCACCGAGCGTCCGGGCCCGCGTCGCACGCTCGGCGAGAAGTCTTTGCTGTTCGGTCTCGCGCGCCGTCCTCAGCGCCGCGAGGCGGGCGTCCTTCCGCTCGATCTCCGCGCGCAGCGCGGCGAGCGCCGCAAGCTCGCCGCGCAGGGTTTCGACCTGCGCCTGCTGGGCGCGCGAGACATGTGCGAGGTAGCGCAGTTCGCGCGCGGCCTGGTTGGGGTCGGTGCCGTCGAGCAGGAGGCGCAGGGCATCCGCCTGGCCGCGCCGATGCGCCGCCCGCAGGCCCTCGGCGAGCTGTGCCTGCTGCCGCCGCACCCGCGCCTCCACGGTCTCCACCTGGCGGTTCAACGCTTCAAGCTCGCTGCCGGTTTCCTGGCGCGCGCCGTCCAGATTGCGCAGCGCGCGGATCGCATCGCTGATGGCGCGCTCGGACGCCCGCAGCGCGTCGGCCGCGGCCTTCTGCGTCGCCTCGGTGCGGCGGGTTTCCTGTTGCAGGGCGTTGAGGCGGCGCTTGAGGAGGTCGAGTTCGGACTGCTTGCCGGCGACCGAGTCGGCGGCCGCGACCGCCGGCAGGAGCAGCGCCGCGAGGGCGATAAAAAATCGAAGCTTCACCCGGCGAAGCTTAACGTGAAAACCGCGCGGTGCGGCGGCCTGCGCTACTCGAATTGAAGCAGGGACTGGCCCGTCATTTCCGGCGGCTTGGACAGCCCCATCATGTCGAGGAGGGTCGGGGCGATGTCCTCGAGCGCGCCGGTCGCCGCCATGCTGGCGCGCCGGCGGCCGACGTAGATCAGCGGCACGAGATTGAGCGTATGCGCCGTGTAGGCCTGGCCGCTGACGGCGTCGCGCATCAGTTCGGCGTTGCCGTGGTCGGCGGTGATCAGAAGCTCGCCATCGCGCGCGAGCTGCGCCGCGACCACCTTGCCAAGGCAGCTGTCGACCGTCTCGATGGCCTTGATCGCCGCCGCCAGATCACCGGTATGCCCCACCATGTCCGGGTTGGCATAGTTGCAGATGACGAGGTCGTACTGCCTGCTCTCGATCGCGGCGAGCAGCTTGTCGGTGACCTCGAACGCGCTCATTTCCGGCTTGAGGTCGTAGGTCGCCACGTCGGGCGAGGGCACCAGCACCCGATCCTCGCCGGGGAAGGAGACTTCCTCGCCGCCGTTGAAGAAGAAGGTGACATGGGGATATTTCTCGGTCTCGGCGATGCGCAACTGCCGCAGGCCGAGGTTGGCGGTGTATTCGCCCAGTCCGTTCCTGATGCGCTCGGGCGGGAACGCCACCGAGACGTCGAAATCGTCGCTGTAGCCGGTCAGCGTGCAATAGGTGGCGAGGCGCGGCGTGACGTCCCGCTCGAACTCGCCGAAATCCTTTTCGATGAAGGGCCGCGACAACTGGCGCGCACGGTCCGAGCGAAAGTTGAGGAACACCACCGCGTCGCCGTCTTCCATCGTCACCGGCTTGCCATCGGGCGGCAGGATGACGGTGGCCTTGACGAACTCGTCGGTCTCCCCGCGCGCGTAGGCGGCCTCCAGCCCGGCCAGCGGGTCGTCCGCCCGGAACTCGGCGCGTCCCTGGGTGAGAAGGTCGTAGGCGGCCTTCACGCGTTGCCAGCGGCGGTCGCGGTCCATGGCGTAGTAGCGGCCGATCATCGACGCGATGTGTCCGACGCCGGTCTGCTCGATCTTGCCGATGAGCCGGCGCAGGTAGACTTCGGCGCTCTTGGGCGGCGTGTCGCGGCCGTCGAGGAAGACATGCAGACATACCTTGTGCAGATTCTCGCGCGCGGCGAGTTCGAGAAGCGCGTGAAAATGGGTTTCGTGGCTGTGCACCCCGCCGTCGGACAGCAGGCCCAGCACGTGCAGCGTCTTGCCGTGGTCGCGCGCGCGATGCACCGCGTCGAGAAGCGCCGGGTTGGCGTAGAAATAACCGGACTCGATGGCGCGGTCGATGCGCGTGAATTCCTGGTACACCACGCGTCCCGCACCGATGTTGAGGTGTCCGACCTCGGAATTGCCCATCTGCCCCTTCGGCAGTCCGACTTCGGATTCGGACGCGTGGATCTCGGTATGCGGACATTCCTTCCACAGACGGTCGAAGTTCGGCTTGCTTGCCTGGGCGATGGCATTGTCGGCGCGCTCGGCGCGGCAGCCGAAGCCGTCGAGGATGATGAGAAGGGCCGGCACGGTCTTCATGAAAAAATTTGTCTAATCGGTCTCGTTCTTGTGGAAATATTTTAATATATGCGTGATTGCTAATCTATAGACAGCCCCTCCCGCCGCCGTGTCACGACGGGAACGCTTCGCGCGCCGGGGCCCAAACTGGGTAGGGTACACCAGGAAAGGACCGAGGTAATTGAACATGGCAGCTGATTGGGACGAGATCGACTTGTTGGACAAGGACGAGCACATCGAGCAGGCCTCGCGCGCAATGAAGGCAATGTCGCACCCGCTCCGCCTGAAAATCCTGTGCGTCCTGGGTGACAAGGAGGTGAGCGTGCAGGACATCGTCGACCATGTCGGCACCTCGCAGAGCAACATTTCACAGCACCTCGCGATCCTGCGCGACAAGGGCGTGCTGCGTACCCGCAAGGACGCCAACCGGGTCTATTATCGCGTCGGCGACACGCGCACCCTGAAATTGCTCGGCATGATGCGCGACGTGTTCTGCGGCTTCACCAAGTAAGTCTTCCGTCGCCACCTTGAACAAGGGCGGCCGGCGGGATATACAGGAAGGATGTTCCTCCTGCTGCCGGGAAATCGCCTGCGCGCCAGCGATCACCGCCCGCTTCGCGCATGGACAGCTTCGAGCCCCCACTGATTTCGGTCCTCATGCCCTGCCACAATGCCGCGCCCTACGTGGGTGAGGCGGTGGCGAGCGTGCTGGCGCAGACCTCTCCGCAGGTGGAACTGGTGGTGGTCGACGACGGCTCGACCGACGCGTCCTCGGGCATCCTGCAGCGACTCGCCGCCGCGCATCCGAACCGCATCACGCTGGTCTACCAGAACCGCGCCGGCCCCTGGGCCGCGCGCAACCATGCCCTGGCGCGCGCGCACGGCCCGCTCATCGCCTTTCTCGACGCCGACGACACCTGGGCCCCCGAAGCGCTGGCGCATCTGCATGCGGCCCTCGACGCCACCCAGGCCGACGTCGCCTGCTGCGGCTGGCAGGACACGGGGTTCGGCGCGACCGATCGGCGGCCGCACCTGCCTCCCGCCGCCGACGCCGCCGGCATTCTCGATCATGCCTTCGCGCACGGCGCCTGGCCGCTCAATGCCCTGCTCGTCCGCCGCCCGCGGCTCGAAGCCCTGCGCGGCTTTTCCGAACGCCTGCCGACGGCGATGGATTACGATCTCTGGCTGCGCCTGCTGGCCGACGCACCGATTCTCGCCGTCGTGCCCGAGGTGCTCGCGTACCGCCGTCTCTACCCGCGCGGCGAGGCCCGCATCCCGCAATGGCAGCAGGTATCCGATGCGGTTGCCGTGCGCCGCGACTTCGCCCGCCACCACCCGGGCGCCGTCGCGCACTACACGCCGGCCCGTCTCGACGAACTGATCTACGGGCCGCTGTTGCGCGAAGCGTATCGCTGCCACTGGCGCCACGATACCGAGTCGGCCCGCCGCCTGTTCCGGCGCGCGCTCCGCAAGGCCGACTGGAAAGCGGGCGATCTCAAGCATCTGCTGGCGAGCCTGCTGCCGGCGCCGCTGTATCGGGGCCTGGTCGACCTGGTTGCACGGCGACGCCATGCGCGACTCGGCGGCTGAACCGCGAACGTCACCCGCTGTTCCAGCCCGCCCCGCGTTCGTCGGCCACGCCCGTGTCGCGCGCGGGTTCGTCGGGAACCATACGGGCACGAGCCTTGCTGTCATCCTCTGCGCATACAATATCCCTCCATGCGCACCCTGCCCTTCGCCCCATTTTTCCTCGCCACGCACGCGATGCCCGCCCCCGGCGCATTGCGGAGGCGGGCGGCACGGGCCGCCGGCATCGACACGTTCGGCAAATTCCCGACAGCCCGCGCCATGCCGGCCGTGAGCCACGTGGGCGCGCATGCCGCGAAACACCTCTCGACCCGACACTGAATCCATGCCATCCGGCCAAAGCATCCGGCGAGGCATTGCCTGGCTTTTCGTAGGGAACACCAGCAAGCAGATCCTCGGTTTCGCGTTCGGCGTCGTCCTTGCACGGCTGCTGGCGCCGGAGGATTTCGGCATGCTGATCACGCTCCAGGTCTTCACGGGTCTCGCCGGGTTCATCGCGGGCGGCGGCATGGGGCAGGCCCTGATCCGCGCAAAAACGGCCACCGCACAGGACTACGACATCGTCTTCACGCTCCAGTTGATCATCGGCTGCCTCATCTACGCGGCGTTCTTCCTGGCGGCCCCCTGGTTTGCGCGCTGGTACGACAACCCGCTCTATGCCGATCTGCTCCGCGTCTCGGCACTGTCGTTCATTTTCCGGCCCTTCGTGAATCTTCCCGCGAACATGCTGCACCGCGCAATGCGCTTCAAGGCGCAGGCCATCGCGGGCGTCATCACGCTGCTCGTGTCCAGCGCGGTCAGCATCGCTCTGGCCTATCTCGGCCACGGGGTGTGGAGCCTGATCTGGGGCGGCATCGCCGGCTCGCTGGCCAGTGCGATCATGCTGATGCCGATTGCGCGCTGGCGTCCGCGGCTGTCCACGGCATTCGGCCGCGGGCGCGAGATCGCGCGCTATGGCGTGCTGTTCTCCAGCAACGACATCGTGTTCTACCTGCGCAGCCAGGTGAGCGCGTTCATCCTCTCGCGCACGCTCGGGCCGGCGAGCGTCGGCCTGTTCAACAAGGGCGAGAGCCTCGCGCGCATGCCCCACGCCTTCATCACCGGCTCGGTCTACCCCGTGCTGTTCCGTGCCCTGGGTGCCGAGCAGGACAATCTCGACACGTCACGCTACCTGTATTTCCGCAGCATCGCACTGGTTGCGGTGTACGCCACGCCGTTCTACGTCGGCATGCTGTGGCTGGCGGAGCCACTCATTCGCGGGGTTTATGGCCTGCGCTGGGTGGAGGCCGCCGGCCCGCTCGCCATCCTGGCGCTGGCATGGCCTTTCTGGCTGATGGGCAATCTTTCCGGCAACGTGCTCAAGGCCAGGAACTGGCTGGGGCATGAACTCGCCGTGCAGGTCTCGTCGCTCGTCATCGGTGGCCTCGCCATCTGGCTGGTCCTCGCCCATGGCATCGACGGCGTCGCCTGGGCGGTCGTCGGCACCGCGGCGTTCACCGGCCTGTACCAATACCGCCTTGCGACGCGCTGCCTGGGTGCCCGTCTCTCGGGATTTCCGCGCGCGCTCGTCCCGGCGGGCGTCCTCAACGCCCTCCTTGCGGGTGCGTTGTGCCTGACGGACTTCGCGCTCCCCGATAGGGTGCGGCACAATGATCTTGCCTACGTCCTGGCGATGGGCGCGGTAGGCGGTCTGGTGTATGGTCTCGCCTTCCTTTACGTTCCGTTCGCGGCGCTTGCGGTCGAGCAACAGCGCTGGAGAAGGACGTTACGCCTTGCGCCGGCGAATCCGGGATGAGCGTGGCGATGTGGCCGATCCCGTCACCGCGTCTTCCCTCTTGCGGGGAGAGGCGCCGCAACGACACCGATGAATCAGGAGGCTGGAGCATGTTGAGACCCCCCCCCGCCAGGCACGGCACCGGCCCGGCTCTCGGCGCAGCCATCATCCGCCCATGCCGCAACGCGCTGCGCAGCGTCATGTTGGCCGGTATTCTGGCGCTGGTGGCCGGCTGCGCCAAGCAGGAAGTGGCGCTCGACATGTTCGAGGAGGCGACCGTGGGCTCGGGCCTCGAAAACTACGCCGGCATGACCTACGGTGCCACCTGGGGCGACTTCGACGGGGACGGCCTGCCCGACCTTTATCTGACGAACCACCTCGCGGCCGCGACCTTGTTCCGCAATGCGGGTGCCGGCCGGTTCGAGGACGTCACCGCGAAGTATTTCGCGCCGGAAGACATCGTTGCCGACAAGCACGGCTCGGCCTGGGCCGACTACGACAACGACGGACGCCTGGACCTGGTGCAGCTGACCGGTGCCGTCAAGGGCGTCGGCGCGGAACCGAAGCTCCTGTTCCACAACCGCGGCGACCGGTTCGTCAACGTGGCAGACAGCCTCGGCGTGGCGAATCCGGACGGCCGCACCCGCATGCCGCTCTGGCTGGACCTCGACGGCGACGGCAAGCTCGATCTGCTGCACGGCGCGGAAGTTCGCCTCGACACGAAAATGCCGTCCTTCGTGTTCATGCAGGGCGATACCCGCTTCCAGCCATTCGACGCGGCCTTGGGATTCAGGAGCCACGGCGTGCCTTTCTGCGTGCTGACCGAACTCACGGGGAACGACCGGCCCGAACTGCTCTGCCGCCTGCTGGGACGGGACGGTGCGCTGCAGGTGTTCGACCTGGCCAGCCTGCCGGCCCGCTCGCTCGACATCCTGCCCCAGACCGCGTTCGAGGATGCCGTCGCCGCCGACTTCGACAACGACGGCCGCATCGACGTCTTTCTCACCCGCCGGAATCCGGCCGGGCCGCTGGCGTTCGGACGCCCCTCGCCGCGACAGATCGTCGCAGGCCTGCGCATCGACAGGAACAACCTGGACAAGCCCATGGGCTTTCGCTTTCGTGCGAAAGGCGCGCTCAGCGTGCGCCTGGCCGCAGCGAGCCCGGAGGGCGCGCTGACGCCGCAGCACGTTCACCTGGGCGCGCAGGGCACGCATCCGGACAGCCTGAACTTTGAGCTCGCGCCCGACATCGGCCCGCTCACGCACCCCGTCCCTGGCGACCGGCTCGCGGTGCACGTGGGCTTCACCGCGCCGGATCAATGGGAGCTCCAGGTCACCGCGCCCCGCACGTTTTTCACCCACGGCAAGTCGGGATCCCAGGAAATCCAGGTCAGCCTCGTCGCCGGCGAGCCGCTCGGACCGATCGAAGCCATCGGTGAAACGACGCCCGAAGAAGCGCCGGCCCGGCTGTTCATGAACCGCGGCGGCGAGATGCGCGAGGAGGGCGACGCGCGCGGGGTGAACACGCGACCGCTGGCCGGCGCCAACGTGGTGGCGGGCGATTTCGACAACGACATGGACATCGATCTTTTCGTTCTTGCGTCCGGTGAAATCGGCCAGCAGGAAAACCAGCTCCTGCTCAACGACGGCACAGGGCACTTCCAGGCCGTCAAAGCCGCCGGTGGCGCGGCGGGCAGCCCAAGTGGCGTGGGAGACTCGGTCACCACGGTCGACTTCGACGGCGACGGCTTTCTCGACCTGTTCGTGGCCAACGGCGGCAGCATGGGACGCAGCCTGGGGCTGCCTTCCGATGGCGGCAGCTACCAGTTGTTCCGCAACAAGGGCAACGGCAACCATTGGCTCAAAATCGATCTGCAAGGTACCTGCTCCAACCGCGACGGTATCGGTGCGGTCGTGCGCGTGACCGCGGGTGGCGTGACCCAGACTCGGGTACAGGATGGCGGCGTGCACCACCGGGGACAGAATCACGCCCGCCTCCACTTCGGACTGGCCAAGAACAAGCAGGCCGACAGCGTCGCCGTGCACTGGCCCAGCGGCGTGGTGCAGGAATTGCTTGAAGCAAAAGCGAATCAAGTACTGCGTGTCGAGGAACCCGACACCGCCTGCTCCGGAGCCGCCCGGCAATGACCACACAACCGCAGGACCATCGCGAACGGCGTGAATTCGTCTATTTGATACTGGCCTACCACCAGCCCGAGCAGCTGATCCGCCTGATCGGCACCCTGCGTGCCGGAAGTCCCGATGCCGCAATCGTCCTGCACCACGATGCGAAGTCGCCGCTGCCGGACAGCGGTGCCCTGAGCGACCTGAACGTTCATTTGGTCGAGCGTCGCATCACCGTGAAATGGTCGGATGCTTCGCAAGTCGACGCGCTGCTGGAAAGCCTACGCGAGGTGCTTGGCAAGTTTGCCTTTTCATGGCTTACGGTGCTTTCCGGGCAGGATTATCCGCTGCGCCCGCTGTCCTCGATCGAGCGTGATCTGAGGCGCTCTCCCCATCATGCATTCGTCAAGGCCGCGCCGGCGGGACCCTACCGCCCGCGCTATTACCTGCGCTATCGAACGCTTCCACGCTTCGCCTATGCGCACAGGATTCCAGCCGGTCTGCGTCGCGTCCTCAAGTGGGGGCGGCAGCGATTCAATCTCACGCAACGATGGATGCGCATCGAAGGCGGGCCCCGTCATTCACCGTTGAAATTCGGTGTCTTCGCGTTCGACCACCCCTTCAATGACGCGTTCGTCTGCCACAAGGGAAGCGACTGGTTCGTTCTGTCGCACGAGGCCGCAGCCTACCTGCTCGATTTCGGGCAGAAGAATCCAAAGGTGCTGGAGCATTATCGGCACACCTTCATGCCATCGGAGTCGTATTACCAAACGGTACTGTGCAACGCCCGAAACCTGCGCATATGCAACGACCATCGGCGCTTCATCCTGTGGGACGACAACAGGCTCGCCCATCCAGTGACACTGACGATGGAGCATTTCGATGCACTCATCGAATCGGGCAAGGATTTTGGACGGAAATTCGACATGGATGTCGATGCTTCGGTGTTGGATGCACTGGATCGCGTCGTCATCAACAACACGAACGGTTGAGCAAGGGAGAGTAATTTGTTGTCTTTCTTCAAGCAAAGAACGCCCGCCCATGAGCGTGCGATGGAGTGGTTCAAGGCCAACATGGTGCCCGGGCAGGGCATCATCGTGCACACGAAGCAACCGGTGCCCTACCCCGAGGTGACGGGCTATTTCATTCCCACCCTCTATGACTGGGGCGAGACCGAGCTCGCGCGCACCTGCACGCGCTGGCTGCTGTCGATCCAGTTGCCGGACGGCGCGTTTCCGGCACCCGACGGCGTGCCTTACACCTTCGACACCGCGCAGATCATGCGCGGGCTGAATGCCGCACTCGGTGACGTCGACGGCGTCGAGGCATCCCTGCGGCGCGCCTGCGACTGGATGCTCACGCAAGTGGATGAGGACGGACGCCTGAAGACGCCCTCGACCGAACTCTGGAGCGACATCGCCAGCGACCTCATCCATACCTACGCGCTGCCGCCGCTTGCCGAGGCCGGCAGGCTGCTGGGGGTGACGGACTACACGGAGGCGGCACACTTCGTACTCGAACACTACAAGCGCCGGGAGGATCTCGTGCCCTTCAACCGCCTGTCGCATTTTCATGCCTATGCGATGGAGGCCCTGTGCGAGATGGGCGAGATGGAACTCGCCGCCCGTGGCATGGCCGACGTCGCCCGCGCCCAACGTGCGGACGGCGGCATTCCCGCCTATCCGGACGTGGACTGGGTATGCTCGACCGGCATGGCGCAGTACGCGATCGTCTGGTACACGCTCGGCGACAGGCGCCACGCCGATAAGGCGATGGCCTGCCTGGAGAAAATCCAGAACAAATCCGGTGGGTTTTTCGGCAGTTATGGCAAGGGCGCCAAATACATCGCGAGCGCCGAAATCAGCTGGGCGGTGAAGTATTTCCTGGATGCGTGGAAGCTCAAGATGAAGATGGAGGACGAGCATGCTTAGAGTGCTGACGGTTTTTGGCACCCGCCCCGAAACCATCAAGGTGGCACCGCTGATCGCCGAACTGGAGCGCCATCCCGGCGTGATCGAGAACCGCAACTGCCTGACCGGGCAGCACAAGGACATGGCCGCCCCGCTGATCGATCTGTTCGGCATCCGTCCCGACTACGACCTCGGCCTGATGCGGGAGAACCAGACGCTGGAACACATCACGACGAGCGTGCTCACGGAAGTCGGCCGCATCCTGCGCGAGGACAGATTCGATCTCCTGCTGGTGCAGGGCGACACGACGACGTCGATGGCGGCGGCACTGGCTGCGTTCTATGCCGGCGTGAAGATCGGCCATGTCGAGGCGGGGCTGCGCACCTTCGACAAATACCATCCGTATCCGGAAGAGGCCAACCGCAAGATGATCGATGCGATGGCGGACCTGTTCTTCGCCCACAGCGACAAGGCGAAGCAGCACCTGCTCAACGAAGGCATCGCCGAATCGGCGATCGCGGTCACCGGCAACACGGTGATCGATGCCCTGCTCGACGTCTCGGCGCGCCCCTTCGAGATCGCCGGCTCGCCGCTGGAGGACATTCCTTTCGACAAGCGGCGCATCGTGCTGGTGACGGCGCACCGGCGCGAAAGCTTCGGCGGGCCCTTCGAGTCGATCTGCCAGGGCCTCGCCGAACTCGCACGCGCGTATGCCGACGACATCGAACTGGTGTACCCGGTGCACCGCAACCCCAACGTGCGCGCGGTGGTGCGCAAGCATCTCGCCGACGTGCCCAACGTGCGCCTGCTCGATCCGCTCGATTACCTGCCGCTGGTGCACCTGATGAAACGCGCCCATCTGGTGCTGACCGACTCCGGCGGCCTGCAGGAAGAGGCGCCCAGCCTCGGCAAGCCGGTATTGGTGATGCGCAAGGTCACCGAACGCCAGGAAGGGGTCGAGGCCGGCACGCTGAAACTCGTCGGCATGGACGCCGCCGACATCGTGCGCGAGGCGCGCCGCCTGCTCGACGATCCCACCGAATACCAGGCGATGGCGACGCGCGCCAACCCCTACGGCGACGGCACGGCGAGCGCGAAGATCGTGCAGAAGATCCTGGCGGACCTGGGGCCGGGCGCGTGAGCCAGCCGCTGGTCAGCGTCGTCCTGCCCACCTACAAGCGGGCGCACCTGCTCGCCCAGGCGATGCGCAGCGTGCTCGGCCAGACCCACGCCGATCTGGAGCTGATCGTCGTCGACGACAATTCGCCCGACGACACCGCGCAGGTGGTGGCGTCCTTCGACGATCCGCGCATCCGCTACGTGAAGAACGATCCCAACCTGAAGCTGCCGCGCGCGCTCAATCGCGGCTTTGCCATGGCCCAGGGCGACTATCTGACCTGGACCTCGGACGACAACCTGCTGGCACCGACGGCGATCGACAGGATGGTCGGCGCGCTGGCCGGCGGCGACTGCGATTTCGTCTACGCCGACTATTGGCTGTTCTCCGAACAGGACGCCGACGGACGTCCCGTCAACCCGCAGCATGATCGCCTGCCGGATACGCTGCAACTCGACCGCGGCAACCACATTGGCGCCTGCTTCCTGTACACGCGCGCGCTGTACGAAGCAGTCGGTGATTACGATCCGGAACTGTTCCTGGTCGAGGACTACGATTACTTCCTGCGCGCGGCGCGACGCTTCCGCTTCTGCCATGTCGCCGAGCCGCTGTATTACTTCCGCCGCGACGACGCCACGCTGTACTGTTCGCGTTTTCCCGAGGTGAAGGCGTCCGACGTGCTGGTGCGCTTCAAGAACGGCGCGATCGACGCCGCCGGTGCGGCGGCGATACTCGCCAACCTGCTGCTGCAGCATCCGGCCGACCTCCGGGACGCAGGGCTGCGCCGCGCCCTGGCGATCCGCGACCGCCTGTCCTATCGCCTCGGCGCCTGGCTGGTCGAACGGGGCCGCGCCCGCCTCTTCAACCGCCTCGCCGCCGAGATTGCCCCCCTGTTCATGCGCTACCAGTCGGGAAAGGCGAGCTTCGGCGACACCCGCACCGCGCTCCTGGACAAGGTGCGCACGCACGGCACGCTGGCCTACGTTGCCCCCCGGGCCTGATCGCATGTTGCGCATGATCCAGACCGCACTGAAAGGTCCAGCCCAGGCATGGGCCCAGCACCGCCAACTGGTGAAGGGCCATGCCGGTATCGAGAGCGGGCTCGCCGCACTGCAGGCGATTTGCCCGACGCCGAAGGACGACCCCGAGGCCCCGATCTTCCTGCTGTCGGCCGGCTGGCGCTCGGGCTCGACCCTGCTGCAGCGCCTGATCATGTCCGACAAACGCGCGCTGATCTGGGGCGAGCCCTACGACGAGTGTGGCCCGATCCAGGCGATGGCCGGCACGCTCAAGGCGTTTCGACCGGGCTGGCCACCGGCCGAATACTATTACGACGGCACGCCACCGGCCCAGCTCACCGGCAGTTGGGTCGCCAACCTGTTTCCCGCGCCGGCTTCGCTGTGGCACGCGCACCGCCGGTTCCATGACACGCTGTTCGCGGCGCCCGCCACCGAGGCGGGCGCGGCACGCTGGGGGATCAAGGAAGTGCGCTGGGGCATCGAACACGCGCGCTACCTGCGCTGGCTCTACCCCAATGCGCGTTTCGTGCTGCTGTACCGCAATCCGCTCGAGGCATACCGCTCCTACTGCCGCTATGGCCGCAGCTGGTATGACACGTTTCCGGACAAGCCGGTGTTCACCCCCACGGCGTTCGGCGCGCACTGGCGCACACTGATGGAAGGCTATCTGGCCGGCGCGGAATCGATTGGCGCGATGCTGCTGCGCTACGAGGACCTGGTCGGCCCCAACCCGCCGCTCGCCGAGCTCGATGCCTACCTCGACATCCAAACCAACCACGGCGTACTCGCCAATAAAGTGGGCAGCTCCGAACGCGGTGGCGAGAAGGTGCAGATCAATGCGCTGGAACGCTGGCTGCTGAAGCGGGCGGTGGGCCCCGTTGCCGCGAAACTGGGATACACGTGGTAGTCACGATGGATGCCAGCATCATCGTCTGTACCTACAACCGTGCCGAGTCGCTGAAAGATACGCTTGCTGCGCTTGCGAGGCTGGACGTGCCGCCTGCACGAACATGGGAAATCGTGGTCGTCGACAACAACTCGCGCGACCAGACAAAGGAGGTGGTGGAAGCCGCACAGCACAACCTTCCCCACCTGCGCTACGTGTTCGAGCCGGCGCAGGGGCTGTCGCACGCCCGCAACCGCGGCATCGCGGAATCGTGCGGCGACGTCGTCCTGTTCACCGACGACGACGTGCTGCCGGAACCCGCGTGGCTGGAAACCACGCTCACCGGACTCGAAAAATACGGTGCCGACGCGTGTGGCGGCTACATCGCACCGATCTGGGAGACGCCTCCGCCGGCCTGGCTGACCGAGCGCTTCTACGGCTTCCTCGCGGTGCGCACCGACCGCGGCGACGACTATCCGATCGCCACGCCGGGCCAGGCGCCTTTCGGCGCGAACATGGCGTTCCGCCGGCAGGTGTTCGAACGCGTGGGCCTCTTCGACACCACCCGCGGCCGCAAGGGCAAGGTGCTGGCCAGCGGCGAGGATGGCGAGATGTTCGAGCGCATCCTGGGTGCGGGACTCAAGGTCGTTTTCCTCGGCGCTGCGCGGGTCCACCACAAGGTGGAAAGCTTCCGCCTGACCAAGCGGTATTTTCGCCGCTGGCGGTTCCAGACCAGCCGCAACATCGCCCAGAGCCGGGGACTGGCCGGCGATCGGCGGCTGTTCAACATCCCCCTGTTCGTGTTCCCGCAGTTCCTGCGCGCGGTGGCGCGAATGGTCTGGGGCCACTTGACGCAACCACGCGACGAAGCCTTCAACCGCGAGATCGTGGTCTGCCATTTCCTCGGCCTCATGCAGGGCCTGTTCCGCGCGCGCTGAGCCATGACCGACGGGCTCACGATCCTGATCTGCACCCACAACCGCGCCGACCTGCTGGTGCGGGTGCTGGATTCGATCAACGCCGCCCGGCGGCCGGCGATGGCGGTGCGCATCCTGGTGGCCGCGAACGCCTGCACGGACGACACCGTGTCACGCATGCGGGCCTATCAGGCGGGCCAGGCGGAAGCGGGCCGGCTGCCGCTGCGATTGATCGAGGAACCGACGCCCGGCAAATCCCACGCCCTCAACCGGGCGATAGCGGAAATCGAAACCGCGCTCACGGCTTTTGTCGATGACGATCATCGCGTCGACGAGAACTACCTGATGGCCATTGAACAGGCCGCGCAGGCCTGGCCGGATGCGGGACTGTATTGTGGCCGCATCCTGCCCGACTGGGATGGCAGCGAGCCGGCCTGGGTGCACGACGAGGGTCCCTACCGCATTTATCCGCTGCCGGTGCCGCGCTACGACCAGGGCGACGCATCACGGGCCGTCACCGCGGCGGCAGGTCCGATCCCCGGCGGCGGCAATCTGGTGGTGCGCCGCCCGGTGTTCGCGCTGGCGGGTGAATTCTCGACCGAACTGGGGCCGCGCGGCCATGACCTGGGCGGCGGCGAAGACAGCGAGTACGTGCTGCGCGCCTTGGCGCGCGGCGCCAGTTGCCGGTACGTGCCCGACATGGTGCAGTACCACTACGTCGACGGCGAGCGCCTGCGCCTGGGCTACCTGCTGAAGAAGAGCTTCCAGCGTACCCGCTCCACCTCGCGCATCCACGGTACGGGGCGGGTGCCGCTCTACATGTGGCGCAAGCTGGCGGAATACGGGTTTCACGGCGTATTCAGCCTGTCGTGGAGCAAGCGCCGCTTCTACTGGGTACGCACGGCTGCGGCGCTCGGCGAGATCCACGGACGCAATGAATCCGGGCACCGCCACAAGAACCTGAAGCTGCCCCTCGAGGCCGGCATGCTGCGGATCGAGACGCTGGCGATTCTCACCATCGCCTGCGGCCTGATGGCCTGGTTCGCCAGCGGCGCCGCCAAGTGGGCCGGCCTGCTGCCGGCTGCCGGCGTTGCGGGCGTGGGAAGTGTCGCACTGCTCGTCAAGTCGCTCGCCAACTTCTCGCAGACCGGCCCGCGCATCCGCGAGGAAGTGCTGACGCATTACCGGCGCTATACCCTGTACGCACTGGCCCGGCTGACCCTTTGGGCGTTCGTCGTCATGCTGTTCACCGGCGGCGGCGGCGTGCTGCTGTACTTCATGCTGACGACGACGCGGCAAGCGGCATGGTCGCCCGGCGCGGCGATCCTCGCCGCGGCGCTGGGGATCGTCGGCTCGTTCGCCCTGCAATTCGTCGGCAAGCTGCGCTTCAATCCAGGCGTGCTGGTGGCCTCGATGCATTACCGCATGAGCAGGCTCCACGGCCTGTGGAACTGGATGACGCCGCCACGCATCGCCTGGCTGCATGCGCTGTGGGTGGGCGGAAGCCTGCTGCTGTGCTTGGCCGCATCCTGGCGACTGGCGCAGGAAAACCGGCTGGGGGATCTGGTTGCCCTATGGTCCGCCACGCTGTTCATCGCCGGCACGCTGACCTGGGCCGCCTGGGAACCGGAGGCGAGGCCATCCCGCACGCGACGGGCGCGCCGTGCGGACGCGCCGCCCAACATTCTCATGATCGGCTCCGACACGCTGCGTGCCGACCGCCTCGGCGCCATGGGCTATCGCCGTGCCCTGACACCGCATCTCGACCGGCTTGCGGCACAGGGCGCGCTGTTCTCGAACTGCTACGTGCCGTGCGCGCGGACTGCCCCCAGCCTCATTTCACTGCTCACCGGCACCTGGCCGCATACCCACGGCATCCGCGACAATTTCGTCCCGCACGAGCATACCCGCCTCAGGACACACGCCCTGCCGCAATGGCTGAAGGCACGGCACTACCGTACGGCAGCGCTGTCGGACTGGTGCGGGGCGGACATGGGCAAATTCTCCTTCGGCTTCGACTACGCGGACCTGCCGGAGGATCAGTGGAACCTCAAGTACCTGATTCGCCAGGGGCCGAAGGACCTGCGGTTGTACCTGTCGCTGTTCCTCCACAATCGGATGGGTCGCCTGCTGCTGCCCGAACTGTACTACCTGGGCGGCGTGCCGCTCACGCGACCGCTCGGCAAGCGCGCGCGCCGGCTGGTCTCGCGCCTGGCGGCCGACGACGCGCCATTCTTTCTCAACGTCTTCTATTCCACCACGCACCCGCCGTTTGCATCGGAATGGCCGTGGTATGTGCGGTTCGCCGAACCCGCCTACCGCGGCGAATCGAAGTTCGCCATGGCGCGGCTGACCGATCCCTTCGAGATACTTCGCAGGCAGGGCGCGCCCAGGGAGGAGTTCGACCTCGACCAGATCATCGACCTGTACGATGGCTGCGTGGCCGAGTTCGACGACGAGGTCGGCAAGATGCTCGCCCATCTGGATGCCTGCGGGCTCGCCGACAGTACCATCGTCGTCGTCTATTCGGACCATGGGATGGAGTTCTTCGAGCATGACACCTGGGGGCAGGGCAATTCCGCGGTGGGCGAAGCCAGCCCGCGGATTCCGCTGGTGATTCATGACCCTCGCCTGCCCGGACGCGGCCGCATCGATGCCGTCGTTCGCTCCATCGATCTTGCCCCGACGCTGCTCGAACTGGCGGGCATCCCGTCCGCGGACGGCGTGGACGGGGTATCGCTGGCCGCCTGCCTGGCCGGCGAGGATTGCCCGCAACTCGATGCCTTCAATGAAACGGGCATCTGGATCACCGACATCCCGGGACTGCCCGCATCGCACCTGCGTTACCCGGATCTGCTGGAGCTCATCGACGTACCGGATCGCGAGGGCGGAACGCTCGGGATCAAGGACCAATACTGTTCCCGGATCATGGCGGCAAAGGACCGGATGATTCGCCATGGGCGCTGGAAGCTGGTGTATCAGCCGCTGGAGGACGGCCACCAGCTGCAGCTGTTCGACCTGGAAAGCGACCCCCTGTGCCTGCGCGACATCGCCGGCCAGCACGCCGCGGTCACTGCCGACCTGTGGGCGCGCCTGCAGGATTTTCTCGACGTTTCCACGACCTCCGCGTAGGCCGGCTGCGTCCCGCCGCGGTCAATCCGGGCAGAAGCGGCAATACGGATTGGTCGGGGAGCCGATTTTCGGTTCTGCAGCGGGTTCCGGCGGCGCAGCGGGCGCGGCCGGGCCCATCCCGGCAGGCGTTTCAGCGGGCATCGCGTCGGCCGGTGCCGCCGATGGGGGCGCTTCCGCATTCGGGCTGGACGAAGACGCGTCCACCGGACCGGACTGGATGGGCTCCGGATAGGGCAGCGTACCCCCCAGTTCCGTGTAGCGGCGCTGCAGGCTTCGCACGCCGGGGTTGTGGCGCAGCCCTTGAGTGACCGTTTCCAGCGCTTTCTGCTGCTGCCGGGTATCACGGTAGTAATCCGCCAGTACGTTGTAGGCCTTGGCCTGGCGCGGGTTGAGTTCGATCGCCTTGTTCATGTCGGTCACCGCGTCGCCGTGTCGCCCCATCAGAGAGTAGACCAGGCCCCGGTTCTGGTAGATCTCGGGCATCAGGCTATAGCCCGGATCGGCATGGGTGACCATGTAGTCCAGGTTGTTCAGGGCGCTGTTGAGATTGAAATGCTTGTCCTGCGCCGTGCGCGAACGGTAATAGCGATTGATGAAATTGAGGGCGAAGCAGTAATGGTGGGTATGCACGAAATCCTTGCCCAGCACGCCTTCCCATTGCCGGTAGTCCGCACTGCCGATGCGCGATATCAATTTGGCCCGGCAGTAGAGAGGCAGGTTGGCGAACTCCGCGTCGCTCGGCCCGTGGGGTTCCGTCGCATGGGCCTGGACAAGGAACAAGGCCGACACGAGGGCCCAAACAGGATTCCGGTAATTCATTTCGCTTCCTTTGCAGACAGTATCCGTTCCGTTGCCCGTGCCACCTGCTCCCAGGCAAATTGCTCCCCCACCCGTTTCAATCCGGCTGCGCCCAGCCTGTTGCGCAGCTCATCGTCGTCCAGCAGGCGGCGCAGGCCCTCGACGACCGCGTCGAGGGCCTTGCCGTCGACGCGCAGGCCGGTCTCGCCGTGCAGCACCGCCGACCCGGTGCCTCCATCCACGCCCGCCAGGCTGGGCTTGCCGCAGGCGGCCGCCTCGATGAATACCATGCCGAAGCCTTCGTTGTCGCCGTCGATCTCGCGGTTCGGCATGGCAAAAACATCGCAGGCATTCATCCAGCGAGGGAGGTCGGCGTCGCCGACCGCGCCAATTCTGTGCGCGACCCCGCGCAGGCCATGTTCCCCGATCAGTGCGTCCAGGTACCCGGCATCTTCGCCGATTCCGGCAATGACATAGTGAACCGGCAAGCCTTCATCGTGCAACCGCGCCACCGCGCGGATCATCTGGTCGAATCCCTTGCGGCGCGACAGCCGTCCGGCCGAAAAAACGAGCTTCTCGTCCGCGCCGATGCCCAGGCTTTCGCGCAGGCCGGTGGTGTCGAGGCCGGGGCGGAACACCGAGACGTCCACCCCCGGATGGATGATGGTCACGCGCGCGGCGTCGATGCCCATGCCCAGCAGGGTGTCGCGGGTATGCCCGCTGTTGGCGATGACGCGGTCGGCATGGCGCAGGGCAAACCGCATGACCTGGAATTTTCTGCCGCGTCCCCAGGTGGTCAGCTCCTCGCCATGCGCGTAGATCGCCACCGGCCGCCAGGTCAGCCGGGCGACCGCCCACGCCGTCAGGCCTTCCGGCAGCGCGCGGAAGGCGTGGACGGCATCGAAGCGATGAGTGAGCGCGAGCGCCAGCGACTTGAAGAAGAAGCGGGCATACATGGCCAGCGATTCCGGACGCAGCCAGGACACGCGCCTGAGGTTCAGCCGGTGGATGCTGTTGGGGTGGGCGGCGTCGACTTCGGCGGCACCCGGCACGTCGGCGGTGACGATGTGGATTTCCCTGCCGCCCAGGCGCTTGTAGACCTCGGCCGCCCACACGGCCGTACCGCCCTTGGTGGGAAGGAAAAGCTCGGTGAGCACGAGCAGGCGCTTCACGTCGCTCCTTTCAGCATCGACAGGACTTCACGCAGGCTTTTCCAGCCCGGCCGCGCAGCCAGGTTGGGCAGGACGGCGCGGGCCGCCGCCAGGCGCTCGCCGTTTCGGTTCAGCGCACAGCCAAGATTGTAGCGAGCATTCGCCATGCGCGCCGCCACGCCCTGTCTGACGGGTGTCGGACACTGCGTCACCCGCCGCGCCAGGTCGGTGAGCGTGCGCACGTTTTCATGCTGCGCGGCGACCGGGTCCCGGCGCGTGGCGCTACCGCCGTGGATGACGTACACGCCCAGGCTGCGGCACACCACGCCGACGCGCCGGCTTCCGGCGATCAGGCGTGTGAGGAAATGCACATCCTCGCAGACCCTGAAGCCGGTGGGATATCCACCCAGTTCGGTGAAGCGCGCACGCGGCACCGACAGCGTATGCGTATCGCCGAAATGGTCGGCGACGAAGGCAGCGATCTCGGCAGGCGTTTCCATCACCACGCGCGCGGCGCCGGCGGCCTTGCCGAGCATCATGCGCCCGGATTCGTGCTGGGCCATCGAGGTGCCGATCAACCGGCCCGCGTCGTCGCGGTATTCGTAGTCACCCGTCAGGCAATCGAGCGCCGGGTCCTCGGCGATCCATTCGCCATGACATTTCAGGCGATCCGGGGCATACCAGTCGTCGGCATCGAGAAAGGCCAGCCAGTCTCCACTGGCGGCCGCCGCGCCGGCGTTGCGCGCAACCGACACGCCACGGTTCACCTGCCGGATCAGGTGCACGTCGGCGAACCGGTGCGCCACCTCGGCGGTGGCATCGGCCGAGCCGTCATCGACGACAATGATCTCGTGCGCGGGCCAGGTCTGCGCGCGCACCGATTCGATGGCCTGCGCCAGCGTCGCCGCGGCATTGAACGCGGGAATCACGACCGAAAAGCGCGGCCTCACGCACGGTCTCCGATCATCGCCAGCGGCAACGCGAGGCCCGTGAGCATCGCCACGCGGCGGAACCGCGGAACTTCGTCGAGGCGCGCCGTCCAGGCGGCAAGCCGCGGGCGCAGACGGTGTTCCAGCCAGGCGGGATCGCGCGTGCGCAGTGCGCGCGCAATGTCCGCCGGGGCGGCGAAGCGCAGCGACGGCAAGGCCGCCAGCGCCTCCCTGAGCCCCGCATCCAGCGTCGCCAGCGCGGACTCGCCGGCCTGCAGGAAATTGAAGCGATGGGTCTCGACCAGCCCGGCCCGGCCCTGCCGGCTGCGCTGCCGCAGGCCGTCGACCAGGCGCTGCGGCGGGTGGCCCAGCGCCGGCTCGAAGTAGACGTCGCGCACCAGGTAGAGCGGCCCCGCGGTGGAATGCATGCCGGTCAGCATGGCGGCATCGACACAGCCGGGCGCGCCGGTGTCGGTGCGGCATGTGGCGCGACGCCCCGGCGTGACGATCGCATCGATCCCGGCCGCGGCCCAGGCGGCTTCGACGGTATCGTTCCACACGAAGGTCGTTGCGACCGCCACCCGCGGCGCGGTTCCGAAAACACGGCGGTAGGCGCTCGCCTCCTCCGCCACCGCCGCCTGGACGTCGTGCTTCGGCAAGGCCCGGGACGGCAGCGACGAGGCGTCGACCCAGCGGCTCTGCAGCGCCGACGGCAAGGCCTCGGTCGCGGCCGGCTCGGTGCCGGCGAGCCAGTCGCGCACCTGCTCGTCCTGGCGCGCTGCCGCAAGCACCGTGGCGGGCCAGTAGTGGCACTGGCCATGCAGCTGCGGCACGAACACGCCTGCCTCGATTCCCGCCCGCATCGCCGCGCGCACCGCCTCGAAGCGCGGAGCGTCGAGCGCAATCCCGTAATAGTCGCGACAGCCGCCCGCGGCAATGCGCGGGCCGTCGGGTACTTCGAGTATCACGCCCAGCGTCATGACGGCGGGGTGCCCGCTGTGATCATGAATGCCCGCCAGCACCTCCATCAGACGATGCAGGGCGGAAGCCTGCGCAAGGGGTCCCGCACCCCAGTCATCACTTTCGATGACAAGGACGGGGAAGCGGAACACCGGCTCGCGCCAGCGCGCGAGCAGCGGACGCGCGAAAACCAGCAGGACGGCGCTCCACAGAAAGAGCACGACACCGAGGACGAGCGCGAACATCGTCATGCCGCACCGGTTGCACCAGGTGGCATCGGCCGCCCTCGGGAAGACGCACCGCGCATCCGGACGCACACAACACGCTCCTGTCTCAATATCCCATCCTCGTCGCCACGTCGGCGACCTGCGGCAGCACGCGCTCGATCTTTTCGCGATTGCGGCCATCCTTCCACTTGTCGAGGCGGATTTCGGAAAAGGCGTTGTAGGGGATGTCGAGCACGTTGGCACAATGCGCCTGGAGCCGCTCGTCGAAACGCAGGCCACAGCCCTCGAAAACGCGCCGGAAGGCGGCCACCGGATCGCGCAGGAAATCCTCGTAGAACACCTCGATCCACTGTCCCGCGGGGATGCTCGCCCTGGCGTCGAGAATCGCGCCGTTGATCGCGGCGTACTGGAAGGCCGCGACGTCCTCGACCGGCGCATCGACGTAGTCGCGCCAGCCCTCGGCCAGGAAGAAACACCATCGGGTGAGCGTGCCGTTCTCCACCGCCACCCGTTCGGGAAGCGCGTTCGACCAGGTGGCGAATTCGTCGGGCTTGCGCCAGCCCTCGATCAGCGAGTTGAGATTGTCGCCGGGGCTGCGCTTGACGAAAACGAACACCGCGTCCGGGAACAGCGCGTGCAGATACGGCACACCCAGGCCATTCTGGTTGTTCTTGTCGACCCAGCGATGGTGTCCGGTCCAGGCATGGAAATAGCGGCTGACCGCATCGCGATCGGCCGCGCTCGCGTCCTCCATGCCGAGCGCATGCGTGTCCCAGCCCTTGTCCGCCAGGGGGTGCAGCGTCGTCCAGTAATCGTGGGTTTCGCGTTGCAGGCTGCCCAGCTCGCGCGATTCCGACAGCGTCTTGTAAACGAGCGTCGTCCCGGCCCGGGAACATCCCACCACGATGACGGGACGATCCGCCGGCCGCGGAGCAAGCGCCCACCGCGTACTCCGCATGCCGCGCCGCAGGCGCTTTGCATGCCAGGCAAGCGTCTTGCTTATTTTCTGCAGGAATTCACGCAAGGTACGGGGCTTTCCGAAAACATGGCAATCTCTTGCCGCCGCAGCGCACCGTGTGCCAACCCAGGCGGCGGACCCATTATCATTGCATTATCCCGCATCACACAGGCAAGTTGCACATGGATGGCATCTACGGCTGGCTGGGCGAACACGACGCCCATCAGGATCTGATTCGACACATGGGCATGGCATCCGGCGCAGCACCGGATGCCATGCCCGACGCACACACCAGCCACCTCGCCGGAGCGGGCGCGTGCTCGCGCCTGGGCAAGGCCGCCGTCCACGTCGAAAACGAACTCACCGTGGCGCTGTTCGGACGCCCGCGTTTCCTCGACGAAGACCTGGCGTCGCTGGCACGCGCGCGTACGCCCGCCGCCGCCGCGCTGCACGGTTGGCTGCGTCATGGCGCGAAATTGCCCGCGGCGATGCAGGGAGGTTTCGCGCTGGCGGTGCTCGATCCGCAGCGGAATCAGGCGTTCATCGCGCTCGACCGCATGGGCATCGAACGCATGTGCTTCGCCAGCCGGGATGGACGATTCGTGTTCGGCACCAGCGTCCAGGCGGTCGCCGCCCATCCGGCCATCGGCCGCAGCATCGATCCGCAGGCGATCTACGATTATCTCTATTTCCATGACATCCCCGCGCCGCGCAGCCTCTACCAGAACGTGCGCAAGCTGCTGCCGGGACAGTGCGCGACACTGCGCAACGGGCGACTCGACACGGCCTTCTACTGGCATGCCGACTATGCCCCGGCGAAACCCGATTACAACGCGTTGCGCGCCGAGTTCCGCAGCCTGCTCGACGCGGCCGTGCGCACGACCGACGCACCGTCGACCGCGGCGTTTCTTTCGGGCGGCACCGACAGCTCGACGGTCGTCGGCGCGCTCACCACGGTACGCGGCGCGCCGGTCGACACGTTCTCCATCGGCTTCGACGCCAGCGGCTTCGACGAAATGGAATACGCACGCTGCGCCGCCGAACGCTATGCCAGCCGTGCCAACGAGTACTACCTGAAGCCGGCCGACATCGTCACGGGCGTTCCGCTCATCGCCCGCGCCTACGACGAGCCCTTCGGCAACGCGTCGGCGGTGCCGGCCTATTTCTGCGCGCGCAACGCACGCGAAGCCGGTTTCGCATCGATGCTGGCCGGCGACGGCGGCGACGAGATTTTCGGCGGCAACGTGCGCTATGCGAAGCAGGGGCTGTTCGAGCTCTACGGCCGCATCCCCGCCATCCTGCGGCACGCGCTCATCGAGCCGGTCGCGCATTGGCCGGGCCTGTCGGACCGGTTTCCGCTGGCGAAGCTGAAAAGCTACGTCGACCAGGCGAAGATCGGCTTGCCGCTGCGGCTGGAAACGTACAATTTCCTGCACCGCACGCCGCTCGACGAAATCCTCACGGCGGATTTCATGCGCGCGGTCGATCCGGCCGCCACCGACGCGGCACTCACCGAGGTCTATGCGCGCACCGCGTCGGACCATTACATCAATCGCATGATGCACGTCGACCTCAAGTTCACCCTCGCCGACAGCGATCTGCGCAAGGTCGGAACGATGACCGAGGCCGCCGGCATCGAAGTGCACTACCCGCTCCTCGACGACCGCCTGGTCGCCTTCGCCAACCGTCTGCCCGTGGATTACAAGGTGCGCGGGCAGACGCTGCGCTGGTTCTTCAAGGAAGCGCTGCGCGACCTGCTGCCGGAACGGATCATCAACAAGAGCAAGCATGGCTTCGGCCTGCCGTTCGGCGTGTGGAGCAACCAGCACGCGCCGCTCGGCGAAATGGTCGGCGACAGCCTCGCCGACTTCAAGCGGCGCGGCTGGCTGCAACCGGCCTATCTGGACCACATGCTCGCGATGGCGCGGGGCCCGCACGCCAGCTACTACGGGGTGATGATCTGGGTGACGATGATGCTGGAGCGCTGGCTGCAGGAGAACGGACACTGAAGCGATGGCGCAGCCACGTCAGAAATCAAAGTAGATGAACCTTTGGCTGCTGCCGCCAAAAAAAATGACAGCAACCACCAATCCGGCGTATACCATACCACGCAGGGCAAAGTGCAGCTGCCCCCAGCGCCGCAAACCCTGCTTGAACTCTTCTTCGATACGTCCTTCAACAAAGCTGAGCAGCAGGCTACTCCACACCAGTATCTGCGTATAACTGCGCACCACGATTGTCTCTGTTGCATGCCCCAGCCCCAGCATCGCGGCTGCGATGACCCATGCATCATGAAACGTCGGCGCTCGAAAAAACACCCAGGCCACCCACACCAATACCAGGGTGACCGGCCAGCCCAGCCATGAAAAGATGCGGGCGTGCAATGAGCCCGACACCACGCCAAGGCGGACGTATAGATCAAGCAGCAGCCGGTGCAGAACCAGGTAAGCGCCGTGCAGAAAACCCCAGAACACAAAAGTCCAGGCAGCGCCATGCCACAGTCCACCCAACAGCATTGTGATCATCAGGTTGGCCAGGTTACGGGGCATCCCTCTGCGGTTTCCCCCAAGCGAAATATAGAGATAGTCGCGCAGCCAGCGTGACAGGGTGATGTGCCAGCGCTGCCAGAATTCACGCAGACTGCGGCTGGTGTAGGGATGAAGAAAATTGCGCGGCAGCGCCACGCCGAACACCAATGCGAGACCAATGGCCATTTCGCTGTAGCCGGAAAAATCGAAGTAAATTTGCAGAGCGAATGCGGTGGCAGCAAGCCAGGCCAGATAGAAATCGAGCGCATAGGGATGGCTGAAGAGCTCATCAGCCAGAGGGGCCAGATTGTCGGCAAACAACACTTTCTTGATGAGCCCCACCATGAAAATGAGCGTGCCCAACTTGATGTCTTCTGCCTTGAGCGGCTGCAGGTTCTCCAGTTGCTCGACCAGCTCTGATGCTCGGAGAATGGGGCCTGCGATCATATGCGGGAAAAAAGTCACATACAACCACCAGGCGCGGAACGAAATGCGATGCGTCCATTCGCCACGATAAACGTCGATCATCACCGACAGCATGTGGAAGGTATAAAAGCTGATGCCAAGTGGCAGCGCCCAATCAGCCCAACCAGCTGGTACAGCAATCAACTGTATATCAAGCCAGGCGCCAATATTCAGAAGACTATCCAGCATCATCCCCAGATATTTGACCACCCCCAAAAATCCCAGGTTCAACACCAGTGCCGTCACCAACAATCCTTTGCTGCGGGTAGCGGACAGAGCGGCATACATCAGGTAATTGAGGCTAACCGAGGTAGCTAACAATATGAGATAGACGGGCTTCCAGGAGGCATAGAAAATCAAGCTGCCCACCAGGATGATGGCAGCGCGCTCACGGTAGCTGCGTGCCCCTGCATAAAACAGCAGCAGAACAGCAAAAAACAGCAAGAAAGTCGGGGAACTGAAAACCATGCTTCACCGCACCCCCAGCTCCGCAAGCTGTCGTCCCAGCTCGGCGCTATAGCGCTGTGCGCCACGGTTATTCAGATGGCCTGCATTGATGAAATCAGATGGGCTGTAGCCAACAGATGCGGGAAGAACAGTAACTCGCTGGTGGTGCAGACGCGTCAAAACGGCTCGGTACGGTGCAGCTGCCGGGCTCGGATCGAAGAACGCGGATGTGCGATCGCGCAAGGGCGGAATGGTAACGACGACCCGAACTCCCCTTGTTTTCATCAAGTCTATCGCGCGCCACAGGAAGGCCTCGACCTCGGGTACGGGTGGTTCCGAAGCAGCGCTTTCCTGGCGTACGATCTGGTCCACGTTCTGAGTAGCGCCAAATCCAGCCCGGTATCCCAAGTGCGTTGCTGCAGCCCCACCGATGGGATCGCGCGAGCGAACGGTTGCCTCGATGAAACGCAAGAGCTTGTCCGGCTCACGAAGCTGCCGAAGATTGCCACTGTAGGACCACACTCGGAAAATGCTGCCCAGCCAATCCCGATAGCGTTCGACTTCGAGGAGTGTGCTCCGATCCGCGAGGAATCCGACATAACCCAAAGAGTCGTCCTCGTGCAGGGCGCTCTCGTCCAGCCCAAGCACTACGGTCGTCACGCCCATGCCACCCAGCAGGCCTAGTGCATCGAGACGCTTGATTAGGCCATGGTAGACAAGCGCGTTCGCACCGGGCAATCCAAGGTTGAAGCCACCTGACGGGTCCACACCCGCCGCGCGGCCCATTGTGCGAGGATCCACACCGTTGTCAATTCGACTGTTACCAATCAACAGGATGGCTGGAGAGTTGTGTTCCACGTAACGCAGCTTGTCATACGCCCTTCCAAGGGCAAATACTGCGCGGTAGCGGTGGATAATCTCCTCACTATGAAGTGCCAGTTCCACCCCCAAGACCAGTATCAGCGCCGTCCAGAATGCGGGAGTGAGACCAGGCGGAAGTCGTAGCCGAGGCCAATACACCATCAGAGTGTTAACCCGGTCTTGGCTTGCTCAAAGCGCCTTGACGGATGCGCTTGAACATCGCGCCAAGGCGGTTTCGGAGCAGGAGCGGGTTTGCCCAGCACCCCGGAAAACTTTGCAGTCAACACCAGAATGATCATCAGGTGATACGGCAAATCGAAGTAGGCCATGCCCAGAAAGGCGCCACCCGCGGCGTAGCCGACGAGGCTGACCTGGATCATGGCCGCCAGGTCGGCCGCCCATTTCCGCTCGGCATCCTTGTGGCAGCGATTGATGATCTGCTGCGCCCTGATCCAAGCCAGCACCCCGATCAGAATGAACAGGCCAAAACCGATGAAACCGTGCTCGCCCATCACCTCAAAATAGATGCTGTGCACGTCGCGCACGTTGAAGGGGTCGGGGGCATAGTGACGGAACACCGGCGCGATCCAGGTTTCGAAGCCGCCCCCGGTCACGCGGTCCTTGGCGAGGTTGAAGGCCGTATGCCAGGCGTTGATGCGGCCCTGGGCGGAAAGGTCCTCGTCGTAGGTCTTGATCGTGCCCATGCGCTCGTACCAGGCTTCCGGCATGACGGCGGCGAGGACGGCGACGGCGATCGCGATGTAGATGCCGGTAATGAGCTTGTGGCGACTCTTCAGCCAGAGAAACACCCCCATCGCGCCCATGGCAAGCAGGCCGCCGCGCGACTGCGTGCCGATGGCCGCGATGCCGGTCAGCACCATCGCGCTCGCGAGGCCGAACTTGGCCCATTTGCGCGTTTCCTGCAGATGCAGGTAACGGATGAGCGGGATGGCCATCACCATGGCGAGCGCAATCTCGTTGTTGCCGCCGATGAAGGTGCCGCCGGGGCCCTGCACGCGGTAAGCGCCGCCGTTGGCGATGGTGAACAGGCCCCCCTTGACGCCATAGAAGCCGAGTGAAAGCGCGATCACCCAGACCAGCCAATGCACGTGCCGCCGTTCCTTGAGAATGAGCGCGGTGAGGACCACCATCAGCTGGATCTTCCACACCTTGTTCCACTGGAGCCAAGCCCAGTCGGGATTGAAGGCGAAGAAGGTGGTGAAGAGCATCCAGCCGAGAAAAATCAGCAGGAGCACGGTTTCGCGTGTCCACAGCATTTCTTTTTTTTCGCGTGAAAAGAGGAATGCCGCGATGGTGACGAGACCGACGATCATTGCGAACGGAAAATTGTAGGCGAAGCCCCACCCCAGACGGTGCGGGTTCATATACCCCAGCCAGGACCACAGCAGGATGCCAACCCAGGGACGCTTGAAAATGAACGGAATCAGGCTGAAAATGACTGCGGTGACGAAAAGATCTCTCATGGGTTCGACTCCATCGTCTCTCGCCTGAACCAGCGCACCCGTCGCGGCAGCGCGACGTCGCGCAGCATGCCGGCGGCCAGGTTCGCATCGAGTTCCCGTTCGTGCCGCAGACCGCGATGCTTGACCTGGTACAGCCTGCCCCTGCCGGGCTGCGGAGCGCCGAGCGCCTCGCCGCGGGCAATGCGCTCGACGGCCTCGGCGTAGACTTCGGCGCTGTCCCGCACCGCGCGCCAGAACAGGATCAGCTCGGTGTCGCCGGCACCGACCTCGGGGCTGACGTGGGCGATGAGGCGACCCGTATCGATGCCGGCGTCGATGTAGTGCAGGGTACAGCCGACCTTGTCGGGCTCGTCGTTGTAGAGTGCCCAGAAGGTGCAGTCGGCGCCGCGGTATTCGGGCGACAGGCCGCCGTGCAGGTTGACGATGCCCAGGCGTCCCGCGTCGAGCAGCTCGCCACGAATGAGCGAGGTGCCGAACACGCAGACGAGGTCGGGCTGCAGTTCGCGCGCCAGCTTCGGTACGTCGGGATGGTTGATGTGCGGCACTTCGCGCACGAGTTCCGGATGGTCGAGGCACGCCGCGCCGTCGGGGAAGAAGAACTTCGCCTCGGGATTGCCCGTATAGCGGCGCCGGTCGCGCAGCCAGCGCCAGGCCTTGCGCCACAGGTTCGCCGGACGCAGTTTCTTCAGGGTCTTGCCCAGGCTCCAGTCGCCGCCCGTCTCCTGCACGATGGCGACGACCTCGCCGGCGCGGCACAGGGCATTGGCGACGTACAGGTGGCGTGCGCTGCGCCCGCACAGGATCAGCAACCGCAGGCGGCTCATCGGCCGATCCCCTTCGCGCCGACGGGCAGCGGCGGAATCGCAGCGTCCGCCATGTCCATCATGAGCGCATCGGCGAAGAACTTGGCCGCCCAGTTGGGAAACTCGAAACGCGAGTAGGCGCCCCAGATCGGCGCGGAGCCGGGAATCGCGCCGCGCACGACGGTATCATCGTCTTCCAGCCGCTGCGTGCGCTTGACGTAGGCAATCGCCTTCCATGCCGCGTCGCGGTAGCGCCCGTCGCCGGTGATCTGCGCCAGGCGCAGCCAGCACAGCGCCATCTGCGCCACGCCCGTGACGCAGGCGTAGGCCGCGGTCGGTGTCCAGCCGTCGTCATAGGTGCCGGCAAGCCAGCCATCGCCGCGCTGCTGCGCCAGCAGGCCGCGCGCCGCCTTCTCCGCCGCGGCGAGGTAGCGTTCCTCGCTCAGCAGCACGGCGACCTCGACGAAGCCCCGGATCGCATAGGCGATGGTATGGGTGAAGGGATGGCGGCCCGGTACGAAGGCATTGGTGGCAAACCATCCGCTCGGCGTCTGCTGCGTCAACGCCCAGTCGAGATTGCGCCGCGTCGCGGCGATGAAGCCCGCTTCGCCGGTCACCACGCCGATGGCCGCCAGCGCCCACAGCGCACGCGTGTTGTAGACGTGCGGCACGCCATTGTGCTCGAAACGGCGGTAGCAGCCGTCGCTGTCCTGCTGCGCCACGAGCCAGCGTCCGGCGCGCACGCCGGCCTCGAGGCAGTCGCGGCGGCCAAGCGCGGTGTGGCCCGCGACGAGGCCGTGCAGGATCTGGCCCTGGTTGAAGATCACCGGATGGCTGCCAGGCTCGCCGAAATGGCCGGGAAAGGCGCCGTCCGCGGCCTGCAACGAGAGCTCCCAGTCGATCATGCCGTGCGCGCGCTGCAGCAGTTCCGGCCGGTCGAGATACCGCGCCGCGGCGATGAAGGTCTCGATGATGTAGCCGGTCGTTTCCGGATAGCCGGGCAGCCAGCCGTCCTCGAAGCTCCAGCCGGCGGCGACGCTCCCGGCGTCGGGCCCGCCGTTGCGCACGTCCTGCGCCCGGCACAGCCAGTCGATGGCGCCGCGCAGGTGGGTGCGATGATCCTGTTCCGGCTGGCGCGCGGCGCCGGTGATGTCCTGGAACACCAGGCGCAGATTGCGGCCTTGCCAGGGCTTGTAGCGCAGGGGAAGCTGAAGAAGTGCGGAAGGTCTCATGCTCGGCTCATTGCTGTGGATTCATGCCGTCGCGTGTTGCAGCGCGTCGGCGAGAGGAACGTGGCTGACGACGTAGCGGTGCTTGCCGGACGCCTCGGGCGGAATGTCCTCGACCACGCGCAGATCGACCGCGAGCGTCTCGCCCAGCCGCGCGCGCAGACCGTCTATCACGGCCAGGCGGCCCGGCGCGCCCCAGCCCGCCGCGGGCACCACCAGCACCTCCATGTGCGCAGGCGTGTGCTGAATGCACTTGAACCGGGCGATGCCCGGCACCGCGCGCAGCACGTAGATGACGGCCAGCGCGTGCATCACGCGGCCGTCGGCCGCCACCACGAAGTCGGTCTGGCGGCCGCTCACTTCGGTGATCACGTGCAGCCCCTGCCCGCCCGTTGCAGCCTCGGCCGACGTGCGCAGGACGTCGCCGGTTCGATAGCGGATGAAAGGCTGCGCCGCCGAGGCGAGGCCCGTGATCACCGCTTCGCCCGCTTCGCCCGGCGCCACCGCGCGTCCCGCTGCATCCAGCACCTCGACGATGTGGCTCTCGCTCATCAGCAGCATCTGCCCACCCGGCGCCTCGTGGGCGGTGAAGCCGATGTCGCGGCTGCCGAACTCGTTGGCCACCGGCACGGCGAACACGCGCGCGATGAGCTCGCGCTGGTGCGGATAGAGCGGCTCGCCGGTGGTGCACACCACGCGCAGGGCCGGCAGGCGCAGCGCGCGCCCGCGCGCCTCGGCGTGCGCCGCGAGCAGGGCCAGGCTCGATGCGTAGCCGTACAGGCAGCGCGGGCGCCACGCCACGAGCGCATCGAGATAGGCGTCCATGCTGGCCGGCGACATGGCGAAGGCGTTCATCACCATCTGGTTCACCAGGCGATCGCGCAGCGTCTTGATGCGGTCCGTCTTGCTCAATTCGACCGGCGCGCCCCACAGATAGGCCTCGCGCTCGCCCGGCGCGACGCCCCACCAGCGCCGTGCGCGCATGCGCCCGGCGGCATCGGAGGCCTGGCGCTCGCGGCCGAAATGAAAGATCAGCGGTTCGCCGCTGGAACCGCCGGTGGTATACGGAAACACGCCGCCCGGTACGCCGCGCCACACCAGGCGCTCGGCGTTGTCGCGCGCATCGCGCTTGGTCATGGTCGGCAGCCGCGCGAGGTCCGCGAGGCTGACCGCGTACGCGCGCACCGCCGCCTCCAGGCCGGCGCTGCGCAGACGCTCGGCGTGCCACGGGCTGTGCGCCAGCGCGCCGGCCAGCAGGTGGTTGAGACGACGCGCCTGGTACGCCTCGATTTCGGTGCGCGACAGCCATTGCGTGCGCTCGATCTCGGCCAGCATGGCGAAGGTGGGGCGGCGCATCGCCGCTTCCTGCGCACGATAGATGCCGCGGGCCAACCAGGCGGGCAGGCTCATGCACGCGCTCCCGCCGCCACGGTCCTGAAGCGCGCCAGCAGTTCGTCGCACAGTTCGACGACCGCCGGGGCGATGTCGGGGGGGGTGCGCTGCTTCACCGAACGGGCGTGGATCCCGCCGACGACGGCCGGACCGAAGCCGTGCAGGCCGAGGAACGCGTAGACGGCCGCGATTTCGCGCTCGGGCCGCCGCACCAGGTCTTCGTAGAACAGCAGGCGCACGCGCGGATCCGCGGCGAACTGTTGTTCGAAATACAGCGCATTGCGGTAGAACCACATGATCGCCGCCCCCTCGGCCTCGCTGGCGTCGGATCGATACAGCGCCGCCAACAGCTCGCGCGTCGCGGCCTGCATGCCGCGGCCGCGCCAGTCGCTGGCATCCCCGTGCGCCAGGCGCTGCCACTGCGGCACGAAATTGCCGAACGACCTGACCGCCGAATGGACGCTGTCGCGCCAGTCGCGTACCAGCCACAGGGTCCGGGCCGGTGCAAAAGCGTCCATCAGCGCGCCCACGCGGTCGAGTTCGCACAGGGCCTTGATCACGAACACGGACGCGGCGCTTGCCTGCACCAGGCGGCGAATCACCGTTTCATCGCGCATTTCGTAATTGGCGAAGGCACGCGGGTCGGTCTCGTGAAACACCTGTGTCTGCGTGCTTGCATCGAGCACGTCCATCAGCAGATTGGTACCCGAGCGCTGCATGCCGGCAACGAACACGTGCAGCGCAACGGGCTGTGGGCGCAGGCGCTGGCGCAGCGCCTTGCCATGGCGCCAGGCCGTGCGGCGCAGCCGCGTCGCCAGGCTGCGCGCGTCGTGTCCGGTGGCGAACGTGCGTCCCGTCATGACCCTGCGACGGCCGAATTCGCGCCGCTCGTGCCGCGCGCGCGCCGCAGCAGCGGCGCGTAGGCACGCAGCAGCTGCGCGATGCGCGCATCCCACTGGTTGGCGCGTGCGTAGTCGACAATGGCGGCCCGATTCCATGTCGTATCGAGGGCCGCGTCGAGCGCGCGTTGCAGCGCCGCGGCATCACCGAACGGCACGATGGCGCCCAGCTCGGCGCGGCACACCACCTCGGCGTTGCCGCCGACGTCGGTGGTCACCACCGGCAGTCCGCAGGCCATCGCTTCGAGAAAGACGTTCGCCCAGCCTTCGTTGCGCGTGGCGAGCACGAAGACGTCCGCCGCCGACAAGGGCGTCTTCAGGTCATCCGGCGGCAACGCGCCGAGAAAATGCACGCGCCCCGCAAGGCCCAGGCGCGCCACCTGCACATCGAGTTCCGCGCGGTTGTCGCCTTCGGGGCTGGCGCCACCGACGATGACGTAGTGCAAGCGTGCATGGCGTTCGATCAGTGCCGGCAGACAGTCGATGACGCGGTGCATGCCCTTGCGTTCGACCAGCGCCCCGACCGAGACGAGCACTTGGGCGTCCGCCGGCAGCCCGAGCGCGCGGCGCGCGGCGGCACGGTCGACCGGATGGAAGCGCGCGACGTCGACGCCGTTGCCGACGACCTCGCTGCGCGCGGCGTCGGCACCCAGTTCGAGCGCCAGCCGGCGCAGCGAGTCGGAGACGGTGAAGATCCGCGCCGCGGCCCTGAGCGTGCGCGCCAGGCGCGGACGCAAGGCCGGATCGCGGCTGTGCGGGACTTCGGTGCCACGCAGGGTGACCGTCACCGGAAGATCCAGCCAGCGCCCGAGACGCACCGCGGCCTCGCCGTCCGGGTAGGCGAAATGAGCGTCGATCAGGCGCGCGCCCTCGGCCTTGAGGCGGCGCAGCAGGCCCAGGCTCGCCCAGGCCATCGACCAGCCGTCGAGGCGGCGCAGCAGGCCGGGCAGCGCGAGATAGCGCGGATGGTAAACGCGGACGCCATGCTGCATTTCCAGCGCCGCAGCCTGCGGCCGGTAGCCGGGGCGCCAGCGGCGGATCAGGCCCTGCCCCGGGAACCAGGGCTGCGGTGAAACGACCACGAGCGGATGGTGGCGCGCGACGCGGAACATCCGTTCGCGGATGAACAGTCCCGCGCCCGGCCGCGCGGCACTCGGGAAGAGCGCGCTGAACACGACCAGGTCGATGCCGGCGGCGGGGGTGTCCGAATCAGCCAAGCACGTGCTCCATCGCGGGTTTGGCCAGTGCGCCGTAGACGCTGCGGTAGCGCGCCACGCTGGCCGCCCAGTTGCGCTCCGTCTCGACGAACCGGCGGCCATTTTGCTTCAGGCCCTCCCAGCCCTGCTCATCCCTGAGCAGGGCGACCACCTTGCGCGCCAGATCGTCGGCGTTGCCGGCGCGGAACAGGATGCCGGTCTTGCCATCCTCGATCAGTTCCCGGTGGCCGCCGACATCGGATGCCACCATCAGCCGCCCCTGCGCCATCGCCTCCAGCGGCTTCAACGGCGTGACCAGCTCGGTCAGCCGCATCGGGTGGCGCGCGTACACGAGCACGTCGACGAGATCATAGTAGCGGTTGACCTCCGCATGCGGCACGCGGCCGGTGAACACCACCCGGTCCTTGAGGTCGAGCGCCATCACCTGCCGCTTCAGCGCCGCGTCCTGCGGCCCGCCACCGACCAGCAGCAGCTTGACGTCGGGAAACCGCCCGAGGATCGCGGGCAGCGCCGCGACGAGCAGGTCCAGTCCCTCGTAGGCGTAGAACGAGCCGATGAAACCGAGCACGCGGCTGGTACCGAGTCCGAGTTTCAGTTTCAGTTCCGGATCGGGCTTGCCGCCGACGTCGAACTTGTCGATGTCGACCGCGTTCGGAATCACAGTGATCCTGCCAGGCGGGACGCCCCGCGCCAGCAGATCGCGCCGCAGCCCGTCGCAGATCACCGTGACGGCGTCGGCATGCTTCACGGCCCAGGTTTCCAGTGCGCGCGTCAGGCGGTAGCGCAGGCTGCCCTCGCGCGTGCTGCCGTGGTCGACCGCCGCGTCTTCCCAGAACGCGCGGATTTCATAGACCACCGGGATGCCGAGCTTGCGTCCGACGCGGATCGCCGGCACCGCGTCGAGCACCGGCGAGTGCGCGTGCAGGATGTCGGGTTGCAGTTGGCGGGCGAGGCCGAGCAGGCGCCGCTCGATCGCCCTCATGACGGCGAAGGGATCGGTGCCGGGCAGGCGCGCGAGCAGGCCCGTCGGCTTCGGCGTGCGATGGAAATGCAGGCCGTCGGCGTCTTCCTCGTCGAGCTCGCAGTTCAACTGCCGGGGACCGGACAGGTGGAAGGTTTCCCAGCCGAGCTTGCGCTGATTGCGCAGGATGGCCGCGCTGCGGAAGGTATAGCCGGAATGGAGCGGCAGGGTGTGGTCGAAGACGTGGAGGATTTTCATGATGCGCGGGCGAACACGCCGATGAAGTCATGCCGGCAGGCATCCAAATCGCGGCGGGGCGCCGCTCCCGCCTGCAGCAGCCCCGCCCGCGGGACGATCGCGGACAGCCGCCCGGCCTGCGCCGTCGCAACGAGGCCGCCGCGCCGGTGCGGAAGCACATTCCTCATGCGGCCTCCCGTGCCGTCGCGTCCACGCCCAGCACCTGCGCGAGGAAGGCATCGAACATCAGCACCGTCCACAGCACGACCGAATAGTCGCGCCGTCCCGACTGGTGCGCCTCGACCACCTTGCGCAGGTAGCCCGTGTCGAACAGGCCCGTCGACGCCAGCCGCTCGCCCAGCACCACGTCGCGAATCGTCGCCGCGAGCGGGCCGCGGAACCAGGCGGCGAGCGGCACCGCGAACCCCATTTTCCGGCGATACAGCACGTCGTGCGGCAGATGCGGTTCCATGGCCTTCTTCAGCAGATACTTTCCTTCGGTACCGCGCAGCTTGAGGTCGACCGGCAGGCCGGACACCCAGCCCATCAGTTCGTGATCGAGCAGCGGCTCGCGCACTTCGAGCGCATGCGCCATGCTGGCGCGGTCGACCTTGGTGAGGATGTCGCCGACCAGGTAGGTTTTCATGTCGAGATACTGCACCAGCGAGAGCGGGTCGTCGGTCGGCGCGGCCACGGCGTGGCGGCGCAGCACCTCGACCGCCTGGTAGCCCTGCAGCTCGCGCCTGAAGGCCGGGGAGAAGAGCTGCCGGCGCTGCGCGTCGGACAAGAGCGAGACGCCGTGGAAATACCCTTCGACGGTATCGCGCGCCAGCGCCTCGAACGTGGTCTTGGCGCGGAAGATCTTCGGCGCCCAGTCGGCCTTGGGATACAGGCGCCCGAGCGTGCCGAACAGCGGACGGCGCAGCGCCAGCGGCATGACCGCACGCATGCGCTCCTCGTAGCGGAACCAGCGGTAGCGCCGGTAGCCGGCGAAATGCTCGTCGCCGCCGTCGCCGGACAGCGCGACCTTGACATGTTTCCGCGCCAGTTCGCACACGCGGTAGGTCGGCAGCGCCGACGAGTCCGCGTACGGTTCGTCATATACCCGCGCGAGCCGGCCGACCAGGCTGAAATCGTCGGCGGCGACCGTTTCGACGTGATGCGCGGTGCGGTAGCGTTCGGCGACCTGTTGCGCGAACTCGACCTCGTTGTAGGCCGGGTCGTCGAAGCCGATCGAGCACGTGTTGACCGGCGCCGCCGACTGCGTCGCCATCATCGCCACCACGGCGCTGGAATCGACGCCGCCGGAAAGGAAGGCACCCAGCGGCACGTCGGCAATCATGCGCAGGCGTATCGATTCCCTGAGACGCGCCACCAGTTCCTCGCACGCCTCGGCCTCGTCCTTCACCGCCACCGGCGTGAAGGGCACGTCCCAGTACTGCCTGGGCAGCGCGCGCGCCTGGCCGCGCTTCAGGGTGAGCGTGAAGCCCGGCGGCAGCTTGTACACGCGGCGGAAGATGGTGCGCGGCTCCGGCACGTAGCCGTAGCCGAAATATTCCTCCACCGCGAGCGGATCGATGTCGCGCGGCAGGCCGGGATGCGCCATCAGCGACTTCAGCTCGGAGCCGAAGACGAAATGGCCGTCGTCGAGAAAGGCGTAGTACAGGGGCTTGACGCCAAAGCGGTCGCGCACGACGAACAGGGTTTCGGCGTTGCGGTCCCACAGCGCGAAAGCGAACATGCCGCGAAAACGCGCCACGCAGGCCTCGCCCCAGGTTTCCCAGGCGTGCACGATGACCTCGGTGTCGGAATGGGTGCGGAACACGTGGCCGTGCGCCTCCAGTTCCGGCACCAGCTCCTGGAAATTGTAGATCTCGCCGTTGAACACCACGACCACCGAGCCGTCCTCGTTGAACAGCGGCTGCTGGCCGGTCGACAGGTCGATGATCGAGAGGCGGCGATGACCGAGTCCCACGCCCGCCTCCCGATGCAGTCCGCCTTCGTCGGGGCCACGATGAAACTGGGTCTCGTTCATGCGATCGAGCAGCGCCTGCGGGATGTCCCTGCGCTCGCGCGTATCGAAGATGCCGGTGATGCCGCACATGGTGGTGTTGTCCTGCTCCTGTCGAGTTCTCGCGCCGTCCGGTGGGCCTTCAGCGCCTGCGCGCGAGCGTGCTGTCGTACACCGCGGCGTAGGCGTCAGCCATGGCCGGAATGCTGTAGCGCCGCTCCGTCTGCCGCCGCGCGCTGGCGCCGTGCTCGGCGATGCGCGGCGGCGCGTCCAGATAGAAAAGCAATGCCTGTACCAGCGCCGCCACGTCGCCGGACGGCACCAGGCGGCCGGTGACGCCGTCCTCGACCAGTTCGACGTTGCCGCCCACCGCCGTGGCGACCACCGGCAGCCCGCTGGCGAAGGCTTCCAGGATGGTATTCGAAATGCCCTCGTTTCTCGACGGCAGCACGAACACGTCGATCGCCTGCATGATGTCCGCGATGTCGTCGCGCGCGCCGGGCAGCCAGGCCAGGTGCGCCAGACCCGCGCCCTGCAGCAGGCCCAGGCAGGTCTGGCGCGCGGGCCCCGCGCCGACGATGACCAGCCGCGCGCGCTCGGATCGCTCGGGCTGCTGCCGCATCAGCTGGATGAAGGCGCGCACCAGGAAAGGGTAATCCTTCACCTCGACCATGCGGCCCACCGAGCCGAACACGATGCTGTCGGGATGGGCGAAGTCGGGACGCGATCCGACGCGCGGGTGGAATTTCACGCTGTCGACGCCGTTGTAGATCTGGTGGATTTTCCCTGGCGGCACGCCGATCGTTTCGCGCAGCCAGTGTTCCAGATCGCGGCTCACCGCGATGTAGTTCGAGACCAGCGGGCGCGCCGCACGGCGCAGCAGGTTGTATTTCCAGTTGCGGCCATGGAGGTCGAACACGTCGCGGCCGTGCTCGCCATGCACCGTGGTGCGGATGCCCGCCGCGGCGGCGACGAACTGGGCCTCCAGGGCCGCCAGATTGCGCGTGTGCAGCAGATCGGGTTGCAACTGGCGCAGCAGCCGCCACAGGCGGACGGTCCAGCCGAGCCCGTTGCCGGGCGCACGCCGGAGCGCATGGAAATCGACCCGCTGCGCCGTGATGCGATGGCGAAATCCACCATAATCCGTGAGCGCGACCACCGTATGGCGATAGCGCTGCGGCGACAGGGCATTGAACAGGTTGACCATGCCGTTCTCCATGCCGCCGGTGTCGAAACGATGGACGACATGGACGATGTGTGCGGTCACGGCCCGTCGACCCGATCGAGCGCCGCGGCGATGGCCGGTTCCATGTCGGCCGCGAAGCGCGCCAGCGTCGCCGCCGCGCTTTCCACGCCGGTGTCGTCGTAGGGCGTGGCGATCAGCACCGACAGGCCGTCGTCGCGCCGCATGCGCACGCGGTCGAAGGCAAGCACGAGCTTGGCGAACTGATCGTTGACCGTGACGCGCTCGCCGATGCGGTTCCATTGCCACACGAGCAGGCGCTGGCCGTCGCGCGACTTCAGCCGGGCCTGGCGCACCTGGCGCGGCGTGCCGGCAATGTCGACGGTAACGACCCGCTCGCCGACGTTCGACCAGATTTCGTCCTTTTGCCGGATCATGAAATTCTGCGAATTGATGAGCTCGGCATTTTGCCGCTGGGTGACGTAGTAGTCGAGTTCGAGCATCGTATTGCGTCCGGTCCGCGCATAACTCTGGCGCAGCCGGCGGTCGGCGCCGACCCAGTGCGGCGTCCAGTTCGTAAAGGGTTCGCGCGGCTGCCATCCACCCTGTGCCTCGACCCGCAGTTCCGGCATGGCCGGCAGCGGCCGCGCGGCGAGCCAGGCCGCGTAGGCGGGCCACACCCCCGCGATGCCGATCGCCACCGGCACGAGCGGCCATGCGGTGCGAATGCGCGCGCCGCCCTCGCCTTCGTGCGGCAAGGCCGTGAACTGGGGCTGGCCATCTTCGCGCCAGAGGCTGCCGATCCAGAACAGCAGCAGCATGACGAAACCGAAAAACGCCCAGCCGTAGATGTAATGGTCGACGCCGAGCGCAAGCCGCATGTCGGACAGGTGGGCAATCATCACGATCATGTAGGCCCGGCCGCCATTTGCGAAAATCGGCACGACGACGGCGGCGAGCATGAACAGCAGCCGCCGCGTCCACGAGCGATAGGTGAGGTAGGCATACAGCAGCCCGAGCGTGATGGACGCGATCAGGTAGCGCAGGCCGGAGCAGCCTTCGACCACCGACCAGTCGCCGCTGGGAACGCTGAAGAAGGTTCCTTCGCGGTAAACGGGGATGCCGGTGACCTGCAGCGCCGACACCGTGAAGTCCGCGGTGAACGCCATCAGCGGCGGGATGAGGAATTCGCCGACCGGCACCGCGCAGAACAGAAACATCAGCGGAAAGAAGGCCACGCGGACGAAAGCCCGGCCGAGCAGCGTCCACACGCTACCGACGAGCAGCGCGACGAAGGCATATTGCGCCACCACATTGACGCTGCCGGCATCCGCCAGCAGCCAGGCCGCCCCCGCGCCGGCCAGCAGCAGCAGCCCGCGCGCGTCCGGCCGCGGGATCAGTTGCGCAAGGACCCGGCGCTGGCGCCAGAGCAGCCACAGGCTGATGGGAAACACGAGGTAGCCATGCGCGAAGGTCTCGGAGCGTTCCCAGATTTCCGCCATCGACAGGAAGGTCGGCCAGAACATGCCGAACACCGCGAGCAGCACCGCGGCCGTCAGCAGTCCGGGTAGGCGCCAGCGGTCCGCGACGGCGTGCGGCAGGGATTCGGGCAGGGCACTCATGCGGGGCAGGTCTCCAGCGGACTGGCCGCGGGCACGGCGGCATCGAGCAGCGGATCGATTGCGGCGACGTTGCGCTCCCAGTCGTAGCGCGCCAGCACGCACGCGCGTGCGGCGGGGTTGCTGGTGGCGCTGCGCAGGGCGGTGAGCACGGCGTCGGCAAACGCCGGCGCGTCGCCGGCACGCTGAAAATCGCAGCCATCGACGGCGCGAATGCCCTCCGCCGCCTGCGGCGTCACCACCACCGGGCGCGCCATCGCCATCGCCTCCAGTACCTTGTTCTGCACGCCGCGGGCAATCCGCAGCGGCGCCACCACGCAGGCCGCGTGCGCGAGGAACGGCCGCACGTCGGGCACGCCGCCGGTGACGATGACGCCCCGCTGGCGCGCAAGTCCGCGCACCGCCTCCGGCGGCCGGCTGCCGACGATGACGAACTGCGCCGCCGGCACCGTCGCGCGCACCGCCGGAAAGACGCGTTCCGCGAACCAGGTCACGGCGTCGACGTTCGGCCAGTAATCCATGGCGCCGGTGAACACCACGTTGCGCGTATCCGTTGCATAGGGGTTCGGATAATCGCGCGCCGGTGAAAAGTATTCCGCATCGACGCCGTTCTCATAGGCGCCGATGCGCGCGCGCGCGGCGGGCGCGCGCTGGCGCAGCAGTTCCGCCTCGTCGTGCGAAACCAGCAGGGTGGCATCGAAATCGGCGGCGACGCGCGCCTCCCATGCCGCCAGCCTGCGGCCTTCGCGCGCATAGATCCACGACAGCGGCCAGCGCTGCGTCGGCGCATACTGCGTCCACTTGTCGGAGTCGACGTCGACCATGTCGACCACCCGCCGCGCCAGCGTCCTCGGCATGAACTGCGCCATCGCCGAGGAATACGCGACGCCGCGCGTGACCGTGCCGTCGGCCGCCCGCGCCGCCGCCCAGCGCGCCAGTTCGCGATTGCGGTAGTACGGCAGCGTGAGCGCCTCGCCGGTCAGCAGGCCCGTGAGGCTCGCCAGTTTCGCGCGGCGCGGCGCGAGCGGCAGCAGCTTGACCTCGGCGCACCAGGTTTCCAGCGTTCGTGCATGCCGCCAGTCGTCCGGATCGTCGACGAAGGCGCCGAGATGCACGCGGTAGCGCGTGGCGAGATGGCGCAGCAGGTGGAACGAGCGGATCTTGTCGCCCTTGTTGGGCGGATAGGGAATGCGATGCGCGAGGAACAGCAGGCCGTCCACGCTCACCCCAGATTCTTCACGATATGCGGCCCGATCACATTGGCGAGCGGCAAGGGCAGTTTCCTCCAGGCCTGGATGAACAGCCGGTATTTCGGGTTGAGGGGATTGATTTCCGGAACCTCGCGATCCTTCACCAGGAAGTATTCGTAGAACAGCGGCGCCGGCTCGAAACCCCAGTTTTTCTTGAAATCGAAGGAGCCGGTGCCACGCTTGCTGCGGCCGAAGTCGAACACCTTGAAGCCGCGCTCGCACGCGCGCCGCATCAGGTCCCAGTACATGAAGTCGTTGCCGGCCACGCCGCGCGCCTCGGCGACGCCGCCGCCGTAGTAGGGCAGCACCTCGTCGCGAAAATAGAACGACAGCACGCTGGCGACGAGGCGGCCTTCGAGGGTGATGGTGAGCACCTCGCAGTCGTCGCCGAAGACCTCCTTCAGCAGGCGGAAGTAGCGGCGCGAGAACACCGGCGTGCCAAGCCGGTGCACGCTCGCCGAATAGGCCTGGAAAAAGCGCGTGGTGTCGCCGTCGATCTCGCCGACGAGGCCCGCCTTGATGCCTTTTCTGACCATGGCGCGCTGCTTGCGCGGCACGGCGTTCATGTTGGTCTCGACTTCCGGCTCGATGGCTTTCCTGAACGTGACGTAGAGGTCCTTGGCCGGCCAGTCGGCGTGCTGCGCCACGCGGTTGCGGTATTCGAGCGCACCGACGTCCAGCCGCTGCGCGAGCGCCTGCGCCGCGGCATCGAGCGCGTGGCGGGCGGCATCGTGATCGGCGAGGATGCCGCCATAGGCGCAGAACGGCAGGGAGCCGAGACTGCTGCCGAACAGGCGGCTCCTGATTTCTGCCAGCGGCAGCAGCCCGACGAGCGCGCCGTCCCGCTCGGCGAGCAGGAAATGCGTACGATGGCCGAACGCCTGCTCGATCACCTGCTTCCAGCCGGCGCGATGAAAGAACGTGGCGTCGGGATGCGCCTGCACGTAGGCGTCCCAGCGCGCCGCATCGCCGGCCGCAAACGGCCGCACCGTCACCTCGGCCGCTGCGGCGGCGCGCGGGGCTAGCGGCTCGCTGCGCACGTTCACCGTTCGGCCAGGAACACGCGGTCGACGCGGTCCCATGCAAAATCGTTCAACAGTTGGCGCAGTCGGTCGGGCATGCGTTGCAGATTGACGTAATGGCGGAAGCGCGTCTTCGTCGACAGCCCCTGCGGGCGCGGCTGTCCGGCATCGAGCTCCCAGGGATGGAAATAGAACATGCACGGCGCCCGCTCGCTGGCGTTGACGCGGCGCAGCATCCAGCGCGACACTTCGTAGGGCAGCAGGCGGAACCAGCCCCCCCCCGCGGCGGGCAGGTTGCGGCCGAACAGCGCCACCGTGGTCGGCGGCACTTCGAGAATGCCCCCCTCGCCGCGCGGCCGATAGGGAAAGCGCGGCGCATCGGGCATGCCGTAGTGATCGTGGCGTACCGGGTAGATGCTGGAACTGTAGGCGTAGCCGGCGTCCTGCAACGCGTCGATCGCCCAGGCATTGGCGCCGTTGATGGAGAAGCTCGGCGCGCGGTAGCCGCGCACGTCGACGCCGCCGATGTCCTCGAGCAGATGCTTGGCGCGCACGATGTCGGCGCGGAACGCGGCGGGTGCCAGGTCGCTCGCGCGCTCGTGGCCATAGCCGTGGCTGGCGAGTTCATGGCCGCCGTCGACGATGCGCCGCACCACCTGCGGATAGCGTTCGGCGATCCAGCCCAGGGTGAAGAAGGTCGCCCGGGTGTCCGCGTCGTCGAGCAGGGCGAGAATGACATCGACGTTGCGCTCGACGCGGCAGGGCAGACGGTCCCAGTCCTCGCGCCTGATGCAGGGCGCGAACGCCGAAACCTGGAAGTAGTCCTCGACGTCGATCGACATCGCATTCCTGATCATATGCTGCGCCGGCCTTTCTGCGTGGGCAGCCAGCCCTGCAGGGTGTAGGCGATGCGCATCGCCGCGCGGCCGTCCCAGTATTCCGGAATGCGTCCCGCCTTGCCGCCGCCGTCCATCATCTCCGCGAACGCGGCGCGGATGGCGGCCGGATCGGCGCCGACGAGCGTGTTGGTCCCTTCACTCAGGGTGATCGGCCGTTCGGTGTTTTCGCGCAGGGTGAGGCAGGGCACGCCGAGCGCCGTCGTTTCCTCCTGAATGCCGCCGGAATCGGTGAGTACCAGCCTGGCGTCGCGCATCAGGCCCAGCATTTCCAGGTAGCCCACCGGCGGCAGCAGGTGCAGGCCGTCGAGCCGCGCGGCGAACCCGAACTTCTCGATGTTGGCGCGGGTGCGCGGGTGCAGCGGCAGCACCACCGGCAGGCTGCGGTTGATCTCGCCGACGACGTCGAGCAGCCCGGCAAGCGTATCCGGATCGTCGACGTTGGACGGTCGATGCAGGGTCAGCACGGCATACTGCGGCGGCGCGGCGCCGAGGGTCCGCGCCGCCGGCACCGCGCGCGCCAGGTTGCGATAGAGCGTATCGATCATGACGTTGCCGACGAATTCGACGCGTGCGGGATCGATGCCCTCGCGCACCAGATTGGCAAGCGCGCTCTTTTCCGTGGTGAACAGCAGGTCGGAGAGCTGGTCGGTGAGCACGCGGTTGATTTCCTCCGGCATGCTCCGGTCGAAGCTGCGCAGCCCCGCCTCGACGTGAATCACGCGCACTCCGCGCTTGGCCGCCACCAGCGCGCAGGCGAGCGTGGAGTTGACGTCGCCCACCACCAGCACCGCGGCCGGCCGTACCTTTTCCAGCACCGGCTCGAACCGCTTCATCACTGCCGCCGTCTGCACCGCGTGACTGCCCGAGCCGACGTCGAGATGGTGGTCGGGCGGCGGGATGCCGAGATCGGCAAAGAAGCCCTCGCTCATCGCCGCGTCATAATGCTGGCCGGTATGCAGCAGCTGCGCGGCGATGCCGGTTTCCGCCAGTGCCGCCATCACCGGCGCGATCTTCATGAAATTGGGGCGCGCCCCGGCAATGCACAGAACCTGGGTCATGGCTGCCTACGGAACCGCGTCATGCGAAGCCTCCCCGCCCTGCACGTCGCCGGCGGGGCGCTCGCTCACCGTGTAGAGAATCTTGCGCACGATGGGCAGGATGCGGTTGACCGAACGCTCGACCTGCTCGATGCGCTGGACGAGATGCACCGTATCCCCGCTGTGCAGCCCGTTGCCCGATGCCGCGGCATGCCCGATGCCGGTCGGCCCGCGAAATTCCTGATGCGCCACCTCGTTCTTCAGGTCGGTGATGACCTCGTTCACCTCTGTTTCGCCGAAGCGGTCCTTTTCTTCCAGGTAGCCCAGCAGCAGCAGACGGTCGCAGGTGGTGTTGAGGCGGCGGGGAATGCCGCCGGTGAAGCGATGCAGCGCGGCGAACGCGGCATCGTCGAAGGAGGGGTTGCCCTGCCAGCCCACCGTGCGCAGGCGATGCTCGATGTAGCCGCGCGTCTCGTCGGGATCGAGCGGGCCGAGGTGGTAGGACGCCACCACGCGCTGGCGCAGTTGCTGCATGTCGGGGCTTTGCAGGATGCCGCGGAACTCCGGCTGGCCGAGCAGGAAAGTCTGGATCAGCGAGCGCTCCTCGTTCTGGAAGTTCGACAGCATGCGCAGTTCCTCGACCGCGCGCGGCGTCAGGTTCTGCGCCTCGTCGACGACCAGCAGCGCGCGCTTGCCCTGGCGCGCCGCCGCCGCCAGGAAACCCTCCAGGTTCTTCAGCAGCGAAGACTTGGCAAGCCCCTCGTGCTCCAGTCCGAACGACGCCGCCACGCTGCGCAACGTGTCCTCGGCGTCGAGCTGGGTCGAGACCAGTTGCGCCGCGACCAGGCTGTGCGCATCGAGCTGGCGGAACAGGTTGCGCACCAGCGTGGTCTTGCCGGCGCCCACCTCGCCGGTGATGACGATGAAGCCCTCGCCGAGCGAAAGGCCGTAGTCGAGGTAGGCCATCGCCCGCTTGTGTCCCTTGGAGCCGAAGAAAAAACGCGGATCCGGGTTGAGCTGAAAAGGCTTGGCATTGAAACGGTAATAATCTTCGTACATGGGTAATCCGTGATCGGCCTGATGCACACCCGCGTGCAATCTGGACTTAGCAATGGCCATGCCATGCCGGCAGCCGGTCAGAAGCGCAGGCTGACCGAGGCCGTAAGGCTGTTCTCGTCGTAATCCGCGGTGGCGACGTTCGAATCCCGTTGCGTGTGGCGGAAAATCAACGCGCCGCTCAGATCTTTCGCAAACTGGTGGGTCATGCCCACGCTCAGGCTGAAGAGATCGTCGTCACGCGCCACCGGGAACAGCGGGGTCGACGACATCTGGGTGCGCGTGAGCGCCAACCCCGCATCGGCCGTCGTCTGCCGCGACATGCGGTAGGTCGTGGCCAGGCCGAGGACACGCGTGCGATCCTCGATGCCGCTGGCGATATACTCGCGTCGGGAATCGCTGTAGCTCAAGGTATGCGTCAGCTTGCGCTGCGTCCAGCCGACGCTGCCACGCAAGGTCCGGGCGATGAAGACGCCGCCGCGCAGGTCGAACAACAGGCCGGGCGTGCCGCCGGAAGGCACGCAACCCGACGCCGGCGGGAAGGGATAGGGCCAGTTCTCGATCAGGGACGGCGAACCATCCGCGCCCACGCACAGATAGTTGTACACCGTGCCGCTGGCCTGCAGGAACTGCGCCATGTCGCTCACGTCGTCCGCATAGCCGAGGGTCCAGTTCGTCGTGCGGGTACGATGCTGTGCGGTCAGGCCGTAGCTCCTGCCGTAGGAACGTTCGCCGGTCGACGCTTCGATGCTGGTGCGCCGCGACGGCGCCCAGCCCACGCCCACGCTGTAGAACGAACCGTCGATGTCGGTGCCGGGCGGGGCCGGATAATCGTTCCACTCCTCGCCGACCGTGCCGAACACCCGGAATTTGCGCGTCAGCGCATGGCCCAGCGTAAGACCGGCGCGCTCGAAGCGGGTGTCGACGTCGTTGCGGTTGTGCGCGTCGCGGATGGAATAATCGAGCGCCCAGGTGAAATCGCCGAATCGCGTTCCGCTGGCGAGCCCGGCCGCGAATGCGTTGACGCGCTGCGTCGACGCCACCTCGTCCTCGAATATCGCGCCGCTCGCCGTATACCGGGCGCTGGCGTTGGCGAACGTGCCGAGGCGCTTTTTCACGTGCGGGCTCAGCGAGTACGTGCCGACGGTCGCGCGGTTGCCGCTGCTCGTCGTCGCGTCGGCCTGCGAACCGAGCAGGTCGATGAGTTCCTGCGACACGCGCGCATCGCCTTCGACAAACAGGAAATCGTCGACCAGCTCGGCTTTTCCGCTGGCATTGAGGGTGTGAAGCAGGTCGTCGCTCCGCTCGTCGCCGAAGCGCTTCACGCCCGACAAGCCGTAACGCATGCCCGCTTCGACGCGCCGCGACTGTTCCGAACGCAGCGTGAATCCCGGCGCCACGCGCAGGATCATGGCCTCGTCCTTGTTGCCCGAGGTGTTCCCGGCGTTGTCGGTATAGGTCGCCGAGGCGTCGAGCGCAGGCTCGAAACGCCAGTCGAGCGCCTGCACCGGCGCGCTCCAGACAAGCGCCATGAAAACAGAAAAAGCTCCGGCGAAGGGAGCTTGTCTGCGCGGTTCCCGCACCAGGGTACCGGTCTGTCGCTTATTTGCGGTAACTGCCATAGTATCCATAATAGTAATCCGCCCCCGGCGTCGGCGTGGTCTTGTTGAGCAACATGCCCACCACCTCGCACGACTGGATGTGGGAAAGCGCCTCGCGCACCGCCTCCTGCGACGTGCGCTCAGCCTCGACCACCATGACGATCTGGCCCATGTGCGTCGCCAGCACGCTGGACTCGCTGGTGGCGAGAAGCGGCGGGGAATCGAACAGGATTATACGGTCGGGATAGCGACTGCCGATATCCTCGATCAGGCGCGTCATCGCCGCACTCGCCAGGAGTTCCGTGGCGCGCTTGTAGGTGCGCCCGGCCGGCAGCACGGTCAGCTTGGCGATGTCGGTGCGGATGAGCACGTCGGACAGCTTCAGATCCGGATCCTGCAGGACGTCGAGCAGCCCCTTGTCCGCGTGGATACCGAGATATTCCGGCACGCGCGGCTTGGCGACGTCGGCGTCGACCAGGAGCACGGTACGGTCCATTTCCATCGCCATCGAGATCGCCAGGTTGATCGCGCAGAAACTCTTGCCCTCCCCCGGCAGGGAACTGGTGATCATGATGAGGTTGCCATTCTTCACGCGCGCGGCACCCTGGCCGAACGCGTTGGCAATGAGCGGCCGCTTGATGATGCGGAATTCCTCGGCGATCTGGCTTTTCTCGGCGTCCGGGGACACCACGCCCATGCGGTGCAGGCGCGCCAGGTTGATCGATTGCAACTGGCTGCCGCCTTCGGTCTTGTCGGCGTCCGGGGAACTGAACACCGGTTCGATCGGTGTGGCGACGAAACCCGCCGATGCGGTGCTGCGCTGCTTGTCGAGCGCGTGTTCGATGAGGCCGGCGCCGCGCGGCGGCCCGTTCCCCGCCTCGACCGGTACGGCAGGGCGCGGAGCGCCGCCGCCAAGCTTGCCCGCTGCTTTTTCGATGATGCTCATGCTTTGACTCCTAGGCCGCCCGCGAAAGCAGCAGTTGCAGGGCCATGACCCCCGCGTAGGCGGCGAGCAGCCCGGCCAGCGTGGCGAAATAGGTCAGCCGTCCCTTGCGCCGGCGCCGCCGGGATTCGTCGGTCTCGACACGCGACACCGCACCCAGCAGGGGCAGACCCGTGAGTTCGCGCAGGGTGCGCCGGTCGGTCACGGTGCGGCGCAGCTGACTCAGGAGGAAGGCCACCGCGACACCGGCGCCAAGGCCGCCCAGGGTGACCAGCGTCAGCAGCAGCGACCGGTTCGGCCACGCCGGCTGGCTCGGCACGAAGGGCGGATCGATCACGCGGAAATCCACGGTGTCGGTCTTGCTTTCGACCTCCCCGGACATGGTGACCGACTCGCGGCGCTTGAGCAGCGCATCGTAGTTCTGCCGGTACACGTCGTAGTCGCGCATCAGCTGCGTGTATTCCTGCTCGATCTGCGGAATCATGTTCGAGGCGTTGCGCAGCTCGTTGTAGCGGCGCTGGTATTCGGCGACGCGCGCGCCCAGCGAGGACACGGTCGCGTCCGCTTCCGCGATGGCGATGGTGAGCTGCTGATAGACCGGGTTCTGGATTTTCGTTCCCCCGGGATCGGCCCGGTTGGCGGCGGCATCCACCTGCTTCTGCGCCTCCAGCTTCTCGATCAGCCGCTTGGTCGCCTGGATGTCCGGATGCAGGTCGGTATACTGCAGACGCAACTGGTCCATCTGCTTCTGCAGCGCCTGGATGCGTCCGTCGATCTCGGGATTGCTGATCGCCGCGGCGGCTGCCGACAGCTCGGGCTCTTCGTCGGTCAGCTGCCGCTTCAGCTGATTGCGCCGGTTGACGGCCTCCTGCTGATCGAGCTGGGCCTGGCGCAATTGCGCCGTGGCCTCCGACAGCTTGCTGTAGTAGTTGCCCCCTTCGCCGGGCATCATGCCGATGTTCTTGCGCTTGAATTCGGTCAGCGCGTTTTCCGCCTCGAGGAGTTTCTGCTGGTACTGCTGCAGCTGTTCCTCGATGAACCGCTGGGTGCTGGAAATGTCCTGGCGCGTCTTGCCCAGGCTCGTTTCGACGAAGATGGTCAACAGCGACTGCACCACTTTTTTCGCCAGATCGGCGCTCGGATCCCGATAGGCGATGGTGTAGAGGTTCTCGCGCCCGGCGTCGGCGATGGAAATCCTGCCCGCCAGGTCGTTCAGCATCGCCTCGGTCTGCTCCGGCGTTTTCGCCCTGACGTCGAGATCCGTCATGCGCGCCACCTTCTCCAGCGTCGGGCGGCTGACCAGTTGGCGCGTCATCAGCTTGATCTGCTGGTTGACGTCGGGCGTCACCGTGAGGCCCGTGAGCAACGGCTGCAGCAGCGTCTGCGTATCGACGTACACGCGGGCGGACGCTTCGTAGCGGTCCGGAATCATCATCACCCAGGTCCAGCCGAGGATGCACGCGAGCCAGGCCACGCCCACCCCCCACCATCGGCGGTGCCAGGTCGCCTTGGCGTAGGCGACGATTTGCTGCAGAACTTGATCCATATGAGACGTTTCGCCTTACGAAAAGAGGTGCCGCTCCGCCGCACCCGCGGCGCCGGCGTGAACCTTGCCAAGCGCAACGCCGCCCTCGCCCGCCTGCGGCGCCGGTCGACCGCCTGGCGGCTTCACCAGGGGGCGGAAGGAGGATGAAACACTCGGGACGACTCGTCGCTTCACGTTTTTTTGCACGGCCAATCGCGGCGGCCTCAGAACAGGCTTTCCGGAATGACCAGCACGTCGCCCGGCCGCATGTCGACGTTGGCGGCGATGTCGCCGCCTTTCAGGAGATCCTCCAGGCGCACGCCCAGGCGTTCCTGCCGATCTTCGACACCGCGCAGGATGTAGGCCTTGTTGCCCGCGGCGAAGTCCGTCAGGCCGCCGACCGCGATCATCAGGTCGATCAGGCTCATCTTCTCGCGATAGTTGAGCGCCTGCGGCTTGGCCGCCTCGCCCACCACGCGAATCTGCTGGTCGAACGGGCCGATGCCGCCCCCCACGATAACGGTGACGATCGGTTCCTGGATGTACCTGCCCAGCGCCCTCTCGATGTCACGCGCGAGCTGGGTGGGCGTCTTGCCCGAGGCCTGCAGATCCTCGACCAGATTCATGGTCATTTTCCCGTCCGGACGCACGGGGAATGTGCCCGACACTTCGGGGTTGCGCCACACGAAGACCTGGACCGAATCGCCCGGGCCGACCAGGTAGTTCCATTCGACCTGGCCGGTGCGCTCGGGTGCCGGCGGATAGGTCGGCGTCGCCGCGCAGCCGGCCAGGAAGGCTGCGCCCAGCGCCAGGCCGGCGCGCGCGATGGCTTTGTCGAAAAAGAACATGGTTTGTCTCCCTGTCTTGTGCAGTTGATCCGGCGGCATCATGCCAGAACGAATTGTATAACCGCTTTCATCGGTCGACATAGCAAGCAAGCCGCGGGCCATCCCGCAGGCCCCATGGTTGCGTGGATTTCCCACGGTCCGGGGGCCGCGCGGGTGTCGATTCACCACCACCCGTGTCGTAGCTCTGCCATCTCACGCGGTATCATGGGGCCATGGACACTTCGCCGCCCGTCCCCATCGCCTCGCTCGACGAGTTGCGCGCGCGCGTCCGTGCCTTTGCCGAAGCGCGCGCCTGGGAACGCTATCACACCCCAAAGAACCTGGCGACCGCCCTCGCGGTGGAAGCCGCCGAACTGCTCGAACCCTTCCAGTGGCTGACCCCGGAGGAAAGCGCGGCGCTCGACGACGCGCGGCGCGAGGCGGTGCGCCAGGAGATCGCGGACGTTCTCATCTATCTCACGCGCCTGGCCGATCTGCTCGACATCGACCTGCTCGCCGCCGCCGCCGACAAGCTCGCGCTCAACGCGCGCAAGTATCCGCTCGAGAAGGCCCGCGGCAACGCCCTCAAATACACGGATTTCTGAAATGAGCGAACCCTATTACGTCCACCACGTGTTTTTCTGCACCAACCAGCGTGACGATGGCGCCAGGTGCTGCGGCGCCGCCGGCGGCCAGCGCATGCGCGACTACCTGAAGAAGAAGATCAAGCAGGCCGGCATGAACGGCGCAGGCAAATGCCGCATCAACACCGCCGGCTGCATGGACCGCTGCGAGGAGGGCCCGCTCCTGGTCGTGTATCCCGAGGGCATCTGGTACACCTACGTCGACGAGACCGACGTCGACGAGATCTTCGAATCCCATCTCCGGCACGGACGGATCGTCGAGCGCCTGCGGCTGAAATGACGCGGCGCCGATGAAACGCTACAAGCTGCGCATCCCCGTTCCCGCAGGGCGCCTGGAAACCGTCATCGACGATCCCGAAACCGGTCGCCGCGGCCTGCTGCTGGTCGCGCATCCGCATCCGCTGCATGGCGGCAGCCTGGACAACAAGGTCGTGGCGACACTCGCGCGTGCCGCCAACGAGGCGGGCTGGGTCAGCGTACGGCCGAACTTCCGCGGGGTCGGCATGAGCGACGGCAGCTTCGACGCGGGGGTCGGCGAAGCCGACGATCTGCTCGCCGTGGCGCGCTTCGTCGAAGCGAGCTACCCCGGCCTGCCGTGGGTGCTCGCCGGATTTTCCTTCGGCGCCTTCGTGCAGCACCGGCTGCGCGGCCAGCTGCCAGCGGCACGCCTCATCCTCGTCGCACCCGCGGTCACCATGTACGAATTCGACCCTGTGCCCATGGATACGGCGGTCATCTACGGCGATGCCGACGAAGTCATCCCGCCCGCGGCGATTCGCCAGTGGGCCGAACGGCAAGGCCTCGCGGTGAAGGAAATCCCCGGCGCCGGCCATTTCTTCCACGGCAAGCTGAAGGAGCTGAAACAGGCCTTTCTGGAGTCCTGCCCGTGTTGAGCGTGCGCGGCCTCACCAAGCGCTACGGCGCCACGACCGTGGTACGCGGCCTCGACCTGGAGGTGCGGCGCGGCGAATGCTTCGGACTGCTGGGCCCCAACGGCGCCGGCAAGACCACCACGCTGCGCCTCCTGCTCGGTCTCATCGAGCCGGATGCCGGCAGCATCGAGCTCGCCGGCCTGGCGGTGCCGCAACGCGCGCGCGAAGCGCGCTGCAAGGTCGGCGTGGTGCCGCAACTGGACAACCTCGACCCCGACTTCACCGTACGCGAAAATCTCGTCGCCTACGGCCGCTATTTCGGCCTGTCGAAGGCAAGGATCACCGCGCGCGTACCGGCGCTGCTCGACTTCGCGGGCCTCGCCAGCAAGGCCGACGCACCGATCGCGCAACTGTCCGGCGGCATGAAGCGGCGCCTCACGCTGGCACGCGCGCTGGTGAACGACCCCGACATCCTGTTCCTCGACGAGCCCACCACCGGTCTCGACCCGCAGGCGCGCCACCTCATCTGGCAGGGCCTGCGACGGCTGATCGGCGAGGGCAAGACCGTCCTGCTCACCACCCACTTCATGGACGAGGCCGAGCGGCTGGCGGACCGCCTCGTCATTCTCGACCATGGCGCCATCGTCGCCGAGGGCGCCCCCCGTACCCTCATCGAATCGAACATCGAGCCGGCCGTGGTCGAAGTGTTCGGCGAAGGACTGGAAGACTGGACGCGCGAGCGCGCGCCATCGATCTGCCGGCGCTTCGAGCGCGTCGGCGAGACCCTGTTCTGCTACACCCGCGACGCCGACTGCGTCATCGGCGCCCTCGACCAGGCACGCGGCCTGCGCTATGTGCATCGTCCGTCGAACCTGGAGGACGTGTTCCTCAAGCTCACCGGGCGCGATCTCAGGGATTGAGCGTGATGGAGAATCTTTTTTTGTCCGCGAAGGACGCGCAGGGGCGCGAAGAACACCTCGAAAAATCCGTATCCGTGTGCGGCATGGGTGCATGCCCCTGTTCCGGCGAAATCGTCTTCGCGCCCCTTCGCGGATAACCCCGACCATGCCCGCATCCCTGCGACTCCCCCGTCTGTCCTGGCGCTTCGTCCCGGTGTGGCAGCGCAACTACCTGGTATGGAGGAAGCTCGCCATTCCCTCCATCCTCGGCAACCTCGCCGACCCCATGCTGTACATGCTGGGCCTGGGCTACGGTCTGGGCCGCCTCTTGCCCGACGTCGACGGCATGCCCTACCTCACCTTCCTCGCCGCCGGCACGGTCGCCTACAGCACCATGAACGCGGCGACCTTCGAGGTGCTGTATTCGAGCTTCTCGCGCATGCACGTGCAGCGCACCTGGGACGCGCTGCTCAACGCGCCGCTCACGCTCGACGACATCCTGCTGGGCGAACTCGCCTGGGCGGTGTCGAAGAGCCTGCTCTCCGGACTTGCGATCCTGGCGGTGATCTGGGGGCTGGGCCTGTACGGCCATTTCTGGATGACGCTGTGGATCGTCCCGGTGGTGGCGATGGTGGGGTTCTGCTTCGGCGGCATGGGCCTGGTCATGAACGCCGTGTCGCCGAGCTACGATTTCTTTCTTTATTACTTCACGCTGGCGATCACGCCGATGGTGCTGCTGTGCGGCGTGTTCTACCCGGTGTCGCAACTGCCGCCGCTGCTGCAGGGCGTCTCCGCATGGCTGCCGCTCACCCACGCCATCGATCTCGCGCGCCCGCTGGTCGTCGGCGACGTCCCCGGAAACATTGCGCTGCACGTCGCGGCCCTGCTGCTCTATGGCAGCGCCGGCTACGTCATCGCCCTGGCCCTGACGCGCCGCCGGTTGTTGCGGTAGGAGGGCCGCCCCCGGCCCGATCGCCGTGATGTTTCCACCGCCCGACAATCGCGGCGGGGCGCCGCGCCTATCCCAAGCGTCACACCCCCGCCGCCTGCCGGTCGGCGTGATAGCTCGAACGCACCATCGGTCCGCAGGCGGCATGCTTGAATCCCATCGCCAGCGCTTCCTGCTCGAACTCGTCGAAGCGCTCGGGCGTGACGAAGCGCAGCACCGGCAAGTGATGCCGGGAAGGCTGCAGGTACTGGCCGAGGGTGAGCATGTCGACGCCGTGGGCGCGCAGGTCCCGCATGACCTCGACGATCTCGCCGTCGTCCTCGCCCAGCCCCAGCATCAGGCCGGACTTGGTGGGAATGTCCGGGTGGCGCGCCTTGAAATCCTTGAGCAGTTTCAGCGAGTGCGCATAGTCCGCGCCGGGTCGTGCCGCCTTGTACAGCCGCGGCACGGTTTCCAGGTTGTGGTTCATGACGTCCGGTGGCGCGGCGTCGAGGGCGTCGAGCGCCTTGTCCAGGCGGCCACGGAAATCCGGGGTGAGAATTTCGATGCGGGTGGCGGGCGACTTTTTCCGCACCGCGGCGATGCACCGGGCGAAGTGTTCCGCCCCGCCGTCCCGCAGGTCGTCGCGGTCGACGCTGGTGATGACGACGTATTTCAGCGCCATCAAGGCGATCGTCTCGGCAAGATGGCGCGGTTCGTCGGCATCCGGTGGCAGCGGCGTGCCGTGGCCGACGTCGCAGAAGGGGCAGCGCCGCGTGCACAGGTCGCCGAGAATCATGAAGGTGGCGGTGCCGTGGCCGAAGCATTCGCCGAGGTTGGGGCAGGAGGCTTCCTCGCACACGGTGTGCAGTTTCGCCTCGCGCAGGATGCCCTTGAGCCGCCCGACGTTGGGCAGGTTCGGTGATCGGGCGCGAATCCACGGTGGCAGGCGCTGCCTTTCCTGCGGCACGATCTTGATCGGAATGCGCGAAGTTTTCGCGGCACCCTTGTGCTGGACGGGGTCTGCCATGCTCTGCTTTCGAATGCGAAACCGGATTCTAGCCCATGCGCGTCCTTGCCCTGCCCCTGCCGCCGGCAGGGCGACCCGATGCGCTCCGCGCGGCGATGTAAAGACCTGGAGCCGAGCCGTCATCCGTCGTGGAATATTTGACCGAGCAGGCCTTGCACAAGAAGGGATTCGATCTGCGCCGCAGACGGTTCCACCCCGAGGTCGCGGCACTGCGTCACGCGCAGACCGGGGTAACCGCAGGGATCGATCGCCGCGAACGGCGCCAGATCCATGTCGACGTTCAGGGCAAGGCCATGATAGGTGCAGCCGCGCTTCACGCGCAGGCCGAGCGCGGCGATCTTGGCGCCGTCGACGTACACGCCGGGTGCGCCCGCCAGCCTTCGCGCCGCCACGCCGTGCGCGGCCAGCAGGTCGATCACCGCCTGCTCCATGCGGTTCACCAGTTCGCGGATGCCATAGCCGCGCCGCCGCAGGTCGACCAGCACGTAGGCCACGGCCTGTCCCGGCCCATGGTAGGTGATCTGCCCGCCACGGTCGATCGGCACCAGCGGGATATCGGTCGCGGCGAGCAGGTGCTCGCGCCGACCGGCCTGTCCCAGCGTATACACCGGCGGATGTTCCAGCAGCCACAGCTCGTCGGGCGTATCGGCAGTGCGCCGCGCGGTGAAGTCCTGCATCGCCCGCCACGTCGGCTCGTATTCGACCCGCCCCAGGCGGCGCACGACGGCCGCTTCCTGGCCCTTGCCTGCCGGTTCCTGGCCCGCGGCACTCACAAGGCCATCTTCACCCACGGATGTGCGGTGATCTCGCGGTACAGGGCATCCAGTTGCGCCTTCGACGTCGCGCGCACCACCACCGTGACGGACAGATAGGTACCGCTGCGCGAGGCGCGCAGCTCGACGGTGTCGGGGCTGAAATCGGGCGCGTGGCGCAACACCAGATCCACCATGGCCTGGGCGAAGTCGTCGCGACGTTCGCCCATGATCTTGATGGGGAAGTCGACCGGAAACTCCAGCAGGGTCTGTTCGCTCATGCCCGCATCACCTCGCGCTTGAAGACCTGGTAGAGGGCGTCCATGCGCCGCGCCAGCGGCCCCGGTACGCCGGAACCCACCGGCACGCCGTCGAGCGTGACGATGGCCATGATTTCGCGCGTCGACGAGGTCATCCACAGTTCGTCGGCCGCGCGCACCTCGGCCTCGGCGATCGCGCGGATTTCGTGCGGAATGCCGTGCGCCTGCGCCAGTTCCAGGACCACGTCGTAGGTGATGCCGGTGAGCATGAGGTGGGACGGTGGCGGCGCGCGCAGCACACCGTCCTGCACCACGAAGATGTTGCTCGCCGCGCCTTCGCTGAGAAATCCGTCGCGCAGCATCACGGTCTCGGCGCAGCCGGCGTCGATCGCCTGCTGGCGCAGCAGGATGTTGGCAAGCAGCGAAATCGCCTTGATGTCGCAGCGCTGCCAGCGGTAGTCCACCGCCGTCACCGCGCACGCGCCGGCGGCCTTCTGCGCGGCGGTCGCGGTGACGAGCGGCTGGGTGAACATGAATACCGTCGGCGTCGCGCTTCGAGGAAAGGGATGATCGCGCGGTGCGACACCGCGGGTGACCTGGATGTAGACCGACTGGTCGTCCGCCTCGTGCTGCGCCACGAGCTCCAGGATGCGTTCACGCCAGGCGCCGTCGGCGAGGGGGTTGGCAAGGCGGATGCCGTCGAGGCTCGCCTGCAGCCGACGCAGGTGGTCGGCGAGGCGAAAGGGTTTCCTCGAATAAACGGGCACCAGTTCGTACACGCCGTCGCCGAAGACGAAGCCCCGGTCGAGCACGGATATCTTGGCCTCGGCGAGCGGCAGGAACTGGCCGTTGAGATAAGCGTTGTTCATCGCGCAAAAAACAGTCGGACCGAATCCCATACGCGGCCGAAAAATCCCGCCACGGACACGTCGTGCAGCGCCACCAGCGGATACTCGCCGAGCGGCTTGCCGTCGAGCGCCAGCCTCAGCCTGCCGAGTTGCTGGCCACGATGGACCGGCGCCACCACCGGCTGCTGCGTGACCACCTCGGCACGAATGCGCGCCGCGCCGCCCCGCGGCACGAGCAGATAAAGGTCCTCGGTGAACCCCATGCTCACGCTCGCGCGGGCGCCGCGATACAGATTCGCCACCTTCACCGCCTGCTGCGCCGGATACACCAGCACGCTGTCGAAGTTCTCGAAACCGTAATTCAGCAGGCGCAGCGCATCCTGGGCGCGCTGCGCGTCCGAGCGCCCGCCGAGGAGCACCGCGATGCGGCGCTGGTCCCCGCGCTGCGCCGTCGCGGCAATGCAGTAGCCCGCCTCGGTGGTGCGGCCGACCTTCAGGCCGCCGACGGTGCGGTCGCGCCACAGCAACCGGTTTCCATTGTAGTAGGTGATCCCCCGGAAGGTCAGTTCCTTCTGCGCGAAGTACGCCATGCGGTCGGGAAAATCGCGCGCCAGCGCGCGGGCCAGGCGCGCAAGATCGCCGGCGCTCGATTCGTGGCCGGGCTCGGTGAGCCCCGTGGCGTTCATGAAGCGCGAGCGGGTCATGCCCAGGCGCTTCGCCTCGCGATTCATGCGCGCGACGAACGCTGCTTCACTGCCGTCGCTGCCGGATGCCAGGGCAAGCGTCGCATCGACGGCGGAGTGCAGCAGCATCGCCTGCAGCAGTGTGTCCACGCTCACTTCGTCACCGGGCTTGAGGAACGCGCGCGCGCCATCGGTCTGCGTCGCCGCGTCCGGGACCTTGATCAGTTCGCCGAGCGAAAGCTTGTTCTTCGCCAGGTCGCCGAACAGCACATAGGCGGTCATCAACTGCGTCAACGACGCCGGCGCCAGCGGCAGATCCGCCTGCTGCGACGCCAGTTCACGGCCGCTGGCGGTGTCGATCACGACCCACGCACGCGCCGCGATGCCCGCGGGCTGCGCCCATGCGGAAGCGGTAAACAGGAGCAGGAGCCCCAGCCAGAAACTTCTCATGTCTTGCCTATTCATTCCAAAAAAAACAGCTGCACCGCGCGGGCATGGAGACCACGGCGCGAGCGCGACGCTCGCACCGTCTTCGACGTTCACCCGATCGATGAATGCGGCAGTGCGGCAGGCTCCTCTTTTTCGGCTGTTCCCGTGCCTCCGTGGCGAGGGAGGCGGGCACCGCCGGTCAACCGTCGCGCCTCACCAGGACCGCCTCGATCTCGAGACGTTCCCGCACGCGCGCACGTTCGGCGAGGGCTTCGTCCTCGCTGGGGTACGGTCCCAGCTGCACCCGATGCAGCCCGTCGCGGGCGACGATACGCGTGCGCCCGGGCTCGACCGCGAGTCGCCGGGCGAGCCGCGCGAGCAGCTGTTGCGCGCCGTCCGCCCGGGAAAAGGCGCCGAGTTGCAGAAACACGCCCTGCGACGGCGTCTCGCCGCGCGTGTTCCAGGCGTCGGGATCGAGGCTTTCCACCCGCACCCGCGTGCTCCCGCGCGCGACGAACCCGAGCTTGTGGGCAGCGGCGTACGACACGTCGATGAGGCGGCTCTTGTGGAAAGGCCCGCGATCGTTGATGCGCACCACCGCCGACCGCCCGCTGTCGAGCGCGGTAACGCGTGCATAGCTGGGAATCGGCAGCGTGGGATGCGCCGCGGTCATCGCATACATGTCGTAGGGCTCGCCGGACGCGGTCGGCTTGCCATGAAAGCGGCGACCGTACCATGTCGCCACGCCTTCGGCATGGTAGCCGCCGACGCTGGAAAGGGGCGTGTAGGTGTTGCCCAGCACGGCATAGGTTCGATTGGCGAAGCGATGCAGGGGTTCGCGCCGCGGCACCGCATCGGGCACCGCGTCGAGATTGGCGGGCGGGTTCGCGCCGGGCCCGTCGTCCAGGTAGTAGCCGCCGCCGGCGGTCGCATCCGGCCGCGCCACCGGCGGCGCGGTGGCGCAACCCGCGACGGCGAGCACGAACATGACGGCAGCGAGAGTCCGGAATGCGCTCATGGCCGCCATTTTAGCCGCTCACGTCCGGTTGAGCTGGCGATGCGTCGCCACGCTCATGAGAATGCCGATGCCCAGCAACAGCGTCAGGAGCGCCGTGCCGCCATAACTCATCAACGGCAGGGGTACGCCGACGACCGGCAGAATGCCCGACACCATGGCCATGTTGACGAACACGTAGGTGAAGAAATTGAGCGCCAGCGTCGCCGCCATCAGGCGTCCGAACAGGGTCGGCGCGCGCGCGGCAATGACGAGCCCGCGCGCGACGAGAGCAAGGTGGAGGGCCACCAGCAGCACCGTGCCGACATAGCCGAATTCCTCGCCGAACACCGCGAACACGAAATCGGTGGTGCGCTCGGGGATGAAATCGAGCTGGCTCTGCGTGCCCCGCATCCAGCCCTTGCCGAACAGGCCGCCGGACCCGATCGCGATGGTCGACTGGATGATGTGGTAGCCGGCACCGAGCGGATCGCTGGACGGGTCGAGCAGGGTCAGCACGCGCCGTTGCTGGTAGTCATGCAGGAACTCCCACACCAGCGGCAGGCTGGCGGCAACGGCCACGCCGCCGCCGACGATGATCCGCCACGACAGGCCGGCGAAGAACAGCAGATAAAAGCCCGACACGCCGATCATCAATGCGGTGCCAAGGTCGGGCTGGCGCAGGATCAGGAGGACGGGCAGCACCAGCAGGGCGGCGGCGGCGAGATGGTGTTTCGCGCGCAGCACCGCCTCGTTGCGCTGGAAATACCAGGCGAGCATCAAGGGCAGCGCGAGTTTCAGCATCTCCGACGGCTGGAACGCCATGAAGCCCAGGTTGAGCCAGCGCCGCGAGCCGTTGCGCACTTCGCCGAACAGGGCCACGCCGACCAGCAGCACCATGCTCAGCACGTAGAGCGGCATGCCCACCCGCAACAGCAGGTGCGGCGGCACGTTGGCCATCACCACCATCGCGCCGAGCGCGATGCCGATGTTGATCAGATGGCCGCTGATGCGTGCCGGGTCCTGTCCCGACGCGCTCGCCACCACCGCCACGCTGATTCCCAGCAGCAGCAGGACCAGCAGCAGCAGAACGGGATCGAGATGACTCAGGCGACGGACGATCCAGTGGCTAATCCGCGGCATCGGCGTCTCCGAATCTCATGTTCCCCGGGCGTTCGCCGGTGAGGTAATAGTCGAACACGGCCCGCGCGATCGGCGCGGCGGTACCACTGCCCGATCCACCGTTTTCGACCAGGACGGCGACCGCCAGCGTGGGCCTGTCGGCGGGTGCATAGGCGATGAACAGGGCATGGTCGCGGTGCTCGCGCGCCAGCCTGCTGGCATCGTAGCGCGCGCCCTGCTTGATGCCCACGACCTGCGCGGTTCCGGTCTTGCCGGCCATGGCGTAGGGTGCGCCCGCCGCCGCCGCCGCCGCGGTGCCGCCCGGCCGGGTGACGTCGAGCATGCCCTCGCGCACCACGTCCAGGTGCGACGGGCTGATCGCCACCGCCGGACGCGACGGGGGCGGGACAAGCGGCGTCCACGCGCGGGTGGCCGGATCCCGCACGGCGGCCACCAGGCGGGGCTGTATCGGCCGGCCGCCGTTGGCGAGCGCGGCCGCCGCCGCAGCGAGCTGCAGCGGCGTCGCCAGATGATAGCCCTGGCCAATGCCCGCGATCACCGTTTCGCCGGGATACCAGGGCTTGTTCCAGCGGCGCTGCTTCCATTCGCGCGACGGCAACAGTCCCGCCGACTCGCCCTCGAGGTCGATTCCCGTCTTCTCGCCAAAGCCGAATTGCGCAAGGAAGTCGTGCATGCGATCGATGCCCATGTCGGCCGCGAGCCTGTAGTAGTACGTGTCGCACGACTGCGCGATCGATCTGCGCAGGTCGACGACGCCGTGTCCGCCGCGCTTCCAGTCGCGAAACTGGTGGCTGCTGTTGGGCAGCGTGAAGTACCCCTGGTCGACGATGCTGTCGTCCGGCCGCCGCAGGCCCAGTTCGAGTCCCGCCAGCGCCATGAATGGCTTGATGGTCGATCCGGGCGGATAGATGCCGCGCAGCACGCGGTTGACCATCGGCCGTTCGGCCGACTCGTTGAGCTCCTTCCAGGTGTCGGGATCGATGCCGTCGATGAAGAGGTTGGGGTCGAAACCCGGCTTCGAAACCAGTGCCAGCACACCGCCGGTATTGGGGTCGAGCGCGACCAGGCCGCCAAGATAGTCGCCGAAGGCGTGTTCGGCCACGGCCTGCAGCCCGGCGTCCAGATACAGGCGCAAATCCTTGCCCGGCAGCGCCGGAATGCGCGACAGGACCCGAACCGCGCGGCCCCCGGCGTCGGTTTCCATCTGCTCGAAGCCGGTGCGCCCGTGCAGCAGCATCTCGTAGCTCTGCTCCAGCCCGGTCTTGCCGATGTGCACGCTGCCGCGGTAGTTGCGCTCCTGCCGGTTGTCCCGCAGCTTTTCGAGATCACGATCGTTGATGCGGCCGATGAATCCCACTACGTGGGCCATTCCCGGCCCGCCACGGTAGTTGCGGAACAGGCGTGCCTTCACCTCGACGCCCGGCAGGCGGTAGCGGTTGGCCGCAACGATCGCCACCTCCTCGTCGGAGAGCCGGCTCTTCAGCGGCACCGTCTCGAACTCGTGCGACTCGGCAAGAAGCCGCCGGAAACGGCGCAATTGTCCGGGGGTGATCTCGATCAGCGTCTCCAGTTCGGCGAGCGTCCGTTCCAGGCTCGCCATCTGCGCACGATTGATTTCCAGCGTATAGGCCGAATAGTTGTCCGCGAGAATCCGTCCGTTCCGGTCGAGGATCAAGCCGCGGTGCGGAGCACTGGGTACGAGCGAGATGCGGTTGTTCTCGGCGCGCCGGACGTAATGCTCATGCTGCGCGAACTGCAGATAGTGGGCGCGCGCCAGCAACACCGCCGCCAGCAGCACGACAAACGCCCCGCCGACCTTCAGGCGCAGGCGGAAGCGCGCCAGTTCGCGATCCAGATTTTTCAGCGGGGTAATGGTCATCCGGATTCCAGCACGTCAAATCGCCGCCCTTACGCCGGCGGCTCGCACATTGACCGCGATGGGGCGCGAGGGTTGCACGCACGGACCCGGCGCGGCGGCCCGCGCCCGCATCAGGCCGTATCCCGCAGGCTCTTGCCGTGCCACACGCGCAGCAACCCCGCCACCAGAAGCCACAGCAAGGCGCTGCTCGGCGCGGCCAGCAGGATCTCCAGCCCACCGGGCGGATTGATCGCCAGCCAGCCCACCAGCAGCACCGCGATCTGTACGGCGAGCAGGATCGGGAACAGTTGCGCCGCCTGCCGCAGCGGATCGAATTGCAGCAGTCGCAAGCGCAGGAACTGGACGAGATAGACGCCGATCACGTAGCCGCTCGCGTACTGCCCGAACAGCGCCCCATCCTGGAAGTCGGCAACCAGGCCGAGGACGAAGGCGGTGCCGAAACCGATACGCAAGGGCTGATACAGGGTCCAGAACAGCAGCGTCACCAGTACGAAATCGGGACGCAACGCCAGCCCCCAGCCCGACCACGGCAGTTGCTCCAGCACCACGGCGAATGCCACACTGCCCACAATCCACCTCAGGCCGCCGGGGCTGCGTTCGTTCGGGCTCATTGCGCGTCATCCCTCGCGGCGTCCGTCATCACCAGCACCGCGCGGGCCCGGTCGATACCCGCAAGCGGCGCGCATTCGACGCGCAGGTACGGCCCGGCCTGCGGGCGGGTGACGCGCAGCACGCGCGCCACGGGGATGCCCGGCGGATACACGCGATCGATGCCGGAGGTGAGCAGACGATCGCCCGCGCGGACGTCGGCATGGATCGGCATGTAGCGCAACTCCAGGCGCCCCTGCCCGCTGCCCGCGGCAAGGCCGCGCTGTCCCGTGCGCTCGACGTAGACGGGCGTCAGCTGTCCCGAGTTGCTGACCAGGATGACTTCGCTGGTGCGCGGATAGACGCGGATCAGCTGTCCGACCAGCCCCGCGCCATCGACGACCGCCAGGCCGGCCCGCAGTCCCGCGCTCGCGCCGCGGTCCAGCGTCATGCGCTGGACGAACCAGTCGTGTCCCTGGTACAGCAGCGAGGCCGCCACCCCCCTGTGTTGCGGAAGCCGTTCCAGCTGCAGCAGGGCGCGCAATTCCGCATTCTCGCGTGCCTGGTCGGCGGCCGCGTCGAGCGCCGCGCGCAAGCGTCCCTGCTCCGCGACGAGCGCGTCGCGCTCTTTCTGCAGGACGCGATGGCGAACGAAGAACCCACTCAGTTCGTCGGCGACTTCGACCGGTGCCCGCACCGCTTCGCGCACCGGCTGGAGCAGCACCGACAGGCCGCTGCGCAATCCGTCCAGGGCGTGAAATCTGATGTCGAGGACCATGCACGCGAACGCCACCAGCAGCCAGACGATCAGGCGCGCGGCCGGCCCCAGCCGGCGTGCGAACATGAGCTGGCCGGCGCCTGCCATCTAGCGGCCCGCTTCCGCGGCAAGGTGACGGCATGAGGCGGACGGCTTTTCCCGCGGCGCCAGGCGCGGGACGGCGCCATCGCCCGGGCCATGGCAACGCCGCGCCACGCCGCCCTGGGGAAACAGGCGCCGTTTCATGTTGCATTCACGTTGCGTTGCTGCGGAAGCGGACCACCAGTGCCGTACCCCTCCGCGCTCACTCGTTGGTGAACACCGCCGCCAGCTTGTCCATCTGCTCGAGCGCGAGCCCCGAGCCGCGCACCACGCAGGTGAGCGGGTCGTCCGCGACGATCGCCGGCAGGCCGGTCTCTTCCATCAGCAGACGATCGAGATCGCGCAGCAGGGCGCCGCCGCCGGTCAACACCATGCCTTTCTCGGCAATGTCCGCACCGAGTTCGGGCGGGGTCTGCTCCAGCGCCTGCTTCACCGCGCTGACGATGGCGTTCAGCGGCTCGGTCAGGGCCTCCAGGATTTCGTTGGACGACACGTTGAAGCTGCGCGGCACGCCTTCGGCAAGGCTGCGGCCCTTCACTTCCATTTCCAGCACCTCGGCACCCGGGAAGGCCGAGCCCATTTTTTTCTTGATCTGCTCGGCGGTGGCCTCGCCGATCAGCATGCCGTAGTTGCGCCGGATGTAGTTGATGATGGCCTCGTCCATGCGGTCGCCGCCAACGCGCACCGAGTTGGCATAGACCACTCCACCCAGCGAGATGACGCCAACCTCGGTGGTGCCGCCACCGATGTCGACCACCATCGATCCGGTCGCATCGGCGACCGGCAGGCCGGCGCCGATCGCCGCCGCCATCGGCTCCTCGATCAGGTACACCTGGCGCGCGCCGGCGCCGATCGCCGACTCGCGAATCGCGCGCCGCTCCACCTGCGTCGAGCCGCACGGCACGCAGATGATGATGCGCGGGCTCGGCCGCAGCATGCGGGTGTCGTGCACCTTCTTGATGAAATACTTCAGCATCTGCTCGGTGACGGTGAAGTCGGCGATCACCCCGTCCTTCATCGGCCGGATCGCCTGCAGGTTGCCCGGGGTGCGTCCCAGCATCTGCTTGGCTTCGGCGCCCACCGCCTGCACGGACCGCTTGCCGCCCACCAGGGCGTCGTTGCGGATCGACACCACCGAGGGCTCGTCGAGCACGATGCCGCGATCGTGCACGTAGATCAGCGTGTTGGCGGTGCCGAGGTCGATCGCGAGATCGGTGGAGAAAAAACTGGTCAGGAACTTGAACATGATGGCGACGCTCTCCGCGCTGGACGGGCAAGCAAAAGGGCAGAAAAAACAAGGGGGCTATGATAACCTAACGGGCTTCTTTCCCGTTAGGTTTCCAGGTCTTCCACCATGTCCCTCAGCACGGACGACGTCAAGCGCATCGCGCGCCTGGCGCGCATCGAAATCGACGACGCGCAGGCGCAGGCCACGCAAGGCCCGCTCAACACCCTATTCGGCCTCATCACCGCGATGCAGGCGGTGAACACCACCGGCATCGAGCCGATGGCGCATGCGCAGGAGGTGTTCCAGCGCCTGCGCGCGGATACCGTCACCGAAGCCGACCGCCGCGACGCCTTCCAGGCCATCGCCCCGGCGGTCGAGAACGGCCTCTACCTCGTGCCGCGGGTCGTCGAGTAAGCCATGTTCGAGTCCTCCCTTTCCACGCTGGCCGCGCGGCTCGCCGCGAAGGACCTGTCCAGCCGCGAGCTGGCGCAGGCCTGGCTGGAGCGCATCGGCGCACTCGATCCCGCCCTCAACGCCTTCATCACCGTCGATCCCGAGAAGACGCTGGCCGAGGCCGCCGCCGCCGACGCCCTGATCGCCGCCGGCGGCGGCGGTCCGCTCACCGGCGTGCCCGTGGCGCACAAGGACATCTTCTGCACCGACGGCTGGCTCACCACCTGCGGCTCGAAGATGCTGGCGAACTTCGTCGCCCCCTACGACGCCCACGTCATCCGGCGCTTCAAGGCCGCCGGCCTGCCGAGCCTGGGCAAGACCAACATGGACGAGTTCGCCATGGGCTCGTCCAACGAAACCAGCTTCTACGGCCCGGTGAGGAATCCCTGGGACCCCACCCGCGTGCCGGGCGGCTCGTCGGGCGGGGCGGCTGCCTGCGTCGCCGCGCGCATGGCGCCCGCCGCCACCGGCACCGACACCGGCGGCTCGATCCGTCAGCCCGCCGCGTTCACCGGCATCACCGGCCTGAAGCCCACCTACGGCCTGGTGTCGCGCTACGGCATGATCGCCTTCGCCTCCAGTCTCGACCAGGCCGGGCCGATGGCGAAGTCCGCCGCGGACTGCGCGCTGCTGCTGAACGTCATGGCCGGATTCGATCCCAACGACTCCACCAGCCTCGACCGCGAGAAAGAGGATTACACGCGCGACCTGGACACGCCCCTTGCCGGCCTCACCATCGGCCTGCCGAAGGAGTTCTTCGCCGACGGGCTCGACGACGAGGTCGCCGTGGCGGTCGAGGTCGCGGTCGCCGAACTGGAGAAACTCGGCGCGATCGCGGTCGAGATCTCGCTCGCCAACTCCAGGCTCGCGATTCCCGTCTACTACGTGCTCGGGCCGGCCGAGGCCTCGTCCAACCTGTCGCGCTTCGACGGCGTGCGCTACGGCTATCGGGCGCCGGAATACGCGGACCTCGAGGACATGTACGCCAAGACCCGCGCGCAGGGCTTCGGCGCGGAGGTCAAGCGGCGCATCCTCGTCGGCACCTACGTGCTCTCCCACGGCTATTACGACGCCTACTACCTGCAGGCGCAGAAAATCCGCCGCCTCATCGCCGACGACTTCAGCGAGGCGTTCAAGACCTGCGACCTCATCCTCGGCCCCGCCACGCCGGGCACGGCATTCAGGATCGGGGAGAATGCGGACGACCCGGTGCGGATGTACCTCAACGACCTCTACACCATCCCCGCCAACCTCGCCGGACTGCCCGGCATGAGCCTGCCGTGCGGGTTCGATTCCCGGGGCCTGCCGATCGGCCTGCAGCTCGTCGGCAACCACTTCGGCGAGGCGCGGATGCTCAACGTCGCCCACCAGTACCAGCGCGTCACCGACTGGCACACGCGCCGTCCGGAGGACCCGCGATGAAGTGGGAGACCGTCATCGGGCTGGAAGTGCACACCCAGCTCGCCACCCGATCGAAGATATTTTCCGGCAGCAGCACCGCCTTCGGCGCCGCGCCCAACACCCAGGCCGGCGCGGTGGACATCGCGCTGCCCGGCGTGCTGCCCGTGCTGAACCGCAGCGCGGTCGAATGCGCGATCCGGTTCGGCCTCGCCGTCGGCGCGACGCTCAACCGCGTCAACGTGTTCGACCGCAAGAACTATTTCTATCCCGACCTGCCGAAGGGCTACCAGATCAGCCAGCTGGCGAAGCCCATCGTCGAGCACGGCACGCTGAAGATCGTGGTGGGCGATGAAGAGAAGACCATCCGCATCACCCGCGCGCACATGGAAGAGGACGCCGGCAAGTCGCTGCACGAGGACTTCCACGGCATGACCGGCATCGACCTGAACCGCGCCGGCACGCCGCTGCTGGAAATCGTCTCCGAGCCGGACATGCGCTCAGCCGCCGAGGCGGTCGCCTACGCGCGCGCCCTGCACACGCTGGTGACCTGGATCGGCATCTGCGACGGCAACATGCAGGAAGGCAGCTTCCGCGTCGACGCCAACGTCTCGGTGCGCCCCGTCGGACAGAAGGAATTCGGCACGCGCCGCGAGATCAAGAACCTCAACTCGTTCCGCTTCCTGCAGCAGGCGATCGACTACGAAGTGCGCTGGCAGATCGAAACGCTCGAGGACGGCGGCCGCATCCAGCAGGCCACGGTGCTGTTCGACCCCGACACCGGCGAGACGCGCATGATGCGCAGCAAGGAGGAGGCGCACGACTACCGCTACTTCCCCGATCCCGACCTGTTGCCGGTGAGGCTCGACGAATCCTGGATCGACGCGGTGCGCGCCGCCCTGCCCGAGCTGCCGGCGGCGATGCAGGCGCGCTTCCAGAGCGAATACGGGGTATCCGCCTACGACGCGTCGGCGCTCACGGGCTCGCGCGCGCTCGCCGCCTATTTCGAGACGGCCGCACGCGTATCGGGACAGCCCAAGCTCGCCGCCAATTGGATGATGGGCGAACTCGCCGCCGCATTGAACAGGGCCGAGCTCGACGTCACGCAAAGTCCGGTGTCGGCGGCCCAGCTCGGCGCGCTGATCGTCCGCATCCAGGACGGCACGCTTTCCGGCACGCTCGCCAGGCAGGTGTTCGAGGGCCTGTGGGAAGGCGCCGGCGAGGTCGACGCGATCATCGAGGCGCGCGGCCTGAAGCAGATGTCGGACGCCGGCGAACTGGAGAAGATCGTCGACGCAGTGCTCGCCGCCAATCCCAAGTCGGTCGAGGAATTCCGCGCCGGCAAGGACAAGGCGTTCAATGCCCTGGTCGGCCAGGTGATGAAGGCCAGCAAGGGCCGCGCCAATCCGGCGCGGGTCAATGAACTGCTGAAAACGAAGCTGCAGTAGCCGTCATCCGGCGCGGCTTGCCGGCATGCGACTTTCGGCGTGGAAAAAGCGGTGAGACGCGGGGTGCGGTCACGTGCCCGGGGCCCGCATCGTTGCTGCGGTTTCGCCCGCCCGGCACGCAGGAACGAAGCGCGCGAACCCCTGTGGCCCGGGCCGCCCCGGGACGCGCAATGCGGATCCGCTCAGGGCGTGCCGGCAAGCTCGCGGAAGCGCAGCTTGTCGGCTTCGTACTTCGCGCGCACCGCGTCCATGGCCGCCAGGTTCTTCTGCACGGTACGCTGCAATTCCGCGCCTTCCCTGCTGGCCTGCGCCAGTTCGTCGCGCAGGCCGGAGGGAATCGCGCGGCCCGCTTTCTCGATGCGCGCCACGCGTTCGTTCATTTCCACGATATTCGCTTCCACGGCCACCGCACGCGCCTCCGCGCTCTTGATCGCAAGCTTGTGATGCTCCAGCGCGCGGTCGCGCGCGAGATCGATTTCCGCCTCGGTGGTGTAGGTCTGGGTCAGCGCGCGATCGCGCTGCGCCTGCTTCTGCTGCTCGGCCTGGATGCGCTTCGCCTCGGCCTGGCGCTCGGCCTCGGCGCGCCGCTCCGCCTCGGACTGGGTACGGCGGATCACCTGGCCCTGCCTGTTCAGTTCGGCGCCGCCGCTCTGGTTGTAGCCCGTCGGTGGCGTGTCGCTGTAGTGTATCCGTCCGTTGCCGTCGACCCAACGGTACAGCGCCGCGTGCGCGCTACCTGCAAGCGCGACGGTCAGCGCAAAAATGCTAAACGCCGTAACGCTCGCGGTAGGCCGCCACGGCTTGCAACTCGGCTTGTCGACTCGCATCACGCTCCAGGAACTCCACCAGATTGTCCAGGGTGATCACCGCCACCACCGGAATGCCATACTGCTCGCGTACTTCCTGCACCGCGGAGACCGCCCCGGCGCCGCGCTCCATGCGGTCCAGCGCGATCAACACCGCGGCCGGTTCGGCACCCGCGGCGCGGATCAGGTCCACCGACTCGCGCACCGACGTGCCCGCCGAAATCACGTCGTCGACGATCAGCACGCGCCCCGCCAGCGCCGCGCCGACCACCGTGCCGCCTTCGCCGTGGTCCTTCGCCTCCTTGCGGTTGAAGGCGAACGGTACGTTGCGGCCCATGGCCGACAGTGCGATCGCGATGCTCGCCGCCAGCGGAATGCCCTTGTACGCCGGACCGAACAGCATGTCGAACGCAATGCCCGAATCGACGATGGCTTTCGCGTAGAATTCGCCCAGCCTCCTCAGCCTGTCGCCGTCGTTGAACAGCCCCGCGTTGAAAAAATACGGCGACGGCCGCCCCGCCTTGGTCTTGAACTCGCCAAAACACAGCACGTTCGACGCGACGGCGAACGCCACGAACTCAGCCTTGTAATCGGACATTTCCCGGCTTTTCTTGAATAAGGATCGACATGCGCATTATATCGACCAACCTCAACGGCATCCGTTCCGCGGCCAGCAAGGGTTTCTTCGACTGGCTGCCCGCGCAGCGCGCCGACGCCGTCTGCGTGCAGGAACTGAAGGCGCAGGCCGCCGACATGAAGCCCGAATTCATCCGCTGCGACGGCCTCGTCGGCGCGTTCCACTACGCCGAAAAGAAGGGCTACAGCGGAGTGGGCGTTTACACGCGCCAGACGCCCGGGAGAATCGTCGAAGGGCTCGGCATCGCGGAATTCGACGCCGAGGGCCGCTACGTGGAGGCCGACTATGGACACCTCGCCGTCATCTCGCTCTACCAGCCCTCCGGCTCCAGCAGCGAGGAGCGCCAGCAGGCCAAGTTCCGCTTCATGGACGCCTTCTTCCCCCATCTCGAAGCCCTGATGCAGTCCGGCCGCGAAATCGTCATCTGCGGCGACTGGAACATCGCCCACCGCGAGATCGACCTCAGGAACTGGAAATCGAACCAGAAGAACTCCGGCTTCCTGCCCGAGGAGCGCGCCTGGATGACGCGCCTGTTCGACGAGCTCGGCTGGGTCGACGTCTACCGCAGCCTCTACCCCCAGCACGAAGGCGAGGCCTACACCTGGTGGAGCAACCGCGGCCAGGCGTGGGCGAAGAACGTCGGCTGGCGCATCGACTAC